>Ga0209723_1000291_pt1 | contig 97167 bp, 79 predicted proteins | sample BiotimSIPDNA_2_FD_185750 | JGI IMG/M metagenome (GOLD analysis project Ga0209723, IMG submission 185750) | Anaerobic biogas reactor microbial communites from Washington, USA - Biogas_R2 time_0 SIP DNA (SPAdes) (version 2) | ecosystem: Engineered > Bioreactor > Anaerobic > Unclassified | place... | reverse complement strand
GTTGAGGAGAATTTAGATGAACTAGCCTCTATTCTGGAGGAGCTTCCTGTGCCAACCAGGGTTTCTGCTGTAGGGGACTTCAAGTTTCACTGGTATCTTAACCACGTGCAGCAGAAACTTGAAACGTATTGGAATCCTCCAACAGAAAATCACCATATAAAGGTGGTGGTGCATTTTATTATCTATAATGATGGAAATATATCAGAGCCTTCCATCCGGAAGTCATCAGGCAACAGCACAATAGATAATATTGCTTTGCGTGCAGTGAAGCTTGCCGCACCATTTGGAAAGCTGCCACCCGGTTTTTCGGGTGATAAACTGGATCTTAATTGTACTCTAATCCCAACCAGGAAATAACATGTCGAAACCACTCTTTATTTTCTCATTCCTGATTCTTAGTTGTGCAGCCCATGCAGAAAAAATCGATCTGGAGGTTTATGCCAGTAAATTTGATTCCATACCGATAGGAGTCATCGACTTCCGTTCCACTAATGGACAAAAGATAAACGAAGAGGGAAAGCAGCCCTGGAAAATCATCGCTTCTGATCTGGATTTTTGTGGCAGGTTTACTGTAACAAGTCTTGGCGATTATGACAGTGCAACATTTGCCACTGCCAGCGTAGGTATCTATATCGATGGTGAGTATACAGTTGAGGGCTCTCAGATTTCTGTTAACTGTTACCTCAGGGATGCAGCCTCAAAGGAACTGATAATTGGGAAAAAATATAAGGGTGATTTGAAATCGATCAGAACCATTTCCCACCGTTATTCCAATGAGATTGTGGAGATACTTTTCGGGGATCGTGGAATTTTCCTCAGCCGCATCTTATACGTCAGTGCTTCCGGAAACAGAAAAGATATCGCTCTCATGGATTTTGATGGTCATAACAGGGTCACTATTACTAAAAACAATGTGATAAATATTTTTCCCGCCTTTGCTGATGCCAACAACATCCTGTGGATCTCGTATCTCAGGGGAAAACCGGATATGTATAAAGGATCTATTGCAGATGGTTCTTCAAAAATTCACATATACAGTAAAGCCATTACAACCAGTCCGGATGTATCTCCCATAGACGGGACCATTGCCTATGGATCATCCATAAAGGGTAATCTCGATATTTACACCTGTAACCCTGATGGTACAAATGTCAGGCAGCTTACGGTTCATTACGGGGTGGATACGTCACCTTCATGGTCTCCAAACGGTTATCAGATCGCTTTTACCTCTGATAGATCGGGAAATCCCCAGATTTATATAATGGATGCCGATGGGGCTAATCAGCGGCGTTTAACCTTTGAAAATAAATATACCGATTCTCCGGCCTGGTCACCCAGAGGAGATAAGATCGCCTTTCATGCGATGGAAAATGGTAAATTCGATATATGGACAATCGCACCTGATGGAACCGGACTGACCAAAGTGACCGATCTGGGTGGAAACAACGAATACCCGGCGTGGTCACCGGATGGTAACCTGATAGCTTTCGTTAATACAGTAGGAAATAACAGTGATCTTTATGTGATAAAGCCCGATGGTACCAGACTTCGCAGGGTTACAAGCACCGGGAATGTGAAAATGCCGGACTGGTCTGATTTTTAATTTCAGGAAAATATTATGTTAAAAAATAGCCTGTTGATGCTTTCCATATTTACAGCAGTTCTTGTTTGCGGGTGTCGAAAACAGGTTTCTACCCTGATGGATGTTCCCAGAGATCCGGTGCAGAAAGCTGCTCCACAACCAGATCTGTTTAAAGAGGTAGATACCACTGATGAAGTATCATTTGTTGAGGCAGATCTGGCAAGTGAGCTTGCATCAAAGGTCAAAGAGAATTTAAATACCATCCATTTTGAATTCAACAGTTTCAGTCTTAATGAGGAGGCTGTGCAGAAACTGCTTATTGCGGCAAAATTTTTGAATGAATACAATGGTATCCGTGTCCTTATACAAGGGCACTGTGATGAGCGGGGATCATCGGAGTATAATATGGGACTTGGTGAGAGAAGAGCCAGGGCGGTGAGAGATTATCTTTTAAACCTGGGGATTATGCCGATTCGTATAGAGGTGACTTCTTTAGGTAAGGAGATGCCGCTCGTTACTGGTTGTACCGATGAGTCGTGCCACTGGCAGAACCGTCGTGCTGAATTTAAGGTACTGGCTAAATAATTGCCGGTTGAATCAGATAGATGTTATGGAAGAGGTGAGTCGATGATTAAAAAGATTTTTTTACCGGTTGTGCTTCTTTTTACTGTGTTACAGTTTCAGGGTTGTACAAATCTGACTATGTTACGGACTCAGGAATTGCGTGAGGTAAAGGCTCAGGTCGATTCTTTGCAATCGGAGCTTACTTCCATGCAGAAGAAAATGCTGGAAGAGCAGAAAAATCAGTCAGAAGTACTAAGACTGCTTCGTGCAGATCTTCAGATTAGATTCAACGAGCTGGACAGAAAAGTATCTACTATCGATGGAAATCTGTCGGAAAGCCAGTTCAGGCTTTCAAAGATTGATGAAAAAACGGCCGAATTCAACAAAAGACTGGAAGCCAAACTTATTGCTGATTCCTCCAGGTCATCCGAAACTGAAAAGTTATTCCAACTGGCCATGAACGATTTTAATGCCGGAAGATATGATATCGCCATGAGTGCTTTTCAGAACATTGTGAATCAGTTCCCGGAATCATCTCTGGCTCAGGATGCCCAATACTGGATTGCTGAATGTTTTTATGCAACCAAAAAGTACAGCGATGCAGAAAAAACCTATCTGAGTTATATCAGAAATTATCCGCAAGGATCCAAACTCTGTGTTTCTCTTTACAAGCTTGGCTTGGTGTATGAAAGGCAGAAGAAGGACAAATCTAAAACGCTTGCCTGGAAAAAACTGGTGGAGCAGTGTCCTGATGCACAGGAAACCAGGGTGGTCAAGGCTCAGAAAAGTAACTGAAATTCCTTATTCAGCTTCTTTATTCCAGCTTTTAAGGCAGGATTAGTTCGATTTAATCCTGCCATTTTTTTTCTACTGCAAAGACACTGCTGTTAATAATGGTTACAGTTCTTGATTGTAGTAAATAAAGCATTTATTTTTGATGTTTGCGCCAGGCATTTTCGTGGAGCAAGGAAATGACAGCGACGCTGCAGTTTTAAAACCACTCGAAGAAGCTTTTCGGTAATTAACATAACAAATTCTATTAACATAGTTAAGTTAGGTAAAAAACTGAAACATCTGATATGAAAACATATCTGTGGGATAATACTTTTTTTAACAAAATGATGGAGGTTTTTTAATGTTTTCAACATTAAACGAAGTGCGGGAGTACTGTGCCAACAACAAAATTAAAATGATAGACTTTAAAATGATCGATATCAATGGTCGTTGGCGGCATGTAACGATTCCGTCTGAAAGACTGGATGAAGACACCATGAAGTATGGAATCGGTTTTGACGGCTCCAATTATGGCTACGCTCCTGTTGAGAAAAGTGATATGGTCTTTATCCCTGATATCACCAGCTCTCATATCGATCCATTTGTCGATGTCCCCACTCTATCAATGATTGGAAACGTTTTTATTATTCGCCCGGATGAGAACATTCCGTTTGATCAATATCCCAGAAATGTTGCCCTGAAAGCAGAACAGTATTTACGCGAAACTAAAATCGCTGATTCGATGGTTATTGGTCCTGAGTTTGAATTTCATGTTCTGGATCATGTCTGCTATGAATGCAAACCAAACCGTGTGGCTTTTGAACTTGATACTGCACAGGCAGAGTGGAACAGTGGCAATAATGATGGAATGAATCCGGGTTATAAAGTTCCGTTAAAAGGTGGTTATCACATTACTTCACCTCATGATATTACCTATGGCCTGCGCAGCAGAATGTGTCTTCTCTTAAAGGAATGGGGCGTAGAGGTGAAATATCATCATCATGAGGTCGGTGGTCCCGGTCAGTTGGAAATCGAGGTCGAGCTGGGGCAGATGACCGAGATGGCCGATAAGACCATGATAATAAAGTATATAGTAAAAAATGCCGCAATATCAGAAAACAAGACTGCCACCTTTATGCCAAAACCGATTTTCGGTGAAGCCGGAAATGGTATGCATGTTCACATGCTGCTCATGAAAGAGGGTAAACCGATTTTCTACGATGAAAAAGGGTACTCCGGACTGAGCCAGGAAGCCCATTGGTTTATTGGAGGATTGCTCAAACACGCCAGATCTCTTTGTGGATTGACCAATCCTTCTACAAATTCATATAAACGGCTCGTGCCAGGTTACGAAGCTCCGGTTACCATCGGTTATGCCACTTCAAACAGAAGTGCGGTAGTCCGTATTCCTGCTTATGCCAAGTCTCCGGAATCCAAGCGTTTTGAACTGAGAAATCCTGATGCTACTTGCAACCCTTATTTTGCTTATTCTGCCATACTTATGGCGGGTATCGATGGCATAATTAACAAGATAGATCCGCAAAAAAATGGCTGGGGTCCATTCGATTACAATCTTTATAATCTTTCAGTTGAGGAACAGAAGAAGCTTACCGCTCTTCCCAGTTCATTGGGTGAAGCACTTGATGCTTTAGAAGCAGATAACGAGTACCTGACACGGGGTGGAGTGTTCCCAAAGAAGTTACTGGATACATGGATCACCAGAAAACGGGCTGAACTGGAAATGATAAACAAGATTCCGCATCCGGTGGAATTTGCTCATTATTTCGATCTGTAGTGAATGGCTGAGGTGTAGCGAAGGGGGGGCCTTTGCTACACCGGTCTTGGTTTTTTCTGTTTACACTCTTTTTCATTCTCTTACTTCGATAATCAAGATTTCTTTTCCCCACATCTCAGCAGTTAATTGAAATCCTTTCCAAGTCATCTCCACAATTATATTAAAAAAGTAATATGGACAGGATCACTGACTTTTTACTACAGTGGTGGAAAGAGAATGAAAAAAATCTCTATGTGGAATTACTGATTGGTTGAATCAGATTTTAACAGAAGATTGCAAATAGTTAAGAAAGGATTTAATACTCATTTGCACCAATTGTTTGCATCTATTCATTAAATAAGGATGCATTATGGCGAAATGTAATCTTGTCAGGTTTCGATTGAGGTACATTTTCCTGGCAGATCTTGTTTTTTTAATTACATCGTGTAATGATACCACCACCTATAACATATCTCCGGGGGATTATGTAAATGACAACCTTAAGGCTTATTTACAAATCGACAGCAGAGGTTCTGTTCTGATCTTTATGGAAAATATGATGGTTGACTCAACAAAATATCTGGGATGTACACATTTCAAGAGTGATTATACTAATTTTGGCCCTAGCTCGCTTTATCAGTTTTGCAGAATCGAAACAGATACTCTGCACATTGGTTCATCTGTTATTTCAAACCCGGGGATAGTTACCTATAGATATATTGACGATCCATATAGCGAATATGGGGTTATTATAGCAGATTATTCTGAGATTGAGAATAATGGTAATCACGCCAGAGGGATTAAATTTGTAAAAAAACAGTAATGTATGAACGCAGCTTGTCTGCTCTGTTTTTCTGGGGCAGTTGAATTGTCACGGATCTTCCTGGATTTGCTGTTTTAATTATTCAATGGGTATGCAGGGAAAGGGTACTTTGCTGCATCAAGGCTTCTACTTCGCTTTTCCACTTTTTAACCTCGATATTTTTTCTGCCTTCTTCCTTCACCGGCTGGTACAGTGACGTATTGGAAGTCTTAAAGGTTTTTTTTCACTATCATGTCCGGAAGTATCTGTTTTCAAGAGTATCAAGGGATTGTTTATAATCTAGAAGCTTGCTGGCTTGAGTGGGCTTTCATAATTCGACAATTTTGTGCATTCTTTTTCACATCTTCCTGAATAGAACGATTAAACCGAAATTAATTCATAAACCCACACCAATTTATCTGAAGAACCTCTCTTCTGGACCATAGTGAGCCTGTTAAAAGGGATAACAGAGAGATTGTTGCTGGAAAATGTTCACAAAAAAATGCTACTTCACCTTAAAGCGGTGTTTTTCAAAAATATGGAAAAAACGTATAAGGTTAATTATTTTGAAAATTCTGATGAAATTAGGTTAAGAGGTTAGGAACCTCAGAGATTAATGTTTTTTTGAAAACTGATATTGAATAAGACATGATATTCATAAATCGTACTCTTTACTTGTAGCACAAGGAAAAACGTACCCAAGGAAGAAAAGAAAAGGAAAATAAAAATGTCAAAATGGATGTATAACGAATTTAAACATTGTGGAGTTGACTACTCTGATGAAAATCAGGCAGAAAAGTATGATTCATTACACCTGACATTTCGTAATTATGAAAAAGAATTCGGTGATATGCTGGACTTTTTAGCCTTGCCAAATACTCAAGAAATGACTTTAATTGATTTGGGTTGTGGAACAGGAGCTTCGGCGTTTTTTGCTGCAAAAAAGTTTAAAGAAGTTTTCGCGGTGGATGTATCTGAGGCTATGATTGTTCAGGCACAAAAAAAGGCTGCTTTTGGAAATGTTAACAATCTTTACTTTCATATCGGGGGATTTTTAAGTTACAGACATTATGCTCAAGCTGCAGATGTCATCATCACCAAGCATGCGCTTCATCATCTGCCCGATTTTTGGAAACAGATTGCGTTGTTTCGAATAAATAAAATGCTGAAACTTAACGGAAGCCTTTATGTTTGTGATGTAGTATTCAATCTTGCCTCAAATAACTATAAAGATAAGATTGATAAATGGATTGATGGATTCGATAAGTTTGCAGGAAAAAAGCTTCGTTCAGAAGTGGAAACACACATTCGGGATGAGTATAGCACATTTGATTGGATACTGGAAGGTATGTTTGCAAGAGCAGGTTTCGAGATTGACAAAAAAAGATCCTCTGATGGTTTTGTGACAGAGTATTCTTGTAAAAAATCAAAGGAAATCGAATACCAAGATGAATAGTTAAAAAAAAGCAAGTGAAAACCGAAGAGTATACCAAGGACAGAATGGCTCAATATCTGCAAATCTCCTGAAGGAAAAAACACTTAGAAAGGATTACTGATGAAGAAAGTATTATGTGTAGGAACATTAATTGCCAGCGAATTGAACCTGATGTGGTTGTTTTTGGTGAATTACCATCATTAAGACTGGTCGGATCGCATTTTCTTGAACTGATTGATTACATTAAATCCAATCTTAATTCACTGATTTGTTTAGACACTTTAATAAATGCAGAAGAAGACTATGGTTGGTTAGATGGAAACTGGAGTAAAATCGATATTGTCCACTGTAATTATGGGGAAGGGTTACATATTACAAAGGAAAAGACTCAGTTTGAAATCTGTTCCTGGTTTAAAAATAAAGGTGTTCCATTGCCTGTAGTTTCTGATGGTGAAAACGGATGCTATTTTGGATATAAAGATGTGATCGAACACGTTCCACCATTCAAAGCAGAAGAAGTTGATGCAACAGGAGCAGGGGATTCCATGATGGCTGGGATAATAACAAAACTTCTGGAAACCAATGATAAACCTGTTGTTGATATAAGCAGAATAGGATTGGATAGGATCAGAGAGGCAATCGTTTATGGATCTGCTTGCGGCTGTTATGCCATTGGTTCCATCGGCTGTGTTAGCGATATAAACAAGGAAAAGATTGAGAGCATTGTCAAGATTGGAAATAAAACAGGATGTGCACTTTAAGAGTGCCCAGGTGGAAGAAAAACGAACCTGGTAGTTCAAACCAGCCTGGTATGGATTATGAGTTATTCAAATAAAGAGGAGCTCTGAAGTCAGGTGTTTGACTGTGTAGTTTTCACCACAATTTAATAATCATAGAAACCTTAAATGTAATTGTATATGCTAAACATAACTTTAAAGATGATATTAATCAATTGCTTGTTTTGGCTTTTCATTGCAACTGTTATGCCTAAAGTCTGTCTCTTTTTTATGGGCAAAAGCTGCCCATCGCTAAATAATCCATTTTTCAGAGTCCGCAGCAAGGAACTCACTCTATATCGTCTACTCGGTATCAGGTGGTGGAAAGACAAGCTTCCGGTGATGCCGGGGGGAGAGTTGGACCGTAAAAAACTCAGTAAAAACATAACTCCAGAGTACCTTATACAGATGATAACTGCTACATGTTCAACAGAAGTAATTCATCTTGTTAGTGGAATCTGTGGTTTTTTGTCTATTGGTTTTGTGCTGCTATTGCCAACGCCTTTACCGTATATTCCCCTTTTTTCAGTTATTGCATCAGCGAACCTTCTATTTCAACTTCCCTTCATTGCAGCACAAAGGTACAACCGTGCAAGATTCTGGCGTCTGAGGGCTGCATTAATGAAAATGGGGAAAACAGTTTAGTTTATCGGGTATCGATAATGTTTGCTATAGAACTGTTGGGGAAAAAGAGCAATGGTGGCTCGGGAAAAGATGCCGGAGAAGCAATTGGTAAAAAATGGGGGGCCGAAGGTCCTGGGGATAGAGGAAAAACACTGATATAAATTAAGTACCAAGTTTTCCTCCGAGCAGAAAGAAGAGACAGGTAGAAATCAGAACTACCCCAAAATAATGGAAAAAGCTCAAGATGTTCGGAGACTGATTTGTTTTGGGGGAAATTTTCCCAGTTTCGATCTGATAGCTCCGAAGGTCAAGGGGGGACGGAGGAAAAACACTGATTTAATATTAAGTACCAAAATTTTCCTCTGAGTAAAAAGAAATAGGCGGAAAAAAACAGTGTTTCCCTTGGGATTCAAGTTCAGAAATTATCTGAAGATTATCTGAAGATTATCTCAAATCCTTCTGAATGATCAGGAAGAAAAGCCTTATTAACACCAGATCAGTAAAGAAATCCTCTGAAATTACTTCAGAACAGATGAACTTTTCTGGAAGTAATCTGATTTTTCGATACCATCTGAATCGCATAAACTCCTTTTTTAATCTTACCTGGTTTATTGTTGAAAACTAGAGATTCCGAAACCGCTTCCATCTCAATGACCCTCTTTCCTGACAAGGTATAAATCGTTATTTTGCGCGAGGGATCCTTTGTACCAAATGACAATTTAACGATACCATTATGCTGATTATACACAGAAAAGCAGGAAGATCTGTTAATCAGTACGCCTTTACAAGCATTTACCGGCATGTCCTTTCTCAACAACCTCACATAGTATACTCCACCAGCCATACCGGTAGAAGCCTGAAATCTAACAGTGATCGCTTCTTTACCGGTTACCATGCTGTTTGGTATAGGATATTCCTGATTAACAAAAGCATCCTTTTTCCACTTACCGGCAATGTTTTCGGTAACGAGCTTCTCTCCATCAATTAGGATGTCAAACGTACGGGTACATCCTTCGTTTCCCCAGTACCTTACCATGATTGAGAGATCTGTTTCTCTGTTTGTAAGTAGATTGTAGCTGAAGAAACCACCATTTCCACCGCTGCAGGTCCCTGCATCCCGATAAAATTCACCCTGATGACTTCCGGTTTGCGAGTTGGAAGATTGCAGTTGATGATCTACTTCAGGTTGCTGTTCGCCGGGCGCGACCCTGTCTATAGTACGCCTGTCAAGTATTAACTCTTTCTCTTCATTATTATTGCTGCTGGCCTCTGTTGCCCAGTATATCATATAACGGGAATCATGAATGCGGAAAAAGGGTTCAAGGATAAGCTGGGGACCCGTCCAGTTTCCAATAAGTTCCGTTGCAGTAAAGGACAATTGCTCAGTATTACTGCGTACAAGCTTCTGTGGAATCCTGGTACGATTTCCTATCAGGATTGGTGCAGAATTCAGAGGGTAAAGACTTCCGCTTGCAATGTGTCCCCATCTGCCTTCATCGGCCACAAGGCCTGTAAGATCGCGGTTTTCAGTTTTTGCTCCCAGTAAAATCGGGCCATGCATTAAAGCAACAAATTCAGGTACATTCGGCATCTCCTCAACTACTGTATGCATTGGTAATAGCACAGTAACCACAGTTTCATCATCATCCCATGTCCTGTCAATTTCATAATAGGCAGACGGCTGGGACTTTGATGGGAGTGTGTCGTTTCCAACAACAATTTTCAGCTTATCAGCAGGAACCCACCATGGATGGCGGATAAGTAGTTTGAAACGGGATGGAGAGCCTGTGCTGATTGTAAGTACAGTCTGTTCCTCATCAGGAAAACGGGTTTCCTGCTTCACTTTTACACTCTTTTCTTTCCAGTTGAGTTCTGATGCAACAAAAAGATTAATGAATAGAGAGTCGCTTTTATGAGTGTATATAAACTGGTTGTATTTGCCGTGATTCTCCATACCTGTTCCCACACAGCACCACATGTCCTTGTCTGGAGCAGAATATACTCTGTAATGGCGGGGACGCGCAGGTGTGAAGTATACATATCCACCGTGAGTCGGATGCTGAGAGGAGAGGATATGGTTAAACATCGTGCGTTCACAATAGTCAACGTACCTGGCATCGTTTGTCATACGGAACAGTCCTTCGGAAAGCTTAAGCATGTTATGTGAGTTGCAAGTTTCGGGGCCCTCCCGCTCTGTGGTGTAGTCGATACAGTCTGCACCCGATGGAAAATGCTCTCTTCTGCTGTTCCCACCGAATGCCAGACTTCTTCTTTCTGTTACTGTTTCAAAGAAAAAACGTGCAGCCTTGAAATATGTATTATCATTATCCAGTTCAGCAATACGCTGAAATCCTACTGCCTTGGGTACCTGAGTGTTTGCGTGAAGATTATCGAGGTTGTCTGTTTCGGACGACATCGGGTTAAGTATTGTTCTGTGAGAAAGTTTTTTGGCCATATTGAGGTATTTAATGTCCTCTGTCATTTGGTAGGCATCGGCATAAACCTCGTTAATACCTCCATGCTCATTACCGAGCATGCTCTGAATCTGTGCATCGGACAAACCGGACAGGATATTTATTCCCCAGTCACAGAGTTTTAGAAACATCTGCTTTGCGATATCACTGTTTCCATATACCCAGGCATCCCTGAGTCCTGCATAGGTTTTATGGATATTATACCAGGGGACCCAGTAGTCCCATATTTTACCGGTGTTACCTTTTTTAATTTCCCGCCACAAAGGCTTTCCATTGGGAATACCACTTACATAGCCGACAAAGTCGGAATCCTTTGCATTGGCATCCTGACATTTCTTAAGTTCTGCTATCATGTATTCCAATCGCTGCTTGCATTGCACATCTCCAGTGGCAGCATAATGTATTGCCAGTGCAGAGAGGTAGTGTCCTCCCACATGCCCATCCAGTCCGGCCCAGTTGGAATAATTGGTAACACCGTTAGTGGAGAGTCCGGCATCTGCCCGATAACAGTACAGAAGGCGATCAACATTGTATTTCAGTAAATGGCTTATATTAAGATCCCTGGAGTGTTTGAATGGGCCATCCAGAAGCGTAACATCGCCCAGGGGAAATTCATTAGGGTAAAGTTTGTTTTGTGCTTCGACTCCGTATACTATCAGCAATGCAGATGTAATCACTGCATAGAAGTATCTGTTCATTGTGTTTGCCCTCCCGTGCATATGTTAACCACTGGTTATATGAAAAACAGTATAATCATTAAGCAATACATTTGATAATTCCGTTCAATCTTTGAACTCAACCAGTGCATCCTCTTTTTTCTGATTCATATAACAGAGTCTAATCCAGTCGTCACTCCTGGCTATACTTGATACCCGCACTTCGTCAATTAATCCGTTGAAAAATGACCATCCCTGATAATAGGGGAGATCTATCGATCTGCCATGGCTTCCGATGGAGAAGTCATCCGAAGTGTTCCTTCCGTAATTACCAGGCATCAATGCTGCGCCTTCAACTACCATCTCACCGTTTATGTAAAAACGTTGATCTGTTCCAGATCTTACTCCTGTTAAGTACAACCATTCTCTGGCTCCAGGAGCAGGTGGAGTAGAATCTTCGGAATATTCCCAGCCAAGCTGATCCTGAAATTCGACAAATTCCCAGGTCGCCCGGTTATTTTTCAAACACTTGAATTGCAGATAATACTGTTCGTGACCTTTGCCTGCTATAGCACGATAAAGAGAATCGATCTTTTCGGCATACACCCAGGATGAAATCGAGTAGTGTGCATCTTCAGTGAAATTCAATCGGCTGTTAGCGGTGTTGGGCATGGTGATATATATTGAAATACCATCAAATGCTCTTGCGTCACCAATTGCACCGGCTACATTCGCATCTTTGCCCCCCCCCCCAGCGGTATTCCATCATAGCTGTTTATTGTCGCATCCACGGCAATATCAGTTCCTTTTCCTGAGAGATGCCACACTCCCTGGAAAGCATCAGCAGTATCAAATACAGCACTGCCTTTTGACTCATTTTCTGCTTCTGAGTTTCCCCAGTACATGACAATAAATTGTGAACTGCTATTTCCATAAACAGTATCAACTTTAACCCAGATATCTGCTTCCATATCAATTGTATTCCATCGTTCAATCTCATAAGGAAGCGGTTGCCCATCTACCTTTGTAAATCGCAAGTCACTTCCATCTTCTTTTGCCTGGCTGAAATCGAAATTGGCCGATCGCAGTCGTATCAGCACAGGGAAATTCACTACGTTACCAGTTATACCGGCTCCCTCAGCAGATGTGTTCAGGAATAGTCTTGCAGAATGATTCCAGAGGCTCTGGTGATAGAAATCAAATGTGCCGATATGGGTGGTTTCACCGGATCTTATTGTGACGCTGTCAATTTCAACAGACTCAGAATCAACTGAAAAAGAAACTGCACGAATAGTGTAAATTCCTTGCGGGAGATCATAGATAGTAAATTCACCAGTCTCAGTATCGCATGTACTAATTCGTTCAAGTCCATAAATTTGTACATAGAGTATTTTCTGATAATCAACCGAAGAGGCGAAGGTGCCTGTAATCGTTCCGGTAGGGCGAAGTGTATCTGAAGGGAGATGTACTGTAAAATCACCATATTCAATGGTACACCTTAACAGAACTGCATGGCCTGAACCATCATTGACTTCTATGGAATAATTCCCTGGGTCTATTGAATCGATAGAGAAAACACCGTGAGAATCAGTTCTGGTATCAACACGGGAAATACATGATTTGCTGAGTGCTTTACCTGAGATATTGACAGTGTAATCGTGTGGTCGTAGATAAACCGATGCTCCGGAAGCGAAGCTGCCATCATTATTGAAAAGAGAGCAGGTTATACGACCATTTCCTGCATGTGACCCGGTTCCTGCGACATTATCATCCGATACACACTGTAGCAAAGCAATCATTGCCGTAATACAGCAGAGTTTCACCGTTAACCATACTCCAGTGATCTTCTTTTGTAGCGCAAGAATATGATTCATTGCGCCTCCTCATTATTATTTAAATTATTAGTTAATGGAAAAAGCTGGAAATTGCATTGACAAACCATTTCAGAAACATCAATGTCTTCTATGACAATATTCATCAATTCCTCTTTAAAAGAGCGAATCCGCTCTTTAATACGTTCGTAACACTTCTGTGAAACACCCAGGGTAAGCGAGCTTATTTCCCGTTGAGCTGGATCAAAGCGTTCAAGCGCTTCCTTTGCAAGCGTAAGCATCTCAGAATGAAAATTTCTTAAAACCATGGATTTCATTTCATATTCAGAGGAGATCATCGGATCGGCAGGGTGGAGTTTTCCATTCAGGTCACGATGTAAAATGCCCATCCGCAGCATTGTTTCTATTGACTTTCTGGCCTGCGTAGCAGTAATTCCGGGGACACACTTTTTAGCTATCCACTCATAATCTTCCTTGAATTCAGGCAGAGTCACTAATTCCCGAATTGCACTATGATACCAGTTTCTGAAAAATTCGTAACAGCTTTCATCCAGTATCTTTACCTCGCAATTTCCACGTAAATGTAGCATGCGGGTGAAATGCAAGTTTTTTTCATCATTTGATTTACAATTAACGAACTGTACGACAGCACTGAAATACTCTGCTTCCTTAGGGGTTAAGTTCATTGCAATAACGTACTTTTGCATAACTGCGAGGCTGAGTCGCCGTCTTCCTGAAATAATATCCTTGAACATACTTTGAGAAACACCGGCTTTTGATGCGAAAAAGCGGAAAGAGAATGATTTTGACATCTTCTTCTGATAAGTGTAGTAGTCCTTTAACAGAGAACGATAGTCGGTATATTGGAAAATGTTGAATTTCTTAGATACTTTGGTTCCCATATATACTGAATATAGCGAAAAAAAAGAGGTGGATAGATAAAAAAAAGTTATAACAGAGAACTCAAACGCGAACAAAAAAGCTGGTAATGCATTGAAATCAGAGGGAAATGAAGTTAGACAACCATGCGAACACTAAATAAATTGCGAACAATTGCAATAGGGATATGCGCTTTATCGAAGAACTATTCAACAGGCTTGGTGAACATCAAATCTACTATTTTAATAGTAAAAATACCCCATGTTTTCCATTAAACAGTGTTTGTCCTGGAAACCATCTATAACCCAATTACCAATTGCAATAATAATTTACCTTTTCCACAATCGGGGCAGTCGTGGTATTGCTATTCGTGAAACCGAAATACTCTCGATTATTATCGATTATCATCAAAGCCAGTATTCTGGGGATATACTCATTTGTTTCCTCAGCCAAATAGCCCATTTTATAAATATACCAGAAATCGCGGTCTCGAATAGGATCTTCAATTTTACGCAGAGCATCCATAACTCTTTTCTCACCTGCATTGTAAGCTGCCATTACCAGCATAATTGAACTTTTTGCACCAAAAATTCCAATCAGGTCTTTAAGGTATTCTGCTGCAGCATAAGTGGCTTTTGGGGGGTCGATACGTTCATCAGAAACTGCGTCTACTTTCAATCCATATTTTCGTGCAGTATGAGGCATAAACTGCCACAGGCCTCTTGCTCCTGCGTGACTCAATGCTTTCGGATTAAAGCCACTCTCAATCATCGAAATATAGGCTAACTGAGATGGAATGTTTTTCTCTGCAAATATTTTCTGAATCATAGGAAAGTAAAGCTCTTTTCTTTTTAATAATCTGGCAGTCATTGATTTTTGTGTTTGAGAATAGATGTCCAGGTGACGTTTAACGGTTATTGACATCTGATGTGGAATCTGGTAGTCGGTATGCCCAAAGCCTGATAATACTTCGTAAAGAAAATGATCTATGGTGTCCTTATAGATAAGCTGATAATCGGATGTATTAAATAATGATCTAAGAAAATCTGTATGGATTGGTTGACTGAAACCAAACGAAAGTGAATCAAATGCTTTTTTACTCTCTGGTATGCCAGAGATGATACTCGAGTCTGGACTGGGTTTAAGCTTAAAAAGTCGGATTGTGAAATATGCGATAAAAGGAGATGAAAGAAGAATGATGGAACAAGTCAGTAAAATCATTCGGTAGCGGTTTTTCAGATGGGCATCATTGGCGCTAAAGAGAAGATTGGGTTGAATTTCAGAGAGATTGCTTTTCTGCAGAATCTTATTCCGGCGGGTATTTTGGGATATTAACTTCGACAATTCATCTGCATTAATGCTGTTATTGAGAATTTTATGTTCAATTTCTGCAGTATGAACTGATAATGATTTCAGAGAAGGTTTGTTCTTAAAGTTAGAGATCTCAAACTTTGGGTTATCTGGTGTTTTTTGTTCAGAATTGTGTGAAGTGGTGTTATTCGATGGGTGGAGAAGTTTCAATCGGGGACCTTTTTCACCGAACCCAATTACATCGTTTAATGTTACCTCATCGAGACTGATCCGCTTGCCATTGAGATATATTCCATTTTTGCTGTTTATATCCTGGATGTAGAAATTATCGGGATACATATAAAGAATAGCATGATGATTAGAAACCAGCAGTTCATTTTCATTGAGTATTATAATATTATCATCACTGCGCCCGATAGTAACAGCTCCTTCAGATAATGCATATTTTTTTCCGAGGTCAATTCCGTGAACTATTTCCAGATAGTATCCTTTCATAAGTGGATATCCTTGTTGAAATAATTAGAATTAATAGGAATTTTAAATCAGAGAGAATATTAAATCAGAGAGAAATTTGGAGCTAATAAAAATTAGTTAAAGACGGGACATAAGACCATTGCAAATTCTTTTTCATAGTTTCTGAATAGATTTTGCCTTTGGATTTATTTGATTAATTTGGGCAAATTCACTCAATAACTGAATAATCAGTTAAAAAGAAACACTTATTTTGCTGTCGTCTCAAAAGATAAAATAAAAAAATTAATTCTGAAATACCCTTTAGTATAATCCCAAATTATATTCTACTTAAAGAAAATCGTTTAATCCGGAGCGTTTTGATGGAATTGCTGCTATATATGAAAAAAAATCTTTTCTGCAGCATACTTTAAAACACTATTAATACACAGCATTTCCATTTATGCTTCATCTTTTCTGTGTTATATCTCATTGAATTTCCTTTCCTATTCTCTCATTTATAGCTGAGCTATTTCTGAAATTCTGAAGACTTTAAAACACTGGGAAAAAATAACCAGGAGGATCTCATTTCTGAAATCCGTTTAGATTCATTGAAGACAGTCTTTCGTGAAAATGACTGTGGAAGCGACTTAAACTACGACTCTGATTTCGAAGCTATTAAGCAAGAAGTCAGCAAGTCAGAAGGTATTGATTACGGGTTTGTAGAAGAAAAGGCTCATTACATACTGAATAATAAAAGTAAAGATATTCGTGTCTTTTCTTACCTGGCGTTGTGTTATTTGAAAAAAGGGGATTGGTGCCTTTTTTGTGATCTTTTTGAAGCATTGACGCATTTATGTAAAGAAAGGTTTGATGCGTTATTTCCTAAAAGGCTGCATGGAAAAAGGAGGGCATTCAAATGGCTGGATGAGAGTAAGTTTACAGAAATGCTTGAAAGCACTACAGTCTCCAGTGTTGCTCATGATCAAATGAGCCGGTTGGTTTCGGTACTGGATATTTTAAGGGATTCTCTAAGTTTAAATTTTACAGACTCGTCTCCTTTTCCAGAGAAATTATACGCATTTGCTAAAAAATGGCAAAAACTGACGGAGCAGAAACTGGCAGAAGTGTCACAACCGATTAATAATAAAGAACTTTCGGAAAAATATGTTCCAAAAGAGAGTACAACAATAAATGTATTATCTGATGAATCCGTAGAAACAACCAAAGCTGCAATCGATTCGATTCGTAAGTGTGCTTTGTTTTTAATAGATAAGGAGCCGCATAAAAGTGCAGGTTACCGGCTAATGAGAATTGTTCGTTGGGGTAATATCGAAATGGTTCCTTTTGCAGAAGGAAGTATTACCAGAATCGAACCACCACCACAGGAGAGAAGAGAGTATTTAATATCATTACTGGAAAAGAGAGATTATAAAACTGCTTTAGCTCATTCAGAAAAAATGTTCAGTTCAGGTAATACACTTTTCTGGTTGGAATTGCAAAGAGTTTCTGCAAATGCAGCAGATAACCTAGGGGTTACATTTACTGGTGTAAAAGAGACTATAATTTTGGAAACAGCCCTGTTCCTGAACAAATTTCCGCAAATAAGAAACTTGAAATTTATTGATGGAACGCCATTCAGTAATTCTGAAACAGAAAGATGGATTGATCAGGATGTCAATCCGCTGTTTTGTAATGGTGCCTTTAATAGTGGGGCTGATAAACCTGAATGCATGGAAAAAGAAGGTGTCAAGTCTCCTATGGCTTTAAACAATATTGAAGCCGATCTGGTGCATTTGGTTGATGCAATTAGAAATGATGGAAACGGGCTTGATAATTTCAGAAGAAGGTTATCAATTGTTTCTTACATGCTTGAGGTAAAAAGACCCGAGATCGCTTTATTTATGTTGGAATCGCTTAACGAACTGGCTGATACTTATTATCTGGCCAGGTGGATGCCATCACTGGTTGTAGACCTTCTTGCCCTTATGGTAAAAACCTATGAGGTAATTGCAAAAGAGAAATCTGGAGATAAAAGATCAACTCTTATTGAAAAAAGAGAAAATGCTCTGAAAAAAATGTGTTATCTGGATCCGGGAACTGCGTTAAAGTATCAAACTTTTGATGAAAGGTGAAAATATGGCCGGGAGTTTTCAAAATGAGATACCACCTGCCAGGATTAATTTAAAACTGGATGTGGGAAAAGGAGATACCAGGAAAAAAGTAGAGTTGCCATTTAAAATACTGGTCACCGGGGATTTTTCAAAAAAGAAGAAATCTGAGAGAATTTCTGATATGGAAAAAATTAACATCAACAAAAATAATCTGGAACAGGTTATGGAGGGGATGGATCTGTCGCTGGATTATGCAGTCGATGACAAGCTTTCCAGAGAAAAGGACAAGATGCTTGTCGTCCATTTAAAAATAAAGAACATGAAATCATTCAGACCAGAGTCTGTGGCCAAAAATATTCCTGCTATAAGCAGGCTTTTGGCTGCGAGGAATCTGCTTAAAGATCTTAAATCGAATCTGATAGATAACAGAGAATTCAGAAGACGCCTTGAGGGGATTTTAAAAGATACTGAGGCATCAAAAGCATTATTAGGAGAATTAAAAAAACTGATTCCGGATTCAACAGAGCAAACTGTCAGTGAGGCTTGAGATCTAATAATAACTAAATTGGACAATTCTTTTGTGACGAATTGAACAAATAGTACAGGTGAGTCGCTATATAAGAATCGTTCCGTTACATATGACATCGAGATAAAAAAATCTTTTCTTGTGCTTATCTGGAAGGAGCAATTCATGTTAAATGAAAAGGTGGAGATGCAGAAGAGCCCTGTTGAGGTGCAAAGCAGTCTTCAATACATATATGACTCTATGGAGTTGACAATTCCGCAAAAAGAGGTCGATGTAATGATCTATGCGGAGATATCTGCGCTGGCAGAGAGCAGTTCAAATGAACGAATAGGGGCTGCATTAAAATTTTTCATGGAAAGCATTATTCTGGGTGAAATGAGCATAGAAAAGGTTGATAAAAATCTTATCGACAGGATAATCGCCGAAATTGACAGTAAAATATCGGAACAGCTTGATGAAATATTGCATCATCCGGATTTTCAAAGTATGGAATCAGCCTGGAGGAGTCTGAAATTTCTGGTGGACAGGACCGATTTCCATAAGAATGTGAAAATAGATCTACTGGATGTAGGAAAGGAGGTGATAAATGAAGATTTCGAGGATGCTGCAGAAATCATTCAATCAGGGATATATAAGCAGGTATATACAGATGAATATGACACTCCTGGTGGAGAGCCTTATGGGGCAATGATCTCAAATTTCGAATTCAGTAACACTGCTGAGGATATTGGATTTCTGCAGAATATTTCCAAAGTTGCTGCAGCCTGTCACTGCCCTTTTATTGGTGCTGTATCACCAACTTTTTTTGGTAAAAGGGATTTCAATGAATTGACCAAGATAGAGGATCTGCACACATTTCTGGATCGTTCGGAATTCGTGAGGTGGAATTCATTTCGCAAGACAGAAGATGCCAGATATGTGGGTTTAACTTTGCCAAGATTTGTCTTGAGGCTTCCATACGGACCTGATACTATTGCAGTAAAGGAATTTAATTACACGGAAAAAGTCACTGGAAAGGATCATCATAAATATCTGTGGGGGAACAGTTCATTCGCATTCGCTTCCAACATGATTCGCTCTTTCGTTGAAAATGGGTGGTGTGTTCAGATTCGCGGCCCGGAATCGGGTGGAAAGATAGAGGATTTGCCGGTTCATTTTTTCGATGCAGGTAAGGGAACTCAGATGAAAATACCTACCGAGATACTGATACCGGAAACTCGTGAATTTGAATTTGCCAATGAGGGATTTATTCCTTTGTCATATTATAAGAACAGTAATTACGCTTGCTTCTTTTCTGCGAATTCTGCTCAGAAGATTACTCAGACGGATAATCCTGATGTTAATGCCAATCTAAAGGTCAATTCGAGATTACCTTACATTTTCATGATTTCCCGGATAGCTCATTATCTGAAAATCATTCAGAGAGAAAATATCGGTACCACTAAAAGTAAGGCAGTGCTTCAGGAGGAGTTAAATAAATGGATAAAAAGCCTGGTTACCGAAATGCCGGATCCAGGCCCGCAGCTTATTGCAACACATCCATTAAAAGCTGCAGAGGTGAGTGTAAATGAGTTAACGGATAATCCAGGATTTTTTTCTGTTTCATTATCAGTTATACCGCATTTTCAGATAGAAGGAATTGACGTAAGTTTATTTCTCGTAAGTCAGATGCCCAAAGGTAAACAATAGCATCTTCATTAAAAAAAGACCTGTATGTATTAATCTTAATTGAAAGGATGCATCAGAAACTAACTGAATAATTTGCTTCACCATTAACATCAAAGGAGATCTCATGCCGATACCAGCTTACATGTGGATTAATGATGGTAAAATCAAGGGTGGCTGTACTGTTGCTGGAAGAGAAAACAGTATAGAGGTTCTCGAATTTCATCATGAAGTAAGGATCCCTACCGACCCTGATACCGGTGCGTTAACCGGAACCAGGAAGCATGAAGCCTTTCAGATCATTAAAGCATTTGATCAATCTTCTCCGCTTCTTTATAAAGCAGTCTGTGAAGGGATAACGTACGATAAAATGAAAGTGGATTGGTATAAAATCGATGATCAGGGGGCAGAGGTGCTTTATTTCAGTCATCTTCTTGAAACCGTAAAGGTGTGTTCTGTAGAACCGATCATGTATAATGTAAAGGCCAGAGAGTTCGAACGTTTTGTGCATATGGAAAAAGTAAGTTTCAGATATGGAAAGATAACCTGGGAGTATCCGGAAGGGGGTTATGTGCATACCGATTCCTGGTTGGAAGGTCGGTAAAAGAAGAATAAATCCTCCGGATAAGACCGGAGGATCTGCTTTTCATGAGTTTACTTTGATAAAAAATTGGATGGGAGAAATGGGTGAAGACAGGGTTATTTGAATGTCTGACCGGGAGATTTCTGGACGGAAATCCTGTCGATTCGGTACCTGAGGGGTATCTTAAAACAAAATCGATCATGGATCATCTCTTCCGAATTCTTAACACCCGTCGTGGTTCGATTCAACATCTGGCAGATTATGGTATACCGGATTTTTCAGAAATTTACCGCTCAACACCTGAAGGGATGAGAAGATTGCAGGAAGCAATAAGGAACACTGTTAAAAAGTATGAGCCCAGGCTAAAGAATATTCAGGTAGATGCATCAGAACCGGAAGGCAATAATGGAAATATATTTTTTGTCATATCAGCAGAAATCATTGAGGGGCCAGAAGTACAGTTTCATACAATTCTTATTCCAAATCATCCTCCTGAAATTTCCAACATAAAGATTCAGGAGGTTAAAAGGTGATAGAAAAGTATTATGAAGAGGAACTGCGATATCTGTATGAATCCGGATCTGAATTTGCCAAAGCTCATCCACAGCTTGCACGTTATCTCAATATCGATTCTCTTGGGGATCGTGATCCATATGTAGAGCGCTTATTTGAGGGTTTTGCATTTATTGCAGGCAGAATTCGTGAAAAGCTGGATGAATCTCTACCTAAGTTGACCGAAGGTCTTATAAACCTTATCTGGCCACAGTTTTTTCAGGAGATACCATCTTTGGCCATTGTCCAGTTTGAGCCGCGGGCAGGTTTTCTTCAGGAGAGCAGGGTTTTACCTGCAGGATCAGAAATAACTACCGGTCAGATTGGTCCTGGCTCGGATATATGCAGGTTCAGGACTATTAAGCCCATAGTGTTTAATCCATTATCATTGGTTACTGTAAAAAAGGAAAGTGATAACCAGAATAATGATATTTTTTCGTTTGTGTTCAGTCTCGATACTTCAGTCAAATGGGAAAAGTTCGATTTAAAAAAAATAAGTATCTTTCTTTATGCAGAATACCCGGTTGCTATGATTCTTCATAGGTTATTTACCACTGAAGCAAAAAGGTTCGAGGTGCAATATACAAACGATGGACCTTTTTACTCTATCGATCCCTGTAAAGCGGTTAAGGCCGGAGGCTTTGATATTGATGAAACAATTTTGCCAACTTCCAGACGATCTTTTTATGGGCACAATTTAATGAAGGAATATTTTGCATTTCCTGAAAAGTTTCAATTCATTGAATTCAGAGGAATAGACACTCTGCCTGAGCCGCAATCGACTCCAGAGACAATTATCATAAGGATAACAATATCCGAACGGTTTCCTGTGGGAAAAGAATTTTCCTCTTCCATATTCAGGTTATACTGTAGTCCGGTTGTAAATGTGTTTTTAAAGGACATAGAGCCTATAGTTAAAAACGGGTTAAAGCCTGAATATCGGGTAGTTGCTGATTATACATCTGAAAATGTGGTTGTTCATAGCATTCATTCGGTAAAAGGGATCAACAAAGTCACCGGTGAGCAATCCGTGTATGAACCTTACTATTCATTTAAAAATGCAGGAAAAAGAACTGCTAAAACATATATCACACGATTTTTATATACTGCTGGAGGAAAGCGGCAGATGAATATTTCATTTGGAGGTCCTAATCTTTCCGGAAAAGAGATAAAGGAAGAGATAATGGTTATTGAGGCATGGTGCACTAACGGAAGATTGCCCAGAGACATGGTTCATGAAGGGGATATTAGCAGCCCAGGAAAAGGTTTTCCTGATTTCATAAAGATTTCCAATATAACACGTCCAACCTTACCAGTATTGCCTCCTCAAAATGATGAATATGTATGGGCTTTTCATACTAATCTTGCTGCGAATATAAATGGATTAGCGGATAAAGAATTGCTCAAAAAATATCTTCATTTGTATGATTGGCCAGGTTTTGAAGAAAAAAACAACATAATAGAATCTATTACAGCTGTTAAGTGTGAACCAGCACATAAAGTATATAAAGGTTGTCTGATATTCGGGATTCGATTAATTGTTACCATTGAAGAAAAGGAGTTTAAAGATACTCAAGATCTTCACCTGTTTGGATTGGTTCTTTTGAATCTGTTCAATCAATATATACACGTAAATAACTTTTGTGAGCTTCAGTTTCTTTTGAAGCCTTCCGATAAAAAACTGACCTGGAACCTGTTATAACAAAGGTAAAGGGATGCCTGATCTGATTACTGATTTGCAAAAAAGAGGTTGTGAGTTTGATGCATTTCAGATTTTGGTGATGCTGGAAGAGTATTTTTGTATTAATGCAGAGGATCATGATTCATGGAACAGGCTTATCAGATTATCAGCTAATCCGGAAATAGCTTTTCCTTGCAGCGATGTAGAAAATGTGACGATAGATCATGATCGTTTGAGTGTCGTGCTTTCTTTCTTGGGACTTGTGGGGATCAGTTCTCCTTTGCCTAACTATTTTACTGAATATGGAGCCACACACAGTCACCAAAAAAGCGCCTTAACCGATTTTTTAAATATTTTTGACAACCGGCTTTACGCTTTATTTTTTCAGGCCTGGAAAAAGTGCTATCCATTTTCATTATCGAAAAATGATATCAGCCTGTTTCTGAAAAGACAGAATCCGATATATGTGGAATCGAAAATGGAAGAACAGAATTTACCTTATTGTTACGGCTTGACGGTAGGGGAGCATGGAAATATAAATTGCCTTATTGAAATGATAAGTGATTATTGTGAAGGGGTGAAGGTATCTGTAGAGCAATGGTGTTCACAATGGGTAAAGGTAGATTGTTTAGGAGTGCTTGGTGTAGATCTGGTGCTTTCAGATAATATCGTCTTAGGGGAAAGAATAACAGATCGATCAGGAAAATTTTCTGTCATTTTAGAACTGGATCGTTCTCATTCCATCCAATCTTATAACAGCGGGTCTGGTTTCATTGACGGTGTTTCTAAAATAATAGGTGCTAACCTCCCACAATATCTGGAATATGATGTGAAAGTAAAATTTACATCAGAAAACATGTGCACCGTGAAACTAGGAGCTGATAATGCATCTTTGGGAATTGACAGTATATGTGGTGAGCATGAGGTAAATAATGAAGTGTATTGGATAGTAATTCCAGGAAAAAACTGAAAGAAAAAGCTGATCCAAGATGCTATTTAAGAAGAAAAAAAAGACTGATACTAAACCATCCCATTCTTTTTCAAAAGAAAATCAGATGTCATATCTGATCCTTAAAGAATTTAAGACCGCAAAAAACAATTATTTAAAATCGGTAAAGTCAGGAAGATTGTTCAGAAATCATGAATTATATAATACCCCATGGTTCATGATTACCGGGCCAGAAAATAGTGGAAAGAGTACAGTACTGGCTGCATCTGGACTGAGTTTCCCACTAAGGTGTTTCAGAGAAAATGGTGGTGAAAGTATATCTGGGGTAAAATGGTTCTTTGGAAATGGGGCTATCTGGTTAGATTATCCAGGAAAAATAAGCGATTCGGAAAACATTGAGTTATTTGAATCAGTTTATAAGTCTTTGGCAAAGATTCGACGGAAGAGGCCGATTGATTGCATCATTTGTATTATCGATATTGAATGCTTAATAAACGGATCACAGCAGAGCATCAGAAAAACTGCACTGAATCTAAGAAATAAATTTGATGAACTGATCAGGCACTGGGGAATTGAACTTCCGGTGTTCTGCATTTTCAGTAAAATGGATTCAATGCCAGGGTTTACTGAATTTTTTTATGATAATTCTGTGAAATGGTCCGATCAGCTTTTAGGAGCTACATTCGCCTCTGAGCAGGCGAATGATTCACCTCGCAATAAATTTAATAAAGAATACGACATACTCTGTTCTTCACTAAAAGCTTTATATCTGAAAAGATCTGCAATAGAAAACAACAATAATATTCGCCGTCTCATTTGCCGTTTTCTGATTGAATTTGAGGGAATAAAGAAAAGGGCTGGTGATTTTTTTGAAGAATTGTTCAAAGATATTCCTTATGAAGGAAAACCAGTTTTCAAAGGATTTTATTTTGTCAGTTGCAATGCAAATGAAATAAGAGGGAAAAATTCAAAAGAAATTGTGACGCCTTCAAAATTATCACAAACGATAATATGTCATCCATTAAACCCACAAAGAGATGAGAGCTATAACCAGGGAGCAGAACAGAAGTTGGTTCGAAAACCAGGAACGTTGTTTATTGAAAGGTTGTTTCGTGAAGTCTTCCCCAATGGTACTCAGGTATTAAAGAAAACCAGGAGTACATCAACAAACAGCCTCATAAAATACTACACATTATGTGGTTTATTTTCGCTGATTTTTGTTTCCCTGGTATTGTATCTGTTTTTTGCTTTTGAAGAAACACAAAATTTATATGGCAAAATTCATGAGAATGTTTCATTGATTTCTGCCCAAAGGGATAACCTGATGGATGCCTATATACAGATGCAAAATATATCTGAGATGGTTGAACGATTCAGGACATTTCACCAGAAGGGTGTGCCTTTGTCGTATGGAATCGGACTTGTAAAAACAGAGAGAACCTATGATAAGCTGAAAAGGATCTACTTTCAGCAGGCATATAATCTTTTAAGTGTTCCTCTGGCGGCATACCTTGAGACTGGTATTAAAAATATCAGTGCGACCGGTTACAATCTGACATTTGAAAATTACTTGTCTTTATACAGGTATTTGAAAACCTATTTGTCTATTTCGGAAGAAGTTGCTGTAAACCGGAGTAGAATAGATACAATGATTATTCGTGAAACTATAGAAAATGACTTTTACCCAGGTATGCTGAATCTTCAAAAGGCAAAAAAGTTTCCGATGAATCTTGAAACAATTCTGAAAACGAATATTGGATTGTACTCTTATTTTCTAAAAAACGGTGAAATGCCTTTAATTCAGCAGAATCCGTTTTTAGTGAAACAGGCAAGGAGTCGTCTTGCTCAAATTCCAGATGCAAAAATAATCTACGAATCCATTGCCAACCGATTACAGAATACAGCTCCATCGATTTCGAATCCAGGTCTTTCGGGAAACGGAGTGATCCTAAGTAAAAAAAGTATCAATACCTTTTATACGCAGGAAGGGTGGGACAGGTATGTAAAGAATGAGATAGAAATGGCAATTAAGAATCCTGTAATAATTGACTGGGTCACAGGAGAGGATGGTATCAGAAATGTGGTTACGAATGAAAAAAAGTTAAAATCAGATCTGGTTTCCATATATATCGATGATATATGCAGGCAATGGTTATTGTTTTTGGAATCAATCTATTATCAGAGACCGGAAGGCATTTCTGGTACGGTTCGATTTTTAAGAAAACTTTCAGTCGAAAGTTCCGATATCTCTGTTTTTCTGGATAATGTTTTAGAATTAACTAAGGTAAACACATTGTCTAAAGAAATGATCGCTATTAATGCGGTGAGTAACCATGCAACCAAAAAATTATCTTCTATAAAAAAAAATATTCCTGTGGCCAAAGATGACATATTGAAAAAGGATACTTTGAGCAAGATTGATCAGTTTTTTAAACCATTGGTGACTCTTGTCAGATCACAGGAAGGGTCAGGTGGATTATCAGCTTATAAGGAAAAGCTAAATTTGATTTCTGAGGAACTGGCAAGATGTGCGGAAAGCAAAAAATTTATAAAAGTTTTCAATGGCACAGATCAAGATCCATTGTTGAGTGCATGGCTGGAAACTGAAAAGCTGATAATGTCGTTGCCTGAATATTTGCATCCTGCCATGGCTTCTGTTATCCAAACGCCTGTAAAAATAGCAGCAGAAGCGGTTCTGAATTTGATTTCGGAGGAGATCGAAGAGGTCTGGCTTAGAAATGTTTACAGCTTCTATAGTAGTAAATTATCCGGGAAATACCCCTTTCATAAGTCAAAAGAGGATGCATCGGTGGATGCTGCAATGGAGTTTCTACGTCCTAATACTGGTTTAATTTACGGGTTTATTTTAAATAACCTGTCTTCTTATCTGGTTAGAGATGGCAACAAATGGAAGTCAAGATCTGTGGGGTGTATTAATCTGGAATTTAATGAGAATTTTATTGAGCTGTTAGGTAAAGCGGACAAGATAAGCAGTTCTATATTTAACCATGATGGTTCCAGGAAAATTCAGACAGTATGTTTTATACCTTTGCCGGGTAATAAAATTACAGGTGCACTGAATATTGGTAAGCAGGAATATAAAATTGTTGATGATAAGCTCAATTTGTGTCTGCGGTGGCCGGATGAAATGCAGAGTCATGGGGTTACCATGAGATTATATATTCAGCAAAATTATACTGATGAGCTTAAGTTTAAAGGAGAATGGGCTCTTTTGCGACTGATCGAATCTGCGCAGATTAGTATTCAGAACAATACTTCAATGATTGCCAGATGGGAAAGAAATATTCAGAATATGATAATATTGCCTTATGGGGTGAAGGTTAAGTTTTCTGAAACAGTGTTACCATTTGGTGAAAAGGAATTTTTCTGGCTTAAGTGTCCGGAGAGAATATTGAAAAGAGAGACTGGGAAGAGGAGGATTGCGCATTCTGGAGATTGAAAGAGGAAATTTGTTTTAGGTGTTTTTTGGGGTATGTGGATTTTATGAGGAGGGAAATTGACTGAAGAATTTCCTAAATAGTGACGGAGGAAAGTTTGGTATTTTCTTATTTCTGTTCTATTCAAATTTCAGAAGCATTCTTGTAGAAGGTTATATTAAGAGTTGATTGGACTGGTATTTTCAGGGACGGTATTTAAAGGTAATTAAGAATTCAGAGCAATACAAAAGAAATGGTGGAAACTGAGAAGAAACTATGCAGGTAATGGACTGGGACGGAGAAAAATAATTGATTTTAAAAGTTACTCTTTTGCCCAATTCAGAAAAGGTGACGGAGGAAAAATATTAACTATTCAGCCATAAATTTCCTCTATGTGGCTGAATCGGAAAAGAAAAGTAATTTTAAAGCCACAGGAATTATTGCAAATAAGATTAAGGCTAAAGCTTAGTTTATAGGATGTGATAGTGGTTGAAAAATACCAAAGCGTGGAGTCTTGGATATCACGTTTTAATCACCCTGAAAAAGGCATTAGCAGCATAATGCAATTAATTCTATAAGCGGATTATAATTTTCTTACAAATAGGAACAATCCAAATCATGCTTTCTGAAGAAAAATATCTTTAGTGGACAGGAAGCTCTATTCCCTTAATTTTTGAAATTTTTTCCCCTCGTTTCGCCATTCTACACACCGCAGTACTGGTAACGTTCAGTCTTTCCGCAGTACTTAGAGTTGTCATCTCCAGTACTGTAACCGCAAAATAGCAGTAGAGCTTGCGGGCATCTGAGAGTACATTATTCCTCCCTCTTCTTTTTATATCATTCAGTGAAACCGGCATTCTGGAAAAAACAAACTCTGCCAGTTTGTCATGATTCCAATTAGTTCTCACGTAGTTGGCCATGCAGATTCTTTTCTCTTTGTCCTGTTTTAGTGCATCTTTTATAAATTTGGGACTCCCGATAATCCAATAACCAGAATTATACATGCTCTGTTTGTCTTCTTTGGAAGCTTTTAGCATTTCGAGAAAATCCTGGAAAGAGTCGCATTTTTCCATCATCTGCTTTATAGTCTTGCTGTAGATGACTTTAGGATCCACATTTCCATCGCTGGAGTAAAGCTTAAATATCTGATCTATTTTTAGATTTGGGAAATGACTGTTTCCCATTACTGCAGAATGGGTGCAGTCTTTGTAATTATCCAATTCTTCAATAGTTTTGTATATTCCTGCTCTGGTAGGCCCGGTGTGAAGATAAGCGATGAGCAGTTGTGCATAGGGACCATCCTCAACCGGTATAGATTTAGGCCTTCCCTGAAAAAGATAACCTTCAAAACTATGTTTTTTATTATAGTAGCGCGCATATAGTAGCGCGCATAAGCGCTGTGAAATCTCTGAAAGAGGTCTTTCATTGGACGATCATTTAAGCGTAGGGCCATTTCATAATGTTGTGGATAGAAAACTATTCCTAAGAGGTCAAATCCGGTTTCAGCCAGGTATTTGTTAAGGAGGTCGATAAATTTATCTTTATCGGCGGAATCACGAAAAAGGACCCTGGAATCTATGACTTCGGAAGTGACATGGTGGATAACATCTGAAACACAGAGTCTTGGTTTTCTGGCCATTTTCTACCTCGATTTATATTTGTGGTGAAGGAAAAAGAGTTTAAAGGAAAAAGCCATCAAAATTCAGGCCAGGGCTGTTAATTTAATATTGGAGATTTGGCGGGGGGAGTAACTGTGTTGAAAAACATTCCTCCGTCCCCAAAAAGTGGAAGAAAATTCCGCATACCTCTTTTTCTTTATTGCATCTGCAGAATCTTATAACTTCAAAAAAATGTTTTGGGACTTAAGTTCAGCTATAAGTGAAAGATGGAAATAGTGTCTCACACACTTAAAAAACTTTTCCTGTATTTATCTTTATTAGAAGTCATTTACAGAAATTACTCAATTACTCAATTAATCCAATACAAGTTCTTTTACTCATTAATAACAAAAGTAAATCAAACATCAGAAAAGAACCGGAGGAAACTTTCTGCAATCTTTTCCCAGATATACTGAAGGAATAACCCCCGTTCTCCTAAAGATGGTTTAACGTTAAACAGGGAAATAAAGAAACCTGAGATCTAAGAAAAGTTCCAAACTTTCCTCCGTCCCCCTCTCAGCCAAGCCTCTTTCTCAAACCCAATGTCCCTATCAACACATCATCCTTGTCAACTCCTGCTCCAGAAGTAGTCAAATATCCACCTGAGACATAACCATTGGCTCCAGCAAAAAACAAAAGCCCCTGCAGTGGACCCAAATGAAGCTCCCGACCTCCACAAATCTTTATGGTTCGCCTGGGCATAACAAGTCGGAACAACGACACCGCTTTGAGAAACTCCAGTGGCGACTCAACTGGTGCATCAAGACGTGTCCCAGGAATGGCATTAAGAAAATTAAGCGGAACTGTGTCAATATCCAAATCCCTGATCTGTTGACAAAACTCCTTCCTCTCTTTCCAGGTTTCCCCCATTCCCAATATACCTCCGCAACAGACATGTAAACCTACTTTCTTCGCCCGCTTTACAGTTTCCACCCGCTCATCCCAGGTGTGCGTGGTTACAATTCTGTGAAAATAGGATCTGCTGGTTTCAATATTGTGATTGTAGCACACCACACCCGCATCCTTTAACATCTGAAACTCATTCTCATCAAGAATTCCCAGCGATGCATGCTTTTCTCCAGGACACTCCTTAAGTGTATTGCAGATATTGCGGATTTCATCGGTGGAAAGTCTGCGACCACTGGAAACTACACAGAATGGAAGATGATGCTGAAAAGCTTTATTTGCCTGAGCCTTGATCTCTTCTGATTTGGCTAGCTCACGAATCTGAACAGAAGCGTGGTTGTGTGCAGACTGTGAACAGAATGCGCAATCTTCACTGCAGTTTCCGGACTTGATATTCATCAGTGAGCAGGGGTCAACCGTTTCCTCAAAAAATCTGCGCCTCACCTGGTCTGCACAGGCAAATAAAACCGAAAGTTCATGTTCCGGCCAGGCTATGATCGTATCCATATCCGATTCATCGATTTTCTCGTTTATCGACTTTTCATAGAGTAATTGAGCCTTGCTAAAAATTGACATCTTGATTGTTCCTTTCGGGAAATATGCTGGTAATGATATTTTCAATTTTAAAGTCTTTATCACAAAAGAATGCATGTGGTCCACTTAACTGGTGCCATATCCCACCAAGCCGATTGCACAGAAATTTACCCGCCCCTGATGGAATTATTCGATCTTCACTGCCGTGCAAACAATGGATCTGGCAGCAAGTGTCAGGTAAAGTTGCTATGGAAAGCAAATCAGCATGAATAAGAAATTGAAGTCCGCATGTCAGCTCTTCAATGGAGTATTGGCTCCAGTCAAAGAGAATATCAGTAAAACCGCATTGATAATAGAATTGTTTCAATACCGGTTCTTTGTTTTCGTTTATGGATGTAATCATGTTTTGTACGATTTGCGGACGCATCCCATAACGGAAACTGTCTCTGCGGCAGAACGAAGGCGTAGCCGAAAGGAGAACCAGTTTTGAAATATTGACCAGATCGGCAATAGCTGCGGCTGCTATTGCACCTGTTGACCATCCGGCAAGAATCATACCCTCTGAACAATACGGAGAAAGCAAGTCCTTCAGTTTCTGTTTCCAGCAGTTAAGTAGCCACTGATCGTTGGCAATGGAAGGCATCAGATGATTGATGTCAATATAAACTGCCCGGTCACCAAAAATGGGCCTTAAAACAACAGGATCTACTGCCCATCCACCAATGACCAATATGGGATTTGTCATAAACTGGACTTCCATTTTTTAATTTGCTCAAGAATATAATGCTGTTTATCAGCGGTCAGGCCAAGAAAGATGGAAAATCTGAGACGTGCTGTTCCCTTTGGAACGGTAGGGGGGCGAATTGCAGGTACTATTATTCCGTTATTTCTGAGAAAAGCACTGAGGCTCAATGCTTTTTCTTCGCTTTCCATTAGACAGGGGACAATCTGTGTGGTGGAATCGAGCGTCGAAAAGCCAAGTTCATGCAGTCCTGTCCTGAAAGAATCTGCCATCGAAAGAAGCTGCTTTCCTGAAGCTGGATTGGCCCGGATAAAGCGAATAGCAGAAATATTGTGAGCTAAAACCGGATGTGGAAGAGCAGTCGAATAGATAAAACTTCTGCAGAAATTAATAAAGTAATCTCTGAATTCAGATTTGACTGCACAATAACCTCCCAGACCGGCAATTGATTTACTCAAAGTACCCATTCGTATATCGACAAAGTCACTGACTCCATCTTCTTCACATAGTCCATTGGCGCAGTTGCCGAATATTCCACTTGCGTGCGCCTCATCCACCATGATGAGACAGTTGTATTTTTTTGCCAGGGTGCAGATGTCTGCCAGGGGAGCCCGATCACCATCCATACTGAAAACTGTATCAGTAATGATCAGTTTCTCTTTGGAACAGGATGCTTTGAGCCGTTCTTCCAGCTCTTTCATGTCACAGTGACGGTATCGGTTGAGTTTCGCACCCGAAAGAATTATTCCATCGTATATTGATGCATGATTTAGCCTGTCGCAGAACACTTCGGTGTCTTTGGTGCATAATGCCTGAAGAATTCCCACGTTGGCAGCATATCCTGAGTTGAAAAGAAGAGCACATTCAGTTTGTTCCCAGGAAGCAATTTCCTGCTCCAGAACAGAGAAAAGAGGTGACTGTTCACTAACCAGCCGTGAAGCAAGGTTCCCATAATACTTTTGAGAGGTCAAAGCCCTGGCATTTTCCAGTACACTCGCATTGCAATGGAGTGAGAGATAGCTGTTAGTGGACAGATCGATAAAATTGTTATCGGTATATTGTGGAATAGAGCGCAATTGCATTGTAGCTTTTCGCTGCTCTATTGCCCTATGAATTCTATCGAAGATCGGAGAGTTCGTCATGAATTACTTCTTTGAATACACAGTGAGTAAGAAACAGCATATTTTTAATCTGCTCAGCGGTAATTATATATGGTGGCATAAAGTAAATAACATTGCCAAGAGGGCGGAGCAGAAGACCGAAATCAAGAGCTTTTTGAGCAATTTTAAATGGTATACGCAGTTCGGCAGGCAATTTTTCCTTTGTTTTACGGTCCTTCACCAGTTCGATAGCTCCGATCATGCCTATGGAGCGAATATCTCCCACAATTTCAAATTCCCGGAACTTCTCCAGCTCCTCTGCCATGATTTTGCTGGTTTTCTTTAGCGATGAGGGAATGTTATACTGTTTTAGTAATGTGAGGGCGGCACAGGCTGCGCTGGAGGCCAGTGGGTTTCCTGTAAACGTGTGTCCGTGATTGAGTATCCTCTCGGTGGTATAATCACCCCGGAATTCATCAAATACGGATTCTTTGACAACAGTCACAGCCATTGGCAGATAGCCACCGGTAAGACCTTTTGCCAGGCACATTATATCCGGTACTTCTCCGGCATTATCACAGGCAAACATGGTACCGGTCCTTCCAAACCCCATAGCGACCTCATCGGCAATTGTCAAAATATCATATTTCTTACAGATAGAGAAGATTCTGGAAAGCACTTTAGCCGGGTAGATTCGCATTCCGGCTGCACCCTGGACCATGGGTTCAAAAATGCATGCAGCAATATGATCATGACGAAGTTCCAGAATCTTTTCCAGTGAATCCATACAATCAGCATTACAGGATGAGGGATTCTGGTTGGCAGGGCAACGGTAGCAGTAAGGGGAATGGGCGAAATGATGTTTCTTGAAGCGGTCGTGGAAAAGGGAGTGGTATTGAGGAATCATTCCCACCGACATTGCTCCAAGAGTATCTCCGTGGTATCCACCGTCAAATGAGACAAATTCAGAACGGTTGCTTCCCCGAAGCGCATGGTATTGAAGAGCAATTTTAAGGGCGATTTCAACGGCAGTCGAACCATTATCAGAATAGAAAATTCTGCTTAACTCTTTTGGCAGCAGCTCTGCAAGCAGATGTGAAAGATTCAGAGCTGGTTCAGAGATCATCCCTGCCATCATCACATGTTCCAGGTTGTCCAGTTGATCACGCAAAGCGCCGGTTATCTGCGGATGATTGTGTCCGAAAATACTGACCCACCAGGAGCCGATACAATCTATATAAGAGCGTCCATCTTTATCAAAAATGTAAATACCGGATCCCTGTTTAATTACCAGTGGCGGATAATCCAGGGTATCTCTGTAATAGGTAAAAGGCATCCAGAGCCGGTCAAAAGAGAGAGCTGAGCTGTTTACAGAATTCATTAAATCTCCCCTGGCAAGTGTTTTCATGATCTACCTCCAGAAATGGAACAGGCCGGGTATGTTCCTGAATCATACGTATGTTCTCATAATATATGAAATCCTTCGGAACATTACGGCAGTTATTAAAGACTATTCCGGCGAGCGTCGCACCGGCATTGCGAAGTTCTTTTACAGAAAGAAATGTGTGGTTTAGGGTTCCCAGATGGGTTGAAGTTACAAGAATAACCGGTAGTTGCAGGTGTAAAATAAGATCAATGTTAAAAGCAGTTTCGCTGATAGGAGCAAGTATCCCGCCTGCACCTTCGACTATGGTAAGAGTATTCTCTTTTGAAATTTGTATCAGACAATTATATATATGGCTCAATGAGATGGACTGATTTGCCATTCTCGCTGCCAGATGGGGAGAGCAGGCAGGCTCGAATCGATAAGGTACATGCTGATCCAGTGTCCCGTTCATTATGGCTTTGCCTTCCATGACATACTTAAAATCAGGGGCAATCAGCAATCCGTTTTCATCTGCAAAACACCCTGTCTGTACCGGTTTCATATAGGTGACTTTTTGAGAATGAGAAAAACTGTCCGCAAGCTTTCTGGATATATAGGTTTTCCCTATGTCTGTATCTGTGCCGGCAATGAAAAAACCATTAATTTTCTGTTTGTTCATCTGTCTGTTCATCCTTTTCTGGCACTTCCAATCAGGGCCTGGTAACTGATGGGAACTCCACTGTCAGATTGGAAAGTCTCTTCGAATCTTTTACAGAAATCAAAAAGGGCTCTTCGTGACATGTGGTTACCGGAAACTGCAGTTCCTCCGATTGCACTGAGACTTTTCAGAAGTTTGAAAGCGGTGGGGAAATATAATGTACTTGCAAACATATCTGTTTTCAGAATGGTAAAACCGGCTTTTTTCAGAAGATCGCAGAGATTTTTCTGGTCCGGAAGAAAAACCGGAATGGGAAGAGCCAATTCTTTTTTGATGAAATTAAGTTCAGCGAAAGAACCTTCAGTAAAGGTGGCAAACAGAAGTATTCCTTTATTTTTAAGGAGTTCTGAGATGCTTTTTAATACAGTGAAGGGTGAACTGAACCACTGAAGAACCGAGGTCAGGATTGCTCCATCAAGGCTGTTGTTTTTTAAAGGAAAATATTCTATGTCTGCAGAGAGAGGAAAAGTATTCGAAAGCCCTTTGGATTTAAGGACACGAAGTGATTCAAAGGCAATATCTATTCCCAGAACCTGGCTGCGAATCCCTTTTTGTCTGAAAAACTCTACTGCCATACCAGTGCCACAGCCCAGATCTGCCCAAATTTTTTCGGGCGAATCTTCAATAAGCTGGAAATCCAGTCTGGATAACAACTCTTTTTGAATAAAGGCATTAGCATCATAATGGCGGGCTTTTAAGCCAAAAGCACGGGCGATCCGCGTTTTGGCAGGAGTCGAAACTTTAAATTGAGGCTCACTCACGTACTAATTTCTCCACATTCCTAAAAACTCCATAAAATACTTCCTTTGAGTTCGAAAGACCATCATTATTATTAATCCACTGCAGAATCTGGCTGCCTGGGAGAAGGAAAAATTAGCCAGTCAAAGCTTAAAGTGCTTCCTTAATTTTTATTTGCTATTTTTGAGTGGGTGCTAATATTTTGAGTGAATTCAAGTTTGACCAAACAGCAGTGGGATAGCAACTGGATACTAGTAATAAGCAGTTGTTATTTATGCAGTTAAATCAAATCCCTGATCAAAAGTGCAAATTGAGTGATCTCCATTGCAGCTAAGAATACTACCTGGCGGGGATAAGTGGGGAATTAATGAAGAAAACATTTATAATATCGTCATTTTTAATCACTTTTAATGTAGCTGGCATTCTATCTTCATCCGGAGTACCTGGTCAACAGGACCTTGATTCTGCTCTGTATTTTCTGGTGCATCAGAATTATAAAGACGCTCACAGCTATTTGCAGAAATATTCCAGTGAGAATCCAACAGACAACGAAGCAATTTATCTGTCTTTTGTAATAGACCAGACTCGCATTCTTGACTATGAATCTTTTTATACCGAAAGCGAGGCTTTTGTTTCTACTGCCGAGAGCCTTAAGACAGTATTTGAGAAACGGCTTGTCAGCTTAAAGGGTAAGGATTCTATCGAGTGTTTATTGTACATTGCTAATATTACAGGAGGGGTAAGTATAATTCTTTCCAAGACAGGTAACTGGCTTGAAGCAGCCAGAAATGCCATCGGTTCGATATCAATTTTAAAAAAGGTAAAGAAACTGGACCCGGACTGTTATGAAGCTAATCTGGGGATTGGAGTGTTTAATTATTATCTGAGCAGCAGTTTCAAGTGGTTGCCTTTTGTTCATGGTAAAGAGAAGGAAGGGATCAGGCTGGTTGAAACAGCTCTTAATTCCAGATTTCCATATAATTATGCTGCCAAAAGCTCGCTTTGCTGGATCCTTATAGAGCAGCAGAATTTCAGAAAAGCGGATTCTTTGGCCAGATCAGTTCTTGATGAGTTGCCTGATAATACTATTTTTCTACGGATCAGTGCCTATATTTCATTATGGAGCGGTAAATATAATGCAGCCAGAGAGCATGCATTGCGGATATTAAAATCTGCTGAAGGGCGAGAACCGTGTAACTGGTCCAATCTGGTAACCGCTTATCATGTGATAGTAAGCAGTTATATAGAACAGAAAAACACCAGAGATGCATATCTGGCAGCAGAGGAGTTTATGGCAAAGCAAATACCTCAGCAATATGCTGATTTACCACACATTAAAAAGAATATCAAAATAATTGCAGATGTTCAGAAGAAATATTATCAATAAATAATCCGGGCATATAATAATGCATTTACGAACCATTTTAATGGCTGCTTTACTGATTTGCTCTGCTTCTTACAGCGATTATGCTCCGAATATACCGCTTAATGTTGATGTAAATCAGCTTGTTTATCGCCTGGCATCCCGTTACGGTCTGAAGATTCCAGAGAACCAGTTCTTCCAACCTCTAAATTATGCTGTCCTGAGAGAGTTCCTGGATACTGTGAGTATGGTGCATGGGGATAAACTCTCATTAACCGAACGATTTCTTATAGAAAAATATACCAGAAGAACTGATCCGGGGCAGGGGAGAATGCGGTGGTCAAGCAGATCCCGTGATGTAAATGTAAAACTTCATCTCAAACTGCTTGGTGATATTCAATCCTCTTTCAATGACAATTCGTCAATCGGGTTTAAAGGAATCATGAGCCCTTCATTATTTGCCAATACAGGTAAATTTTCTTATTACTCCGGGATTGATGTATGGACAGAGTACCAGTCCGACACCCTTTTCAAGGTCAGCAGCTATCAGCCCTATGATGGTATCCCTTATAATTTATTCGGCAGAAATGTGGCGCACTCTCATGTTCGTTCCTCTGATATTCCTTTTGGTGGTCTTATTTATAAGAATGATCCGTTTCTGGTGGAAACTGCAATTGATTATCTGAGAATCGGACCGGCAGTTTATTATCCGGTAACTCTTTCCGGAACAGCTCCTCCTGTTAATTATCTGAAAGGAAGCATTGATTTTGGCATTTTCAACTACACTCATCTGGCAGGTTTGTTAAAGGCTCAGAAAGACAGAACGAAATACATATATGTACACAGGATTAATGCCTCTTTTCTCCATTCCCGCCTGAACTTTGGTATTAATGAGGTGATTATCACAGGAAGCAGCATTCTGGAACCACAGGAAAACGACAGCAACAGAGTTATCCACAGTCAGGAGCGCCAATGGGAATGGGCATACCTCATTCCACTTGTGCCGTTTAAATTTGTGGAACATTACACTGGAGACCGGGATAATGCTGCACTCTCTTTTGATGTCAACCTCATCTATCCTCAAAATTTCCGGTGGTATCTGGAATTTTTCATGGATGATATTCTTTCGCCGCTGAAGATATTTACCGATGATTGGGGCAACAAATGGGCCGCGACACTGGGAATGCAGTACTTTGGTTCCCTGTTCGGACGAGATTTTACTGTTAATGCCGAATATTCACATGTAGAGCCATGGGTTTATACTCATTTTTACGGTGGAAGTCATCGCTACAGCCATTTTGATCGGTGTCTGGGTTCACCTATGGGGCCAAACTCTCAGGTGATAATCTTGGATCTCTTTTCTCAGATTAATAATTTTAATGAAGTCGGCATCGGTTTTAGTTGTCTGGCCAAAAATGCGGATGTAAGAGGCGGGAAATTGACCGATGTGTTTCAGGATGAGAACCAGGTTGAAGAAGGTCAATTTTTCGACAAAACTACAAAAAGGTTTTTAGGTCCCGGGACAGTCTGGCAACTCAGGCCCACTCTGAGTTGGAATTTTAATCCATTTGGAATTTTCAGTATCAAAGCCAGATTCGAGATAGATCTGCGGGATAAGGCTCGTACTTCCAATCTTTCTGTCTGGGGAGGATTGTCATTCTAATCTGCTGGGAGGTCTTTCAATGATTTTTACGATAGCTCCTGCAGGGGGCAGGTTTGTTTTCCTCATCTATACACTCTTTTTTCTGCTTCTGATGGTTCAATGTGAGCGTCAACATATTCTCACCGAAGATCCGAATTGTATCAGTTTTGATCCCAATTCAATGAGGCCCCAAGGCATTGTAGATAAAAAGTATGTGGATACCGTACATTTGTCACCCTGTTTCTCTTATGAAAAGATTGTGATTTCACCGTTAAATAACGATATCAACATGCAAGTAACAGTCGACAGTATATTTGCCTGGATCCCCAGGTTATCGGATACCGGACTGGTTACAATTCAATGCGAGATAATTGTAGGTGACAAAATAGTGGATACGATTTCCTGGGACATTTCGGTTGTATACTGGCCTGAAGAATGTGCTCCTTACACTCACAAAGATGATGCAATTGTCATGGATGCATCGATGTTGCCCTCCGGCTATTTTATCTATAGCCGTTATTCCGAGACAGGTATCTATCGTTCAGAAATTCAGCATTTCGAACCTCATCTGATACCCAATACCAGCGCAGATCTTCCGGGAAACCTCTCCATATCTGACGATGGAAAATGGATTTGCTATGTTGATAGATCCAGAAAACGGATTTGTCTTGTAACCATCAACGGCTGCAACAAAACAATTGTTCCGGTTTCCGATGTCGATTCAGGATATCCGATGATTGCCGGCTTTTACCGGGGAAGCCCCTATGCGAGCGAAAATGTGACTGAAATCTATTATCTGGCAAGTCCCAGGATATTAAAGAGTGTTAGAGTCGATCTTTCCAAAGATGTACCTGTCTTTTCCAATGATAGAATATTGGCCGATCTTCAGGAGAGTTACTGTTTTAGAAATGCCGATTTTATGCAATTATCAGTGGTGAAAGATCAGGTCTTCGGTGAAATAAATCCGGTCGTTGGCTCAAATGTTTATTACAGGACAGGATACCTGACTATACCCGATGGCGGTCGGGGAATCGGTGGTCCAAAGGATGTCTACAAATGGAAAGATGATTTTCCGATGCTGACAGAGGGTTGTGGACACACCCAATCACATGATGGAAAATACTGCCTGGCTAATCCTGGTGGAGTTAATGGAAATCCAAAATGCGTACCCCACACTCACAATGGTTTTTATATTACTGAATTTCGCAGAATCACAGATACTCCCATTAATTTTTTCACCGATCATATCGACAGATACGGGGTCAGCATCAACTGGTGTCCTCCTCAATACCAGGAATGGCCAAGAAAAGATGTCGACTTCTGGGGATGGTATTTTTCAAACGACAATGATTATGTAATCGGCCGTCAAATGGGGTACCTTAATGAAAACGGAGTCTGGATGATTGATTGGAGAAACAACATCTGGTATCGGCTCACTCCGGTGGAAAGGAACATACTTACACAACAGCCGGCAGTTTATTTCTATACAAATAATCAGGGCACGCCTGTGGGTGAACCATGTGAAGAGGATACATCAGAAAAACCGTTGCCTTATGATCCTACTATCGATGAGTTCAATCCAAACTACAAAATACTCTATCCAAATGGAGGAGAAGCATTTGTGGTAGGGCAACAATGTACAGTTAAAGTAACTACTATCAGAAGTGGCAACGCAATGTTGAATATCACATTTAACGACGGTTTGAACTGGAGTTTGTTACCAGGGCTCGACCGCTCTATCAACCCTGCAATTGACACTCAGATCGTTTTTACCATTCCGGACTCGGTTTCTGTCGGCAGAGGTAAAAAGATTTCCACAGTCTCAGATAATTGTTGGATAGAGATATTAGACTATGGAAACTCCAATTTTAAGGACCTTACGGATGGGCCGTTTAGTATAAAGAAAAAATGAATGATCTTTCCTGGAATGTAAATAATTGAGCAGTTTACACCAGGTTATTCTGGTCTGATAGTATGATGAATTAAATAGGTTCACACAGTAGTGGCCGGTTAAGTAAACAAAAGAGTACTATATAAGTATGCAAATAAATTCCAAATCACAAGCTCCAGATCCTAAAAAAGAAAAGAACAGCAATGGAGATCTCTATCCTGTTTCGAATTTTTAATATGTCATAGATCCCCCGGCTTATGGTCGTGTTTTTTACACAAAGAATCGAAGCCCACCGTTACTTCGCGCAGGCGGGCTGTTTCTGTTTAGAACTTGGAAATTGTGATTTGGATTTTGTTTGGAATTTGAGAATTGTGATTTGGTGCTTTCCAGTCTGAAATTCTAAATCTCAAGCTGTTTTTCAGTAATCTTTTGTTAAATTAACCGGACATTACTGAAATTCACAATATATTTTCAGGGTGAACGTAAAACTGGGATTGTTCAGGAATTAAAAAATCCAACTCCAGAAAGGTGTTTGCAGAGTGAACTCCGAAATATCGTCAATAGTTAAAGAAAATGTGCGGTATTCAAACGACTGGTGGTCTGTAACTACTAAATTCACCTCTTTTTTCTCTTATACAGAAAGATTCCATACCACTACCGCGATGAATCTTTTAGAAAAGATGAATCTGGAAGGCAGTTTTCTGGATGTCGGATTCGGTTCGGGCCTGCTTATTAAAAAGCTTATGCGCAGAAAACTTACCGTGGTAGGGCTGGACATCTCTTTGTCAAACATAAAATGCTTCAGAAAAAACCTCAGAAAAAACCAACCAGTTTACACTTTACCCATAGATCCCTTTCATTCGGAACTGGCTTTGAAAGGAGACAGTGTTGATGGAATTGTCTGCAGCCATGTTCTGGAGCATGTTCCTGATGATTCGGTTCTGATTAAAGAGATGCACAGGGTGTTGCGTCCTGGTGGTATAGCGGTGATTTTAGTTCCAATCAATGAAGAAGATATCGATGTCCCTACTCATGTACGTAAATACACAAAAGAAAAGATTGTACAGAAGCTCAGTCCATATTTTGAGATCCTGGAGAGTGGAAGCAATGATATTTTATCACACTACGTGAGTTTTTTCGGAGTTCGTAAGACTTTTATCAGCACAATCATCAAGAGATCACTGATTTTTATTTTTAGTTTTTTACCATCAAAACTGGCAGTTGCGATTGACCGGTTTCTTATAGATAACCTGCGGATAAAGAAGAGGACATCTCAGGTCTATATACTTGCCCGGAAAATAAGCAGGGATTCCTGCAACACTGACAGATCCGGAGTATAACCTGTTATTCCTGGCACTGTCCATGAGAGCCCAAGGCTGTCTGACTGCTTTGTGAATTATCCCCGAAGTAGTATATTTAAGATTCATTACAACCCTGAACTCAGAAATTTTCAAAGAATAGTGTTCTATGAGCAGCACAGTAAACCTGTTAAACATAATATACGATGACATCCCAAACCCCTGGCTTGGCGGGGGAGGTGCAATACGTGCACTTGAAATTTACAAAAGGTTTCCACCTGATTTCAGCGTAACCCTTCTTACAGGCTCATATCCAGGAGCCAGACCCGTTGAACAGATTCACAATGTCAAATACATCAGGCTAGGTCTACCCTGGTCTTATACCATAAGCAGGATTACTTTTGCACTTTGTGTCCCGTTTTTTCTGTTGCGGCATAAATACCACCTGATAATTGAAGATTACTCAGCCTTCTCTCCCTGTTTTTCTTTCTTTTATACCAAAAGGCCGGTAATCGGTTCATTTCAGAATCTCCATTCTCAAAAGTCGGCAAAGGGAAAAGGAGTTCTCAAAGGGTTGTTTGCACAGATATTTGACTCCATTGCTCTTCGCTTTTTTCGATATTATACTGCAGTCTCTCCCAATCTTGTCTCCATGATTTCAAAGCGAGCGGCACATAACGAACATATAAAACTGATAGGTGTAGGAGTAAATGATAAGCTGTTCAGTGTAGAAAAAGCACCAACCCAGGCACAGGATTATATCCTTTATATTGGAAGAATGGAGATTTACCAGAAAGGGCTTGATACGCTGCTAAACGCGTATGCATCACTTAAAAATCGCCCCAAACTGGTTATTGCAGGTAACGGTTTCGATTTTCAAAAGGTAAAAAATCTGGTTGCGGAATTGAATCTGGAAAATGTTGAATTTACAGGTCGATATTCGCTGGAACAGGAAATTGAACTGCTTAAAAATGCAATATGTGCAGTCATGCCCTCCCGTTTTGAAGGATTCCCTATGGTGGCTCTGGAAATTATGGCATCAGCTACAGCTCTGATTGGTACAAAAATCCCCGGAACTTCCGAAATGGTTCAGGATAACGGTCTTCTTGTTCAGCCTGAAAATGTGCAGGAGTTGGCGGGTGCATTGGAGAGAATTATCGGGGATAAATCTCTCAGGGAAGAACTGGGCAGAAAGGGAAGAGAACGGGCCAGAGAATTTACATGGGATCGAATTTCATCGGAATGGCTTGACTACGCAAAGTATGTGCTTTCTGTAGACTCCAGGACAAACGATCCTTCGGGAAATTAACCCAGGTTGTTCATTAGACTGGAACTTAATTTAAGCCCAACCAGGTAAACCTGTTGGTTGCTCCGGTAAGCCCTTGTTGACAGTCACTTCAACGAATCATCGCTCCGTGTTACTTTGACGAGCCATCGTTGACAATCACTTTGACGTTTCTTTGTTTTTTTTTACAGCTTTTTTGCGTGGTGGCCGTATATAAAACTGAGATGCCAGACTTTTATCTTCATGGAAGATGTATCGTGCCCATGTAAGCAATTCATCTATCAAATTTTTAGTTAAACAGAAAGCTTTGTTGCGGCGGATCCGTTCAGGAGAGTTACTCTTATCAAGTGTAGCTAATGGCAGAAGCTCGTCCATTTCACGTGAGAGTTGTGCTGCCCTGTCGAAATTGGACTTGTCATACCCGATTACATCGAAGAGTTTCTGGTGTTTACGGCCGAAAACTGCGTAATCATTAAGATCCTGGATCATATCAGAATTTGAAGCACCTTCATTATATGGGAGTAAACAAATCTCAGCAGCTCATCATCCTTTCTGCAGGCATAGACTCCAGCTTCCTTTATATCATATAACAGATATTCAGCTTCCTCTTTCTTGGCATTCCAGGCCTTCTGGTTTGCTGATGATGAAAAAAACTGTTACTGATGTTCTTGAAAGAAGCTCTCTGCACGCACCAACCAATCTTTTTACTTTTACGATACTGTCAAGTTGGGTATTGATATCCGGTTTTTCCTCTTTATATACCAGTAACCGGCTGCAATTCAGTTGTACTTCCTGCAGATAATGAATGTGTGGCATTCCGATACTAAAAAGATTGTTTTCGTCAAATGAATCAATTTCCGGGCCGACTGCTAAAAGATCCTCTTTGTAGCTTCCCATGAAGACTCCTTTTGTATGTGATGAAAACAGAACTTTTTCGAAACGCTATCATCCCATTTTTAGCAAATTAATCGGAGGAAAAACAGGTACTTAATGTATATAGGTTTTCGCTTTCCTCCGTCCCCAAATGATACCGGAAAAATTGCCTAAAATCGTTAAAATCAGCCTCTTTTTATATATTATCACTATTACGAGCTTACGCTCTAATATTTATCATTGTGAAATCACCCCATGGAACCCCCTTAACAGGGGGCGCTTCCAGCGGGGGATTCTTTTAACAAACACCTGCGAATCTATGAATTTCTACACTTCACATATACTCTGATTGCCAATATTTTACTAAATCTGTGAGATGGAAGCGTTTTCGAAAAAAGAAACTTTATTATCTGATTACTGCTTATCGAGTACTGTAATATAGAGAAATATCTTTAAAATCCAGTAAAAACTGGAACAAAAACCAAAAGAACCAATCAGAAGCGAACAAAAAGGAATATACTTTTTTAAATATCCGGATGAACTTTAACTATTGTGAATATATATTTATTCGAAAATAGGTGTCAAATTAATATTTTAATTCTTTTAGCATAATTTTCCGCCGAACGCAACGATCAATCTATTCTTATTCATTACTGAAAGGAATATGACGTTATGAAAAATAAAAAAAGACCTAAAATAAGCATCGCCAAAATCGTGCAGCATGCCAATGATATCGCAGTGAGCTGCGAACTTGATCGGCTTGAGCTTCAGGAAGCCGGGCTTAAATGGGAAGATGTATTAATGTTGGTGAAGCTTTCAAGAGAGTACAGTGAAGCGGATTCTTTCTACCAGGTTAAAAAGGAAAAACTCGTTAAAGCTACCAAAAGTCTTAAAAAGTTTGTCAGGAAATGCAGCAAACTTCGAAGCAAACTCCGGGAAAAAATTAACAATATCTTTAAAAACATAAGTCCTGACATTTTGGTGCCTTCTCTATATAAAAAGACCTCACGTCTGGAAATCGCTCAGGATCTGCTTGATCTTGAGATGATTTGCAGAAACAATCGTGATGAATTTGAGAAGGAAAATTTTGATTTCTCTCTTGCAGAAGAAGCTGCACGGGCATCCAGGGAACTGTCCGAAACTATTGTAAAGCTGGAACTTCAACGATCATCCGTAAATAATAAAGAGAAAGCTGTACGTGACACCCTCTACTTTCAACTCTACGAGCTTACCAAAAAAGTTCGCAGTTTCTGCCATAGTTACTTCAGTGATGATCCTTGCCGCAGGAAATTATACCTGCAGGTTAAATAGCGTTTTTACAAACACTTCCTTTATCCTGTTTTTCATATAACGCATTATAAGTCATTATTCGACTCCTTATTTTCATCTAATTAAGGGAGTTTTATATGCGGGCAGATCGGATTGGAGTGCGGACCTACCGAAATGGAATGTGGGCAAGGTGGATTAGAGTGCGGGCAGGATGAAATAGAACGTGGGCAGATAGAATTATATCGCGGGCAGATTGGATTAGAATGCGGGCAAATAGGATTGGAGTGCGGGCAGATTGGATTAGATACTTTTAAGCCTTCAGGGTTCAAATATCAGGATTTTGGTTGTTCTGGAGTCAGAATAGTGAGGTTCTTCTGCCCAATGGGGGAGGATTTGCCCACTGAGAGTGTGAGATGGGGGACTGACTTGCCCCCTAAATCTGCCCCCTAATCCCCCGATGGGGGACTTTAAGATCTCATGATGTAACTGTGAACTTGACCCTAAGGTTTTATAAAATGTTGCTTTGGACGCTCTTAAGTCCCCCTTTGGGGGATTTAGGGGGCGGGAATACGTTACTCCCTTCGATTCAATGTGTTACAAATATTAACCTTGTGGCTGTGGGATTTAGGGGCCAGATTTAGGGGGCGGGAGATTTGTGAAGAGCCCCCTTATTAAAAGGGGGCATAAAAGGAGGAGTTTTGCAATAGCAGATTAAAACTATTTCAAATACTGATTAATAGCCTGGGCTGCCTGGCGGCCATGGTAAATACTTCTGACTACCAGTGAAGCTCCGGTGCCTGCATCACCCGCAGTAAACACCCCTTCCATCGAGGTCTGATAATCCTTATTATAACGGATATTTCCCCTCTGGTCGAACTCCACACCCAGATCTTCAATTAATCTGCTATGCTTAACATGCAAAAAACCCATTGCCAGAAGCACCAGATCTACTTTCATGTTGAATTCAGTACCTGAAATCTCTTCCATTTTCGGAGGTACAGAAGGAGTCTCAGAATTATTCCAGTTAACTCTGGAGAAAGTCCCCTGTTTTACAACCCCATCTTCTCCACTGAAACCTTTGGTCAGAATAGACCACTCTCTTTCACATCCCTCTTCATGCGACGATGAAGTCCTCAGGATATTAGGCCAGTAGGGCCAATTTGGATTGGTTGCACTCTCCCAAACCATCGGTTTTGGCATGATTTCGAATTGATAGACTTTTCTGGCGCCCTGACGGTTTGCTGTACCCACGCAATCGGCTCCAGTATCACCACCACCGATTACCAGGACCACTTTATCTTTGGCAAATATCGATCTTTTGCTTTCCGGGATTTCTCCGGTGACTGCTTTATTGGATTCGCTGAGGTAATCCATCGCCAGATGTATCCCTTTGAGATTTCGTCCCGGCACGGTCAGATCACGTGGCTGTTCTGCTCCCAATGTCAATAACACCACATCGAATGCCCTTTTGAGATATCGGGCACTGATATCCTCACCGATACAGACGTTTGTCTCAAATGTAACACCTTCAGCCTGCATCTGTTTAATTCTTCTGTCTATTACCCACTTTTCCAGCTTGTAATTAGGTATTCCATAACGGAGAAGACCGCCGGCTTTGGCTGCTTTCTCGAAGACAGTCACCCTGTGACCCGCTCTGCGGAGCTGCTGGGCTGCGGCAAGACCCGAAGGACCGCTTCCGATAATCGCCACCGATCTTCCGCTTTCATATCGGGGTGGACGCGGTCTCACCCAACCCTGTTTAAAACCATATTCGATTATAGCCAGTTCGATCTGCTTGATAGTGACCGGAGCATGACTGATCGACAATGTACATGCGGTTTCGCAGGGTGCGGGACAGATTCTGCCGGTAATTTCCGGCAGATTGTTAGTGGCTTCCAGTCTCAAGAGAGCCTCATGCCAGTCACCTTTGTAAATGCAGTCATTCCATTCCGGAATAAGATTCTCCAGGGGACATCCCATGGCATGACAATAAGGAATACCACAATCCATACAGCGGGCACCCTGATTTTTAATTTCACTCTCAGGCAGCGGAATCAGAAATTCTTTATGATCACCAAGTCTTTCCTCTACCGGTCTGTATTTTGAAGTGACCCGATTGTAGTCAAGAAAACCAGTTACTTTTCCCATTATCTGAAAACCTCCTCAGTCAAAGCTACATTGTCTGTTTCTTTTGATTCTTCTCTTCTCATCCGCTCCAGGGCATAACGGTAATCCATGGGCATTACTTTGACGAATAGCGGTAGCATCCCGGCCCAGTCGCGGATTATTCTTGCAGCATGTTCACTTCCGGTATATTTGACATGCTCCTCTATCAGGGAGTACAGAAGTTCTACATCCTGCGGGTCGGCAACCGGTTCGATGTCAACCATTTCCAGGTTACATTTGGTGTCAAAGAGCTGGTCTTCATCGAGGATGAATGCGATTCCACCGCTCATACCTGCTGCGAAATTTACACCTGTTCGTCCGAGGCAGACTACTACACCCCCGGTCATGTATTCGCAACCGTGATCACCAACTCCCTCTACCACCGCAATGGCTCCACTGTTGCGCACTGCGAAACGTTCACCAGCCATACCGTTAATGAAAGCCTTGCCGCTGGTAGCACCGAAAAGGTTTACGTTTCCGGTGATGATGTTGTTTTCGGCGCGATAGGTAGCGTTTTTGGGTGGATAGATGATAAGTTTACCGCCGGATAGTCCTTTTCCGAAGTAATCGTTAGCATCTCCTTCAAGCTCGAAGGTTATACCCGGAGCCAGGAATGCCGCATAACTTTGCCCTGCAGAACCGGTAAATTTCACTGTTATGGTATCTTCAGGAAGTCCTTTGGCACCATAGCGTCTGGAGACTACACTGGAGAGGGTGGTACCGATAGTGCGGTTGAAGTTTTTAATGGGCATATTCAGTTTGACTGGAATCTGGTTTTCCAGGGCAACTTTTGCATCCCTGATGAGTTTGTCATCGATACTCAGGGAGAAATCATGCTGTTGTGAAGAGGTGCAGCGCAGCGAGCATCCCTGATGCGGCTGTGGCATCATAAGTAATCTGGAGAAATCCAGTCCTTTTGCTTTATAATGATCAATAGCCTTGTTTACTTCAAGAATGTCAACTCTGCCGATCATTTCATCCATGGTGCGAAAGCCCAGAGAAGCCATTATTTCCCGTACATCCTGAGCCACAAAGGTCATAAAATTGATGAGATGTTCGGGTTTGCCCATGAAATTTTTCCGAAGCTGGGGATCCTGGGTGGCAACCCCAACCGGACAGGTGTTGAGATGACATTTACGCATCATGATACATCCCATGGCAACCAGAGAAGCGGTTCCGAAACCGTATTCTTCTGCACCAAGTAAAGCTGCTATCACCACATCGCGCCCGGTTCTCATCTGACCATCGGTTTGAACTCTTATGCGGTCTCTCAGCCGGTTCATCACAAGTGTCTGCTGGGTTTCTGCAAGACCAATTTCCCAGGGAATTCCTGCATGTTTGATAGAGGAGATTGGAGAGTTACCGGTTCCACCATCATGACCGCTGATAAGCACCATGTCTGCCTTTCCCTTGGCGACACCTGCAGCAATAGTACCCACTCCGACTTCTGCTACCAGTTTGACAGATATTCTGGCCAGAGGATTGGCGTTTTTAAGATCGAAAATCAACTGAGCCAGATCTTCAATGGAATAGATATCGTGATGTGGCGGAGGTGAAATAAGGGTGACTCCAGGAGTGGAGTGGCGAACCTTTGCAATGATACTATCCACCTTGAGTCCGGTTAATTGGCCACCTTCTCCGGGTTTGGCACCCTGGGCTATTTTTATCTGGAGTTCTCCGGAGTTGACCAGATAGTAGCTGGTAACCCCGAATCGAGCTGAGGCGACCTGCTTGATCATGCTTTTTCTGGAATCTCCATTGGGAAGAGGGATATAGCGTTCTTCATCTTCGCCCCCTTCACCTGAATTGCTTGATGCACCGAGCCGGTTCATTGCAATGGCAATGGTTTCGTGAGCTTCTTTACTTATCGAGCCAAAGGACATGGCTGAGCTCACGAATCTTTTGACAATATTCTGAACCGGTTCCACTTCCTCCAGTGGAATTGGTGTCTGTTGCCTGAAAGTGAAAAGCCCCCGCAGGGTACAGAGATTAGTACTGATATCATTGATTTTAGAGGCATACTGCCTGTAAAGACTGTAGTCGTTCTGACGAATCGCCCGGTGAATAAGGGTGATCGCTTCAGGACTGTAAAGATGTTTCTCCGAATTCCTGCGGAAGTGAATGTTCCCACCGGAATCAAGAGTTTGCAGTTCAGAGAGATCTTTGCTGAATGCAGTCTGGTGACGTTTAAGAGTTTCTTTGGCAACAGCCTCTATGCCGATGCCACCGATACGGGATGAGGTTCCAGGGAAATATTTATCTATAAACTCCTGGTCCAGTCCTACAGCCTCCATGATCTGTGCGCCCCGGTAGCTTCGAATGGTGGAGACGCCCATTTTGGACATTACTTTAAGCAGGCCTTTTTTAATGGCGGTTATATAATGTTCAATAATCATTTCCTGTGTGATACTTAATTTACCCTGTTCTTTAAGCTCTGCAAGAATCTCGAAAGCCAGATAGGGGTTGATGGCGCTTGCACCGAAGCTTATCAGTGTGGCAAAGTGCATTACATCACGAGCCTCTCCTGTCTCGACAATAAGTCCGGTAAGCTGCCGTTTCTGCACCCTGATAAGATGGTGGTGTACGGCAGAAGTTGCCAGAAGAGAAGGAATCGGAGCCTGCGATTCACTGACATTGCGATCGGAAAGGATGATTAAAGAATATCCTTCATCCACTTTTTTTTCTGCTTCCTTACAAAGGGCTTCTATTGCAGGTTCAAGTCCTTTTTCGGCCTGATTGATATTAAAAGTGATTGGCAGAACGCATGCTCGATAGCCATCAAGGTCAAGATTTCTTAACTTAAGCATATCATCATTGGAAAGGACCGGATGAGGGAGTTTTAGCTGATGACAATGTTCGGGAGTTTCATCCAGCAGATTACCTTCTTTGCCGATAAGACTCATAAGAGACATTACCAGATTTTCCCGATAGGGATCTATAGGCGGATTGGTAACCTGAGCAAAGAGTTGTTTGAAATAATTGAAGAGCAGTTGTGGTCTTTCAGACAGCACTGCAAGAGTAGCGTCGTTTCCCATGGAGTGAACTGGTTCCTGTGCATTTTCGGCCATGGAGACAAGCACTGTTTTGATATCTTCCAATGTGTATCCGAAGATCCATTTACGTATTGATAGTGACTGGTGTTCGATATTGACCGGTCCCGGGACCTGGAAAAGTCCTTTAAGATCGATCCGATTATTCTGCAGCCATCGCCGGTATGGTTTACGACGGGAGATGGAAGCCTTGATTTCGTTATCGAAGAGGACCCGTTTTTTTTCGGTGTCTACTAAAAACATTTTTCCTGGTGCCAATCGTCCTTTCTGCAGTACCTCTTCCGGGGGGATATCCAGGACACCGGTTTCAGAAGCCATGACTACCTTTCCACTTGTGGTAATCAGATACCGGGCCGGGCGAAGACCGTTGCGGTCCAGTGTTGCTCCTATCTTTACACCATCAGTAAAAGCGATGGCTGCCGGCCCATCCCAGGGTTCCATTATTGATGCGTGATAATCATAGAAAGCCCTTTTGTCTTCACTGATATAATATTTTGCCCCGAAAGCTTCCGGTATCATCATGGCCATGGTGTGCTCGATGGTGCGACCGGTGGAGGTAATCAGTTCAAAGACATTGTCAAAAATTCCGGAATCACTCATTTCCAGATTGATTACAGGGAACAGTTTTGAGATCTCATCTGCAAAAAGAGGGGATGAGAGAGTTTTTTCCCTGGCGATCATCTTGTTGACATTTCCTCTGAGGGTGTTTATTTCGCCGTTATGAGCAAGGTAACGGAAAGGTTGAGACAATGGCCATGATGGGAAAGTATTGGTGCTATAGCGCTGGTGAACCAGGACCATTGCACTTTGCATATCGGCATCGGTAAGATCTGGATAGAAATATTCGAACTGAGGTGCAACAAACATTCCCTTATACACGATTGTTTTACTGCTTAAAGAACAGATATAAAATTCCTCAAGGGTCAACTGGTTTAATTGAGCCTTTTTTTCCATGCATTTACGTGTTATATAGAGTTTTCTTTCCAGAGCTGGTCCGCAAAGCGATCCAAACGATACAAAGATCTGGCTGATAAAAGGCATGGAGGAGACAGCCATGTCACCCAGGCACTCTGGAGAGACCGGGACATCACGCCATCCCAGGACCGATCCACCCTCTTCGGAGATTGTTTCTTCGATCAGTTTTATGGAAGAACTGCGTTTGGCGCGATCCTGTGGCAAATACAGCATGCCTACTCCATAGAAACCTTCCTGTGCAAGAGTGATTCCAGATCTGGAACATTCTTTCACAAAAAAAGCATGTGGGATCTGCATCAGCATTCCAGCGCCATCACCTGTTTTTGAATCTCCACCCAGGGCTCCTCTGTGAGCCAGGTTTTTTAATATTGTAATTCCATCGGTAACGATTTGATGACTAGGTTGTCCATTGATATTTACTACGAAACCGACACCACAACTGTCATGCTCGTAGAACGGATCATAAAGCCCCTGTTTTTTCATTAATATTAAGACCTCTGATAAAAGTGACTAGTTATGTAATTTTCAAAAACACCGGTACTCTGATACTTTTAAGAGCGGTCAGATCTGCAGATGAAAAGCCAGGAAGCTGAACATGATGCGTGCAGTAAAGTTGAAATATTTCTGAGGATAGATTTCCATATATTATAAGAACCCTTTTTAATTTTTCCTGATCTCAGGAGACCAGGATTTCTTTAATAACACAAAACTGCATAAAATCTAAGCTACTATTGTTCCAGTTCAAAAAAGCGAGATTCAGGTTTGTTCAAAATGTGGTTTGGGAAGCAAAAAACGGGGTTTTCTCTGATAATTGATGATATTTCATTGTTTTTAAGCTGTTTTCGATGGTACAAAAGTGTGCTAAAAAAGAGGGTGGTGGTACAAAAATGTGCTGGAGTGGATGAGATAGAGGAACAGAATGGTCAAAAAATGTTTAAATTGAGGTGGTTTTGGGGGATATTTCTGGCATTAATATTGCACAATACTGGCAGCGAAAGAAATATGACCAGTTTTCCGGATTTGGTCGTAATCTATTTTTTTCCCAGCGGTTTCTGAAGGATACCCTGAAGAAAAGAATAGCTTAACTTATTTAAATCAGCAGATGATTCAGAAAGGTTTCTATGAGCAGTCGAAATGAAGTAACTCAAATGATTGAACCGATCGTGGTTGGAAAAGTAGAACTGCCAAAAAAGGTATCCAGCTATTTTGGTGAAAACACTTTCAGCGAAATGATAATGCAGAAGATGCTTTCCGAGAGGACTTTCAAGGCATTCAAAAAGTGGCAGGAAGAGGGAGAAGTGATAAGTATGGCTGAGGCGGATGAGATTGCTCATTGCATGAAAGAGTGGGCGATTTCCAAAGGGGCCTGCTCTTATACGCATTGGTTTCATCCTATGACTGGCCTGACTGCGGAGAAGCATGATTCATTTATAAATATAGGAACCACCGGGATAGTGATGGAAAAGTTTACCGGGAGTAAGCTGATTCAGGGAGAACCGGATGCTTCATCATTTCCCTCCGGAGGGATTCGGGCAACATTTGAAGCCAGAGGATACACAGCATGGGATCCCTCTTCACCGGCATTCATAAAAGAGGTAGATAAAGGCAAGACTCTGTGTATACCCACCATTTTTGTTTCCTATAATGGTGAGGCTCTTGACAAGAAGCTTCCACTTTTAAGAAGTGATGCAGCAATCTGCAAGGCAGCGATAGAACTTCTCAAACTTTTCGGGCATACAGATGTAAAACAGGTTTATTCGACCTGCGGACCGGAGCAGGAGTATTTTCTCATAGATGAAGCTTATTACCGGATGAGAAATGATCTTCTTCTGGCCGGTCGCACTTTGATAGGAGCTTCATCACCAAAGGGGCAGCAGCTTGAGGATCAGTATTTCGGATCGATTAAAGACAGGGTGCTCAATTATATGCATGATGTGGCAGAGGAAGCTTACAGACTTGGCATTCCGGTAACCACCCGTCATAACGAAGTTGCTCCTCATCAGTTTGAGTTTGCGCCGATTTTTGAGAGGGCAAATCTGGCAGCCGATCACAACCAGCTTCTTATGGATATTATGAAACGAGTTGCGCATCGTCACAGGCTGGTTTGCCTGCTTCATGAGAAGCCATTTGCAGGAGTAAATGGAAGCGGAAAGCATCTTAACTGGTCAATGTCCGATGATAAGGGAAACAATCTGCTTAACCCGGGAGATACACCGGAGGAGAATCTTCAGTTTCTGACAATACTCACAGCGGTTATTCATGCTGTTTACACTCATGCAGACCTGCTTCTGGCCTCTGTTGCTTCTGCGGGTAATGAGCATCGGCTTGGTGCCAATGAAGCGCCTCCGGCAATAGTGAGTGTTTTTCTTGGTGAACAGTTGAGCAAGATTATTTCAATGCTGGAAAACGGAAAAATTGAGAAAGGTCATCGTCAGAACCTCATCGATCTGGGCGTAAAGTTACTTCCCAAATTTCTGAGGGATTCAACCGATCGTAACCGCACTTCTCCGTTTGCATTTACCGGAGCGAAGTTTGAATTCAGAGCGGTAGGAAGCTCTATGAATATCTCCACTCCTATTGCAGTCATAAACACTGCGGTGGCCGATTCACTGTCGATAGTGGTTGAGAGGATAAAAGCTGAACAGGCCAGTACCTCCAATTTCAGAGAAGCGGTTCTCAAGGTGCTTTCCGGTTTGGTCAAGGAATCCAAAGCGATTCTTTTTGAGGGAAACAACTACTCTGAGGAGTGGGTAAAAGAAGCCCAGAAACGGGGGCTTCCTAATGAGGCATCAACTGCAGAGGCGCTTAAGGCATTCATAAAACCGAAGTCTATCGATCTTTTTGAACGTCATGGAGTTTTCACAAAAGTTGAGCTTCATGCCCGATATAATATCTGGCTTGAAATCTATGAGAAGGTCCTGGATATTGAGGCTAAAGCATTGGCAGAGATGGTTAGAACTCAGGTCATACCTGCTGCTATTGAATATCAGGCTGAAATAGCGGGAGGTCTGGAGATCCTTAAGGATCTTGTTGATTCCAAAGCTGTTGAGCTGGTGGATGAGGCTATTGAGGATCGTAAACAATTGCTGGCTGGACTGACTGCCGATATTTTTTACATCAGAAAAAATCTGAAGCAGATGGAGGAGTTGCTGAAAAAGGCTGATACGCTGGATCCTGAGGCAAAAGCGGCTATGTATTATTCAGAGCTTAAACCGCACATGCTTCATATCCGCAGGCATGTGGATGCTCTGGAGAGTGTAATGCCAGATTCCATGTGGGTATTGCCGAAATACAGAGAGATGCTTTTTATCAGTTAATTGCTTGACAGCTAAAGGTAGGGACATACGCAGGAGGTTTCAGAAATGAAACCTCCTTTTTTGTTTTGCGGGCAATAATCTTTTGTCCTGAATGCTATCTCTAAATACTCTTGTAATCAGATAAGCTATGAATAATAAGGAGCAAATAAATTCCAAATAACAAGAAACAAATACTAAACAAATCCCAATAACCAACCATTCAAACAAAAAAAGAACTGGAACGGAAGTCCCTATCCTGTTTCGAATTTCGAATTTTCCTACTCCTGTTCCTGTTTCGAATTTAGGTATTGTAATTTGGAATTTGTTTGGAATTTTGGATTTTGTGATTTGTGATTTGGCCTGACACTATTGATTATTACGTTATTTTTTTTGCCCTCAGATACTTGAGCAGTTACATTACCCTCTTGCACTATTTTCAATCATACCTTATGCTTATAATTGATTGTAAATTTTTGATAAATATTTTCAAAAACCGGTTAAACGGCTGGTCTTGCAGTGTGGGGAACACTTTTAAAATGGTTATGGCAGAAAATAGTTTTAGTTCAATTATGGAATTAAAGGAAAATTGCGATCCGGTATTGGAGAAACTTCGTCAGGAGTATAAAGCTGACCCTCTGAACATGGAGAATACTATCCGGCTGATTCAGTATTTGTCGGATCAGGGATGGTATAACGAAGCGATAGATATAGCCAGAGCTGCAATGGAAAAAGACGGGCAGAACTATACTTTGGTGCTGGAGTATGGTAATACCTGTTTCAGGAAAAATGATCTGAAGGAGGCAGAACAGGCATTTCTCCGACTTACCAGGTTGAAACCAGACAGGATTGAGGGATGGAACAACCTGGGGATTGTACGGGTACAGTTATCGGAGATGGAGAAAGCGGGAGAGGCATTTGCAAAAGTGCTTTCTATAGAGCCGGATAACCCTGGTGCTCTGGTGAATATGGGTAACCATCATACCAATAAAGGGGAGCTTTCAAAGGCCAGAGCCTATTTTGAGCATGCGCTTCAGGTACGTCCGGATTTTACCGATGCCTGGTATAATCTGGGAAATGTGCTCCTTGCACAGGAGGATTATGAGGGAGCCAGAGCAGCATTTGAGAAGGCGTTGAAGTATCAGGAAGATTTCTCATCTGCTTTAAAGAATATGGGCTATGCCTGTGAGAAAAGTGGTAAATATGAAAATGCGGAACAATGCTACCTTCAGGCCATCGAATTGAACAAGGCGGATTTTTCGCTGAGGGTGAATCTGGGAAACCTTTATTTGAAGCAGAAAAAATATGATGAGGCGAAAAAATGTTATCTCAAGGCAGTAAGACTGGCTCCGCATATGCTTCCTGGCTGGATGGGGCTACGTCATCTCTCTTTGGCCAAGGGGGATTTAAATACTTTTATTCGTGCGACTCTGGCCATCCTTCCCAGGCTGGATGAAGATGTTTTAGCTCAGAGTATAGAGATCCTCTTTGAGCATAACCAGATTGAAAAAGCTGAAGAAATACTTGCACAAGCAGACAGACTGGGTCGCAGAGGGGATGCTTTGGATCTTCAGAGGCTTTTGATTTATCAGCGTAAAAAGAATAATTCAAAGAAAGCTGAAGGCATTTATAAACGTCTCTCAGAGAAGCCTGTACTTACAGATCAGATTCGCAAGGGGCTGGCCCGTTATGCTTTGCACAACAAAGACTATGACACTGTAATAGCTCACATAGAAAAGATGACAGAATCGGACAGTCCATCCCAGAGCATCCTGTGGCGTGCGCTGCTTGCCAGAAAAGAGGACAGGAAGGTAAAGCAACTTGTACAGCTTCATATAAAAGAAGATCCTGATTATTTTGACAGTTGGTTTATACTGGCTGTTATTGAGGCATCCAGGGGAAATCGGATTCGTGCTGAGCGGTTTCTGATAAAGGCGCTGGAAAATGGTTTTACAAATATGGAAGAGCTCAATCAATACAGCCATCTGAAGCAGATTTTTGAAACGCTGGCTCCGCAATGAATCTTACGAAGCGCTAAAATGGTATTGACAAAGACAGAGAAAAAAATTACTATTGATGTGTTGGTTAATTTATTTTAGTCTAAAATCAGACGATTCTTATGGAGCGACACTCGTATCGCTCCCTTTTATTACAGGGCTCGGTGGCTTGGTTGATCATATTCGCTTGCTGATATGTGAACAAAACCGCACCCCTTTTTATCTAAAGATTGCTATGCGATTCATCTCAAAAGAATCGGTTCGGTTCAGGTTTAATTAACGAGAGCCGGGTAATTGTATGGAGGGCAGGCAGATTAATTACAATATTATTGTTTGAAAGGAAATCAAAATGAGAAGAATTGAACGGATCCCTGAATCCATTTTTGGTATGGAAAACAGTTCGGTAGATGCAAACCGTTTTTATACAATTCTTCTGGATGCCAAGGCGGCTAATGTGTCTGAAAACATGTGTGATATTGCAGAGAAGTTGCTTTCGGGTGAAAAGGAAAATGCCAAAATTGCACTTGAACAACTTTGGAATCTGAAGAAAAACCTGATAACCGAGCCTAACAGCACAATAGATCTTCTTATTAATTTCTATCAGGATAAGATGGATATACTGCGTACTAAAGAGGAGCATATAAAAAAGGTCAGTCGGGATTCCCGGGATCTTCTGGAGGAGAAACGCAGAAGGGATGAGGAGTTTGCTTCTATAAAGCAACAGATAATCGATTGTAACAATGAGCTTCGTGAGCTGAATTCCAAGCTGGAGAAACTTAAAGTCAAAGAGCAGGAGTTGTCGCTAATCGAACAGCAGCTAAAACAGGAGCTTAATTCCAATGAGAACGAGATTGTTAACGGACTTTATGAGATTATTCTCTCTCAGCAGAGCAGAAATCAGCAAGATTCTCTGAAGGAGGACTGCTCCCTGAACCAAGATTATCAAAGTGTGTTTGATACAATTAAACCTGCTCAGGATGAAGTTGAAAAGAAACAGGAATTTCAAATTGAATCAGAGGAAAATCTGGCTGCAAAGGAGCAGCAATCAGAGATTTCCACAGACGACACTGAGACATCGACGGTGGTATCAGGATCTGTTGTTAAGGAGGTAATACCTCTGGCTCCACCTTTTCCAAAATCGGTTGTTAAGACCACCAGGGGAAGAGTCATAGGAGAGTATTATTACGACAGCAGTGTTTATAAGAACAAGAGACATTATATTTTCAACAGCAGATATTTTTATGAACAGCTTTCAATGAATGTCAAACTGCTAAGGCAGAGGTTTGATCAGAACATTTATTCTGAGATTCAGAAGATGATCGAGGATGCTCACAACCGGATCTCTGAAAGTGATAAGCTTCATTTTGAAGTTTCGACTAACGAAATTTTGAATGCCAGGACACTTAAGAAACTATGGCAGGATGTAAAAAATCGGGATATTGATGAGGTTGACCGCTTCAGCAACAGACTTCGAGCTAAAATCGATATGCTGGGTTTAAATTACACAATCATGTTGCAGGAACAGATGAAGCGGTGTACAGAAAACTGAATATCCCAATTTGCATTTTAGCCGTTTTGCTGATTTTAAGTGTAACTGGTGCAGAGAAAAACGATCCGGATGATTCAGGTGAAGATTTAGTTACTGCGGTTCAGGTTGAGTCTTCAGCTCAAAGCCGCAGCACAGTGACTGGAAGCGAAAAGTTACAAAAAAGCCCTTCCACAAAATTCCGCCCTGGCGTATTCTTCTCCAGATTTGCCCAAAAGAGTGCTGTTAAAGAATTTGCACAAAAATCAAAGGTAACAGTCCAGAAAGGCTTGAAAAACAAAAGGAACCGGACGGTTCTTTTTGTCTTGTCTGTATTTGCTGCAGGTGTTCTGATTTTTATCAGGTATTTTCGAAAATTGGGAAAAGTTAATCGATTCATGACTACCACCAGATTGTCGGTTATGAACCGTTTTGTGCGACAGGCCTGCAGATACATCGAAAAGAATTATGCAGATGTGGATTTAACCGTTGATCAGATCTGCAGTGATCTTGTAACCGGAAAGGCTTATCTGGAAGCTCTTTTCAAAAAAGAGCTGGGGATGAGAGTGGAAGATTTTATCGATCAGGTACGTATAAACAGAGTAAAAATAATGATAAATAAGAACCCGGAGATGTCATTATCAGAAGCAGCGAAAGCAACCGGATTTGCAGATGAAAAGGAATGCCTGGCCAGATTTCGAAGTATTTGCGGAGTGGATTTTGAGGCTTACCGGTCCAAGAGTGGCGGGTTGCTGTGATGAAAATGGCCTTTTTCTTATTATCGGTTCTCAATTGTTTTCTTTTTGCCGGTATTGAAAAAGAGAAATGGAAAGCAGTTCAGATATATGATTCTCTGGAGGTGCTGTTAAATGGCAGACGTGCCGGATCTCTTAGTAGTATGATAAAAGTGAGAGATTCGGTGGTAGAGGTTAGTAATATTCTGGATATAGAGAGTCGAATGCATGAAAAAAGGGTATATGGCTTTGATGGCAATTTGATTTCTGCAGAACAGAAGATGATCAGTTCCGCAGGAGAAAATTACTGGAAGCTTAGTTGTGATTCAGGGCACTGGAGCCTTCTTATGAGAGTTGGTGGAATGGAGCGGCGGAAGGATATGCCAGTTGTAAAAGAATCAATAAACTCTCTTTTTGAGATCTATCATGGCATTCTGGATTCATCTCTGGAAATCGGAAGCACTTGGACTGATAGTGTTATTGAGCTGACTTCTGGTGAGTACTTAATTACCAAAACCGTGTGCAGGGAAAAACCGGATAAAAAAAATGGTTACAACTGGGTATTGGTGAGCAGGAACAATATCAGTGATAAAGATGAGGTTTGGTGGCTAGATCGCAAGGGGAAAACGGTGTATCGGGAGATTTACCCTTTTGTTGCCAGAGCCAGTGAGACTTCATCAAAAAATGGCAAGATAAAGCAAAAGGACTTGATTGAGGCTTTGAAAATCGGGGCAAAGAGAAGGGTTGCAGCATCTGAGCGGATATTTATCTCTTTTGATTCTACATATCAGCTTGATACCTCTGTTATTGATTATTATCAGAAATCTGAAGGCGGATATTTGCTGAAAGATCTGGAGACAGAATGTGGCAACAGTTTACTGAATGAGAAGCTAGCTGATTCTCTGAAGATCTATACATTACCTACAGCAACGGTGCAGTCGGATCATCCCGACATTATCAAGCTCTCAAAAGCCATACAGAAAAACACAGATTCTCTGTGTGCTTTGGTAAGGGTATTCAACGATTCGGTTTACCGGATTCTCAAAAAACGAAACATTACCACTTTTTCCAGTGCAGTGGAGACATTGAAGGCAGGTTTTGGAGATTGTGGAGAGCATGCAGTGCTATTGGCTGCGCTGCTGCGGGCCGCAGGAATACCTGCGCGGGTGGTGATGGGTTTGGTTTATATGGAATACGGAAAGGGTTATTATTATCATGCCTGGGTCAGCGCATACACCGGGAAGTGGATATTTGCAGATCCCTCACATGGGGTGTTTCCAGCAGGTCATGACAGGATTCCATTGGTGATCGATGATGCGGGGGAGAAAACAATTCAGCTTTCAAGGCTTTTTGGCAGGGTAAGGGTAGAGTACAGGCAGAGATAATACAGTATTTCTATCTGAGGAAAAATGTCTTGCTAATCGTGGTATTATAAGATATTTTGAGACATTTAATATGCAATAGATTTGCGTCTTGTCAAGATACAAGGATTTTCGGAGTGTAGCGCAGCCTGGTAGCGCACTTGGTTCGGGACCAAGGAGTCGCTGGTTCAAATCCAGTCACTCCGATTGATGTTTTAGGGGTCATGAATCATTGGAATGATTCACGACCCTTTTTATTTGAATAATGTCTACCGGTATTGAAATACCACAAACTGACAGCATTTGCTTTCTGATTATTTTATCCTACAAACATTATTGAAGTGATTCAAATTAGGTGAATTCGGGAAAGTAATATTTTCTTTTTAAGTTCAGTATTCTTGCTTTTAATCGAACCAAATAATTGATTGTAATAAGGATTCGAAAAATTAAGGTGGGAAAATCGTTTTTTAAGTGGTGCACATATATGCTGGCTGAAATCATGTTTTGTTTAGCGATGTTATCGGTTAATGGTACTTGTATCGATGGTTATGGTGCGATTCAGGTATCTTCTGATACAAATATAACTGTCTATCTGGATGATGCTGAAATTGGTGTAACTCCGGTTTTCTTTAAAAATATTCCTGTCGGAGTACATACAATTTCGATCTGTGACTCAAGCTGTATAAGAAACGCGAATGCATCGATTAAAAAGTACATGGGAGATATTGACAAAATTGCAAAAGGGGACAAGGCAGTCATTCGCTTGGCTATGCTTTCTGATAAAAAGGAGAGACAAATAAAAGCAAAATGGAACTATGTTTTACCAAACATTAACTTTAAGCCAAATACGAATATTGCAGATATGCAAGATTATATAATTGAAAAATATGGGTTAGAAGCCGGATATTTAGAATTAAAAATCAAAGGATGTGAAAAAGGAACCAAAAAAATATGGGTAAAGAAAGACGAAATTTTGAAAATAAGGATTAAGTATGATAAATTCGCTAAAAAAAAGGAGGTTACCAGCAAATTTATTGAAACCATTCCATGGCAATATTTCATAGACATTGAATTAGACTATGGCAAAACTAAGTAATTATTGCCCTCAATTGATAATTTCACAATAATAGTTATGAATTGCTAACAGATGGAGGGTGTGAGATGCTTGAGCACACAAAAATCTCCATTTAAATGTGGCGTTCAGTATATTAAACCGATTCCATTGTTTGGTGCAGTATTACCAGCTCTCAGTTCTTTTAGATTCACATAAACAATTAAAAAAGTGCGAAAACGCCCAAATTAGCGATGAAATATTTTTACTTGGGGGACAGGGTGCTGGAGGTTCAGTTTTTTCATTCCGGTTCATCTTTTAATATTTTACCCTTTGCCATAGTGAGATGTTTGTTGTGAATCAGCTTTCCAGTTTCTACCAGGATCCTTTACGTTTATGCGATATGAATTTTGGCGAGATTTCCAAACATTTACATCGTTGTCCATCGCTGATAGTGCCGGTTGGCTCTATGGAACCGATTGGCCTTTATACCGTTACAGGAGTTCTGACGCGTTGTGGTGAAGTGCTTGCGGAAGCATTATCTTCAAAGCTTCAGGTGCTTACGGCTCCGTCGATAAATTATAGCTGCACTACTACATTTAAATCATTTGAGGGATGTGCCGGAATAAAAGAGAGAACATTTACCAACATGTTGACCGAAATTTGCAGGGACTGGATATTTCAGGGATTCAGCAGGATATTACTGTTGAGTGTTTCATCTGAGAATGATACTGCATTGAATTGTGTTTTGAAACGGTTGAACCACAGCAATGAAAAAGTAAAGTGTTTTTCATTGCTGTCGGATACCAGGGTGGCGGATCTGGTTAGCCGTAACAGGGTTGGAAAAGAGTTAGGGAGATCGGAATACCTGATTCTTTCTCTGGTTCGGTTTCTGTTTCCGGAACTGCTCAGGGATAGCCATCGCAGTGGAGCCCATAGGTTGCCGGAACCCGGAGAATACCGGACCTGGAAGAAAAGAGGAAAGGATCCTCAACTGTTCAGAAAGATGTTTCCGGATGGATCTACTTCTGAGATTTCGGGGAAACAGAGTACTGAAACTGGAAAAGATCTGTTTAATTATATAATGAAGATGCTGGAAGAAGAATATTCACCTTTTCTGATAGTACCGCAAAATGCTTCTTAACAACATAAAAGAATTTAAATTTGACAACGGCCTGAAAGCCATTTGTTTGAAAAAGAGTGGTGCACCCATTGTTTCCATACAGCTCTGGTATAAGACAGGCAGTATTAATGAGCATGACGGGGTGCGTGGAGTAAGTCATGTCCTTGAGCATATGATGTTCAGAGGGTCGGCAAAATTCAAGCCTGAGGAGCATGCCAACCTTATCAATACTGTGGGGGGGCACTCCAATGCCTTTACTGCAGAGGATATGACCGTTTATATGAACAGTGTTCCATGTAAATCACTGGAGATGGTTCTTGAGCTGGAAGCCGATCGCATGGATACCCTGCGATTAGAAAGTGATATTTTTCAAACAGAGAAGAAGGTGATCATTGAAGAGTATCATACGTACATGAATAACCCTTTGACTAAAGCGTTTCTTGAGTTCAGGCAGGAGTTTTTCAGGGGACATCCTTATGAGGTAAGTCCATTGGGAAAACTGCAGGATCTTCAGTCATTAACGGTTGAACAGTGCAGAGACTATTATCAAAAATGGTATTCACCTGATAATGTAGTATTAGTGGTTGTAGGTGATTTTGATGAAGGAAACATTTTTGAGCTGATAAACAGGTATTTTGGGGAGAAGAAGCCTTCAGATGGTGCTGGCAGAGTGGATTTGGTGCGTTCGGGTATCAGGAACATGGCTAACCGGATGAGCCGAAGGGTGGAATTTGATGTGCCGATATTGATAGTCGGTTTTCCGGCTCCCTCTTCTTCGCATGAAGACGCGGTTCCGATGGAGATATTGCAGCAGGTGCTTTCCGGTGGAGAGAGCAGCAGATTGCACAAGGAGATTGTCAGGAAACAATCGGTAGCGGTTATGTCTGGTGGGATAAATCATATGTTGAAATTTGCCGGCATGTCGTTATTTTTTGCTGCTTTCACTCCTGATATGGCTGTTTCCCGTGTGGAAAAAGCGGTTCTTGAGCAGATCAGGAAAATCAAATCTGAGGGAATTACCATTGCAGAGATGGAGAAGATAAAAAACAGCATTTTAACCAATAGAATTTTTGAATTATACAATGTTGATAATATATGTCAAAAGATTGGTTACAGTGAGTGTATCGAAGGCGATTACCGGTTGTGGGTGAGGCGGCTTGATGCATTGAAGACACTGGATGGGAGCAGGTTGATGGATGTGGCGCAAGCCTATTGGGATGATTCAAAATGCCATGTACTCCATCTTCGACCATCAAAGGTCAATCCTCTGCTATATGCAGTGGGGCTTTTCCGCAGATTATTTGGTAAATTCAGACGGGGAAACTGATGGCAGGAATTTATAAATTTCCGAAAATTGAAGAGGTTGTGCTTTCAAATGGTTTACACCTTATTATGGTTCCTGATGATGAGCAGGATGGATTAATTGCCATCATTCAGTTCTCAGTGGGTACATTTTCTGATCCTTTGGGTATGGAGGGGACAGTAGAGCTGTGTACCAGGCTTCTTCAGAAGGGCTGTGGCCGGTTGAATGCGGAGCAGTTCAATGAGAAGATGGAATATGCAGGAGCATCGCTTTTTTCGGATGTCGGAGAAGAGCATGTGGCTTTGGGAGTACGCATGCTTGCATCGAAGCAACAGGAGATTTTCCCTTTATTCTGGAAGATGATTTCTGATCCGATGATGGAACAGCGTGAATTTACCTTGTTGCAGCGTGAGATGATTACTGCATTAAAGGCAGAAATTTCTGAGCCAGGAGTGCTGGTAAACCGTCATTTTTACCGGGAGCTTGCCGGTGAGGAGCATCCGGCCGGAAGATTTTATTCCATAGGGGCTGTAAGGAAAATTACAGTAGAGAAGGTGAGGGATTTTTACAAAAATTATTTCTCTCCGACTAAAGCGATACTGGTAGTAGCAGGGAAATTTGATCCTGAAAAATTTAAAGAAAGCAACTTATCTCTTTTAAAGGAGTTTAATAACATTAACAATGCTCCATCGGTTGTAGCATCTACGGTGGTGCAGCCTCGCAGAGTGGTACGATTAATTGATAAGCCGATCCTTTCCCAATCTTCGATAGTAATCGGGCACAGTGCGCCTGGAGAGATTTTCGCTCGGAAAGCTGAATTGATTTTGGCAAATTACATTTTTGGCGGGGGTAACTTTTCCTCCAGACTCATGAGCAGGATTCGCAGCACTGATGGCAGTACATACGGGATTAGCTCTCAAATAGCTTCGGAGCGATACTTTGGGGCTTTTCTGATTCAGACTTCAACTCAGAACAGTCAGGTAGCAACGGTGATCCAATCTATTCTGGATACTTACAAAGAGTTTTGTGAGAATGGAGTAGAGCAGAAGGAACTGGAGAATGCCAAACAATTTGCGATTGGCAATATGGCTTTTCAGTTGGAGGGGATAGGTAATATTGCGGAGAAGCTATTATGGTTGCGTTTTTATGATCGAGCCGATTCATATATAGAGAATTTTGATTCTATGATTGATCAGATCAGTCTTGAGAGTATCAATGAAACTATAAGAAACTGTTTTTTTCCTGAAAATGTGATCATTGCGGCGGTGGGCCCTAAGGCACAGATTTATAGGCAACTTAAGGAGTTTGGGTCAGTGAACTCTTTTCATTATCGAGACCGGCTTTAGGTCTTCAAATCTTAAGGCATGAATTATTCATAAACTATATTTCAGTGTATTATGGAATCTGTAGTATTAAGTTTAGGCAGTAATCTTGGTGATCAGTGCATTTATATCAGCCGGATGGAGGAGGCACTTTTCTCAGTTTTGAAGGGGATACTGCGCAAATCTGACCTGCTAAGGACCGAACCTGTTGGGGTAGAATGCCAGCCCTGGTTTATTAACCGTGTTATTAGTGGTAGTTTTGAAGGTACAGCTCAGCAACTTTTGGAATGCACCAAAGAGATAGAGAAAAAACTGGGGCGAGACAATAAGAAGCAGATGGTTCCCAGAACGGCTGATATTGATATCTTGTTATTTGGAGGGCAAATCATTAATACTTCAGAACTTGTAATACCCCATCCCAGGATACTTTTCAGGAGATTTTGTCTTGAAGGGATGAATCAGATAGTTCCAGATTGGCTTATTCCTGGGACAGGGATGTCAGTCTCAGAGCATTACAGACAGATGGGGCCACAAATCAGAGCTCAAAAGATTTTCCATTTTCATGAAAAAGGATCAGATTACAGAGATGGCAGACCGTGACAGTCGAAGTTCGTTACATTTCAATTACCTTTGTATAGAAGGAGTAATAGGGGCAGGTAAGACTTCATTGAGTTATCTTCTTGCTGAACGGTTTAATGCAAGGACTATTCTGGAGGAGGCGGAGGAGAATCCTTTTCTTACCAAGTTTTATTCAGACCGGAGAATGTTTGCATTTCAGACGCAGCTATGGTTTCTGGTCTCCCGTTACAAGCAGTTGTCAATGATGGTTGCTCAACAGGACCTGTTTCATCAGGTGACCATCAGTGATTATATATTTGCCAAAGACAGGATATTTGCAAACATTAATCTGGATGAGGACGAGCTTATTCTTTACAACCATCTTACCAGGGTTATGGAATCCTCAATAGCTCAGCCAGACCTGGTGGTATATCTGCAGACTTCCACTGATGTCCTGTTAAAGCGCATCGAAAAAAGGGGGCGTGCTTATGAGTACAATATGGATCGGGATTATATTGATCTGCTCAATCAGGCCTATAATCATTTCTTTTTTCATTACAGCAGCACACCCTTACTGATAATAAACACTAATGATATCGATTTTGTAAATAACAGTGATGATTTTGAAGAAATCGTGGAGCAGATAGTGAGGGCCAGAAATGGCACTTCCTATTATCAGCCGATGGGCTCCAAGGATAAAACACTGATTGTGGAGCGCAGAGCAGGCAAGAAGAAAAATGATATGCAGCTTTAAAATCAGAGCTGCCGGCAGCTTGGGAAAATGTGCTCAACAGTTTATTAAAAGGAAAATATATGAAAATTGTAAAGTCATCGGCTGAAATGAAAAATCTTTCGCTTACTTATCAGACAAGTGGACGGACTGTATCACTGGTACCTACAATGGGGGCATTGCACAAGGGGCACCTTTCATTGCTTAAAATAGCCCGGGAGAATTCTGATATATCGGTAATGAGCATTTTTGTAAATCCGACTCAGTTTGGTCCCAATGAAGATTACCAGAAGTATCCCAGAGTGTTCGAGCAGGATTGCGTTTTGGCTGAGGAAGCCGGTTGTGATATCATATTTGCTCCTTCTGTCGAGGATATGTACCCTCCTCATTACAGTACCTACGTTTCGGTAGAAAAGATAACAGAGGGTCTTTGTGGAATAAGCCGACCAAATCTTTTCCGTGGAGCGGCTACAGTCGTTTTAAAATTATTCAACATTGTTAATCCTCAGATTGCAGTTTTTGGACAGAAGGACGCTCAGCAGTTGCTGGTTATTCGAAGAATGGTCAGAGATTTGAATCTGTCAGTAAAAATCGAAGCGGCTCCAATCTTCCGTGAAGAAAGCGGATTGGCTATGAGCTCGAGGAATTCTTATCTTACGGTTGCAGAAAAAAAGGATGCGCCTCTAATTTATAAGAGTTTGAAAAAAGCAGAGCAGTTATTTAACCAGGGAGAGAGAAAGGCGGTGGTAATAAGTGAGGCCATTGCTGAAGAGTTAGGACAATCATCTCTTCTTAAGCCCGAATATATTAATGTAGTCGATCCTGTAGAGTTAAAACCAGTAGATATTTTGCAGTCTACTGCGCTTGTAGCTATTGCCTGTTGGACTTTAGAGAGTGGCACTCGCCTGATAGACAACATAGTTTTAGGAGGCTCGTTGTGACCAGCAATAAAGATATCCCTTTAATATTCAATCTTTTTCCCAGGCACTTCAAGACCATACATCAATGGGCAGATATAATTTCTCATGTTAAAGATATGGGTTTTAATGCCATTTATGTGAATCCTTTTCATGAGACCGGTTTTTCCGGCAGTTTGTATGCTGTTAAGGATTATTACCGGCTGAATCCCGCTTTTCTTGATCCACAGGATAACCCTTCGGACTTTTCACCATTAAAAAATTTTATCGGCAAGTGTATGGAAAACGGACTGGATCTGATTATGGATCTGGTAATAAACCATACTGCTTTTGATTCGGTTCTTACCCAATCACACCCATTGTGGTATAAACGGGATGCTTCGGGAAAACTGATGTGTCCTTATGCTGTTGATCCTGCTGATGCTTCAAATGTTACAGTATGGGGTGATCTGGCTGTAATCGACAACGAAAAAAGTAAGGATATCGAGGGATTGTGGAATTATTGGGATGAGCTTATCAGATTTTATCAGGATATGGGAATTTTAGGGTTTCGATGTGATGCAGCTTATCAGGTTCCTGCAGCTTTATGGCAAAGGCTGATCTCATCATCCAAAAAGCGTTATCCTCAGACCAGATTTTATGCAGAGACACTTGGGTGTCAGATGTCAGAGATTGAAGCGCTCTCTTCAGTCGGTTTTGATTATTTGTTTAATTCTTCAAAATGGTGGAATTTTGATAAACCCTGGGCAATTGAACAGCACAGTCTTAACAAGAAGATTGCTCCTTCGATTTCATTTCCGGAATCACACGATACAGAAAGGTTAGCCTCGGTAAAACCCGGAACCATGGATGTACAGAAGTCCAGATATGCGGTTGCCGCCCTGTTTTCCAAAGGACTTCTAATGCCTATGGGGTATGAGTATGGTGCCATCACCAGGATGGATGTAGTAAAGGGAACACCTGAAGATGTAGATAAACCGCAATGGGATCTTTCCTTGTGGATAAAGCAGATTAATGCGTTAAAAAAGAACATAGCGGTTCTGGGTGAAGAGGGAGAATGGTGTGCATTGTGTGAATATCATCTGCCATTTCTTTTTCTTCAGAAAAATTCGGATAGTGGAAATCCTCCTGTTTATGTATGTATTAATAAACGATTGACTGCAGAGACTGATGTTGAGCAATGGATGATACCGGAAAAAGTTAAGAGCTGTACAAAGGCTATGGGTTTGCTTTCTGAAAAGATCGGTGAGGAGCCGCTTCCTTCTGCATTTACCCTTGATCCTGCAGATGTCGTGCTGTTTTATTGATGAACCGATAGTTAAGAGTTGCTATAGATGAAAAAAGCATTGTTTCTTGACAGAGATGGAGTAATCAACATCGATTGTGCATATCCCCACAAACCAGAACAGATAATTTTTTCGGATGGCATTTTCAGTTTATGTAAAAAGGCATTATCCAAAGGATATCTGCTTATTGTAGTTACGAATCAGGCTGGGGTGGCAAAAGGATACTTCACTGAAGATGATGTAAAGAGACTTCATGATTGGATGCAGCAGCAGTTCAGCGATCAGGGAATAAAGATTGATGCATTTTATTACTGTCCTTTTCATCCTGATGCTAAAGTCCAGAGATACAAGAAAGATTCAGACTGCCGAAAGCCGAAGCCGGGCATGATTCTTCAGGCGTTAAAGGATTTTAACATTGATATCAGTAAGTCGCTGATGGTTGGGGATAAGGAGTCTGACAGGATTTTACTTCCCGGGCTCAGGTCGGTTATTATAAAGAGTAAATATTCTGCAGAAAAGTATGATGTAGTGAATCTGGCTGAAGTAGAGAGATTATTGTAAAAGTTACAATAAAGTCTGCAAAGAATCGAAAAGTTAGCTTAATGCTGAGAATATATCAGATGCTGCTTAATTAAGAAATCCTTATCAGCAGCGCGGCAAGTTATATAAACCAAAATATCTATTATAAATATCCTACAGGAGGAGTTTGTGACTAACAAAACCCCTGAGAAGAGAGAGTCTTCTTTAAAAATGTTGTTTCACAAGACCTGGTTTTATTATGCAGGTTTTGCAGTGTTACTGCTTTTAATATTTGGTCAGTTTATCTTTTCTGATATGATGTTTTACAGCTCGGATCAATTAGGGGGGTTGGATGCAAGGTATTTCCTGAAGGATTCGATTCTGAAATTTAAACAATTTCCAGTGTGGTTTAATTCCAGGTTATCTGGAATGCCATCGATAGATGCGATTTTTGGAGATGCCATTTATCCGCCATCAATGGTTATGCACCTTCTTTTTTCGATTCCCAGGTCGATAGGCATGAAAATGTTGTTTCATGTTTTCCTGGCGGGAGTATTCTTTTTCCTCTTGATGCGGAAAGGTTTCGGATGCAGCCGGGTTCTATCTTTTGTCTGCGGAACCTTTTACATGCTCAATCCTCAGTTTGTTTCTTTGATTTACGGTGGGCACGATGGGAAGATGTATGTAATTGCATTACTTCCTTTTGTTGTCTGGCGGTTAAAGGCATTGATGGAGCGCCCTGGTATACGTAACGCATCGTTTATGGGGCTGGGAATTGGGATGATGCTTTTAACCTCTCATATTCAGATGACTTACTTTGTGTTATGGGGATTGTTTTTTTACTGGTTGGTTTCAATGGGGATTGTACTGGTACAGAAAAAAAGCAAGGGGACTGCGGTTTCTCTTACCTTGTATTTCTGGCTGGGCATATTTATAGGTATCGGGATAGGACTGGTACAGCTTCTCCCTTCTTATATGTATGTAAAGAATGCATTTTCGGTTCGTGGAGTAGATCGGGGTTTTGAGTATGCGGCATCCTGGTCTATGCACTGGCCTGAAATATTCTCCTTGTGGGTTCCTGAATTTGTAAATTATCTGGATTATTACTGGGGGGAGAATCCCTTCAAGCTAAACACTGAATATGCTGGTGCCATTGCATTACTGCTGGGAGTACTTGCAGTTATAAGGAAACCTGGGGTATATCGTTATTTCTGGGCTGGATTTACCCTTTTTGTGCTTTCATACTCATTGGGTGCTCACTCTTTCATATTCAAGCTTGCATACCATATTGTGCCTGGAGTAAGTAAATTCCGAGCCGCATCCATGATTACTTTCTGGAATTCTTTTGGTGTAGTATTACTGGCAGGGCTGTTTCTCAAGGATGTTGCAGAAGGTAAGCTGTCCGGCATGAATGAGGTGTCTCAGAAAAAGTGGATTAAAGGAATATTGCTGGCAATCGGTGGTTGCTTAGCGGTTACTCTTTTGTTTTCAAACAAGGGTTTTGTTCAGAGCTTGTTTGCATCTGTACTGACTGATCAGAATAAGCAAGCTATATTTAATATAAATTTCACAGAGCAATTTGTACCTTATCTGTGGCTTTGGATGTTTTTTGCAATTGGTACACTGTTATTGCTCTATGGTGTGATAAAAGGTAAAGTCAGTGCTTCGTTTTTTATTATTGCAGTATTTATTCTCGGACTGGTGGATGTGTTGCGGATTGATATTGGAAAAAAGCCGTCACTTCGATCAAATGGGCAGAAAATAGGGTTTATTCAGCTTATGGATCCTGCGCGATTAATCAGGCAGGAAGAGGCACTGAATAGACTGAGCAATGAAATGAAAGTAGCCCCCTTTCGCTGTTTTTCTCTTCCTGGAGCGATGCCTGTTCAAAATGGTGAAGGGATCTATGGCCTCGAAGGAGTAGGTGGTTTTCATGATAATGAATTGAAATGGTACAGGGATTTCAGAGGAGATCAACAGGATAGAAACTTTTTCTCTTCCCTGATTGGTTTCTCAGGAGATGGTCAGGCTTATTTGAAAACAGAAGAACTTCAGAATGGCAACCCTTATCTTAATCTGGCGAATGTCCAATACTATCTTATCCGTTCTCAGGGAAAGCTTATGGCGATTAGAAATGAAAGTGCATTAGGTAGAATATCTTTTGCGTCCAGATATGTGGTAATGGATTCGTCACAGATATTAAGTGCGCTTAATGACGGGAGTTATGATTATCGCAATACTGTGGCTTTAACTACCGCACCTGAAATACAGCAGGTTAATGATGATTCAATCAAGGGAAATATGTCGGTTTTCTGGAAGAAGTATTCTCCTAATTATAGGAAAGCAGAAATTTCAGTTCCTGGGAACGGTTTTCTTCGAATCTCAGAGATCTATTATCCCGGGTGGGAGATACGGATAGATGGAAAGAGAACTGACTACTACCAGGCTGATTATTGCTGGATGGCGGTACCGATCACTGGGGGAAAGCATGTGATAGAGCTGATTCCTCATTCTTTATTTATAGGCAAAGCAGTTGCAGTATCAATTGGACTTTTGTCTCTTCTTTCGATGTATTGGCTTTTTTTGATGGCTTATGGGAAAAAAAGAAAGACTTCTTCTGTTAACAAAAGCAGTAATGTATCTATGCCAGAAAAAAGCGGTGTACTTATTGAATACTGATTTCGCAGAAATACCATTTTTACTTTGTCATGCAGAGAGCAGCAAATTACGACAGATTATGGACTTTTAGAAAAAAGAAGCACATTTATGGGCATATTCAATAAATTGTATAGTTTGGGTATCCGTTTAAAAGGAAATACTGAATATCTGTCTTATGGGCGAGATGTAGTATCAGATTTTATAAAAGAATATACCCGTTCTTTAGGATTACAAAAAATAAAGGTGCTTGATATAGGTTGTGGCAGCGGTGATGATCTGATTAGAGTCAGTGATGTTAGTGGTGCAGAATGTGATCTTTACGGTATTGAGTTTTATGAGCCATATTGCCTCAGATGCCGTGAGAGGGGGATAGATGTCAGTTCAGTTGATATTGAGCGAGAAGCTCTTCCCTATGAAGAAGCCTTTTTTGATGTCATTATTATTAATCAGGTTATTGAGCATCTCAAAGAGATATTTTTTGTTTTTTCTGAAATTTCCCGGATTATTAAGCCAAATGGTATGGTGGTTGTGGGTGTTCCAAACCTTGCTGCGTGGCATGACAGGCTGGCGGTTTTATTAGGTGAACAACCAACCTGTTTAAAAACGCTTGGACCTCATGTCAGGGGTTTTACTGTGCCATCATTCAGAAAGTTTATAGAATGTGATGGTTACTTTAAACTATCGGAATTTAAGGGCAGTGGTTTTTATCCTTTTCCGGCAGTCTGTTCTCGCCTGTTTTCCAGACTGTTCCCTTCATTATCCACCGCAATTTTTTTTGATGTTCGGCGAACCGAGAAATCAGGTACTTTTATAGAAGTGCTGAACTCCCGCTTTTTTGAGACGAATTTTTATGACGGAACCCGAGGATAATTCTTTTTGTTGGTGTAATTAAAGATCATTTCCCAGAGTATAGGGACAGCACCAGCCAGCTTCATCAATATTAATAGATTACAAATCAGGATATAAACTCCTAATTGTTCGGAAGAAAGTCCAAGGTGTTTAAACATCATGGCAGACAGAGCTTCTCTGACCCCCATGCCATTTGGAGTTAATGGTTGCGCCATACTGATGATTTCAATCAGTGGGATATAAGCAAAGCACTCTTTTGGAAAAAAAGAACCAGTGATTCCTTTAATTATCATCGCAGAGACACTTATTAACAGAAATTGAATGATTGTGGTTATGAATATGGTAAGGAGAACACATTTTTTCCTGTATCTGAATTGATAAATTGCTTCCCGAAGATTTTCAACTTTTGACAGGTAGCGTGAGGGTATGGCTTTTGAGGCCAGGTTTCTAAAGGGTTTGGTCAGCTTTTTGGAAAAGGAGAAGATTACCAGAATACAAATTGCTATAAAAAGGATTAATGCAGCTTTAACAAGTGTTGCTGAAACTGCAGAGTCGGATAAAAGGATCAGACCATAAATAGAGAAGGCGAATGAGACGACAAGTCCTGTGATTTTACATATCCATGCAGTGCTCCAGCTTACTGAGGAACCGGTTTTTTTAACAATCAGAAGTGTTCTGACGACTTCCTGAGCAGCGCTGGTAGGGAGGACAAGAGAGTAGAACAGGGATTTGAAGTGATATGATATAGTTTGAGTGAATGACAGATCCTGGTCGAAAGCACGAAGCAGCAGCCACCACCGTAAGCCTTGCAGAAACATGGTGATCAGGATTACGGAGAGTGTCAGAGGAATGGTCCACCCCTGAATAGCATTAAATGCGGCGATGAGTTTTGAAAACTCGATTTTGGATAAGATCCAGATGAAAGGGAGTACGACCGCAACAATTCTGATGATTTTCAGTATGATCTTTGAGAGTCTGTGCTTCATATTATACACATAAAATACGTTCAGCCTTACTTGTTATGAAATGTTTGCTACCGATTAAAACACTTTATAGCCGTTCCATAATGATGGAGAAGTTAAGAAAGTTGCTGCTATCTTATAGGAACAGGGGATTTTTTCTTAATTTTGACTATCAGATTTTCAAAAGAGGAGACCAGTGATCTTAGTGGGGGAGGAAGGAACGGTTTTAAGCTGTTTAATAAAGCAGAGTCTTCGGTTTCGAAAGTCGCAAGAAAGAGGGAAGATGTGACATAGACCAGGCAACCAGCTATAATAGAAGTAATCAAACCGGGAAGGGAATCGTTTTGTAAGATTAATAGTTTCATGGTAGAAGCCATAAATATGGTAGAGCAGAGGATTTTCAGGATTGAGATGAAGGGGAAAGTGAGATTCATAATTTTACAGGTATAGATTAGACCACCTACAGACCCCAGAATAGTGGTTATGCTATGACAGAAAGCCGCACCGAGTGCACCATAGGGTTTTATCAGAATGATGTCCATCACTATGTTGATAATGGCCAGTATCATACCATATTTATAAATGAATGATTGTTTATCGAAGCCATAGAGTATAGCGGAGCCTGGATTTGCCAGACTTGAGATGATGGAGCTGAAAAAAATGATCTGGAGGACCTGTTGAGCTCCGTAAAACTCAGTTCCGTATAGATAGAGAATTAATTGATGAGAAAGAATTATTCCGGCGGTACCGACCGGAAAGGAGAAGAAAGCCAGATATCGGGTGGAAATGTAGAAGAGTCTTTTCATTTTCTCTTTGTTACCGGAGCCACAATATGAGGACATTTTCGGAAAGAGAACTTTCCAGAAGGCAGAGGGGAGGATAGACATGAATTTCTGTGTAAGATTGTAGCCCAGATTGTAGTAACCAATTTCGATTGCATTACAGAATCTGCCTAAAAAGAAGTTCTCGCTTTTATCCCATACGATTTTATCGCACAGTATAATGGCCAGAATGCTTTTGTTATAGGAGATGATTCTTTTTTTTATATCTATTGACAGTGTTTTATTGTTTCCACTGATAACACCTTCACGATAGAGTATATAGCCATAGAACAAAGCATTGATGCAGGAAAAGAGGACCATGACAATCAGAAGTCCTGTTATGCCTTTGTCTAACAGAAGAACTACAATTTTAGAGATAAAAGAGGCAGGGGTGATGACCAGGTTTGCGTAGGTAAAGTATTCAAATTTCTGTATGCCTTCAATAGCAGCAGAAAACACGGCGGTGATAATTCCTGGAATCAGTCCCAGAGCAGCAATAAAAAAGTAGAGCGATTCATCTGGAGAAAAAAAGTAATCTGCAATTTCTGATTTGAGGAAAATGAGCAACAATGTTGAAATGCCTGTTACAATAAGTTCGATTCTCAGAACATATAAAATGATAGGTTTAAGAGAATTAATGTTGTTTCTGCCCTTGAATTCAGCGATGAATTTGGTGACAGCATGAATCAGGCCCATACCGATGGCCCAGGTAACTGTATTCGAAAGCCATAGGACCAGGTTGAATATGCCATAGTCGGAAGGACCTAGTTTCCGGGCGATCCAGATGGAGATTCCCCAGGATAGGAGCATCATAAAGCCCGTGTTGAACAGGATCAGTGCCGAGTTTTTTATCAGTTGTTTTCCGGGTACATTTTCCAATCTGATCTCCGTTTTGCAGGTCAAGGCTTTTTACTTTTGATTACCTTTTGATAAAATTCCAGTGTTTGGGCACCGATTTTTTGAGGATCGTGGTGTTGCTTTAAAAAATTATAAGCGTTTTCTGCCATCATGCAGCATTGCTGATAATTGGTTAAAGCATATTTGACTTTTTCGATGAGGTCTTGCGGATTTTGCGGATTAAAAAGTAAACCGTTTTCATTGTGTTTTATTATTTCATCTATTCCGCAGCTACTACTGGCCAGAACCGGTAAGCGTGCTGCCATTGCTTCCAAAAGAGAGTAGGGGGCGTTTTCAAATATGGATGGGAAGAGAAATATTGAAGAGCGGCGATACAATATCGGTAATTTTTCACGATTAAGAGGACCGGAAAGATATACTCTGGTTCGTTGCTCTGCGGAAAGAGATCTTTCCAGCTTTTCACGGTACCAGTGTTTGCCATCAGGTTCAGAATTTCCGACCAGAGTGAAATGAATTCTTTTATCCAATTGCAATATTGACGGAAGTGCTTTTATCAACACTTCGGCTCCTTTTCTGCGTTCCAGTCTGCCTGTGAAAAGTAAATCGAAGCGGTTCATGTTGTCCTTTTTACTTATACGATCAAAATGCAATGTTGAGACTGGATTGCGGATGGTGATTATATCGGATGGCTGCAGAGCGTAAAGTTTACATATTTCTGATTTGAGAGCCATGCTGGGGCATCGGAAGCCTTGGCCATTAGCGATTGCTTTCCTTTCAAATCTGTGAAAGGATTTGCGTGAGCTGGTGAGTTCAGTCTGATTTATCTTATCGACGATTTCAGACGGCATGTGAAAATTGATGACTACCGGAAAAGGAAGAGAGCGTATACAGGCAAATGCGAGTCCGCCGTAATCCGGAAATTCAGCTATGTCAATATTGCCTTCATGATGAATTTTAGTCAGTAAGTCACGGATATGCTGGGAGCATCCCATTTCCCAGTTTGTAATGCCGTCATTCAGGGATCTTAAAAGCCGGGTCAATCTGCCGGGCGTTTTATGCTTGTAATAGTGAATAGTTACAGAATCATGAAGCTTTTCGGAGGTGGTTCCTGCTCTTAACAGCAGTTCAATTTTATGTCCCTGGCTGGCAAGAGTATTAGCCAGAGTATAAGTGTAAGTGGCGATTCCTCCCTGATCGGAACCGGTTGGTGATGGATATTCAGAGTTGACTATAGCTATATGCATGTTATTAATATTTAAAGAGATAATGTACTTTTAAAATTTATTCTACAGTTCAGGAAGCGGTGGCGCAACTCTAAAATGGAGAGGGTTGGCAGGAAGAATGTTATAAATGAGTGAGGTGTTAAAGCAGGAGAGGAGGTTGAGGTTCTCCTGTTTTAAAGGATTGTTTTTAACCGAACCGGAAGACCGGCAATGATAATCGTTCGAATCAGGTTTATATCGAACGGATTTTGATGCCTCGCTTTTTAAGATAATCTTTGATCTGTTTTATTGTGTATTCTCCGTAGTGAAGCATTGATGCAATCAGGGCAGCATCAGCATGCCCATGGGTCAGAACTTCATACAGGTGTTCTGGTTTGCCACCTCCACCGGAAGCGATCACTGGTATTGAGACCGCGTCAGCAATCATGCGGGTGAGGTTAATTTCATAACCGTCTTTTGTGCCATCTGCATCGATTGAATTCACGACCAGTTCGCCAGCTCCTAGCTTTTCGCCTGTTTTGGCCCATTCTATTGCATCCATGCCAGTTTTTGTACGTCCCCCATGTGTTACGATTTCATAGCCTGAGGGGATTTTTTCAGAGGCAGGAACAGCAAGAACATCCATGGACAGCACCACTGCTTGAACGCCTAAAGCTTCAGATGTTGCTGTGATCAGAGCAGGATTGTTGACAGCAGCAGTATTGAGATTGACTTTTTCTGCACCGGCTAACCGAACCTTTGTGCAGTCCTCCACAGTGCGCAATCCGCCGCCAACAGAGAAAGGGATAAAAATTCTGGAAGCCACTTCACTGACCACATCTATCATTATGTTGCGATTATCACTGGATGCGGTTATGTCGTAGAAAACAAGCTCATCTATGCCTTCTTCGTAGTATTTCTGAGCAGTTGCGATGGGGTCACCGATGTCTTTTGTATCTATAAATTTTACACTTTTAGCCAGTTTGCCATTACGAACATCCAGGCAGGAGATGATTCTTTTACACAGCATACGTTCCGTTCCATTGAGAGAAACCAGATAATATTTTTAAGCCAGCAGGCCCACTTTTTTCCGGGTGAAACTGGGTAGCAATGAGATTTGCTTTCGCAATAACAGCACAGAAAGAGATCCCATATTCACATACTGCGATAATGGAGTTCTCATCAGAAGGTTTTGGATAGTATGAATGCACAAAATAAAACTCTTCATTTGGCATTAAACTGTTAAGGACCGGATGAGGTTTATGTAAAAGAATAGAGTTCCACCCTATATGGGGAATTTTTAAGGATCGGTTTTCAAAGCTGAATTTTGGGCATTCACCTTCTATAAGTCCCAGGCAACTGGTATTACCTTCTTCAGAGTGAGAAAGAATGATCTGGGTACCCAGACAAATACCTAAAATGGGTATGCCACTCGAAAACGCCTGTTTCAATGCGATATCCAATCCTCTTTGCTGCAATGTTTTCATTGCTGAGGCTGCGTGACCTACTCCTGGGAATATCAATCTTTCTGCATTAACAATATCATTTGGATCGAGGGAAATTTTGGAAGGGATGCCAAGATAATCCAGAGCTCGTTTTACTGAAGTTATATTTCCAGCTTCGTAATCAACTATGGTTATCATTTCGTTTTTCCCTGTTGTAAGCAAGAAGTACCCTCTGCGGGGCATGTTTTTAGTAAAAAGTTATAACCTTTTTGTTTATGGTCATTTTTTCAGTTCATGAAAATAATTCCTGAGTCATTACTCAGGTAGATCTCTATAATGGAATTTTTTGAAGATTTAAACTATTTTACTTTTTCATCAATGGAACTCAAGTGAACAGTTCAGGAAACGGGGAGATTTGAAAGCTTATTCATGTTATCTTTTTGATGCAGATGGCACACTTTTCGATACTACTGAGCTTATCTGTCAATGCTATTTTAATACGGCGAAAGTAGCTGGAAAGGGTAGGCTCAATAAGGAGAGTGTTCTAAGCTCAATTGGTATGACTTTACGTGATCAGATGGAGATCCATTTTGGTCCTCTTACAGAGGAACGGTTCAGATATCTGAGGAAAATCCACATGGACTATCAGTTATCCATCTATAAGAAATATCTTAAACTCTGTTGTGGAGTGCATGAGAGTCTGAAGTACTTGACTGAAAGGGGCAGGCGCTGTGTGGTGGTAACATCGCGAATGAGACCCACTTTGGATATTTATCTTAAGGAAACCGGGATATTCAGTTTTTTTGAGCATTTTATAACTCCGGAATTGACTTCGCGACACAAACCGGATCCTCAACCGGCGCTAAAAGCATTGGAGTTACTGGGTTGTGAACCAGAAGAATCTCTTTTTATCGGGGATTCTACCTTTGATATTGAATGTGGGCATTCAGCAGGAACGGCCACTGCTTTTGTCAGATGGAGTCTTAATGAACCAGGTTCTTTAAGAATCGCACCGACCTATTATCTGAATGATATGAGGGATTTGTGCATTGGTTGAGATAATATTTCTGGATAGGGAGTATTTGAATTGATACGGTTTCGATCCGTAAGGAAGCGATATGGCGCATTGACTGTGCTGGAGAATGTTTCTTTTGAAATCTCTGCTGGAGATTTTTTTGCGCTATTGGGCCCCAATGGAGCAGGGAAGACCACAATTATTCGAATTCTGCTGGATTTTACGCAGGCAGGTTCCGGAGAGGTGCTTATTAACGGTATATCCAGCAGGTTGCCATCTGCCCGTAAGGGGATAGGATATCTTCCGGAGAACATCAATTTGCCGGCATATCTTTCCGGCAGGGAATATCTGCGAAGGCATGCCAGATTAAGTGATTTCAGTGGAAAAGAAGCCGAAAAAGCGATCGACCGGGCATTAGAGACGGTAGGAATGAAGAGTCGTCAGAGAAGTCGTTGTGGAACCTATTCCAAAGGGATGATGCAGAGAATAGGTTTGGCAGCTTCGCTTATAGCCTCACCACAGATACTGATTCTTGATGAGCCAACGAACGGACTTGATCCTATTGGGATTCGAGAGTTCAGGATGATACTGGAGAATTTGAAGGGGCAAGGAGTTACCCTGTTTCTTAATTCGCATATTTTATCAGAAGTAGAACGCATCTGTGACACTGCAGCTATTATAGACAAGGGGCATTTGCTGATAAAGGATGAAATTCCCAATTTGTTGCATGAGGGGGAATCTCTGGAGGATGTGTTTGTTCGGTTAATAAACAGGAAGTGAGAAGGATTAACTCATTTCTGACTTTTTATAGTGGCAATCAGGTCTCTAATTCGTGCAGCTTTTTCAAAATCCAGATTTTTTGCAGCAATCATCATTTCTTTTTCCAATTGTTTCAGTTCTGTTTTATCGGATTTTTTCGATTTTGATTTGCGGATTGTATTTGTGGAGGAATAGGAGGGTGCCGGTTCTGCTGCAGTGAGAATTTGTGCAGGAGTGGTGCTTTCCTGGTAGAAAGTGAGCTTTTCTTCGATTTTCCTTTGGACACTTTTTGGGGTGATGCCATGCTTTTGGTTGTAGGCAAGTTGTTTATTTCTTCTGCGGTTACTTTCATCCATTGCTTTTTTTATTGAATCGGTGATCTTGTCAGCGTAAAGAATGATTCTTCCGTCTATATTGCGTGCGGCTCTTCCGGCGATCTGAACGATAGAGCGTACGGATCTGAGGAAGCCTTCTTTATCGGCATCCAGAATGGTGACCAGAGCTACTTCGGGCAGATCCAGTCCTTCTCTGAGGAGGTTTATGCCTATGAGGATGTCAAAGGAGCCAAGTCGGAGGTCTCTGAGAATCTCGGTGCGCTCGAGTGTATCGATTTCTGAGTGCAGATAGCGAACTTTGAAGTCCAGTGATTCCAGATATTCGGTGAGGTCTTCGGCCATTTTTTTGGTTAGAGTAGTAACCAGGGCTCTTTGTTTTTGCTGGACGGTTATTCTGAGTTGTTCAATGAGGTCGTCGACCTGATTAATTGCAGGTTTGATCTCGATAGGAGGGTCTACCAGGTGAGTGGGGCGGATGATCTGTTCTACAAAGAGGCCTTCACTTTTACGTAGTTCGTAATCTCCTGGTGTTGCTGAGACATAGATGACCGAATCGAGCAGGTTTTCGAATTCATTGAATCTCAGGGGTCGGTTATCGAGGGCACAAGGGAGACGGAATCCATGTTCGACCAGTGTTTTTTTTCTGGCGAGGTCGCCGTTGTACATTCCCTGGATCTGTGGAATGGAGACGTGTGATTCATCGATGATGAGCAGGTAAGGCTTTTTAAAGAAGTCGATCAGGGTGTATGGTCTGCTTCCTGCTGGTCTGCCATCCAGAATGCGGGAGTAGTTTTCGATACCGTTTACATACCCTACTTCTCTGAGCATTTCCATGTCATAGAGAGTGCGTTGTTCCAGTCGTTGTGCTTCGAGCAGGCGGTTTTCAGACCGGAATTTTTCCAATTGCTCTTTTAGTTCTTTGTCAATTTGCTGCAACGCCTGATCCATGGTTACACCGGTAGTCATGTAGTGTTTTGCGGGGAAGATGGTGACTTCATCCAGAGTGTTTAGTACCTTACCGGTGAGGGGGCTTATTATTCGAATTGCTTCTATTTGATCTCCGAATGTTTCGATTCTCAGGGCCAGTTCATCATAGGCTGGTTGAATTTCGATTATATCTCCTTTTACTCTGAACATTGCTCTTTGCAGTGCGATGTCGTTTCTGGTATACTGCATTTCGGTCAGATTGAGGAGCAGTTTGCGTCTATCGATGGTGAGTCCGGTTTTTAGAACCATGCTTGAGGCCAGATAGGCTTCGGGGGAGCCAATACCGTAAATGCAGGAGACGCTGGCTACGATGATTACATCGTTGCGTGAGAGGAGGGAGCTTGTGGCTTTTAGCCGCAGTCGGTCGATATCATCGTTTATCAATGAAGTCTTGGCGATAAAGGTATCGGTGGACGGGATATAGGCTTCTGGTTGATAATAATCGTAGAAGCTTACGAAATATTCTACTGCATTATCCGGAAAGAACTCTTTGAATTCCTGATAGAGTTGAGCGGCCAGAGTCTTATTATGGGAAATGACCAGGGTAGGGAGTTGGACCTGTTCGATGACGTTAGCCATGGTGAATGTTTTTCCAGAGCCGGTTACACCCAGTAGTACCTGGTGTTTTACTTCGTTTTGAAGGCCGTTAACCAGTTGATCGATTGCTTCTGGCTGATCACCGGCAGGCTGGTAGGCGGATTTTAATTTAAAATTCATAAATATATTACGAAAGAGTTGTTAAAATGTTCATATACAGGTTTAAAAATAAGCAAATCTGGGAGCTGTTACAAGGACGCTTGACGGTTGTCAAAGATATTGTGAGCAGAATGTGTGGATTTTTTCGCTAAGATATTCACCTTGAAAGTACATCATGGCATGATTTGCTCCTTTTATTATGTCAAACTGGGCATGAGGGATGTATTGTGGTATTGATCGGGCATGACTCAATGAAACCAATCGGTCTTTATCTCCATTGAGTGCAAGTACAGGACAATTGATTTCTACAGCATCTTCGGTGCCTTCGCAGGTGGTGATCGATCGGATTACCTGGCGGTACCAGTCGATATTTTTCACCTGAATCATCTCCTTTAGAGAAGAAAGGGGATTATTTTTGCCATTGAGAGCCCTCTTGAGGATTTTCTGAATAAGCCAGTGAAGTTTATAATCGGGGTGCTTTAAAAAGAAGCGGGCCAGTTCACGGCTTTTTATTCTGTCACCGGTAGTGGAATTAATGATAAAGGAGGAGGCTAATACCAGAGCTATAACTCTTCGGGGGTGAGCGGCTGCAAAGCGGGTTGCGATGCTTCCGCCAAAAGAGACACCGCATAGATACAGGGTATCAATATTAAGGGTATCCAGAAAGTCATCGATTAAGAAACGGAAATCATTCATATCACCACGATAGATGGCTGTTGATTCTGGAAAATCGTAAGCAACGAGTTGCCAGGTATCGGAAAGTTTGTACAGATTAATGAAATTGCGCGCATCGAAGACAAGTCCGTGTAGAAAGAGAAACAGCGGGGCATTGGTTTTTGGACCAGGATGATATAGGTAGCGGTGAGTGCAACCACTGAAAGGAGAAGTAATCTCTTTGTAGATCCATCCATTTGGAGCTGACTTATTGATTTGGCTTTTTGCAGAGTTCTGGTGTTGGATTGATTCCTTTTTATTAGGCAAAGTGGCAAGCAGTAAATCAAAGATGGATCCGATCAATTTCAGGGTTAATCTAGTCATAATTTCCATTGTTAGCACATAACATACCACTCTTATTTTAATATTGATTTTAAATAATATGTAGAGTTTTATTTCGTATTTTAAGCTTAAAATCGGAAAATTGATAGATATTCAAGGGAAAATTAATGAATTATTCAAAAGAAAACAGGCCGGAACTATTGGCTCCTGCCGGTTCGATGGAAAGTTTTCATGCAGCCATAAATGCCGGGGCTGACGCTGTTTATCTTGGTCTGGATGTGTTTAATGCACGGTTGAGGGCAAAGAACTTTACCACAAAGACTCTGTCCTACCTTGTTCCTTATGCACATGACAAAGGGGTTAAAGTGTATGTTACTTTAAACACTCTGATAAGGCAGAAAGAGTTTGAAGAACTTATTCATGTTCTTTATCAACTTGAACAGATTGGGGTGGATGCCTTGATTGTAGCTGATTTTGGGGTAATAGAGGTGGTCAGAGCAAATTTTCCCTCTTTAAAGCTTCATGGAAGCACTCAGATGGCAATTCATAACATTACCGGAATCAGAGGTGCTGAGAAGTTAGGATTGAGCCGTGTAATATTGGCAAGAGAGTTAACTTGTGAAGAAATTCAAAATATAAAGAGAAAAACTTCGCTAGAGCTGGAAGTATTTATTCATGGGGCGCTCTGTTACAGTATCTCAGGGATGTGTTTGGCCAGCAGTTTTCTTGGAGGGGCCAGTGGCAATCGGGGTATGTGCACCCAGGTATGCAGACGTAAATTTAAGCAGAAATCGACTGATGGTTACTTTTTCTCACCTCATGATTTTTGTGCTATCGATTATTTGTCGCATTTAAAGCAAAACGGGGTTTGCAGTTTAAAAATTGAGGGACGGATGAAAGGACCAGAGTATGTTGATACTGTAGTCAGGGCGTACCGTACTGCAATTGACAACCCAGCTATAGTTTCTGAAATGAAGAAAATGCTTGATTATGATCTGGGAAGGCCTAAAACCACTTTTTTTCTGGGAGGAGTCACATATAGCGGATTTATAGATCAGCACAAGCCATCTGGGACCGGCCTTTTGATAGGAGAAATTTTAAAATGTACTTCGGATGGGATCATAATTTCAGGTGATATGGAGCTATTCCCCGGCGACAGACTACGGATCCATCCTCAAGATGGCTTTGAAGGGGTGAGTACAAATGTTATCGACTCAGAAATTATCGATGACAAGTTGCATATTAAAACTAAAGTGCCTGTTGGCAAAAAGGACGATCTGGTGTATCTGGTAAGCAGAAAAAGTATGTATCAGAAGTTTACAGCACCTTCAAAAGTAGATATCACCCCGGTCCATTTCAGAGCTTCTCATCCAGGGGTGAAAAGAATTCTTCAATCGGTGAATTGTAATAAAAAACTGCAATCTGTCGGCAACAGACTTTGGATAAAAATTGATTCGACAGAGTGGCTTGATCACCTGAAAGATGTTACATGTCAAAATATAATTTTATCTGCTTCTGTGAAAAACATGCATGGTTTTCTGAAGAACCGGCAGTTGTTAGATAGTTGGAAATCACGTATTATTCCGGCACTTCCGCCTTTTATTCCAGGCAAGGAATTAACTATTTGGGAAACAATGATTTCCAGATTTTCCGCTCAGGGGATAAGGAGGTTTGTCTGTAGTAATATTGGACAATCAACTCTTTTTCCTCGTGGAACCGAGCTTATTGCCGACAATCCATTATGGATAATCAATTGTGCTTCACAAAGAGCGATAAAAAAAATGGGATTTAAACATTTCGCATTTTCCCTGGAAGATGAATATCTGAATCTCAGAGAGTGTATATCACAAACGGGTATATTATATGTTTATTCACATATTCCCCTTTTTATCTCACGGATGAGGTATGCAGTCGAGCAAAATGAAGATCTGCTGGATTATTATGGCAATCCCTTTTTTGTTTCAAAAAGAGATGGACTCTATTATTTGCTGTCCAGGAAGCCCCTTTGTCTAACCCACCGTATTGCGAAGATGGCTTCGATGGGAATAGGGAATTTTTTGATAGATCTGAGTTTTATCAAGCCTAAAAGAGAATTCCTGCAAAATGTAATGGAGGCTTATAAGTCTGGCACCAGAGTATCCGATTCCACCATGTTTAATTTTAAGGCTGGTTTACGATAGATTAAGGATCAAATCAGAAGAGCTGTTCTTTTACAGTCTTGAAGATTTGTTAGGTGATGGATAATATTTTACAATAAGGGTTTAGCAGTAGTTAAGGAAAAAAGATGCGGCTTAAGAAAGGAGCAGGACGACAATATAAGAGTCGCCCTGAGAATTTTAGTAGCGTAGGATGGCAGCGATAGGGCCTGAGACCGGCATCTCATTTTGGGTCAGAACATATACTGTACCTTTTCTAAGCAGAGTATTAATAGCAGCTTTATCCAGCAGATCTTCATCATCCGGAAGCTTATTGGCATGGATTTCCACATCTTGTCGAGATTCCAGATATTTACCCCAAAAATCCTGAGGAGTATCAGATACAAAGAGCGTCTGAATACGGCCATGTACAGCTCCAGAGACAATGGTTTTGAGATCGGTGGCTGCAAGTCGGCTTTTGGTGCCCCAAAGTTGTTGAAAGGCGTCGATATCCTGTAGTCGTTTTTGTTGGAAACAGGGTTCGATCAGAGGCCAGACCCTTTGGTGAATTTCTGAATCGGAGAGATTTTTCAGATCGAGGATCAACCCTGTATCGCTTAGATATGGATAGTTGTTGGCCTCTCTATACAGGGAGTGGAGATAATCGATGCCTCCAAGAATAAGCGGGTCGTTGCTATTTTGTAAAATTTCTTCGATAGCGTCACTTACCCGGTGATAGAAATTTTTGATATTGATTTTTTGTTTATCGGTTTGGCGTCCATATCCAAAGACTGTGGTATTACGGTTATCATTCCAGGAGGGTTTACTGGCGAACTGGGTGTATTTTTCCATTCTATCAAAGCCCAGGGTATCATCCAGGCTTAGAGGAATTTTTTCCGATTCATAGCGAGTTAAAGTTAATCTTGAACCTTCAAAGAGCCTAACGTTTTTAATCTCCAGGTCCAGCAGATAGAATTTTGTGTTTCCTGATAGCAGTGACAAAAGTGGTTTAAGGTAAAAAGAGCGACCTACCATCAGAGTTTCTGGCAGGGAGGCAGGAAGACGGAAAATTTTAGTGGTCCCTGGGGCGATGAATGCTGCCAGGCCATCGGCCTGATGCTGCCAAAAGTTGCTGTTTTGCAGAATTCGTTTTAGGGGAGCCAGAAGGTTTTCAGCTTCAATGCTGCGTAGGCCTTGTGAGACCATCTTTTCCATTGCTGCAGCAACCAGATTTCTGAAGCGAATAGGATTTTGCTGCAGATCTGATCCGGTACGGAATGAAGGCATAAAGATGCTTACACAGTGGTCAAAGTGGACTGAAACCAGGTCTCTGAGATCATCTTCAGTGAAAGTGTCCACAATTATTTCTCCTGCTTAAGATTGATTATCATTTCTTTGGGAATAGAGATTGGGAAGATCAATTTCTTCATTTTTAAGTTGTTTTTACATTAGTTAAGGCAATGATTATGCCAGAGGGAACAGGTCACCGGTTTGTTAATTGCTATACAAGTAATTGAGTAACTATTTAAAAGATAAGTAGATAACAGATGTTTAACAAAAAGGGTCCTTTATAAGGCTGTTAAGCTGTCATGTGGACTTCTACGGATAGCTGACAGTCAGGAATAGAGATTTTCCCACTTTTGAGAATTGATTCTCAAAATGAACATATCTCTCTCATATCTGTCTATTGTAGGGCAGAGAAGAGGAAATTCTAAGCTTTTTTCTGCGGCATGATCTTTGCGTTATTCTTGGGACCATGAGTGAGTGGAGGTGGAATTGTCACACACATCCTCAACAGCTCACTCTTTGTAACTGGAAACTTGCTATGGTTGCTTGTCTCCAAGATTTTTCATTTCACCATTTTCAAAGGAAGTTGTATTATGTCTCAGAAGCTTTACATTGGTAATCTGCCCTACAGGACCACCGAGAGTGACATCAGAAACTTTTTCTCCAAGTACGAGCCAATCCACTCCGTAGTGTTGATCTCCGATAGAGAAACTGGACGTTCCAGGGGATTCGGCTTTATTGAGCTGGAAGATGCTAATGCAGATGCAGCCATCTCTGAGTTGGGTGACTCCATGTTTGGAGGAAGAAACCTGCGTATAAGCAGAGCCCGTGATAGAGGTGAAGGTGCACAGGTCGGGGCAGCAAGCCGGGTAAATCAGTTTAACAGAGCATAGCACTTCACTTATAGTCTTTTGCATGCACCCATCAAGGTTGCATGCAAAAAAATTAGGCGGATCAGTAAGGAATTAAATTTCTGAACCGTTTGTGGAACCAACCAAAATAATGCTCGGGATGTTCTACTATCCATTTTGAAATAATCTCATTGTGCAGTTTCTGATATTCCTCAACACGTTCATTTTCAGTATCGCCTTCAAGCTGGGGTTCTGGTGTTTCGATTATTATTATGTCATAAGTGCCATCTTTGGCCATCAAAGAATAAGCTGGCAGAACGGAACAACCGGTTTTTTCTACAATTCCTGCAACTGAACGAACGGTATTTGCTGGTTTTCCCAGAAATGGTACCATGGTACCATGTTTTCCAGCGTGCTGGTCAATCAGTATGGCAACGATACCGTTTCTTTTGATAACCTCAATCATTTTTCGTAATGCCTGCTCGCTATAGATGGTGATAACGCCAGTGCGTGATCGTTTGCTGGCAAGCCATTGATCTACCTTTTGGTTTTTCATTCGTTTGGCTATTACATTGAGGTCCGGTAGTTTTTTTCCAAAGACTTCTGCCAGCATTTCCCAGTTTCCAATGTGGGCTAACAATACTATGGTGCCTTTGTTTCTGGATAAGACCTCAGTCAGTATATGCTGGTTGTGTACCCGATAAGCAGGTGCGGTGGAGTTTGTGCGAAGAAAGTCTATTATATATCGTCCCATGTTCTTATATAGCTTAAACACTATCGATTTGATCTCTTTTTCGCTCCAGAAACCAGCGTGCTTCATATTGGCTATTACAGTTTTTTGGTAAATACCACTCAAATAAAAGATAAGCCCTGCGATACTACCCAATTTAAGCGCAATAAAACGTGGAATGATACTTATAAATTTCTCTAATATGCGAAGAAAGTAATATTCAATAGAGTATGAGAGGGTTTTAGGAATTGAGGGCATAAAGATTATCCTGTTTAGAATGGCTAATAAAGTTCAGGTATCTGATTCAAAGTAATTTCAGATCTTTTTTGATTGAAAAATAATCCTGATTTTGTTTCGTATGGAAGAGTTATATTTTGAAGCTTTGAAAAGGGATGACAGCACAGGGTGAAGTGATATAGCATCCCGCTTTTTAAAAGAGTAAAAAGTCAGGATTAAAATGGTTCACGGTTTAGTAATGTTTTCAGGTGGTCTGGATAGTGTAACAGCCACACATCTTCTTAGAAATCAGGGTCTCAAGATAAAAGCGCTTCATTTTGTTTTACCCTTTTATTCAGGGTTGGGCAGTAGTTATAAAGAGGTAAGGAGGTATGCGGATGCTTTGGGAGTACCAATACGCATAGAGGAGGAAGGTGAAGAGTTTCTGGATATGATTCTCGATCCTGCCTTTGGATATGGTAAAAATGCCAATCCCTGTATGGATTGCCGCATAGCCAGACTTAAGAAAGCTGCAAAAATAATGGAAGAGGAAGGGGCATCCTTTATTGCTACTGGCGAGGTGATAGGGCAGAGACCCATGTCACAGCGTCTGGAATGTCTGTACACAGTAGAAAAAAAAGCGAACCTGCAGGGAATACTTCTAAGGCCATTATCAGCCAGGCTTTTGCCACCCACCAAAGTTGAGGAACAGGGGTTAGTAGATAGGGAACGGTTACTGGCAATTAGCGGAAGAAGCAGGAAAGTACAGTTGGAGTATGCCAGAGAACATGGCCTGATTCATGCCACTCCTGCTGGTGGGTGTCTTCTTACCCATGCAGATCCAGCACGGCGTTTTAATGAGCTAGTTTCCCATAATCAGAAGATTTCCCTTAACGATTTTAAATTACTGGCCTGGGGAAGGCATTTCCGTCTGTCTCCATTATGCAAGATTATTGTTTCCAGAAACGAATCGGAAAATGGTATTCTTGAGAAGATAGTTACAGCAGAGGATTATTTCATGTTTATGGCTGAAATACCGGGACCGGTGGCGATACTCAGAGGGATTTGTACTGATGATGAAATCAGTGTTGCGGCATCGGTACTGGTCCGGTTTTCAAAGGCCAGAAACAGCGGAACGGTGAAAGTAAAAGTTTTTCATAAAGAGAACACCTTTATAAGAGAGGTGGAATCTGCCAACGATCAATATTGTCAGGCTATACGTATATGAATTCAGATGTGATAAACGATGCACCATGGCTCAAAATAAGCCAGCAGGTATTGCAGAAATTTTTAAACAGATGTGGAATCACTCTACATGAGGATCCCGCATCTCTTTTATACCGGGTAGCTGATGCATTTTCAATGATTCCCTATGAGAATCTTACCAAAATTATAAAGTCGGATGCAATGGTTAGCTCTTCTTCCGCTATGCGTTATCCTGATGAACTGATTTCTGATTATTTAAAATGGGGAACGGGTGGTACCTGCTTTTCCTTAACTGCTTCGATTATCGCCATCTACAATGCTTTAGGCATAGAAGCTCATCCGGTGCTTGCTGATCGCTATTATGGCCCTGACACTCATTGTGGCTTGATTATAGTAAAGCCGGAGGGACTGCTTTTACTTGACCCGGGATATCTGCTCTTTACCCCTGTATTGCTTCCCAGGCAGAATCCGGTAACGGTTCAGACCGGTTATAACAGCATAGAGCTGGTTCCAATGGATAATGGAGAGAAGGTACAGTTTTTCACTATTGTAAAAGGCAACCGGAAGATGCGTTTGGTTTACAAGATCAAACCAGTAGATTCTGTAACATTTGCTTATGCCTGGGAACAATCCTTTAAATGGGAGATGATGACATATCCGGTTTTAACCCGTATTACAGCAGGTGAGCATCAGTACTTGCAGGGAAATAAACTGGCTGTGCGAAGTGCCACAGGTACCAGAAGAGAAGAACTCAGTGCGGAAATGCAGTATAATTATATAGCCCAGAATATTGGGATTCATTCAGAAATTGTGAGAAAAGCATTGGGAGTGCTTAAACATGGCTGAAATCAAACCAGCTCTACCTGTCAAATACTTTGTGGCAGTTCTTTACCGGGAAGAAGAGTATCTTGATAAAGCAAGGATATTGATGGAGAATGCCTGGGGAAGAATTGATATAGAAGGGAATGCCCATCTATTCGATGTAACAGAGTATTATAAGCCGGAGATGGGGTCTCCGATTTTTCGCAGGCTATGCTCATTTGAAAAATTACAACTGCCAATATTTTTGGTGGAGATGAAGATCCGTTGCAATCAGATGGAGCAGCAGTTGTCTATCGATGGGAAACGCACTGTCAATCTGGATGCTGGTTATCTCGATCATAACAAGGTGGTTTTGGCATCGGCAAAGGAAGCGGGCCAGAAGATATATCTGGACAGAGGCATATATGCCGATCTTGCCGGGCGGTACAAATCCGGAAAGTACCAGCCTTTTGAGTGGTCATTTCCAGATTTCAGAGATGGACGTTATGATCAGGAACTTCTTGCTATACGCAAAAAATGTATGGTCCAGGTAAGGGAGTTCTTAAAATCGAAAGCCGTCATAGAATAAACTGTATCAGAATTGGGAGATAGCCTTGTAATGGCAACCCTTGTGGTTGCCATTGTTTTGAAATAAGAAAGGGCAGCCACGAGAGCTGCCCATACGTACGAGAGCTGCCACGAGGGCTGCCCATACACACAAGGACTGCCCATACAATATCTTATATTTTTTCCAGACTGGCACTCAGAAATCTCCAGAATTTCTGAACTGATCGGATACTGACTGCTTCATCCGGGGAATGGGGATGGCAGATAGTTGGGCCTATGGACACCATGTCAAGGCCGGGATATTTAGCACCGATTATGCCGCATTCCAATCCGGCATGAATGGCTCTGATATCAGGCTTTTTTTGAAAAAGGTCTTCATAGGTGGATTGAAGAATTTTAAGGAGTTCTGAATCGGGGTCAGGTTCCCATCCTGGATAAGCTCCGGAGAATTCCACATGAGCCTCTGCAAGGGAAAGTGCACACAGTACCGCATTGGAGAGATCATCGCGTGCGCTCTCTAAAGAACTCCTTAAAAGACAATGAATAGTGTTTTCCCCTTCGTTGCATTCAAGCATAGCCAGATTATTGGAGGTTTCAACGAGTTCAGGAAGTTGATTGTTCATTCTCATTACTCCATTAGGGCAGGCGTAAATGGCTCGCAGCAGGTTTTCCTGAGCAGGGCTGGTAAGTACCTGTTTAACCGGAGGTATTTGGGTTAGTTCCAGTCGAATTTCAGGATCGGTGACGCTGTACTCCTGATACAGTTTATTCTGCAGAACTGCGATGAATGCTTTGAGTTCATCTATATAAGAGTTGGCAATGACAAAGGTGGCAAACGCTTCCCTGGGAATAGCATTTCGTGCTGAGCCTCCAGAGAAGCTGCTGATGCGGATATCAAAATTCTGAACCAGTTCGAACAGTACCCGGTTTAGTTGTTTTATGGCATTTGCTCTTCCAAGGTGAATATCTATTCCGGAATGGCCTCCACGTAGTCCTTTCAGAGAGATTTGAAAGCTGGTGCGATGGTTATCTGCTATTTCGCAAATGGTGGTTAGCTGAGCGGTTGCATTGATTCCTCCGGCACAACCTATACACAGTTCGTCGTCATTTTCACTGTCCAGATTAATTAAAAATTTTCCTTTTAAAAGCTCGGGGGAGAGGTGGAAGGCGCCGGACATTCCGGTTTCTTCATCTACTGTGAAAAGTGCTTCTATGGGGCCATGGTCAATATCTGTGGATTCCAAAACAGAAAGAGCTGCGGCTACACCGATGCCATTGTCTGCGCCCAGTGTAGTGTCTTTGGCTTTTACCCAGTCTCCATCGATATAGGTCTGTATGGGATCATGCTGAAAATCATGATCAACGCCGCTGTTTTTTTGCTGTACCATATCCAGATGGCTTTGCAGAATTACTGTCGGACGGTTTTTATTCTCAGAACAAGCATCTTTTTTTACCAGAACATTGCCGATAGAATCAATTTGAACTGCCAGATTGAGCTTATGAGCAGTTTGTTGGATAAAACGGGAAACATGTTGTTCACCTTTTGATGGGCGAGGAATTTTGCAGAGTTCATTAAAGTGTTTCCAGAGCGATGAGGGTTCAAGTGCACCAATCATGATTTTGCTCCTATTTTATACCGATGAATTTAAAAAAGATCAGACCAGAAAATAAACTATGATGGTATTCAAATCGTGTACCTTTTTTTAAAACCTGATAAATGGATGAATAAAAATGGATAGAAAGAGGGTATTCGAAGGTGGTGAAATTTAGTTTTCACCTTCAATTTAGTATATTTAGCCCCTAAATGATTCAGAAACAGAAACCTTTATGGCTTGAAATATTAAAATTAGCCCTGCCTTTGATTTTATCGATGACGGGGTTAGTGCTGATGCAGTTTGTGGATGCCCTCTTTTTAGCCTGGTATTCAAAAGAGGCTATAGCAGCGGTTGTGCCGGCAGGTATGGCTGCGACTCTGATTATCAGTCCTTTTCAGGGTACAGCCATGTTTACATCCACATTAGTGGCTCATTATGTGGGGGCCAGAAAGCCTGGGCGTGCTTTTGCCGCTACCTGGCAGGGTATCTATTTTTCGGTATTTTGCGGTTTAATTGTATTCTTAATCGGTTTTGCTGCTGAACCACTGTTTAGCTGGGTAGCACATTCAGAGCAAATACGCTCTTTGGAACAGCGCTATTTCGCTATACTCTGCTGGTTTTCTTTCTCTACTATCTGTGGAAGTGCTTTGTCCGGTTTTTTTTCCGGGAGAGGACATACTTTTACATTGATGGTGGTACAACTTGCGGGTTTGGCAGCAAATTCCATACTTGATTACTGTCTGATTTTTGGTTATGGGGGTTTTCCTGAACTGGGGATGGATGGAGCAGCATTTGCCACGGTGATAGCTCAGGGATTGGTGGCTCTGATTCTTTTTGTACTGTTTATCAGATCTCGGCAAATCTCGGGGCACCCTTGGGAAGACAGGGGTTTCGAGTTAAGATTGTTTCGGCGATTGTTACATTTTGGGATCCCCAACGGTTTGAGATTTGCTTTTGAGATGCTGGCATGGACGCTGTTTATATTTTTCATCGGACGAATCGGTGATAATGAGCTGGCAGCTTCAAACATTGTATTTAGGATTAATAGCTTTGCATTTTTTCCAATAATCGGTTTAGGGCAGGCGGTTGGGGTGTTGGTAGGGCAGGCACAAGGTGCTGGTAATATCGACAGAACAGTAAAGTTAACCTATACAGGTTTTTATCTCGCAGAAATATGGATGATTGTAATTGCAATTATACTTGTGCTTTTTCCTTTTAATATTTTAAATCTTTTTAATGGAAATGGCGTTATCGATAACTATCAGTCGATAACTGCGTTGGGCGCGGTTCTTCTGAGGTTTGTTGCAGTTTATTCTTTATTGGATGCCTGTAATATCATTTTTGTAAGTTCATTGCAATCTGCAGGGGATACTCGCTGGACCATGATTTTTTCCATCATATCCAATTGCAGTTTTCTTGGGGTTTTGATGGTGGCTGATTATTTAAAGGTGAGTATCTGGTTTCAATGGACAACTGCCACCATATTTGTTATGACAGCGGCAATAACCTGGCTGATACGTTTCCGTTTGGGTAGATGGAAAACCATAAGGGTGATAGAGGCGGCATCTAAGGGGCATCTATGATTGATCAGATAAGAAAAGATCTCCAGGCAGCAATTGATGCGTATGTTTTTCCAGGATGTGTAGCTGGTGTTTATTTCCGTAACCGATCGCATGTGATAGCGTTGGGGCGTCTTACTTACGATAGCGATTCACCTCCTGTGACAGAAGAAACTATTTATGATGTGGCTTCCATAACCAAGGCGATCCCGGTATCATCGTTGGCTCTCAAGCTTTTAAATGACCGCTTTATTAGTGCCAGTGATCAGCTTGTCAGGTATCTTCCACAATTTAACGGTTCTTATCGCGAAAAAATTCTGGTTCAGCATCTTCTGACTCAGACTCTGTCTTTCAAATTCCGGCTCTCTGATTGTAAAGATATGCAGAGTGACGGAATAATGCAGAAGATCCTGACTGCTGATTTTGGTTATCCGCCTGGGGCCTGTTTCTCTTATGCAAACGCAACCAGTATTCTTCTGGGATTGATGCTTGAGCGTTGCATTGGCAAGTCACTGGATCAGGCGGCAGCAGAGTATTTTTTTGAACCGCTTGCTATGAAAAGGACATCTTTTAATGTCTCAAAATTTGATAGTAATATCATTGCTCCCACTGAGATCGATTCATGGCGGGGAAAGCTGATTCAGGGTGAGGTTCACGATGAAAGTGCCTGGGCTCTCCGACCCAAAGCGGTTGGTTCTGCGGGGTTATTCTCCACTGTTCCGGATTTGTTGATTTTTATTCAGATGCTTATAGAAGAGGGTACTTATGCAGGAAAACGTTTCTTCAATCCTGAAACGATAAATCAGATGTGTACCAATCAGCTCTCCGGGAAGGATCTGTGGACCGGATTGGGATGGGAGTTGAACCATAAAAGTTTTATGGGTAAGTTTTGCAGCGAATCTGCATTTGGTAAAACCGGGTTTACAGGGTGTTCAGTAGTGATTGATCCTTTGAAAAAAGCCGGGATAGTGCTTCTTTCCAATCACACATACCCCCGACGTCGCAGCAACAGAGATACAATAAATGAAATCAGATGCAAGCTGGCCGATAATGTGTGGAAAGGATTATAGTATTAGTTTTTTTTTAGTGCAGAATGTTATTTACTGAGGTTATCTGCAGCAAAATATCAGCCGAAGAAGGAGTTGTTTGATGGGTCTGGATTCAAGATTTGAAAAGAATATTATATGTATAGGTGCCGGATATGTCGGAGGACCGACTATGGCGATGATTGCCATGAAATGTCCTCAATATAAGGTTACTGTGGTGGATATCAATGCTTCACGTATCGAAGCCTGGAATTCTGAAAATCTTCCTATCTATGAACCTGGGCTTTACGAGGTGGTGAAAGAGGCCAGAGATCGCAATCTTTTCTTTTCTACCGATGTATCAGGAGCAATCAGAGATGCAGATATAATTTTTGTTTCTGTAAATACTCCAACTAAAACTTTCGGTGAGGGGGCTGGGAAAGCTGCTGATCTGCAGTATTGGGAAAAAACTGCACGGGAGATAATAAGATCCTCCGAATCCGATAAAATTATCGTGGAGAAAAGTACGCTCCCGGTGCGAACCGCCCGTGCAATGGAGAGGATACTGAATGCAAATGATAAGGGAATTCATTTTGAAGTAATATCTAATCCTGAATTTCTGGCAGAGGGAACTGCTATAGCAGATTTACAAAATCCAGACAGGGTCCTTATAGGTTCGCAGTTAACCGAAGCCGGGTTGAAAGCCTGCGAAGAGATCGTCTCTATTTATGCCAACTGGGTTCCACGTGAACGGATTTTAACCACAAATGTCTGGAGTGCAGAACTGTCAAAACTGGTGGCTAATGCTTTTCTTGCACAGCGCATTTCATCTATCAACAGCATCTCAGCTCTGTGTGAGCGTACAGAGGCAAACATCTCTGAAGTGTCCCGTGCGATTGGTAAAGACAGCAGAATCGGCCCGAAGTTTCTTAATGCCAGTGTCGGATTTGGCGGTTCCTGTTTTAAAAAAGATATTCTTAACCTGGTTTATATTTGCGAAAGCTACGGACTGTACGATGTGGCCAGATACTGGGAGAGTGTGGTTCTGATGAATGAATATCAGAAAAGACGTTTTGGTCAGACCATGCTTCGGGTTATGTTTAATACTATAGCTGGAAAACGGATTGCTCTTTTCGGCTTTGCATTTAAAAAGGATACAGGGGATACACGTGAATCACCTGCAATCGATCTTGCTCTTCAATTGATCGAAGAGAGAGCTGATGTGGTTATCACAGATCCCCAAGCACTGGACAATGCAAAACGGGACCTTTGCCAGCATGCTTCAAAAATAGAATTTACTGAGGATCCTTACGTTGCAGCCAGAGGGGCACATGCGCTGGCGATTGTAACCGAATGGGATCTGTATCGCACTCTGGATTATCGTCGCATTTTCGAGGAAATGGAGAAACCTGCCTTTATTTTTGATGGAAGAAACATTTTGAATCATCAGGAGCTCTATAATATTGGGTTTAATGTTTTTCCTCTTGGCACTACCTCCTATAAACATTTCTGAAAACTGTTTCAGGATCATATTCGTGGGGGCTTACGAATCCAACCATTCGTGAGCCTCCACATTATATAGGGAAGCCCTTCAGGCTTCATTGGAATTGATTGCCTTTTTGATTCTATCAGCTACCTCAATCATCTCTGCTTTATCCTTGTATTTTTTTCGTGGCCAGAAAAAACCCCTCAAACCATCACCTCTGTTTCGTGGGACGATATGTACATGCAGGTGAGGAACACTTTGACTTACCCGGTTATTGATTGCTACAAAGGAGCCTTGAGCATTCATTGCTTTTTCTACGGCGACACTCAGATTGCGAACCGTTCTGAAAAAGGGGCCGATTTTTTCATCTGGCATCTCTGCAAGTATGCTGATATGAGTCTTGGGTATCAGGAGAACATGTCCTGGGAAAAGCGGCCTTTTATCCAGAAATGCTATTGAGTCGCTATTTTCAAACACTGTAAATGCAGAGATCTGTTCTTTAATGATCTGGCAGAAGGTACAATCATTCATAGTATATAGTCCAAACAAAAAAGTGGAGTATGATGGTTATTGCAGAAGCTAAAATTAATAGTGCAAAAAACGGAATACATAAAAAATCGTGTATGGTGAGAGCACACTACCTCGCCTGAATAAAAGAGCCAATCAACTCTTTTACTAAATCATGGATATCTTGTAAGTCCTTGATTTCACGCTCATTAATAAGCTCTCTAAGTACTGGGTTGCCATATCTCTTTCTGGCCATAACAGTAAACCTTCATTGATGTTAAGTGGTTAAAATAATCCATACACACCACCTAATCCTGAGGTTTACACAAATATTTCAGCACTCTTTTAATTCTGGACTATGTGTCTGTAATTTTGAAGCATGCGTCTGTAATTTCGAACTATGTGTCTGTAATTTTGGAGCATGCGTCCGTAATTTTGAAGCATGCGTCTGTAATTTCGAAGCATGTGTCTGTAATTTTGAAGCATGCGTCTGTAATTTTGAAGAATGTGTCTGTAATTTTGAAGAATGTGTCTGTAATTTTGAAGCACGTGTCTGTAATTTTGAAGCATGCGTCTGTAATTTTGAAGCATGCGTCTGTAATTTCGAAGCATGTGTCTGTAATTTCGAAGCATGTGTCTGTAATTTTGAAGAATGTGTCTGTAATTTTGAAGCACGTGTCTGTAATTTTGAAGCACGTGTCTGTAATTTTGAAGCACGTGTCTGTAATTTTGAAGCACGTGTCTGTAATTTTGAAGCACGTGTCTGTAATTTTGAAGCACGTGTCTGTAATTTTGAAGCACGTGTCTGTAATTTTGAAGCACGTGTCTGTAATTTTGAAGCACGTGTCTGTAATTTTGAAGCACGTGTCTGTAATTTTGAAGCACG
>Ga0209723_1000287_pt1 | contig 98147 bp, 86 predicted proteins | sample BiotimSIPDNA_2_FD_185750 | JGI IMG/M metagenome (GOLD analysis project Ga0209723, IMG submission 185750) | Anaerobic biogas reactor microbial communites from Washington, USA - Biogas_R2 time_0 SIP DNA (SPAdes) (version 2) | ecosystem: Engineered > Bioreactor > Anaerobic > Unclassified | place... | reverse complement strand
TTTTTGAAAGCCCTGATGTTGGGAGATCGCGAAAAAGGCTACGACGATGCGATGCGTCATTTGCTCGAACAAGTCTTTAACGCGGTGTTGAGTGCAGAAGCAACGGAACAGGTGGGGGCGGGCTTGTACGAACGCAATGCAGAGCGACAGACCTATCGTAACGGTTACCGTACGCGAGGGCTTACCACTCGCGTGGGAAGCCTTGTGCTTCATATCCCGAAGTTACGTGACGGCACATTCTCGACAGCGCTCTTTCGCCGCTATGAGCGCAGTGAACAAGCGCTATTACTCAGCATGATGGAGATGGTCATCCAGGGCGTGTCCACGCGTAAGGTCAGCGCAATCACACAAGCTTTATGCGGGGTGTCATTCTCAAAGAGTACAGTGTCTGCGCTATGTTCGGAACTCGATCCCATCATTGAAGGCTTCCAGCATCGTCCGCTGGCACGCCACTACCCCTTTCTCATGGTGGACGCCATCTACATGCGCGCACGGGAGAGGGGAGCCATTCGTTCGAAGGCGATGCTGATCGCAGTGGGAGTGAATGACGAAGGGTATCGCGAGATCGTTGGGTTCACAGTCGGTGACGGAGAAAGCTATGACTCATGGCGTTCGTTCTTTGAATCTTTGAAAGCACGTGGTCTGTCGGGGGTGGATCTTTTGAGTTCTGACGACCATAATGGGCTTGTAAAAGCCGCAAAAGAACAGTTCGTCGGCAGCACATGGCAGCGCTGCCAGACCCATTTTTCACGCAACCTTCTGGACAGTGTCCCCAAAAGGAAGCGCGCCGAGGTAAAAGTCCTGTTAACTGACATGTACAATAGCCCGGATCTCGAGATTGCGCGTGAACGAAAAGAAGTTCTCATGCGCTACTTGGATGAGATGGCACCAAAGGCGGCTTCGAAGCTTGATCTTGGCTTTGACGATGTCATGGCGGTCTTCTCGATCCCGCAAGGCTACCGCAAGCGTCAGCGGACAACAAACAGCGTGGAGCGCTTGAATGAGGAGATCCGCAGGCGAGAACGTGTCATCCGGACATTTCCAAATGAAGCGAGTATGACACGATTGATCGGCGCCCTTTTATTAGACCAGCATGAGAAATGGATCACGGGAAAGAAATACCATGATATGGACGACTACAACGATTGGAAACGAGAAAAGGAAAGGGCAAAAATTTCGAAGATGCAACGAACAGGAACATATGTTCGCCCGGCCTAGGCCGGGGAGGTAGGAAGACTAAGACACAGCTACTGGGAAAGGGAATTTACACCAACATTTAGGACTTGACTTTTATATTCTGTTCATATATAATAAACAAGTGTCATAAAACGTTAGCGAAACATGAAAGCCGGCATGTCTGTGTGAGGGTAGATAAGACGCGGATTGCCTGTATCAGAGTGTTCGTTACCAAATCACTGCACTTGAATCATTAGGAGGAAATTCATGAAAAAAGCATTACCAATCATTTTTGCGTTGGTTGTTGTCCTTGCGCTTCTCGTCGGTTGTGGACCGCCGGCCGTTAAGGAGCCTGTCGGCTCGGAATCCGGTGGCAAAGAACCTGTCGGCTCGGAATCCGGTGGTAAGGATCCGAGCGGCTCTCTGAATGCCGCAGAAATCACCGTCCAAGTTGAAGAAGGATGGGTGGAGTATTACGAGGCGGCGGCTAAGCGCGTCAAGGACGCATATCCCGATGTGACGATTAACTTCAAACAAGTTGCTTCGTTCACCCATCTCGATACGCTCGGAAGCACAGATGCGGCCAACCCGGACGTAGCCGATCTCTTCGCACTCCCCGCCGACCGCCTGACGGATCTCGCCAACAAAGATCTGCTCGGAGCCGTCGATGCCAAAACGATCGCCGATAAGCTCGGCGGTTGGGACGATTTCGATGCCGGACTCGGCGGTCTGTTCAAAGTGGGCGATGAGTATCTCGCATTCCCTTACAACATTGAGACACTCGTGGCATTTGCCAACGTGAAGAACGCGGAAGCGGAAGGCATTGACCTGTCCAAGCCCATGGAGCTTGCGGACGTGAAGGATCCCGCGCACGCGCTCTTGCCTGTCTTTGACACGTGGTACGGTGTCGCGCTGACAAACTCCGCCGATATCGCGCTTCTCAAGCAAGACGGCGACAAGTTCGTCTCGGACTTGACTGCCGACTGGGCGAACCTCGCTCCCGAGAAGCAAGCGGCCATTAACGTGCTCTATGAGTACTGGAAGCTCAACCGCGACGCGAATACGACGCTGTTTGACGCGGAAGCCGGCTGGGGCTACATCGATGAGCAATTTACAACCGGCGGCAAAGGTGTTTTCCGCATCGGCGGCCCATGGGAGCTCAGCGGCATGCAGGAGCGGACGAATGGCGGTGCAGACCTTGATATCTACCCGATCGGTCAAATCACTGTGGCGGGTAAGCCCATGAAGCACTGGCAAGGCGGATGGGGACTGGCGATTAACCCCCGTATCGAAGAGGATGCGGATAAAGTTGCCCTCGCAGAAGCCATGATCGCGGAACTGGTGAACCCCGAGTATTTCGTAGAACTCTTCAAAGCGACGGGTAAAATCCTTGAGAACGTTCCCGCTGAGACCTATCAGGCATCAAGTCTGAGCGATATCGAGAGAGAGCTCATCGTTGCCGTTATCGAGTCCTATAAGATTTCACCCGGAAGACCTCTCTTCCAGCAATTCGGGCCCGTTTGGGATACGTGGAAGAACGGCGTTCTGTCGTGGAACAACGTCGCACCGGCTAATGTCGAAGCGGCATACGGAGAGATCAAGGCATCCTTTGACGCCATGATGGCCGATCTGAAGTAATCGACCTTAATCAACGTAAAAAAGCAGGAGGGCTCCCGCAATTCTCCTGCTTTTTTCGTATTGGTTGATTCATCGCATACTTTACACGCTATACTGTGTATAGAAGCAGGAACTGCCGGTGAAACCGGCATAGTAGAGGCAGAGGATTCGCATGAGAGATGAACGGCTTTTTCGCCAGGAAGCGAGGAAGAAGCGTCATAACCGTCAGTTGACCATACTCATATCACTTTGCGCCGCGTTGATCATCGTTTCAACGGTGGAGATCGCGATGCTCGCCAATCCGGAAGGCTATCGCGTCTGGCTTGAGTTCAATCCGGGAACGACGCCAGCCGACTATTCAGCTTTTATGCTCACGCGTTACTTGCTCGATATCTTTGTGCCTGTCGCACTGGCTCTTTACACATATTTCAGCATATCGCGTCTCGGGACACCGATGACGTATCGTTTGATTTGGGGAGCGATTGTTGCGTTGACGACCGGTTATAAATTACTTGCGTTTCAAACGGCGTCCGTCTTTTGGTACGTGACGCTCGTTTTATTGGCGGCACTTTTTCTTGTTGTGATCAATATTCACCGATTTGAATCTGTGCCTGTGAAAAGATGACATATCTACTGTCCGAACCGGCTGCGTACCGTCAGGCTCGTTCGGGATTAGAAAGTAGGAAGGTATGAGGTACGGAACGACGATTGTAGACGACATCGGCAACGAACACCCGCGCCGGAACCTGCGACTCGCCGACATGGGAGTGCTGGAGGAGAGGTTGGCATCGGAGCCGAAAGAGAACGTCGCTGAGATCAGGTCGGAGCTTAGATCGTTGGCTCGCGGGAATCACGACTATGAAAAGAGTCTCGCCGATGTGCGCGCGGAGGAAAAATCCTTTCTCGCAAAAGCGCCCGAGCGCAAAAAAGACTTTGAGAAGGCTTTGACGGATTCCGATGACAAGATTCGCACATGGAATCTTGGGGCTATGGAGAGTGCGGTGCGTGCGGAGTTCTATGAACGGCATCTGGAGCTTTCGTATGATTTTGAGTTGCTTGCGAAGAAGCACCGGATGTTGGCGGAGCAGCTGCCTGAAATAGCGAACAAGAGGCGGAAGACACTTGATGAACTCCATGAAGTGACCGGGGAGCTTGAACGTGCGAAGAAAAGAGATCAAACGCAGGCGGTTGCCGATTTTCGCCAATATCGCGAAAGTCGATTGAAACAACGCGATGAAGAGAAAAGCCATTTGAAGAAACTCCATAAGGAGGGGCAGATCTCATCAAAAGCGTTCGCGAATGAAAAGCGTGCAAGAGATCTCGCCGCAGCGGAAGACATTCGCTCAAAAAAGCAATTGCTTCCTCTAGACATGCTGACGGATCGCGTGCGTTATCTGAAGCATCGACTGCGCCACGATGAAAAGCAGGCGATGACGGTTCTGCATTCGGATATTGCCGACTTGCGGCGAAAAACGCCGATTGAAATTTCAAAACGATTTCCCTGGGTTTCGTACTTGACGATCCCGATTCCGGGGCTCGGGCAACTGATGCTCGGACAGAGAATCAAATCGATCTTTTTCTTCATCGGAACGCTTTACGCGTATTTGATCGCGATCCCCTATGCGCTCGGCCGGGGTAATTACCGCGGACAGGGTGTCTTCGGTCTTGTCTCGCTCGCGGAAGGCGCGTCGCGTCTCGATCGATCCGTGATTTTTATGATTGAGGGCGTGATCGCGATTATCTTGCTGATGATTGCGTTTCTGATTTTCTATCAATCATTCCGCGATGTTCGCAAAAACGAAAAGCGAATGATTCAAGGGATCCGTATCAACAATTGGTTCGAGACGCGAACGGCGGCCAGTCGCAGCGGGTTCCCGTATTTTGCGTCCGCGCCGTCTGCGCTCATCACGCTCTTTATCGTGTTGTTGCCGATCGCGGTGACCGTCTTGATTTCTTTTACCAATTACGACCCGTCTCACCAATCGAAATTCAATTGGATCGGTCTCGCCAATTACAAGCAAATTTTTCTCGGCCAGGGTATCGCGGGCGGCCCGTTCTGGTTGATTACGGGGTGGACGCTGATCTGGACGCTGGTGGCGACGTCTCTCGCTATCTTTATCGGGTTCGCGCTCGCGCTGCTGGTGAATCAGGACAGAGTGTACGGCAAGCGCTTCTTCAGGACGATCTATCTCTTGCCGTGGGCGGTTCCCGCTTTTATCACAATCATGTTCTTTTCGATCATGTTCTCACCTGACGGACCGCTGACGAATCTTTTACAACAGTTGACCGGCGAGATCATCAATGTGAAGAATTCACCGTGGGGTACGAGGATTGTGCTGATCTTGCTCCAAGGATGGCTCGGGAGTTCGTACGTCTTCCTCTTATGTACCGGGATTTTACAGAGCATCCCGGGTGATTTGTACGAAGCGGCCAACATTGACGGCGCCACGGGTTTCCAGCAGACGAGACATATTACCATCCCCATTCTGTTGTTCCAGACGGCTCCGCTGATGATCGGACAATACACATTTAACTTCAATAACTTCTCGATCATTTACCTGTTTAACGGAGGAGGTCCCTTTGAACCGAGCAAATACGGAAACTTGGCCGGCTCTTCCGACCTCTTGATCTCGTACATCTATAAGTTGACGGTTCAAAAACAGTTCCAGGGAATCGGCGCGGCCATCACGATGATTGTGTCACTCGTGTTGATCTTTTTCACGTGGATCGGATTCAGCCGTTCCAAATCGTTTAAGGAGGAGAAGCTATGAGCAAAAAAAAGGAAAAGGGGCTGTATTTATCCGACCGCCCGCCGTTGACACCGCTCAAGGCCGTCTTGCTGACCATCAGCTACGTGCTTCTCTTTTTCTATGTGTTTGTCGTGGTATGGCCGCTCGCTCAGATTGTGTTTTCCAGTTTTAACGGGAGTCAAACGCAATATATCCGGATCGGCGGATCGTATGCGTTCTCGCTCAAGCACTTTAAGTACTTATTCGAAGAGACGTACTTTTTGAACTGGGTTGTCAACACGATCGTCATTGCCGTGGCGACGGCTCTGTTGACGCTTCTGTTCGTGTCGTTTACCGGGTACGCCTATTCGCGGTACAGATTCAAGGGTCGAAAAGCATCGCTGATGGCGATCATGCTGATCCAGACAATTCCGTCGTTCGTCGGTATTGCCGCCTTCTACACGATGCACTCGATTATTTCCGCCGTGATACCGGGGTTCAGCCGCCAAATGTTTTTAGTGTTGATTTACGCAGGCGGCGGCATTGCCAGCAATACGTTCATACTCAAGGGGTATATCGATTCGATCTCAACGGAGCTGGATGATGCGGCGCGCATTGACGGGTGTGGAAACTTGCAAGTTTACCGGCTGGTTATCATGCCGATTGTGCGCCCGATGCTCGCGATTATTGCGTTGTGGTCTTTTATCGGACCTTTCCTCGACTATATGTTGCCGAGCATTTTACTTAGCGACCCGAAGCAATATACGCTGGCGACCGGCCTGTACACCCTGATCACCGACGTCCGCAACATGCATCAGCCGGTATTTGCTGCGGGCGGCCTGCTGACGGCGCTACCGATTATTATCCTATTCATCGCTTTGCAGAATCAGCTCGTATCTGGACTTGCCAGCGGTGCAGTCAAGGGCTAGGAGGACACCATGAAAATAGAATTGATTAATCTCGGAAAGAAATATGAAGGCAGGGAGAATTTCACAATCCGGAACATCGACCTTGAGATCGATGACAAGGATTTCTGTGTTATTCTCGGTCCGTCCGGCTGCGGCAAGAGCACGTTGCTCCGGATGATCGCAGGATTGACCTCGATCACGGAGGGGGATCTGTTCTTCGGCGGGAAACGCATGAACAGCGTGGAACCGAAAGACAGAGATATCGCGATGGTCTTCCAGTCGTACGCACTCTATCCGCATATGACAGTCTATGAGAATATGGCGTTTTCCCTCAAAATGAGAAAAGAGCGCAAGTCGGTCATACATGAGCGCGTTCTCGAGGCGGCGGAACTCCTGCAAATCACAGACTATCTCTATTCCAAACCGTCGGAAATTTCGGGCGGTCAGCGTCAGCGCGTCGCGCTCGGGCGCGCCATCGTCCGAAAAGCCGGCGTATTCTTGATGGACGAGCCGCTCTCGAACCTTGACGCCAAGTTGCGTGAACACATGCGTGTCGAGCTTGTGCGTTTGCACCAATCGCTTGAGACGACATCGATCTACGTCACGCACGACCAGACGGAAGCGATGACAATGGCTACGAAGATCGTTCTGCTCAACGAAGGCAAGATTCAGCAGGTGGGGCCGCCGACACTCTTCTATGAGAAGCCGGCGAACCTTTTCGTCGCGGGATTTATCGGTTCTCCGACCATGAACATCTTCCACGGCGAGATCAGGGACGGCGATTTCCATTCGTTGGAGGAAGATTTTGTCATCGAGCCGAATGAGCGTGATCGCGAATTCCTGAAGCCCTTTGAAGGGAAGAAAGTCGCCATGGGCGTTCGTTCAGAACGCTTCATCGCGGGAGAATCGGAGAAAAACGCCATCAACGTCAAGGTCGATGTCATTGAGATGTTGGGCAAAGAGCAGCTGCTTTACTGCCAGTTCCCGAACGGCAAGGAGTGCGTCATTTCCGAACCGGGATACTTTGACTACGCTGTCGGTGAACAACACAACTTCCATTTAGACTTGGACGGGTTGCACTTCTTCGACGAGGAGACGACGGAGCGGATCAACTGATATTTGGACGGTTGAAGTTTAACGATCGGAGGGGGGTGTCTCAAAAGGAGATACCCCTTTTTTCGTTCACCGGAGGCGGGATTTTCGTTATCACGGATTTATTTTTATAACCCGGAGAGGGCATTGACAAAGAATGGAATCATAACTAGACTATACTCATGCTTTACTGTATATACAAGATATATCGTTAAGTAAAGCTTCATAGCACAGTCACTGCACAAATTAAGGAGAAGAGTTATGATTCATTATCGATTAGCCTCACTCGGGGCGGAACATGTCAGGAATGAAGAGGATTTTGTTCATCGCGTTCTCGAGATGCCGATAGCGGAAAGTGATTACTGGAAGCTGAGAGGTCACATTCAATACGTCGGTGTCACAGATCGTTTCAAAGATGTTATGAAGACCTTTCCCACGGAGGTTGGAACGCCTGCCGGTTTTAGGCGTGAGTTGCAGATGGCGAGCGATGGTGTGTTGCGGGTCGATCTGGTTCGAGACATCGCTTACGATAAAAACGGTGAGAGACGTCCCACGAACGTCCTGTTTAGTGCAGATAGTGCCAACCCTTATGAAGTTGCTCCGATTAGCCCGTTTTTAGCGAACCTGACTTGTAATCCGGGTATCATTTACGACCTCTTTATCAATAACCCCAAAGCAAATGTGGGGAACAAGTACAAGACGCGCGATGAGGTCATGGAAGAGATCGGGCGGATTCTCGGACCGGGATGCGACATCAGTGTTGAGCTCAACAATCCGTTTGAAAAGGACTTTAATGTTATCCTCGAAGAAGCGGAAAAGTTTAGAGAGATGTTCTCTGAATACCGTGTTGTCATCAAAGTACCTCACACCGGTGCGGTGACTCCGGAGAATGTTGAACAGCTTTTGAGTGGGGACAAAACACTGGAAGCGACATTTAACAATGTGCAGACCTGTGAGGCTTTACGGGGCCATGCACTCACGCTGAAACTTCACCAATTAGGTTTTCGGATTAATTTCACGCTTATGTTTGAGCCGTACCAGACCTTATTCGCACTGCAGGCGCGTCCGTATTTTATCAACAGTTTTATCCGTCATCGTTTCATGCAGACAAGAGATATCAAGGCCAACTTAGATGCCTACCAGGCGACGGGGAATGTGAAATTCCTTGAAGATTTACGCGCACTGTTCCTGAAAAATGATTACTATGCACCGTCACAAGCGAACACCGATCTTCTGACCGTTAAAAAATACGGCGAGGACATCGTGAAATATCGTCAGTACGAAGGCGAGGAAGGTGCGGATGGTCTCGATGGATTCAGACACAATCTGCGTGTACTGAGAAATTGTAATATGCCTGATACCAGGTTGATTATTTGTTCCATGGAAGGCGATTACAATTATCCCGATATTGACCGTGTCTTGGCAAGTGAAGAATTCAGAGACATGAACGATCGGGTTGTAATTACGGCCGAGCCTAATTATATTGCCCGTTTCACATCGACGAATCAGGTCACAAGCTACCAGCGTCGATTCATGAATGCCGCACAAGGAATGAGCTGATGTGGCGTAAGAATCTTTTTTCAGGTTCTTCATCAGGGGGTAGAAGATGAAAGTCGGAATTGGCTGTGATCCGAATGCCATGGATTACAAGAATATTCTGAAGGACTATATCCTTTCACTCGGTTACGACGTTGAAGACTACGGCAGCACGGACACAATCTACGCTCATGTAGCCATCCGGGTGGCTGAGGATGTTGCGGCCGGTGTCTGCGATCGAGGTATTTTGCTTTGCGGGACAGGTATCGGCGTTTCAATTGCCGCGAACAAGGTAAAGGGTGCTTATGCAGCCTGTGTCAGCAATGTTTATCAGGCTCAACGGGCTGAATTAAGCAACGATGCCAATATCATCACGTTAGGTGCGCAGGTCATCGGCATTGAATTGGCAAAGATATTCATCAAGGAATATCTCAGCTTAAGCTTCGACCAGGCAAGTCGTTCGGCTCCCAAAGTCAAAGCGATTATCGATTATGAGAGCGAGCACCTGTCATGAAAAAGCCAAGCATCCAAGAGCTTAAGTATCGCGCGGCGAAAGTGCGACGGAAGATCGTTCGGATGGTCGCGGCTAGCGGATCAGGACACGCCGGCGGTGCGTTGAGCTGTGTAGACGCACTGACAGCACTTTATTTTTATACAATGGTCAATTCAGCGGAGAATCCAAAGCTTCCGGAAAGAGATCGCTTTGTCTTGTCTGCTGGCCATAAGTGCATGGCACAATATGCTGTTCTTTGTGAGAAGGGTTATTTCCCGGAAAGCGTACTTGATACATACGGATGTCTGGGGACTCAATTGCCCGGTCATCCTGATATGCACAAGCTTCCGGGCATCGAAGCAAATACTGGCGCACTGGGGCATGGACTGTCTATCAGTGTCGGAATGGCTCTCGGCTTGAAAGAGACCGGTCAGAGAGTGTTTACCGTTCTCGGCGACGGTGAGTTGCCGGAAGGGTCAAACTGGGAAGCAATCGCGGCGGCAGGTTTTTATGGGTTAGATAACCTCATTGCATTGGTCGATTTGAATGGTCTGCAAATTAGCGGGCAGACAAAAGACATTATGGACATGTCGCCGCTTGCCGACAAATTCGAATCCTTTGGTTGGGCTGTTGGGATGATCGATGGCAACGACATGGAGGAGATCGTTTCCATTCTCGATCGACTTCCGCTGGGTGAGGGAAAACCCAGTGCCATTCTCATGCACACCATTAAGGGGAAGGGCATCTCTTTTGGTGAGAACCGGGTCGGTTTTCATTTCTGGAAGGCCACAGAGGATGAGTTGAGAACGGCTGCGGCTGAGCTGGATCAGGCTATAGCCGGTTTGGAGGGAAGGTAAGATGATTCAAAGTGGTCTTGCCGATCCGAGAAAAACGTTTGGTGCCGCGGTTCACGAAGTTGCTCGATACAATCCGGATATCGTTGTATTGAGCGCCGATAGCGGCGGCAGCAGCGGTTTCAAGGAGTTCAGTCTCGAATATCCGGAACGTTATCACGAGTTTGGCATTATGGAGCAAGGTGTAATGGGTATTGCCAGTGGATTAGCGACCACAGGCAAGATACCTGTTTTCTGTGCAATCGCACCTTTTGTCACGTGCCGACCGTATGAAATGTTTCGCAATGACGTGGGTTATATGCGACAAAATGTTAAAGTGGTCGGTCGTAATGCCGGTATATCCTACAGTGATTTAGGTTCGACCCATCATTCGCTGGAAGACTTCGCGATTATTCGCATGATTCCCGGTGTTGTCATTCTCGCGCCGCAGGATCCTCAGGAGATTCGCTCTTCCGTCAAGGCGATGATTGAGCATGACGGACCTGTGTACATGCGTATCGGTAACAATCCCATTCCACATCTCTTTGAAGAGCAGCCCTTTGAAATCGGCAAGGGAATGGTCGTTCATGAGGGTTCGGATGTAACAATTATTACGACCGGTTCCGTAACGGGAAATGCTTTGCAGGCCCGCTCTATACTAAAAAGTAAGGGTGTCTCGGCAAGACTTGTTGCCATGCCGACGGTTTGGCCCATTGACCGTGAGCTTATTTTGGACAGCGCCGCTAAGACAAGGTGCATTGTAACGGTTGAAGAACACTATGTTGTGGGGGGACTTGGAACAATTGTGCAAGAGATTTGTTCCGAAGCGTCTCCGATTCCGGTCAAAAAATTGGGCATCCCGCACATTTATGCGGCCTCGGGTCCGTACGATGCGGTGCTCGCGCACTATGGTTTAGACGCGGATGGCATTGCCAATGATGTATTAAAATTCGCAGAAGCCAACAAAAAGGGGCGATGAAGTCAAGTATGTGTCGTGTTTGAACAGAGTATCCATTAAAAAAGCACTGTTTGTTTGATTAATCCGGTATTTTCTCTGTTATATTTGTACAGATGCTTGACAGACATATTAACAAGACATACAATGGGCGCATACGGTATTACCTGTAAATACAAGTAGGTCAACTAAGAGATTCAAAGAACAAACTGAATTGTGAAATCAAGTGTGAAAAGAGGAAAAGGCTAAGAGAATGTCCGCAACAAGAATAGCAGATCGTTTATTTACCGTAAGGTATTTTGTAAAGTCTGACACATCTCTTGCATGTCAAATTTTTTTGTAAGTGCGGAAGTTGCTCTTAGCACGATATTTTCGAAGATATGGCCATGATGAATAGTCACATTTCACTAAATGGAATATTCCCTACTATCACAACGCCCTTTGTGAATCACGAAGTTGATTACGCTCAGCTCAGGGCGAATATCGAAAAATACAATGAGTTTGATTTAACAGGTTACAAGCTCCTGGGCAGTAATGCGGAGTATCTGGGTCTAACCCCTGATGAAACGATAAAAGTCTTGCGTACAGTCGTTGCGGCGAACACGAAAAAGAGAACTCTTGTTGCAGGAGCGGATCGTGAATCAGTAGAGGCGGCCTTAGATTTTATCCGTATCATCGCCGATATCGGAGTCGATATAGCCAGCGTTATGACACCTCGTTTCTATGCTCGACATATGTCAGATGACAGTTTTGTTGCGTACTATACGAAGATTGCTGATGATTCACCCATCCCTATACTTATCTACATTCCGCCGACATCTTCCTCCGCTCCTGAGATGTCGGCGAAAGCTCTCGCCACACTCAGTAAACATGAAAACATTATTGCCGTGAAAGTCTCTTCAAAGAGAGGAATCAGCGAGTATCGATCAGCCGTCGATGCTGCCGCGGATTTTCTTTTTCTGGGCGGAAAGATTGGAAACATCGTCAGGGATTTTGAAGCGGGCATCGTCGGTGCGATTTTATCTGTTGCCGATTATTGGCCGCAAGCGTGTATCGATCTTTACAGATTATTTTGCGAAGAACAATTCGATGAGGCGCACAAGCTTTGTGAGAATATTTATACCGCCTATAAAGAAGGTCCTGCTAAATTTGGTGTGGCGGGAGTCAAATATGCAATGGATTTGGCCGGTTTTTTTGGCGGCGATCCACGGCTGCCTTTATTAGCTTTAACGGATGAACAGAAATCCTGTATTTCGGAATCATTTTCCGCACTAGGCAAAAAACTTGCAATCGCAATCTAGATGATATAGAAGGTTTCTGCGAAGAATAACGGCCAAATGCGGTCAAAATAAGGAGAGAATTATGAAAAATGAAAAACTAAAGGGAATTATTGCTCCCATCACAACACCGTTTCTTGAGACGGGCGAGGTCAATTACGAAGGCTTAAAAAGCAATGTCCAATTTTACGCCAAATCAGGTATTAACGGCTATCTGGCACTCGGCTCGAACGGAGAAAACAAGAGTCTGACGAATGATGAAAAGATTGAAGTATTGAGAATTATCATCGACAACAAGAGCGAGAATCAATTTGTGATGGCAGGTTGTATTTTCGAATCCACTTTTGAAACAATCTTATATGCTAAGGAATTTGAAAAGTTGGGTGCAGATTTTCTGACACTCCTACCGCCGTCATACTTTAAAAAGCAAATGACGGAAGCAGTTCTGATTAAGTATTTTAATGACGTCGCTGCTGCAGTCGACACGCCGTGTTTACTGTACAATGCGCCACAATTTTGCGGTGGGACAGAGCTGACTGTCAATCTTGTCAAAGAGTGCGCTAAAAACCCGAAAATTGTTGGAATGAAAGATTCGTCAAAAGGAAACGTCGAGAATTTCCTTTTTGCCGTAAGGGATCAGATCTGCGTCATGGCCGGCTCTGCAGACTTTTTCATGAATACGCTATTTATGGGTGGTACAGGTGGTGTTGTCTCACTGGCAAATGTCTTCCCCGGATTGGTCAAGGAGTTGTACGAGTTAATCCTCGCCAAAAAATATGAGGAAGCCTTTAAGCTGAATGAAAAAGTTCTCAAATTAAATAAGAGTGTTTCCGGTGCTGGCGGTGTGGCTGCTGTCAAATATGCTATGGACTTGGCCGGCCTTTGCGGCGGCGCCCCTCGTTTACCTCTCTTACCGCTTCCGGAAGAAAACAAAGCGAAAGTGAAGGCGGCTTTGGTCGCTCAGGGTATGCTCGGATGAGAAAGATTCTCTTGACAAAAAAACTGTCTGAGGCGGATGCTAGGCTGTTCGACGGAATACCGGATCTTGACTTTGTCACGGTACTTGAAGGCGAGCGCGAAAAGTTTGATTTTCATATGCGCGATGCTGAGGCCGTTTTGCTGAGTACTGCTTACGAAGTCAAACAAGAAGTGATGGAAAAGGCGGAGGCACTGAAGGTTATAAGCCGGACCGGTGTGGGCGTTGACAATGTGGATGTGCCATTTGCCACTAAAAAGCGAGTACTGGTTCTGCACACCCCCGATGCTAATTCCCTTTCTGTCGCGGAGCATACTGTGACGCTCATCGCCTCATTGGCCAAACAGAATGTCATTTATGATCGGGAGCTTCGAGCGGGGAATTTTCAAATTCGACGTTCGAACAAGAGCGCGGACTTAGTCGGCAAAACACTTGGGTTAGTCGGTTGCGGGAGAATCGGCAGGCTTGCTGCAGAAAAGTGTAGAGCGGCTTTTGATATGCACATCATCGGTTTTGATCCTTACCTCAAAGAGGTTGCCGATATCACTCTTTTTGACAACCTGGAGGATGTTTTCAGGAATGCCGATTATGTGTCATTGCACCTTCCGTTGACGAACGAAACGAAGAACATGGTTGGAAAACACTTGCTCTCACTCATGAAGCCGACAGCATTTATCGTCAATACGGCACGGGGCGGCGTGATTGATGAGGGTGCTCTGGTTGAAGCGCTAAAAGCCAACCAAATAGCCGGTGCGGCCCTTGATGTCTTTGAACATGAGCCTCCCGAAGCGGATAATCCGTTGCTTTCGTTGAAAAATGTGATTCTCACCCCTCACAGTGCCGCCTTGACGAGTGAATGTTCTGCGCGAGTTGCGCGTGAGGCTTTGTTAGGTATCAGAGATTATCTGATGGGTTCGTTGCCGAAATATGTCTTTAACAAGGAGTTGCTTGCATGACAAAAAAGTATGACTTTATGGGTTTTGGCGAGGCGATGGTTCGCTTCAATGCACCGGAACACTTTCGTCTTGAACAGTCCAGTTATCTGCAGATGGCCATTGCGGCGGCAGAGTTGAATTGTTGTGTGAACATTTCGCGCCTGGGGCTTAAAACGGCCTATATCACAAAACTGGTTGATACATGGAGCGGAAAGTACATTGTGAATCACGGCCGTGAACACGGTGTTGACATGTCAAAGGTTCAGATGTTGCCGTTTGACGGATGCGGGAAAACACGCAACGGGCTGTGCTTTTTGGAAGTCGGCATTGGCCCGCGTGCCAGTCGGCAGATTTACGACCGCGGTCACAGCGCGATTAGCAAAGTAAGCGACGGCGATTTCGACTGGGAAAGCATCGTGGCTGAGACGCGTTGGTTTCATACCACCGGTATCACGACAGCCATCTCCGAAAGTGCTGCTGAACAGGTGGTCGCGTCGCTGAATGCCGCTAAGCACCTTGGTGTAACCACAAGCTTGGACTTGAATTTCAGATCGACACTTTGGACCAGCGAGCAAGCTCAGAAGACGATGAAGAAGGTGATGCCCTACGTCGATGTCATCGTCGGCAACGAAGAGGATTTTGAGAAGATGCTTGGCATCAAGGCAAAAGAAACCGGCAAGCATTATTCAAAGATAGATCCGGAAAGCTACAAAACTGTCGCTCAACAAGTTGTCGAACAATACCCGAACGTCATCGCAGTCGGTACAACCTTGCGTGAAGTGCATACGGCTCTCCTGAACGATTGGCGTACGGTCATGTTGTACAAGGGCGACTATTTCGTTTCACGCAAATACGAGAATCTGGAGATTTTTGACCGCACCGGTGGCGGGGACAGCTTTGCTTCCGCGCTCATTTTCGGCATGTTAGACGGTCGAGAACCGCAGGAGATTATCGATTTCTCTGCCGCATACTCTGCGCTGTGCCATACGTTCCTCGGTGATTGGAACTGGGCCTATAAAGAGGAAGCCGAGGCGGTCATGAGAGGAGAGAGCGCGCGTGTGATCAGGTAAGTATGGCGCGCACACGAGTGTCGGTCTAAGCACGGACATGATTGTTTGGACATCACATAAGTATGAATGCGAGGAGTACGGATATGAAAACTATCAATATTGGTCTGGTTGGTCACAAGTTCATGGGGCGCGCACACACGCACGCCATTACGGATGCACCAATCTTTTTCGATCCTGGTCTGAACATCGTAAAAAAGACGATTTGTTCCAATGAAGAAAGTGTCTTCGACGTTGCAAAGAGATGGGGCTGGGAAAAGGCAGCGTTGGATTGGCGCGAATTAATTGAAGATGACGACATTGATGCGATCAGCATCGCAGCGCCGAGCAAGGTTCACGCTGAAATTGCTATTGCCGCAGCCCAAGCCGGAAAACATGTGTTTTGCGAAAAACCACTGGCACTCGATATGAAAGACGCCGAGGCCATGGTGGAAGCGGTGAATAAGGCCGGTGTGGTGAATATGGTTGGCTTCAACTTCCGCCGGGTTCCCGCACTCTGTTTGGCTAAACAACTCATTGAGGACGGTACGCTCGGGGAGATCTATCATTTCAGAGCTATTTGGCAGCAAGACTGGCTGACCGACCCCATGTTCCCGATGTCATGGCGTTTGCGCAGGAATATGGCGGGTTATGGCACTCATGGTGATCTTGGAGCGCATCTTGTCGATATTGCACGCTTCCTGGTTGGTGAGATCGATGAAGTCTGCTGTACGCAAAAGACTTTCGTCAAGGTTCGTCCGAAGGCAGTTTTTGAAGACGGACTTTACGCTGAAGCGGGCGAAGAAATGGGAGAGGTTGATGTGGACGACGCTTCTCAGATGCTGGCCACTTTCCAAGGAAAAGATATTATGGCCTATTTTGAGAGCACGCGTAACGGTACGGGACATAGAAATCAAAATCTTATTGAAGTATCCGGAAGCAAGGGTGCCGTGATCTGGGAAGAAGAGAAACTAAATGAGCTTGAATACTACAATGTTGAAGATCCGGCCCATCTCCAAGGTTTCAGAAGAATCGTCATCGGTGAACCGTCTCATCCATACATGTCGAACTGGTGGCCGGTGGGTCACATCATCGGGTACGGCGATACGTTTGTGAACGAATATGTCGATTATCTGACGGCGATTAAAGAGAACAAGCAAGTCACACCGAACTTCGAAGACGGTCTCAGATGTCAGAGAGTGCTCGACGCAGCTGAGCAGTCCGCGCATATACGCCAATGGGTAAAAGTTCAATACTAAAACAGGTTTCTTTTCGCAGATTCTGGAGGCATTTGTATGAGAACGATTCGTGCTATTCATGTTAGTCCTGAAGTGATGGCTGATTTTGGTAGGGCCATACGTGTGACCCCGGACGTATGTCCGGATGCAGAGTCAGAGATCCAAACTTACTACGGCCAACTTGCCATCATGGAGTCCAGTGATGCCGTACAAATCGGCATTTGTGTTGCCAAAAGGAGACCGTTTGTTGTCTCCGAGCTCGAATACCATGGTCAGACGGCGGAGTTGCTTTTTGCAGCCAGAGGCGACTTTGTGGTACCGGTAACAGGTTCAGTAGAAGTTGACGGCGTGAAGCGTCCCGATCTTGAAGGTTTGACGGCTGTGAGAGTCAATCAAGGCGAAGGTATCTTTTTCGACAAAGAAGTATGGCATTGGACACCATATCCGCTTGCTTCGACGAGTGATGTGCTCGTGGTCTTCAAAAAGGAAACGCCTGCTCTTGATTTCATAAGTTTTAAATTTGACGAGCATGTGGAAATGACCGTTGTGGATTAGTGATGGACTATATGTAAGACGTCTTCTTCTCCCCGCGGTGTCATGAGAAAACGGCAATCGTTTGTGCAAAGGAAGTAGTGAATGATTAAGAAATCATTATCCAAATTTTTCAAGAATGATATTGCTACGATTTCGGTCATATTTGCCGTGATGTTGATCATTTTTGTGTTGACATCCGATCCTTTACGGCTCGGGTTCAGTTTAACGTCCATTTCTAAAGACGTTGCTATTTATGCAATCGTGGGAATGGCTCAAATGGCAACGCTGGCAGTCGGACAATTCAATCTTGCCGTTGGCGCCATTGGCGGTGCTTCCGCCATGGTCTGCGGATATTTGATCAATATACCGACTGCGGGAAATATGGAAGTAGAGAAGTATGTGCAGGCAGAGATCGGGCTCGCGATACCCTGGGTGCTCGGGGTGTTGGTGGGTTTGATCGTGGGAGCGCTGCTTGGCGCCATGCAGGGTTGGTTGATTACAAAGACAAAGATTAACCCGTTCATCATCTCGCTTGCTCTCATCAGTGTGATTCACGGATTGAATATGGGAATAACGGAAAATATCTACTTTAGACGATTGCCTGAAGGCTTTACTGATCTAAACAAGGTTTCAATTCCTCAGGCTAAAGCTGAAATTGGGCAGGCGTCGACATTTGGTTTTCCTCTGGTGTTCCTCATTACGATTGTGATCATGGTGGTTGTCTGGTTGCTGTATTACCGCACGGCAGCGGGTAGAAAAATGCTGGCAACAGGCGTGAGTAAAAGAACGGCCGATTTTGCCGGCATTGACTCCGGCCGCTACGTCATCCTAGCGCATACGGTGAGTGGCTTGCTCTGTGCATTCGCCGGCATCTTCACGGCATCTAAGTTGAGCGCTGCCCAAACATCAACGGGAGACAACTGGCTCTTGTACTCATTTGCTGCCCCCATTCTCGGAGGGACGTTATTGAGCGGAGGTAAGGTTTCGATCTTCGGAACGATGATCGGGGCGGGAATCATGACGCTCATTACAACTCTGTTAGCGGTGTTGAAACTTGATGCTTTTACGCATCAGATTTTTATCGGCGGCATACTCCTGGCGGCCTTTATGTTGAACAGGGCAAGAGAGACGTGGAGCAGACAGCACGATACCGCCATCGTGGAATCGAAAGAGCACGCAGTGTTGGTTGAAGCGGAGGGAGACAGATCGTGAAACCGTTGTTGAAAAGCAATTCCCTAAACAAAAAGAAATTCAAGTTTTCAAATTCGCTGGGTATTTTGGTTGTCATCATTCTTTTTGCACTACTTATACAGACACGTAGCGCGGAGTTCATTTCGCGTGACAACTTTATAACATTGATGCGAAACAGCAGCATCATCATCATCGTGGGCTTCGGACAGATGGTTGTCATGGCCGGCAGCGGATTAAACGTTGCAATCGGTTCGATCGGCGGACTTGCCGCTGTTCTCGTCGGCGCTTTTGTACAAAGAGTCGGCCTGCATTGGGGGCTTGCTGTTGTCATCGCGATTTTGTTAGGGGCCTGCTGTGGAGCACTAAATGGCATTCTCATCACCAGACTAGGCTCAACGGGCGAGATATCATGGCTCGTTACGCTGGCGACGATGAGTATTTTCGCGGGTATTACACTCACGATTACGAAGGCGAATCCATTTTACAACTTACCTGAGGGTTTCACTTGGATCGGTTCGTATAACGTGGGGGGTGTCATCCCCGTGATGTTTATCATCGCCGTGGTCTTTGCCGTGCTCATATGGTTCATTTTTAAGCACAGCAGTTTTGGTCATCAAGTACTGGCTGTCGGGGCTAACCAAAGGGCAGCAACATTGTCCGGCATTCACGTAACCAGTGTCATTATCCTCAAACATATCATTTCAGCCACGTTAGCGGCGAGTGCAGGAATCTTGTTCAGTACGAGGCTGGGTTCTATACATTCAGATATAGGCCTCGATTGGATGCTCTTTTCGTTTGCTGCACCGTTAATTGGCGGAGCGCGTATGGAGGGTGGCCGGGTCAATGTATTTGGCGCTTTCTTAGGCGGCATTCTGCTCGCCATGGTGTCAAACGCGGTGGTGCACTTGAAAGTGAATGTCTATATAGTCGAGTTTTTACAGGGCGTGATCATTCTTCTGGCCGTAGGTCTCGACCGGATACGGGCCATCAGGGAAGAACACCGAGATCGAATGGAGCGGGCTAAAATATGAGCAATGTAGTTTTAGAACTCAAGAATATTACCAAGATTTTTCCCGGCGTTAAAGCGCTTGATAATGTTAATTTCAAAGTCCGAGAAGGTGAAATTCATGCTCTGATGGGCGAGAACGGTGCCGGCAAAAGCACACTCATTAAAGTCATTACGGGTGTTCACAAGCCGAATGCCGGCACCATTTATGTCAACGGAGAAGAAGTATCGTTTAGCAATCCGAGAGATGCATTCGATCTCGGGATCAACGTAGTGCATCAGGAGCGGAATCTATTTCCAACCTTTACAGTGGCTGAAAACGTCATGGTTGAGCACTTTACGGATCGCATGTTCAAGAAAGTGAACAAGCGTGAAATCAATGAAGCTGCTCAAACTTATTTGGATATGGTGGGACTTCAAGTGTCGCCGCAAACACATGTCGATGCGCTTAGTGCCGGGCAGCAGCAGTTGATTGAGATAGCCAAAGCGCTGTCGTCGAATGCAAAGATCATCTTGCTCGATGAACCGACATCGTCCGTGTCGGTCAGCGAAGCGGAAATGCTCCTTAACCTGATCAAAAAATTGCGCGATCAAGGGATCTCGTTCATTTTCGTGTCACATAAGATCGAAGAGGTGTTAGGGCTTGTCGACACCATCACAGTTTTGCGTGACGGAAAAAATGTAGTGTCCGCAAAAACAGGGGAGATCTCAAGCCCCGTGAGCGAGATGACGAGAGACGAGTTGATTACCAGGATGGTCGGCCGAACAAATGAATTCGTATCCGAGAGGATGCGCGTGTTTGACGGTGCGAAAGTCGTATTGGAAACGAAAAACATACGGAGCACGTATTCGCCGCATCCCAAATCGTTCAAGTTGAGACAGGGAGAACTGCTCGGTTGGTACGGTTTGGTCGGTGCAGGCAGAACGGAGTTTGCTCGTCTTTTGATCGGCGCCGATGTTGCGATCGAAGGTGAGCAGTTCATCGATGGTGAAAAAGTAAAAGCCAAAAGTATTTCCCAGACATTAAACCAGCATCGCATATGTTATCTGAGCGAAAACAGAAAAGAAGAGGGCCTATTTCTCGATCACAGTGTCAAGGCCAATATCGCATCGTCCATTTTGAAGAAGCTGAGAAGTTTTATGTTTTTCTTAAGTCCAAAGAAGGAGCAAGAAGTGGCAGACGGCTTTGTCCATGACCTTGATATTAAGACGCCGAGTCTTAAGCAACATGTTCGCAATCTCAGCGGAGGCAATCAGCAAAAGGTTTGCATAAGCAAAGGGCTTGCGATACAACCCAATATCTTAATCATTGATGAGCCGACTGTCGGCATCGACATAAAAACAAAATCCGAAATCCACAGGATTATGTATGACCTCACAGAAAGTGGAAAATCCATTATTTGCATCACGTCCGATATGGCAGAAATGGTGCAAATAGCGGACAGAATCATTGTGTTTAAAGAAGGAAGAATCATGGGTGAGCTCATCAACACAAAGATATATGAAGAGATGAGCAAGAAGATCATGAATTTGATTGTTGTTTAAAACGTGATTAAGCCGGAAGGCTTAAAAATAAAAAAAAGGAAGGCAAAAATATGAAAAGGGTAGTAGTACTGTTCCTAGTCATCGCCATGCTGCTTGGTGTGCTTGCGGCATGCGATAAAGGAGAGACGGCTTCGTCCGGTGCAGGCGCTCAAGAGAGCCTGAACGTCGACGCAAGCCAAAATGTAGGAAGTCAAGCCGGTCAAAAAGAAGGTGTAAAGTATAACTTTGCGATCGTTTACGGAGGTGTTCATCCGTTCTTCGATCCGTGGAGATTCGGCGCACAACAAGCGGCCCTTGACTTGGGTATTCCGACTCCGAACGTGACGAGTCCGCAGAACTGGGACCAAACACAACAGAACGCGATCATCGACGGCCTTGTTGCAGGTGGTGTGAACGGCATCGGCATGTTCACGTCCGATGCGGTTGCCGGCAACGAGAAGATCTCGGAATTGGTTGATATGGGTATCCCCGTTGTGACCATGGGCGGTTCTCCTGCCACGCCGTCAAAGGCGACTCTCTGCTATACAACCGATGTCGGTGCATCTGTCGGATATGCGACACAGGCCATTATCGACAAGCTGAAGGCAGACGGTAAGACGGAAGGCAAGATCATGCATCTGTGCTCCAGTCTTGCGGATACCAATACGCAGAAGAGACAAGCTGCCATTAAAGATGTTCTGGCAAAACCGGAAAATGCCGGGTTCGTTCTAGCGTGGGAGCTCGCCGATACGGATGCGACACAGCCTGCGGAAGAAGCGATCTCCGCAATGTACTCCTCGTACTACAAGGAAGTGGACGGTATCGTTTGCACGGGTTACATCAATGCACAAGTTCTTGCTAAAACAATGAACGAAAGAAAGACGAATGACGGAATTGTCGCGATCGGTATCGATGACTCGTCTGATGTCATGAAGGCAATCGAAAATGGCTATATGTACGGAACAATGACTCAGAGTTCATGGGCTATGGGATACGTTGGAACATACGCCCTTAAGCTCTTGGCAGATGGCTATACGTACAAAGAAGATGCTCCTTTCTTGATCGACTCCGGCTGGTGGCTCCTGACGCAGGAAGAACTGCCGAATTATCAAGCGAAGCAAGAAAAAATTGCTACAGACTTTGTGAGCACCATGGCTGACAAGTACTTCAACGCTCCTGCGAAGTAATCAACACTCATTTTGTTGATTCCTAGTGAACCTTGTGATAGAAATGCCGGAAGGTTATGACTTTCCGGCACTTCTGTCCACATTCAGCCATCGCCCGGCTCCTCACGAGGAGAAGCTGACTGACTTTCACCCTTGACTCATGAGCTAGTCATAACCATGACGACAGGTGGTATAGATGAGGGCATCACGCCGGGCGAATCTGTGTTTGCGGCCCTCGTGTAGAGAATAATGGGGATGAGACAAATAAAATGGTAAACATATTCGGTACAGATTTTACAAGGGCAGAGCTGCTTGAGCGCATTAGCTCAATGAAACAAATCGCCGGCGCAACTGTGTTTGAGTATTCTGAAGGAAAAGCTGCCGGCGTCAAGGCCATTGATGTGAAGGCCGGCAAACTCGGGTTTACGATCTTGATTGATCGAGGATTCGATATCGGTGAGGCCTTTTTTGACGGGATACCCATTGCCTGGAAAAACAAGGTGGGCATCATATCGCCCGCCTTTTTTGAACATACGGGACACCAGTGGCTTCGCAACTTCTACGGCGGCTTGATCACGACCTGCGGTCTTTCTCATGTGGGAGAACCCTGTGTTGACGGCACCGTCAGCCATGGTTTGCACGGACGAATCGCGAATACACCGGCAGAGACGTTTCGCGTAGACGAATACTGGGAGGATGACCGTTACATCATAAAGGCTACAGGCAAGGTGAGAGAAGCCATTCTTTACGGTGAAAACCTTGTGTTGACCCGGGAAATCACATGCGCATACGGTGAAAATAAGATTTTAATTAAAGATGTGGTTGAAAACGAGGGGTACAAGGAGAGTCCTTTGATGATCATGTACCATGTCAATCAACCGTATCCGATTGTGAGCGAACATTCGAGGGTTTATAGTTCGGCCCTCTCTGTGGAGCCTCAGCAAAGTGCGGACCACAATTTTCAAACAGTTTTAAAACCATCATCCGATTTCAATTACAGGACGTTTGTTCATAATATGCCAAAAGACCGGGAGAGCGTTTACATGGCAGTCATTAACGAATCTCTGGAAGTCGGTGTTTATCTTAAGTACGATCCGAATGTTCTACCCGTCGGCAATCAGTGGAGCATGTTCGGCAAGCAAGAATACGCTATTGCCATGGAACCTTCGAATACCAATAACATCGGGATTGTTGAAGCACGGGAACGCGGTTGCCTCCCCATGCTGAAGCCCGGGGAAACATGTGAGATTAATTTGGAGATTGGTGTCTTGTGCGGATCTGATGATATTGAGGATTTTATAAAAAGGCTTTAGACAGAGACCTTTATATTTGGATGATAGATTGAAAGGAGTGAGCAAATGAAAGCAATTGTAATTCATGGACCAAGCGATGCAAGATACGAAGAGGTCCCGGTCAAACCACCGCAAGAGGGTGAAGTGGTTATACAAATTAAGGCTATCGGTCTGTGTGGAACGGATTACGAGCTGTACACCAATGAGATGGTCTATATCAAAGAGGGATTGTGTAAGTTGCCTATGATCCCCGGACATGAGTGGTCCGGCGTCATTGTGGAAGTTGGGTCCAACGTCGGCGATTTTAAGGTCGGCGATAAGGTTACGGGTGAGTGTACGATCAGCTGTGGTCACTGCGATTTTTGTAAAAGCGGTCACCACAATATGTGTACAGAACGCACGGAAACCGGTGTGATGAGCAGAGACGGAGCTTTCGCCGAATACATCACGTTTCCCGTGTCTCATTTGCACAAGTTTTCAAACATCTCATTCGAGGAGGCCGCATTGGTTGAGCCAACAGGCGTTGCGTTGTATGTGGTGATGCGTTCCCATATTGCACCACAGGACAATGTGCTCGTGATGGGACCCGGACCGATCGGACTGCAGGCAGCTCAAATCGTTAAGAAAATTTATAATCCCAAACGAATCATCATATCCGGAACACGAGATGAGAGATTGGAGAGGGCTAAAAATTTTGACCTTGACGGCTATATCAACATTCGCAAAGAGGACTTGGCGGAACGTGTCAGAGAATTGACGAATGGCGAGATGATCGACACGGTCATTGAGACGTCAGCGGGTCTTACCGTATTTGAAGATATCAAGAAGGTCATCAATCCCTGCGGAAAGATCGGCATGGTGGGCTTCTTTGGAGACAAGAAACCGGCATGTGATTGGGATTCCTTTACAACAAAAGACATTGCCATCTACGGTGCGTTGGGCAGCCCGAATATCTGGCCGGACGTACTCCGTATGATGGAAAGCGGCCAAATTGAAGCGACGTCCATTGTTTCCCACTCGTTGGATCTCAAGTCCTATGAGGATTTTGAAAACGCGATGAACATGATGGTGAACAGAACGGATAATGCGTGTAAGATTATCATGAAACCTTAGTGAGGTGCCGATATGCCGAAATATATTGATCTTTCGCATCCCATTACCCATCAAATGCCGGTCTTCCCCGCAGATCCCGCAGTGGGAGTGCTTTTGCATCACAATTACCAAAATGGTTATATGGTAAGCCAAGTGATTTTCGGCACTCATACCGGTACGCATATTGATGTGCCTGTGCATAAGCTGCATCACGGCAAAACGGTTGATGAGGTGCCCATAGAGAGATTTGCAAAAAGGGCCTTTGTCATGGACTTGACAGACAAAAGGCCCGGAGAGGAGATCCGTCGGGACGACTTAGACAGATTCAGCGACGAGGTCCTTGATGTGAGTGCTGTGATCTTGAAGACGGGTTGGTCAAAACATTTCAATGAGCCGGATTTCTTTACGTCTTTCCCCGGTTTGAGTGAAGAAGCGGTCGAGTGGCTCATGGAGCACAACATAGACCTCGTTGGTCTTGAAAGCCCTTCAGTCAATGCAAGCCGACATGCAGAAATCCATACGCTTTTGTTGGAGAACGATGTTCTTATTGTAGAGAGTCTGACGAATCTGGACAGCATAACAAATAAGTATGTCGATTTTTTTGCTGTTCCTCTGAAGTTTAAGGGGTTGGACGGATCTCCCGTCAGAGCCTTTGCCGTTGAGCATGAATAGCGTGATCCATTGTAGGATTAAGCAGGTTTTAGCTAAGAGCCGGTGTTTATTGGATTCTGTCCTCCTTCTCGGTGAACCCGAGGCATAATAAGTACGGCAATACTCCCTCCCGGGAGTGTTGCCGTGCGAGCTGTGTCATAATGCACACATTTGGTGTGTGCTATAATGACAATATGAATGTTCAGCAGAGACTGAAAACTTTCGCGTCGGACGTCGTGATTCTGTCGGTATAACAGGTGTTTCACTCTTGTTCTTTTGTCATCTTGACAGATTCGTACATTTGTCCCACAATAGCAGACATCAGATCGGTCGCTAATTTAGAATATGCGATAACCATATAGTACATGCAAAAAGACCAGTTTAATATGAGGAGATCAGAAAGGTGCTTGACAGAAGTAGTCCTATACCGTTACATGTGCAACTTGAAGAAATCATTCGCGACAAGCTAGCTTCCGATTTTTTTTCGCCTGGTTCAAAATTCCCTTCGGAAAATGAATTGTGTGCAAAATACGGAATTAGCAGAATGACGGCACGCAATGTTATGTCCCGATTCGTCCAAGATGGTACTCTCATCAGGGTGCCGGGGAAGGGTACATTCGTGGCGGAGTGTAAAATTGAAGCAAGGCCTCTTTCTTCCGAAGGTATTCGAGAGCAACTTGAGCAACAGGGATACGAGGTGGAAACCGTACTTCTTAGTATCGTCATGGGTGAAGGGAAAGACTTTTACCACCACAAGCTCATGGTGCCCGCAGACGAGAAGATTTATGCCGTTAAAAGACTACGGTCTGTAAAGGGCCAGCCGTTCAGTATTCATGATTCCTTTATCCCTGCATCCTTAGCGCCGGGTCTTGCCAAGCTTAATCTCGTGGACGATCAATTGTGCAATATTCTGAGCAGAGAATATCAACTCTCACGTGCTAAGGTTTACGAAATACTTGAGTCAATCGCGGCGACTAAAGAAGAAGCTGAATTATTAGATGTCACAGCCGGACATCCGTTGCTGTTGTTGAAAGATACAGTCGTAGATGAGTCCGGTACACCTTTTGAATACGCTAAAGTGGTTTTTAGGGGAGACAAAATAAAGGTTCGGCTGGAATTCTAATAGCAGCTGCATACAATCGTTCAGCAAAATAAGGACTGCAAGTTTATGTGCAGCGTATTTCCGACGGCTTTGATTGCGTATTATTCAAGAGTCTGTTTCGTCTTCACGGTTAAAAGAACGCTCGCAGATGAGCTCTTTGACGGCAGGAGACGGTGATTGCCGCGGCGATTTATTTCGTCCAAGACCGGACGAGCCGTTTGCCTGCGAAGGACTTGAAATACCGCAGTGTGGTCGCCGGGACAAGGGGCTCGATATCTTTCAAGCGGCCCGAGAGGAGCATCCCTCTGACTCGCGATGCCGAGATTGCCTCGCCGTTTTCAGTTTGTACGCGCGGAATCACGGTCAGCGTGATCGAATCTTTAAACTCATGCGCAAGGCAGTCGTTGTAGAGTGCAGTTACGGCGTCAAGTGTCTCTTCGCCGACGGTGCGATGCGTGATGCCGAGCGCGGGCGCTATCCTGTCGCGGAAAAGGACGGCGTCAAGGCGCGCTTGTGTCTCCGTCGTGTCGGACTCTTTCTTCAAGAAATAGGAGGGGAAATGCGCGCGCGAGATGATGTAGGAATCAGTCGGGTGATAGATGATCCCCGAGAGGTCGGAAGTTCCCTCCATGACCAGTTTGACGCGTGTTTCTGTCGGGACGGATGAGACATCTTCGCTGAGGATAAAGAGGTGAAGGCGATCAGATCTTGAGAGAGCATCTTCGATAAGTGCCCGGTGCCCTTTCGTAAAAGGATTTGCATTCATCACAATGGATTCGACAGGTCCTCTAGCGGCACCGTGTTCTTGCTCATAGTGTTCACGCTGTTCTTTGAGTTGTGCGATGAAATCATCGATTGTCGGTCTGCCTCTCTCCATAAAGCTGACGCCGCTGTCAGTCTGTGCCAACAACCGGAAGCCGAGATGTTCAAACGCCTGTACCGTATCAGGTTTCGTGTATAGAAAGAGCTTTGACACACCGTCATCCAGCGCTTCCGTGATCATGCCGGACAACAGCTCGTGAAAAACGGCGCCGCCCCGGTAGTCGTCGTGGATGGCGACACACTTGATGCGCGCGCCGTCGCGGGCGCCGGTGGCGATCAGTTGCCCGTCCTTATAAATGCCGTATACGGCGGAATAAGGGGGATCGGTGCGAAGCCCCGCCGTCGCAAGCAGCCTTTCCCACGCCTCGCGGCTTTTTTCATTTTTTGTGTAGTCTAACCGTTCCAGCATTGACAGCCCCCTGACATTTGAAAGCGTCGCCTTTTCCATCCGGGCTTCATTCCGAAGTCATCGCCTAAATCCATTGTACTCTACGGGACCGTTTTTCTTTATTCTGTATGCTAATATTTTTATCAGGACCATGAGAGGGGAGCGTTCGATGGCGGCCATGAATCATGAAATGATGATCGAGGATTGTTACAACTATAGAGTTTGTCGGACCGGAAGAAAAAGCGGCGTGCTGCTGCACGTGACGAGTTTGCCGTCACCTTACGGAATCGGCACCATGGGCGACCACGCGCTTGAGTTTATTGATTTTCTCGTGCGATCAGGACAATCTTACTGGCAGATTTTGCCTCTCGGTACGACGGGATTCGGCAATTCTCCTTATCAGAGCTTTTCTACGCGAGCGGGCAATCTCTATCTGATCGACCCGGACGCATTGATCCGCGAAGGTCTTCTGCCGGAGAATGCGCCGATGCAATTTGATTTCGGCGATGATCCTGCATGTGTCGATTACGGCCTTCTTTGGGAAAACAGGCGCAAGCTGCTTTACCTTGCATGGGAGGCCTTTCAGAAGGTGCCGAATGAATCACTCAAACAGGCATTTGAGACGTTTCGTGCACATGAGGGAGCTTGGCTTCAAGATTACGCTCTCTTTATGACGATCAAAACCGCCATGAACGGCGCCTCGTGGCGTTCGTGGCCGGATCCTTTAAAGTGGCGGAATCCGGTCGCTCTCGTAGAATTCACCGAATCCCACCGCGAGGACATTTTGTTTGAACAGTTTATTCAATTCCTGTTTTTCCGCCAATGGAGCCGTATCAGGGAGTACGCGTCGCGGGAGGGCATAGAGATTATCGGCGATCTCCCGATTTACGTTGCGGAGGACTCCGTCGAGGTGTGGCAAATGCCTTCTTTGTTTCAACTTGACGAGACCTTGACTCCTACGTACGTTGCCGGCTGTCCGCCCGACGTCTTTAACGATGACGGTCAACTGTGGGGCAACCCGCTCTACGATTGGGAGGCGCACAAAAAACAGGGTTATGCGTGGTGGATTGAACGTGTCCGTTTCCAGATGCGCCTGTACGACATCATCAGAATTGACCACTTCAGAGGGTTGGAGTCGTATTGGTCTGTTCCGTACGGCGACAAAACGGCTCGACGCGGCCAATGGATCGACGGCCCCGCCGATTCGCTCATCGAGGCGCTGCGCGATGCTCTCGGCACCTTGCCCGTAATCGCGGAGGACTTGGGTTATATGACGCGGGAGGTCGATGCGTTCCGCGACAGGTCCGGTTTCCCCGGTATGAAGGTCTTGCAATTTGCCTTCAATCCCGATGCCTCAAGTGATTACCTGCCACACAATCTCGTGGAGGATGCCGTCTTGTATATAGGTACCCACGATAACGATACCGTTGCCGCGTGGATTGCGCATGCCGATCCGCGCGAGCTTTCTTTCGCAAAACAATATCTCGGGCTTAGCGAGGAAGAGGGTTATATCCGCGGGATGCTTCGCGGTGCCGCTACGGCTGTCTGTCAAACAGTCATCTTTCAAATGCAAGACTTGCTCGCATTGGGAGATGAGGGCAGAATGAACCGTCCCGGCCAAGCGGAAGGCAACTGGCAATGGCGTATGTTGCCGGACCAACTGACGCTTGAACTTGCATCCTCGCTTAAAGAGCTCACGCGGATGAGCGGCCGCCTATCCTCAAATTTAATAGCCATCTGAAGAATACCTGCAGACTTTTCCGGAATTTCTCAAAGGTAGGGAATTGATCCCTTTCTTGACAGGATCTTGCGTGTCACCCGGCGATGCACTTTTGAATATGACACGCGATCATTTACCCCGTAGAGGCCGTGACGCGTGCTCTCTATAGGTCATCATGACGACTGCGCAGGTGTCCACAGTACGTGGACACGCATATATATGCGACGAGGGAAAATCCTTAAAACACTTGCTGTATCTTGCTTATAGCATATTGGATGAATATGTTATGTTTTTGTTCATAAAACTTTAAAAACGCGATAAAGCTGTTTTCAGGGGGTTCAACGGCCTCAATCTCCCAAAACCCTGTCACTCAAGTTATACACAGAGTTATTAACATTATCAACATAAATGTGCATAGAATCGGAAAAAAGTGAACAGCAAACGAGACATTTCGCGCCGAAAATACCGTGAAAAACGTGCTTTTCATATACCAATCATCTCGCTGCCGGCGAGAAGTGCGGGAGGCTCGCTTCATACTTAAGATACATAACGAATTGCTTGCAATCTCGTTGTCACCGATGGTGCCCTGCGGTAAAATATAAAAGATAGGAGGTCGATATGAAGATAGCTGTAGCCAGTGATCACGGCGGGTATGAACTCAAGGAAAAGATTAAGCAGCACTTGACAGAGTGCGGTCATGAAGTGGTTGATGCCGGTACACATTCGACAACGTCCGTCAGCTATGTTGACTATGGCCGTAAAGCGTGTGAGGAAGTCCGGAACGGATCGTGCGAGCGTGCCATTCTCGTGTGTGGAACGGGTATCGGCATGTCGATCGTCGCAAACAAGCACAAAGGGATCCGAGCGGCTCTTTGCACGAACGCCTTTATGGTCGATATGGCGCGCCGACACAATAATGCGAATGTGCTTGTTCTCGGTGCACGCGTTCTCGCCATTCCCTATGCGATGATTTTGGTCGATGTTTTTTTGTCGGAACCCTTTGAGGGAGGACGCCATTTGGAGCGCGTCAACCAGATTACAAAATTGGAGGAAGAAATCTGTGAGTGAGACAATTCAGGAGATGAAGGGTGTTTATATATTGGATCACCCGTTAATCCAGCACAAGGTCGCTCTATTGCGTGACAAGAATACCAACACGAAAGACTTCCGAGATCTGTTGAGCGAGGTGGCGATGCTTATGGCGTATGAGGTCACGCGCGATCTGCCTTTACGTCCTGTCGATATCGAAACGCCCATTAGTACGGCGCATTGCCATATGTTGGAAGGGAAGAAGTTGGCGCTTGTTCCGATCCTGCGTGCCGGCTTGGGGATGGTTGACGGTATGACGAACCTTATTCCGATGGCAAAAATCGGGCATATCGGACTTTATCGCGATCCCGTCACGCTTGAGCCTGTTGAGTATTACTGCAAATTGCCGGAGGACATCCAGAACCGGGACGTGATCCTGCTTGATCCCATGCTCGCGACAGGCGGTTCGGCATCAGCGGCTGTCGATTTTCTCAAAATGAGAGATATTCAAGATATCAAGTTTGTCTGCCTTGTTGCCGCGCCTGAAGGCATTAAGCATTTCCACGACGCGCATCCGGAGATTCCGATCTATTGCGCGGCACTTGATGGCGGTCTCAATGAGCACGCCTACATCGTGCCCGGTCTCGGCGACGCAGGAGACCGTCTGTTCGGCACGAAGTAATTACTTTTTGATTTTTTGCTCCCGCCGCACCCGACCGGGTGCGGCGGGAGCCGTTTCCTCTAAGCCGATCGAAAATAGTAGACATGATCGGCAAAGCTGATTTTACATTTGTCCGGTAAAAGATGTTCGCGGTGCTTCGGCAGCTTGATGCCGTCCAGTGTCGTCCCGTTTTTCGATCCGAGATCTTCGATGAAATAACTCCCGGAGCGCCTGCGTATGACGGCGTGCCGGCGGCTCACGGAATAAGAATCTATCCAAAAATCCGCCTTACCCATATCTCGCCCGATTGCGAATTCCTCCGTAAGGATATACGCGTGATGGCCGAGTTCCTCCTCGGGTGTGCCCGGCAGACCTTCGGAAAGTTGAGCGATTTTGAACCGGTCGGAAGTGAGATCTAATTCTTGTGTCACTTCGTGGATGGTCTCGTGATTTTGATAGCCGAAAAGGGCATCCCCGAACTTCTTTAGCTTTGCCATCACGCGCTCACCGATAGAGCTTTGATCTGCGGTCGTCCCACCTCTTTCGTTCATTATCCGTGCATGGTCTGCAGCAGAGGGGGGGCGGGCATGCTCAAGCTGCCGGTGCGCACTCACCGTGCTGTATTCAACCTCCTGCGCATGGTCATAGGTTTCGCCGCATAATGATTTTGACTCAAGCAACAGATCGAAAGAAGCTTCTTTCCGAAATAATTCGCTCAATTGTGAGATCGACGACGCATCCCAGTGGAAGATCGCGCCCATCCATTCGATCAACGTGGGTTCCTGATCACACCTCATATGTTCCGGATTGTTGAGGGGCAACGAGACGATCTGAATCGTGAGGTCTGCCTGCTCTTCTGCATAGCGCTCGACGAATATCAGCTCGGGATGCAGCAATACCGGGATGATCGGGAGCAGATGGTCACTTGCCGTTTCAATGGCTTCCATCGTTTTGCACAAGACCCTGAAGCCCGTGATCGCATCCGTCGGCATCGTATGTACCGCTTCCGCCAACGGCAATCTCCCGCGCTGCGGCACAGTGAACTTCCATGAGGTGCGATCGGCTCTGAACCAGGAAACGGGAGAAACGGCGTGTGGGCGGTGCCGCAAAAACGCCGTATCCGCCAGCGTGTCGATGGACGGATACGGCGTCCGGTTCGGAGCGGCCAACATCCATACAGCGCGTGTGTCCGTTTTGTTCAGCTGCATGGATGTTGTTCCGTCTCCTCGCATGTTGTTTCCCGACTCATATCTGGTCATAGACGGAGGAACTGAATACTTTGTCGATGAGATTTCTGGCAAAAGCGATGATGTTTTCTCGGAACAGGAGGGCGACCGTGATAAGCACGGCGATGATGATAATGACCTCGAGTGTTCCGAAGCCGCTCCAAGCGACCCGTTCCGGTGCATTATTCTTTTTTAATCGTCTCATAGTGTGGCTCCTTTCATACGCGTTCCTTGTTATTGTGCGTAATACCATTGTTGTCTCAGTGCATGCTGCGCGTGATCACACTTCCATGCAGATGTCCGCCGATCATGTCAAAATTGACAGAAAGACATCGACGTTCTCAGGCCAAAACTCCCATTTGTGTCATCGCGGGGAGGATGACCGTCGCCATAACGACAATCAGGTCGATCGCCATCGGAAAGACGAACTTGAGCGAGCGTTGTTCGGCACGACCCCGCATCGCATCGCGGTAAAGTTGTCGCCCGTGTTCGGCCTGCATGCGGATCAGTTCCAGGATTTCTCTTCCGCCTTCTCGTTCATAGCGTGCCATGAGGCGCAACGCCGATTGTACTTCCGGTAACGGGCAGTGCTCCGCGAGCCAGTTCGCAGCCATCACGCTGTCGTAACCCGTCTCAAGATGAATGACGGCTTTATTCAGATCGTTTGCGACGGGGTCGTCGGTCTGTCTGTTGACGAGATTGACTTTTGCGACCATGCGAAGGGCCCGGTCAAATGTCAGCCCGCTCTTGAGGAGGATATAGAGTGTGTTGACAGCGGCCGGATAATAAAAACGATAATTCTCCCGCCGCTTTGCCGCCTTTGAACAGCTTTCGATATCACGTGCGATGGAGACGGATACGATCGCTAAGACGACAATAAATGTGGAGGCGCGACCCGACAGAAAAAGGATCGTCGCGACCAGAAAGCCGAATGCCAAATCGCCCACTTTTCCGGCCATGTAATGAAGCCATGCATCGTTCTTGTCTTCTGCGAGCAGCTGAACAGATGATGAAATCGTCATGCCGATCTGCCCCGGTAGCCAGTCCAGGTATATCCGCGACAAAAAGGTTGCCGCGCGCCTGTTCTTAGGCGGTTTTCTCGTCCGCTTCTCCTGTCTTTTGGATAGACGCGTTTTGCCTTTGCTCTTTTCCGGCGCGAGCAACAGAAGAAGAACGAAGAGAGCAAACATGGAGAGGAGATAAAGGGCTGTGAGGGGAATAAACATATTCCCGTCCTGTTGAACGTTTCGGCTGTAGGAAACTGCGCCGCCGAATACAAAGCGCGCCATAACAAAGGGAATGACCGACAAAATCGCCGCTTCGCTCGTTTGACCTTTGCGTTCGTTGGCGACTTCGCTCTGCATGTTGATTTGTGCTGACAGATCGTCGTGGCTCTGTCGGACAAAGACGTCGATGCGCCCTCCTGATCTCGACAGGAGCGTCAATATGGTCATGTCGCGCGTACAGACCGGAAGTCCGACTTCACGCGTAAATGCCGCGAGTGCTTCGTGGAGTGACATTTGCGCTTCCAAATTCTTCTTTAGCCGTAGAAGGGAACGGATGAGTTTATTGTGTCTTCCCAGTTGTTCCGTCAGAGGTTTGACGGATTCCGATAACGCCGACTCAAGAGGAACGCCTGCGGACAGGCGCGTGGCAAGGTATCCCAAGAGGTGTTGGTACTGCGTGAGCAAGAGCCTGCCTTCGCGTAAATGGAAGAGATGCGCAAGCCCGAGCCCAAGCAATAAGGCTCCGGGGACGGTTGCGAACCATCCGGAAGGTGTCGACCCGAGAAAAGCGATGGAAGCGAGTCGTGAGGGAATGATAGCGAATAGGATCCACTTGAGAGCGGCCGCTCCGCGTCTGCCGAGGTCGGCCGCGGCCCTGTTTCGTACCGACGTTACCATGATTCGGGTAGTACGGTTTCTCTTGCGTTGATCGTCTCTGGTCATGATGTCTCCTGTCTGTTGATGATGACGGTGTTGTCTCGTGTTATGTTTCCGATGGCAGTGAATAGTGAGTTTCCAGCTGAAAGGCATCCTCACGGAACCCCTTTACGGAGCTGATTTCGCGGACAAGCCGGCGCCCATCCGCTAAACGAACGAGGTGGACGATCAAATCGATGGAAGAGGCGACCATCCTTCTGCACGCTTCCCATGGGAGCTGGGAGGCGGTCATAAGCAACAGGGAGAGTCGGTTGAGCATCTCGACCGTGCTGTTTCCGTGTCCCGTCGACATGGATCCCGGGTGACCCGTCTGCATCGCTTGGATCATGTCGTATGCTTCCGAACCGCGGACTTCCCCGACGATGACGCGATCAGGTCTCAAGCGCAAGGAGGAGTGGATAAGATCGGAGAGAGAAATCGCTCCTCCTCCGTCAACGGCGGACGCTCTCGCCTCCAGACGCACGAGGTTATGTTTGCCGGTAAGGTCGAGCTCGGAGGCGTCCTCAACTGTCACAATGCGTTCGTGCTCGGGAATAAAGGCGGCGAGCGCGTTCAAAAATGTCGTTTTCCCTGATGCCGTACCGCCACTGATGAAAATGTTTTTGCGTTCTTTGACGGATTCGATCAGAAAATGCGCTTCTTTGGCGGGCAGTGTGCTGTTGTCAATAAGTGCTTCCATTGTCGGCATAATCCCCGTAAATTTTCTGATGGAGAGGACGGGGCCGTCGGGTGCTGCGGGCGGCAAAATCGCGTGGACACGGGAGCCGTCGGCGAGTCTCATGTCGGCGATGGGGGAGCGCTCGTGGACGAGTTTATTCGCGCGTCCGAAATAGCGGCTGATGACGTGCGTGAGATGAGCGGGTGAATCGAAGGAGTAGTCGGTTTTTTCCAGTCTGCCGTTTCGTTCGATGTAGATTTGCGAGGGTGCGTTGACCATAATCTCCGTGACGGACGGCTCGTCCAGGAGCGGTTGCAGGATGTCGAGTCCGCGCATCGCGTCAAAAAGGTGGCGGATCAGGTGTGTTTTTTCGTGAACGGTCAAATGGGATCCTTGCGTCCGCATTGACACCTCCGCCGCGATCATGCGCCGCAGTTCCTCATCTGTCGGCTCCGCCCCCGGCTCGAGCCGCGATGCGATGCGTCGAATCCATACCTGTTTTTCCTTATAACTCGGAAGCAATGCCCGGCACCTCGCTATACGTGATGTGATCAATCTCTTTGAGTGTTTGGCGTCTATGCGGAAGTTCAAGGATGCGGCATTCATGGGGGAGTTTCGCCAGAAACAGTCCGAGCTCGCGTTGGGCGACCAACTCTTTATCTGAGTTTCCGACAGGGGCATCCACGTAGATAAAATCACACAAGACGGAGAGGGAGAGGATATCGCCGAGCGGCAATCCTTCCATGTCAACCCACAATGTTGTCGGCTGCGATCTCGTATGGGTGTATTCGCGCCACGCATGCGTGATCTGTCTCAATGTCCCGATATCGCACGTAATCATATCGTCCGACCGCTCCGGCATGGAACATGTGTAGTAGCCGTCCTCGTGCATATACAGCCATCGCCCCATGTCGTTGACTTCGGGAATATCACCGACAGAGAATCGGTAAATGAGATCACCGAATGTCAGCCCGTGGCCGCGGCGGAAGCTGTTCTCGATCTGATAGAGAGGTTTGATCGGAAGATAAATGACCGTGTGTCCGAGCGACTGTTCCCTTCCGATCACATAGCGCGTGACGCGCGTTCCCGCCTCATGTGAAAAGGACAGATGTGTTCCGATGCTGTTGGCGCACTGGGTGCCGGTCGAAAGGGACGGATTGTCGGCTGTGAGGTAACGCCGTATGATCGCGTCCATATGGGACGCTCGCACGAACCGGGAAACGGAGAGGGTTTCAAGAGGTTTTGCTCTCATAAGGTTATCTGTGCGGACGTTGCAATCTCTCTCTGCCGGACATTCGCGAGAAAGGCATGAAGGCGTATCGGCGCCTTCTTTGTTCTCGCTCTCGCATAAGTTGATATGGAGCGCCAAAGCGTGGAGATGGGCGAGCGTGGTTTCGACGGGGAGAGACTGCGGGGCGATGGAAACAACAATACGGCGCAGTGTCTCCTGAGCGAATGCATCGACAGCGCTGAGCTTCTCGCGTGCATCCTCGGCGCCTATGGAAATGACCTCGTAGGCGCCGTCCGACAATGAGCGCAAACGTCTCGAAAGCCGCGACTGATAACCGCGATGATCGTCGATGTATAACACAACAGGTCTCATATCCGCTCCTTCATCCACGTTCAAAAGGCTCGACTTTGCCTTGCCGGGCTCGATTTATCGCAGGCCCGGGCCGATTGATCCGGTAAAAGAAAAATGTGTCATGAGCTGTCGAGAATGAGCGGTTTTGTCGGATATGAAACGGCGGGTCCGTTTTTTTCTGTGGTACAATATGAAAAAATGAATACAATGATTATCAAGAGTGGCGGAGGGACAGGCCCCATGAAGCCCGGCAACCGGCGTGATCGCATCGGTGCCAAATCCTGCAGACCGGAGCGGTCTGAGAGATGATACTTTCCAGACCTCCCCGCGGGAGGTTTTTTATTGGAGCAGTTGCTCGGTTGACTCGGAAATCTAAAGAAGGACGGGAAATTACTATGTTCAACTCGACAAATGATTCATGGCTCTTTACATCGGAATCGGTGACGGAAGGTCATCCCGACAAGGTTTGCGACCAAATTGCCGATGCCGTTTTAGATTCGATACTTGAACACGATCCTTACGCGCGCGTTGCGTGCGAGACCGTGACGACGACGGGTTTGGTGCTCGTGATGGGCGAGATCACCACGACGTCTTACGTCGATATTCCGTATATCGCCCGTGAGACGATCAGGGGAATCGGCTATACGGGCAGTCAGTTCGGCTTCGATGCCGATTCGTGCGCTGTTCTGACATCAATTGATGAACAATCGGCCGATATTGCGATGGGCGTTAATTGCTCTTTTGAAGAGAGGGCCGGTGAAACGGGCGATCATTTGGGCGCCGGAGATCAGGGGATGATGTTCGGATTCGCCAACACGGATACGCCTGAATTCATGCCTCTCCCGATTACGCTGGCGCACAGGCTCACACGTAAAATGGCTGAGTCGAGAAAGCTCGGCCAGGCGCCGTCCTTTTGTCCCGACGGCAAATCACAGGTGACGGTGCGTTATGAGGGCGACCGCCCCGTACATATCGAAGCCGTCGTCATCTCGACGCAGCATCACGCGGAGGCGACACTTGAGCAGGTGCGCGACGAAGTCGAGGATCACGTTATTTTCCCGATTCTCGCGGGAGATCTTTTTGACAGTCAAACGAAGATCTACATCAATCCCACCGGACGCTTTGTGATCGGCGGCCCGCAAGGTGATACAGGGCTTACCGGGCGCAAGATCATCTGCGATACGTATGGCGGGTTCGGTCATCACGGAGGAGGTGCCTTTTCCGGCAAAGACCCGACAAAGGTAGACCGGACAGGTTCATATGCAGCGCGCCATATCGCGAAAAATCTAGTCGCCTCGGGTCTTTGTTCGCAGTGCGAGGTTCAGCTTGCATACATCATCGGTGTCTCGCATCCTGTCTCCGTGACCGTCACGGCGTTCGGCACGTGCGGAAGATACTCGGATGAGTATTTGAGCAATCTCGTGCGATCGAAGTTCGATCTCCGTCCCGACGCGATCATCGAGCGCTTCGACTTGAGGAGACCGATTTACACGCAGGTAAGCAACTACGGTCATTTCGGACGCCCTGAGCTCGACTTGCCTTGGGAGCGACTCGACGCCGTCGATCTGTTCTAACCCCGGGTGTGAAAGGTTGAAACACGCATGCGCGATCAGCGACAGTCCTTGTTAAAGAATAGTGAACCTGTTTCTTTTTCAGGTGTCGTGACGCGCGTGATTTTCCGCAACGACGAAAACGGTTATTCCATTCTGGATATCGAAGGTCGGGGGGACGCGTGGACCGTGACCGGCGTGATGCCGCATATCACGGCGGGAGATATGGTGTCTGGCGAGGGTTCTTGGCGCGATCATCCGACGTACGGGCCTCAGATTGCCGTAAGCCAGATCAGCAGAGACGAGCCGCGTGAACGTGACCGCATTGAGAAATATCTCGCTTCCGGAGCCGTAAAAGGCATCGGTGAGGCAACAGCCAGGAAGCTCGTCCAAGCTTTTGGCGACGACACATTGACGATTATGCGCCAAGAACCCGAGCGCGTCGCCAAGATTCGCGGCATCGGATCGGCAAAAGCCGAGAGCTTCAGCAAACAGCTCAAAGACGACCGCGCGTATCAGGACTTATCGCTCTTTTTGTTGCCGCACGGCATCGGGCCGGCACGCATCCACCGTATTTATGCGATATTCGGTATGGCGGCGGAGATGCTCATCCGGGAGAATCCATTCCTTCTCGCCGAACGCGTGCCGGGTATCGGTTTTCAAACAGCCGATCGTCTCGCCGTTGAATTGGGTTTCAGAGGCGACCACCCGGCGAGACTCAAAGGCGCCGTCCTCTTTGCGATGAATCAATCGCTTTTCCTGAACGGCAATACGGTCATCCACGAGGACAGCGTCGCAGGCTATCTGTCGGAGCGCCTTGCAGTGCCGGCGGATAACATAAGGGACGCGATTGCCGCTCTTCTGGCTGAGAGGAAAATTGTCAAGGTTTTAAGCGAAGCAGATCAGAGCTCGGGTGAGGGAGTCTCTGCGACAGATGTCGTGCGTTTCTTTTCAGACGGGCCGTCGCCGCTTGGATCGTCTTTCATGTCTGAAGGACTGATGTCGCTCTCCGATGTGGCAGTCATCGAGCGATCGCTGGCTCAACGTCTACGTTTTCTATCCTCCGTCCCGCGTACGGGCGATCACTTTATGAGCGAAGATCAAGCGTCGCGCGCTGTTCGCCAGGTGGCGAAAGAGGAGGGATTCGAACCCGGCGATGAACAGACGCGAGCGATTGTGATGGCGCTGACTCACCCGCTTTCCGTGCTGACGGGAGGTCCCGGAACAGGGAAGACGACGACCGTACGGCTTTTGACGCGTATTTTGCGAGAGCGCGGCGAAGAGATCTTGCTGGCGGCGCCGACGGGACGCGCGGCAAGGCGTCTGGCCGAAGTTTGCAGGATGAACGCGCAGACGTTGCACCGGCTGCTTTCTCTGCAAGTTCGAGACGACGATGTCCCCGATGCCGCCTTTTGGCTGACGGCGGAGGCGATTGAAGGCGATACGCTGATCGTCGATGAATGTTCCATGATCGACGTGTTTTTGTTTTCGCACCTGATGTCCGCGATACGCCCCGGCATGCGCGTCTTATTGATCGGGGATGCCGATCAGCTTCCGTCGATCGGTCCCGGGCAGGTGCTGCGCGATATCCTCTCCGCTCCGTTTCTCCCGCATACACGGCTGACACAGATCTACCGCCAGGAAGAGCACAAGCTTATCGTATCGAACGCGCACCGCATTTTGAGAGGAGAGGAACTCGTCCTGGACCAGTCTCTCGAATCGGATTTCATCTTTATTGATTGTGCCGATGAACAGGAGATGCACGACGGCGTGTTGAAGCTTTGTCAAAGCGTTTTGCCGGATCATTACGGGACGGACGGCATTTACGGTGTGCAAGTCCTGTCAGCGATCAGGCGCGGCAAAGCAGGCATCATCGAATTGAACCGCGCACTTCAGCAACTCTCACGCGGCAAAGAATTCTTTTCGGTTGAAGCGCACGGTTATCGCCTGACGTCAGGCGACAAAGTGATGCAGACGAGAAATCACTACGACCTCGAGTGGACGATCCCCCGGACAGGCATCAGGGGAAAGGGCGTCGTAAACGGGGAGATGGGCATCGTCCAGTCTATCAGCCTCTCGGGAAAGAGTGTGACGATTCTCTTCGAGGATGAGAAAATGGCAACGATCGAAGGGGCCGATCTCGACGACATCGATCTTGCCTATGCGACCACCATTCATAAATCACAAGGTTCTGAATACCCTGTCGAAATTCTCGTGATACCTGCAGGGGCACCTGCATTCCTGACGCGCAATCTCCTTTACACGGGCGTGACGCGCGCGAAAGAGCGGCTGTTTCTGCTTACGCGCCGTCGCACATTGGAGATGATGCTTGCGAACAATGAGGCCAATGAGCGGCGGGGCATGCTCCTCCATTGGCTTTGTAAACCGGTGGAAGGGAACCTGTTTGTTCTAGGATAAGCGTCCGTTTCGACTAAGATTGTAAAGTCCAAACCGCTGAGAGGAGAGTGTCTATCGTGAACAACAAGCGCTCACCTCGCGGGCAGAACGGACAAGTCGGCGATCTCCTGCGCAGGCATTTTATCAATTTTTACTACCACCCGTATTGCGCCGTCTGCGATCGACCCGTCGTACCGCCGCTTCCGTCACCGTTCGTTTGCCGCGACTGTCTCTCCATTCTGCCGTTCCGTATGGAGCGGGAACAGTGTTCATGGGATTACCCGTGGCCTCTCTTTGCGACGTTCTATTACCGCGATCCCTTGCGTAAGATGATGGTCTCGATGAAGTTTTCCGAAAGGATGGACCGGGCGGAGGCGATCGCGCCGTTCATGTATAGAACAATGGCGCGCAATAAGATTGACGCCGATGCCGTCATCCCCGTGCCGCTACACGAGAAGCGGCTGTCGGAGCGGGGCTATAACCAAGCAGCGCTGCTTGCCGAAGTGATCGCGAGGGAAGCCGGGATATCGGTCGCGGGCGAAGTGCTTTACCGCGACGTGTACACCGGCCGCCAAAGCGAGAGTCGGTCCGCGAAAGAGCGACACCGACAGTTGGCCGACGTCTTCAAACTCAACAAACAGTCTCCCCTGATAGACGCATTGCGTGGGCGTACCGTGCTCCTCGTTGACGACGTGTTAACGACAGGAGCGACGCTTTCCGCCGCGGCAAAACCGCTTGTCGGGGCGGGACTGCGCGTCATTTGCATGGTCGCGGCGTCCGATAAGGAGAAGTATCGCAGTTACCGTGAAGCTCTTGAAGATTGGGAAGGACTCTCTTCCGTGTTGATTTGATACGTCCTCGGCAAATCCCGCATGGTAAAATAGAACAACTCAATCATGTGGGGGTGGACAAGATGCCGGATTTTTGGATCGTAGCCGCGGGACTCGTACTGCCGGGACTGCTGACCGGTGTCGGCGCATTGCCCGCTCTCTTTACAAGGAACGTCACAAGGAAATGGCTCGATGCGATGCTCGGGTTTGCCGCGGGTGTTATGTTGGCGGCGACATGCTTCTCTCTCATTCTTCCCAGTATCGAAATTGGCGGCGGTACATTTAAAGCTGTTCTTATAACGGGTGCGGGCATCATAGCCGGCGCTGTGATCATCGACTTGATAGACCATTTCGCTCCGCATGAGCATTTGCTGGACAAACACCACGAAGGCGTCCCTGCAGATTCTCTCAAAAAGATTTGGCTCTTTATTATTGCGATCGCAATCCATAACTTACCCGAGGGTATGGCCGTCGGTGTTGCTTTCGGTTCCGGGGAATTATCGCAAGGAATCCCCATCGCCATCGGCATCGGTCTTCAGAATATGCCGGAGGGACTTGCCGTCGCCTTTGCCCTGATACGCGAGAATTATCGTGTCGGCAAGGCATACTGGGTTGCATTCTTAACAGGTATGATCGAGCCGCTGGGCGCGCTACTCGGGTATGGGCTCGTTCGGCTGTTCAGCCCGGCGCTTCCGCTTATACTCGCCTTCGCTGCGGGTGCCATGCTCTTTGTCATTGCAGACGAGGTCATCCCGGAGACGCACAGCGGAGGCAACGAGAGGACGGCGACGTACTCTCTCATTATCGGCTTTGTCGTGATGATGGTGATGGATATTGCGTTAGGGTAAGTGACACATCGCGTCGGGCAATGCGTGGGGCGCTTTGTCCGGCAGTGGTAAGGGGGCGATGTGTGCTCCGGTTCTTTTGCGGTGAAGTCGTTTTTCTCAGTTATTTACACTGTCGTGTTTATAGTATTAGCATTTTTCCCGAGATCGAAATAGCAGCGCGAGATCTCGCCGAATCGTTGGTGGCTTATGTCGATGAGCCGTTCCATCGTAAAAGGCGGTATGCTGAGGATGTCGTACAGATCGGTCTTTGCAGAAGACACGGTCTCCTGCATCAGGCGGGCGAATTTCAATTGCGATTGCAACTCGGACAGGAAGCTCATCATCAAGATGGGATCATGCATGAGCAGGACGATGCAGAGCAGACAGGCGTAGGGATCGTTCGTACCGATGCCCGCATCGTATTCGCCCTTCGTCAGTGCACCCTCGGGGAGCAGCATGAACAGTTCGTGATCAGGAAGTGAGCTTTCCATGTCGCTCGGGAAGACGCGCTGACCGTGCGCGATGGCGTTTCTGTATTCTCTAAGCACTTGCAATGCTTGAGCCAGGAATGTCTTCGCTTTCTCTATCGATATATTTGGAGGGCGATGTCCTGTCTGCCCCCAGATCATCTTTTCACAGACTTCGTTTTTGTCCTGCTCGCGGAGAATGTTGTACCATTGAATGGCGATCCCGAATTCGACGTCATGGATGAAAATCCACGGAGGCAGTTGGCGGTTGGCGAGTAAAAAATGGTGCGAATACGATTGTTCTTCCTGCTCGGACTGAAGGTAGCGGAGCTTGCCCGCGAGCGATCGCAATGTGTTCGTCGAGACGGGGTGCGCGTCTTCGTAGTATCCGCGATAAAGAAAGTTATCGTTCGGATCGTCAATGTTCTCCCGGCTCATCACGCCGTATTCTCGCGAGATTAAATACGCCAGTTTTGTTTTGAACGATGCCTCAATATAAAGGATGCCTTTGAGAATGACTTGATAGAAGTTCATGTTCAGCATATGGGCCAACTGAAGATCAAGAAGCGACGGGTTGCCGATGAATTGGCGCTCCGTCAGGCCTCCGTAGAGATGCTTGTTGAGGTTGACGAGCGAGTAGTAGGAATACGTGCTCAACGCCTCGATGGCTTCTTTTTCATCCTCAATTGCGATACCGCGGTTTCTTAAAAAGTCGATCTGCTCTTCGTATGTGCGAAACGTTTTCTTTCTTAGCATGCTTTTGATTCTCCCATGAGTGATCGTTGATTCTATTGTCTCATAAATAATAACGCCTACCGTCTCGCGGCGGTCAATCTCTTTTGCACGGTCGTTTTGTCGGAAAGTTCGAAATAGATCTGTGCTCTGAGTTTATATAGCATAGGATCCCGTGGTTTACTGGACAGCTTCTTTGCTTAGACCCATAATATAAAATAGTTATCAATAAACACTCCCGTCTCTTCCGAGAAGAGGTCACGCGCGAAAGGTGGTTATCTATGAAGCAACTCGGATTCGGCACGATGCGACTTCCCGTTCTTAATCGCGATAAAAGAGATTCCATCGATCTGGATCGTTTTAAAGGGATGGTAGACACCTTTATGGAGAGCGGATTCTGTCATTTTGATACGGCTTATTTTTATCATGGTGAGCAGAGCGCGTCGGCTTTCCGTGAGGCCGTTGCCTTGCGCTACGATCGCGATCAATTCACGGTTACGGATAAGATGCCGATATGGCTCGTCGAGCGCGAAGAGCAGCTGAACGAGATTTTCGAGGAACAGCTCAAGCGCTGCGGCGTTGAATATTTCGATTTTTACTGGATTCATGCGCTCAGTCACATAAGCACTGCTATTACAATACAATGGCAGTGCTTTTTTTCATGCCCTGAAATCGTGAGGTTTCCGGGTTTTCTTTTTGTACGATATATGTGCGTTTTGAGCGATTTTTGCGAAATGTTGACGTATGGTTGCACGACAGTCTTAAAAATGCACCACATTCTGCATGATTGACAACACTATGTACGATACAGCAATATGACAAGTTTCATACCGTACTAACTTTTATAGCAGAAGTTTGCTGCTACTCTGATCACAAATCACTCCGACAAAACACCTCAAATCATTCCGGCAATATGCCGCAAATCACTCCAGAATCCCTTTCTGTGGATATTTCTCATATTGATGGAGTAAAAAGAAACGAAAGATGGGTTCAAGGCATATTGCAATCTTATGCACGAAATATTTGTACAACGGCTGCAACCATGCCAAAGAGAAAGTAATGTAATAGACAAATCCCGGTTTGTCAGATAGACACAAATTCTAATTTATCTACTTCAATTCGTTTTCAATTTCTTCGATAGTCGGCATAGACGACTTGAATTTTCGGCATTAATCTTTTAAGCAGCCAATAGGAATAACCAACACACCGTCATCTCTTCGATAACCAAATTGAGTTGCGGTAATTACCAATTTTAAGTCCGGAATGCGAAGATGATTTTGTCTTTCTTTTTTATTATACTCCCTCACTAATCTTTCAATTTCACATAAATGTTTAGCCCCCTCATCGACTCCGTACTCTCCTAGTTTTATCTCTATGAGCGCATATCTTCCATCATTCAAATGAAGTACTGCGTCTGCTTCCAGCCCCAATCTGTCACGATAGTATGACAGATAGCCATCGTTATTTGATGAATATATTTTTAAATCCCTTATGCACAAAGATTCGAATAAAAAACCGAGAGTTTTATAATCTTTATCAAAGTATTCCGGAGACACACCAAAGGCTGCAGTCGCAATAGAAGGGTCTATGAAGTTTCTTTTCTGTGAAGATCGAATTGAGGTTTTTGATCTGATTGCGGGACCCCATGCATCGACATTTTCTATAATCATCAACTTTTCCAGCGCAGATACATAATCATAATAACTCTGTCTAGACATATCGCAGGTCGCATTAATGTCTGCCAAAATAGTTTTTGTTTCAGCCAAAGTACACAAATTACGCGCATAAGATTTTAAAATCGCTTTCGCCCATTGAGAATTGCGCTTCACACCGTCTATGTTGGAAATATCCACATTGCAAGTCTGGTTAAAAAGGTCTTTTGTTATAGCAAGTTGAGCCCCGGGGGTTTTTCTATTCAAACTTGCTGGCCAGCCCCCTCTGCAAATCGCAAATTTAATTTCATCTATTGTCAAATCGGAATGACATCCTTCAAATGAATCCGGATTATCAAATAAATTTTTAAGCGAGACTTCTCCGCTTGATTCCCCACTTTCAAAAAGACTCATCGGATACATCTTGAGCCTCGATATTCTAAGTGTGCCAGTATGCGGTGTCTTTACCGTGTTTGAGCTTGAACCCGTTAAAATATATTGTCCTACTTCTCCGCTATCATCAATGTCTTTCCTTATTGCACCCCATATCTTAGGAGCATCCTGCCACTCATCAAACAGTCTGGGTTTTTCTCCCTTCAATAAATCCGAAGGACGTGTGTTGGCAATTATAAGGTAGTTCTCTCGCTCATCTTCATTTTGAAATTCTACTACACTTTTTGCTTTCTGCTTAGCTGTTGTAGTTTTCCCACATCCCTTTGGGCCCTCAATAAGCGTAGCTCCAAAAGCTTCTAATCTAAAATTGAGCTGCTTGTCAACTATTCTTTTTCTGTATTCCATTATTCTTCCCCACCTTACCATTACCGTTTATCAAGAAAAGAATAACATAGAGCAAAGGCTCTAACAAGATTAACTTGACAGATTTGCATCAATTTGATTGACATATTTGTTTCTTTTAATTTGACAGATTTGACGATAATTGAAATCTTGGTTCGTTACTGCGTTTTCCCCTTTTAGCATTATTATGACGTCCTCCCCTGAGAAGAGGTCTAAAATAAACCGCTGTTTTTGTACATTTTCAAACCTGTAAAATCCCATAAAATCAAGCTTTCCTGTGTCTAGCATTTGTCTGACATCAGGGGGCTTCTTAAGTTCAGGTACAACAAATTAGAAGTTGTGGGTGTGAATGAGATTATACATAAACTGAGATATGGCAATACAAACACTTTCTTAATTAAGGGAAATACTGAAACTGATGAGAATATGCAGAGATGGCTTAATTGGATGATTCAAAACAGACCAAAGGTCAATCACTTTTCAATCTATGAAGATGGAGAATACTGCGGCGAAACAAATTATGCGATTGACACGGAGCACAACAATAGTGCTTCACTGGATATCAAGCTGTTTGGATTTGCGCAGGGTTTCAGAGCTTCCACAAAAGTATGAAAGCCAAGCTTAGAATTTTTTAGCAGTAAATTAGCGCATTTTTTAGTAGTGATTTACGCTATTTCTTAGCACTAAATCTATTGATTTTTTGGTAGTCGGTGTTATAATGTGCTTATAAGATTTATATAGCAATGAGGTGGCGTAATGAATATTTTAAACTATAGGAAAAGATTAATTGAATCTCAAATCAAAAAAAAGATGTCTTATAGCGGCGGAGTAATTATCGAAGGAGCAAAATGGGTTGGAAAATCTACGACGGCCGGCATTTTTTCTAATACATTTATCAAACTACAAGATCCACTCATAAAAAAACAATATCAAATTTTAGCCACAATATCGAAAGAAGAGGTTTTGAAAGGTGAAAAACCCATATTATTTGATGAATGGCAAGAAGTACCGGAGATTTGGGATTTTATTCGTCTTGATATCGACGAGAATAACCATAAAGGAGCGTATCTTCTAACCGGATCAACAAAAAAGCGAAACATTAAAACTTCACATACAGGAACAGGAAGAATTAACTCGATTTACATGCGTCCTATGAGTTTATATGAGAGTGGAGAATCTAACGGGCTAATTTCTTTTAAGGAATTATTTTCAAAGCCGAAGCTTATTCCTGTTATGTCTGATATTACAATCGACGATATATCACATTATATCTGCAGGGGAGGTTGGCCGGGAAGTTTAGACTTGAGTAAAGATATGCAATTAGAAGTTCCTAAGGATTTGCTTGAAAGCATTATTAGAAGAGATATAGATGAAGTTGACGGAATAGTAAAAGATAAAGAGAAATTAATGAAGATAGTAAAAAGCTATGCCAGAAACACTTCCACTTTAGCTGCGAATTCAACTATTTATAAGGATCAAGCTTATGATGTTGCTGTAAATCCCAAAACCTTTGATACATATATTAATTCTTTAAAAAGATTATTTATTATAGAGGATGTTTTGCCTTGGTCTCAAAACATTAGAAGTTCGGCTAGGCTTAGAAAAGGAAGTAAAAGACAATTTGTTGATCCCAGTATTCCTGTTGCTGCTTTAGGACTATCCCCTGATAAATTAAAAAAAGATTTCGAAACACTCGGCTTCTTATTTGAATCAATTGTGACAAGAGATATTAGGGTTTACGCGGAAGAAATTGGAGGAACTGTTTATTACTATAACGATACAACAGGCCTTGAGATAGATTTGATTGTTGAGTTAAAAGACGGAAGCTGGGCAGGAATAGAAGTAAAGTTGGGAGAAAATGAAGTTGATAAAGCAAGTGCCAATTTAATAAAATTAGCAAACATATCCACTGTTAAACCGTCTTTACTTATGATATTAACGAATACTCAAATGGCCTATCAAAGGCCTGACGGTGTTTATGTGATCCCGCTTGGATGTTTAAAGCCTTAATGGGAGTGATTTTTGTTTAATCTGACATTCTAAATGTCGAGTTGAAAAGAAGATATTATTTGGCCTTATAAAAATACTCAACAGAGTAAGCTTATATAATTGAGATTAATAATTGAGAGGTCAAAGATGACAACTGACGACAAAATGATTGTTCACTGTGTTTGGGAACATAATAACTGACGATACGATGTACGTTCTTGACAGTTTTTGTCGTTGAGGCTATCATCGATGAGGTGATCGGGGTGTAGCTCAGGTGGCTAGAGTGCTTGCTTGGGGTGCAAGAGGTCGCAAGTTCAAGTCTTGTCACTCCGACCATTCTAGAACACGGCCGTCGATGTCTTTTCCGCATTGGCGGCTGTATTCATTTTTCAGCAATCGCAATATTTCTCGCTATCGGAACGTGTATAATACTTAATATGAGCTACCCCAAGAAAAGTAAACATCGATTGACGGAGGTCATGATCTATACCGACGGAGCGTGTTCCGGCAACCCCGGCCCCGGCGGTTGGGCGGCGATTATTATGGCTCAAGGTGTTGAAAAAGAGCTTTCAGGTTTCGATGCCGATACGACGAATAATCGAATGGAACTCATTGCCGCGATTAAGGCACTTAAGGCATTAAAGCGCCCTTGTCGCGTACAACTATACAGCGATAGCGCCTACCTCGTCTCCGCCTTCAATGAGAACTGGATCACCAATTGGCAGAAAAACGGTTGGAAGAACGCCGCAAAGATGCCGGTCGCGAATCAGGATCTCTGGCAGGCATTATGGGAGGAACATCTACGCCACGAGATTACGTGGCACAAGGTTAAAGGTCACGCGGACAATGAGTTCAATAATCGCTGTGATAAAATGGCGGTTAATGAAATTCAAAGAAATACTTGAATGGATTGCTGATAAAAGGATATTTGTATGCCGCAGGATATAAACCGCGAAAAAGACTCGGATAAAACTGTATCGAAACATCGCGCGCCGAAGTTCCGCTTTGCGAGAGGTGATGGCGATTCGTTTTCGACGGATCGTCCGTCGGAACAAAGTAAAAAGTCGCTCGATACGAGCGGCACGTCGTCGGACCGACGCGATGAACAATTGGCCGACCGAAGGCGGCCGTCGGAGCGCCGGACGACAGTGCAGCGACGCAAAGATCCGGTTCTCACGGAAGAAGTGTTGTCATCCGATCCGCGTTTTATCGGGCGCGTGTTTTCCGTTGAGGTACAGGATGTCCGGTTGCCCGACGGGCGTCGCTCCAAGCGTGAGGTGGTGCGCCATCCCGGTGGGGCGTGTGTCGTCGCTCTCGACGATGAGCAGAATCTGTTTCTGGTGCGCCAACACCGTGTCGGAACCGGAGATACGACGCGCGAATTGCCTGCGGGTAAATTGGATATCCCCGAAGATCCGCTCGAATGTGCCAGGAGAGAGCTCGCCGAGGAGACGAGCGTCATCGCTGAGCGGTGGGATTTACTTTCGCGCTACTATCCGTCGCCCGGATATACGGACGAGGTGATCAACATCTATCTTGCGCGCGGTTTGTCAAAGGCTTTTGCCCGACCGGATGACGGCGAGTTCCTATCCGTCGAGAAGATTCATCTGACGGACGCTCTCAATCAGATCAGAGATGGTTTGATTACGGACGGCAAGACGTGTTTGGGAATCTTTATGGCTGCCGATTTTATCGGGTATTTTACGCGCTGATGTTTGTGTGGCGTCTCGAGAGGGGTGTCTGACCGCTCGTACCTCGGGACGATAACGATATCACCGACGATATGACGAAAGAGTGTAACGTGTCAACGGACGAGAAGAGAACGGAATCAAGGATGACAAAGCGGCAACAGCGCGATTTGTTGGGGATTATTTTCCTCGCTTTCGGGCTGCTATTAGCTTTCGCGCTTCTCGCGCCCTCTTCGTGGACAGGTTGGCTCGGTCGTTTTCTCAATACAATTGTCAAGGGTTTTTTCGGGAGCCTTTCATTCTTATTGCCTGCTTTCTTGCTTCTCTTTTCGCTACTGTTTTTTAGAGAACGCGAACTCTCCGTGACGACAAGGCAAATCGGCGCATCGGTATCCTTATACGTCATTGCGACGGCTTTTATCTCGATGTTCTCTTTACCGTATAAGATGCTCTTGCCGATGTTGGAGCCGCTCGGCGAGAATGGGATCGTCGGTTTCCGAGTGATCGGCAAGTTGTGGGAAATAGGGCTTCATCCTGAGCTGATAAGCGAGGGAAATAAGATGAGCGGCGGATTGTTGGGGGGGATTTTTGCGCATTCGCTGGAACGTATCGCCGGAACGACGGGCGCGGTGATCATCCTTCTCGCCGTCATCGTCTCTATTCTCATCTATGCGTTTGGTCTTTCTCCCGCCAGACTTGCCGAACGCGCGACGTCCTCGAGCGATTTGTCGGCGGACGAAGATCCGTTTGGCGATCGTGGTGCCACGGATGTGGATGCGCAAGTCAAGTCGCCTTTCGCAGGGTCTTTTTTCGCCAAGCTTTTTAGAAGAGGTGAATGGTACTCGGACGATCACGATATATATGATGTATTCGAAGACCACGATATAAAAATTGACGGCGATGGTTATCGCCGGGGCATTCCTTCACCGGAGCCGTCGCGCGGTCCATTTGGGTGGGATTCTTTCGAGCGCGTGTCGTCCGACGATGTCGATGTGACATACACGTCAACTGAGTCCGGTTTCAGAAAACCTCCACGCGGCTATCACCCGGATTATGCACGGGGGCGGCAGCGTGAACCTCTGCAGGGCAAACCGTATCTTTTCGATATGCCCCCACATGCGTCTTCTCATGATGCCGACGACCATACAGCGGGAACCGGCGTCCGCCCTGCCTCCGTGACGTGGCCTCCCGCGTCCGACTTTACCATCAGGCGCAAAGAGGAATCCATACAGGAAGAGTCGATCATCGACCGTGAGCGTTGGCAGGATCGGAACGAGGGGCAGACCGGAATAAAGCGAAGACCTAAGCGCGTGAGAAGGCAGCTCAGCATTATGGATACTTATAAGCCGCCGCCTATCAAGCTTCTTAAAGAAGATCGGGGCATGAAAAAATCACAGCAAGAAATTCGTGAAATTCGCGAATTGGGGCGGAAGCTTGAGGAGACCCTCAGCAGTTTCGGTGTCGAGGCGAACATCGCTAACTATACTACGGGTCCTACGATCACGAGATTCGAGCTTGTGCCGGGTCCCGGCGTAAAGGTAAGCCGTGTCGTCAGTCTCGCAGACGATATCGCTCTTAGTCTCGCGGCCATGGGTGTCCGCATCGAGGCGCCCATTCCCGGTAAATCGGCGATCGGCATAGAGATCCCGAATCGCAATACGAGTCCTGTCCTGTTGCGCAGTATTATTCAATCTGATGAATTCAAGCAGGCGACAGGTCCTCTTGTGGCGGCACTCGGTCGAGATGTCGGCGGAGACATCATTTTGTGTGATCTCGCCAAGATGCCTCACATCCTGATTGCAGGGGCGACAGGCTCTGGAAAGTCGGTCTGTATCAACTCAATCCTGATCAGTTTGCTCTATCGCTCTTCGCCTGAGGATTTTCGCCTCCTCATGATCGACCCGAAAATTGTCGAGTTGAATGTATATAACGGGATTCCGCATCTGATGCATCCGGTCGTGACCGATCCCGAGAAGGCATACGGTGTTCTCAACTTTGCCGCGCGCGAAATGGACAAGCGCTATCGGATGTTCGCTGATCGCAAGGTTCGCGATATCGATTCGTATAACGAAGCTGTTAGAAAGATCAACGACCCCGATGAAGACGAGATGCCCTTGCCGCGCATTGTGATCGTGATCGACGAGCTCGCAGACTTGATGGCTGTCACGCAACATCAGGTGGAGGATGCGATCTCGCGTCTCATGGCGAAGGCGCGCGCCGTCGGTATCCATGTCATTATCGCGACGCAGCGTCCGTCTGTCGACGTGATTACCGGTGTCATCAAGGCGAACATACCGTCCCGTATCGCATTCGCCGTGGCATCGCAGGTCGATTCTCGGACGATTATCGATTCCGGCGGGGCGGAAAAGCTTCTCGGTAGAGGTGATATGCTCTATTTCCCGATCGGATCAATCAAGGCGATCCGCGGTCAGGGCGCGTTCGTCTCTAACAGCGAGGTTGAAGCTGTTCTCACTTATATCAAGGACTACCACGATCCGCAGTATGACGAGGGGGTTGCCGCCGCGCTTGAAGATCCGAATGGAGCCCTCAATGATGATCAGGGCGATTTCGGCGGAGAGGACGAACTGTTGATCGATGCGCTGGCGACAGTGATAGAAGCCGACTACGCCGCCGTCTCACTTTTGCAAAGGAGATTATCCGTGGGTTATCCGCGCGCTGCGAGACTGATTGACCGCCTGTGCGAGCTAGGGTGGGTCGGCCCCCATGAAGGGAGCAAGCCACGCAAGATTCTGATCACGCGTGAACAGTACGAACACATCATGCGCGAAGTCGATGGCGCCGGAGGAGACGCCCATGACTTCCGATGATCGCATGATCTTTCGATCCGCTGAGATTATTTCTGTCGGAACTGAACTTCTTGTCGGACAGATCGTCGACACGAACGCGCATTTCTTATCGGAACAATTATCCCAGATCGGGCTGTCGACCTATCGGCATGTCGTCGTCGGCGATAACACCGAGCGTCTCGAACAGGCGATAAGGCACGCCTTGACGGACAATGATCTCGTCATTACTACAGGAGGATTGGGGCCGACGGAAGACGACATTACGGCCCTTGTCGCGGCGCGTGTCGCAGGTGTTTCTCTCGTTTCAAATCGCGATATTACAGACCGACTGGAGAGCCGCGGGCGCTATGTGTCGCCGGGCTATCCTCTCATACCCGAGGGGAGTCGCTATTTTCATAACGATAACGGCACGGCGCCCGGATCCCTTACTTTTTTTACGCTGGACGGGTCGCAAAAGGCCATTTTGATGTTGCCGGGGCCACCGGACGAAATGGAACCGATGTTTCTCCGTTACGTGAGACCGGTTCTTGAAATGCATAGTGCGGCAAAGTTCGTCCATCGCTATGTACGATTGACGGGGATCGGCGAGTCGAGAAGCGAGGATATGATCCGTGATCTTATTGATTCTCAGGATGAGGTGACCATCGCCCCTTACGCAAATCCGGGAGAGGTTGTCTTTCGCGTCTCGCAGCGCTTGGAGAGCGGAGATGACGATAAGACGGATGAAGCGGTTGAAGCGATCGTGGAGCGCGTTGGCGAATTTGTATTTGAAATAGGGCAGCGAACTTTGAATGAGGTCGTTCTCGATATGTTGGTTTCGAGAGGGGAGACGTGCGCCTTTGCGGAGTCCTGTACCGGCGGTATGCTCGCTTCCTCTCTCGCTTCGATTCCCGGCGCCTCGAAGGCGCTGCTCGGCGGTTTTATTACTTATAACGATGAGATGAAACAATCGCTTCTCGGCGTTCCTCGCGACATTCTCGAAGGCGAGGGCGCCGTCAGCGAGGAATGTGTCCGAGCGATGGCGGATCATTGCCGCTTGCGTACGGGTGCGGATTACGCATTGGCAGTTTCAGGGTTTGCCGGACCCTCCGGAGGGACGGAAGATACGCCTGTCGGAACGGTATATATCGCTCTTTCCAAATGTTCAGGTCTTACGGTAAAGCGATTCTTCTTTCGCGGCGATCGCGAAAGAGTCATGAGACAATCGGTCGTAGCCGCGCTAAATCTTCTCCGAAGGGGTATGATTGACGGGTGAGTAAACGTTCTTCAGATTATCCGCCGTTGATGGATCCTCCGAAGCCGCGAGGTATGCGAGTTCTCTCGTCGTCGCAGGCGACGGTCATATTGGTCTTGTCTCTTGCCACCTCCAGGCTCTCCGGTTTTATCCGCGAGATCTTGATCGCCCCGACGTTCGGTTACGGGATTAATACGGATGCTTACTACATCGGTTTTCAAATTCCCGATCTTGCCTATCAATTGCTCGTAGGTGGGACCTTTGCCGCCGCCGTGACGCCTGCCGTCTCTTCGGCACTCGCTCGCGGTCGCGAACGCCGCCTATGGAAAAGCTTGAGCACTTTCATCAACGTGTTCCTAATCGCTTTTATCATCTTGATTGCGATCGGTGAAATTCTCGCCGGTCCGATCATCAACCTTTATAATCCAAACAAAGATCCTGAAGTCATCAGACGCGCGGTGATGGTCACGCGCGCGCTCTTCCCGCAAACGCTTTTTTTATTTCTGGCGGGTATGTGCACCGGTATTTTGACGGGGCATAAATTATGGCAAAGGACGGCCTTCACAACGACACTTTATAACGTCGTTTGTATCTTCTTCATGTTGCGTTGGGGCGGAACGTCGGAAGGGGCGCCTGCAAAAGTTGCTTTAGGTGTCGCCATTTCTGCGGCCATCAATTTCCTGTACTTGCTTTTCATGTCGCGCAAGGTGATCCATTACGAGCCGATTATCGACTTGCACGACAAAGGTTTCAGACGTCTCTTGCGGCTGGCGGTTCCCACGCTTATCTCGGGGACGGTCCTTCAGCTCAATGCGATCATCCAGACCGGATTCGCAAATCAGTTTACGGGTGCCGTGACGTCTTTGCGCCACGCTCAGACGACGTGGAGATTGCCCATGGGCATATTCGCCATCGCCGTCGCGAGCGTCATGTCTCCACATTTGACATCGGCTTACGCAAAACGAAACTATAAGGATATGCGGAAAATCTATACGACGTCTTTGAGACGAGCGCTCTATTATGTCACGCCTTTCGCGCTGCTCTTTGCGGTGCTCGCCGAGGAGACGGTAGAGGCGATTTTTCAATGGAAATCGGCGATTCCGATTGAAAACCTTTTGATCGAGGCCAATTTGCTCAGGATATACGTTCCGGCGATTATTCTTGTGACAATTTACGAGATTGTCACTCTCGCGTTTTACGCTCGTCACGTTACGAGGTTGTCCCTTGTCACGTCAGTTGTGTCGCTCGCCCTGAATCCCTTGTTGTCGTACGTATTCACGCGGGTTTTGGGATTAGGCATTTACGGGTTGCCGGTAGCGTTTGTCCTCAATTCGTTTCTGACCGTCATCTTGCTGTCGACGCTGTACCGCCGTCATATCAGAGAGGCGCGACCATATCGAATGTTGCCGTACTATTTGCGTCTGATCGTATGCTCTTTGCCGACCGTGATTGTCGCGTTGGCGATCAACACGATTCCGTTCAATTCTGCGAATAAAGTACTTCAATTGGTGATTTACTTCATAAAGGCAATTATTATCTTCTTGACTTACTATTGGTCGGGTCTCGCCATCCGTTTCCGCGAGGCGCTCGATCTGCAGGGAATGATCCGTCGATTCCTGAAGTTGAAGCCTGTCGGAAGCGAATGGCGATGATTGACGTATTGATGCCGTTCACTGCCGTTTACGGAGGAATTTTCGTTGACGTAAGCGTCGCTTTTCGATAAAATTAGACATAACAAGAACATAAGTTCTGTGGTCGCCGCTGATGCGGATTAATAGGAGAAAATACATGTCGAAAAAAAGAAAATCAAAACAAGATGTCAAGCCGATTGCCGATAAAGACCGACAGGCGGCACTGAAATCGGCTCTCGATCGTATCGAGAAGGATTTTGGTAAGGGTGCCGTTCTGACGCTGGGCGATACGGCAAGTATGGAGGTTGAAGCCGTTCCGACAGGAGCGCTCTCGCTCGACGTCGCGCTTGGTATCGGCGGATTGCCTCGCGGTCGTGTCATCGAAATATACGGGCCGGAAGCTTCCGGTAAAACGACCGTTGCGCTTCACTGTATCGCGGAGATGCAGAAGCTCGGTGGCTACGCAGCCTTCATCGATGCGGAGCATTCGCTTGATCCCGTCTACGCCGAGAACCTTGGCGTCGACATCGATAATTTAATCGTTTCACAACCTGATTACGGTGAACAGGCTCTTGAAATTGCCGAGGCGCTCGCGCGATCCGGTGCCGTCGACGTCATCGTTATCGATTCAGTCGCGGCGCTTGTTCCTCGTGCGGAGATTGACGGCGAAATGGGCGATGCTGTCGTTGGACTCCAAGCGCGTCTCATGTCGCAGGCGCTCCGCAAACTTGCCGCCGTCATCAATAAGAGTCGCACGATGGTCATTTTCATCAACCAGCTGCGTGAGAAGATCGGCATCATGTTCGGAAATCCTGAGACGACGACGGGTGGTCGCGCGTTGAAGTTCTACGCAAGTGTGCGTCTCGACGTTCGCCGTATCGGCAGAATTGAAACGGGTGATGAGCTTGTCGGATCGAGGACAAGAGTCAAAGTCGTGAAGAATAAAGTCGCTCCTCCTTTCCGCGAGGCCGAATTCGATATTCTTTACGGAAAGGGCATCTCACAGGAGGGTTGCGTTCTCGATATGGGTGTCGATGCCGGCATCATCAACAAGAGCGGATCGTGGTTCTCTTATGGCGAAACGAGGCTGGGACAGGGACGCGACAACGTGCGCGCCTTTTTCGAGGCTGAAGAGAACGAGGAGCTCTTCGAGGAGATTAACGCGAAAGTTCGCGCTCATTATCTAGATTCGCTCGCGGAAAGTACATATAACGCCGATAGATCATCGAGAGAACCCGACGATTTTCTCGATACGGATGTCGACGCGATTCTTGGACTTGATTTGTGATTGATTCGGATGCCTTTCATCGAGCGCGGGAGTTGGCCGTTGCCTATATAGGGATCGATCACTCGAAATCGTCGGGCAGGGTTCGCGACAACTTGAGAAAGAAAGACGTCGACGATAAGATTGCCGAACATGTAATCGAATATCTAAAATCGATCGATTATATCGACGATCGCCGCGCCGCACGGAGAGTGGCTCGCCGTTATCAGGGGAGCCGTCTCCGTTCCAGACGCGCCATGTTCTATGTTTTCCTGCAAAACGGCATCGAACGCGAGATAGCGGAGGACGAGTCCAAAGCGCTCGATGATGACCGCAATACGGCTCTCGAACTTTGTGATGCGGTGTACGCGGGGCGGGAAGAGGTAGATGATCTTGATATGATGAAGTTACTTGCGCGACGCGGGTATCATGCCGCTCTTGTATTGGAGGTCATCAAGGAATTCAAGAAATCACGATCAAAATATTGAGCGCACATCGTTGTAATGTATCACATCGCACGTTACCATAAAATACGGTGAGGATCGTGGTATAATCTCACAGTAGGATAACAAGTAAGCGAAAGGTGTGGTCGAGCTTACACACTATTAACGGTTGCCGTTTCACCGATGAACGTATCGGGGGAAGAGGGAATTCAGCGGAGCTGATAAGGATACTTGAGCTTAAGGAGTATTGTTCAATGAATTTAGCGAATAAATTAACCATCTCGCGCATTATCATGATTCCTTTCATATTATTTTTTATGCTCCCTTTCCCGTTCGGGAAAGATACGGCGTTTTCAGGTTTCATTTTGTCGGCTCCCGGCCGGATTATCGCACTGATTTTGTTTATCTTTGCCGCTCTGACTGATTTGTTCGACGGTTTATTGGCTCGGAAACAGGGCATGACTTCCAATTTTGGCAAGCTGTTTGATCCCATCGCCGATAAATTACTTGTTTTGTCCGTATTTATCGCCTTTACGGCGTTGGGGAGAGTCTCGACATACGTTGTTGCGGTGCTCATGGCCCGTGAATTTATCGTTACCGGGATTCGGCAGATTGCCGCCGATCGCGGCGTCGTGATCGCGGCGAGTTGGTTCGGCAAGATTAAGACGGTGTCGCAGATTATCACATTGATTGCGCTGATGTTTGAACCGATTATTGTCCAGTGGGTCGACCGCGACCAACCTTTCTTCGGTTACGGCACGCCGTGGACGTATGTTTGCGATGTTATGATTGCGATTACCGTGTTGTTGACTTTATTGTCCGGCCTTGATTACTGGCTCAAAAATAAACATCTTCTTACCGATTCCGCCGGCGTATAACGGCGCTTAGGCGGACGGTATTAACTGTAAGGAGAATTGTATGACGCAACAAGAGATTTTGAAAAGAGTACGCACGATCTTAGCGGATCAACTGAGTATTGACGAGGAATCCGTCTCGATGTCTTCAAATATAATTGAAGATCTCAACGCCGATTCGCTCGACATTGTCGAGTTGGTCATGACCATGGAGACGGAGTTCAACTTGGCGATTCCCGATGAGGAGGCGGAGCGCATTCGTACGGTCGGTGACGCCGTTGACTTTATCGTTGCGAACCTTTAACCTTCTCAGCGTCTTCTTGTGACGCGCTTGAGCGCCCTTTCGTTGTGATCTTAGACTTTGCGATACTTGAGAGTCGTTTAGGCTACTCGTTCTTTGACAAGCAGCTGCTCGTCGATGCGTTGACACATTCGTCGTATGCGTATGAGCAGGATGTCATGGTGCGGGATAATCAGCGGCTTGAGTTTCTGGGCGATGCCGTTCTCCAACTCGTCGTGACTGAGCATTTTTACCGCACGCTCTCCGATACTTCCGAAGGCGAAATGACGAAGCTGCGCTCCGGCGTTGTCTGTGAGCCGACGCTTGTTCTCGTGGCGCATTCTCTCGGGCTCGGATCATTTTTACGGCTTGGACACGGTGAATCGCTCGCCGGCGGCAATGAAAATCCTTCGAATCTCTCTGATGCCGTCGAGGCGGTTTTGGGCGCGATTTTCTTTGAAGGCGGATACGGAGCTGTACGTGAAGTGATTTTGCGCCTTTTTGGTCCATATTTCGAACTCGCTCTCGAAGGACGTCTTATCTATGACTACAAGAGCAGACTCTACGAGTGGGCGCAAGCGAAAGGCGATAAAGTCATCTCATTCAGCGTATTGGAAGAGAGCGGTCCTCCTCATGACAAAACATTCAGGGTCGGCTTATGGATTAATGGCGTCCTGGCCGCCGAGGGGAGCGGTCAATCGAAAAAGGCTGCGGAACAGCAGGCTTCACGCGAGTATTTTCATGGCCGAAAAAGGAGCGACAGCTGATACGGTATGTTGAAGTCACTTGAAATTCAAGGATTTAAATCATTTCCCGAGCGGACGGAACTTGTTTTCCATGAGGGCATTACCGCTATCGTCGGACCGAACGGCGCCGGAAAATCGAATATCACGGACGCCATCCGCTGGGCGCTCGGAGAGCAGAGCGCCAAGTCTCTCCGCGGGAGCCGCATGGAAGATGTGATCTTCAGCGGCACGGCGCAGAGGCGCGCCGTCAGTTTTACCGAGGTGACGCTGACGCTGGACAATTCAAACAAGATTCTACCGATCGATTATGAAACGGTTTCTATTACTCGACGCTACTATCGTTCGGGTGAGAGCGAGTACCTAATTAACAAGACGCCTTGCCGTTTGCGCGATATCAATGAGCTGTTGATGGATACGGGTATCGGACTTGACGGGTATTCTATTGTCGGCCAAGGAAAAGTGGACGAGATCCTCAGTAGTCGCTCGGAGGATCGGCGCGCCGTCTTCGAGGAGGCATCCGGTATCGTCCAATTTCGAACGCGAAAAGAAGAGGCATTGCGAAAGCTTCGGCGCAGCGAGCAGAATCTTGTGCGCATCGACGATCTTCTCGCGGAGTTGAATGACCGCGCCGTGCCTCTCGCGAAACAGGCCGAAGACGCGCGTTCTCACGTTGATTTAGCAACGAGATTTAAGCAAATCGATGCCGCCTTGACATTGCGACAGATTTCGAGCATCGAGCTGCAACAGGCAAAGCGTTCCGACGACTTGGAATTGACAAAACTCGACCTCGATGAGGCGAGGGGCGAGCAGGACGATGCGCGGGTATCACACGCCTCCGCTGTTGAGCTCGTCGACAGCTTGGAGAGTCGTATCGACAGCGAGCAGGTGCGTTTTAATGAATTATCGGTCATCGAGACGGAGAAGAGCGGACTTGAAGCGCTCTACCGTGAAAAGCTCGCAGCATCCAAAAAGAATTCCGAATCACTGATGGAAGAGCGAAATCGTCTGACCATGCAGGTGATGGCGTTCGAACACGAGCTGACGGGGCGCGCGTCAAGGCGCAAAAATCTCATCGAACGTAAGCGACAAGCGATGCGCGAATTGACCGCGGCAAAAGAAGAATTCGCCACAGTCGAGAATAAGCTCAATGAGATCCAGTTACATTCGGCGGAAGCTCTGGAAAAGCGTGATAAGCTTTCGGAACGCGCATTCTCGCTCCTTGCAACATATCGGGAGAGGGCGGGAGAGAAACAGGCGCTTGACAGTCGGCGTGATCATGTGAGGGGTGATTTGCATCTTTTAGATGACGATTTGGCAACGATGGCGGAGTCGCTCGACCGATTGCATCTTGAAGCGGATACGCAAAATGAAGTTATCTCCCGAACGGAAGTCGAAGCGGCTGCCGCGAAGGAAAGTGTGCAACGGCGACACGAGGAGACGGATGCAATTGACGCATCGCTTGGCGAGACGATTTCCGAGATTCAGAGACTGCGATACGAATCAGAGACACTTGAGCGTCTTGAAGCATCCTTCGAGGGTTATCAACGACCGGTTCAGCTTCTGATGCAAGAGCTTAAGCGTTCTCAAAATGGCGTTAATAAAGGGATTTACGGTCCGGTCGGCTCACTTCTCTCTGTTCCGGAGGATCTGACGCGCGCTATCGAAGTGGCTCTCGGCGCCTCCACACATCATGTTGTCTGTGATACATTCGACACGGCTAAGGAACTGATTGATATGTTGCGCAGGACGCGCGCAGGACGGGTCACTTTTTTGCCGGTGCAATCGATTGAGTCGCGAGCGATAGATCGTGCGATATTGGAGAAGGCGAGTCGCGCCGCGGGCTGGATTGGCATAGCGAGCGATTTAGTCACGTGCGATCCGATTATAGAGCCGGCGCTCCTGTTCACACTCGGACGGACGATGATCGTCGAGACACTCGACGATGCCGTTCAATTGAGCGAAATGATTCGTCGCTCATACACCATTGTTTCGCTAGACGGAGACGTCGTCCATCGAGGCGGCTCGATGACGGGCGGGTGGAGCTCGAATATGACGGCAGGCGTTCTCGGAAGACCCGCGAGAATCCGTGAAATAGGGGAGCGCATCAAGACTCTTGAAGAGCGGAAAGTCGAAATCGAGGCGAAACTCGACGAGGCGATCGAGAATTTAAAACGGGCAGCCGCGGAGGAGGAATCTCTCCTCGAGAGGCTGGCGGACGCGAAGCGTCAACAGTTGCGCCTTTCCGGCGAGGTCACCGCTCGAGAGCAGGCTTATGAGCGTCTTTTGAGGACGAATGGAGAATTGAAAACAGAGGCCGCAACCATCGACGGACGCCTTGGAGAGCTTGTTGAGGAAATGAAAGAGCTTGAGGAGGAACGTACCGCTGTCGTTTCCGAGCGAGATGAAGCCGCGCTCTTCGTTATTCAATTTGAGACGGAAAATAGAGAGCGTGCCGTCGAGCGCGACGCTTGCCGTGATCGCTTGACGCGTCTTAAGGTTTCAATCGATTCCATTGACGAGTCGATCGCCGATTTCGATTCATTGACGAGCAGAACGGGAAACGAAAAAGAACATGCGGAGATGCGTCTCAAATCGGTCGATCGCGAATTGGAAGAACAGAGTCACCTGATCGACAAGAGTCGCCGCGACCTTGAAGACAATCGCTCGGCGCTTGAAAAAGCGTCAGCTGAGCGCGAGGAGAGTCAAAAAACGATCACCCTTTTGATGGAAAAGCGTGAAGAAGAATCTGCGCTGCAGCGCCAATTACTCGTGAAGATGACCGACGTCAACGACAGAGTGTCTCGTCTTTCAGCGGTCTACGAGCGTCAGATGTCTGAATTTGCACGCGGGCGCGAGCAGATCGACGATCAGTTGAACAGACTCTGGGAGACGCACGGATGGACGCGCTTAGAGGCGGAGCGCGAGGCGTGTGAGATTTCATCGGTGTCGAAGGCGCAGTCGGAGCGCGCCGAGTTAAAGCGTCGCATCGACCTGCTAGGTCCGATCAACCACAACGCCGTAGCCGAGTACGAGGCGTTGAGCGAGAGAATCGAATACATGACGGCTCAGCGCGAAGATATTGAGAAGGCGGGACGCGGTCTTGAATCGGTTATCCGTGATCTCGACCGGTCAATGCGTGAACAATTCAGCAAAACGTTTGAAGATATCAACAGGAATTTCTCGCAAGTATTTTCCGAGTTGTTCTCCGGCGGTCAGGCGGAGATTGTACTCGAAGGAGACGAGGATGTTCTACTTGCCGACATCGCCATACGCGCGCAGCCTCCGGGCAAGAGACTGCAGAGATTGTCTCTGTTGTCGGGCGGGGAACGCTGTCTTACGGCTATCGCGCTGTTATTTGCAATCCTAAAGCTGAAACCCGCGCCATTTTGCGTCTTTGATGAGGTGGAGTCGGCACTGGACGATGCGAATGTGCAACGATTTACGGACTATGTACGCCGTTATGCGTGGTCAATGCAATTTATTCTTGTCACGCACCGCAAGGGTACGATGGAAGCGTCGGATCGCCTGTACGGAGTCACGATGCAGGAGCGAGGCATTTCGCGCGTTCTGTCGATGAAACTCTCATCGGCGTTGTCGTACGGAGATTGAGGCCTTGTCTTTGGGAGATGCGTCATGAGTGTTTTTGAGAAATTTAAACACGGTCTTACGAAAACGCGCGATTTCGTGGCGGCGCAATTCAATCGTCTTGCCGCCGAGTTCGGCCATTTCGACGACGATATGCTCGATGAGCTCGAGATGACGCTCATACAGGCCGATTGCGGCATCACCGCTTCGACGGAATCGATCGATGCGATCCGCGAGCATATCAGAAATACTGGTGATGATTCGCACGCCGGCGTCATAGGAGCACTTTACGAGACGCTTTCATCGATGCTCACCGAAAGGAAGTTGACGCTTGAACGCGGCAAATTGACGATCTATCTGATGGTCGGCGTCAACGGGACGGGCAAGACGACGACATCCGCGAAGCTCGCCCAGCGCGCCAAGCGCGAACAATATCGCGTGATGATGGCTGCCGCCGATACGTTCAGGGCCGCGGCGATCGATCAGTTAAAAGTCTGGGGCGAGCGGACGAAGACTGCCGTGATCGCGCACGATATGGGTTCCGACCCCGCCGCCGTTGTGTTCGATGCGATTCAATCGGCAAAGGCGCGCGGTACGGAGTTGCTCATCGTCGATACGGCGGGGCGTCTTCACACGAAGAAAAACTTGATGGACGAGCTAGCCAAGATTCGGCGCGTAATCGATCGCGAGGCTCCCGACGCAAAGCTTGAGACGCTGTTGGTGATCGACGCGACGACAGGCCAGAACGGGATCATCCAGGCCCGCGCATTCAATGACTCGGTGGCGCTTACCGGCATTGTCATCACAAAACTCGACGGAAATGCTAAAGGCGGCGTAGCGATCGCCGTCGCGCGCGAGACGGGACTACCGCTTGTGCTCGCAGGTTTGGGCGAAGGCGCCGACGATTTGCAGGATTTTGATCGCGAACTGTTCTTAAAGGCGATCTTGCCGGAGTATTGAATTGAGTCACTTGTTTAATCTTGTAATTCGGCAGGCTGTCAAGTAAAATGCTTGACAGCTATTTTTTTGCTATATATAATCGTTCTATGGATTTTTCGCGCGAACGTATTGATGAAGTAAAGCATACTGACATTTGTCTCTGGCTCGATTATTACGGCGATTTGCTTAGCGAGCGTCAACTCCAAGTGTTGACGTATTTTTATGCCGATGATTTGTCATTGGCTGAAATTGCCGATCTGACCGGATTGACGCGTCAGGGCGTCCACGAGCAGGTGAGAAGGGGAGCGTCGAAACTTGAGGAGTTCGAACGCAAACTGGGACAGGCGGAGCGTGAACGCGAGCTGTCACAGGCGTTGCTTTACGCGAGGGACTTGCTCGCCTGCGGCCAGACAGAAGAGACATTACGCGTACTTGATGCGCTGTTACATACATTCGGCCTATACGAAAGCGAGAGGAGTTGACATGGCGCTTTTTGAAAACTTAAGTTCAAGACTCGGGCGTATTGCCGATGCGATGCGCGGTAAGAGCCGCGTGACGGAAAAAGATATCAAAAACATGATGCGCGAGATTCGTCTCGCTCTGCTCGAAGCCGATGTCAATTATCGCGTCGTCAAGGAACTGACGGACGAAATCGGCGAGAAGGCGCTCGGAGCGGAAGTCTTGGAAAGTCTGACGCCGGGTCAACAAGTTGTCAAAATCGTCCACGAATCGCTGATCCATATTCTCGGTGAAGAAGAAAAGCTTGCGGTCTCGCCGACAGGTTTTACCGTTTTCATGCTCTATGGATTACAGGGCACGGGAAAGACGACGGCGGCAGCAAAACTCGGACTCCACCTGAAAGAACGTGGCAAAAGGCCGATGCTCGTCTCCGTCGACGTCCATCGACCCGCCGCGCAGGAGCAGTTGCGCGTATTGGCGGAACAGGCGGGCGTCGAGTGTTACATAAATCCTGAGGAGAAAAGCGCCGCTGTGATCGCACGGCAGGGGATTGAGCGCGCCAAGTATATGATGTGCGACACGCTTATCGTCGATACGGCAGGTCGCATGACGGTTGATGACGAACTTATGCGAGAGCTCAAGGAAGTCGACGATGTCGTCAAACCCGATGAGAGACTCCTGATCGTTGACGCGATGATCGGTCAAGAGGCCGTCGCAATCGCAGAGGCGTTTGACCGACAGATCGGTCTTGACGGATTTATCATGACGAAGTTGGACGGCGACGCGCGGGGCGGCGCTGCGCTCTCGATAAGGCGCATGACGGGCAAGCCGATCAAAATGGTCGGTACAGGCGAGAAACTGCGCGACCTTGAAGTTTTTCATCCCGACCGGCTTGCTTCACGCATACTCGGCATGGGCGACGTGCTGACGCTGATTGAAAAAGCTTCAGACGCGTTCGACGAGAAACAGGCGCAAAAGACGATGGATCGCCTCAAGGCGAACACCTTTACGATGCAGGATATGCTTGAACAGCTCGAGCAGATTCAGGATATGGGCTCGATGAAGGAAATGATTTCCATGATTCCCGGAATGGGGCAACGGATGGGAAATTTGGAAGTCGATGAGAGGGGACTCATACGCACGCGCGCCATCATTCAGTCGATGACCGTGCGCGAACGTGAAAATCCGAAATTGCTTAATGCGTCGCGCCGTCGTCGCATCGCCGCCGGGAGCGGCATGACGGTACAGGACGTCAATCGCGTCGTGCGCCAATATGACGACATGCTGAAGTTGATGAAACAGTTCGGCATGCTCGGCGGAAAGAAAGGACGGCGTAAGCGTCTGCCGTTCGGCAGCGGTTTCGGCTTTTAGGATTTCTAAAACCGCTCGTAATGGATTCCTTCAGTGACCAAGTCACTGTTGAGATAGATACAAACAGATATATTGGAGGAAAAATATGGCAGTAAAAATTCGCCTCAAGAGAGTCGGAAAAAAGAAGCAACCTTATTACCGCGTTGTCGTCGCCGATTCGCGTTCACCGCGTGACGGTCGTTTTATCGAGCAAATCGGCACGTACGATCCGCACACCGATCCGTCTACTTTTAAAGTTGACGCCGATAAGGTAAAGGATTGGATCTCTAAGGGTGCGCAACCGACGGAAACAGTAAAAAAACTGTTGAAGTATAACGGGATTCTGGAGTAAGTCATGAAAGAGTTGTTGAGAACTGTGATTGAGCCCCTTATCCGGCATCCGGAAGAGCTCGTGATTGAAGAGGAGACGAGGGGCAGGGAAGTCGTCTTAAGCGTTCATGCCCATGCGGAGGATATCGGTCGCGTGATAGGTCGCGGCGGTCGTCGGGCTCACGCCATCCGCGCCGTCATGAAGGCAAAGGGCGCCATGGACGGAAAACGCGTGTCGGTTGATATCGTCTCATGAAGTCGGTTCGTCTCCTAATCGGTTACCTTCAGCGCGCGCACGGCGTACGTGGCGAGATTCTGACGAGAAGTCTTACGGACGACGACGCGCGCTTTACGGAGGGCATGAAATGTTTTCTTGTGAAAGATAGGGATGCCGAGCCCTACGGCGAAGTGACGATCTCCAACATTCGTATTACGCCGTCGGGCCTATTGCTCGCGCTCCGTGGATGTGAGGATCGCGAAACGGCTAGGAGCTACTGCGGCTCTTACCTTGCCGTCAACAGGGAAGATGCGATCGAACTTCGCGATGACGATGAATTCTATACGGGTGACCTTGTCGGGGCGCGCGTAATCGATCGCGCGCTCGGCGATCTCGGCGAGCTGGTCGACTTTATCAGTGCCGGGGGATCGGAGGTGCTCGTTGTCCGTAAGCCCGGCGAGAGCGATGTGCTCATCCCATTTCTAAAATCGATCGTTCCGTACGTCGATATCGAGGCCAATACGATTGAAGTCGTATTGCCTGAGGGCCTATTTGAGCTCTACAGAGGGTCGTCATGAAGTTTTCGGTTCTTTCGCTTTTCCCCGAGCAGGTGCGCGATGCGCTCGACTTCAGCATGACGGCGCGAGCGTCGGATCGAGGTTTGATTGAGCTCGAACTCGTACAGATACGCGATTATGCGATCAATGACTATGGGCAAGTCGATGACGCTCCCTATGGAGGCGGTCGCGGGATGGTGATGATGTGCGATCCCATATACGACGCTTGGCGCTCGGTTGTTGAGAAAGCCGCTCACGACAAGGAAGATCGATCAAACGACTGTAGTGATAGCGTCGAAAATTGTAAATCCGTACATACCATCTTTTTATCACCCGCAGGGAAAACGTTTGATCAGGCGATGGCTTTTGAACTTTCGAAGAAATCGCATATCGCCTTCATTTGCGGCCATTATGAGGGCGTCGACGCGCGCGTTATCGAAGAGATCGGTGCCGAAGAAGTCTCTTTGGGCGATTACGTTTTGACGGGGGGAGAGCTTGCTGCCGCTGTCATGATCGATGTGATTACGCGTTTGCTCCCCGGCGTTCTGCCCGACGAGGAGGCGTGGCAACTCGAATCGTTTTCGGACGGTTTATTGGAGTGGCCTCAGTACACGCGCCCTCGTGTCTGGCGCGATCGCGCCGTTCCCGATGTTCTGCTTTCCGGACATCAAGCGAACATTGATCGCGAGCGAGAAGTCTCGCGGCTTATCGAGACGATCACCAAGAAGCCGGAATTATTGAATGGGCAGTCCATTGACCGGACGTTATGGGAACTCCTTGCGAAGCGACTTGAGTCGGATGCTCCAAACGACGAGTAGGCAAACTGTCGTTATCGTACAATTCCATTCTTTACAATCTACTACCGCTCGATTGATGGTTGTGTGATATTGGCATGCTTCACCTTATCGTGTTCTCGATTGATTTTAAGCGCGGTTTGCCATTTTGCGCGATTACCTTTTGCAGTCAGGAACAATTTACGGAGGTCGCCTGCCTAAAAAAACAAATATTCTAAACCCAGTCCGACACAGCCTGCTAAAAAGCTCATACTAAGACCAAGGACCGTTTTGTAAGCGACAAATTTGCCGCCCATATGTGCCGCTTCATGAGGCGTTTTGCTCAAACCAAGAAGAGACCAGCTACTGATAAGAGCGATAACGGTGCCGATACCTGCGCCTGAAACGTAGATGGAAGAAACAATGGGTAATGTGGCGTAGGGGCCCATAGCAAGCATAATGCCTCCTAAGACGCCTATTACAACGCCGCGGATACCTGCTTCCGCCGAGAGCCAGTTTTGAACAAAATCGCGTGGTATCAAGACTTCTACCATGCCGGCAAGGATCAATGCCAGTAAAATGATGGGCAAATTTTTTAGCAACAGCTTGAGACCTGTCTTCAGACCGTTCACCTGTTGCCTTGTTCGTCTTGCGTTGAAGACAAACAGGGCCAAAGCAATAAGAGTGAGGATGGCTGTTGTGGTCACCACTTCCTTAACCTCCCTCTTAATCAGTCTTCCGATGGTGAAGCTGTGAGAGCGTGCGGTTTCGGAACAGGCGGTATGTGATGAGTGCCGCAATGATCGGTATGGGCAGAGTCGATAGGTATCGTAGCAGAGCGATTTTGGGACTGACCAGACTGATCTCCATCGGTATTCGGGCAAAGTCATATGTGTACTTTCCGAAGATGAAGGCGATGAGAATGTAGTAGGGTAGGTCATGGCCGTGGAACATTTTAACGAAAGGGTAGAAGAGATAAGGCCCGACGGGCATTAAACCGCCTACAAGCGCACTTATGACAATGCCTTTCAGTCCCTTGATGTTATTCAAGATGCGGTTAACCATGTTTTCATCGACTATGCACAGTAATTGTCCGATTAGGAGAAAAGAAGTGAGAATCATGAAGCCTGCCTTCTTCATGTTGCCGAAGGCTCTATCAAGTCCATCCAAAACTAAGTCGGTACCTCCTGTAAAGTAGGCGAGTAGGACAATAATAAGGGTTGCAATAGATAGACCGATCAGAGTTTTCTTCATGTGAACTCCCCAATTCACTATGCAAATAAGTGCAGAGTCTTTACTAATCTAAAATATACATCATCTCGCGGTACTTTTTCTAAACATCCGCGCGCTCCGGATTGGATGGCATTGACTATATTCCTTCACGCACATATATGCTTTCCGGGGGAATCGACATTTTTAAGCAATATTTGATTAAAAATGAGATATTTCGCGCTTTTTTCGCTGATTCTGTTGAAAAATTAGACGATTAATAGTATATTCAGTGAAACAGGCAATCTTGGAAGACGCATCGTGGAATACTTAGCACTTAGCCGGTATGGGTCCTGACGGCTCGGAAACATTCAAAATGGCTTTCTTGTGGTATGCACTGGGGGCAGCGGTATTCGCTGTACTCAGTTTGTTAAGTCGTTTACAAAAGAAATCAAAATGAGGTGATGGAGGTGAAAATGGATTGGCAAAAATTTATTAAGAGTACACCTTACGAACTGTATATCGACGGCGCTTTTGTGCCATCGGTATCGGGAAGGACTTTTGACATGGTGAATCCCGCCAATGGAGAAGTCTTTGCGACAGCTTACGAAGGTGGAACAGAAGATTGCGAAAAGGCCATTCAGGCAGCACGCAAAGCATTTGACGAGGGGCCTTGGCCGAAGATGTCACCGCGTGAACGCGCAACATTGCTTAGGAAAGCCGGTGATGAATTCGCAAAGATGAAAGAGGAATTTGCTGTAGCCGAAACATTGGACTGTGGCAAACAGTACATGAGTGCGCTTTACTATGAGGCTGACATGGCTGCGGATGCCTTTTACTACTACGCCGGTCTGACACGTCTTGTTGAGGGAAAAGTTGTGCCATTAGGGCAGGACGTCCTCAACATTGTGGAATGGTATCCGTACGGAGTGGTGGGGGAGATTTTGCCATGGAATGGTCCGATGATGATGGGTTGCCAGAAAATTAGTGCGGCCTTGGCCGGTGGAAATACCGTCGTGGTGAAGCCCTCTTCGCAAGCAGCATTGACGATGCTCATGCTGCCGGAAGTATTTGAAAGAGCGGGTTTCCCTCCCGGTGTCGTTAATGTCGTGACAGGTCCCGGCGCTCTGATCGGTGACTATCTTGTCGAAAGCAAAGACGTGGATATGGTTTCAATGACGGGAGGTACGGAGACAGGGAAGGCCATCATCAAGTCCTCACACTCGACGGCTAAGCCTGTCGCCCTAGAAATGGGCGGCAAGAGCCCGAACATTGTTTTTGCCGACGCGGACTTGGAGCAGGCATTGCGTTGGGCAAGATTCGCCTTTACGCTGAGCAACGGTCAAGTCTGTGTTTCCGGCACGCGTTTACTTGTCGAGGAATCGATCTATGAAGACTTCCTCGCCGACTTGAAAGAGTTGTGCTCAACGTTTGTGGCAGGTGACGGTTTTAATCCGGAAGTCAATTTGACGGCTCTCTGCTATAAGAGGCACGCCGACGCGGTCTTTGAATACATTCAGAGCGGTATTGACGAGGGCGCTCGTCTGATCACGGGCGGTAAACCCTATACTGAGCCTCACTTGCAGAAGGGATTCTTCGTGCCTGTGACCATCCTGGCTGACGTAACACCTGATATGAAGGTCTTTCAAGAGGAAATCTTCGGTCCCGTCCTCTGTGTCACACCTTTTAAGGATGAGGCGGATGCCATCCGGTTGGCCAACATGACTGATTTCGGTCTTGCCGGCGGTGTTCACTCCAGAGATATCAAGAAGGCTCTTCGTGTCGCCAGAGCGATGCACGGCGGTCAAATTTACGTCAACTCCTACTTTAGTACGGGTATGATCGAATCTCCCGGTACCGGCTGGAAGGAAAGTGGCATCGGGGTCGCCGGTTTTAAGAAGTACATGATTTCCAAGACGACCTTTGTCAATCTTGCGGAAGGAAATGCGCCCTAATGAAGAAAGAGACATCAAACAAAGGTGCTAGTGACAGCAACATAGAAGTGGGAAGGAGAATTAAGCGCTTACGAGTAGCGCGGGGAATCTCACGTCAAAAACTGGCTGAAGAGACGCATATGAGTTATTCATATTTGTCAGGATTGGAGAACGGTCGGCATTCAATCACGCTGACAAATCTCCAGCGACTTGCAGCCTATTTCGGTGTGGATTTGGTTTTTTTCTTACAGAAGAGCAATAAACCGGTTTGCGTGTTTGATGTTAGCTCGGAAGAGGGCTTGTTGACCGATGAAGGTACGCGTTTTCACCTTGTAAGTTGTGATGACTTTCACTACTTGCAGGTGACCGTCGTCAGTATCCCTCATCCGGATGACAGCGAGAGACGCGTTCACAAGCACATGAGTGGCAATGAGTTGATTTATGTCATTTCAGGTGCAGTCGTTATTGTCGTGGAAGACAAAACGTATTCCATCGCTGAAGGCCAGGGCATCATTTTTGCTTCTGATGCAGAACACGTGGTTTACGGTGATGGGCAGGCAGCGAAAGTGCTGCTGGTAACGGCACCGCCCTACAACAGGGGTGCAGATATATAACAAATGATTAGGAGACAAAATTATGGGTAAAGAAAATCAAGGATTATCGCCTCGCGTATGCATTTTGATGGCGATCGGCGGCATGGTCGGCAGCTCCATCTTCACTCTGTCCGGAGTGACATACGGCATGGCGGGTCCGGGAGCTATCCTAACCTGGCTTGCGGCGGCGGTCGTCCTGCTGCTGTATTCTCTGAATATCGCAGAATTGGCGACAATCTATCCGCAATCAGGAGGCATTTACGTCTATCCGAGCAAGGTGGTGGGCAAGACAACTTTCCAAAGAGACCTCGCGGGTTGGTTGGCTTCGTGGAGCTGGCTTAACGTAACAGTGTTCGGCACGGCTTTCTCCGCCATTTGCTTAGCTACCTATTTGCAAGAGTTTCTTGCTTTTATTAAAGACAGCAGAGCGATGCAGTATATTATTCCGCTCGTATGGCTCTTGTTTGTCTGGTTTATCAATGCCTTGAACATCAACAAGTTTGGCAAGATTCATAACACCCTGACCTACACGTTGATGTTTGTTATCAGCATCTACATTGTGCTCGGTTTAATCAATGGCAGCGTAGCGAATATTAAACCATTCATTTCCGGCACGATGGGTGGACGCGGTGTTCTTGCAGGCATTCCGATTGCGATGCTCGCTTACGGCTCGGTCATGTCGGTGGCTACATACGCAGGTGAAATTCGTGATCCTAGGAGGAACGTCCCGAAAATCATCGGTACCGCCCTTTCTATTGTCGCCACGGTGTACGCTTTGATTCTGCTTTCCACATTCTTAATGGCGCCCGTAGGAGACTTTTTGGAGAACCCCGGCAGGCAGTATTTTCCGCTGGCGTATGCTTTAGGTTCAAGCATTGGCGGCAAGTCTTTTGCCTGGATTACCAATATTGTTCCGATTGCGGCATTGTTGGCCTTGACGACGAACATGAGTATCATGGTGCTCGGCGCATCCAGAATCGTCCAGACGACGGCACTCTCAGGCTATCTGCCGCGTAAACTGGGCGAGGTGCACCCAAAGACCAAAACACCTGTTTGGGCATTGACGGCTGTTGCTGTGGTCGCGGCGCTCTTGACCTTAAAGCCCGACCTTATCTGGCTGATTATCAATACGGGTTCTATTTGTTCGGCGATCACTGTCGCTATTATCGCCATTACGCTGATCACCTTAAGGTATAAACAGAGAAAAGGCGAAATCAAAGAGCGCGGTGTATTTCAAGTGCCCTTCGGCATTTTGTTCCCCGTTATTACCTTGGTGGTTGTCGCAACGACCGTTACCTACCTCTTCATGGGTGACGGCGGTTTGACGTCACTGTATCTGACACTTGGTTGGTATGCACTCGGAATGGCAATCTTCCTTATCCGCTTCTATACCAACAAAAAGAAGGGTTTGGTGGCGACAGAAGAGGTAGATAAAGGAGAATAATTTTGCTAAAAGCAGTCTATTACACGAATCAATTCTTTGCAGGTCTTGGCGGTGAAGAACTTGCTGATATCGGTTTGGGCATGTTTGATGAGCCTAAAGGACCGGCCGTCGGTTTGACTCGTCAATGGAAAGGCGAGATGGAAGTTGTTAGGACAATTTATGCCGGAGACAACTTTATCAACGTTGATGAGAATTTCGAAGCGATCGGCGACGAACTTTTGGAAATGGTCAAGTCAGCTCAAGCCGATGTCGTGCTGGCCGGTCCGGCATTTAATGCCGGGCGCTACGGCGTAGCGTGTGCCAAGGTCATGGCCTTCATTGGTGAGGAGCTGGGGATTCCCGTCGTTACCTCGATGTGGTGGGAGAATCCCGCTGTTGAGATGTACAGGCGGCGCGTCCCCATCTTGAGTTCGACGGAAACGGCAGCAGGCATGCGTAAGTCACTGCCTGACTTAGGCAAGGTGGCCTTGTCGCTGGCCAAAGGCGAGCCGTTAGGTCCCGCTCGCAAGGTCGGTTACTTCCCCACAGATAAACGCAGAAATGAGTATGTGGAGAAGACCGGTGCCGAGAGGGTTGTCAAGATGTTGCTCCGGAAGTTGAACGACGAGCCTTTCATTACCGAGGTTCCTCTGAGAACACTGGATCGCGTTATCCCGGCGCCCGCGGTCGTGGATTTGTCTCTTGCCAGAATTGCCCTGATCACAGTCGGCGGTTTGGTACCCAAGGGCAACCCGGACAATTTGAAGCAAGCCTTTTCGGTTGCACACGGCAAGTATGAGTTGACGGACAGCAACCCCTTGACTTCCGACAACTTCGAGTCAATCCATGGTGGTTATGATACGACGTATGCCAGCGCCGATCCGCATCGTCTCGTACCTCACGATGCTCTCCTTGCCTTAAAGGAAGAGGGCGTCGTAGGCAGCATCTATCCCTACTTTTTAACGACGTGCGGTATAGGCACAAACGTTGAAAGCAGTGTCAAAATCGGTGAGGCGATGCTCCGCGATCTTAAGGAAGGAGAAGTCACGGCGGCAATCCTTACCTCCACCTGAGGAACTTGTACGCGTTGCGGTGCAACGATAGCAAACGTCTTTGACAAAGCAGGTATACCTTGCGCCCTAATAACAGCTTTCTCGTCCATTGCCTACAACGTCGGCGCTACGAGAATTGTTAACGGTGGTCACTTTACCTCTCCAAGCGGTAACCCGAATCTGCCGCTAGACCGGGAAGTTGCTTTTAGAAAGAGTATCGTTGAGGCGGCTCTGCGCGCCTTGGCCGATCCTATTGAAGAGCAGCGCATCTACGAGATTAGTGAGGAATACCATGAATAAAGTTTTAAAGAGATATGTTTACAAAGTTGACTCGGTAGAGTTTGGCGAGAAGAGCAAGCTTGAGAACGGCCACCTTACGATTTCTAAGCGAGAATTGCAGGAAGCCGTGCAACCTCTGTTTGAGCATGTTAAATCGGTGGACTTTGAGCTTGTGAAGCCCTGCAGTGACACGCGGATCATTCATCTCTTGGATACGATTCTGCCTATGATTAAGCGCACAGACGAAAGCGGAAGAGTTTATTCCGGATTCTTCAGTGATCCTTACATGGTGGGAACGGGCTCGACAAACGTGATGTCCGGTCTCGCTGTTATGGAAAGTTGCGCTCTGCCGTGGGATGAAGACAGCGCCAGCAGCGGTCTGCTCTATCCACGTGATGCCATTCTCGACATGCAGGGACCCATCGCGGGCATGACTCCTTTTTCCGAGACTAACAATCTTGTCATTCTGTACGAATTGGAGGAAGGACGATCCAGTGCCGAGTACGATGATGAGATAAGGTATATCGGACTCAGGGTAGCCATGAACTTGGCGGAGTTAACGCTCGGTCATCCCGCGGATTACATCGAAACTTATACGATTGACGAGGTCGATCCTGAGCTTCCCAACGTCGTGCTCGTTTGGCAGTGCCAGAACCAAGGACCGTATGCCAATACCTTGCTGTACGGCGTTCCGATCGACGATATTGTGCCGACGCTGCTTCACCCCAATGAGATGCTGGACGGCGCGGTAGTCAGCGGCAACTATGTATGGCCCGCCTTTAAGGTGCCGACCTACAGTCATGTGAACCACCCCATCTTGCTGGAGCTTTACCGTTTGCATGGTTTGGAGCTCAATTTTAGAGGTGTCATTTTCTGTCGCAGTCACAATCCGACAAACTGGCATAAACTGCGCAATGCAAATATGTGTGTCAAGCTTGCCGAGTATCTGGACGCCGACGGTCTGATCATGGCTTGGGAAGGCGGCGGCAACGCGGCGGTCGATGGCATGCTGACGATTCAAACCGCGGAGAAACACGGCATTAAGTGTTCAACCATTACGTTTGAGTTTGGCGGTCAAGACGGTAGCGAAGGTGTTCTGCTTGTCGACGACGTGCCGGAAGCGAATGCAGTAATCAGCGGCGGTTCCATTGAAAAGGCCGTTACCCTGCCTCAGGTGAGTCGTGTGGTCGGCGGCGACGTGATGCGGCTCAATAAGGAGACGGGTGGGTTCTTTCCGCCCGCCGATGAACCGATCACTTTTGAGCAGACGATACACTTTTACATGAGCGGCAACCAATGTGGCGCCAGCAAGTTATCTGCCGTAGAATACTGAGTTTACACAGAATTGGTCGAAGGCGTCCCGTTTGCAGAATGGGGCGCCTTGAAAAACGTTAGTTTTAACGACAATTAACAGGTTATGGAGGACATGCCATGAAGAAAAGTTTTAGCCACATTCATATGCCAACCTTTATTTGCGGCCGCGGTTCGATCTCCTTTGTCAGAACTCTGAATAAGGAGCGCGTAGCAGTTGTCGGCTATTCAGACGTCGTAAAGGAAATCGCGACAGATTTGTTCGAAGGGACTCAAACGGAGGTGCGCTATATCGCGACGATTGATCGCGAACCTTTCATCAGCGATCTTTTTGACAACTTGGACGCGGTGCATGAATTTCAGCCCGATATGATTTTGGCCATTGGCGGCGGCAGTGTTATGGACGTTGCCAAAGGTCTCTGCCTATTCTATGAAAATCCTGATATGTCATTTGAAGACAGTCTCAAACCCTTTCAACTTCCTGAGCTCGGCAAGAAAGCGGTCAGCGTCTTTGTGCCGACGACGAGCGGTACGGGGTCGGAGACGTCATCGGCAGCCGTATTTATTGATCCGGAAACTCGTGTCAAGAGCCTTTTGCTTTCCAATACGTTAATCCCGCGTTATGCCGTGATTGACCCCGATTTCACAGACAGTCTCCCGACTCATGTTCTCGTTCAATCTGCTCTGGATGCCTTGGGGCATGCCGTCGAATCGACGACGGCGATGAATGCGAATATGTTTTCGCGCGCCGTGGCGACACAGGCTGCGCTCGATATCTTGGAATCCCTACCCGATGCAGTGAATTCAAATGTTTCCGAAAGCTGTCGCAAGAAGGCCAGAGATAAGGTGCATATGGCAGCTTCCTTGGCCGGTGTAGCCATTACGAATTCTTTTACGGGCATTGTGCACTCCTACGATCATCCCGGTCCGGAGTTCGATCTTCCACATGGAATCGTGTGCGGAATCATGTTGCCTTACTCCATGAAGTTCGTCGGTCCAAATGAAAATTACAGCTGCATAGCGAGGAGGCTAGGTTACAGTGGTACGGATGATGAACTCTTGGAACAGCAGGTTCACCACATCCAGGAATTTAACTCCCAACTAGGTCTGTACAACACCTTCAAGGAAGCAGGCATCGATGAAGTAGCCTATTTGGCGAATATACCGCGTTGGTCGGAGATTTCATTGCAAGGCATGGCAACGAAATTATCGCCTGCCAATATGGATCTTGCCAAGAGCAAGCAGTTTTTTGAGCTTTGCTACTATGGCTGGGATGGCAAATAAGCGAGTATATTGAGAAATAAATGCCAAAGTAAATCGGTTTTTCCGCACCTCTCATCGTCCGGTTTACTTTGGCATTCAGCTCAAATCCTGAGATGCAAAGAGTCGATCTGTTCGTACTTGTCGAAGGTTTTCTTTTCTGATACAATGCATAAGGTTTAAAAACGGGTGGTCCGCTGCAATTGCGTGCAAGAACATCCGACGAATAGATAAAGGAGGTACGCAATATGGACTATATTAAAGCGGTTGAGCAACCATATCTGCGCGATCATTACGAAAATGTCGAGATCGGCGACCGCGTCAATGTTCATCTCAGGATCACCGAGGGTTCGCGTGAACGGATTCAGGTTTTTGAGGGAACGGTGATCGGACGTAAGGGAGCAGGACTGAACGAGACGGTAACCGTACGCCGTGTCGCGTATGGCGTCGGCGTCGAGCGCGTTTTTCCGCTTCACTCGCCTAAGGTTGTGAAGATTGATGTTCTGCGTAAAGGTCGTGTACGTCGTGCGAAGCTGTTTTATCTGCGCGATCGCGTCGGTAAGGCGGCTCGTGTTCGCGAGAAACTACCCACAAGCAATAAGTAACGGAGATCGCAGCGCACAGAGAGAAACCGGCTGTGCCGTCGATGAATACTTGGAGAATAGGACGACCGAACGGAGGTCGTTCTTTCTTATGTCGTCAAATCGAGCGTCATTCCGCAATTTAATCTATACTGATTATGCATTTAGAAAAGAGTACAGAGGAGTGGTTTCAATGACTAAGGGACGTGATCGCAAACAGATCCACTGGTATCCTGGCCATATGGCGAGCGCGACGCGTGAGCTTAAGAAGGTTTGGAAACATATCGACGCTGTACTGGAAGTCGCCGACGCGCGAATACCTTTTGCAAGTCGAAATCCCCTCCATTATTTCTTGACACCGGATAAGCCTTATTTACTCCTTCTTACGCATGCCGATCTGGCAGACCGTGAAGCGACCAACCGTTGGCTAAAATTCTTCTTTGATTTGGAGGTGCCCACGATTGCATGTGATCTTCATGCGGATGCGGATATTCGACTGATCAGACGACGTCTTCTCAACTTTCATCGACCGCTCCTAGAGAAAGCTAAGCGACAGGGGAGAATCGCGCGCGCGTTGCGTGTGCTCGTCGTCGGGATTCCCAACACCGGGAAATCGACCGTCATCAACAAACTCGTTGGGAGGAAGTCGGCGGTCGTCGAATCGAGGCCGGGTGTCACGCGATCTCTAAACTGGCTTCGCTCCGGGTCGGAACTCCATCTGCTCGATACGCCGGGCATTCTGCCTCCTAAACTAGCTGATGAGGATGAGGCGTTCGGATTGGCGGCAACGGGCGCTATTCGCGATACGATTCTTCCGCTTGAGGAAGTGGCTCGTAAGTTATTGGTTCGCCTTCGCCGAGACTACAACGATGAAACCGCCGCGCGTTACGGTGAAGTCGATGGTGACGCCGCATCGGATTTTGACTCATGCGCCGTACGCATGGGATGCATTCTGGGAGAAGGTGTGCCTGACACGGCAAGGTTCTCATCGATGCTTCTCGACGATTTTCGCGCCGGACGTATCGGACGAATCTCACTTGAGTGGCCGCCGCCTTCTCCGGATCCTCCAGATCCTCTGGAATCCTCCGATGATACTGAGGGCATGTGTAATCAAACGGTGACGCCGTGAGCAGGAACGACAAATCGCAACGTCCTATCCGTATATCGCAACGTGACATCGACCGCTATGAGGAGATGGCAAAGTATGAATCCATGCTGCGCGAAGACGGTTATGCCCTAATTGCGGGTGTTGATGAAGCGGGTCGAGGTCCTTTAGCAGGTCCTGTTGTCGCCGCCGCTTGTATCTTGCCCGAGGGCGAGACCTTTTACGGTCTCAATGACTCGAAAAAATTGACCGAGAGGCGTCGAGAAGCACTTTATATCGAGATACGTCGTCGTGCAGTTGCTTGGGCGGTCGCGATGGTTTCGAATCATGAGATCGATCGTATCAACATTCTGGAGGCGACGAAGGAAGCGATGAGACAGGCGTTGAGAAGCTTGCCCGTAGAGCCCGATATCGCCGTCACAGACGCCGTCGCGCTCAAAGGGCTTGATTATCCCGTCATGGTCGAGACACGCGGCGATGCGCGTATTAACGCTGTTGCAGCCGCTTCCGTGCTTGCGAAAGTTACGCGAGATCGCATGATGAAGAACTGGGATGCCGTTTATCCCATCTATGGTTTTTCTTCCCACAAGGGATATGGTACACAAGAGCATATAGATGCGATTCAATCCCACGGGCCTTCTCCCATACATCGAATGAGTTTTCTCGGAAAAATCTTGAAGGATTTTCCGAAGGAATGTTTTGATCGCGGTGTGCATATCGAACACAGTGTTGCTGGCGACCTAATCGCGAGAGGGCATACGATTCTTGAACATCGCTATGCCGTTCAACAAATCGGCGAGATCGACTTCATTACGAGTCGCAAAAATACGATCTATGTGATTGAGTGCAAGGGAAGAGGGCCCTCTTCCTCATCTTTCGGAGGAGTTGACGGAATCTTATCGGTCAGTCAGATAGAACGTATCAGATCGGTCGCCATGCAATGGCTTGAGGAACATGATCAGACGGACGCTCAAGTAGAGATGTTGTTCGCGGCTGTCGATACGGGGCGTTCTGACGAAATTATCAATATTCGCTACCTGCCATTTTCATGATCTGCACTGCTTCGCGCTCTTCCTGCCATATACATTACTCATCATGACGTCATAAATTACAGCATGAGAGCCGCTTGTTTACAATGGTATCTATGATATGATGTTAGTATCAGTTCCGAGGAGGCGAAGATGATGAAGTTAGATCGCCACAGCAGTGTCCCTTTGTATGCACAGTTGCGTGAATTAATCGTCGAACGAATTCAGGAGGGCGTTTATGGTCAGGGTGAACGGATTCCATCCGAAATGACGCTCTGCGAAGAGTTGGGGCTATCGCGTCCAACTGTCAGACAAGCGATTTCCGAACTTGTTTCGGACGGCATTTTAGAGATCCACAAGGGGAGAGGCACATTCGTTTCGGTCGAACCTGAGCGGTTGATGATCCCTCATTTCAATGCTCTGACTTTCAGTTTTCTCAATATGACGTCATACGAGGGAATCGGTCTGCAACCGGTCCAACATATAGAGCCTGATCCGGAGCTTGATGCGGCATTCAATATTCCCGATGTAAAGCATCCCGGTTACTGGATGTTGCAGTGGCCTGTCATGTTTGAAGGGCATATTTTCGGATGGTGCACGTCCTACGTTTCCGCCCAAGTCTTTCCCGAATTGGGGCAGAGCATCGCTTCCGGTAAGCGCATGATCGATATAAAGAGCAACAAGTACGCGTTTTTGCCGGTTAAGGGGAGTATCCAGTTGCTTGCCAGACCTGCCAGAAATAGAGAAGCGTCGTTGCTTGAAATCCCCAAAAGAACAATCGTGTTAGCCGCGACGGGCCAGCTATACGGTCGTAGCGGCATTGTTTGCGAGTATATTCGGACCGCTCTTCGCTCCGACTTGTTGAAGCTGGAGATCAACTGACACTAACTTTGATTTACGATTTTGATACAACCGCTACGTCGCCGGTGCTTCCCGAAGTCCTGGCTGTCTATGTCGGCTTGCTCGGCGAGTCCGGCAACAATCCCGCGTCGACACATGCAGGCGGATTACGTGCGCTCTCTCATCTTGACGACGCAAAGAGGATGATCAGTCGTTGTCTTGACTGCTCTGTCGATGAGATTGTTTTTACTTCAGGCGGGACTGAGTCCATTAATTTAGCGCTCTTAGGTTCTGCCGCGGCTATTGGTCGGCGACCGAAACGTGCGCTCGCAACGACGGGTGAGCACGATGCCGTTATCGAGACGATGAAGGCGCTGTCTGAAAAGTACGATTTCGACGTCGATTTTGTCGCGGTGACACATGAGGGTGTCGTCGATAGGAATGCGCTAAGGTCGGCTCTCGAAGAGGCTCCGTGTGGTATTGCGAGCTTTATCGTCGTGAGCAACGAGACCGGCGCGATCAACGATGTTTCGACCCTTACGTCTCTTGTCCGGCAATATTCGCCTGAGGCGATTATTCACGGCGATATCGTTCAAGTTTGCGGTAAGATGCCATTTTCGTTCAGGCGCTCGGGTCTCGACCTTGCTTCGCTGTCCGGTCATAAATTCGGTGCCCCAAAAGGTACGGGAGTTCTTCTTAAGCGTAAGAATAGTCCTCTAAGTCCGATCGTTTATGGAGGCGGCCAACAAAAGAATCTGCGATCCGGGACTGAAAACGTTCCGGGAGCCTACGCGCTCGCGCTCGCTTTACAATCACATGTCATGCGGATGGACGAGCAAAGAGAACATGTCGCTTCGCTTCGCAGTCTTTTTCTACGGAGCATCGATGCCCTCCGTATTCCGCGCGTCGTCATTTCTCCTGACGGTGCTTCACCCTACGTATTATCGATCGCCTTTCCCGGAATTCGCGGCGAGACGTTGCTCAATGCTCTCTCTGAGGAGAATATTTACATCTCGACGGGTTCAGCGTGCGGTTCTAAACGAGCGGGGGAAAATCATGTCCTATCGGCGATGGGACATGACAAGGAGACCATTCTTTCCGCCGTTCGTATCAGTTTCGCGCCTACGCAATCGACCGACGATGTCGAACATCTGGTTAGGCGTATTGCCGAACTCTATGACCGTTACGCAATGCACGGAAAAAGGAGAGGGGGTGCGCGTGGCTGATCAGTTTGAAAATGTCCGCGAACTCCTTCTTGTCAGAATCGGTGAAATCACGCTTAAAGGACTGAACCGAGGGCGTTTTGTTGCGAGACTTATCAGCAACATGAAGCGTCGAATCAATGATCTCGGCGAGTTTTCCATTGTTCAGAGCCACTCCCGCATTTGGATTCATGCTCTTTCAGGTAACCCTCCTATGCAAGAAGTCGCGAGACGGCTTTCGAGTGTATTCGGCATCGTTTCGATCAGTCCTGCCATAGAGTTTGAATCTGACTGGGGGATTCTTGTCCGCGTCGTGGAAGAGTATGCGGCTGACGTGTTGGCGGGGGCAGGGAGGAGGACATTCAAGTTTGAGACGAAGCGCGTCGACAAATCGTTTCCTCTGTCTTCCTATGAAGTGAGCAGTGAACTCGGCGCGATTCTCCTTGAAAAATTCCCCGAGCAGCTTTCAGTACTTATGCATGAGCCGGATCTTACATTTCACGTTGAGATTCGTGAGAAGACCTACATTTATCATGAGACGATCCCGGGTCATGCGGGGCTCCCCGTCGGTATGAGCGGACGGGGGATGCTTCTCCTTTCCGGAGGGATCGACAGTCCCGTCGCCGGTTACATGATGGCGTCTCGGGGCATGATTCTTGAGGCGATATACTTTCACACGTTTCCGTATACGAGCCAAAAGGCGCTCGACAAGGTTGAGAAGCTCGTCCGGATTCTATCGCGCTTTGCGGGACGCATCGCTTTTCATGTCGTCGATTTCACCGATATACAGCTTGAACTCAACGATAAAGTACCTCAAGACATGCTGACGATCGTTATGCGGCGGGTCATGATGCGCGTCGCCGAAAAGCTCGCAATTGAGCGCAATGCAAAAGCGCTTATTACGGGAGAGAGTCTAGGGCAAGTTGCCAGTCAGACGGCGGAAGCTCTCATGACGACCGATATTGTCGTTGATCTGCCGATTTTCAGGCCGTTGATCGGCATGGATAAAAATGATACGGTCGCGCTTGCACGGAAAATCGGGACGTTCGAGACGTCGATTCTCCCGTACGATGACTGTTGTACCGTCTTTGTGTCTAAACATCCGAAGACGCATCCCTCTCTCTATGATGCCGAGAGGGCGGAAGCGAGAATCGATGTGGAAGCCATCGTCGAGGCGGCCTGCGAAAAAATATCGACGAAGCTTATCGATCTCACATTTGATGAGGGCGATTAATCATAGTTTCAACCACCTTTGTCGCGACATGTTTGGGCATTTTTTCCCACACCTAAACTTGAATTGTGATACGATGTTCGGTGGTACGATATTTTGCCTTAAGGAGGGATTTATGCCATACAAAAACATCAAAAGTGTCGACCCCAAAGTATACGGAGCGATCATGCAAGAACTCAGTCGCCAGCAGACGAAACTTGAGCTCATCGCTTCCGAGAACTTCGTCAGCCAGGCAGTCCTGGATGCCGTGGGTTCCGTTCTCACGAACAAGTACGCCGAGGGCTATCCCGGAAGACGTTACTATGGTGGGTGTGAATATGTCGACGTCGTGGAGCACCTCGCGATCGTCCGCCTGAAAGAATTGTTCGGTGCGGAACATGCCAACGTGCAACCTCACTCCGGCGCGTCCGCGAACCTTGCCGTCTACTTCGCGATGCTCAATCCCGGCGATACGATCTTGGGTCTTGACCTCTCGCACGGCGGTCACCTGACGCACGGTATGAAAATCAACATCTCCGGAAAGTATTTCCATGCGGAAGCATATCAGGTCATGCCCGATACGGAGCAGGTTGATTATGAGAATATTCGCCAACGCGCTCTCGAAGTGAAGCCGAAGATGATCGTCGCCGGCGCGAGCGCCTACCCGCGCAAGCTTGATTTTGCGAAGTTCCGTGAAATCGCCGATGAGGTTGGGGCATTGCTCTTTGTCGATATGGCTCACATCGCCGGACTCGTCGCGGCGGGTCTCCATATGAATCCCGTCCCGTATGCCGACTTCGTGACGTCGACGACGCACAAGACGCTCCGAGGGCCGAGAGGCGGCATCATCCTCTGTAAAGAAAAATACAGAAGAAAAATCGATTCGGCCGTATTCCCCGGACTTCAGGGAGGACCCCTGATGCACATCATCGCGGCAAAGGCCGTCGCTTTCAAGGAAGCGCTTGAACCGTCCTTTAAGGAGTATCAGAAGAACGTCGTCAAAAATGCCAAAGCGCTCGGCGAAGCACTCGTCGATAACGGTCTGAAGCTCGTCTCCGGCGGTACCGATACGCATTTGCTCCTCGTCAACCTCCAGGGCACAGGCGTGACAGGCGCCATGTTGCAGGAGAGACTCGACGAAGTCAATATCACGTCGAATAAGAATACCGTGCCGTTCGAGACAGAATCGCCGATGGTCACGTCGGGGCTTCGCCTTGGGACACCTGCAGTTACCACTCGCGGCATGGGCGTAGAGGAAATGCGTGAGATTGGCACGCTGATCGCCATGGCCGTTCACGACTTCGACGAGAGTCAGGACGAGATCCGTGAGCGCGTCGCCGCATTGTGCGATCGATTCCCGCTCTACGATGACCTCAAGTAATCAGACATCTTCGAGCAAGTGGCATGAGCCGCTCGCTTATCGCATGATGCCTACGACGCTGGCCGATTTTATCGGTCAGCGTCACATTCTTGCAGAAGGGAAGATGCTGTGGCGTATGATCACGGCAGATCGCCTTTCCTCCATTCTTCTCTTCGGGCCACCGGGAGTAGGCAAGACATCTCTTGCGCGCGTGATCGCCCATTCGACAAGTTCACAGTTCAGAAAATTGAACGCCGTGACGTCGGGCGTCGCTGACATCAAAAATGTCATCGCCGACACGGAGAATCCCATCCTGACTCCGAGCGGTAGAACCGTTCTCATTATCGATGAAATCCACCGCTTCAACAAGGCGCAACAAGATGCGCTTCTTCCGTCCGTTGAGAGCGGTCGTTTAATCCTGATCGGCGCAACGACTGAGAATCCGTTCTTTCAGGTCAATAAGGCGCTTGTATCGCGCTCGACCGTATTTCAGATGTATCCCTTGACAAGAGATGACATCCTCGTCATCATGCGTCGTGCGATTGAAGATAAGGAGAGGGGACTCGGAGAACTCAATATCAAAGTCGACGATAAAACGCTCGGGATGGTCGCCGATTTGTCCGGAGGCGACGCGCGCGTGGCGCTCAACGGCATTGAGCTGGCTGCGATCACGACACTGCCTGACGACAGGGGTGTGATCACATTGACGAGGGAGATCGTCCTCGATTCGATGCAAAAGAAGATCGCTCGTTATGATCGCGACGGCGAACAGCATTATGACAACATTTCGGCGATGATCAAATCGATACGCGGCAGCGATCCCGATGCCGCCGTGCTCTATTTGGCGCGCGCTCTGCAAGGCGGAGAAGATCTCAATTTTCTCGGACGTCGCATCGTGATCGCTGCGGCGGAGGACGTTGGATTGGCGAACCCGCAGATGCTCACGATCGCGTTGTCGGCTTGGCAAGCATCGGTTATGGTGGGACTCCCCGAGGCTCGCATTATTCTCTCTGAGGCAGTTATCGCGCTCGCGACGAGCCCTAAGTCGAACAGCGCTTATCTAGCGATCAAAGAGGCGATGGCGGACGTTGAAAGACGCGACACGGGAGAAGTCCCGTTTCATCTCAGAAACGCACCCGTCGCCGGTATGGAAGAACTCGGATACGCCAAGGGCTATGAATACAGTCACGATTTTCCCTCGGCCGTTTCCGGTCAGACTTTTCTGCCGGAGGAATCGTCTGATGTTCTCTACTACAAGGCAAAAGACATCGGATACGAAAAGCGCATCATTGAATGGATGAACTACGTGGACAGCCTCAGGGAACGTCTACGCGAGCAAGAGAAATAGTTTTGATCAATTACAACGTCTATGTGAGCTCATTACCTTCTCCACACAGACGGTCCGCTCTTCCAACACAAAAACCATGACGCATCGCGGTATGACTTCCGCTGTTGTAGTATATTGAAAAACTTAGTAAAGTGAGATGTATGAATTGGATTTTGTTTGTTGAAGATGATCAAACGATCGCGATGGCGCTGAGCTATTCACTGAGCGAAGAAGGCTACGTCGTCGAGCATTGCACGGGCGTCAAAGACGCGCTGAGCGCCTTACAAAACGATTTCGATTTAGTGTTGCTGGATCTTGGCCTTCGTGATGGAAGCGGTTATGAGATTTGCCGTGCACTTCAGGGACGCGACATCCCGATCGTGATCTTGTCGGCCATGGATGACGAGGCGAATGTCGTGATGGGATTGGAGCTCGGAGCCGTTGACTACGTCACGAAACCATTTCGCCTTCGTGAGCTCTTGACACGCATTCGCGGTATTCTGATGCGACGGGAGAAGAAGGAGAGCGTAGAGATTCTTTCTCTCGGACATATCAAACTTGATCCGTCCAAAGCACGTGTCTTCAACGGATCCGATGAGGTTACCTTAAGCGCTCTTGAATATAGATTGTTGCTTCTTTTCATGCAGAATAAAGGACAGCTGCTAACGCGCGAACAGATTCTCGATCACCTCTGGGATATTGACAGCCAGTTTGTATCTGACAATACGTTGAGTGTTTATATCAAGCGTATCCGCGAGAAAATCGAGGATACGAAAGGTGAACTCATCCAGACGATACGCGGTCTTGGTTATCGTGCGGGTGAGTAATGAAAAAGTCGCTGCGAATTATACTGATTCTCTGTTTGATCGCGAGTGTCGCATCAAGTTTCTTCATCCATTGGCTGGCAGGCGCAATGATGATCGTGACGCTCACATTCTTAGGATGCATCGCTTATGCGCACTCTCAACATCGTAAAAGGAAAATTGTCGATTTAACGATGCAACTGCGCCGCCTTCTCCAAGGCGATTATCGTTTTGACTTTGGAGCATTTGAGGAGGGTGAACTCGAAGTCTTGTCGTCCGATTTGGGCAAGCTGGTCATTTCCTATCGAGAACAAGCAGACGCGCTTTTACGCGATAAAGTGTGGCTCTCCAATTCCTTGAGCGATATCTCGCACCAGCTTAAAACGCCCATCACATCGATGAATGTGCTGATCGAACTTCTAAAGGACAGCGAATTAGATGAGACACAAAGAGTTGAGTTTGTGCATCGATTGGGACGACAGATCAACCGGCTCGATTGGCTCGTTCGCAATCTCTTAATTCTCAGCAAACTTGATGCGGAATCCATTGTCTACTCAAAAGAAAACATCACATGTCATCAACTCTTACTGCAGGCTCTTGAGCCGATGCAGATCAACTTTGAGCTTAAAGAGCAGCCTGTCCGTTTGAGCGGTCAAATAGAGACAGTCATCGAAGTTGATCGCAACTGGACGGCAGAAGCGCTCACCAACATTCTCAAAAACGCCTCAGAACACGGCCCCATCGGCAAAGCGATTGAGATCCGCGTGATAGACGGCCCGATGACGACAGCTATTGAGATTACGAATGAAGGGGAAATCGCTCCTCAAGATATGCAGCATTTATTTACACGCTTTTATCGCGGAAGCCACGCGCATGAAGACAGTGTCGGCATCGGTTTAGCCATCTGTCGCGCGATTACCCTACAACAGGGGGCACAGGTTGAAGTTGAGAGCGGAGAGGGCTTAACCGCCTTCCGCATGAGATTTCCCAAGTAACTTTACGTTGTTTCGCGATCAAAACGATATAAGTGAGTGTTCTGTCGTTGATCATCTCCCTTAAACAAATAATTCAACTGATTAGATGCGTAAAGTGACGATTCTCTCACTTTAATCGTCACCTGTCGGTCACTTTGAGCCTATACACTGGATTCAGTGGAGGGCGCTATGGATATTCTCTCAGTTCAAAACCTTAAGAAATACTACGGAAAAGATGAGACGCTTGTCAAAGCCATTGATGACGTCAGCTTCAGTGTAGAAAAGGGCGATTTTGTCGCCATCATCGGGCCATCCGGTTCAGGCAAAAGCACGTTGATGCACGCGATCGGCGGAGTCGACAGACCGACAGATGGCAAGGTTCTCATCGACAATCAGGACATTTATCAACTCTCGGATGAAAAACTTGCGATCTTCCGCCGCCGACAAGTCGGGCTGATCTACCAGTTTTATAACCTCATACCCATACTGACCGTCGAGGAAAACATTAAACTTCCGCTCTTGCTCGATCACCAGAAAGTGGATGATGACAAGTTCAATGCGCTTGTCCGTCAGCTCGGCATCCATGATCGTCTCAACCATCTTCCCAATCAATTGTCAGGCGGTCAGCAGCAGCGTGTGTCGATCGGTCGTTCGCTCATCTATTCGCCCGCAATCGTTCTCGCCGATGAACCGACCGGGAACCTCGATTCGGATGCCAGCCGCGAGATCGTCGAATTGCTGATCGATAGCAATCAACGTCTCAATCAGACGATTTTGATTATTACGCACGATGAACGTATCGCGATGCGCGCGAAGCGCATCCTCGCGTTAAAAGACGGAAAAATCGTCAGAGATGAACGGGTGCGAAAATGAATATCATCCAAAAGCTTACCGTTCGGTTCATAAAGAGGAACAAATCCATCAGCGTTGTCATTTTGGCGGGCATTGTTCTTAGCGTCGCCTTGATGACAAGCCTGTTTTTATTCTCAAATTCTGTTTACCGTTTTTTCCGAGACGCTACGATCAAGAAGGACGGCGATTCACATATCGCCGTTGGAGATATCAGCCGCGAGAGACTCGAGACGCTTCCAAACCGGGAGCTGGTAGAAAAGAGAACTCTCTTATCTCTCATGGGCGTCGAGAAGATCGGCCAAGATCACGGCATTCATTTTATCGTGGCAGGAATCAGTCCGGAGGCGATGAAAGAGTCCGTTCCTCTAAGAATCGTTGAGGGGCGTTTGCCCGCATATGAGGGTGAGGCAGTCATCACGAGACGCGTGAGCAGCCATGAAGATAAGTCATTAAAGATCGGTCAGAAGGTCGTCATCGATCTCCATCAACCGAATTATTACGCTTACCCTTCTAACGAATACATTCTACCCGGTGAAGACGGTCAATCCGTGCAAAGCTTGTTCGAATACACGAAGGACAGAGACTTGCCGATCACGATTGTGGGCATCGTTGAGAATGTGAATATTGGACGCGTTATGAGGGGCGGCGTGTACTTTGTCTATCAGACACCCGAGGAGATCGAGTCGGCGGAGAGATTGTGGGCAGGTTTCGTGATCAAAGACATTTCGACTAAGAAACTAAATGATTTTTGCAGCGGTTTGCATGATCTGGAGTATAACCAACTCGAATTGACACATTATTATCCAACAGTTCAATCCGAGATGAGCTTGTTGATGAAGGCCGGCACGTACAGTCTGCTCGTGATTGTCGCCTTGGTAGGTGTCGCGCTGATTCAAAACGGATTTCTTATAAGCCTTTCTCGTCGCATACGCGATCTCTCTGTTCTCTCAAGCATCGGCATGACGCGCCGTCAAAAGTGGATCATGTCGTTGACTGAGGGTCTCGGATTATACTTTATCGGGATGCCGCTTGGAATCGTGACAGGTCTTGCTGTTATGACGGTACTCCTTAAGGTGATGACGCCTAAAATGCAAAACATCTTAGAGACAGATGTGACCATGCAGTTAACGTGGGACCCTCTCACGCTCGTGATCATCGCCGTCGCGGCGCTCGTGACGCTATTCATCGCCTCTGTTATTCCTGTTGTACGCACTTCTCAAAAATCACCGCTCGCCGGGGTTCGTCTGCAAGAGGACATCAAAGTTAAATCTGAAAGATTAAAAAGTCCCAAAATCGTTAGCAGCCTGTTCGGCGCGGGAGGGGAGATCGCCTGGAAAAATATGCGCCGCAACAGACGCCGTTTCAGAGGGGCGCTCGTCGTCTTAGTCTTCAGTATGGTTCTCTTTTTAACACTGAGCAGTTTAATGCATTTCTTAAATCTGAGTATGCGTCGATTCACTCTCGGACAAGATGATATTGAAGTGTGCGGAATCCAACTGGAAGACAGTAAAGATTTTAACCGGTGGGAGGCGCTCTTGGATACTGACGGGATTAAAGACGGATACATCATTTACTCATTGAATCATCATTTATTACATAGCAGTGATCACTTTGCCGAGGGACTGGATGTTATAGACGGCAGCATTCAAGTAGCCATTATGAGCTTTGACACCATGACGCTCGGTCGGCTTTTACGTGAATGGGATGTATCGATGGAAGATTTAGAAGGGAAGCGCGCTGTGCTCGTCAATCAATTCTTTTATGAAGAAGGGGGACGCCGTCGCGCGCAAGACATCTTCGACCAAGCCCCGTCTGAGATTACACTGATGCCGAGAGAGGGCCATGATGAGTCGCCGATAACGTTTGAGGTTGCTGAATTTTTGACAGAGGGATTAGATTTCTGTGCTCTGAGGTCAACGACTCTTCATCTAGTCGTTCTTCCGGAAACGCTCGATCTTTTGGCTAAAGAAGGCTTGGGCTTGGATGTTACTCTATACGCTAACGCTGAAAAAAATCAACTTCAACCGTTAATCAAAAGGCTAGAAACGAGAATCCAAGAAGAGAATCTTCAAGGGTATGTCTTCAATATGGCCGCCGATGTGCAGTCGACGAAAGATCTGGTGTCGTTGTCATCAATGATCATCTACTGTTTCCTTGCCATCATTTTTCTGATTGTGATCGCCAATATTTACAACACCTTGTCGGCGTCACTGCGTAGCCGTCGACGCGAGTTCGCGGTTCTTCGCTCCGTTGGCATGGACGAGAGAGATTTTAGGCGGATGCTTAGAGTTGAAAGTTTCCTTTACTCACTAAAAATCGTTCTCTATGGTATCCCGCTCGCAGTGTTGACAAGTCTCTGCGTTCATCAAGCCATCGGCGTGGCGATCGAGTTCACGTTCAGAATCCCGTATCTGACATTCTTCTTATCTGCCGTCGCTGTCGTGATGGTCGTGATGCTCATCATGAACTTAGGGTCGCGTACAGTACGAAAAGGCAACATCCTTGATGCGTTGAAAATTGAGACCGATATGTAGGAGGGCTTCCGGAGCCTGTCGTGTGCAAAATCTATGACTTCGTGGTAACATTCGAGACTGTAGGATGGTTGCTATTGGTCGAGAATGGGAAGCAGTAGACAAGAACTGCTGAACGCGAGGTTTACTTAGAGGATGAATAGTACTTTTGAAGAACGTATGCGCGAGTCAGTAAATCGGCCGCGCATTTATTTTGACCATGCAGCGACTACACTGCCACGTCCTGAGGTGATCGACACCGTCGCCACGTTACTCAAAGAATCTTATGGAAATCCGTCTTCTTTCTACCAAGAAGGTCACCGAGCCGCGGAGCTTTTGGAAGACGCCAGAGCGAGGATTGCCGCGTGTCTCGATGTTCATCCCGAAGAAATATTCTTTACATCGTGCGGCACTGAATCGGACAACTGGGCGATCAAGGGGACGGCGGACGCGCACCGGCGTAGGGGACGCCACATCATCACAACGACGATTGAGCATCACGCCGTGTTGCATTCGATGGAGACTCTGGAGCGTGAAGGATTCGATGTCACTTATCTCGATGTTGACCACCGTGGCATTCTTGAGCCAGAAAAGGTACGCGAGGCTCTCAGAGACGATACGATTCTCGTCTCCGTCATGATGGCGAACAATGAGATCGGAACGATTCAGCCGATTAAGGAGATCGGCGCGATCTGTCGTGAGGCGGGTGTTCTGTTCCATTCAGATGGCGTACAGGCGCTTGGCGCCATTCCTGTATACCCGAATGAATTAAACGCCGATATGATATCGTTTTCCGGTCATAAATTATACGCGCCCAAGGGAATTGGTCTCCTGTACAAACGTAAGGGTGTCCGAATCGACCGCCTCATCGACGGTGGCGCGCAGGAGAAGAGACAACGAGGCGGCACAGAGAACGTCACCTATGCCGTTGCGCTCGCCAAGGCGTTGGAGATGTCACTTGCCGACATGGAGAAGGAGTCTAAGAGACAGACGGCTCTTCGCGATAGGCTGATTCATGGCGTAATAGAACGCATTCCACACACGAAATTGAACGGTCACGCAACAGAGCGCCTTCCGAACAATGCGAATTTTTCATTTGAATTTATCGAAGGCGAATCGATTCTTCTCTTCCTCGATAAGTTCGGTTACGCCTGTTCGAGCGGATCGGCCTGTACGTCTGCGTCACTCGATCCGTCGCACGTCCTGTTGGCGATCGGTTTGCCTGCTGAAATTGCGCATGGCTCCCTTCGCGTTACGCTCGGAATCGATTCGACCGATGAGCAGATTAACCACTTCTTAATCGATTTACCGCTAATCGTTGAGCGTTTGCGCGACATGTCGCCGCTTTATTCAGATTATAAGCGAGGGGTACTGCCATCTCTAATTCCTGAAGAAGGAAGTTTGGATCTGGAGATAGCGGGCGGTTACGGTTGGTCTTCGTGAGTTATCAATGCGTGATCTGGCGCCGTTATCATACGGATTCTGTATAATGGTTTAGACATCGCTATTAATAGCGAACTGGAGGACAGTGAATGCAATACAGTGACAAAGTGCTCGATCACTTTATGAATCCGCGCAACATGGGTGAAATTGAGGACGCGACAACCTCCGGGACTGTCGGCAATCCCGTGTGCGGCGATATTATGAAAATGGATTTGAAAATCGTTGATAATATTATTGTAGATGCCAAATTCAAAACGTTCGGATGCGGATCGGCGATCGCGACGTCGAGCATGGCGACCGAGATGATCATCGGTTTGACGACGGATGAGGCGCTCGACGTGACGAATAAAGCCGTCGCCGAAGCGCTCGACGGATTGCCGCCCGTTAAGATGCACTGCTCCGTGCTCGCCGAGCAGGCAGTCAAGAAGGCGCTCGAAAGCTACTATATTCGTGAAGGACTCATGACACCCGAGAGAACGAAAAAGTTCGCCATTCTCGGACAGTGCGAGCACGAAGAGAACTACGAACATTGCGGTTGCTCCGACGAGTGATCGTTTTATTGTTTTATACTAATAATTAGACGATGCTGTTTGAGGGGGAATCATTATCTCTGAATCATCGTGAGAAAGGATACTCATATGACCGAATTAGGGCAAGACAAAAATGGTAAAGCGGAGGACGCGAAGAATAGGGCGGACGAGATGCGTAAAGAGCTGACCTTTTCTTTCAAAAATCTCTGGAATCCCGAGAATGAGAAAGAGATGAAAGCTATCATGGATTTCTGCGAGGACTACAAGGTGGCGCTCGATGAAGGTAAGACGGAGCGCGAGTTTGTCGATTACTCCGTCGAGCTTTTGGAGAAAAACGGCTTCAAACAGTTTGATCCGAATAGCTCGCTCAAACTTGGCGACCGTGTCTATGAAGCGGTTCACGGTAAAGCGCTTATCGCCGCGGTTATCGGATCGGGAGATCCGCTTGAGGGGTTCAATCTCGTCGGCGCTCACATCGATTCGCCGAGAATCGACCTCAAGACGAATCCCATCTATGAAGCTGCCGATATGACGCTTATGAAGACGCACTATTACGGCGGTATCAAAAAATACCACTGGGTCGCCCAACCTCTCGCGATTCACGGCGTCGTCATACTCAAAAATGGTGAGACAGTGAATCTTCGTATTGGCGAAGATCCGGACGATCCCGTCTTCACGATCACTGATTTGCTACCGCACCTCGGTGCCGATCAGATGCAGAAAAAAGCGTACGAAGTCGTGACGGGTGAAGAGCTCAATGTTCTCATCGGAGGCATTCCGTTCCCCGGCGGCGAGGACATTAAAGAGCGTTTCAAACTCGGTATTTTGAACTTGCTTTACGAAAAATACGGATTCAACGAGCGCGATTTAGTCACGGCGGAGATCGAGGTCGTCCCCGCTGCTAAAGCGCGCTGTGTCGGTTTCGATCGCGCGTTTGTCGGCGGTTATGGTCAGGACGACCGCGTATGCGGTTATACGGCATTGAGAGCGCTCATCGACTTGGAGCAGCCTTTAAAACGTACGGCGCTTGTCATTCTCTACGATAAAGAGGAGACGGGCTCCGGCGGCATCACGGGCGCGCGCTCGCAGCTTTTTCCGTCGATACAGAAACGCATGGTTCGCTCCATCTTGGGTCGTGAGCCTTCCGCTATTGAATTGCAGGACAACATTGAGCGATCGACGATGCTCTCTTCCGACGTGGCAGTCGCTTACGATCCTACCTTCCCGTCCGTCTCAGATCCTTTGAATCACAGTTATGCCGGGCGCGGTATCGCATTCTGCAAGTACACCGGCAGAGGCGGCAAAGGCGGCACGTCCGACGCCAACGCGGAGTACTTCAACGAAGTGACGCGTCTTCTTGACGACGCAGATATTCCGTGGCAAGCCGGTGAACTAGGCAAAGTTGATCAGGGAGGCGGCGGTACGGTCGCGATTTATCAGGCCGATCTCGGCATTTCCGTCATCGACTGTGGCGTTGCCGTTCTCTCGATGCACTCGTGCTTCGAGATCGCAAGCAAGATCGATATTTACATGACTTACATCGCTTACAAGGCGTTTTTCGAGAAGATGCGATCTTAAAACATGTACACCTCTGCACCCAACGGTTAATTGTCATTGGTTGCCTAGACGTAAATTATATTTAGAACCAAAATGTGGCCACCTTTCTCCTTCCTGCCTTTTTGTCGGTAAAGCTTTAATAAATAGGGGAGAGGTGGCTTACCTTTAATACTCTAACGAGGACTATTTTAATGCGTTTATCGAAAAGCTTTTTTTACACCCTGAGGGAACATGCTTCTGATGAGGATTCTATCAGCGGGAATCTTTTGGTGCGCGCCGGCATGATCAAGAAGTCCGCATCCGGAATTTACATGATGATGCCCCTAGGTCTTAAAGCCCTCAATAAGGTGATCAATATCATCCGAGAGGAAATGAACGCGATTGGGTCGTTGGAACTGTCGATGCCAGCTCTCATTCCCGAGGATGTCTACATCGCGTCCGGTAGACGCGAAACCTTCGGTGAAAGCATGTTTTCACTCAAAGATCGATATCGACGCGCTTATGTCCTCGGTCCCACGCACGAGGAACTCTTCGCCGCCGCCGCCAAAATGCACATCCGTTCCTATAAGGATCTTCCCATTAGCCTTTACCAGTTCCAGACAAAATATCGCGACGAACCTAGACCGCGTTTTGGTCTTATCCGCGTACGTGAGTTCATCATGAAGGATGCTTACACGTTCGATCTTGACCTTGAGGGTTTAAACAAGCAGTACATGGATATGTTCGATGCATATAAGAGATCCTTCGATCGCATGGGGATAGAATATGTCATCGTCAATGCCGATACGGGGGTCATGGGTGGCCTTCTTTCTGAAGAATTTCAAGCGCTTGCGGATATCGGCGAAGATATCTTGGTGATCGATGACGCCAATCACTACGCTTCCAACATCGATGTAGCGCCTTGTATTCTTCAGGGAGAAAAGAGCACGGAAGAGGTGAAATCCATGGAGAAAGTCTTCACGCCCGAAAGTAAGACGATAGAAGAGGTGACGACTTTCCTGGGTTATCCAGAAGAGCGCTTTGTCAAAACCTTGATTTACAATGTTGACGGCAAACTCTATGCCGTGTGTTGCCGCGGTGACCATGATGTCAGCGAAAATAAGGTGATGAAGTTACTCGGCGGAAACGATATTATTCTCGCGAGTGCGGAGGAAGTTGAGCAGGCTACCGGCGCACCAGTGGGTTTTGCCGGCCCTGTTGGCGTCAACTGTCCCGTTTTGCTTGATCAGGAGCTGACGCTTATGAGGAATTTCATTGTCGGCGCCAATGAGGCTGATCACCATCTCATGAATGTCAATCTATCTGATTTCGAAGCAGATACCGTTGCCGATCTGCGTCGTATTTGCGAAGGCGACCTGAGTGAGAAGGGAGGTCCTGTGCGTTTTGCTCACGGTATCGAGATAGGCAACACCTTTAAACTCGGCACAAAATACGCGGAAGCTATGGACCTCTATTACATGGATGAAGACAATCAACGCAAATCTGTCTATATGGGCAGTTACGGCATTGGTCCCGCCCGCTGTTTGGCCGCTATTGTTGAGCAGAATCATAGCGAGAAAGGCATTCTCTGGCCTAAACAAATCGCTCCGGTCGAAGTCGGTATTATCATTCCCAACACCAAGGATGAGGCTCAAATGGAGATGGCGGAAGCCCTTTACACGGCGTGCCAATCTGCCGGGTTTGACGTTATCCTCGATGATCGCAAAGAGCGTGTTGGCGTTAAGTTTAATGATATGGAGCTCATCGGAGTTTATGCCCGCGTGACTTGCGGACGCGGCGCGGCAAAGGGACTTGTGGAACTCAAGTGTATTGGAGATGAAACGCCTCGTGATATTCCCGCATCCGAACTGGTTGCCGAGCTAACGCGTATTTTTGCCGAATAAATCAACTAATCAGTCCGGCGAACACGAAATGATCACATGCGGCGTGCGGGTGAATTCTCACACGCCGTTCTATTTGAAGGCTTAAGCCTGTTGCGCACGAGGAACGTGCGCAACAATAAACCACCCGCTATGCGGGTGGAAGAGAAAAAGCTTTAGCTTCAAGAAACAAAACCTCCGTGATACACTTGGCAAGCTACCACGCAAGCCAGAGCACAAAGGAGGTTTTGACCCATGCAGGGTTCCCAAAGTTTATCACACACGAAGTGGGAGTGTAAGTACCCTATAGTCTTCGCTCCGAAGTATCGTCGTCAAGTCATCTACGGCAAGCTGCGTCGAGATATCAGTCAGATACTGGTCGAGTTATGCAGGCGCAAAGGGATAGAGATCTTAGCGGGAGAAGCCTGTATCGACCATATCCATCTGCTAGTCAAGATTCCACCGAAATATAGTGTATCGGAGATTATGGGTTATCTAAAAGGAAAAAGTAGCCTGATCATCTTCGATCGTTACGCAAACCTAAAGTATAAATACGGTAACCGTCACTTCTGGTGTCGCGGTTACTATGTGAGTACTGTAGGGAAGAATGAAAAGAAAATAACGGAATACATAGCCAATCAGCTCGCGGAAGACAAACTACAGGATCAAATCAGCTTAAAAGAATACGTCGCCCCGTTCACGGGCAACCGCGAGACAGAACGCAAACGCTAAGCTGCTTTAGCAGAAGCTGAGAAAACCGGTGCGCGTGGTAGATTTTCAAAGGACGATAGTCCTGCCGGCAACAACCCCTTATAGGGGTTAAGCAAACCGCCGGCTAAGCCGGCGGTGCTGATTCCTTAACCAGTGCTAATGCTTTCTAATAACTCCAAGCAAAATCGCTAGCTGTAATAGCAGCTTCTCATTGCTGTCTTTTAGATTGATATTAAGTAGTTTTGAGACCAGATCAATCCTGTAGCGCACTGTGTTTTGATGAATAAACAATTCCTTCGCGATTTGACTAATATTTCCACCTAATTTGAAATATGAACTGAGCGTGTTCACGAGTTGTCCATTATTTTCTTTATCGAACTGCACTAAGGGTACAAAATAATGTTCAATAATTCTCTTTGACTCCTCCTCATCAAGATGATAAAGCAATCGATATATTCCCAATTCGTCAAATATGAATACACGTTTATTTGACAGGAATGAAGTACCAATTAACATTGCAGATTCCGCCTCTTTATAACTTGTGCTTAATAGGAAGGGATCGTCCTGTAAACTGCCAATGGATATGTAATACTTTGTGGGTGAGAATGCGTCTAATGATTTGATGATATGGCTGGTGATACTTTTAAGAAGTTTGTCCACCTTTGTCTGTGAGACCAAATCCGGAATCTTTAGCAAGAGAACAATCTTATTGCCGATCGCACCGATATAGTGATGGATAGGATTATCAAGGTAAGAGAGCGCATTTCTCAAAACTTGCTTCAATGACTCTTGTTTATGTGGGTCATAGGTAAATGTCTTCTCGGAGAGATCAAGTTTTTCATTTTCTGATTGGCTAATGAGAAGGAGCGCATATCTGCCATCGAATTTCCAGTCTATGGCAGATGCTCTTTGTTCGAACACTGCTCGAGAAGCGATGTTATCTCCGAACCAGTCAGACAAAAAACCAGTGTGCGAACGAATTTCTGCTTCTCGTATAGCGATTTGATTAGAAAAAATGAGAGCAACGATTAAAGTTGCTTGCTCAAGCGAAATAAGATAACGTTCAGAGAGAAGGGGGGTATCAGACAAAGAAATAATATACCCATGATGATATTTTCCGCTCAGAACGGGTGCTACAATCAAAATATTAGTTTTGCCCTCAGAATTGCAGAAAATATGATGATCAATTTTTCGTGAAAGTAACAACCCATTATCTTGTGCTATCCTTAGCAGATAGGTTAATTCGCATTCAGCTTCTTGGTCTAACTGTGCAGCACCCATTTCTTCAAGAAAACGATTTACGATGTAAACAGAATGTGTATATTGATCGCGCAACAAACAGCACACTTCTCGGAAACTACCACCTTGAAGAACTAGCTCAGTCAACGAGTGATGGAGCTTTGCAGAAAGTTGTAGAGACTCAAGTTGTTTTTTTGCTAGGGCACCATAAACCTCTCGAATTATTAAAGGATGTGAGAGATGTTGCGGCATGTTGATTAAAGGAAAATTTAGAGCATTTGCTTCACGAATCATAGAATCAGGTATCTTGGACAAATATCGGGGTACTTTTATGATCAAACCAGACAAGTTTTTTTTAGCCAATAAAGGAATAAGGGCTTCTTGCGCTTCAAGATCATCTCTAATCGAATAGGCTGCCGTCAGTAAGAGCTGGTGCTCAACAACCCAATTATCGATATCTGGGACTTCCATAACATTAACACTTGTAACTAAACGGTTAATTCCTTGTATTCCAGCAATAAGCTGTAAATCTGTAAGCGCATCAATTTGAAGAACATCTGCTATTGTGATCCCATAAGAATACTTAGCACCATCCATATGTGTAACCCTTTACTCTAGTGATGTAGAACTGATACTAGGCAAACTGTATGGTAGGAAAGTATGAGTACTCAGTTTAACCTACAATATCCTGCTCCTTAATTAATTGGATAGTTTACATATTTAGTATAGCACTAATTAAAGAGTTAATATATATTACACACTACCTATTGCAAAATAATCATTCCAAATAATTAATTATACCCGCATAATACTATAATTACAAGTAGCAAATTTACAGATAATTTGCAATCGTTTTGTGAGCTGAATGCCAAAGTAACTTGGACAGTGAGAATCGGAGGTCGTCCAGTTTAATCTGGCAAGTCGGCTGTTCTGTTTACTATGACACGACATGCATTAATCTGTGTAGCCTTTCCGCTATACTTTTTGTAACAAGAGAACGACGCCTCGGCATAGGCCTCCTGCTAGGAGGTTTCTATGTCAAAGCACAAACATCTGACGATGGAGGATCGTCAAAGGATCATGCAGAAGCTTAATGCTGAATGCTCGTTTCGTAAGATTGCAAAAGATCTTGGCAAATCGCCCACGACGATTTCTCAAGAA
>Ga0209723_1000284_pt1 | contig 98866 bp, 72 predicted proteins | sample BiotimSIPDNA_2_FD_185750 | JGI IMG/M metagenome (GOLD analysis project Ga0209723, IMG submission 185750) | Anaerobic biogas reactor microbial communites from Washington, USA - Biogas_R2 time_0 SIP DNA (SPAdes) (version 2) | ecosystem: Engineered > Bioreactor > Anaerobic > Unclassified | place... | reverse complement strand
ACCGCACCAGAGTCTGCACTATGCAACGCCTGTTAAGGTCCATTACGGGGCTAAGGAGCAAGATGACAGCGTCCCCGTTTCAACTTATTCTAACCCATTTGTGGTCTAACAAATGGGGGTAAGCTCAGTTCGAAGCGCATCCATTCGACGCCATACGGGCTGCTGCTGAACCCCGAAACGTACATCCCATACTGGGCAATGTATATCTCATCATCACGCGGGATGTCGGTGGGGATGCCGACATGGTGATAGCGCCAGCCCAGTGTGGCGGTCGCCGCCGGGGGTTCATCGTCACGCCGGTATGGGATGGATTGTAGCACTTGTTCAGGATTCGTCATGGCGATGGTCAACCTTTCTCCGTTGGTTCGAGAAGTCGTGCCCGCACGGTCTCAAGATCAGATCGGTTCAACCCCCCAGTGAGGAGGTAGTTCTCCACATCGAGCGATGCCAGCGTATCGAAAATGACCTCGCGAGTAGAAGTGTGTACACTTTTGAGCAGTTCTTCGCGGTAGGGATCGACACTCATTTCGTAGTCGGTGAGAATATCCTCAGGCGTCACGCCAACGAGCGCCAGCAGCAACAGGGCGATGATGCCGGTACGGTCATATCCGCGGATGCAATGGAAGAGCACGCCGCCGGGTCGAGCCTGCGCGATCGCAGCAATAGCGGCAGCGTGTCGCTCTGGCCAGCGCTGAAGCGCGTCCGTGTAATAGAGCGGCGTCCCCCAAAAATCGGTGGCAGCCCATTTTCGCACGAATTCCCTATCCGTAATGTCTTCTATGGCGACCTGAACTGTGACGAGATCAGTATAAGGCGACATAACGTTTAGCTCGTCTTCTACCATGCCATGAGTACGTAGCGCCACAATTGTGTGGATGCCGTAGGCATACAGCGCTGACCATCCCGCCGCAGTGAGTCTGTCAGGCGTATCCGAACGGATCGCGGCGCCCCAGCGCGTCATGCGACCATCGCGCGTGCGCAATCCACCCAGGTCGCGCGTGTTGTTACATCCATCCCAGGTAAGCTGTCGGTTTCTTGCCATTTGACTGCCTCTTCCTTTTTCCGTTATAGAAGTTGGAGGAATATTGTCCATGTGAAAATCCCTTGAGTCAATCAGGTGCACTGTCTATCTGTTTAGCGAAATAAAAATGAATGTATCCAATATTGCACACTGACTGCCCCATTAGCGAAACCATGCAAAGCCATACTTGAGGATAACAATCGTGAACGCCAAACAAAGAGGCCGAAAATGATGGCATTGATGAAGGTGAGGCCCAAAAATAACACCGGTTGTGCCGTATCGAGTAAATGAATATGCGCCGCCGTAAATAGAATGGCCTGAATAAGTAAGATCCAACATTCTTTCAAACCAGTATGCTTCAGCCCACCCCACAGAAAACCACGAAATAACGGCTCCTCTGCAACTGCCGCATAACCCAACTGGTAAAGTGGCGCAAGCAGAGCCAGTCGACCAGGATTGGATGGCACGGGATACTCAAGCCACCTAATCATAATGATTCCATACAGAACGAACAAAACCATGCCTGCAATACTGCCAAAGAAAAACCAGAGTAAGGTTGAACGAGGTTTTATTCTGAGAGCAATTTTGTTGTGAAAAATCAATGCAGTCAGTATTGCAGCAATAACAATGAACGAAAAACTAAGTATTTTGGGGAAGGCTATCGGATTATCTTGGCTTCCAAACAAAGGTAAAAGAAGGATTGAGAAGGGTTTGAAAAACACAACCATCACGAGGGCTAGTCCGTCTATATGATATGCCTCAAGGTTCTCTCTTTCTAACCAAATGAGAAATACTGTCAGTAAATATGTGCCAATTTCATACAGTGGTTCAATCCATGCTGAAGTTACTGGAAACAGGTAGTGTATCCAAGACGCCAATGGTATTCGTAAGAGTAGCAAAGTAGAAAGGCTAACCCAAAACACAATTCGATGGTTACTTTTCCTTGCATCAGGCATTATGACCGCCTCAGTCATTTCAACGGTGCGTTGCATATACCTGCCCCCCTTTCTTCATTTCTGTACAATACTCTCTTTTGCATCTGTATTCAATGCCCGGCATCCGGCGCGCAGACGTTCAATGCCACCGGAAGCCTCCGGCGCGATCATCGCCGTCACGCGCATATGAGCTTCCAGGCGCGTGTTGGCTTTCGGCACCCATTCGCGCTTGCCGTCCGCGCACCGCACGAGAATACAGCCGGGCGGTAGCCCCAAGGAACGCACCTCAAGGCCAGCAAAAGGCGCGTGGGCCTGTATGGTGAATTCCACTACGGCCGGCTCTTTCAGGAGATGGGAAACCCCTCCGCGCCGCAGGTCGCGTTCCAAAAGCGTCTCGTAAATAGGCAGCTCCTTCAGGGATTCGGCGACGGCATACGCGCAGAAACAGCTTAGCAACAACGGTAACATCTGCGCATAATTGCCCGTCATTTCGACGATGAGCATAATGCCCGTGAGCGGCGCGCGCACGATCGCTGTGAAATAGGCGGCCATCCCGACGACGGCGAAAACGGCGGGAATCGGTACAGCGGCGGGCCATACGGCGTGCCCTACATGACCGACGGCCAGGCCGATCAATGCGCCGAGGACCAGAAGCGGCGCGAAAATGCCACCGGGCGCGCCCGTTCCATAGCTCAACGTTGTGAGCAAAAAGCGGATGACAAAGAACAGCGGAACGGCGGCGAGAAGCAAATCGCCCTGCAGCGCTGATTCTGCCAGGGAATGCCCATTCCCGATCAATGACGGGGCAAACCAGCCGACCAGCCCAACGATGCCGCCGGTCAGCGCGGTGGCCGGTACCATGAGGCGTGCCGGCAAGTGCGCGAACGCTTCAATGCCGACGAGTAGAGCGCGATTGAACAGCACCCCTAACACCCCCGCGACGATGCCTAATAGCGCAAATAGAGGCAGGGAAGTCAGCGGAGGTATAGGATAACCTGGGACGGCAAAAACGGGGAACTGGCCCGTTCCAATCCGCGCGATGATGTCTGCGACTACGGCGGCGACAAAAGCGGCGCCAAACACGATGGGCTGGAAATCGCGCCGTACTTCCTCGAGCACAAAGATCAGGCCTGACAAGGGGGCATTGAATGCGGCGGCCAGCCCCGCGCCCGCGCCAGCCGAGATCAACGTCAGCCGTTCCCGCTCTGAGACCTTGAGCCACCGCGCGACCGCATCCCCGACCGCGCCACTCATTTGTACGGTCGGGCCTTCGCGTCCCAAAGCCAGGCCACTGCCAATGGCGACGATCCCGCCGAAAAACTTCACCGGCAGTACACGCCGCCATTCCAGATTGCGGAAGCGCTGCAAGACGGCTTCCAAATGGGGGATGCCGCTGCCGCTGGCTTCGGGGGCATAACGGCGCGTAGCGGCAACCGAGAGTGTTGCGCCGAGCAACGTCAACACCAGCGGGAAAATCCACCCCCATGCTGGCCTGCCGCGCGCCCAGGAAATCAGGCCATTTCTGGCGATATCGGCGCTGGTCAATGCGACGCGGAAAAGCAGGGCGGTGATACCAGCGCATGCACCCACCAGCGCCGCACGCGGGAAAATCAACCGCCGCTGCTGTCTGACATCGAGGTATTCTTGAATTTCAGAGGACATCGTTTCGTTTCCGCCGCCTTGAACCATACCCAATGCTTCGATCCTTCCAGTTGAGTTGTCTATTCTCTACCATTTCACCTTACGAATTATTATGGCTCCCTGGGGTTGCCCCATTTGGGGTGGGTGTTGCCGTCTGCGTAGGGATGGATGTCGAAGTGGACGTTGGTATGAGCGTTGCCGGCGCTGTTGAGGGCACAGACGTTGTCATTGAGGAGGTCGCTTGTCCATTGCATCCAACGATAACGAGTGTCATAAAAATCGTGGATAACACGATTCGTCCACAGTTTGACATGTCTCTTCCCACCTTTCCCATTGATTGATGAAAGTGACTCGTTTCAGCGGGGCAAGCTTTCTACAGAGCAAAGCACAGTGTCTTTGAACGTTGATTTCAGTCACATAATGAAGCAGTCGATAGAAAAAAGAGAATTCCCCGACCATGAGGGTCGGGGAATCGGGTGGAGCACTGGGCTTACTTCCCTTTCTCTTTCGGCAAGAAGCGCGTCACCTTCGTCCCACACTTCGGGCAGATACCCTGGGCCATTTGCCGGCCGTTGGCTGTCTCGTTGACGACGCCGTCCTTAATGTTCTGCTTCTCGCGACACTTAACGCAATACCCTTCGAATTCCATTGGAAACCTCCTTAATCTAGTTTTAATATGGATCGTTCAGTTCGGGTTTCCCGAACGTCACTAACGACTAGTATAATCTGATTGGTCAGACTGGCAAGTTTTGGCCTGAAACCGCCTTCTACCCAAGCGGTCGCATTGAAGGTAGAACCGCGCTGTTCGTAGGCCCAACATAGCGTCTGGGTCGTCGTTGGTTAATACCTTGGAGGAATTTAGACTCGCTTGTTGATTTCCGCCAAGATATCTTCGGCCTTTTCCCTGGTCAGGCCGAATTGTGCTGCTATCGGCAGCGCGAGCAAATTGTTCAATGTCATCCCTTTCGCCATCGCTACCATTGGATTGCTGGAGACGCCGGGCAAATATTGATCCAGCACGGCTTTGGCCTGTGGGTTGTCCAAAAGTGTACCGAGTGTCGTATCAAGTGTTAACTCCATAATTTACCTCCTGTTTTGTTGTTATTTGATTGATATCGAAATGCCAAACGCTAAAACCATTTTACTATGAGATGTGCAAATTGACAGTTCAGTTTTTGCCTTCCATATGACCTGCTGTGCCGTGATATAACTCCCAACCCTGGCTGAGGATAACAATCTGAGCCACCAGAAGCCAGGCAAAAAACAGGGTCAATGCAATCGCTACCCAATTGAGGATGTTCGGCAGGTTGGACTGGATGTTCTTGAGGATCGACGTTACATCACCCATTGAGGATCGAGATTGGGTGACCATCCTTTCGTACTCGCTCAGACTCGATGAAATCACGCTAACACTACTGGCCATTGTAGTCAGGTTCTCCTGAATCGATTCCAGGTTATCATCGGTGGTGCTGAGATTGTCCGACATCCCCATAAATGTATCCGGCAGGCTCTCCAGATTCGCGGCCAACTCGCCCAACGAATCCGCCAGAGGGATCTCCGGATTGTAGGATTCCCCCGTCTGGTTCACAAAATCGCCCACCAGCGGCACTCCACTCAGCATGAACCGAAAAGCATCCAACGACTTGATGGTGCTCTCCAGAACCTGAGCGGCTTCTTGCGCCGTATACAGCGAAGTGGCGGTGGCTTCCAGTGTAGAGGGCAAGGTGACGGACATAATGGTATCGATCTCGTCAAGTACCGGCTTGGTATCCTTCACGGTGATGGCGGTGGTGTTCAGCATCGCTGAAAGGGCATCTACACTTTCGACGGTGGCTCCCAGCGCCTCTGCGGTGGTCTCCATAACACTTTGACTGGTGATGACGCTTTTGTCGAGTGTGTCGATGGTAGCACTCGCATAGCCGGTCACGGTGGGTTTCACCATCCATACCATGGCCAGTCCAGCCAGACTGAGCAGCAGGCCCAATATCCCGGCAATCATCACTAACACTCCAAGAAGACGTCGTATCATTTTCATAGTCCCTCCATAATTATCGCGAATAGGCTTAAGATGCTATCCGAAAATAGTGCCGGCGAGCGTTTCCAGTACGTCAGCGGCGAATTCTTGGATAGGTTCTGAAGGAAAAGTCGCCTCGATTTGGAATATACTCTGGAATTATAGTTGATTTGCAGATTTCGGGAAACAGGATTATAATGGCAACATAGTCGCAAAAGCGTTGAGCGGGACGAGTATCCGGCGGACAGCGCCAGAGAATGGAGGTCACCGACTGAGAGCCTCCTCCGTGGAATCGGCAGTAAGATTCCCAAACCCGGTGAAAACCCCCCGCGAGCGAGGTCTGGAAAGGGGTGCTAGGATAGCGTTCATAAGTAAAGACCTCCGGGTAAGCCCGTTATAGCCGTCAAAGTGCCGGTCGCGCAGCGATCGGAACTTGGGTGGAACCACGCAGCGCCCCGCGTCCCAAGAGACACGGGGCGTTTTCTATTCTCAAGGAGGTGTCAAATGAATGCAATGAGTTCCGAACCGTATCACGAGAGTCAATTGTACCGGATCCGGCACTCCACCGCGCACTTAATGGCGGCGGCGGTGCTGGAAATGTTCCCGGAAGGGAAAGTCGCTATCGGCCCGCCCATCGAGAACGGCTTCTATTACGACTTCGATCTGCCGCGCGCGCTCACACCGGAAGATTTGGAGAAGCTCGAGTCGCGCATGCGGGCCTTGATCGCTTCGCGCTGTGACTTCGTCTACCAGGAGATCACCCCGGAGGAGGGCCAGGCGCTCTTCGCCGACCAGCCCTACAAGCTGGAATTGATTGACGGCATCCTCTCCGGCGGCGTGGACGAGGACGGCAACCCGGTGAGCGAAGCGCCCGCGCTCTCGATCTATAAGAGCGGCATCTTCACCGACCTGTGTCGCGGGCCGCACGTGCAGAACTCGCGGGAGATCAACCCGCAGGCTGTCAAGCTGCTCAACGTCGCCGGGGCATACTGGCGCGGCGACGAGAAGCGCCCGATGCTGCAACGCATCTACGGGACGGCGTTCGAGTCGCCCAAGGCGCTCAAGGAGCACATGGACTGGCTCGAAGAGGTGAAGAAGCGTGACCACCGGCGGCTGATCCGTGAACTCGACCTGGTTTCCTTCCACGAGGAAGCCGGGCCAGGGCTGGCGTACTGGCACCCGCGCGGCGCGATGATGCGCAAGATCATCGAGGACTTCTGGCGGGATCGACATCTCGAGGGCGGTTACGACTTCGTTTGTACGCCGCACATCGGCAAGGCGTGGCTGTGGGAAACGTCGGGCCACCTGGATTTCTACAAAGAGAGCATGTACTCGCCGATGGACGTGGACGGGCAGGACTACTACATCAAGCCGATGAACTGCCCCTTCCACATCCTGATCTACAAGACGAGCCTGCGCTCGTACCGCGAACTGCCGCTGCGCTGGGCGGAACTCGGCACGGTCTACCGCTACGAGAAGAGCGGTGTGCTCCACGGGCTGATGCGCGTGCGCGGCTTCACGCAAGATGACGCGCACATCATTTGCACGCCGGAGCAGATCGAAGGCGAGGCGTTGCGCGTGCTGCGTTTCTCGCTGGCCTTGCTGCGCGCCTTTGGGTTTGAGCAAATCGAGGCCTATCTCTCGACGCGCCCGGAGAAGGCCGTGGGTGAACCGGCGCGCTGGGAACAGGCGCAGGAATCACTGCTGCGCGCCATCAACGCCGAGGGCTTGGTTTACGAGGTTGATGAAGGCGGCGGCGCATTCTACGGCCCGAAGATCGACCTCAAGATCAAGGACGCGCTGGGCCGCGAATGGCAGTTGACGACGATCCAGTTCGACTTCAACGAGCCGGAGCGCTTCGATATGACCTACGTGGGCGAGGACGGCAACGAACACCGGCCCTACATGGTCCACCGGGCATTGTTGGGGTCCATCGAGCGCTTCTTCGGCATCCTGGTGGAGCACTACGCGGGCGCGTTCCCGGTGTGGCTCGCGCCGGAGCAGGCGCGCGTCATCCCCATCGCCGACCGGCACATCGAGTATGCCAAACAGGTAGAGGACGCGCTGCGCCAGGCCCACCTGCGCGTGAGCACGGATGTCTCCTCCTCGCGGATGAACGCCAAGATCCGCGAGGCGCAGATGCAGAAAGTGCCGTACATGTTGGTTATCGGGGATAAAGAAGTCGAGGCGGGCGCGGTCGCCGTGCGGCTGCGCAGCGGCAACGACCTGGGCGCGCTTCCGGTGGCCGAGTTCATCGCGCACGCGGAGAAGGCCATCGCCGAGCACGTGCTGGAATAAAGGAAGTCACACCATGATGAACCCCCCTTCTGAGAACGACTTGGAAGGGGGGTTTTGTAATGCTATCCTCTCTTCCGTTCTTCTTCGTTTCATCCGTTGAGATGATTTGCTTCGCAATCTAACAGACCTATAATCGTAGCTATCCAATACCCAAAGTGCTCATTGAAAGGATAATCTATGAGGATTAAAGCGATGCTGTGTGCCATTGTGCTTGGCCTGAGCGGCTTGCTCGGGTTTGTGGCGGCGCCGAGCGCGGCGCAAATCCCACCGGCGTCCGCCCTGGTACGGATTGACCTCGCCGATGCCGCCGACCTTGCGCGCGTTGCGGCGCTCGATATCCCCGTCTACGCGCATCTCACCACGCCGGGTGCCGATTATCTGCTGGCCATCCTCGTGCCCGACCAACAAAGGCAGATTGCGGCGCTCGGCCTGTCCTTGACTACCCTCGACCCCGATGCTACGGGCGCGTCCTACTACCTTCTCGAAAGTGACGGGGGCCGGAGCGGCGCGTCTGTCACTACTGCGGCTCCGCTCTTCGTCATCTTGCACGACGACGGCCGGCACGCCGTGGGACGATTGCGCTCTGGCGTCACCATCGCCAGCCTGGATGCGCTGAAAGTGCGCGTCATACCGTTGCTCGATCCTATCGTCCTTGTCGCGCCATTCACCGGCGCGATTCCCACCGATCCGTCCTATGACCCGCTCGTCGCCGACCTGCTCACCCGCGTCACCACGGAGACTGTCTACAGTCACGACGGTGGCCTGAGTGGCGAATGGGCGATCCAGATTGGTGGTGAACCTTATGTGCTCACCACCCGTTACACCTACAGCGGCGTTCCTATTGCCAAGGCTACACAGTACGTCTACGAGCATCTGGAATCCCTCGGCTATACCGCGTACTATCACAACTACACACTATCGGGCAGCAGTCTGCGCAACGTCATTGGCGAGAAGCAAGGCCTGGTTCACCCCGAACAAATCGTGTTGCTCACCGCCCACCTGGACTCACGGGCTGCCACAACGTCTCACAATCCCGCTCCCGGCGCGGACGACAACGCTAGCGGTTCCACAGCGTTGCTTATCGCGGCGGATCTGCTCGCTTACCTAGACTTCGACTACACTATCCGTCTGGTCTTCTTCACCGGCGAAGAACAAGGGATGTATGGCAGTCTCTACTACGCGAACGACGCCGCCGCTGCTGGCGAGGACATCCTCGGCGTGCTCAACCTCGACATGATTTCCTGGGATGCGAAAGGCGGTCCGGATATCGACCTGCACTCCAACACCCCTGCTATCAAGGATGATTCCGACGCGCTGGCCGAATTGGTCGCTGATGTCATCGACGTTTATGATCTCAACCTGATCCCACAAATCGTGGGGAACGGCGCTCGTTTCTCCGATCACTCGCGTTTTTGGGATTGCGGGTACGCCGCGATTATGGGCATCGAGGATTACTACAACGCCGCCGAAACCGCCGCTGAACCGCGCGACTGGAACACCAACTACCACACCGTCAACGACCGGCTCAGTACGCTCAACCTCACGTACTTCCGAGAGTACGTGCGCGCTGCAATCGCTGCGTTCGTCCATCTGGGCGGCCCGCTGCGCGAGATCAGTGGAACTGTCATGTCACAGGAGACGATAATGCTCCCGCTGCCCGCGACGGTGACGGCGGTGGGGCAGCCCGGCGAATTCAGCGCTACGGCCTCCGTCTCCGGCGCTTACGCTCTGCAAGTGCCCGCCGGACACTACACCGTCACCGCCACGCTGACCGGCTACTATCCGCAGACCATCACCGACGTCGCCGTCTTGACGGGAACGGGCGTGCGGCTGGATTTCGCCCTCGTCCCCATGCCGCTGTTCACCGTCGAAGGCAACCTTACCGATGCGACGAACGACGAGCTGTTGAGCGCCACACTGCAAATCGACAACGGCCCACTCATCCCCGCACCGGATGGCTACTACAGCGCCACGCTCTATCCCGGCAGCTACGTGCTGGCGGTCAGCGCCCCGTTCCATTGGCCCGTCACCCGTACCGTCGTCGTGGATCATAGCCAGCGCCAGGACTTTGCATTGGAACCGACGCCGTGTCTGCTCGTGGTAGACGACGATTTCGACAACGAGGGCAACGCCTACGACGATCAGGCGTACTACACGCGGACGCTGGAGAGCCTGAACGTGAGCTACGATGTGTGGTCCGTGCCCGACGACGCCAATGGCCCGCCGCCGGACAGGCTGCGCCAGTATCGCGGCGTCATCTGGCTCACCGGCCGGGACTGGGATTACACGCTCACCGCGGCGGATCAGGCCGCGCTCACCGCTTACCTCGACGGCGGCGGGCGGCTCTTCGTCAGCGGGCAGGACATCGGGTGGGACATCGCCCGGACTGCTGCGCCGCCATTCTACCGCGATTACCTGCACGCCGGTTACTTGGCAGACGACAGCGGTTCCCGTGAGTTAGCAGGGGCGAGCTTCCTCAGCGGTCTCACCGTGACCATCGAGGGGGGCGATGGGGCGAACAATCAGGCAGATCCCAGTGAAATCACTGTGGTGGGGGATGGCGTGGGCATCTTCCATTACACTGACGACGGCAACTGGGCCGCCACCGCGTTTGCCAACGACACCTACCGTGTGGTCTACTTCGCCTTCGGTTTCGAGGGCATCAATACCGAAACCGACCGTCAGAAAGTGATGGCCTACGTGCTGAATTACCTGCAGCCTTGCGCGTTGCCTGTCCCGTATGCCGTCGAACTTCAGGGGAACACGCTGCGCATTGGCCTCCCAGGGCAAACTGTGGCGCATACCGTGGATCTCGTCAATACCGGCATGCTGTCCGACGCCTATGACCTCACGCTTGGTCCCTTCGTCTGGACGACGACGTTGGGCTTGCCCTTCGGCACGGCGTTGCTACCCATCACGTGTACGCCGGTATTGGCATCGCTGGAACGCCTCCCGCTGGCACTGCACGTCACCATCCCGCTAACGGCGGCAATGCAGGATTTCGATGAAGTGGCGCTGACCGCGACCTCGGTGTATAGCCCGGCCAACTATGCTCTCACCATTCAGCGCACTGTCGCCGGCAGCGCGGTCTATCTGCCGTTGGTGCTGCGCAGTTACACTACTGCAACGACACCTTTTTAGTTTCCTGAGCGGTTTATCGTATCTGTCGTTATTGCAGGTACTGCGAAATCGCCAGGGGTGTTTATTGTTTGCGGGCATCGCTTGCAGACGACAAACACCCCTTTCTTTGCGGCTTTAGCGATGTAGTCTATGTTAACTTGCTTCAAACCATTTACGGGCTATAATCAAAGTGTAAAGTTGGGGGTTTGTGGGAAACAATAAACTTGGATGTGGGCGATTGCGTGCCACACATGTGCTTGTGGATATATAGAGGATAAGTATGAGTTCGCCGCAAATATTGGTTTTCAGCGAAGAAGCCACAGTCTACCAGGAATTGGTGCAGCTATTGCCCGTCGAGATTGAAGCGCTGCATCTTGCCACGCTGCCAGCGCTGCGGGCTATGCTGCCCGGCCCTGAGGCTACAGTTATCCTGTTGTGCCTTTCCACCATTAATGAGACAGAGGCGCTTTCCCTGGTCGATGAGCAAGCTGCCGATGCGTCACTCGTAGTCGTCGCCTCAGCAGCGCCAACGATTACGCAGTTCAATGCCCTACTAGAACACAACGTGCAGGCCCTGCTTGCGTACCCGTTCCAGGCGGAGCAGGTGCGCGAGACGCTTGTCCGCGCGCTGGAGCGCGTGCAACGCCAGGCTTCGCAAAGTTACCTCAAAGACAGTCTGGCCCGCGTCAATCGGCAGCTCAACCAGCGTCTGCAAGAGATAAACGCTATCTACACCGTCGGTAAGTCGGTCACATCCTCGCTCGATGTGGAAGAAATCCTGACGCGTATCGTCGAAGCTTCGGTCAACCTCACGCAGGCTGAACAGGGCTTTATCCTTTTGAAGGAAGACGGCAAGCTCTACTTACGCGCGTCAAAGAATATGAACGCGGAGTTGGCACAGCGTTTCTGTGTGGAAGCCTCTGACCCTATCGCCTGGCAGGTGATTCGTTCGGGCCGCCCGACAATGTTGCAGCGCAGCACCAAGATCGCTACCGGTTATCTGGTACGCGCCTTGCTTTATGTTCCCATTCAGTTTCCGGGATGCGGTACGGTAGGCGTTCTGAGCGTAGTCAATCTGGAGCGCGACCAGGCTTTTACCGAGAATCAAGTCTTTACGCTCTCGGCTATTGCTGATTTCGCCGCCATTGCCCTGGAAAATGCGCAGCTCTTCGCCGCCGTGGAGGCTGAACGCTCGCGTTTGAGTGCGATTCTGGAGCATGCTGCCGAGGCGGTCCTCGTCACAGATATGGATGACTGTCTATGGCTGTGGAGCGATAGCGCGGCGGAGAATTTTGACATCAAACCCGACGCTCAGGGTCAAAGGGTCGTGGATTACATCGAAAATATCGGCGTGCGCGAGCTGTTTGCGCGGCTCACCACAGATCAAACGCTCGTCCATAACGAGATCGATCTAGAGAATGGTCGGGTCTTCAACGCGCAGTTGAGTTCAATCGATCATATCGGCCGGGTGGTGGTAATGCAAGACATCACTCACCTAAAGGAGTTGGACCGGCTCAAGTCAGAGTTTGTCTCGACTGTCTCCCACGATTTACGCACGCCGCTCACCACTATCCAGGGCTACGTCGAGCTTTTGGAACGGGCCGGGCCGCTCAACGAGTTACAGCAGGACTTCATCAGTAAGGCGCTGCATAGTTTGGAGCACATCACGGCCTTAATCAGCGATTTGCTGGACATCGGTCGTATCGAGGCCGGATACGACCTGGACATGTGTCCTTTCCGCATCAACGACGTCATCCAGCAATCGTTAGATGTACACGCGGTGCTTGTCGAGCAGGCTGAACTGCATTCCGTGACCAACATCCCTGATGAGCCGTTGTGGATTCACGGCAATGTGCGCCGGATCCGCCAGGTGTTGGATAACCTGATCGGCAACGCAATCAAATACAATCGTCCTGGAGGCACAGTTAAGGTGACCGCCGAGCCGGGCGCCGACTACGTCATCGTCAGCATTGAAGACCAGGGTGTCGGTATCCCGTTGGAAGAGCAGCCCAAACTGTTCGAGCGTTTCTATCGCGTGCGCACTCCCGAAGTCGAAGATATTCGCGGTACCGGCCTAGGACTTTCCATTGTGAAGTCCATTATCGAAAAGCATAAGGGGCGCGTTTGGGTACGCAGTTATCCGGGGAAGGGAAGTACGTTTGCCTTTATCCTCACGCTATGCCCGCCCCCTGCCGAAGATGCAGATGTTTAGGTCTATTCTTGCCATGAATACACAAAGAGACAGGGTTTTATGCGTTTTCTCTGTGGTTTCGTGCCTTAGTGGTTTATTATTGGAGTCAATTTGATGCCAAAACCTTTGGTCGCTATCGTGGGACGCCCCAACGTGGGGAAGTCTACCTTTTTTAACCGCGTAGTCGGCGAGCGTCGGGCTGTAATCAGTGATATTCCCGGCACCACCCGCGACCGCATCTTTGCCACGGCAGAATGGAACGGCTATTCCTTTCTCCTCGTCGACACCGGCGGTATCGAGATTCTGCCCCCCAACGTCGGAAAGGGCCTGCGTCCGATCCCGCAGGCGCCGCTTTCGGAGGATTCTGTTCCCTATATCTCTCTCATTCGTGCACAGGCCGAGGCTGCTATCCATGAGGCCGACCTGATCCTCTTCCTCACCGATGCGCAGACCGGGCTGACCGGCGCGGACCATGAGATCGCCGATCTGTTGCGCCGTGCCGAAAAACCCGTTTTGCTCGTCGCCAACAAGGCTGACAGCGAATCCCGCGAGTTACAGGCCTTGGAATTTTATGAACTGGGCATGGGCGAAGTATACACCACCTCCTCTATCCACGGTTCCGGCGTGGCCGATTTGTTGGACGTGGTTGTGGATTTGCTGCCGTCACAGTCGCCGGGGCTGGAGGACGACGAAGCCGTGCGCATCGCCATCCTCGGGCGGCCCAACGTGGGCAAGTCGTCGCTGCTGAACAAGTTACTGGGGCAGGAACGCGCCATTGTCAGCCCCGTCGCCGGGACGACGCGTGATGCACTGGACACCGAAATGGAATGGGAAGGACAGAAGATTGTCCTCATCGACACAGCTGGTATCCGGCGGCGCGGGAAAATCGAGCCGGGCGTGGAAAAATACAGCGTCCTGCGTGCCGCACGGGCGCTGGCGCGCACCGATGTCGCGCTGTTGTTGATCGACGCGACTGAGGGCATTACTGCGCAGGACACCCACGTTGCCGGGATGATTGCTGAAGAAGGAGTCAGCGTCGTCGTCGTGGTCAACAAATGGGATGCGGTCGATGCGGAAACACGGGCCAACCGCCAGCAATTCGAGGACGAAGTGCGTGAGGGCCTGAAGTTCCTCAGCTACGTGCCATTGCTCTTTATTTCGGCACTGACCGGCCTGCACGTGAACCAGGTGATCCCGGCAGTGCTCGACATCGTGGACGCGCGCTACCAACGGCTGCCTTCCGGCCCGCTCAACGACCTCATCCGCGAGGCGATGGCGGCGCACCCGCCACCCAGCAGACGCGGCAAGCGTCTGCATGTCCATTACGTTACGCAGCCGGAGGTCGCCCCACCAACCTTTATCTTCTTCGTCAACGACCCGGAATTGCTGCATTTTTCCTACCAGCGATTTCTGGAGAACTGTATCCGTGAGGTTTATCCTTTTCCGGGCACGCCGATCCGTATGACTTTTCTTCGTCACCGCGCGAGAAGCGGCACACGGACCAAACTCAAAGAGGGAAAGTAGACATTCGCAGCGGGTTTTCTAACTTGTAATCGTTCTTATAAGGAGGCATACCGCGTGTCCCCGGCATACCCACAATTACGCGTTGAAATTCGTAAGTTGGGGAATAAGTTCTTCGCCATTACCAAACAGGATAATGGACGGGAGATCTTTACCAACGAATTTCAACACGACCCCACCGGAACGACACACCTGGGGCCGTTGTGGTTGCTGGAACGCGGGGTGCTGCCCCCTGACGAGCGCCGCGCGAGCGGTAGCAAAAGCGGAGACGAACAAGCTGCCCTGTACGGTCAGCGCCTGTATGGCTACCTCTTTGACAAGGGCAAAAAACTGCACGCCTTCTTGAAGGCCAACCCTGAGTACCGGCAGTCCCACCTTGTCCTGTCGCTCCATTCGGATGTGGCATCATTGTGGCGCTTGCCGTGGGAATATCTCCACGACGGCGAGAAGTTCGTCTGCCTGGATGGCGAGATGCACCTCAGCCGCCTGCCGGAAGATCTGCTTGACCTTTCCCCACGCGCAACGCCGTCACCGTTGCGCGTGTTGTTTGTTATCGCTGCGCCCGACGATCAAAAGGCCCTGGACGTCGAACGTGAGTTGACCGTGATGCAGGATGCGCTCGAAGGTCACGTTCGCGCAGGAAACCTGGTGATAGACGTGCTGGACGAGGCAACGCTCCCCGCGTTGCAAAGCGCTTGCAGCTGGCAGAGTCAAAGAGGCACTCCCTGGCACGTCATCCACTATATCGGCCACGGTACGTACATTCATAAACAGCAGCGTGGTTTTCTCTGCTTCGAAAGACCGAACGGAGAAACTGACCTGCTCGAGGCGCTGCACCTCAGGCCCATTCTGGACAATACGCCGCCCCATTTGTGGGTGATTTCGGCGTGCCAGAGCGCGCAAATCGGTGTGTTGGACGCCTTCGATAACGTCGCCACTGGTCTGTTGCAATTTGGCGCGCCGGCCGTGCTCACCGTGCCTACCAGCCTCACCGACGACTCGGTTATCGAACTGGCGCATACCTTCTACGGCCATCTGGCTGCCGGTCAGTGCCCCATCGAGAGCCTCTACCACGCGCGGCTGGCTCTCAGCCAACTTGACGTTGACCGTCCCATTGAGCGTCGCCGCTTCGATTGGGGCGTCCCGGCGCTTTACCAGCGCGCGCAAGTCATGCAGTTGGTGGATCAAGATCTGCAGGAGGAAGCAGTCGCTGACACAGCCCCAGCAGCGTCGCTCGTGCGCAATGTCGCCGGTCTGACGCTTCCTAACTATTTTGTGGATCGCCAACAGGCCCTGCACACGTTGCGCTGCGCGTATCAGGACGGAACCAAGGGAACTGTGCGTGCCCTGTACGTCTGGGGCAGTTCCGGGTGTGGGAAGAGCGCATTGGTCGCCCAAAGCATCCTCTATTCCGGCGTCAGCGCGGAAGACGTGCTCGTCATCGACTGCCGGGAACTGCTCGAGCCGATTGCCGCGTTGGGGAAGATCGCCGACTTCTGGCGTAGACGGCAGTGTCCGGAGGCGGCAACACTGCTGCTCGACAATCGCCGCGATCCTGCCGAGCGCGCGCACATGGCGGCCCAGTCGTTGAGTGCGTCCCCGCACCTCCTCGTCTTTGACGACCTGGATGTCTGGTTTCAAGCACCCACCGCCGATTCCGGCACGACGCCCAGTGTCATCGCTGACAAGACATTGGCGGCGGTCATGCGTGGGCTTTTGTTCACCCGTGGCGCGATCATGTACGTGTTCGCCGCGCGGCAGCGTTGGGCCGATGTCAATGCACTACCCGCCGACTACAAGCGTGAGATTCACCTCGATGCGCTGACCCAACGGTACGCCGTCCTGCTGATGGATGCGCTGCCCCACCTCGGTCAGGCGTCGTTAGCTGCCAAAACGGACATCTACCGGCTTGTGGGAGGACATCCGCAAACGTTGCGCCTCCTCGATGGCTGGCTCGCTGCTGGGCACGAACTGCAAACGCTGTTCGACAACCCTACTATGCAGCCACAGACCGCCGAGGCGTGGCAGCACTACTTCCTGGATGCGATTGTACGCGGGCTTGATCCCGGCGAGGACGATGCTCTGACCACCCTCACAGTGTTTAATGTCCCCTTTGGTGCCGGATTGCTCACCAAACTCACGCGCATCACCGAGAAATACGCCGCCCCTTTGCTGGAACGCTGGGAAAAGCTGGCCCTCTTACAGTCTCACCATATCCAACGTGGCGAACGTATGTATACCTTACATCCCATTGTGCGCCGCCACATTCTGGGTCGCGTGCAAGAAGACGAGGAACGTGCGGCCCTGCACGCGCGCATGGCTGCCTATCACGCTGCTCCTTTTATGGATGAGGCACGCCGTCGTGTTGTTGCCCGCAATATGAGTTCATGGCCTCCGGAACGTGTCGCGTGGCTCGCCCGCGACAGCAACGGTATCCTCGGCATGTGGGTGCGCCAGACGCAGGATCCCGAAGACGCCCAGCGCACTATGGACGAGGCTCTGGCCTGGCAACATCACCTGTTCAGAGCGGGAGACGTTGAAGCCGCCGCCCACATTATTCGCACCATTGTGCCGGTGCTCAACCGCTGGGGACAATACGATCTGTCTGAGGTCCTCTTGCAGCGCAGTATCTCCGTGAATGCAGGACCGGAGCGCGGTCCTATCATGGACGATTTAGCGACGTTGTATCTGGATCGCGGTCATCTTACTGAGGCGTTGAAGGTGTACGAGGAAGTCTACCAGATGTTCGCCGCGCAGGGGGCCAGGGAACAAATGGCCCATATCCTGCGCCGTATTGCCCGCGCGCACCAGCAGTTGGGCAACTCCCGCGAGGCAATCGAGACGTATGAGGCTGCGCTTCAAATCATGCGCGAAACCGGGGACGAAAACGGGCAAAGCACCTGCCTGTACCAGCTTTCCACCATCCACCGTCAGTTAGGTGATTACCAACGTGCGCTTGCGTGCAGTCAGGCGACAACACAGTTACAAAACAAGCTCGGCAATCTGGCCGGTGCTGCGGCAGCGCTCTATGAGCAGGCGTTGGTCTTTAAGCACATCAACCATCTCGACAGCGCCCTTGACCATTGGCAGCAGAGCCTCGATATCGCCAGCACGATGGGGGATGAGGCTATGGCAGTCGATGCGCTGCGGGAGATGAGTAACGTGTACCGTGACAGCGGGCGTTTGGATGATGCCATTGAAGCTTCCCTTAAGGCGGTCGAGATGTGCTATCGTGTCAATCCCCGGAAAGCAGCGACACTCCTGCAAACGCTGGGGAAACTCTACGAGCAGCAGGGCGATGCAGAAAAAGCTGCAACCAGCTATGCACAGGCCCAGCGTATGGCGCAGCAATGACAGCGATCAGTTGACCGTTATTGGTTAACGATAAGCATCTGAACCGGCGCGCGTCCATCGGGGATTGGCGCGCCGGTTGCGTTGTAGAGGGGGACGCGCGGCCCGCGCTCCGCATCGTACAGGCCCACGAACACGGTATATGTCCCGGCAGGGGCATCGGCGGGTAAAGCCAGCGTGTGCATATCCACGACGATCTGCCCACTCACCCACGAAGTCGTCGGCGCAGCGCCCTGTTCCGGCCAGCTGTCAGATTGCGCCCAGGTTCGCCCGTCTGGCCCGACGATGTGGACAAACGTGGTGTAATCCCGGTCGGCGGTTCCCGTAACCTGCGTGTACAGCGACACCTCAAGAGTCTCGCCCGGCGCAAAGGTGCTGTGGCTGACATCGACCCCAACCAGACGCGCGAAATCGCCGAGGGCTACGTCCAGGGCGGTTTGTGGTGGCTGCGGCAGGTCAAAACGCCGTTCGCGTTGACGGATTGTTATCTCGCCGAGGACGATTTCCTTCTCCGGTTCAAGTGCGATAGCGAGGGTGCAAACGCCTTCCGGCAGTAGCGGATCGATGCGCGGGGCGTATTGCGCAATGTAGCGGTGTCCTTCGTACCATATCACCGGAATGGAAGGGGCTAATCGTAGATCACCCTCAATGCTGGCACCGGGACACGCGAGTGACCAATGCAGCGCTTCCGGTGGACTGCCGGGCAGCCGTTCCCACGCCAGGCGGAAGGGCAATTGTTCCCCGGCCCACACTTCCGCCGGGAGCGTCCCCGGGCCGAGCAAACGCAATCCCGCAAAGTCGCTTGCCGGCGTGCTGAGTGCCGTGATCCCCGGCAACTCCGTCGCCGGATAGCACGGCGCGAGCACTTCGACCTGGCCTAACTCGACTCGCGTCCCGCCGAACGTCCCATCCGGCAGATTCAGTCCCGTCCACCCGCTGCTGCCGGAGATGCTCGCCGCCAGTGTGTAGACGCCCGGTGGGAGCGTAAGGTCAATCGGAACGTAGGTCGTACCATCAACGAATGTGCCCGGTTCCCATGCCGTCGTGCGCCATGCGTGATCGTTCAGCAGCATGTCGCCGCCTTCCGCATACACGATGTCACTCTCAGGATCGCGTAGTGTCAGGTAGATGCTGTGCGCGTCGAGCGGAGCTTGTGCCAGCCAGCGCACCCTCACGGCTAACGCATCCGTGGCCTGTACAGTAGGTGACCATGTCGCTGCGACCAAATCCAGCGAACCGGCGAAGCGTGCGCGAAACGGCGCGACTTCCGGCAGCGCGGTGGGCATGATGCAGTGCTCCATCGTCAGCCCGGCGATGTCGCCCGCCGGTTCACACGTCGCGGTGTGAGCCAGAACTGCCATGAGTTGGACCTCGTTCAGCGGATAACAGGCCGGCGCGTGAACCCAGAGGAAGGCGTCACCAGGGGCAAAGCGCGCATCTAGCCACGCGTGGAGCGTCGCGGCATCGGCAGACGGGGCCACGGCCTCTGCGGGCGCGCCGGGCAGCGGGCCGGGTAACACGAGCGGCAGGTCTGTCGGAAAGATATGCGTCTGTGTATACACCGTCGCCAGAGGGATACCGGCCAGATATAACCTCCCGGCGACCTGGTAGCCAGGCTGCTCTATACTATCATTCACCGCGATGAGAGCATCGCCGCAGGGACGTAACGCCGCTGTGTTGTACCATGTCGTGCCAGGGAAGGTGGAGGCTGCACCGGGTACGTTGTTCGTCAGCAGTGTTTTCGTCGCGGGATCGGGTAATTGTCGCATGAGCACCGTCGCGGCGATTCCCTCAAGTTCTTCCCATCCCAGCGGGACGATCTGGCGTGCCAACCACGGCCCGCCCACGAGCGGGTTAGCGTAGTAAAGCGGTAACGGCGCGACCAGCGCCCACGGCAGCAGGAGCGCCGCCAACAGTGCCCATTTCCAGCGCATAGCGCGGCGCACCCACGCCAGTGCCGCCACGCCGGTGAGCAACACCATTGGCGTGAGCGCGTAGCGGTCGAATTTCTTCGTTGCCAGTGTGATTGCGATAAGGTAGATGAGCGCCGGGAGGCCAAACCACCAGGATGATGTGTCCGCCGGCTGCAAACGACGCCCTCTGATGCGATCCAGCACCGCCAACACCAGCCCAATCAATACCGGGGGGGTAAGACGAAAGAGCAACATGGCGGGGTAAAACAGCGGCCCCGGATCTGCAGTAAGCTGTCCGGCGAAGAAGACTTCACGTAGCCCGATGCCTTCGTGGTATCCCACTGCACCGATCAAAGTGTTTAGTGCTGCGCGCGGGTCTACCCAGAAGGGCGGGTACAGCAGCAGATACAGGGCCGTCGTGAGGACGGTCAGTGCAGCCACGCGCGCCAGGCGTTGCGTCCACGGTTCGCGCGGCAGGAGCAGAAGCGCCAGGGCCACGCCCGGCGCAGCGAGCAGTCCCAGTGTTTTTGTCATCCCGGCCAACGCCAGGCACAGCGCCGACAGTATCAGGTTGCCCCACGGTGTGTGTTCATCGCCACGTCTTGGCAGCGCAAACAATACACCAAGCGAGATGAACGTGGCCTGTAGTGCATCGGTGTGAAGCAACCCGGACAGGCCACCAAAGAAGGGATCAAGAGCCAGGAAAAGAGCCAGCCAGCGCGTCGCCTGTTCACCGTGGCGCTGGCGTCCCAACGCATAAATGAGCGCCACACCTGCTGCTGTAATCGCTTTTACCAACGCCCGTGCCACGGGAAGGAAAAACGCCAGGTGCGTGTAGGCAGCGGCGTCCTCCGGGGAAAGCCAGACCATGTTGAGAATCCAGGCGAGGTGTGTGGCCGATTCCGCCGGGTACAGCCAACTTGTCAAGCGGACGCCAGGCACACCAAGCATCATCGTCGTCATGCCGGGATGACCGGTTTGGGGGATGGCGTTCCATTCGTGTGTGGTGAGGGCATTCGCGAAGATTGCGCTGTTCATCACCCAGAATGGCTCATCGGGCGTCACATAGCGGTCCAAGGGGGCCAGACGCACCAACAACGCCAGCGCAAAAAACGCCAGTATGTGCGCAATCGTTGTATTGTAACGCTGAGTCCTTCGCCCTTTTCCGACTTTTTGGAGCATGTTTGACCTTCACCAGGAAGTGTGTTGATTGTTAGCGCAGATCATATAGCTGGTTTTGTGTTGGATTGCAAGGTAGGTGTATTTCTGCTCTTTTAGCCGCCGCAACGTCGCCACGCTTGGATCGGCGCTACTGTCACCCATGGCGATGATTTCGTAGGAGCGTCCCAGGTCGCGCAACACGTCGGAGAGTTCCGGGATGAACGTTTCGAGATTGCCAGATTCATTGTAGACCGGCAGCATGACAGATAGAGCTAATTCTCGCATCGTGGCAGGTTCTTTCACGCGTATATCCTTTCAGTCGCGCTCAACATTTGGCGTTGTTGTACCACAGAAGACTAAGAGATGCAAACGCTATTTGTTCGTGTATGACAATCATCATCCCTGGACAAGAGAATTGTCCTGGATGATTGTCAGACAACTGACATATAATAAAGGCCGAGGTTGCTTATGACATCACCAGAACCAACATCCCTCAACATTCGGCTTCCCTACGCTCAAGTCGAGGAGGCCATCGCCGCGATGATTGCGCCGATGCAGCCTGGCGATCAGTTGCCGACCGAGCCGGTGTTGGCAAAGCGGCTGGGGGTTTCCCGTGCCACGTTGCGTGAAGCGCTGCGCACGTTTGTCGAGCGCGGCGTCCTCGTGCGGCGACAAGGGATCGGCACGTTCGTCGCTTCGCGCATCCCCACCCTCGAAGCCGGTCTTGAGGTGTTGGAGAGTCTGGATCGCATGGCGCAGCGCCTGGGTTTGTCCACTGAAGTCACGCATTTGGAGAGCGTGGAGCGGCGGGCTACACCGACTGAACTGGCGGGGTTGGGGCTTCCCGAAACGCAGGCCGTGGAAGTTCTGGTCGTGAATCGTGTGATCACCGTGGAGGATGAACCTGTAGCCGACCTGCGCGACGTTGTTCCGCTGGCCTATCTGCGCCAAACAGACCTGGACGACACGTTCAATGGCTCGGTGCTCGAATTGCTGCTCAAACGCAATTTGATGCTGTCCACCTCGCGCACCGAAATCATCGCCGAAGAAGCCGACGCATATAACGCAACCCGGCTCAACGTCAAACGAGGGACAGCGCTCCTCAAGTTCACCGCGCAGCTCTATACTTACGACGAAAGAGTGGTAGATTATTCCATCAGTTACTTTGTTCCCGGCTATTACAAATTCCACGTGATGCGCCGGGTATATGGGCAGTAAACCGTTCGGAAAATTAGTATAATTAGGGAGGAAAACAATGGACAACATTGCTAAAATCAAACAAAAAGTGCAGCAACAGCAGGATGACATCATCCAGTTTTTGCGCGACATTTGCGCGATTCCGAGTATGGAATCTCGGATTGGGCCGGTAGGTGAACGCGTCCAGGCCGAGCTGCGCAAACTCGGCTATGACGAAGTGCGCTTCGACAGGATGGGCAACACCATCGGGCGCATCGGCAATGGGCCGAAGGTGCTGGTCTACGACTCGCACATCGACACGGTCGGCATCGGCGACCCCGCCGAATGGGACTGGGACCCGTTCGAGGGGAAGGTGGAGGATGGCGTCCTCTATGCGCGCGGCGCATCCGACGAGAAGGGCAGCACGCCGGGCATGGTGTACGGGCTGGCGATAGCCCGCGACCTGGGGCTGCTGGACGGTTACACCGTCTACTACTTTGGTAATATGGAGGAGTGGTGCGACGGCATCGCGCCCAACACCTTCGTGGAAGTGGATCCCAAAGTGCGGCCCGATTTCGTCGTCATTGGCGAACCGACAAAGATGCAGGTGTACCGCGGACATAAGGGGCGGGTGGAGATGCGGGTGGTCGCCAAAGGGAAGAGCGCGCATGCCGCGAGCAACGAACTCGGCGATAATGCCATCTACAAATTGCTGCCGATCCTGGAACGCATTCGCGACCTGGAGCCGGAGCTGGGCGACGACCCGTTTCTGGGGCACGGAAAAATCACCGTCAGTGATATGCACGTGGCGACGCCGAGTATCAACGCGGTCCCCAACGCCGCCACGCTCTACATCGACCGCCGCCTGACCTTCGGGGAGGACTACAAGGCCGAAGTCGAGCGCATCCGCGCTTTGATTCCGCCAGGAAACCGCGCGCGCGGCGACATCGCGGTGGAAGTGCTGCATTACGATGAACCAAGCTACACCGGCTTCGTCTTCCCCGTCGAGAAAATTTTCCCGGCCTGGGCATTGGAAGCGTCGCATCCACTGGTGCAGGCCGGATTGGAGACGTGCCGCCGCATCGGACTGCCGGAGCACGCGCCGGGCAAGTGGGACTTCAGCACGAACGGCATCTACTGGATGGGAAAGGCCGGCATCCCCTCGATTGGCTTTGCGCCCGGCGACGAGAAGACAGCGCATACCGTGTTGGACAGCGTGAGTCTGGAGGATGTGGTGAAATCCACCGAATTTTATGCCCTTCTCCCGGCTTTGCTCTAGTTGCGTCACTCGTCAGGCAAGCCCTGGTACATTTTCAGACCCATAATAAAAAACCTCAAAGGAGTTCGTACGATGAAAACATTTTTACGTGGTCGAGATTTGATCGGAGATTTGGACTTCACGAAAGAGGAAGTCGAAACCGTATTGGACGTCGCCTGGGACTTGAAGCGCAAGCGCGCGTTGGGCGAACCGCATCCCTATTTGCGCGACAAGGTGCTGGCGATGTTGTTCTTCTTCAGCAGCACGCGCACCCGCAGCTCGTTTGAGGCCGGGATGGCGCAGTTAGGCGGGCATGGCGCGTTCATTGATTCCAAGACCACCCAAATCTCTCATGGCGACACGGCCACCGAGATCGGTGAAATCCTGGGCCGTTACTTCGACGGGATCGCCATCCGCCACTGTGACTGGGGTGACGGCAACATCTACCTGAACGAGGTTGCCAGAGCCTCGCGCGTGCCGGTGCTGAATATGCAGTGCGACATCTATCACCCCTTCCAATGTCTCGCCGACCTGATGACGATTCAGGAGAAGAAGGGGCGCGACCTGCGCAAGAAGCGCATCGCCGTCTCGTGGGCGTATGCCGCTTCCTACCTCAAGCCGATCTCCGTGCCGCAGTCGCTCATCCTGCAAATGCCGCGCTTCGGCATGGATGTGACGCTCTCCTATCCGCCGGAATTCGAGCTGATGCCCGAGATCGTGGAGCAGGCGCAAGCGCAGGCCCGCCAACACGGCACCGCCTTCGACATCGTCCACGATATGAAGCAGGGGTTCGAAGATGCGGACGTGGTCTACGCCAAATCGTGGGGGCCGCTGTTGACCACCGCCGACCCGGTCGAAGGCAAGCGCCTCCAGGATCAGTACCAGGACTGGATCACCGACGCCGCCAAGATGGCTGCCGCCAAACCGGACGCGATCTTTATGCACCCGCTGCCCGCCGATCGCGAGATCGAAGTGACCAACGAAGTGATGGACGGCCCGCAATCCGTCGTCTTCGACCAGGCCGAAAACCGCCTTCACGCACAGAAGGCTGTGATGGCGTTGACGATGTGGTAACTCGGTTACAAGTTGGAGGTTGAAAGTCAACGGTTGTCTTGGCAGCAATCTGACTTTCAACCTTCAACCTTCAACTTTCAACTAAGGAGTTTTCCTATGACCAAACGGAAATGGGCCGTGATTGCGATTGGGGGCAATTCCCTGATCAAGGACAAGAACCACCAGAGCGTCGAGGATCAATACCAGGCGGCGAAAGAGACCACTCATCACATCGCCGATATGATCGAGATGGGATGGGACGTGGCGATTGGGCACGGGAACGGGCCACAGGTCGGCTTCACCCTGCGCCGCTCGGAGATCGCGGCGAAACTCGCCGGGATGCACGAAGTCCCACTGGATGTGTGCGGCGCGAGTACGCAAGGCGAGATTGGTTACGCTTTGCAGCAAAACCTCAATAACGAGTTCTATTATCGCAAGATTAAGAAAAACGTTGCTACGGTGATCACCCAGGTCTTGGTGGACAGAAACGACCCGGCTTTCCAACATCCGACCAAACCTATCGGTGGCTTTATGGATGAGGCCGAAGCGCAGCGACGCGTGGCCGAAGAAAACTGGTCGGTGGTCGAAGATGCCGGGCGCGGCTGGCGGCGCGTCGTCGCCTCGCCGCTGCCCAAGGAAATCGTCGAAATCGACGTGGTGCAAGCGCTGCTCAACCAGGGCATCTGCGCGATCACCGTGGGCGGCGGCGGCATCCCCGTCATCGAGGACGAACACGGCAACTACCTGGGCACGGCTGCCGTCATCGACAAGGACTACGCTTCGTCGCTGCTGGCGCAGAAGATCAGAGCCGACCTGTTCCTCATTTCCACCGCCGTTGAAAAGGTCTACATCAACTACAACACGCTGGAGCAGAAGGCCATCGACGTGATGACGGCCTCCGAAGCCCGCCAGTTCATCGCCGGGGGCCACTTCGCCAAGGGCAGTATGTTGCCGAAGATCCAGGCGATCCTCTGGTATCTCGACGCGGGCGGTAAAGAGGCACTCATCACCAACCCGGCGAACATCATCCCGGCGCTGCGCGGTGAAACGGGGACGAGGATTGTTCCCGATCCGGCGTAAATCTGAATTGGGATTTTTCTGCGAAAGCAGTAGAAACGCAAAAATGGAATCGTAAAATGATACAGATCAACCCAAACGACGTCACGCCAGCATTACGATCTCTGTTTCGTACCGACGAACCACAAGCCCGTCGTTGCTTCGCCGTGCTTGATGGAATCACACACGCCGGGAAAATCATTACTGATGATCCAGCTAATCCAACATGGGGTGTGGTCTGGGAGGCTGGCGATGGTACGACCCACTTGGGAGGGCGACTTGATTCTGCTATGTTAGCAGAGGTCTTCGTCAACCTGCGGAAGGAAAATGATGTCTTGGTGGGTCTTTGGTTGGATGATCCTCGTCAGGCTCTATTGCCGCCTGACCCATATTACGATGGCCGAACGCTCGAGTTCTATGACCGGCCAATTGGAAGCGGATTGGACAAGTACCTGCACAAGATCCCGGAAGGATGTGAAATCCGCCGGTTGGATCGCAGCCTGATTATGCGCACAGAATGGGGACCCGCCGATGTGGAATTCGCGGGTGGCATTGATGCTTGGGAAAAGACTTGTTTTGGCTATTGCCTGATGCGTGACAACGAGATTCTCAGTGAAGCCACAGTCGGCCTACCTGCGATAGGATTGCGCGAACCGGGTGTGTTCACGCAAGAAGAACATCGTGGCAAAGGGTACGCGACGATCACCGTAGCGCATCTTATCAAGGAGATCGAAACACTAGGGGATCAGACGTACTGGAATTGCGCCAAACAGAATGTAGCATCCGCGGCAGTTGCGCGCAAGCTGGGTTATCGGATAGAGAAAGAATACCGGTGTATGGCCTGGCACAAATTAACAACACCAAAAGCGTAACGCTGCGCGGAGATGACAGCACTGTCGCTGCTGAGTTGTATCGACACACGCTTTTGATGTAGACGTATTCAAGATGATGGTTCGTCTCACCCAGTGCTACAACTTGCACATTCCATAGGTTTACCAACAAAAGGTAGAATTTCACATGAGCGATCTATCAAGAATGGAAGAAGTCGAACAACAATTCGATCACCTCGCGCAGGTAGGGGCGTATGCCGAGGCGCTCGACCTGGTTACGCGGGAGGCGCACATTTTCCCGGAATACGCGCAGAAGGTCATCTATTCCTGGCGTATGACCATGGCCAGCCGGCTCAACGACAAGGCGCTGACCCTCAGCCTGCTGAAAGAAGCTGTTGAGGCGGGGTATTGGTACGGCGGGCTGCGGACGGACTCGGATTTTGAACTCCTTGCGGGTGAGGCTGAATTCGAGCAGTTGGTGGAAATCTGTGAGGATCGCCGCGCGCAGGCGATGGCGAATGCCGTACCGGTGATGAAAACTTTCCAACCCGAAACGTCATCTGCGCCATATCCCTTGCTTCTGGCCTTGCACGGCGCCAGCGCCACCATCGAGGCCGACCATTGGGCTTCCGCGGTGCCGGCGGGCTGGTTTCTGGCGCTGCCGCAATCTTCGCAGATGTACTCGCCGGGCGCGTACACCTGGAACGATTGGGACTGGGCGCAGCAGGAAGTCCGCCAACGCTACGCCACCCTCTGTCACGACTATCCCGTCGATCCCGAGCGCGTCGTGCTGGCTGGGTTTTCTCAGGGCGGCGGATTGGCGGCCTGGCTGGTGCTCAGCGGCGCGATCAAAGCGCGGGGCCTGATCCTGGTGGGGCCATTCTTGATGAACGTCGCCAACCTCATCCCCTTTCTCGAAACCTACGATCACCGTGGATTGCGCGTCTATCTTGTCGCCGGGCAAAGGGATCAGTACTGCTATGGCATCGCCCAACAACTGGCGGCCTTACTTCCCAAGTATGGCATCGTGTGCACGTTCGACGAGTATCCTGACCTGGAACACAGTTTCCCGGCGGACTTCGAGAAAAAGCTGCCCGATGCTCTGAATTTCGTCCTAGGAGAATAACATGGACAACGTTCTTGGACTCAAATGCACGATCTGCGGCGCGGAATACGCCGTCGATGACGTATCTTACGTCTGCCCCAAGCACGGCGACGACGGCATTCTGGATGTGATGTACGATTACGCGGCGATCAAAGCGTACCTTTCCCCTATGCAGCTTGCGCACAGTCCCACCGATACTGGCATCTGGCGCTACAAACCATTGCTGCCCGTCGCGCCGGATTCGCCTGTCCCGCCGCTGCGGGTGGGCTGGACGCCGTTCTATGCCGCGCCGCGCCTGGCGGAATTGCTAGAGTTGAAAAACGTCTGGGTGAAGGACGACGGCGTGAACCCGACGGCGTCCTTCAAGGATCGCGCCTCGGCGATGGCCGTCGTCAAGGCGCGGGAAGCTGGCGCGCAGATCGTCACCACGGCGAGCACCGGCAACGCGGCGGCGGCCCTGGCGGGGCTGGCGGCGAGTGTGGGCCTGCAAGCCGTCATCTTCGTGCCGAAGACCGCGCCGCCGGCCAAAATCGCGCAGCACCTCATCTACGGCGCGCGCGTATTGCTGGTGGATGGCACGTATGACGACGCCTTCGATCTGACGCTCAAGGTCGCCAAGGAATTCGGCTGGTACAATCGCAACACCGCCTACAACCCCTATATGTCCGAGGGGAAGAAGACCGCCGCTTACGAAATCTGCGAGCAGTTGACGCTCACGCCCGGCCATTCGCTCTACCAGGGCGAGGGCAAGTGGGCCGCGCCCGATCGCGTCTTCGTCCCCGTGGGCGACGGCTGCATCATCGGCGGCATCCACAAGGGCTTCCGCGACCTGCTGGCGCTCGGCTGGATCGACGCGATGCCGAAGATTATGGGCATTCAGGCTGCCGGCTCGTCCGCGCTGGTGGATGCCTGGGAGCGCGGCCTGCAAGGCTGGGAGATGACGCCGCAGCCGGCCGATACGATTGCGGACAGCATCAGCGCCGGATTGCCGCGCGACCGCAACAAGGCGCTCGCCGCCGTCCGCGAGAGCGATGGGGCGTACCTGCGCGTCTCCGATCAGGAGATTCTCGACGCGATCCCGGTCATCGCTCGCAACACCGGCGTCTTCAGCGAACCGGCGGCGGCGGCGGCCTACGCCGGGCTGGTCAAGGCCGTGGAGAAGGGGCTGGTCGATCCCGCAGAGCGCATCGTCGTCCTGCTCACTGGCTCCGGCCTCAAAGACATCGGCAATGTGATGAAGACCGTAGCGCAGCCGCCGGTCGCCGCGCCGAATCTGGATGCGGTGAAAGCGGTGATGGGGAGGGAGTAGGAAGTAACAGGTAACTCTTTACCGATTACCAATCCCCAATTTCCAGTAACAAGCAATGGCTGATAATAAGAAACCCAATGTGACGTGCAATGCGTTGTGGTGGCTTGTGGTGGCGGCTGTGGCGGTATGGCTGCTGTGGATGACGTTACGCCCGCAGGAGCAAGCCGTCGCCGATTTGGCGCCCATTACCGCGCCCGCTGCCGCAAGAGGAATTTCGATCCCGTTCCTGATTGGCTTTCTGGGGAACATCGCCGTCTTCGTCCCGCTTGGCGCAGCGGCGGCATTGGCGCTGGCGAACAAGCCGCGTGGAATCCGACTGTTGGTTTCCAGTGTTGTCGGTGCAGCGTTGAGCGCCGCTATCGAACTGTTACAGCTCGTCGTCCCAGGTCGTGTCTCCGGCTTCGCTGACTGGCTGTTAAACACCGCCGGGACGCTGGTTGGCGCGATACTGGGAAGTATCCTGCCATCAAGTTCTGAATAGGCTGCGCCGGACTGAAGCTAGCGCGCTAAACACACCAGGCCTTTCGGCTGCCATCTCCAGTCCCCTTTCTTTGAGGGGACTTTGTGTGCATGGCTCTGCGGTTTTCAATAAGCCTGGCAGGTTCTATTAAAAACCGTGTTATCTGTGCGATCCGTGGTCAAGGCTGTAGAAGCAAAAACGCAGAAGGGATTCGGCGCCTCCCTACCTTACTTTATGTGTCCGCATATTCATATTGCGCTATCCCTCTCGCCAGCGCAGCACATTACAGGTAACTATATCCAGAAAAGTGGTAAAATACTAGGCTATATTGTTTCATTAGCCGCTATTAAAATTGGAGAAAGCATGGGCAAGCGTAAACTGAAACGGCAGCTAGGTCTGTTACAGGTTATTATGTTAGGTACAGCGGGGACCATTTCCACCGAAATCTTCGTGTTGACCGGTCACGCGGTGGGGATGGTTGGGCCGGCTGCAGTGTTGGCGGTTCTGATCGGCGGGCTGTTGACCTACAGTATCGCCATCAACTATTGCGAACTGGCCACCTCGTTCCCAGAGAGTGGGGGCACGATGGCTTACACACGCCATGCGTTTGGCACCGGCATGCTGCACTATCTGGTCGGTTCGATCGATTGTCTTTCCAGCGCGTTTTACGCATCGCTTTCGGCGGTAGGTTTCGCCTATTCGCTGGCAATCTTCATCCCCAGCCTCCCCATCGTCCCCACGGCAATTGCCGCTATTGGGGTATTTGTGGTCCTCAACCTCTTGGGCGTGACCAAAGTCGGCAACGCCCAAATCGTGTTGGGAGGGTTTCTCTTATTGGCGTTTGCCATCTACATTGTAGCCGGCCTGACGCGCTCAACAGGATTTCGTTGGGAGGTGTTCACGTCCGGCGGGACTATCTTCATCCACGAAGGCTTCAGGGCCAATTTTTCACGCATCCTGGCAACCATTGCACTGATTTACAACGCCTATGTCGGCTTCGAGGTCATCGCCGACGACGCCGAAGAAATCAGCCGGCCCACCCACAACATCCCCAGGGGTATTTTACTCAGCCTGACGTTTTGCACGATCATTTATGTGACGGTAATGTTAGTCACGTTGGGTACAGTTCCCTGGCAGGAATTGGCCAATTCTAATACGGCGCTGACCGACGCGGTGCAGCGCTTTATCCCCGTGTGGGGTGTGCCGATGATGGCAGTGACGGGCATCATCGCCACCTTGACTTCCGTCAACAGCGCGATGCTCAGTGCGACCCGCGAAGCCTTTACCCTTGGGCGCGACGGCGTGTGGCCGAAGGTGTTCTCGCGCCTGAGTGGCCGGCGTACACCCTACGCTGCGATTATCCTGATTGGCGCCGTCAGTGCTCTGGTTGCGGCCACCGGGCTGGTGGATTTCCTGAGTTACATTTCCGCCTCAGGTTACCTGTTTGTGTTATTCGTGGCCACCATTGCGATGCTCCGCCTGCGCAAGAAATACCCGGATTTGCCCCGTCCCGTCAAAGTTCCTTTCTATCCTCTCACGACATACCTGGCGGCCGGCACCGGTCTTCTGATTATCGCCTTTACCGAAAAGCGCGCGCTGCTGTTTGGCGCCGGCGTATTGGCCTTTTTTGCCATAGCCCGGTATGTCGGCCCTTCCATCAACCGGTGGATAGGCGCCCATCTCAAAGCGCAAGAACCGGAGGAAGCCCGCATCCTCATTGCCGCAGCCAGTCCCGCAACCATTAAAAGTCTGACGCACCTGGCGGCCATCATCGCGCAGGCCACCGAGGATTCCTACATTTGCGTGATGAGCGTGATTGTCCCAGGCCCGGATTTCTCGCTGGAGAGCGCGAAGTGGTTGGTGCGGCGCATCAAACCACAAAAGATGAGCCTGATGAGTCAGATTGTGGAAAAAGCCTCTGTCGAGAATGTTCCCCTGTATACCAAACTGCGTGCCGCTCCCACCATCGCTGATGGAATTCTTGAGGAAATTGAGAGCCGCAGCAATGTCAGATGGCTGTTAACCGGTTGGCCCGGCCCGATGAACGCCGATACCATGGCCGAAAATCCGGTCAAAATTGTGCTCCAAAAGGCCCATACCAACGTCGCTGTTTTGTTAGATCGCGGCCTGCATAAGGTGCAGCACATCCTGGTGCCGGTCGGCGGCGGCGCTCACTCCAGAATAGCGCTGCGGCTGGCCTACGAGATCGCGGAAGCGGAGGAGGCGCATATCACCGCCCTGCGAGTGCTGACCGAAGAACCCGAAGCCGGCGAAACGGAGGCCGATGAAATCGAAGACAAAACGGCCTGGCTGGGTGAGATGATCGAAGACGCCCTGGAAAAGATCCCGGAGTGTTTATCGTTGCGCGTGGCACGCGCAACGACAGTCCCGGAAGGCATCCTGACCGAGACCGCGCAGCAGCCCTATGATCTCATTGTGATCGGCGCATCCGAGGAGTGGATGTTGAGGACCCGGCTTTTCGGCTCGGTGGATGACTGGGTCGCCGAACACGCACCGTGTTCGGTTGTCCTATGCCGCCGGTACGAGCCGGTGTCGCGGGCCTGGCTACGCTACCAGATGAAAATGATGGAACACGAATACAGACAAAATCAGCAATCCTCCGTAGAGCCGAACTTGTACGACCCTCCTGGAAGCTGAATTGAGCTTCGAAGAAGGTTTCTTTAGGTGCATGATCCATTGATCTTGTATCCTCAAAGAGGAGGGAAACTTTATGAGTAAGCGTAAACTGAAACGTCAGTTGAGTCTGGTCCAGCTAGTGATGCTGGGAACGATTGGCACACTTGGTGCGCAAATTTTCGTATTGACCGGCGAGGCCGCCGCGCTTTCCGGCCCGGCGACTTTATTGGCCCTGTTTCTCGCAGGGTTGATCACCTACGTTGTCGCCGTCAACTATGCCGAAATGGCGACGTCTTTCCCGGAAACCGGCGGAGCGATGACGTATGTGCGCGAGGCCTACGGCACCGGCCTGTTGTCGTTTCTGGTCGGCTCGATGGATTGCCTGTCCAGCACATTCTTTGCGGCGCTCTCGGCGGTAGGCTTTGGTTATTCGCTAAACATTCTCTTCCCGTTCATTCCCGTCGTGCCAGCCGCTATTTTCATCCTTTTGCTATTTCTGTTGCTCAATATCTTTGGCGTGGGGATGGTAGGCAATGTGCAAGTCACGCTGGGCGTCATCCAGTTGATATTTTTCGGCATCTACGTGGCGGCGGCATTCATCAGCCCGAACGGCTTTCACTGGAACACCTTGATCCCCGACAGAGAGTTCTTTGTTCACCCGGATGCATGGACCAATTTCGCCAAGCTGCTGCGCACTATTGCCCTGATCTACATCGCCTACGTCGGCTTTGAAGTCATCGCCGACGACGCCGAGGAAGCGAAGAACCCCGACCGCGCGCTGCCGCGGGCATTTATGCTCAGCGTGACATTCGTGATGCTGGTTAATATGGTGATGGTCATGGCGGCTCTGGGGACGATCCCTTGGTTTGAACTGGCCGGTTCTAAAACTGTGTTGACCGATACGGTGGCACGCACTATCCCCAGATGGGGCGTCACTCTGATGGCGATCTGCGGAGTGGAAACGATGCTGACCACAATCAACGCCGCGATGCTCAGCGCCACGCGCGAGGCGTTCACTCTGAGCCGCGACGGAGCATGGCCCAGGGCGCTCACACGTTTGACCCGCCGGCGCACGCCCTATGCTGCCATCATCGTGGTAGGCCTCTCCAGCATTCTGGTGGCAGCCACGGGATTGGTGGACTTTCTGAGTTATATTTCCAGCTCCGGCTATATGTTTGTGCTCTTCTGGGCCAGTCTATCCATGATCCGGCTGCGCAAGAAATATCCGGATCTGCGCCGCCCCTTCAAGGCTCCCTTCTTCCCGCTGACGGCGTACATCGCGGCGGGCATGGGGTTGTTTATCGTGGCCTTCACCGAGATTCGCGCCCTGTTGTTTGGCGCAACCTTGATGGGCGTGTTAGCGATTGCGCACTACGTCGGGCCGGCCATTGGACGCTGGTTCAAAGAGCGCGCCGAGGAGAACGCACTGAAACAAAACCTGATCCTGGTTGCAGCAGCCAATCCGCAGACCGTCAAGAGTCTGGTCCATCTGGCGGCGATTGTCGCTGAGGCGAGTGAGGATACCTATGTATGTATGATGAGTGTGCTGTCCGCCAGTTCCCAGATGCCGCTGGCGGAGGCGCAGCGGGTAGCTCGCCAGCTCAAACCGCAACAGCAGAGCTTCTTTGCCCAGATTGCCACCGAGATGGCGCTGAAAAATATCGCTATGTATTCAAAGGTTCGAGCGGCCAAGAGTGTGTCCGAAGGCATCCTGGACGAGATTGAGGACCGTCGCAGCGTCCGCTTGTTGTTGACCGGTTGGCCGGGAGTGTTGGATGCCAAAACTATGGCGCAGAATCCGGTCAAAACCGCGATCCAAAAAGCGCACACCAACGTGGCGGTTCTTCTGGACCGCGGGCTGGACGAGGTGAATCGCATCCTAGTGCCGGTCGGTGGGGGCATCCATTCGCGCATGGCCATTCGTATGGCCAACGAAATTTCGATGACGGACGTGGCGCAGGTGACGGTGTTGCGGCTGCTCCCCTCGGCGAATGGGAACACAACGCGCGAAGACGAAGAGGCTGAAGAACTGGAAGATCAAACCGCGCTGCTGACCGAAATCGTGGAGGAAGCCGTCAATACAGTACCAGAAAACTTCCACCTGAAGGTCGTACAAGGTGTTTCACTAGAACACGGTATTTTGGAAGAAGCCAAGTCTCAGCCGTATGACCTCATCGTGATGGGCGCGTCCGAAGAGTGGACGTTGGATACACGGCTCTTTGGTACGGTTGACGATTGGGTCGCCGCGCACGCGCCATGTTCGGTCATCCTGTGTCGCCGTTACGAGCCGACTCCAATGGCATGGTTACGTTACCAGGTTAAAGTCATCGAACGCGAATATGCAGAGAACGGCAACCTGAACAAACCCTAAGTTTGACGATGAATTTTGGAGGAAAAAACAATGATAGATTTAACCATTCATCCTGAAGGTCTGGAACACGCGGTCAAACGCGCGCGCGAGCGCAATATCATCATCCCCACGTTCGCGCAGCAGAAGAATCCGGCGTTGATTCCCGACACAATCAAGGCCGAACTTGCCAATATCGGCCTGTGGGACATCATGCCGCGCAACCTGTTCCGCATCACGTGGAAGAACGCGCCGACGGCGCACGGCGGCGGCTTTGGCGGTGTGAATTACATCGAGTTGCCCCCCGAACTGACGGGTGTGGAAGCGCGCATCATCGCGCTGGTGGGCAAGTGGTTCCCCACGGGCGCGCACAAGGTCGGCGCGGCGTTTGGCTGCCTCGTCCCGCGCCTGGTGACGGGCCAGTTCGATCCGACGAAGCAGAAGGCCGTCTGGCCCTCCACCGGCAACTACTGCCGGGGCGGCGCGTACGACTCGGCGCTGCTGGCCTGCGATTCTATCGCTATCCTGCCGGAAGGGATGAGCCGCGAGCGCTTCGAGTGGCTACGCACCGTCTCAGGCGAGGTGATTGCCACGCCCGGCTCGGAATCCAACGTGAAAGAAATCTTCGACAAGTGCCACGAACTGACCCGCGAGCGCGGCGACGACATCTTCATCTTCAACCAGTTCGAGGAGTTCGGCAACTACCTCTGGCACTACGAAATCACGGGCCACGCGATGGAGGAAGTGCTGGCAGAGGCATCGAGGCCAGGCGACCGTTACGCGGGCATCGTCTCCAACACCGGCTCCGGCGGTACAATTGCGTGCGCCGATTACCTGAAACAGCTCTATCCCACCAGTAAGGCCGTCGCCAGCGAGGCGCTGCAATGCCCCACCCTGCTGCGCAACGGCTTTGGCGGACATCGCATCGAGGGCATCGGCGACAAGCACGTCCCGTGGATCCACAATCTCAGGAACACCGATGTCGTCACCGCGATCGACGACCAGGCGACGATCGACCTGATCCGTTTGTTCAACGAACCGGCAGGGCATGCGTATCTCAAGAAACGCGGCGTCCCGGCGGACGTGGTGGAACAACTGGATTTGATGGGCATTTCCAGCGTGGCGAACGTGCTAGGCGCGATCAAGATGGCGAAGTGGTACGAACTCACCGACAAAGACGTCATCCTCACCGTGTGGACAGACTCGATGGAACTGTACGAAAGCCGTCTCCGCGAGCTGCGCGAGGCGCACGGCGACTACACCGAACTCGATGCCGCCGCCGATTACGAACGCTACCTGCTCGGTGAATCCACCGACAATATGGAGGAGTTGACCTATCCCGACCGCAAGCGCGTCCACAACCTCAAGTACTACACCTGGGTCGAGCAGCAGGGCAAGACCTACGAGGAGATCCAGCGCCAGTGGTACCAGGACGATTACTGGACGAGCTTCCAAACGCAGATCGGCGAGATGGACGCCCTGATCGAGGACTTCAACGCGCGGGTGGGATTGCTAAAATAACCTGTGTTGTTTGCACGCCACGCAGGAATGTGTATACTTAAATCAGTCAAGCGTCAAACGTCAAAACTGTAGCTTGGCGTTTGACGCTTTTTGTTGGGCGAATCCTTGCCCGGGCCGGTATCTGACCGCGTCCGCGCAGACCATAATTGATGCGTGAGGTGTGTATGAATCCACAATTTTCCGTTGTCGCGCCGGTCTACAACGAGGAACAACTCGTCGAGAAATTCTATCAGCGCGTCCGTGACGTGATGGAGGGCCTGGGCGAACCCTGGGAGCTGGTGCTCATCAACGACGGCTGCCGCGACAAGTCGCCGGAGCTGATGGATGCGCTCCACGCGCAAGACCCGGAGCACGTCGTCATCCTCCATTTTGCGCGGAACTTCGGCCACCAGATCGCCATTACCGCCGGGATGGACCACGCGCGCGGTGACGCTGTCGTCGTCATCGACTCCGACCTGCAAGACCCGCCGGAGGTCATCCCCGATCTAATCGCCAAGTGGCGCGAAGGGTACGAAGTCGTCTACGCCGTGCGCGCCGAACGCGAGGGCGAGACGTGGTTCAAGCTTTTCACCGCGCGGCTGTTCTACCGCATCATCCAGGCGCTCACGGACGTCGTCATCCCGATGGAGGCCGGGGATTTTCGCTTGCTGGATCGCAACGCGCTCGAAGCCCTCAAACGGATGCGCGAGCGCCACCGCTTTGTGCGCGCGATGGTCTCGTGGATCGGCTTCCGGCAGATCGGCGTACCGTACAAGCGTCACGCCCGCACTGCCGGTGAGACGAAGTACCCGTTCAAGAAGATGTTCCGCCTGGCCCTGGACGCGATCACCGGTTTCTCGATCTTCCCGCTCAAACTGGCGCAGTGGTTTGGCGTGGTGGCGGTGGGCGTAGGTGTCCTGCTGGCGCTCGTCCTATTCATCATCCGGCTTGGCGGCTCCGCGCCATTGGCCGGACAGGGACTCACCGCCAGCTTGGTGCTCTTTATGGGCGGCGTGCAGTTGCTCGGAATCGGCATCCTCGGCGAATATATCGGCCGCATCTACGACGAAATCCGCGACCGTCCGCTCTACATCGTGCGAGAAATCAAAAGACAAGAATGAGCGAATGGAGAATGAGCGAATCAAGAATGAACGAATGGAGAATCAGCGAATGGCAAAGCCGAATTCGTTGATTCGCTGATTCTTTCATTCGCCATTCACCATTTGCCATTTAAAACTCGAGGTTACCTATGGCTCTTTGGGACGTTTACTACACTGTAACGAATCTGGATGATGCCGTCCGGCTGCTGCGCGAGCACAAAGAGAAGGCGCGGATTATGGCCGGCGGCACAGACCTGATCGTGGAGATGCAAAACAAGGCGCGCACACCCTCGGTGCTCATTGATGTGACGCGCGTGGCCGGCCTGGATGAAATCCGCCTGGGCCACGACGGCCTCATCCACATCGGGCCGATGGTGACGCACGCGCAGGCCGCTGCGTCGCCGTTGCTCCAGGAACAGGCGCTGCCGCTGGCGCAGGCGTGCTGGTGGGTGGGCGCGCCCGCGCTTCGTAATCGCGGCACCATCGTGGGAAACCTCGTCACCGCGTCTCCTGCCAACGACACGATCACCGCCCTGCGCGCGCTGCGGGCGCGGCTCCTCTTGCGCAGCGCCCGAGGCGACCGGACGGTGGCCATCGCCGATTACTACACCGGCGTCCGCCGCACGTTGATGGAGCCGGATGAGATGGTCATTGACCTGATGTTCGTTCCGTTGACTGCCAACCAACGCGGCGTGTACCTCAAGCTGGGACTGCGCCGCATCTTGGCGATTGCCGTGACGAACGTCGCTATCGTGTTGACTCTGGACGAAGGCCAAAACGTCAACGGCGCGCGGATTGCCCTGGGTAGCGTCGCGCCGACGATCATCCGCACGCCGGAGGCCGAAGCCGCTCTGAAAGGTGCGCCGCTCGACGCCGAACGCATCGTGGAGGCAGCCCGGTTGGCGGCGCAGGCGGCACGGCCCATCGATGACGTGCGCGGCTCGGCGTGGTTCCGCACCGAGGAAGTAAGCGCGCTCGTCCAACGGGGCCTGGAAGCAATTCTCGCGAACGATCTCCGCCTGGGCCTGCCCGAACCCGATGCCATGGTCAAGCTATGGGGCAAAACCAAACGCCCGCCCAAGCTGCGCGGCCCGATGATCGCCCACCACACCGGCGGCGACGAACCGATCCAGTGCGTCGTCAATGGCGAGAACGTCTCCGTGCATGGCGCGAACGGCAAGACGCTGCTCCACATGCTGCGCGACGACCTGGGATTGACCGGTGCGAAACCCGGCTGCGAGGAGGGCGAATGTGGCGCGTGCACCGTCTGGCTCGACGGCATGGCGACGCTCGCCTGTCTCACGCCCGCTCCGCGCGCCCATGGCGCAAGTATCATCACCGTCGAAGGTCTCGACAAAGACGGAGAATTGCATCCGGTGCAGCAGGCCTTTATCGACGAGGACGCCGTCCAATGCGGCTACTGCACGCCCGGCTTTGTGATGAGCGCCGCCAAGCTGTTGGAAGAGATGCCGCATCCTACCCGTGAGCAGATCAAGACCGCGCTGAGCGGAAATCTCTGCCGCTGCACCGGCTATTACAAGATCATCCGCGCTGTGGAGAAGGCAGCTGAAAAACGATGAAACGCCGCATTCCCAAGAAGGGCACCGATCAGATCACGCTCTATGCCCGCACGTATTACTCGCTGCTGCGCACCACCGACGCGGTGCAGATTCGTACCCTGGAAGAAACGCATATTGCAATGAAATCCCTGCTGCACACTGCGGCGGGGAAGCAGAAGCCGGACATGTCCGCCTTCATCTACGGCAGCCTGCGCTTGCCGCGTTGCATCTTCGACACCCGCTTGGTCCTGATGGGACAGAGCGAGGAGGTCTTCCGGCGACGCGGCTATCCTGACGTCGAGTCCTGGCAGCACGTCGCGGCGAAAGCTCGGCGGCGGCCTATGTTCTTCGATGGGAAGGAGACCCTGGCGGCCTACATTGCCAGCATCTCCGACGTGGACGATATCGTGCCAACGCTGACGGCGTTCCAGATCGAGTGGAACAAGATGCACGATTTGATCGGCTTGCAGGCAGGGTTGGGACAGCGTCTGTGCGAGTGGGCGGTAAAGCAAACAAATCCGGATGCGCCCTCCGATACGGCCTTAATGGAGGAAACACGCCAGGTGCTGCAACTGTCGCCGCGCGATTGGCGACGACTCAGTCAGGTCTGGGAACACGATTTCCCGGAGCTTTTGTGTCGCATCGCGAATCACCGCAAGCGGATGGCGGTCAGCCTCCTCGCCGGTTCGCACATCGCCTACCGCCGCGCCACGCAGCAATGGTGGAATCGGGTCAACGAACACATTGATTTCGACCTCTCGGAACGACCCACGTACTTCGTCTCCAGCAACACCCACAGCCTGGTCAATATGCTCACAGGATTCGCTCTGCGCCACGAGGATCGTGTATTGGCCCACCTGGAATCGGGCGTGGACCCTGTCTTGAGCGCGGAAGCGGAACGTATCCGCCGCCGCGAAGTGCCGAGCAACTGGGCGAATTTCCTGTACTACGTGATGAAGAACTACCTCGGCACCAAAGAGGGCGCGGATTTGCGCTCGGCGCGCAAATCTTATGAAACGGCCCACGGTATGACGCGCGTCTCCAGCCAGCACACGTTCGACCTTGAAGTCCAGGTGATTGAGCTAGGACGGTTGCAGCCTGAAGACGTCGATCCGCGCCTGCAAGATCTGCCCCTGGAGCAATTGCGCGACAGCCGGGCCGTGATCCTCAACATCGACTACCCGCTGGGCTTCGCGGCCTACCACTTGCTCACGCGTCTGGCCGTCAACATCGGTGAGCTGCGGGGCGCTTACGTCATCGGCAAGGCGGCCACCCTCAATGGCCGCATCGGCGATGTGCTCATTCCCAACGTCATCTACGACGAGCATTCCCAAAACACGTACATGTTCGGCAACGTCTTCACCGCCAGCGACGTTTCGCCCTACCTGGTCTACGGCGACGTGTTGGACAACCAGCGCGCTATTGCTGTGTGGGGCACATTCTTGCAGAACCGGGCCTACATGGAAGGCTTTCTCGACGCCGGATACACCGATGTCGAAATGGAAGCCGGCCCGTACCTCTCCGCGCTGTATGAATTCATCCGCCCCCGCCGCTATCCTATCAACGAGATCGTCAACCTATACCGCGTCCCCTTCGAAATCGGCGTCCTGCATTACGCTTCGGATACCCCGATGAGCAAGGGCAGGAATCTCGGCGCGCAGAGCATGTCGTATTTTGGGATGGACCCCACCTACGCCAGCACCGTCGCCGTGCTGCGGCGGATTTTGCAGTTGGAGGGTGGGAAGAAGGAGACACTATGAAATATAACGTCGTCGGCCAATCCGTTCCACGCATTGACGCCCGCGCGAAGGTGACGGGCGACGCGCCGTATCCCGGCGATTTCGTGATGGACGGAATGCTGTACATGAAGCTGCTGTTCGCCGGACGGCCCCATGCGCGCGTGCTGCGCGTCGATACGACGGTGGCGGAGGCGCTGCCCGGTGTCGTCGCGGTGTTCACGTCGCTGGATGTGCCGGTGAATGAGTACGGGTTGCAATATGCCGACCAGCCGGTGCTGGTTGGACCTCCCCTCCCTTCCGTCCCCCCCATAGGGGGGGAGACAGTCCCCACCAGTGGGGGAAAACCAGTCTCCCCTAGTGGCGCAGAACCAGTCCCCCCCCCCTCGGGGGGGATTAAGGGGGGGCGCGACGTCGTGCGCTTTATCGGCGACCAAATCGCCGCCGTCGTCGCGGAGACGGAGGAGATTGCCGCCCGCGCGGTGGGACTGCTCGCCGTCGAATACGAAGACCTGCCCGTCATCTCCGACCCGCGCGACGCGCTCAAGCCGGATGCGCCGCGCCTGCACCCGTCCTACCCCGGCATCGACATCCACCCGGAACTGGTCTTCGATGGCAACGTCGCCTCCCGCCACCGCATCAACCACGGCGACGTGGACGCGGCGCTGGAACAGGCCGCCGTCGTCGTCGAGGCTGAGTATGAGATTCCCGGTCAGGAGCACGCCTACTTGCAGCCGGAGGCCGGTCTGGGCTACATCGACGAAGAAGGCCGTGTGACGGTCATCGTCGCCGGGCAGTGGACGCATGAGGACCAGGCGCAGATCGCGCACGCGCTGGCGCTGCCGGAAGAGCAGGTGCGCGTGATCTACCCCGCGATTGGCGGCGCGTTCGGCGGGCGCGAGGATATGTCCGTGCAAATCGTGCTGGCGCTGGCGGCGTATCGCCTGCAACGCCCGGTGAAAATCGTATGGAGTCGCCGGGAGTCTATCGTGGGACATCACAAGCGTCACCGCGTCTTCGCCCGCGCGCGCTGGGCCGCCGCCGAGGATGGGACGCTGCTGGCGGCGGAAACGGAAGTCATCGCCGATGCTGGGGCCTACGTCTACACGACAAACAAGGTGATGGGCAACTTGCTGTTGACTGTCAACGGGCCGTACCGCATCCCCAACGTTAAAACTGAAGTGCTCGGCGTCTACACCAACAATATCCCCGGCGGCGCGTTTCGCGGATTTGGCGCGCCGCAGGGCAACTTCATCGCCGAATCGCAGATGAACAAGCTGGCCGAGGCGCTGTATCTGGACCCGGTGGAGTTTCGCCTGCGCAACCTGATCCGCAGCGGCGAGCCGATGCCCTGGGGGCGGCCCTTGTCCGATGACGCGCGGGGTTTGCAACAGTCCCTTATTGCGGTGGCGGAAGCTTTGGGCTGGGAACGGGATAACGACGGTTGGCGTGCCCCCAAAACTGAACACGGGCACGGCGTCGGGGTCGCCCTGGGGTTCAAAAATATCGGTTATTCGTTTGGTTACCAGGAGAACGCCTGGGCGGCTGTTGAATTGTGCGGCACGACGGAGATTGAGAAAGCTATTGTCTACGCAGCCAGCTCCGACGTCGGCCAGGGAACACGCACCGTTATCTGCCAGATGGCGGCGGAGGCGCTGGCGCTGCCCTTCGAGAAGGTGCGGCTGGAGGGAATGGACACGGCGATTACCGGCAGCGCGGGATCGTGCTCGGCCTCGCGGATGACGTTTATGATCGGCAACGCGGTGCGCGGCGCGGCGGCAGCAGCATTGGAGAAATGGCGCGCCGAGGAACGCCCCGCCAAAGCGGAATACACCTATCTCGCGCCCAAAACCACGCAGATCGACGCGCAGACCGGCTACGGCGATCCTAACTTCGCCTACGGCTATGTCGCCATTGCCGCCGAAGTCGTCGTCGATATGTTGACTGGCGTGTGTACGTATCCCAAAATTGCCTGCGCCAACGATGTGGGGCAGGCGATCAACCCGCGTCTGTTGGAGGGGCAGATTGAGGGCGGCGTCATCCAGGCGCTCGGGTGGGCCACCACCGAGCATTTCATCGAGCGTGATGGCTATCCGCTGACCAGCACGCTCAGTACGTACCTGATCCCCACCATCGAGGATATCCCGCAGCGCCTTATCCCAATCATCATCGAAAACGCGGAACAGAACGGGCCGTGGGGCGCACGCGGCATGGCCGAGATGCCCTTTATCGCCGTGGCTTCCGCTCTGCAGCACGCCCTGCGCAACGCGACCGGCGTGTGGCATAACCGCTTCCCGTTTACCACGGAGCGCGTCCTGCGCGGATTGAAAGGCAAGGAGTAGGAAGTAAGGAGTAAGAAAATCGATCTTTCCTACTCCCTACTCCATACTCCTAATGAACACATCACGTTTCGGCATCCTCGGCGGCTCCTTCGATCCTCCGCACTACGGACATCTGGCCCTGGCGGAGACAGCGCGCGTGCAACTGGAACTGTCGCGTGTCCTGTTCGTTCCGGCCGGCGAACCGCCGCACAAACGCAACCGGCCAATGTCCTCTGCCGAGGATCGCACTGCGATGACCGCCGCCGCCATTGCGGATAATCCCGCCTTCGAACTCTCCCGCGTGGACCTCGAACGCCCTGGCCCGCACTATACGGTGGAGATGTTAGCCTTGCTGCGAGTACAGTCTCCTGAGGTTGCCGAGTGGTTTTTCCTGCTCGGTGAAGACGCGCTCCGCGACCTGCCCCTCTGGCGCGATCCCCAGGGCATCCTGGAGCAAGCGTCGCTGGCGGTGATGCCGCGGATGGGCCAGCACGTCGACCTGGCCGAACTCGTCGCAGCGCTGCCACCTCTGGCGGAACGGCTGGTATGCCTTGACATCCCGCCGGTCGATTTCTCCGCCACTGACCTGCGCCGCCGCGTCCGTGAGGGCCTGCCCCTGCGCTACCTCGTCCCTCCACCCGTCGAGGCCTACATCCACGCGCACGGACTCTACCGGTAAATGGGCAAATGGGCGAATCAGCGAGTGAGCAAGAATCATCCTGTTCCGTACTTCTTACTTCCTACCTATTTCTCATTCCCCATCTTTGTGGTACATTTGGGGCAGCCTGGCAATCAGGCAATTCTTTAGTGGGAGAACGCGTACAATGCGCCGTTTTTGGTTTTTATTGTTAATGCTTGCACTCCTGTCTGTCCTGCTGAGCGGGTGCTCAGAGGCCGAGGATTTGCTTGGGTTGGTGATCCAGCCGAAAGAGGAGGAGGGACTTCCGTCGGCCTTTATCGCGCCGACGCCGGAAGCGACTTTTCCGCCGCAGATGACGACAATGGCGCGTATGCTCGCGCGTGGGGAAATCGTGGTCGGTGTGCGCTACGATCTGGAGCCACTCTCCTACATCACGGGCAACAGCGAGTTGGTCGGGTTGGAGATCGATTTAGCCCGCGAACTGGCCCGCCGCTGGCTTGGCAATCCTGATGCAGTACGTTTCCGCCAGGTGCGCTCCGATTCGGCGTTTCAGCATCTCGCCAATGGCACAGTCGACATTGTGCTGGCGGGTGTCATTCACACGCAGGAGATGGAGAACCAGGCCGATTTCAGCCCGGCGTATTTTATGGACGGTCTTGCCTTCCTGACATTTCCCGAGCTGAATATCCAGGACCTTACCGGTTTGCAGGACCGCCACATCGGCGTGGTGACGTGGACCGGCAGCCGCGCCACGATCGACACGACGGTGCCGGTTTCCAAAACCTTCGTTGCCTATGACAACTTTTTCGACGCCATCGAAGCGCTGCGCACGCGTGAGATCGACATCTACGGCGACATGCGCCACCGACTGGAACGTGCCCGCCGCCTGGTCGCGGGGACGGTGGTCGTGGCGCAGACGACGTGGGAACCCATGGCGATGGCTTACCGTCAGGACGACCCCTTCTTCGCCAATCTGGTGACATTGACATTCCAGGACATGGCCATGGATGGTACGCGCGACGCCCTTTACGTGAATTGGCTGCCAGGCGTTTCGCCGCCGAGTCCCAGTCTATTGCCTGGCAGTGCACCGGCTCCCATGCCCACCGAGACACCGCAACAGCTTTCCACATTGGATATACTGGCGCGCATTCGTGGGCGTGGATCGTTGGCGGTGGGTTATTTCACCGACCGTTGGCCTTACAGTGGCAATCGCGCCGATGGTGTGCCTACCGGCTTCGAGGTGCGGCTGGTCGAGCGTATTACTGAGCAGTGGCTCGGCAGCCGTCAGGTTGTCACCTTCGTCCCTGTGACCGAAATCGATGCCTTCACCCGACTGGCACAGGGCGAGGTGGATATGCTTATTGGGAACTGGATCCATACTCGCGAAGCCGAGTTGCAAGTCGATTTCTCGCTCCAGATTATCGATGATGGGGTTAGCATTTTCTCGCTGGCTGCCGCGCCGGTAGCGGATTTGGCGGCACTGGGCGGGCGACCGGCGGGTGTGCTGGCGGGATCGGAAGGGGAGCGCGTGTTGCCCGGCCTGGCCCAGGCGGCTGGCGTGGGCCTCTCGACTGTGCAGTATGCGGATGTTGCAGGCGCTATTGCAGGGCTGCAGCAAGGCGAAGTGGCCGCGGTTGTGGCGGAACGGCGCGCGCTGCTGGAGATCCTTTTCACACAACCTGGGTTTGCGATGACGGACCAGCGTTATACCTACCGGCCGGTTGCCATCGTCCTGCCGCAGGGGGACTCTGTCTACCGTGATCTGGTGAATTTGACATTGGCATCGTTGCAAGCAGACGGTTCGTATCAGGAATTGTACAGTGTGTGGTTCGACGATCCCGTTCCCATGCTGGACGTCCGGCCCGGTCATCCGGCAGTGCCGTTGGTGATCACATCGGGGCAATGACGCGCCGAATCTGTCAGGCATGGATGAGAAAAAGCGCATCTTTTGCATAAAATTGCCGTCTACAGAAACTCGCCTATAATAAGAGGTGAGATTTTATCACGGCCAGGAGAATTCAATGATGAAGGGAACCGCCTCGGAGGCAGGCGTTGACCAGGATGCCATGAGTGTGCTGTTGGATCAGTATATGGAGACCAATGAGTATCACCGTGGCGACGTGGTCGAAGGTGTGATTGCATCTGTCAATGCGAAAACGATTCTCATCGACATCGGGGGAAAATGTGATGCCATCGTTCATCCCCGCGAAGTAGAAAGGATGATGCCCAATGATCTCTGTGCCCTGAAGCCGGGTCAGGGCGTGAGCGTCTACGTTATCGAAAAGAGCGAAGAGGATGACACGATGCTGGTATCGTTGACGCGGGCAGCGCAGCAGAACGATTGGGACCGTGCGCGTAAACTGTTGCGGAGCGAGGAGCCGGTTCCCCTGCCGGTGGTCGACATCAACAAAGGTGGCGTGATCGTGCGCCTGGGACGGCTGCGAGGCTTTGTGCCTGGCTCACAGTTGTTATCGAATTGGCGTGTTCATCAAGGCGAGAACGAGTCTGAGCAACGCTGGGAAGCATTGCTCGGCCAGACCCTGACTTTGTGCGTCATTGAGGTCACACCGGAACGCAACCGGTTGATCCTTTCCGAACGCCGCGCGGCGGATAGCAAGGTTGTCAAACGCCGTATTCTGGAAAAGCTCAATGTCGGGACCGTGGCGCGTGGCGTCATCAACAACGTGGTGCCTTTCGGAGCGTTCGTCAATGTCAACGGTGTGGACGGTCTGTTACACATCTCCGAACTCTCCTGGAAGCGTGTCACTCGGCCGCAGGAGCTCGTGCAGGTCGGCCAGGAACTGGATGTCTACATCCTGGACATCGATTTGGAACAGGAACGGCTAGGGTTGAGTCTTAAACGACTGGTCGCCGACCCCTGGGAAAGCTTGGGCGACGTTTATCAGGAAGACGATCTGGTCGAAGCCACCATTGTCAACCTGACAACGTTCGGCGCGTTTGCCGCTCTGGTCGATAAACCAGAAATCGAAGGGTTGATCCATATTTCGGAATTGGCCGACCACCAGGTTGCGCGTCCACAGGATGTGGTCAAGATTGGCGAACGCTACACCGTAAAAATCATCTCATTGCAGCCGAGTGAACGGCGTATCGCCTTCAGTGTGAAACAGGCTAAACCGGTGCCGCCGGCGGCGGCGACTCCGGAAACGGCGATATTTGAAGTGGCAGTTGCCGAAGCGATTGTAGAAGAGGCAACAGCGGAGGAAGTTGTCGTAACGGCGGACGAGTCAGTTAGCGGAAGTGTCGTTGAAGTTCAGTCAGAGGTTGCGGCGCAACTGGATACTGCATAACCCTGGATAATCCAGATAATCCTTTGCCCCTCGCGGTTTGGCAAGCGCGATGGCAGAGATGTACAGCCCCGGTATCTTGCCGGGGCTTTTGTGATCCTAAACTGAAAGGCGTTGATTCACGATGACAAACGATAACCCAGGCCACGTATGTCCTTATTGCGAAACGCTCAATGATCAGGATGCCAGCTTCTGTCGCAAGTGCGGTGTCGCTCTCACGCGGCATTGCCCGTACTGCGACACTGTCAACTGGATCGATGACGAACACTGCGTTCAGTGCGGCGCGGCCCTGGACATTCTGGAGTGGATTATCCGGCGCGACAACCTGGGCGTGGCAGGTCGGCTCAACGAGCAGATGGACGCGGCCGGGCAAATCAAGGCTGTCGAAACGGCCGCTTCACAGGCGCGTATGGAACGTATGTTGGAAGAAGAACGTGAAATGCGTGAGGCCCTGCGCCTGCGCCTGATTGAACAAAAAGCGCAGGAGAAGAAAGTCCTAACGATTGTCTTATCTATCGCGGGCGTTCTTCTGTTCGTCATGCTGATTGTGGCATTGATCATGGGACTCTAGCGACTCATATCGCAAGGCTACCTGACCAACGACTACCTGACTACCTCCAAAGGAGTAGCGTATGTTGAAAGAAGCTGAACTTTTCCGTATATTGAAAGATCAAGCCGTACAATGCCGTGTCTGCGAGCATTACTGCACCTTGCATCCCGGAGATTGGGGCAAATGCGGCGTCCGCGTCAACCGCGAGGGTAAAATCTACCTCGCCGTTTATGGCAGTGCTGTCGCCGCTCACGTCGATCCGATCGAGAAAAAGCCCTTGTTCCACTTTCTCCCCGGCAGCCGCGCGTTCTCGATCGGGACGTATGGGTGTAATATGCGCTGCGCGTGGTGCCAGAACTGGCAAATCTCCCAGATTCGCCAGGTGGATACGCGGCGCAATACCGTGGGGGAAGCCTTACCGCCGGAAGCTGTGGTCGAAGCCGCGTTGCAAAGTCACAGCGAAACCATCGCCTACACCTACAACGAGCCGACTGTCTTCTTCGAGTACACCTACGATACGGCCAGGCTGGCCCACGAACACGGCCTCAAAAACGTCTACGTCTCCAACGGCTTTATGTCGCCCGAAACGTTGGAACGCCTCGCGCCCTATCTCGATGCCATCAACGTCGATCTCAAAGGCTTCACGAACGAACTATACGAGCAGTATGCGGGCGCGCGGCTCGATCCGGTCAAGCGCAACATCGCCGCCATTGCCCGCGAGACCGACATCTGGATCGAGGTGACGACGCTGGTGATCCCTGGCCTCAACGATTCGGACGAGGAATTGCGGGCAACAGCCACGTGGCTGGCGAAGGTCAACCTGGAGATCCCCTGGCATTTGAGCGCGTTCCACCCCGACTACCAGATGCTCAACCGTTCCCGCACCCCCAACGCCACACTCGAAAGGGCATACGCCATCGGCAAGGCCGCCGGACTGCGCTACATTTACCTGGGCAACGTGTTGGATTCCAAGCACGAAAGCACAATTTGTCCAGCCTGTGACACCGTATTAGTGCAACGTTATGGATACAATACCCGCGAGCATTGGATGACGCCGGGCGTGTGTCCCACGTGTAACACGCGGATTCCTGGTATCTGGAGTTAAGGAGAATTGCCATGACTGAAACGATAAGACCCGCTGCCGTCGCCGGGATGTTTTACCCGGATATCCCAAATGTGCTGCAGAAGGCCGTCACCGAGTATCTGGATCAGGCCAACCCGCCGCCGCTACCGCACGTGCGCGCCGTGATTGTGCCACACGCCGGCTACGTGTACTCCGGGCCGGTCGCCGCTTTTGCCTACAAGGCGCTGCTCAACCGCGCCACACCACCCAAGCGCATCTATGTGATGGGGCCATCCCATCGCGTGTGGTTTGTGGGTGTGGCGCTGGCGGACTATGTCGCCTTCGATACGCCCTTCGGCGCGCATCCGTTGGATGGCGAGAAAATCCACGCGTTAGTCGATGCCGGCGCGCCCTTTGCCGCGTTCAATGTCGCCCACGCGCAAGAGCACAGCCTCGAAGTTCAGTTTCCCTTTCTGCGCGTCACGTTTCCCGACGTGCCTGTGGTGCCGCTGCTCTTCGGCGATGTGGACCCGCTCGTTGTAGGCCGGAAGTTGGATCAAGTCCTTGAGCCGGACGATGTCATCGTCGTCAGTTCCGATCTGAGCCACTTTCACGACAACCGGACGGCGCACACACTCGATCACCAATTCCTGGATGCGGTGCTCAATGGCGATCAGCGCGGAGCGGCGCGCGGCGAAGCCTGCGGGCAAGCGCCGACACTCGCGTTGATGTTGTTGGCGGATGAGTACGGCTGGCAGCCCCACCTGCTGGACTACCGCACCTCCGGCGACATCACCGGCGACACGCGACGCGTGGTTGGATACGCTTCCGTTGGTTATGAGGAGGCCCCACGATGACCGCCGCTCCTTTGACGCAAGAGGAGGGCCACTACCTCCTCACGTTGGCCCGTGCGACGATTGTGGAAGCCGCGGGCGCCAAATCGCCAACCGCTTTACCCGCCCCGCCGCCTCGGCTCACCGCACCTGGCGCGGCGTTCGTCACCTTGCGCACGCGGTGCGGCGATCTGCGGGGCTGCATTGGCTCGTTGGAGGCGCGCCGCCCCCTCGTCGAGGACGTGCGCGAGAACGCCATCGCTGCCGCCTTCCGCGACCCGCGTTTCTCACCGGTCAAGGCCACCGAGCTGGCGAACCTCGTCGTCGAAGTCTCGGTACTGACCGCGCCGGAGCGGCTAGACTTCGACGGGCCGGACGACCTCTTGCACAAGCTGCGCCCCAACATCGATGGCGTGCTCATCGAACGTGGCTGGAACCGGGCCACGTTCCTGCCGCAGGTGTGGGAGCAATTGCCGTCGCCGGAAGATTTCCTCGGCAACCTGTGCTACAAGGCCGGGCTGCCGCCCAACGCCTGGCGCTGGCCCGATCTCGAAGTCTCGATTTATCAGGTAGAGAAGTTTGAAGAAGAATGAGATCTAGTGTGCAACCTTCCTCCCATGTGTGCGTATAAAACATAGAAACAGCTTGTGGGGGTTTGGGGAATTCCCAGATTTGTACACCTTCGCAAGGTTGAGAGACAGAAGATAAAAAGGGAGGAACAATGAATACCGAAAAAGAATTCTACAACGTAACGCCGGAACCCGCCGAGGACTCGAACGCGGTCAATCCCGCCCCGATGCATTCGGCGCCGCAGCCGCTTTCGCCCGCCGACGAGCGCACCTGGGCGATGCTGGCGCACTTGAGCGTCTTGCTCAACCTCGTTACCGGCTTCTTGGGCGTAGGGGCAGCACTGCTGATTTACCTGATGTACAAGGACCGCTCGCGCTATGTGGCGTACCAGGCAATGCAGTCCTTCCTGATGCAGTTGCTCTTCTGGGCAGGGGGGGGAGTGTTGATCGGCATCATGTGGGCCGTTGTTGGAGCGCTCAGCGCGATTGTAGTGGGCATCTTCCTTATCCCCATCGCAATGCTCCTTACGCCGGTTTTGCTAATCTTCCCCCTCATTGCACTGGGGTACGGCATCTACGGCAGCATCGAGACATCCAACGGTAAGGACTTCCGCTATTGGCTGGTCAGCGACTGGGCGTTGAACCTGATGTAGGTCGGGCGTCAGAAGGGCGCACTCCGGCCTGCACTTTGATGGGCGCGCCGGTCCACGACGTGACGATGGCGGAAACGCTGGCACTCATCGGCCAATGGATCACCGCAGGCGGAACGCATCAAATCGCCACCGTCAACCCGGAATTCTTGATGAAGGCGCGCCGCGATTCAGACTTTAGGGCGACCCTGCAAAGGGCCGCCCTTTGTATTCCTGATGGAATCGGCGTGTTGTGGGCAGCCAGGATGCGCGGCATAACATTGCGCGAGCGAGTCGCCGGTTCGGATTTGGTGCCCATGCTTTCGGCAGAAGCGGCACAGCGCGGCTGGCGCGTCTTCTACCTGGGCGCAGCGCCCGGTGTAGCGGAAAAAGCGGTGGCGATTTTGGCAGCGCGTTATCCGGGGCTAAACGTGGCAGGATGTTACGCCGGTTCGCCCGCGCCGGAAGAAGAAGATGACATCGTGGCACGGGTACGCGCTGCGCAGGCCGACATCCTGCTCGTGGCCTACGGCGCGCCGAAGCAGGACTTATGGCTGGATCGCAATTTGGTCCGTACCGGAGCCGCCGTCGGCATCGGTGTGGGTGGTTCCTTCGATTTCATTGCTGGGGTATCGCGGCGCGCGCCGCGTTGGATTCAACGTCTCGGGTTGGAGTGGTTTCATCGGCTCGCGCACGAGCCGTGGCGCTGGCGGCGGCAATTAGCACTGCCGCACTTCGCGTGGTTGGTCCTCACGCGGCGGGATGCGCCCTAGATGCGTCCCAAAAAGCGCCTGAGCCAGGAGAGCTGCTTGGGTGTTGGTTCGGGACATTCCGCAGTTTCGGCCGGCCGCTTGCCGTTTTTCCTCTCACACGCATTTAGAGCGCGCTGTGCCGCAAAGGCGACGTGTTCCACCTGGTCCTGCGCCAGCTTTTTCAACGCGCGCTGCACGTCAGGGGGTGTGCCGTCCAAGGTACTGAGCGTGTGGGCCAGCGCGGCCCGCAAATAGGCGTTGGAGTCATCCACCAGAGGCAGAAGCTGGGGGATCAGCGTCTTATCACCGAGCAGCCCTAATGCTTCGATGGCGGCCGGGCGCACCAACGGGCTGCTGTCGCTGTAGGCCATTTCAAGCAGTGTGGGGATCGCCGCCGTGTCATCGAGATTGCCGACCGTGAGCGCAGCGGTGCGACGCAGGCGGGGGTCGGGCGAAGTCAGGAACTCGCGCACGGCCGGAAGCGCTTTGCGATATTTGATCCGCCCCAGGCTCTTAAGCGCGGCCAGTTCCAGATTGACACTTTTATCGGCCAGCGCTTCGACCAGCACCGGTCCCCCTTCCAGCCCACCGATTTCCCCGATAGCGCTGGCGGCAAGCGAACGTGCTCCCACGTAGCCACGCACGATGTCGGCCAAAACCGGGATCGCCGCTGGCGGGTGCAAATCGCCCAGCGCCACGACAAGCGTCTTGACCACTGGCAAATCGCGCTGGTTGGGCGTGGTGAGGTACGTCTTGAGCATCTCGATCATCTGTGGTGCCGCCTCTTGTGCGTTTAGCCGGCGTAACGCGATGAGCACGGTACGGCGGATGCGCAGATCGGGCGTTGAAAGTAGGGGCAACAGAACCGCGCCCATATCGGGAATTCCCAACTTGCCGATGGCGTTGATCGCTGCGCGCCGGACGTAAAAATTGCCGTCATCCAGAGCGTTGAGCAGTGCGCCTTGCGCCTCTTTGGCTTGCATCTGCCCCAACGCGATGGCGGCAGCACGGCGCACAAAAGAGCAGGAATCGCGCAGGGCATCCATCAACGGGAAGATGGCGGTGTTGTGCCCGATGTGGCCGAGCGCCTCCGCCGCCGCGCTGCGGACGTAGGTGTTCACGTCTTCCTTGAGAAGTGTGATAAGATTGGGGACAGCGTAGTCGGCTTTGAGTTTGCCCAGTTCCTGCGCGGCCTGCGAACGCTGGCGTGGGTTGGGGCTGTTCAGATTGTCGAGATTGCAGTCCTTGCCACAAGATATTTGTCCGGCAGTATGCACAGATGGGAGATCATCATTTGAGTTCAATGTACTCACCTTCTACTTTTTATTAGCTTGGTCTTTTACCGAGCGAATTGAGTATATCACAAGGCAGAAAAAAGGACAATGTCAAAACGGGAACAAATTTCTTCCAACTGTCGTCTTGATTTTAGAGAGCCTGGGTCAGATTACAAAAGTCTCACGCGATGCCTGATTGAGCAAATTTCTGTGTTGGACCACGGGTCATAAGTATGTGCCTAGACTTTTGTAGCCCTTGTCAACAAAAAAGGAGGTGTTCCAATGAAGACGTTTACACACAAATGGATAACCGGGATGATCCTGGTGGCGTTGTTCGCGTTGATGGTGGGCTATGTTCCCGCATTTGGCGCCAGCAACTGGTATGCTGAGTATTTCGCCAACGCGAATTTGTCGGGTGCCCCAACACTCACTCGCTACGAGTCCGGCTTGCATTTTGAGTGGGGCGCTGGCAGTCCGGGGACGGGTATCCCTGCCGACAATTTTTCCGCCCGTTTCACCCGTGATGAATGGTTCGAGGGCGGTACATACCGCTTCTCGTACCGCTCGGACGACGGTGTCCGCCTGTGGATCGGCGACACGCTCATCATCGACGATTGGCGTGACCGCGAAGCGAGCTGGAGCAGCGTTGATCGTTACGTCGCGCCAGGTACACAGCGCGTGCGTGTGGAATATTACGAGCACAGCGGTACCGCGGCGCTGCAAGTCGCCTGGGAAAAGACCAGCGGAGGCGCAGCCTGGCGCGCCGATTACTACAATAACCGGACGCTCTCGGACGGCCCAGTACTGACTCGTTATGACGCCGCCATCGATTTCGATTGGGGAGACGGAAGCCCTGATTCGAAGGTACCTGCGGACAATTTCTCTGTGCGTTGGTCGCGCACGCTGGGCTTTGAGGCCGGGACGTATCGCTTCTATGCCAGTTGCGACGACGGCGTGCGTATCTTCGTGGCTGGCCGGTTGGTGGTGGATGCCTGGCAGAATCAAAAGTTGCCTAATACGCGCAGCGGGGACATCGCACTTGGCGCGGGACAGCACACGGTCGTCGTCGAATACTACGAAGAGGGCGGTTTAGCCAGCGCCCACGTCTGGTGGAACCGGCTGGATGCGCTCAAGGGCTGGGAGGGCCGCTACTTCGACAACCGTGATTTGCGCGGTGGTCCGGCGCTGATCCGCGACGACGCCGAGATCAACTTCGATTGGGGGCAGGGCGCGCCCGTGAACTGGATGCCGAGCGATAACTTCTCCGTGCAATGGACGCGCACGATCAACTTCACGCCGGGACTCTACCGCTTCAACACCCGTTCAGATGACGGGATGCGCTTGTGGATCGACGATACCACTCTGCACATGGATTACTGGAGCCCCCAGGACAATGTCTGGCGTTACCAGGATTGGCACTACCTTTCTGGGATGCATACCTTGAGGGTGGAGTATTTCGAGATCGCCGGCAACGCGCGGATGCAGTTCTGGTGGGAGTATGCGGCGACGGTCGAAGCCGCGCGCGCGCTGGCGACCTCGTCGAATTACGGGTTCGTGAGCGCACCGGGGACCGGTACGTCGGTTCCCCGTACGCCTGCGCCGACCTCACTCCCACAGGCGGCTGTCCAATACCTCGGCCCGTGGCAGGGCGAATACTTCGATGGGCGCGACCTGACCAAAACGCCGTTGCTGACGCGCACCGATGAGGCCATTAACTTTGACTGGAAGCTTGGCTCGCCCGCGACCGAAATCCCGGTGAATCAGTTTGCCGTGCGCTGGACCGGTACGTTTGCCTTCGAGGCCGGGCGCTATCGCTTCACCACTACTACTGATGATGGTGTGCGTGTCTATGTGAACGATCGTTTGGTCATCAATAGCTGGTATGCAATGCGCGGTACGCGCTCGGTGACGTTGACTTTGCCGGAAGGCAACGCCACGATCCGGGTGGAGTACTTCGAACAGAACGGTGCGGCGATGGCCCGCTTGAGCTGGAGAAAGCTGTGATGGTTAGCCGTCAGCTATCAGTGATCAGCGATGAGTGAGAGAAAACCGTGAACCTTATACTACGACAGGGTTTGTGCTTCTTATTGATCGTGGGGATGGCCGGTTGCGCCCGACCGTCCCCCCTTTCGCACTCTGAAGCTATGCCGACTGCCGGTGCAACGGCGGCGGAACTTCTTCCAACCACGGTGACACCGCCCTCGCCAACGAAGGCTCCGCCGGGTGCACCGCCGACTCCCACGCCATATCCCCCTGCCACAGCCACGCCGCGCGATGCCCTGGCTGCGGGGCTGTTGCCATCTGAACCAGTGACCCCGCCACCCGTCGATTGGACCCCCACCCGGCCCGCCCCCTTCGATGCGGAGAAGGACACACAGGCAGCGTGGGTGCGGGAGTACATCCAAACCGTCACCGATCTGCTCAATGCAAGGAACACTACTCGTGATCCCCAAGCCCGTGTAGATATGGTGTTGGCGCAATTGGCAGCCTGGATGCCGGCGGATAGTTTCTACGAGGGGCCGCTCCCGCCCAATGCCTGGGCTGTCTCCCGCGATCTCAACGGCGATGGCGAGAGCGAATGGCTCATCAGCGTCCCGGCCCGCGACCAGGGCTGTTGGGTCCCGTACTGTCCTGCTTACTTGACGATTTTTGAAGTGCGTGAAGATTTGTTCGTTCCGGCCGCAATCCTCATTGAGGATGAAAATGTATGGGACGTTTCCAGCCCGGTGCTGTTGATGGTCGATGACCTCAACGGTGATGGCCTTCTGGAGGTGGTGGTGGAGCAAACCTCGTGCGGCGCGCACACGTGCTTCACGGGGATCATCATCGGGCAGTGGGATGGGGGGCGCTGGCGCTCGTTGGCTGCCGATCCGGTGATGCAAGCCTATACGGACTATACGCTGGTGGATCAAAATGGCGATGGGCTGCTAGACATCGTGATGCGCGGGGGAATGTATGGTTCGGTGGGGGCGGGATTGCAGCGACCGCACACGCAGGTTTTCGCTTGGCGAGATGGTGCGTATCGTCTAATTGAGAACACACCCGATCCGGATGATCACCCCTACTTCAAGATGCTCGACGCCAACACTGCGCTGGCAAACGAAGACTGGGACGCCGCGCTCGGCCTGGCCCTGGCCGTGATCAACTATCCCGGTATCTACGAGGATGACGGCTGGCTGACCCCCGACGCCTGGGCGCGCATCGTGGGCTACGCGACGCTCGAAGCGATGTTCGCCTACGCGCAGCAGGGCGATATAGAGGCGATGCGGCAGATCTACGCAGGGCTGATGGCCCGAGCCTACAGGTCGCCAAACGACCCCTACCCCGACACCGCGGAGCATGCGCTGGAAGTTTACGAGGCAACCGGCGACCCCTTGGCGACATGTATCGCCGCGGAGGAACTCATCGCCGCGCGCGCGCAAGACGCAACATTCTTCGAGTGGTACGGGTATGGCACGGAGCGTATGACGGCGGATCGCATCTGCCCGCTGGATCGGGCAGTAGAAGAAGGACCGGCACTTTAGGTGTTTTCGTCTAGCATCAACCTTCCCAGGTGTTCGAAGACGGCATCGCCGGCGATGCCGTCTTTGGCACTGGTCAGATACACGCCGTGCGCGCCGCGTAGGTAGCTGGCGCGCACGCGAGTGAAGACATCGCTGCGCGCCATATCCCCAAGCATCAAGTGCAGCGTCATTTACCCGCACGGTGCGCAGAACTTTTCGATTTACTCTGCGCTAATCGTCGCCAGGTAGTAATCCTCGAAGAGACTATAGACAAAGCGGCGACCCAGGCTGGTTTTGCCGACGGCAGAATCGCCCCACGGGTGTTAATCGTTTGCGCAACGTCGTCAGAACACGGCGATTACCGGCAGTTTATTCCACGGTCACGCTCTTAGCCAGGTTGCGCGGCTGGTCGACATCGGCCCCGCGCCGGACGGCCATCGCATAGGCCAGCCATTGCAATGGGATGATGTTGAGCACCGGAGCAAGGAACTGCGATGCCACCGGCACTTCGAGGACGTGATCGGCTTTACTGCGAGCCAACATGTCACCTGTCTGCAGCAGGCCGATGACCGTGCCATTGCGCGCTTTCACCTGCTCCATCTGGCTGATCATCTTGTCGTAGACGCTATCGCGCGGCGCAACGGTGACGACCGGCATCACCTCGTCGATGAGGGCGATGGGGCCATGCTTCATCTCGCCGGCGGGGTAGCCTTCCGCGTGGATGTAGGAGATTTCCTTGAGCTTGAGCGCGCCCTCCAAGGCCACAGGATAGTTGATCCCGCGTCCCAGGAACAGGAAATGCTGGCGCTTGAAGAAGATCTCCGCGAGTTCGTCGTAGACCGGCAGCGACTCGGAGATCTGCCCCACCAGGTCGGGCAGGCGGGCGAGGTCGTTCACACCTTGTCGCATCGCGTCCGCGGGCAGCGTATCGCGCAGTTCACCCAAATAGAGCGCCAGCAAGTAGAGATCCACCAGACTGGCGGTGAAGGCCTTGGTGGTCGCCACGCCGATTTCCAGGCCGGCCTGCATCGAGATGTACCCATCGGCGAGGCGCTGCGCCTGGCTGCCGATGACGTTGACGATTGACCAGAGTTTGGCTCCTTGCCGGCGGCCCTCTTCCATTGCAGCCAGCGTGTCAACCGTTTCGCCGGATTGGGTGATCGCCAGCACTGCCGTAGTCGGCGTGATGAATGGGTTGCGATAGCGAAACTCCGAACCGTAATCTACTTCGACGGGCAGACGCGCCAACGTCTCGATCATAAACTTGCCTACCAGTCCAGCATGGTAGGAGGAACCGCACGCCGCGATGATGACGCGATCCAGCTTCCTGGCTTCCGCCTGGGTGAACGGGACGCTATCCAGCAGCACGCGGCCCCGGTGGAAATCGACACGTCCGCGAATGGTGTCGGTGATGGCGCGGGGCTGCTCCGAGATTTCCTTCTGCATGAAGTGCCGGTAAGGGCCTTTCTCCGCCGACACCGGGTCCCAGGGGATGGCATGCAGTGGCAGGTCGACCGGCATCCCGTCCAGCCGGAAGATTTCCGCGCCGTTTCGCGAGATGCGCGCCATCTGGCGGTTCTCCAGGAAGATCACATTGCGCGTGTATTCGAGAATCGCCGGGATGTCCGACGCGATGAACATCTCACCATCTCCCATCCCAATCACGATGCCGCCCGCATTGCCCAGACGAGCCACAACCAGGTGCTCCGGTTCTTGAGGACTGAGAAAGACAAAGGCACTCGCTCCCTGAATGGACGGCAACGCGCGCTGTACTGCCGTCAACAAATCTGCGCCACTCGCCAGATAGCCATCCACCAGATGCGCAGCCACCTCGGTGTCAGTCTCGGAGGTGAAGAGGATGCCTTCTTCCGTCATCTCCCGGCGCAGTTCGGCGTAGTTTTCGATGATGCCGTTGTGGACGACGGCCACGCGCCCGTTCCGCCCCACGTGCGGGTGCGCGTTGTTCTCCGTCACGCCGCCATGGGTAGCCCAGCGTGTGTGCCCAATGCCGATGGTACCTGTCAGTGGGTTTTGGTTCAGCCGTTCCTGAAGGTTGCTCAACTTGCCCACAGCGCGTTCAACCACAATGCCGCCGTTCTGATGCAGAACAGCAATCCCAGCCGAGTCATAGCCACGATATTCCAGTCGCTTTAGTCCGCCCAACACAATCGACGCAGCTTGGCGCGGTCCTACATACCCCACAATACCACACATGGTTCGCCTCCTGAAAGTTAGTCGAATTAGTAGAACGAGTCGATAACTTGCCCTGTATCGCAAGTTTGTAACTCGCGTATCATCCATCGCATTGGCCTGACGCAAACGCACATGGCACGCGGTGACACGCGCGCCATTACAGCCATACGACAATATGGGAGATGCCACGTCTGAAGAAGACGCAGTCGAAGGCCCTGGCATGTGTTTTGTTACGACGGTTGCCCGCCGGGTTTGTCACACGACTTTCTCATTGGGAGGGGCGAGAGGGATGGACTAGACCCCTGGCGGTATCCGCCGAAAATTCGGTGATGGCACAGCATACTTAAGCTGCCAACCAAACATGTTCGATAAACCGCCACCTCGTCACCCGGTGCAGGCCGGGTCAGGCGCTTAATGCCCCACAAGGTTATGTGTATCGGCGATAGGCAGTTCCTCCATATGAAGATGCCGGATGGTTTGTAGCCAGAAAGTCAGGCCTCACCATCACATAAACGCATTATACAGGGGAACTGGCTAACGGCAAACAAAGGCCAAAGTTTTATGAACTTGTAGCGCTCAACATTGTCCACTATAATGATACCGACGACTGAAAACACACCTGCATCAAAGCCGCAATCTATCGGCTCTGCCCACAGAAAGGAATGCGATGACACAACAAAGTCGGTTTCAGAAGATGCTGTCCACCGGATGGCGCATCGGGTTGGTCGCCGGATTGCTGGCAGTCTGCAGCGCCACGCCTGCCCTGACGACGGCAACCACGACCTATTACGTCTCCAGTTCCGACGGCGACGATGCTTACAGCGGCCTCACTCCGACCACGCCGTTCCGCTCGGTTGCGAAGGTCAACGCGCTCGACCTTCAGCCGGGGGATCGGGTGCTGTTCAAGTGCGGCGATACATGGCACGCCGAGCAGTTGGTCCTCCGCAAATCGGGGACGGAGGCCGCGCCTATCACCTTCGGCGCGTATCCTAAGGGCTGCGCCGACAAGCCCATTCTCTCCGGTTCCCGACCCATCACCGGATGGAGCGTGCACAACGGCACCATCTATGTGGCGACGCTGCCCGCCGCAGACTTCCCGCTGGGGATCAATCAGCTTTTCCAGGCCGGGCAACGGCTGCCCTTCGGGCGCTGGCCCAATCTCGACAATGGCAATGGCGGCTACAGCTTTATCGACGGCCACAGCACCGGCAGCGCACAGTTCAGTGATACCGCTCTGCCCGCCATCAACTGGACCGGCGCGCGCATGCATCTCCGCAACATCCGTTGGTCCATCATCGCCCGCGAGGTGACCGGCGCCAGCGGCACAACCTTGACGCTCAATCAGGGAGTGTCGTGTCTGATCTCGGCATGGGGGACGTGCGCGGGATGGGGCTATTTCGTCAACAATCACCTGGCGACGCTGGATCGAGATGGCGAGTGGTATTACGACGCGGCGGCCCGCAAGGTCTACCTGTTCTCGTCCGCCGGAGCGCCAGGCCAGATCGAAGGGTCGGTGGTGCTGGAAGAAGCGGAGACGCTGCGCCACGGCGGCCTGATGGTGAGCGACGGTTCGGCCACAGCCTACGTCATGGTCGAAAATCTGACGCTGCAAAACTGGTTCAATCACGGCATCGGCTCGCCGGGCGGGATGAACGGCGACATCTACCAGCACATCACGGTGCGCAACGTCACCATCAAGGACGTAGACGCGGCCGGCGTCAACTTGAGCAGTTGGCTGGAAAGGCCCTCGGATGGGCGGAAAGGATTGCGCGGCGGGCATCATATGGTCTTCACGGACAACGTTATCGAAGGCGCCAATCACTTCGGTATCACCGGCTACTTCGCCGCCTCGACCTTCGAGGGCAATCAGATCAAGGACATCGCGTTGATTAAGAATCTGAACCGATCGGGGATGGGATGCGCCCTGACCTGGGATCAATGCACCGAAAACGGCGACGGGTTCCGCATCCGCAGCTACGACGTGCAAGATTCGGGGTACGGCAACACCCTGCGCTACAACCACTTCGAGCGCACTGGCTACAACGGCGTGGATGTGTTCGGCCCGGATACGTTACTGGAGAAAAACGTCATCATCCAGGCCTGCTATTCCAAGGCCGATTGCGGTGGCGTGCGCGTATACGGCAGCGATAGCCTGGCAACGACCAAAGTCTACAACGTGCGGCTGATTGACAACGTCATCGTGGATATCCCGGGAAACGTAGATGGTTGCGAGGCCTCCCGCGCCGCTTTTGGGATGGGGCTGTACGTGGACCACTACTCGCGCGACGTTGAAGCGCACGGAAATACCATCATCAGCACCACGGTCACCGGGATCAACTACCAGCGCTCCACCGGACAGATTGTGAACAACACGGTCTACAACGCTTCCTACGGCACTGCGTTTGCCGCGCATGTGAGCCTGGGCCAGGATTCGCGCGCGACGGTATCCGGCAATGTGCTGTACGGCCTCGGCTATCAGGCTTGGACACTCTACGCGCGCGATCTCAGCAACTTCAGCGCGTCGAATTACAATTACCTCTTTCATCCTTATGTGAACAAACACATCGCCTACGGTCCTTCGTGGACGCGCTACACCTTTACCGAGTGGAAGGCGTTCAGCGGCCTCGATAGCAACTCGCGCACCAATTGGTTCACACAGGCAGCCGGGGAGCCATCTCGCTCACGCATCTTCTACAACCCTACTCGGCAAGCACTCACTGTCGATTTGGGCAACCGGCGTTATCTCGACCTGGATCAAAACTATGTCCTCGGCAGCATGACACTACAGCCCTTCAGATCTCGGGTGCTGATTGATGATGGCTTGGCCCCGCTGACCCTGGTGAGTATCAACCCTGCCTGGATCGTTGCGAGCGAAGCCGCAGATTTTACGCTCGATGTGCAGGGTTTTGGCTTCACAGCGCAGAGCACAGTGCGCTGGAACGACGAAGCGCGACCCACGACGTTCATCGACGCGCGCCACCTCACTGCCGCGATCGCTGCCGGGGACGTTGGCACGGTTGGGGAAAATCTCATCACCGTATACGATTCCAGCACGACACCCTCTGAGACCGAACCGCTTATCCTACGGGTGGTCGAAACGTTGTACCGCATGTATATGCCGGTGGTACTGCGCCAGTTCTAATAAAAACTCCCGCCCACACTTTCTGCGGGCGGGAGAAATCGAATCGACTTCTACTCCATCATTCGTCTCTGGAGGGTGTTCGCCTCTCGTGTCAGACGGTCCAGCGTGAGCTTCACATCCGCGCCTTGCATGATTTGATCGAAAGCTTTCGGCACGGCGTCGCGTGCGGAGGGGTAGGAGATAAGCTGCGGTTCATAGACGCCGTAGGGCAGCAGCGCGAGTGCCTGCAGCCATTGCGGCGCGAACGACTCGGCATCCATTTGTACGGCGACACTGGCGCGGGTGGGGAAATCGCCACTGGCGGACGCGCCGCTGGCGCGCACCCACTGCGCTTGCTGCTCCGGCGCGGTGAACCACTTGACGAAAATCCACGCGACGAGCTGCGTTTCGGGATTGGTCGCCGGGATGACAAAGTCGCTGCCGCGAACGATCGGGGCGGGGACAGTCCCGCTGTACGGGAGGGTGGTCACGCCCCACACGTCCGTATTTTCGACAGCTTCCATCGCGCGTTGGTAGAGGGGAATGTCGGCGCTGGAGCCAAGCACGAAGAGGGCACGCCGCGCGGCGAAGTGCGCGCTGGGCGTGCCGGTGACAGTCGTGGTGATGCACCCCCCGTCGTAGAGGTTCTTGAGGTACGTTACCGCCGTGATGACGGATGTGGTATTGTAGGCATACCCGTCGCCGTCCGCATTGAGAACCGCGCTACCTGCTGGTGATACACCGCCAAAAGCAGCGGCCCAGGCGGTCAGGGTGGCGTCGTCGTCGCGGAGCACGTAGCCTCGCGCGCCGATTTCGGCAGCATCTCTGGCCTTGGCGACGGCGCAGGTCAGGGTTCTGAACGCCGTAGTCGTGGTAAGGGGACCGGAGTGACGCAGCGTCTCAAGCCACGTCTGGTTGTAGAACAACACCTCCATCGAGCGGGCGAGCGGGAATCCCAGACGCTGACCGTCGAAGGCCGGATGCACGCCCTGCGCCAGAAACGCTGGGAAGAAATCGTCGCGATCCTCCCGTGAAAGACCCCAGGTTGCGTCGGCGATGTAGGCGTTCAAGTCGACCAACGCGTCCGCCAGCGCGTAGGCTGCCTGTTCATACGGGTCGCCGACCGCCAGGCCAGGCAGTTCACTCGTGGTGATAGCGTCATTCATCTTCTCGTGGAGGGCATTGCCCTGGCTCTCGCCCACCACGGTGATGCCGCACGGGTTGTCAGCGTTGAAGGCAGCGATCATCGTCTGCAGGTCGGCTTCGCGCGCGCCGTTGTAGGGATGCCACCACGTTAGCGTTTGCCCGCGCGGATCGACGCCCGCCAGCGGGCCGGAGATCGCCGGGTTGCACAGGCCGGCCCTCTGTGGGAGAACACCTTCCACCAGCACCTTCTTCTGGAGGTTATTCGCATCGGAGTGCAGGCGGCTTAAAGTTCCCCAGATGTCATCACCCTGTAAAATCTGGTCGAAGGCTTTGGCCACGGTCTCTCGCACCGCCGGGTAAGAGACGAGTTGGGGCGGGTGGACGCCGTTGGGGAGCAGTGCGAACGCCTGGCTCCACTGCGGCATCAGCGCTTCCACGTCCAACGATGCGACGACGCTGGTACGGGCAGGGAACTCCTCGGCGACGCGAATCCACCCGGCCTGCTGTTCCGGCTCGGCAAACCATTTGAGGAAGATCCACGCCGCAAGTTGTGTTTCCGGATTGGTGGCAGGGATCATAAGGTCGCTGCCGTAGACGATTGGTGCCGGTCCGCCCTTGTCGCGTGGGAGGGCGATCACAGCCCAGTCATCGTCATTCCCGGCAGCGTCCATAGCGCTTTTGTAGGCAGGGATGTCGGCGCTGGAACCCTGCACGAAGAGCGCGCGGCGCGTGGCGAATTGCTCGACCAGGGAAGTAGTGGTGTGAAAATCGGCACAGCCTTCGTCGGAGAGTGTCTTGAGAAAGGTCGCGGTGTCAACGACGGCTTTGTTGTTGTAGGAATAGCCGGTGCGATCGTCGTTGAGGATTGTGCCGCCGATAGCATCTGTCCAGGTGGCGATGGCCAGGGCATTGTCGCGGACGATGTAGCCTTCGGCATCTCTAGTCCTGGCGGCGGCACATGCCATGGCCTTGAACGTTATCGTATCGCTGGGTGGGCTGGAGAAACGGAGCTCTTTCAGCCACGTCTGATTGTAAAACAGCACATCGACGGTACGGGTGAGTGGAAGACTGAAGCGTGGGCCATCGTTTTTCCTCAAAGACGCCCCGATAAAGTCCTCTCGGTCTAACAGCGATAGGCCCCAGGTCTCGTCAGTGACGTAAGGGACTATATCGGCGAGGCCGTTGGCGAGGGCGTAGACGGCCTGGTCATTCTGATCGCCAACCACCAAGCCGGGAAAATCACCTGTAGCAAGCGCCGCACGCCTCTCTCCCTGGGAAGCAGTGCCTTGGTTCTCGGCAACCACGGTGATGCCGCACACATTGGTGGCATTGAAATCGGCGATCAGCGCCTGCAAATCAGTTTCGCGCGCGCCGCTGTACGGATGCCACCAGATCACCGTCTGCCCGCGCGGGTCGATTCCCGCTAGTGGGCCGGAGGTCGCCAGAATACACGGTTCGCGCGTTGACTGTGGCGGTACATCTTGAGGGGATTCGGACGTTTGGCTATCTCCCGCCGCCTGCGGTGTGGCGCCCTTTTTCCCGCCGCACGCAACAAGTGCCGGTAGCACCAGCGCGACTAAAACCAATACGGCGACCAGGTTTCGCTTTTTTGTGCGCATCTCAATCTCCTCCTGCCGTCAACAGGGTCAATGGCAGCGCAAAGAAGGGGCTTCCTCGAATTTACCTAACCAGATTATAACACCGCTGGCCGGACTTGCCAACGCTCGTCCGTTTGTGTGACGACGAAGACCGGTCGCCCGGTCGTCTGTTGTATGTCTGCCGCTGACTTATCGTCCAGAGCACAGCCGTTTAGGCCGCGGAAGGGTTCATCTGGTAGCACCAGTACGTCGCCGATCTCACGCTCGTGCAATGCCGCCAGGATGTCACCCACGGTGAGCAGCCCAGCGACGGTCACGGTCTCGCCGAAGGCGTGGTTCGACACGGCGACGACATCCACCGCAAGGCCAGTGTGGGATGCAAACACTTGCGCTTTCTCCCGCAGCACCGGTGCAAATAACGTCCCCGTCACCCACGTCTGGCGCGGCCCACCAAGCTGCGCCAGCTTCGCCTGAAGCGCGTCCCACCCATCGAGGAACAGCCGCACCATGCCCACGCCGTTTTCGACGAGCGCCGGAAGCAGGCCGTCGTAGTTTGCCAGCGGCGGAACGGGAAGGCCGGCTCGCAAAAACCACTCGTCGGAGGGGTACACAAAGCCGATGCCCAACCCGGCGCGGAGGCGCGTCTGCCAATCGAGTGTTTGTGCCAACACGGCGGCAGCCTCGGTGTCGGTGTAGGGACGCAGGTCGGGATTGTGCCAGCGTGTCAAGCCCACGGGCACCACGGTCACATCGGCGACGGCGGGATAGAGTGCGGACAGGTCGGCAATCGTGTGGTCGAGGTGCGCGCCATCGTTGCGATCAGGCACAAGCACGGCTTGCGTGTGGATTTCGATATCCAGCTCGGCAAGGCGTGCCAGATTTTCCATAATCCGTCCGGCGCGCGGGTTGTGCATCAGGCCGACGCGCCCGTCCGCCTCGGTCGTATGAACGGAGATGTAGAGCGGGCTGAGGTGTTGTTCCTCGATGCGCGCCCAATCGCTTTCATCCAGATTGGTGAGGGTGATGTAGTTGCCGTGGAGGAACGAGAGGCGGTAGTCGTCATCTTTGACGTAAAGTGGCTCGCGCAGGCCCGGCGCCATTTGGCTGACGAAGCAGAAGTCGCAGTTGTTGCGGCACGCGCGGATTTTGCCGTCGAACAGTTCTGTCTCGAACGCAAGTCCCAGGCTCTGCCCGTAACGACGGTTTGCGTGCAGCGTCTTCCGCCGTCCCGCCCGCTCGATGAGGAACTCCAGTTCCGGTTCGGCGGCGTAGAACTGCACGTCGATCACGTCCCGCAGGGGCATTCCGTTGAGCGCCAGCAGCACGTCGCCCGCCCGCAGTCCCGCCCGCGCGGCGACGCTGCGCTGCGCGACTTTCGTGATCTGGGCGGGGCAGTATTCCGACATTTCGATCATCGCTTTCGCGTAAAACGTGAAGCACGAACGCTGATTTACGTTTTACGCTTCACGTTTTATTCCCACTCAATCGTCGCCGGTGGCTTGCTGCTCACATCGTAGACCACGCGGTTGACCGCCGGAATTTCGTTGACGATGCGATTGGCGACGCGGCTCAACAGATCGTAGGGCAGTCGTGTCCAATCGGCGGTCATGAAATCGTCGGTGGTGACGGCGCGCAGGGCGATGACGTGGGCATACGTGCGCCCATCGCCCATCACGCCGACGCTGCGCACGGGCAGCAGCACCGCGAACGCCTGCGCCGTTTCCCGGTAGAGGCCGGCGTTCCACAGTTCTTCCAGGAAGATGGCGTCGGCGGCCTGCAGCACGGTGACGCGCTCGCGGTCGATCTCGCCCAGGATGCGTACCCCCAATCCGGGGCCGGGAAAGGGGTGCCGCCAGACGAGTTTCTCCGGCAATCCCAGTTCCAGGCCTACCTGCCGCACTTCATCCTTGAAGAGGTCGCGCAGCGGCTCGACCAGGGCCAGATGCATATCCTCTGGCAGCCCACCAACGTTGTGGTGGGATTTGATCTTGTGCGAGTCGGCGCTACCCGCACTTTCGATTACATCGGGGTAGATCGTGCCCTGCGCAAGGAATCCGGCGTCGCCAAGGCGGCGCGCTTCAGCTTCGAAGACGCGGATGAACTGTTCGCCGATGATCTGCCGTTTCTGTTCAGGATCGGTGACGCCTGCCAGTGCGTCCAGGAAACGATCCACCGCATCCACCATCACCAACCGGACGCCCATGGTCTCCTGGAACGTGACCTTGACCTGCGCAGCTTCGTCGCGCCGCATCAAGCCCGTGTCCACAAAGATGCACGTGAGTTGGTCGCCGATGGCTTTGTGGAGCAACGTCGCCACGACCGCGCTATCGACGCCGCCGCTCAACCCGCATACCACCTGTTCATCGCCGACTTGCGCGCGCACGCGCGCCACGCTCGCTTCGATAAACGCCTCCGTTGTCCATGTGCCGTGGCAGCCGCACACATCGTAGAGAAACTGCCGCAGCATCGCGGACCCGTGGGGCGTGTGTTTCACTTCCGGGTGGAACTGTACGCCGTAGACCCGGCCCGTGGCATCACCGATGGCGGCGAGGACGCCGCTGTTGCTGCGCGCCAGCACGCGGAAGCCCGGCGGCAGCGCCTCGACGCGGTCGCCGTGGCTCATCCACACCGTCTGCCGCGCGTCCAGGCCGGCGAACAAGGGCGTGTCCGTTGCGAGGATGTCGATCTCGGCGGGGCCGTACTCGCGCGCCGCAGCCGGTGGCGTTGCCAGGCCGGGCACGACCTTTCCGCCGAGCGCGTGCGCCAACAGGTGCATCCCGTAGCAGATACTGAGTACAGGCACATCGATGCGGGTGACGTAATCCGGCAAGGTCGGTGCGCCTTCGTTGTAGACGCTGTTCGGCCCGCCCGAAAGGATAAGGCCTACCGGATGGCGGGCCATCACCTGTGTTTCCGGCGCGTTCCAAGGCAGAATTTCGGCATAGACCTGCTGTTCGCGGACCCGCCGGGCAATCAATTGTGTATACTGCGAGCCGTAATCTAGAATGACGATGGTTTCTTGTGATGACACGGTGGCGCTCCTTGTGAAGTGAAACGTTTCGACGTTCGAGTGATTACTCGTCGGAACGTTTGTCGTCGGCGAAGATAATGGCGCCATCCTCGTGCATCTCCTCGATGATGACCATTGATTCGATGGGGACGCCCAACGGCTCCAACAGGGCGCGCCCACCTTCGAATGACTTTTCGACGAGCGTGCCTATGCCGACCAGCGTGGCTCCGGCGTCGGCGATAATGCGTGCCATCGCCGCAATCGTTTGCCCGGTGGCGAGGAAGTCGTCGATGATGAGCACGCGATCTCCGGCAGACAGAAACTCCGGCGACACCATGAGCGAGACCTGCCCGCCTTTGGTGTGCGACGGTGCAAACTCCACGAACACCGGCTCTTGCATTGTCACCGGCTTGTGCTTGCGGGCGTAGACCAGGGGCAGGCCCATCGCATACGCTGCCGCCATCGCCGGGATGATGCCCGACACTTCGGCGGTGAGCACGCGCGTGGGGTGCGTGTCTGTAAAGCGGCGGGCAAACTCCGCGCCCACTTCCAACATCAACGTGGCGTCCACTTGATGATTGATCACACTATCGATCTTGAGAATGCCGCGGCCTAGATTCTTCCCTTCAGTGAGGATGCGTGTTTTTAAGATTTCCATATCCTTTTCCCTTGACTGATGTATATTGTTATCAGGGTGCATGATAGCATAGATTCGGAGATTGGCATGATGGTGCTATTTCCGGGGGCAGACCACTGACGCCGTTCGCGCAGGTGGGGTCGCGTCACAAAAGTGCAGGGAGCTGGGAATGGCAGGGCTAGATTTCTTTGACCTGCCATATTCCGTCTGTGCTGTGATAGGAAATACGCGCAGTTTGTGCGATCAAATCAATGTGTAGGGTGCAGATAGCGTCGCCATGTTCCCACATCAGACCAAGCTCGTGCTCCAGCATATCCAACACGCAAAATGTGCCATCGAAGGCGGGGTAGGTGTTGCGGAACCGGATCAATTCAAAGAGGCGCTGCACGACCGGCCGTTGAATGGCGGCGTCAATCTCGTCCGCTGTGTAGTTGTGACGGTTGATGGCGCGCCGTTCGCCCGTGGCGGCGACCGCTGCGTCGTCGTTCTCGCCTGCCAGCAGACCAACGTAATAGATTTGCGGTGTCCCCGGCGCGAAGCATTGGATGGCCCGCGCAATCAGATAGGCGTCATCGTCGGCGTTGAGTGCGGAGTAGTAGGTGATGTTGATCTGATGTGCGTCGAAGTTGGGGTGCGCGGCGGGCGGTGTCATCAGGCGGGTGAGGTTCGCACCGCGCGCGAGCAACTGCTCGACGACGGGTATGGCCTCTTGGGGCGTGAGTAAGCCATCCAGATCTGGCTGCACGGGGATGCCGTCGTGACAGTCGAGGGTGGTAAACTGCTGGCGTGGGCAGATCCGCAGATAGTCGCACAGCTTCCGGCTCGAATTCGTAAACAAGGTGTAGAGCGTCAGAAGTGGGAGGATAAAGTCGTAAACCGGATAACCATGATCCGCCAACGCGCGCTGCGTGTCGAATGGCGCGTGGACTTCCGAGAGCAGCGTGAGGCCGATCCCGTCTGCGTAGGCGCGTAGCCAATCGAGGAAATTGTAAATCTCCGGCTCGACGAAGAAGCAGTTCGTTCCGGGCTTTTTGATGACGTAGCCCACTGCGTCCAAGCGCACGATGCGGATGTTTTGCTCTCGCAAATGGCGCAGTTCCGCCTGAAGCAGCGCGCGCGTCTGCGGCGAATTCACGTCCAGATCGATTTGTTCTGCCCAATCCTGGCTACCGAATGTGGCCCAGAGCCGCTCCGTTTCCCCCGTCTCGGCAATAGCGACGTCTATGAACGGGTGTTCCGGGCGGCGCAGGGCGATGTGCGCCACGTCGGACGCGGGCGGTGCTCCATCGGGCCAGATTTTGTCCAGCGTGATGAAGAGATCGGCGTACTGAGAAGCGCGCCCGCGCCGGGCAAAGTCCTGAAAGTAGGGAGAGCGCCGCGAGATATGGTTGACCATCAGGTCGGCGGCTACGTCGAACTCCGCGCCGATGCGGCGGATGTCGTGCCAAGTCCCGAATTGAGGATCGACCTCACGGTAAGTGATGGGCGCAAAACCGCGATCCCCCGACGAAGGATAAAACGGCAGAATGTGAACGCCACCGAAGAGCTTGGCGAGAGGGCCGGTGAGAGCGGCGTGCAGGGCCGGCAAATCGCCGCCCAACGAATCCGGGTAGGTGATGAGTTGCGCTTGATGACGAACAGCTCTCGGTTTCATACCTGGCCTCCTAAAACGCAATCTCCGCAATCTGCTCGAAATCGAAGCCCACGCGCAGTTCCGCGAAATCTTCAAGTGTATCATCCTCGTTGTCGCCCAGTGTGCCGGCCTTGACGCCCCGGTCACAGTAAGAGCGGTACGGACAGTAGGCGCAGCGGCGTTCGTCCTCCGTTGGAAGGAAGGCGTCTTCATCCAGGGAAAGGATTTGTTTGATGAGGCCGGTCAGGTAGACTCCGTCATCGTGATATTGCGCGGCGTCGTAGGGCAAGCGGACCGGTGCTTCGGGATGTTCGGCGAACCAGTAGATCATCTCGATCTGCGCGGGATCGAAGGGGTGACCGTCGTTGAGGTGCGCTCCGGCGCGGGCCAACAGATAACGGTAGACGCGCGTCTGCAGGCGCGCTTTCAGCGTCGGCGGCTTGGTCCGTGTGGGCGATGTTTTCCAATCGAAGATCACGGCCCGGAGACCAGGCTGCACCACGACTAGATCGTACTTCGCCAGCAGGCGGCGTTCTATCAACGCCGCCGTCAGCGTGACCTCCGGGTAACGTGTCACATCGGGCAGCATTTCTGCTGGATGGTACACGCAGTAATTGCGCCACCAACGTTCCAGGTCGGGATCGGCGGCGAGCGGCGTCAGCCGCGCCTCCGGGATGCCGACCAAATGTTGCTGCACCATGCGGTGGAAGGTCAGCCCCAATTGCTGGTGACGTTCGTATTCCTCGACCGGCTCGGCGGCGATCGCGGGCCATGCCACCCTCAGCACGTAACGCAGATAGAACCGTCGCGGGCAATCCACGAAGTCTTGCAGGCTGGCCTGACTGAATTGGAAGTCCGGTAAAGTTGGAGTAGAAATTGCCATTTCGACCACTTTCACAGCCTCGATTTATTATGGAAGAACTCAAGAGTGACTGGTAGCCAATGACACAGAAACATAGAGAGATTCTGTGACTTTGTGAAAAAGAGCTGAGAGTATCCTGATATGAAAGTTCGGTTTCTCCAAGACAAACAAGAAGTGACGCTTGACGAACTCATCTTTGAGATCGTCAGAGAGCCTAAAGGCGAGCTTGGACAACACTTCTTCCCACTCGTTTTTTGTTGCAAGACGAAAATCTGCCCCAGCCCAATGTGTAGGACCTTCAAAGTAATACGTTGGCTCAAAGTGTAAGTAAAAACTGGGTTCGCCGGAATCCGAATTGGGGTCACGCACAGCAAGGGTCAACTGATGATGCCCTCTTTCGTAACTGAAAATATAGCACTCATAGTCCTGTGCGTTAGCCAGACTGCTCAAGAGGTTGCGGATATACTCATCACTGGCCAAGATTTCATTCCCCCATTTCATTCTTGATGAGTTGGACAAGTTGATTGGATCGCTTGACGGTTTTTCTTTTCTCCACAATCTGTCGTATACCCAGATTATATATCATCCTCGCCGGAACTGGGCAAGTACGGAATCAACCCTTTGCGATAGGCTTCCTCCTGAATATGACGCGGCATGTAGCGCACATCCACAATCAGGCCGTTCACGGAAATCATCCAGGCCATAGGGTTGTCATCTATCTTGCTCGGCAAAGTCCAATTGGTATCAAAAATGCCAATCTTCAGAATGTCTTTGATCTCCTTGGACTTATTGCCGACGGTACTCTTGCTCAACCCGAAAATCTCGGCGAGTTCATCGGCGCGCATGTACGGAGTTTGCGTCTTGTCGAACAAGAAATTCACACTTCCGACTGTGTGAACGATAGCTGCAGCCCACGTTTTCGGCCGTCCGCCAAGTAAGGGCGAGGGACGTTTGCGGGCCAGGGTCGCGGCCATTTGGCGGCACACTTGCGCATATTCGGCATTGAGGTGTTCTTCGCAGAATGCATCCATCAGCACCACAATTTCATCATAGCGCGACTTCATCGCCTCAGGTACAGTTTCACTTTTCGTTTTACGGGCCATCGTTTTCCTCCCAAAAATCTCAACGGATTTAACGGATAGAACGGAAAAATCCGTTAGAATCCGTTCAATCCGTTGAGGTGATGTTTTCCTTTTCCATCTCCCACCACGTTTGCAGCGCGATGAAGGGCACGGCAGGTTGCGCGGTGCCGCGCCGCCCGGTGTTCCACGTCACCGTGAGGGCTTTGCGCGCGCGGGTGATGCCGACGTAGAGCAGGCGCAGACGCTCGGCGGCGTACTCTTCGCGCGCCTTCAGGGTAGGCAACCCCTCGTCGTAGATGAAGAGATCGGGGTTTTCGCAGAGGGCTTTCAACTGCGCCAGCACCTCCGCTTCCAGGTTGAGACGATCGCGCACGAACCACGCTTCCGAGATGAAGCTGTCCTGCGGCAGCGCGGAGGGGAAGTCGTAGTCGTTGACCGACAGCAAATACACCTTGTCCCACTCCAAGCCCTTCGCCTTGTGGATCGTCGAGATGATGACCTCGCCCTTGTGCGCGTCGGGGTCGAAGCCGGTATCTTCGTCGGTGAAACCGAGGAACTTGCGCTCGTTTTTGGCGACGACGGCCAGTTCTTGCGTTAGCTCCGGCAATCGCCATTCGGGATGCGCGTCGGCGGCCTGCCGCAGCACCACGGCCAGCTTGTGGGCGATGGCGAGGTCGGTGGGCGCGGTGAAGAGGTCCTGCGCCAGCGTGAGGATGATCTGGTCGATGGGCAGCGTCGTCGTCCCCTGCCAACGTTGCACCAAACTGCGGAACTCGACCAGGTGATCGTACAGGGACGGGTCGGCGTCCTCCAAATTCTGCTCGGCCAGCCAATCGCGGTCGGCGCGCGGCCAAAGGTAGTCCTCCACGCGTGCGATCTGCCGCAGCAGCTTGGCGACGTCTGCCACGCGCGCCTCAAGAACGGGATCGTCGCGGCTCTGGCGCTGCCACACCCGGTAAACCGTCGCCAGTTTTTTGGCCGACGTGGGTTCTGCGAGATAGAAGCACAGGTGCGTCAGCGCGCCCGCCGCCTCTCGCGTGGAGCGGGTGCTGCGTAGCAGTTCGACGTGCGGGATATTGCGTGCTTTGAGCGCCTGCGCCACTTCGAAGCCGCGGTCGTTGCGCGGGACGAGCACGGCGACGGTTTCGTCCTTGTGCTCCGGCAACCAGCGTTCCAGCGAGCGCACGACCGCCTCGACTTCCTGCTGCGGCGAGAGGCCGCGCGCGTTGAGGTGGATGTCACTGGGCGCATCGGGCGGGTTCGGCTGTGGATCGCCGCGCGGCGTCGGCCTGATGTACGGCGTGGCGAGCGCGCTGCGGATCGCAGGGACGGGATGCGCGTCGTTGCTCCAGCGGATGAGGTAATTCGCCAGATTGATGACGCTCTGCATCGAGCGCCCGGAGTTCGGCAAATCTCGCGCCCGGACGCCCGGCTGTTTCATAAAGCGGCGCAGATATTCCGGGCTGGCGGTGGTGAACGTCTCGTAGATCGCCTGGTTGGGATCGCCCACACGCACCCAGTTGCCCTCCGGCCCCACGAGCGCCTTGAGGATTTCCTCTTGCAGGCGGCTGCTGTCCTGCGCTTCGTCTTCGAGGATGTAGGGCCACCGCTCGCGCAGCCGCGCCAGGAACGCCGGATCGAGCCGCAGCGTTTGCAGCGCCAGGCGGATGAGATCGTCGAAGTCCACCGCGCCGCGATAGGCCAGCGCGCGCTGGTAGTCGGCGTAGATCGCGTAACCCATTTCCAGCAGCGGGAGTTCTTCGGGGAACTGATCCAGCCGGTAGCGCAGGTCGGCGGGCGTCAGTTGCAGGTCTTTGGCCTGTTTGATGAAGCTCGTCGCCAAGCTGGTGACGTAGTCCTGCCAGCGCCCACGCCGCACGCCCTCCGCACGGCTCTCGTCAAGGTCGGCGGCGAGGACGGCGTCCAGGCTGTAGGGGTGACTGCGCACCCAGACCTGGGCGGCGTCCTGCAGGATTTCCTGAGCGGCGCGCTCGTCGATGATCTGGAAATCGTCGGCGAGGCCCGCCAACGCCGGGCGCTCGCGCACGATGTCGTGCGACAGGCCGTGCAGCGTCCGCACGCGATAGCCGACGTTCGGCAACAGCCCACGCTCTTGCACAAAGCGCGCCACCCGCCCGGCAAAGTTGCTCACGGCGGAGTTGACCAGCGTGACGACCAACACTTCCTGCTCGTCGCCCAGGTTTCCCTCAGCGATCAGCTTCGCCGCCAATAGCGACAGTGTCCACGTCTTCCCGCTGCCCGGCACCGCCGAAACGCCCATCCGCCCACCCTTGTAGGCGAGCACCTGACGTTGTTTGGGACGGGGAGTCAATAGGGTAGTCATGCCTGAACCTCTCGCAACACCCGCTGCATCGCCTTGAGCAGTGGCCCCGTCTGTTCGTACCCTTGCTCGCCGAGTTCGCTCAGCCCCAGGTAGATGGTCTTCCGGCAGCGGCGCACCAACCCGGCGACGAGCCGGTGCAGCGACAGTTGCCGCGCGGCGACTTCCTCCGTATCCGTCCACGGCTGGCCCTTCGACCAGCGGCGGCTGAGCACGTAGGGGTGCGTCAGCGGTTGGTACAGGCGCTCCCACCAGCCCGTCCCCCCGACGTTGAGCCAAAATTGCACGTCCACGGGTTGGTTGCTCAGCAGGAAGGTGTAGGCCGGGGCCAGCAGCACGGCGTTTTCCTCAATCGCCTGCCAGGGTTCCAGGTACTGCGCCGCGATGACGCCGCGCTGCACCATTTCCAGGTATTCCTGGCCGAGCGGTCTGTCGGCGGGCAGGTCGGCGGCGATCCAGCGGAACTTCTGCACCGACTCGATCAGCGTCGCCGCCGTCCGCGCCGCGTCGAAATCCTGGTGGAAGCCGTAGCCCGATTGCGAAAGCACTTCCCCGAACAGCCGCGCCAGGAAGTGATCCAGTGGGGCGGACTCTCCGGCGCGATAACCGTCCAGCCACAGCCGCAGCGCCTCGTAGCGCCCGCCGAAGAGGTAGGTGATGCGTTGTTGCATGTCGGGATTGACGCCATCGAAGGGGGCCAGCGACGGCGTTTTGTCCTTGACGCGGTAGAGCACGTCCGCTAACAAGTGCGCGCGCACCAAGTCGAGGTCGGCGATGGTCTGCATCAGCGCGTAGGCCACGTCATAGCGTGTGGGGACGACGCCCCAGGCAGGATGGCCGAGCGCCGCCCACGTGAGCAGCGTTTGCGTGGCAGGTTCCTCGCGCAGCGCGCGTGAAGGGCGATGCGAGCGCGCGGGGACGTCGCGCTGTTCCAGGCGGTGGGTGAGTGAGAAGCGCAGCGCATCCGTGAGGAACGGCGCGAGGACAACGATCTCGCCGGGCGAGACGCCGTCGTTGTGGACGAGTGCGGCGATGGCGTCGGCGGTCCAATCGAGCATGTCGGGGTGGTAACGGCAGCTCTCGAAACGCAGCACGTTCTTGAGATCCGGCGGCTGGACGGCGGGCAGCGCACTGGCAGCTCCCGGTTGCAAGATACGACCTAACACATTGCCGAACGCCTGCATCTCCGGCGAGGTCACGAACGACTCGGTGAACGTCACATGCTCGTCGCACAGGTCGCGCAGGGCGGCGGCGCTCACCGGGTCCGCGCCCAGGAAGCTGCGATAGCCGGCGTCCTGGTCGAAGATAACAAGCGCCGACTCCGCGTGGGGCAGCCAACTGTAGACGAGGTCGTGGGCCACAGGCACGTCCTCTTCGACGTTATCCACGAGCAGGTGGGTGTAGCTGTTGAGAAGGTAGTCGCGGCACAGCGGTTCCGTCCACAGGTGGGCGAAAAAGACGTCAACTTGCAGGGAGAAGTCGAGCAGGTTGTGCTCCAGGCAGTAGCGGCGGAAGCGCGTCGCGCAGTCCTGCGCCTGGTCGTAGACGCGCGCCTGGGCCGACTCGCCCACCCACGCGCCGCGCAGCCGCTCGGCGATTTCGGTGTGGGGGAAACCAACGACGGCGGCCTTGTTGAGGTTGTCGAGAATCTGGCTGTAGAGCCGGTTGCGGTCGATGTTGATGGCGTCGAAGTAGCCTTGTTCCTCCACCAGTGGGGCGACGATGCGCGCCATGTAATACTGCGCCGTCTCCAACGTGAGGAACGTGGGCCGTTCGTCCAGCGCGCCGAATCCGGCCTCTTCGACGACGAGCGGCCAGAACAAATCGACCATACGCCGCGCCAGGCCACCCACCGTTGCGACGTTCACCAGACCGCCGGCAGCGACATCGGGGTGGTACAGCGCCTCCACGTAGGGCGCGGCGAGCGTTCGCTGCGGCGCCAGCACGAGGAGCCGATCCGCCGGGACGTCGCTCATCAGCATGTAGAGCATCCGCGCGACGCCCGCCGTCGTCTTCCCGGTCCCGGCGGGGCCTTCGAGGAAGAGCCTTTTACCCGACGGCGATTTGACTACCGATAATTGTTGGGATGTCAGCGTCATTTGCATGGGATTATTTTGCCACCCTGGCGAATCAAGTTTTCCAGATCGTCCGGCGTGACGGTCACGGGTGTATCCGCAGTTCGCTCAAGGGGTTTCCGCTCACGCGCGACCCACGCAATGCAATGCGCTGCGGTCAGCGCGCCGTGGGTTTGCGCAAGCGCTTTCCCGATCATCTCGGCGCGCTCCCGGAAGGCGACATTCGTGCGGATCGTTTCTACCGCAGCGCGCAGTTGTGCTTCGGTGAACTGCGCGATGTCCAGGCGCTGTCCGACGCCCAAATATACCACGCGGCTTGCATTGTCGGCCTGTTCGCCGCCTACCGGTAGCACAATCAAAGGTTTTCCAGACGCCAGAGCCTCATTGGTGCTGTTGTTGCCGCCGTGGCTGATAAAAAGATCGATCCTGGGCAGCAATGCGACCTGCGGAACGTGCTTGAAAATCATCGCGTTACGCGGTATCGTCTCGCGTTGCAGAGCCTGATAGGCGCCCCCGGCACTGATGATAGTCTGGTAAAGGGGATCGTCCAGCGCGTGCATGATCTTTTTGAAGACTGCGGGTCGGTTGTTGTAAACCGTGCCCAGGGAGACATACACTTTGCAGCGGTCGGCGCGGAGTTGGTCGAAGGGGAAATCCGCTGCTGTCTCCCCGTGTCTGGCAAAACAAGGTCCGATAAACAGCGTGTTGGCGGTCAGATTGCTGCGTGGCGCTTCTGCCGCCGTCGCACTCGCCACCAGATTCAGCCAGGGCGAGTAGGGTCGGCGGAGCATATCGGGGGCCATTGGCGTCAGACCGAATTTTTCCCGCGCCTGGTTGAGATGGTGATCGAGTCCCTGAAGCGTGCGCTCTTCTGCACGTGCATAGAGCCGTAACGTCTCTTGATCGTCTGTGCCAATCGGGAGGCCGCTCCCAAAGGGTGGAATGTCATCACCGTGAAAGGGCAGCCCACTGTGATAGACCGTGACGTAAGGTGTGCCGGTAATGTCGGCGGCGAAGCTGCTGGCAGGAAACGCAAAATCGGTCACCAGAACATCCGGACGGTGCTCTCGAATGAATGTGACAATGCGCCGCGTGTAATATTCAATCCCTTTAGAGAACAGGTTCATCGCGTGAACGATTTCTTTGTAACCGGATTTGTACGACACAAGTAGCATCCCGGCCACCACCGACAGCGGTGGGCGTATCAGGTCAAAGTTTAGCCTGTGCCCCCTGAGACTGTTGGGGGCGGCGAGAGTGGCATCGAGAATAGGGATATGGGTTTTCGCCGCGCGCACGCCGGGCATCAAGAAATGCACGGTATGCCCGTCTTTCTTCATCTGAAGAGCGATATTGCGCAGCACATTCACATGGCTGAGGGTAGGTTGATTCAGAAACAGGACTTTGCTCATAGCGGATGCCTCAGATTGTGACAGAGCGCGACACTCGCTGTCATCTTCCCGGTCCCGGCGGGGCCTTCCAGGGAGATTTTGCGGTCGAATGCGGACTGAATAATGGCATTCTGGTGTTGTGTGAGTTTCATGGGCCCCGGAAAAGGTCAGAACCTGGAATTCGGTCTCTGAGAAGGACGTGTTGTCTTACGGCAATGGGTTGGAGTTGCAGATTTTGGCTCATCTTACTGGCTTCAAGGTCAGGCCATAGAACACACCGAGTATAAGCATCTCACCCAACCCAGCGATAAGAGAATAGAGTAATACTTTGAAGGGCACATTGAACATCATCCACTGAGATGCAGTGTACATAACGATTCGGAAAAACCATACCAAAAAGGCGAAACTCACTCCTTTGACGAGTCCAGTTATGCCTGGCAGGCTTTCATAGAGAAGTAGGAATATACCCGCCATGATGAATCCATATGCGAGATCAATTATGATACCTGCAAGGGGATTGATAGATGTGCGTGCAATTGGCTTGTAGACCTCATATAGCCTTTGGGCAAGAGGATTGGCATTGATCACACCGTCCAGAATACCGAACAGGATTCCACTGACGACACTGACAATGATGTACCCAATCATTGGTTTTGCCTCCTGTTGGATGATGGGTTGAGCAGTCTGTCATGGTGTTGCCGATAATATGATCACGGCTCGACCACAGTTGAGCTTTATTTGATTTTACCACAGAAAGTCATTGACCACGAATGACCGTTGAGCTTACCCCCATGGGTTAGACCACAAATGGGTTAGAACAAGTTGAACCGGGGACGCTGTCATCTTGCTCCTTACGCCCCGTAATGGACCTTAACAGGCGTTGCATAATTCAAGCTCTGATGCGGGCGTTCCTGGTTGTAGAACTGGAAGTACCGCTCCAGGCTCTCTTCCAAGTATTGTTTGTTGTGTACCAGAAGGTCATTTTGGGCTTGAACTATGGCAAGATTCACCACGAGTTGACTACCTACTTCGGACTGCGCGTCAGCAAAGGGCAGTTGAGCAACATCGTGGCCGAAGTAGCGGCTCTCTTCGGTCTGGCCTATCAGCGTTTGATCGCGGTTTTGCGACAACAAGCAGCGGTCCATGTGGACGAGGCCGGCTGGCGCGTCAATGGGAATAACCACTGGTTGTGGGTGTTCATCAGTGATGTGGTGACGCTCTACACTACACTTTCTGTTAGCCGGCGGCGTTATAGCCTGTTGTGCCACCCGCGACGTTGTAAACCTCGACGAACCCGTGCTGTTGGAGGATGCTCGCTGCCATACTGCCGCGTGGACCGGCGCTACAGAGCACGACCGTTGGTTTGGCGGGATCCAGTTCCGTGTAGCGCGTGCGCAGGTCGGGCGCGGGGATGTTGAGCGCGCCCTCGATGTGCCCGGCGGCGAACTCGCCCGGCGCGCGCACATCCACCACGACGAGACCTGCGGTGAACTCAGGTGAACCGTCGGGATCGCCGGCGATTCTGGCGCGCGCTTCCTTGCTGGAGAGAAGATGAACTGTGGTAGTGGGATGTCCCGTTGTCACCCAGGCAGACATACCGCCCCTCAAATACCCGGCAACGCGATCCAGCCCCACCCGGCGCGCCCAGACCATGGCCTGCGTGACATCGGCTTCGCTGTCGGCAACCAGCAAGAGGTCTTGATCGGTGGGCAGAACCCATCCCGCGAAGATGGGGAAGTTGCCGTTGAGGTCGAGGCTCCACGCGCCGGGAACGTGCATCCCGGCGAACCCTGCGTAGGGCCGGGCGTCCACCACGACAACGTTGGGCTGCGCCATCTGCGCGGCGAACTGCGGGGGCGTGAGCGGTTGCGGCGCGGGTAGCTCGGCGATGCGCGCCGGGCCGCGCCGGTTGTCGTCGCTGCAGCGGCTGAAGTGATCAGGCGCGGGCGGCATATCGGAGGTGAGGGAGTGGATGAACTCGCTTTTGTCCGCGATCTGCAACGCGGGGTTGTAGCGCCGTTCGTAGCCGATGGTCGAGAGTCGCTTGGCGCCGATGGCGCGCCCGCACAGCGAACCGGCCCCGTGCGCCGGATAGACCTCACAGAAGTCGGGGAGTTTGAGCAGCTTGTCGTGCAGGCTGTGGTAAAGTTGTCCCGCCAGTTCATCGGCGATGTCGGGGAACAGGTCGGGCCGGCCCACGTCGCCGACGAAGAGCGTGTCGCCCACGAACACGCCGATGGGGTCCTTGCCGCGCGACAGGTCGGCGACGACGTAGGCGATGTGTTCCGGCGTGTGGCCGGGCGTCTCCAGGACGCGCAGTTCCATATCTTCCAGCGTGATCGTATCGCCTTCGGCCAGTGGTACGTGGTCGAAAGCGCAGTTCCCCGCGCGCGGCGCGTAGATCGTCGCGCCGGTGATGTGGGCCAGGTCCATGTGCCCGGAGACGAAGTCGGCGTGGAGGTGGGTGTGCAGGACGTGCGTGATCGTCACACCCAGGGCGCGGGCGGCGTCGAGGTAGATATCCACATCGCGCTGCGGGTCTACCACCGCGCAACTCCGGCTCCCGGCGAGGATATAAGAACTGTGGGCAATTTTAGGGGTAAAGAATTGTTGAATTAACATCGATGTCTCCTTTGTTTGATGTTAGTGTGCCAAAGCCTCGGCTACGCCACAGGCCAGGCGTTCCAGGCTCAGGGGTTTTTGCAGCCAGACGATGCCGGCTGCCTGTAGATCACCCGCCAGCGGATCGGGCGGATGGCCGGATACGATCAAAACTGGGCCGTTCAAGCCGCGCGCGCGCAGAGCTTGCACCAGTTCGCGCCCGCCCATCTCCGGCATAATCCAGTCGCTCAATACCAGGGCGATGTCTTGTTGATGGCGTTCGTACAGCACCAGCGCTTCTTTGCCCTGGCGGGCTTCCAAAACGCGATAATTCAATTGCGTCAGGCTCGCTGCTAAAGTGGCGCGCACGTCGGGATGGTCCTCGATGACCAGCAGGGTCTCCTGATGGCCCAACTGTATCTCATCGATATCACAACGGGCGTCTGTGTGGCTTGCCAGCCTCAACGCAGGCAGGTAGATGAGGAAAGTAGTTCCTTTGCCTATCTGCGTCTGCACGTCGATTGTTCCATGGTGCAGCGCCACGATGCCGAAGACTTGTGCCAATCCCAAGCCGGTTCCCCGATCCGGCGATTTCGTCGTGTAGAACGGTTCGTAGATGTGCGGTAGAACCTCGTCGGGGATGCCTATTCCCGTATCGGAGACCGCGATACGCACCCAGTTTCCAGCAGATAGCTCAGGCAGCGGCATGGTTTCGCCGGCGCGTAGCCGGATGCGCGCCAGTCGGATGGTGAGTGCGCCACCCCCTGGCATCGCGTCGCGTGCGTTGACAACCAGGTTCATCAACATTTGCCGGATGCGCGTTGGGTCTGCGTTAACGACGTAATCCTCGTTATCCTCTTGCAGGTCGATGCGGATGCTCTCCGGTAGTGTGCGTGCCCATAACTTGACCTGTTCTCTCAAGAGCGGCGCTAAATCTAATGGGCGCTGGTCAAGTGGTGTGCTGCGGCTGAAATCCAAAATCTGATTGATCAACTCGGCAGCGCGCTCACCCTGTTGGTGTACTACTTTCAGACGGTCGCGGAGATTGTCCGGCAGATTGGGTGCGCGCAGCGTCATTTGACTGTAGAGCATCATCACCGCCAGGATGTTGTTGAAGTCGTGGGCGATACCGGCGGCCATCTGCCCCATCACCGCCAACTGTTGCTGGCGTTGAATATGCGTTTCGATTTTGCGCTGTTGGGTTACATCGCGGACGACGAGCAGCCATTGTGACGACGGGAAATCTGCCTGGATGGGCCGCGCAATTACTTCCAGGGTCTGCTCCTGCGTTTCGATTTCCCGCCACAGGCGTTCTTCCGACCAGTTCAAGAATTCGCTAAGCGGATAGCCACCCAGCGATTCCAAGGTGTCGCCTTCTTGGATGCCTGTGAAAATCTGCAAATCTTTTTTTCCGGCTGGATTGATAAGCAGTACCCGGTTCTGACTGTCCAGCAAGAGTACGCCATCGGGCACAGTATCAATGATGCGCTGAATCTGCTGGGCCTGTTGCTGCACTTCTTCCAGCAGGCGCTCGCGTTCTTTTTCAACATCGACCCACGCCGTGATATCCTCAATTGTTCCCTCGTAGTATAAGACGTTTTCATCAGGGTCACGCACCACGCGAGCATTCTCACGGACGATCAGCGATGTTCCATCTTCTCTCCGCCAGGTTGCTTTGAGGCCGATGATTTGTCCATCGCGTTCTAACTGTGCCTTGAAATCCGCGCGGACGTAGTTGGCAAAGTGATCGTTCTTGTTTAGATTCCGTTGCGCCAGGTTATCGAAAGCGTCGAAGCCCAACATGCGGACCAACGCTGGATTGGCCATCAGGATACGGCCATCCGGGGTGGTTTGATAGATGCCGATGGGCGAATTCTCGAAGATGCTCCTGAACCGTTCTTCCGCCAGGTCGGTAACGCGCTGCTCCAGCGTTGCAGCGAGCTGCGCCAGTTCATCTTGCGCGCGTTTGAGCGTGCAGAGGTGTCCCACGGTGGCGGCATACAGACGCGCAAGTTCACAATCGTGGTCGGTAAAGGGCCGCCGGTGGATGAAATTATCCATGCTCAGAAAGCCGATCACGGTTTCGCCGTTCCATAACCCCACCGCGATCCGGTCGCCTACGCCCACTTGTTGGCCATCTCCGCGAAAAACAGGAGCATCTTTGTAAAGCCGGAAGGGTACTGCCCCAGAGACAATCATGTGCAATTTGGAAGGAGCGACAATAGCGTGACGCTGCGACCGCTCGTCCGTCGTCTGCCCTTCGTTGTCGGTGCCATACGTCCCAATCATCGTGCCTTGATCCTCGGTGACGAACCATAACGCCACACGATCGAAGCCTAATGGCTGACGGGCAGCTTCCACGGCACGCCGGCAAAGTTCATCGAGCGTTTTAGCCTTTGAGAGTTCGTTGGACACCGTCGTGAGCAGCGCCAGGCGCTCGGAGAATGACCGCTCCTCTTCACGCTCGATCTTGATCTCGTCCGATACCGATTTCGCCATGTCTTTACCACATATTGTCGTTGTTGCTGTTCAGCTTCTCACACGAAAAACAGGCCGCCGTATGTCCGGTAACCTGTTTCCCCCTAAAGTACTGCGTTTGACTTACCTCAAAATAATGCGCGCATCGACCACTTTCAACCCTTGTCCCTCTGTGTACACCAGCACGGGATTGGCATCCGATTCGGCGATGTCGTCACCCAGGTCCATAATCATCTGCGAGTAGCGGCTCAGGGCCTCGGCGAGCGCGACGCGATCGCGGGGAGCCTCGCCGCGTGCGCCGGCCAGAAGCGGAGCGCCCTGGATGTCGGCCAGCATCGCCAGCGCGTGTTCCACCGAGATGGGCGCGACGCGGAAGGTCACGTCTTTGAGGATTTCGATGAAGATGCCACCCAGACCGAACATCACAGTAGGGCCGAATGTGGGATCGTTAATGGACCCCAGGATGACCTCCGTGCCAGATGGCGCCATTTGCTGGACGGCTACGCCTTCGATGCGCGCGTCGGGTTTGTAAGCGTGGGCGCTGGCGAGGATGGCGCGGTAGGCGATGCGCAGGTCATCCGCCGAGCGCAGGTTGATTTTCACCCCGCCGGCATCCGATTTGTGCAGGATGTCAGGCGACATAATTTTCAGTACCACCGGATAGCCCATCGTTGCGGCCAACTGCACTGCCTCGTCCTCCGTTTTTGCCAATTCTGTGACGGCCACAGGAAGACCATAGGCGGCAAACACCTTCTTGGATTCGATTTCGCTGAGGTAGATCCGGCCCCCCTCCCGCGCCTGTGTGATGATAGCCCGTGCGGCGGCGGCATCCACATCGCGTGGTGTGAAGGCTTCCGTTGCCAGTTCGCTATTGTGGGCATACTCGTGCAACGCGGCGATGGCGTTCACGGCGATGTCCGGCGCGCCGTAGGTCGGCAGCCCATTTTCCACCAGCCACTTCATCGCCCGCTCGGCCTCCGTCCCGCCGATGAATGACACGGCAATGGGTTTGTCGATCACGCCTGATTCGTCCACCGCGCGTTTGATCGCCGCCGCGATATCCATCGGATCGTTGCGCTGCGTCTCACAGAAGAGGACGACCAGCCCGTGCACCCACGGATGTTGCAACGCCGTCTTGACCGTTGCCAGATACTCCGGCCAGCCGCCCATGCCGGTCAGGTCGGCGGGATTTTTTACCGAGCCGATTTCCGGCACGTAAGCGCGCAGTGCGGCCTGCAAGTCGTCCGGCGCAAAACGCAGTGGGATGCCATACCGCTCGGCAGCATCCGCCGCCAGCACGCCCACGCCGCCGCCGTTAGAGATGACCATCAGATTGTTGCCTGTCATCGGCGGCTGCAACGAGAGCGCCAGCGTGCGGTCGAAAAGGTTGTTCAGGTCTGAGGCGCGCACCACGCCGGCCTGTTGCAGCGCGGCATCGTAGACCTTGCCCTTGCCGGCCATCGCGCCGGTATGCGAGGCTGCCGCCGCTGCCCCGTGCGCTGACACGCCTGACTTGAGTGCGACAATGGGCTTGCGCGCCCGGCGCGCGATGTCCAGGAAGCGCCGCCCGTTTTGGAAGCCCTCGACGTAGATGGTGATGCACGTCGTTTGCTCGTCTTTGTCCAGCCACTCCACCAGGTCGCCGAAGTTCACGTCGGCCATGTTGCCCACGGAGATCATGCGGTCGAAGCCGACGTTGCGGACGTAGCTCGACACCGTCATCGCAATGAGCAACGCGCCGCTTTGGGAGATCATCGCGGCTTTGCCCGGCAGCGGCATGAACGGCCCGAACGAGGCGTTGCATTTGTCGGAATTGCACATGATGCCCACGATGTTCGGTCCCAGGAGGCGCATGCCGTAGCGTCGTGCCGTAGCGACCAATTCGTCTTCCAAGTCTTTGCGGCCAATTTCACTGTAGCCAGAAGCGACCACGATCAGTCCTTTGACCCCCTTCTGCCCACATTCTTTAGTTACGGCGATTGTGCGTTCGGCAGGCACGATCAACATGGCAGCGTCGATTTCGTCCGGCACATCCAGTACGGAGGGATAGGCTGGTAAACCTTGGATTTCGTTCTCTTTGGGATTGATGGGATAGATGCGCCCCGGATAGTCACAGTCGATCAGGTTTTTCACGGCCAGGTAGCCGATCTTACCTGGAGTATTGGATGCGCCGATGACGGCCACCGATTTCGGGCGTAACAGCCCGTTCAAGACTTCAAAATCCACGTTCATGCCTCCTGGAGCCACGAATCTTCACTAATTTTCACGAATCGGAAGAAAATCCGTTTTAATCCGTTGACCAAAAGCAAAAGTTGCAAGCTACAAAGCGCGTTCTACACGCGAATTATAACTTGCAACTTTTAACTTTCAACTTCCGATGTCAGGCTTTGTGCTCTAACCCTAGACTCGCGTACAGCCGAGCGAAGGCGAAGTGTTCCTCGAGCAAAGCTTCGAACTGATCCAGCTTGGCTTTCTGCCCCAGACGCGTCTTGCCGAACACGTCGTCGATGGCATCCACCGTTTCCATCGTGTTCTTGCGGGTCAGCAAGACCGGCACACCCAGTTCTTCGGCGCGGCGCGTCACTTCGGGCACGGGACGCAGATGACCGGTGAGGATCAAACATTGCGTGGCGGTTTCCAGCGCCACCAACTGGATGTCGGTCCGGTCGCCGCCGGTGATGATGGCCTTGTTGCCAGGGATGCGCCGCATGCGCGGTAACGCCTGTTCCGCGCTCATCGCGCCGACCATCAGGTTTTCGACAAGCCCATCGCGCTTGTCCGCACATGTGAGACATTCGGCGTCCAGCACATCCGCGATCTCACCCACGCTGATAGATTGTAATTGTTCGCGGAGTGGTAGAACCCCCAGAGTCGGAATGCCCCGTCCTTCCATACACGCGAAACACTCCTGTAGTCCTGAAATCTCGGCATCAGGGACAGCATTGATGGCAAGCCCGACCAGGCGCTCGCGGAACTGCCGTTGGGCGTCTACACCGGCGTCGCTCATGCTGACCGGATTGCGATACCGGACCGTCGCCAGCACGGGGATATCCAGGTGGTTGGCCACCGAGACCGGATCGACTTCCAGGCTCAGCCCCTCACGCAATGAAGCGCCACCCTCGACTAGCATAACGTCCTTGCCCACCGAAACCCGCTTGTAAGCGGCCTCGATTTGCGACATCAAGTCGCGGTCGACGCAGCCGCAACGCAGCTCTTGCACCAGTGAGGGGGCGAGTACAACGCCCACCATGTTGACCAGAGGATCGGTGATCCCCAGAATACGATGGATGAACGTGGCATCTTCATCGTAAACGCGTCCCGGCAGCGGCTCCCACGGATACGTCGAAACCGGCTTGAAGTAGCCCACCTTATAGCCATCCTTTTGCAAGCGTTGGCCCAGTGCCAGGCAGAATGCTGTTTTGCCACTGAAGCGTTGAGTCGACGTGATATAGAGTGCTTTCATCATTCCCTCCTTTGTGATTGGCTCACGTTTTTAGCGACGGCCGGCGCGGCTGTCTACTTTCTCGTCGAAGCGGAACGACAGGGAAATTTCTCCGCCTTCATATTCCGTATGCAGGACACAGCCACTGCGCTGGAAGACGCGCATCATCGCCATATTCCCCGCGATTACGTTGGCGCGGAATCCATGAATGCCGCGTTCCTTGGCGATGCGCATCAGGAACTGTAGCAAATGTGTGCCGATTCCTTTGCGTTGGTGCTCGTCCATCACGGCGAACGCAATCTCGGCCATATTTTCGTTGTAATCCATCATCCAATGCCCTGCGGCGACAATCGGCGCAGTATCGGATGTCCCTAAAGTCGCCACGATGCTCATATGGCGGTCGTAATCCGCGGCCACCATCTCTTGCGCCAGCTCGTGCGGGAAGTCGCGCCGTACCTGGAAGAACCGCAAATACACCGAACGCTCGGACAGTTTGTAGAGATACTCCTGGAACAGGCGCTCATCGCTCGGCTTGACCGGGCGGAAGAACAGCTCCATGTCGCCGAATTTCTCTGTGTGCTCCATCTCCACAGGATAGATTGTCTCGGGGATGATTTGATCATCATAGAGGTAATTCATCTTCTTGGCTTCGGCCAACAACTGTTCGCGGAACCTTGGATGTGCAATCTGGATCAACGACACGGCGCGCTCGCGCAGACTCTTCCCGTGCAAGAAAGCCACGCCATATTCCGTCACAACGTAGTGTGCATTGCCGCGCGTCGTCACCACACCCGCGCCCTCGCTCAGACTGGGCACAATGCGCGAGACCGTGCCTTGCGCTGTCTCAGCGGTGGAAGGAATCGCAATGATAGGTTTGCCCTGCGGGGACATCGAAGCGCCGCGCATGAAGTCGGCCTGTCCGCCGATGCCGCTGTAGATCTGGTGACCGATCGAGTCTGCGCAGATTTGCCCGGTGATATCGACTTGCAGGGCCGTGTTAATCGCAATCATCTTCTCATTCTTGGCGATGTTGGACGGCAATGAGCTATAATCTATCGGATGAAACTCAAAGACCGGGTTATTGTCCACGTAATCGTAAAGCCGGCGCGTGCCCACGCAGAACGATGCCAGAACCTTGCCTCGGTGGAAGGTCTTGCGCCGATTGGTGACGACGCCCGCTTCGATCAAGTCAATCAGGCCATCGGAGAACATCTCTGTGTGGACGCCCAACTCCTTCTTTTCCATCAGGCCGTACAAAATCGCGTTGGGGACTCGACCGATCCCCACCTGAATGGTGGAACCGTTCTCGATCAGGCGCGTCACGTGCCGGGCGATTTGCAACGCCACAGCATCTGGCGGAGGAGATTCAATCTCTAGAAGTGGTTCGTCATACTCCACCAAGTAGTCGATATCCTCAATATGGATAAAGCTATCACCCAGCGTGCGCGGCATTTGGGGATTGACTTGCGCGATCACGATACTGGCCGTCTCTGCGGCGGCTTTGACCGCCTCTACAGACACGCCGAGCGAGCAGAACCCAAATTTGTCGGGCGGCGTGACCTGAATCAGGGCTGCATCCAGCGGCATCCGCCCACTGTAGAATAGCCCCGGAATTTCAGAGAGAAAAATGGGCGTATAGTCGGCCAATCCTTCGGCCACCGCCGCGCGCACCCCCGGTCCCACAAAAAACGAGTTATGGCGGAAGTGACGGTCGTAGGCTTTCTTGACCTGGGGTGCTGCCCCAACCGTGAGCATGTGGACAATTTCCACGTCATTCAACCGATTGGCGTCAGCGCCCAGTTTCACTAGTTCTTCCAACAGATGTTGTGGCGCGCCACAAGCCGGGCCAAGAAAGACACGGCTGCCACTGCGAATCTTCAGCAGCGCATCGTACGCACTCACTAACCGCTCAGTATAAAGCTTGTTCCAATTTGCCATTACGGGCATAATGCATCTCCTTAAATTAAGCTATTAGCAATCAGCGCTCAGCCGTCAGCCAAAGCATTGAACACCTAACGCTGGCGGCTGAAGGCTGACAACTATGATACAGTTTGGGGCGGTTTCACGAACCACCCAATGACCGCCGCCACCAAACATGCTATACCACAAATTATAAAGACAGTAAGCCATCCTTGCAAGTCCGTTCCGCTGCGCAGGCTGGCATCGCGTAACACGCCCGCCAGGATCGGCCCGAAGATGCCGCCGACGCCATAGGCCGTGAAGACCCAACCGTAGTTGAGACCTAGGTTCTTCGCGCCGAACATATCCGAGGTCGCCAGAGGAAAGAGCGCAAAGTTGCCCCCAAAGTTGAAGCCGATCAAGGCGCAAGCTAAGTACAGCAAAATTTCAACACCCCCCATCCAGTAAAACAATAACATAACCACACCTTGAGCTGCGCACATAATGACCAAGGATAGCTTGTATCCAATCTTGTCGGCAATTGTGCCCCACGCAATTCGCCCGATACCATTGGCGAGAGAATAGAACACTGCAAAAGCTGTTCCGGCAACTGCGCTGGCTGTTTCGCGTGTCATCCCCGCGCGTGTCCCGAGTACATCAATACCAAACAATATGATATTGCCAATTGTCATCAGGCCAGCCATGCCAGAAAAAATAAACATTCCCCAGATAGCCCAGAAGGGGAGCATTCGCAGCATCTCGTTGGGCACATAATCCACCTTGACGGCGCCCTTGCCTTTGCCTTTACCTTTTCCGGCAGGCTGCGGCGCTTTCCACCCTTTCGGCGCGTAACCTTCAGGCGGATTCACCATCCAGGTTGAGCCTGCAATGACGGCTACCGCAAAGATGACCCCGTAGATCAGGAATACTTTAAGTACGCCCATCGATTCCAGCAGGTGACCCCAGTTGCCGGCCAGATAGACCCAAATCAGCGCGCCAAAGCCGAATCCCGCCACACCCAGGCCCGTGATGAGACCCTTCTTGTCGGGATACCACTTAACGCCGACGGCAATCGGACACACGTAGGCCAAGCCAATGCCCGCGCCGCCGATCAAGCCGATGAAGATCACCTGCGCCCAAAAACTCTGGCCGAACAGCCCGGCGAGGATATATCCAGCGCCAAGCACCGCGCCGCCCGTCAGCGCGACGATGCGCGGACCGGACTTTGCCTGCCAGCGCCCGGCCAACACCATCACTACGGCAAACGTCGCCAGAGAGACCGAGAAGATGATCTGCGTCTGTGTGCTGGTGAAATTGAAAGGAGCTTTTTGTAACTCCGGGGTAAAAACACTCCAGGCATAAATCGCGCCCAGACATAATTGAATCAATACCGCGCCGACGACCACAAGCCGCCGGTCGAGGACTTTTGGTTGTGACATCTAGTGCCTTCCTTGCTACGAATGAAATGGACCTTCCTGGAAGCTATCTCACTTCCAGGAAGGTGCTGTGATGCGGGTTTTATGCTATGCGCCCAATCACCAACCGTTCCACCACACTCGGATCGGCCAGCGTGGAAATATCGCCCAGATTGCTCGTATCGCCTTCGGCAATCTTGCGCAGGATGCGGCGCATAATCTTGCCGCTGCGCGTCTTGGGCAGCGCATCGGTGAAATGAATCACGTCAGGCCGGGAGGTAGGGCCGATTTCCTTACGCACGTGGTTCATCAATTCCTTGAGGAGGGCGTCGCTCGGTTCAATCCCCTCGCGGAGCGTGACGTAGGCGTAGATCGCCTGACCCTTGATGTCGTGCGGGCGGCCTACGACGGCGGCTTCGGCAACGGTCGGGTGGCTGACCAACGCGCTTTCAACCTCGGCGGTGCCGATGCGGTGACCGGAGACGTTCAACACGTCGTCGATACGGCCTTCCAGCCAGTAGTCGCCATCCGCGTCTTTGTGACAACCGTCGCCTGTGAAGTAAACATCTTCGTACATCGTGAAATAGGTGTCGATGAAGCGGTCGTGATCGCCCCACATCGTCCGCGCCATCGCCGGCCAGGGTTTCTTGGCGCACAACTTGCCGCTTTCGTTGACCCCACACTCCGAGCCATCGTCGCGTATGATGATCGGCTCGACGCCGAAGAACGGTCTGCTGGCGCTGCCGGGCTTGAGCGTGTGCGCGCCGGGCAGCGGCGTGATTAGAATGCCGCCGGTCTCGGTCTGCCACCAGGTGTCCACGATGGGACAGCGGCTCTTGCCGACGCGCTCGTGATACCATAGCCAGGCTTCGGGGTTGATCGGTTCACCCACACTGCCCAACAGCCGCAGGCTGGAGAGGTCGCACTTGTTGACCCATTCCTCGCCCAGGCGCATCAGCGAGCGAATCGCCGTGGGGGCGGTGTAGAAAACGTTCACCTGGAATTTGTCCACGATCTGCCAGAAGCGACTGGCGTCAGGGTAGGTGGGCACGCCCTCGAATATGATGGACGTTGCGCCGTTAGCGAGCGGTCCATAGACAATGTAGCTGTGTCCCGTCACCCAACCGATGTCGGCAGTACACCAATAGGTGTCTTCGTCATGAATGTCGAAAATGTACTTGTGCGTGGCCGCTACGAAAGTGAGATACCCGGCCGTGGTGTGCAACACACCCTTCGGCTTGCCGGTGGACCCGGAGGTGTAGAGGATGAACAGTGGGTCTTCAGCGTTCATCACCTCTGGTTCGCACACCATCGAAGCCTGGGCCATTTCGTCGTGCCACCAGGTATCACGGCCCTCTGTCATCGCCACTTTACCGTCGCCGCGCTGAACCACAATCATATTCTGGACGGTGGGGCAACTTTTCAGGGCCTCGTCAGCCGTCGTTTTGAGCGGGATGACCTTGCCAGAACGGAGCGAAACGTCGCTGGTAATCAGAATCGTGCACTCCGAGTCGTTGATGCGATCCACCAGCGAGTGGGCACTGAAGCCGCCGAACACGATAGAGTGAATCGCGCCGATGCGGGTACACGCCAACATCGCAATGGCCAGTTCGGGGATCATCGGCAGGTAGATCGACACGCGGTCGCCCTTCTTGACGCCCTTGGCCTTGAGCACGTTGGCAAACTTGCTGACCTCGCGGTGCAATTCCTGATACGTGTAGATCTTCACATCCTCTTCCGGTTCACCCTGCCAGATGATGGCGGCCTTGTTCTTGCGCCAGGTCTTGAGATGCCGGTCGAGACAGTTATAGGAGAGGTTGAGTTCGCCATCGGCAAAAAACTTGTGCTCGATGACACGCTCGCTGGTGTCCCAGGTGTACTCGCGGCCCTTGGTGGGGAATTTGTACCAATCGATGAACTCTCCAGCCATCTTGAGCCAAAAACCATCCGGATCGTTAATGGACTCGTCGTACATCGCCTGATATTCTTCCAGCGACTTAACGTGCGCTTTGGCGCTCAGTGCGGCGGGTGGTGCGAAACTTTTCTTTTCTACCTGTTCAGACATACAAATCCCTCCTTAAGCTAAGATAATATGGATGACTTTTTATACCAATGGAACCCCACACGGGTCATTGATGAAAGCCTTTATCAGGGTTTAGCTCTTTTTTGCTGCCAGGACCAGGCGCATGTCGATCGCCATCGCACCGCGTCCTTCCTCGAACACCATCAGCGGGTTGATGTCCAACTCCAAGATTTCGGGGAAGTCACTGACCAATTGGCTGATCCGTAGCAACGCATCCACCATGGCCATATGGTCGGCGGGGGCTTCACCGCGTACACCCTCCAACAGCCGGTAGGCGCGGATCTCGCGGATCATCTCGTCCGCCTCGCGCGGGCTGAAGGGGGCGACACGGAACGAAACGTCCTTCAAGGCCTCGACGTAGATGCCGCCCAGGCCAAACGCCACCAGCGGTCCAAATTGTGGATCGCGGCTCATCCCCAACAGCACCTCACGCCCGCCGTGGACCATCTCCTGCACCTGGCAGCCCCACACTCTCGCGCCCGGTACGTAGCGTCCCGCACGGTAAATCATCAGGTCGAAGGCGTCGCGCACGTCGCCCGGCGAGCGCAGGTTCACCTTCACACCGCCGACGTCGGTCTTGTGCAAAATATCGGGGGAGGCGATCTTCATCACCACGGGATAGCCGAATTCGTCGGCAATCTCGACGGCCTCTTCAGGGGTAGCGGCCAGACGCGAGCGCGGTACGTTGAACCCGTAAGCCTTGAGGACTTCCCAGGCTTCGGAGTCGCCAATCGAAACTCGCCCTTCATCGAGCACCCGGTCGAAGAGTTCTCGCACGGGCGTTTTGTCCACGTCGATGGGCACCACACCGAAGATGCGCCGTTCCTGTTCCTTGCGATAGGCGCTCATTGCGGCAAGTGCGTCGGCGGCCCGCTCCGGGTAGGGATAGTTTGGCACGCCGTATTCCCACAGCGCGTCGACGCCAGCGTTGATGCGCGCCTCACCCATAAAACAACCCAGAATCGGCTTGTCGGCTTTCTTGGACATCCGCCCCACGGCATGGGCGGTGGCTTCGATTTCGGTCATCGCCTGCGGGGTGACGATGACGATAACGCCATCGACCTTCGGATCATTCAGCACTTCCTGCAGGGCGAATTCAAACCGATCGGCCAGCGCATCTCCCAACACGTCCACAGGGTTGGCCGCGCTGGCTGCGCCAGGCAGTTTTTCCATCAATTTCTCGGTGGTCTCCCGGCTCAGGCGCGGGATTTGCAACCCGTTGCGTTCGAGAGAGTCGGTGGCCAGGATACCGGGCCCGCCGGCATTGGTCACAATGGCGATGCGGTCACCCTTGAGCGGCGGCTGATAGGCGAACGCGCGCGCATAGTCGAAGAGCGCTTCCATCGACGTGGCGCGAATAATGCCGGCCTGGTTGAAAGCCGCTTTGTACGCCGCTTCCGAACCGGCGAGGCTGCCGGTGTGTGACGAAACCGCCCGCGAGCCGGACGCTGTGACGCCGGATTTGATCGCCACCACCGGCTTCTTGCGGGTGATTTTCTTCGCCGTCTCGATAAAGCGCTGTCCGTCAGGGACGCCTTCGACGTACATCAAGATAACGCGTGAATTCTCGTCCTCGCCCCACGCGGCCATCAAGTCGATTTCACTGACGTCGGCCTTGTTCCCCAGACTGACGAACTTGGAGAATCCAATGCGGCCGGCCATCGCCATATCGAGCACCGCCGTTCCCAGCGCGCCGGATTGCGACATAAACGCAATCGGTCCGGCCGGCGGCATTCCCGCGGCGAACGTCGCGTTCAGGTTGACACTAGTATTGATGATTCCCAGGCAGTTTGGCCCGATCAGCCGGATTTTGTATTTTTTGGCGATCTTCAGCAGCTCTAACTCCTGCTCGAGACCCTCACGCCCGGCTTCGCGGAAACCGGCGCTGATGACGACGACCGAGGGAATTTTCTTCTTCCCACATTCTTCCACCGACGCCAAAACAAAACGCGCCGGGATGACGATCACGGCGAGATCAATGTGACCGGGAACGTCAAGAACGGAAGGATAGGCTTTTAGATCGAGAATTTCATCAGCTTTGGGGTTAATGGGGTAAATCTTACCGGTAAAACCACTGGCTATGATGTTGTTCAGCACCGCATAACCAAGCTTGTCAACATCACGGGAGGCGCCTATAACGGCGACAGACTTCGGAGAAAAAAATGTATCCAGCATAACTTATCCTCTCAACATCAATAAAATCGGACAGCAACATGGGCATTGCTTATAGCGATGCCCATTCTATCACTAAAATTGTGCATTGCAACAAGTTGGCGACCACGAATGTCCTGAAAATAAGCGCCATGCTTCCTTAACTCTTAGCAAATCCGTGGCAACTGTGCGCCGGTCAACATCGGGAGTATGCGCCTGGCCCCGTAAGGCGTCCGTAGAACGACACGGCCCGTATGCTCGGCGGTCACATAGCCGATGAGCACGGTAGCTTGTCCCAACGAGTGCGCGCGCAGCGCAGATAATGCCGCTTCTGCTGCCTCCGCCGCCACAGCGATGATGACTTTCCCTTCATTCGCCGCGTAGAGCGGATCCAGCCCCAGGAACTCGCACGCCGCACGCACGGACTCTCGCACGGGGATCGCGGTTTCTTCGATTTCGATGCCGATCTTCCCCCCCTTAGTCCCCCCCAGAGGGGGGGAGATGGGAGAAGCCTCCCCCCCTCTGGGGGGGATTGAGGGGGGGGCCACCGTGGTGGACACCCATTCATTCAACACCGTTGCCAGCCCGCCGCGTGTGGCATCGCGCATACAGCGCACCTGCCCTGGGACGGCCTCCAGCAATGCCACGATAAGCTCGTGCAGTGGTGCCACGTCGCTTTGCAAGGCGGATTGGAATCCTAGCTCCTCGCGTTGTAGCATCACCGCCAATCCGTGATCGCCCACCGGCCCATTGATGAGCAGCGCGTCGCCGGGCTGTAGTTGCGCCGGCCCGAGATCGACGCCCGGCGGCACGACGCCCACGCCCGCTGTGTTGATAAACAGCCCATCCGCTGCGCCGTGCTCGACGACCTTTGTATCGCCTGTAACGATAGCAACACCCGCTTCGCGTGCCGTCTGTGCCATGGATTCGACCACACGTTTCAATGTCTCCAACGGCAATCCTTCCTCAAGGATGAAGCCCGCTGTCAGATACAGAGGCCGCGCGCCTGTCACTGCGAGATCATTCACCGTGCCGCAGACCGCCAGCTTGCCGATGTCGCCGCCGGGAAAGAACAACGGCTGCACCACGTACGAGTCTGTCGTCAGCGCCAACCGGCCCGGCGGCAACTCGCCCACCAGTGCTGCGTCGCCCATATCATCCAGAAAGGGATTGCTGAATTGCCGCGCGAACACATCACGGATCAACTCGTGGCTGAGCACGCCGCCGCTCCCGTGGGCAAGAAGAACCCGATCTTCCATAAACAATGTCCTCCTCACTGATACGTGAAAGACCAATCACGCATCACGTATCACGCTTCATATTGATAATACGCCGCGCAGGCCCCCTCGGCGCTGACCATACACGGGCCGATGGGGTTTCGTGGCGAGCAGGCCCGCCGGAAAAGCGCGCACTCGGTCGGCGTGATGACGCCGCGCAACACGTCCCCGCAGCGGCAGCCGGACGGCTCGGGCGCGGGTGCGACTTCGATGGGAAAGCGCAGGGCAGCGTTGCGATGTGCAAACGTCTCCCGCAGTCTTAGTCCACTGCCAGGTATCTCACCGAAGCCACGCCAGTCCGCTGGCCCTATCTCGAAAACCTGCGCGAGCAACTTTTGTGCGATGGGATTCCCTTCCGAGCGCACGCCGCGCGCGTAAGTGTTGATGACCGCCGGTTCGCCTGCAACCACTACCTGTACCAGGGCATCGATCGCGCTCAGGATGTCGAGCGGCTCGAAACCGGCGACGGCGCAGGGGATGGCGTACTCGCGCGGCAAGAAGTCCCACGCTACACTGCCGGTGATGGCGCTCACGTGTCCCGGCCCGATGATGCCGTTGAGCGTTGTCTCGCCCGCGTCCAAAATGGCGCGCATTGCGGGAGGCGTGAGCTTGTGCAGGCTGAGCACGCTGAAGTTTGGCAGCGCCTCTGCTTCTGCCTGGAGCAGCGCCGCTGCGATGCCCGGCGCGGTGGTTTCGAAGCCGACGCCGAGAAAGACGATCTCCTGTTGCGGATGCTGCCGCGCGATGTCCAGCGCATCCAGCGGGGAATACACGATGTGCACATCTGCGCCGCGCGCCGCAGCGGCCTGCAACGTCTGCCGGCGGCTTCCCGGCACGCGCACCATATCGCCGAACGTGGCGAGAGTCACGCCGGGCGCGTCCGCCAGAGCGATGGCGCGATCCAGGTCGGCGCTGGCGGTCACGCAGACCGGGCAGCCCGGCCCGGAGCGCAACTCGACGGCGGGCGCGAGCAGCTCGCGCAGGCCAAACCGCGAGATCGCGTGCGTGTGCCCGCCGCAGAATTCCATCAGCCGGATAGGTCTTGCGGAGGTGCGGCGTTCGGCGGTCGCGTGAATCTGCGCGATCAGCCTGCGCGCCAGCGTTGGATCGCGGAATTCGTCAATATATTTCATCGAGAGCCGGGCCGCCTAATTCCGCCTGAATCTCCGCCAGTTCCGCGAACACTTCCAGGGAAGCCTGCGCCTCTTCGGGACTGAGCACGCTGATGGCATAGCCGGTATGCACCAGGACGTAATCGCCCACTTGGGCTTCGGGTGTCATCACCAGACTGATGCGCCGCTCGACGCCCCCAAGCATGACCGTCGCCATTTGCTGTTCGTCAATCGCTACAATTTGTGTGGGAATGGCTAGACACATAGGTTACCTCGTGATTGGTAATCGGTGATTGGGAATCCGTAATGCGTAATTCGCTCATTCGACTTTCGACTTCGGACTGATAGACCGCCTGTCCCAACGAGACGCCGCCGTCGTTGCAAGGGACGTGGCGATGCAGTAGGACAGCGAAGCCGGCGTTTTGCAACTGGAGAACGGCTAATCGGAGCAAAAGTCGGTTCTGGAAGACGCCGCCGCTCAACGCGACGGTCGTGATGCTGGTGGCGGCGCGGAGACGTTCGCACACTGCGACGATCATTTGCGCGATGGTGACGTGAAAACGCAGCGTGATCTCCGGCGTGGGGATACCACGCTCGATGTCCCGGAGCAGTCCCTCGAACAACGCCGCCACGCGCACAATCTGCATATCGCCGGTTGCTTCGATATCGAAGTTGTAGGACAAGCTGTTAGCTTGTCCAGGCGCGGCAATCTGCTCTAACTCGATGGCGGCCTGAGCCTCATAAGTCGCAATCTGCCGCACATCCAACAGCGCGCTGACCGCGTCGAAGAGCCGCCCCATCGACGATGTCAGCGGCGTGTTGATGTTGTGTGTCACCTGCTGACGTACCAGCAGCGCGTCGGACGGACAGAAGACGCCCGCCGGGAATGCCTCTGGCCCCAAAAGCGTGTGGAGATAGGCCACCGCGATGCGCCACGGATTACGGATCGCCGCATCACCGCCGGGCAGCGGGAGGTATTCGAGGTGTGCGGCGCGCGTCAGATCATCGTAGCCGCCGGCGAACCACTCGCCGCCCCAAATCGCGCCGTCGTCGCCGTAACCGGTGCCATCGAGCGCGACGCCGATCACCGGCGCGCCGTCGCGCGGATAGCCGTTGTCCGCCAGACAAGCGGCGATGTGCGCGCGGTGGTGTTGCACCCGGCGCGGCGCAGGCAGGCCGCGTTCGCGCGCGTATGTCTCGGCGAAGCGCGTGGTCATATAGTCCGGGTGCAGATCGCAGACCACGACTTCCGGCTCGATGCCGAACAGACGTTGGTACGTCGCCAACGCGGCTTCGTAGTGGTCTAACGTTTCCAGGTTCTCCATGTCGCCAATGTGCTGGCTGACGAAGGCGTTGGCGTCGCGGGTGAGCGTGAATGTATTCTTGAGCAACGGCCCGGCGGCGAATGTCTGCGGCAGCGCAAACGGCAACTGGACAGGGAATGGCGCATAGCCCCGCGCGCGACGGAGAAACTGGAAGCTGGAAGCTGGTTTCTGGATATTGGTTTCATGATTCATGATTCGTGATTCATGATTCGCCATTTGCACCACCGAATCGTCGTAACGCGCGTGGATGTCGCGGTTGTGGAGGAGGAAGGCGTCGGCGAGGGGGGCGAGGCGTTCCAGGGCCTCGGCGTTGTCCGTAGCGATGGGTTCTTCGCTGAGATTGCCGCTGGTCATCACCAGGGGACGGCCCACGTCGCGCAGCAGAATGTGGTGCAGCGGCGTGGAGGGCAGCATCACGCCGAGGGTGTGGTGATTGGGCGCAACGTCATCTACAACCAGGGACGAGCGCCGGTCGAGCAGCACGATGGGCGCTTGCGGCGAGGTGAGCAGCGCTTCGGCTTCCGGCGGCACGTCACAAATCGCACGCGCATCGTCCAGCGTGGCGACCATAATCGCAAATGGCTTGTGGGGACGGCGCTTGCGCTCCCGCAGCGTCCGCACCGCCTCCGCATTGGTCGCATCGCACGCCAGGTGAAACCCGCCCAGCCCTTTGATCGCCACAATTTTGCCGTCCAACAGCATCTCCCTGGCACGGACAAATGCCGCCTCGTGACTCGTAATTCGCGACTCGCAACTCGCAACTCTTAACTCGCCATTCGCCGATTCGCCGATTCGCTTATTCGCTTCCAGCCACACATGCGGGCCGCAGACGGGACAGGCGTTGGGCTGCGCGTGGAAGCGGCGGTTGGCGGGATCCTCGTACTCGGCGCGGCAGGCGCCGCACAGGGGGAAGACGCGCATCGTGGTGTTGGGCCGGTCGTAGGGGATGGCGTCAATGATGGTGAAGCGTGGGCCGCAGTTGGTGCAGTTGATGAAGGGATAGCGGTAGCGGCGGTCGCGCGGATCGAACAGTTCGCGCAGGCAATCGGGGCAGGTAGCGACGTCGGGTGAGATGAGCTGGTACTGGCCTTCCTGCTGTTCCGAATGGCGAATCTCGAAGCATTTGTAGCCGTTGGGCGCGACAGCGTGCGTAGTCACATCGGTGATATGGGCCAGCGGCGGGGCTTCGTCACGCAAGGCGGTGATGAAGCGGGCGGCAGCATCCTCCGACCCTTCGATGGCAATATCCACGCCGCCGGAGTGGTTGTAGACCCAGCCATTGAGCGCCAGGCGCGTCGCCAGGGTGTAGACGAAGGGCCGAAACCCCACGCCTTGCACCACCCCCGTCACGGCAATGTGATAAGCAACCATTTCCTGCGCCTCATAGAAAGCCTCAACGGATCAAACAGATATAACGGAAAATAAATCCGTTATATTCCGTTGAATCCGTCGAGAAAATACTCACGCCAGGCGCGTTTCCAGCCAGTGCAGCCAATCGCGCATACCTTCGCCGGTTTTGGCGGAGAGGCACAGCACGGGCGCATCCGGATTGAGGCCATGCACCAACTCGGTGAACTGGTCGAGGTCGAAGTCCAGGTAGGGGTGTAAATCCCATTTGGTGACGACGACCAGGTCGACCGCCTCGAAAATCGCCGGGTACTTGTAGGGCTTATCGTCGCCTTCCGGGATGCTGAGCAGGCCCACGTTGTAACTCTGCCCCAGATCGAACGAGACCGGACAGATGAGGTTGCCGACGTTCTCGACAAACACCACTTCGAGGTCGTCGAGGGGTAGGGCGGGCAGCGCACGGCGGATCATCGGCGCGTCGAGGTGACAAGCGCCACCGGTGTTGATCTGCACGACAGGCGTTCCCGTCTCCGCGATCTTTTCCGCGTCGACCTGCGAGGCCACATCGCCTTCGATCACGCCGATGCGGCGCTCCGGCAGCGCCTCGATGGTTGCCATGAGCAGCGTGGTCTTCCCCGCACCCGGCGACGCCATAATGTTGATCACCGTGACGTGGCGTGCGGCGAAGTAGTCACGGTTGTCCGCCGCCACCTGCTCGTTAGCGGTTAACAGTTTTTCGACAACGGATACACGGCTTGGTGTAACGTACTTGGACATCATTGCCTCCTAAAAGTATCTTATCAAAAAAACGGGGGAATCACGGCGCAGCCCAGGAATCCTCCAGATGCAGAGCTTGCGCCGTTTGAGCGATCAATTCGGCTAAGGGTGGAATAGTATGGGTCGCCAGAATGCGATCACG
>Ga0209723_1000283_pt1 | contig 98909 bp, 102 predicted proteins | sample BiotimSIPDNA_2_FD_185750 | JGI IMG/M metagenome (GOLD analysis project Ga0209723, IMG submission 185750) | Anaerobic biogas reactor microbial communites from Washington, USA - Biogas_R2 time_0 SIP DNA (SPAdes) (version 2) | ecosystem: Engineered > Bioreactor > Anaerobic > Unclassified | place... | reverse complement strand
AATCAGTGAAGTGGCAGAAATATTGTCTATAGAGCAGCATACTTTACGTTACCTGGAAAACAGTCTGGGACTGCGAATCAAAAGAAATGAGCGTGGTGATCGGTTATATAGTGAAGCAGATCTGGATACTCTCAGGTTGATTATCAAGTTAAAAGAAAAGGGTCTTAACACTACCGCTATCAAATTAGCCCTGGAAAACACGGAAGAAAGCGAAACGACGGAAGTTGCCATTCGCAGTGAAGCAATGCCGCTGGGTGAATTGGCCGATATTGGTGCCAGAATAATTGAACAAAGCGAAATGCTGCTGGAGCAGAATAAAAAGCTGGAACAACGTATCGCCAGACTGGAGAAAAAATTGATAAACGCAATCAGGAAAGGGAAGAAAAGATCGATAGATTTCTACAATTATGGAAAAATGAACAGGAGGACAAAAGCAGGTCCTCCTGGTTTTCCTGGCTGCGGGGCAAATGATGGCTTTGTGTTAGCGTAACAGGGCCAATTGCCGTCCATTATCCCCAGAAAGGGGGAAATGGCTGTTTAGTGCTAACGAAAATGACAGGGCCAATTGCAGTGGGAACATTTATTCCGATTCAGTTTCAAGGGGGAGGTCCGGTTGAGTTGTTTGACCATTTCCAGCAGTCCCAGTCCCTGCTCTTCTGTCTCACATTTTACTGCTAAAAAGACTGATCCTTCCATGCCCCCGACTCCTCCGGCGGCAGCCTGGACAGCATCAACACCAAATAGGATTTTTAAGGCTTCGATTTCAGTGATGGCATAAGTATTGGACAAAGCCATGAAACCCACCTTCATGCCCAGATTATACTCATCCTTGAAAATGCCCAGGGTTTTTTCTGCTTCACGACAGGATGGAATCATTTTTTCCAGACCGACAGGTATTATAGGAGTAATACCCCGGGAACGCAGAATGCCTATGGCCCGGCCGATGGTACCTCCCATGGGGTCTCCGGTCAGGATGCCCACATCACCGCCGGAATCAATGGCATTGGCCCCTTTGATAAAGACATCACCGGGTTGAAAACCGGTTAGAAATTCCAGCCAATCGGTTTTCACCACCTGACCTTTTTCAATACACCAATTGCCGTTGCGTTCCGCGGGGTCGGTGGCACAAGCAGCTTTTTGCGTAATGACTCCGGACACATGTGCTTCCTTGCTTGTTATTTTCGTACCGGTCAATTGTTCAAAGACATCGATATTGGTCGTGCCGTTACCAATTACGATCCGCCCCGTTTCATAAGCGGACTGCACTTCAGGCAGTTTAACCACCGCCTGGGCAATCAATTTTTTTGCTGCGGCGGGATGGAGAGCAAAAGTGGATAACATAAGAGACCTCCCTTTTAAAGACATTATTTTTTAGCGCATAATATGTTTAACAGTGTTAAGGCTTGGTAATAAACAGATTTACTTATATCTGGTACCACCTGCTGGTCACCCTCCAAATGCTGCTGGTAGTCGGCCCGCAGTTGGGGAGCGATAAAAGGCAGGTCACAAATCTTATCATAACCGATCTGCCTTTGCCTCTGCCAATCCCGCAGCATGTTATCGGCGTCAGCTGCCATTGTGCTGTTGCCGGAAAAAACTATTTCCAGGGCAGGGGAGGGCAGGTTCAAATATATATCGATAATGGCATCATCAGGTGTAATATCTTTTTTGTATTCCAGGACCAGAAGGGGGTTTGATTCTATTTCCCAGGTGCTGTCTTTAAAAGACTGCTTATATATTTTGATCCACAATGATTGGTCATCAACAGCCAGATTGTATTCAGCAGCAGGAAAGGAAAAAATTTTATAGCGTCTGGTTATATCCAGAACCAGATTTTCACTGGCGAAAGGGATTGGTTCTAAAAAGCTGGCCTTGCCATCCCGGGAGTTTTTCTCGATGTAAAAATGCTGGGGATGGATCATAAGAATTTTCTCAAAAATATGTCCTGCATGATTAGCGGCCAAAATTATAGGATTATCCGACTGCTTGTCAGTAATAGCCATTAACTTGATATCTGCTGGTATATTTTTCATTAATGACATGCATAGATCTCCGGCAGCATCAAGCAGGACCTGGTTTATGTTCCAAACACCGTCCAGGTATATCCCGTGCCGGGAACCGTAGTTAACCAGTTCCTCCCGCTGAAAAAAGCCATGATTTTCAGGGGTATTTATATCATAGGCTATAACCAGCGGCCTTTCCGCTATGATTTCATTTCGGGCCGGCAGCAGAGTCAATAATTGGATAAGGGTATATTTTTCTTTAATCTGCAGGAAGAGGATATCACCGGCCAATGATTCGGAAGGATTAGCCTGCAGATAGGCTGATAGTCCCGCGATCCCGGGAGGAAGCCTGTCAGATCCTGGTAACGGAAAGACCGTGCCTGTAGTATTGCTTTTAGTTTCATGTTTATGCATGGGTTCTTGCTCCTTCAGTCAGGATAAAGGTCAATAACAGCCAGCTCTTATTATATGGTTCATCCGGCCAGTATCAAAGTTGGGAGTTCATAAGCTGTCTGATCAGCGACCTTAATCACAAACAGGTCTCCTTCTTCGTACAAGATAGTATGGCGGGGCAGCTCAGAACTGGCATCATAGATGGTATTTTGCGTCAGTAAGAACAGATATTCATCGGGGAAGAATTTGCCGGTTTCCAGGGGGATGCGTTCAATTTTTATATAGATATCTTTCCAGGCCCGGGATATATTACGCGGGGCCATCATTCTTTCCAGGTCGGAACGGATGGTTGCCAGGAGATTGAGATAGCTGTCCAGGAGGTTTACTACCTCCAGGTACTGGTCCCGCACATGCTGGGCATATAAGTGTTTGTCCTGAAAAAAAGTCATCTGATAAGCCAGGTTTGATAGTTCCAGGACCACACGCCTTTGCCAGAATGGCAGGGGACTGCTGTCGGCGGAGGAGGATCTCCAGTCGGAAGCAGTGAGTTTTTCCTGATATTTTTCAATGAACACAGCGGCTTGCTGGTGAAAATAAGTGAAATCAGGTTCGCTGGCCCCGGCAAAATCATCGTATAGACGGGTGGCTTCTTCCACGCATTCCGTCACCCAATTATGCAATAAACGAGCGTAGTCCGCCGGTAAAATCATTACAGTATCCAGATATTGCAGCATGACATTTTGCGTTGTACGGTAGTAAATGCTGCGTTCCAGTAATGTGGCCCAGGCGTCCAGCCATTCTTTCAGATCCTGGGTCAGTTTGAAATTGTTTTTGGCCGCGGATCGGGAGCCGGGATCGATCAATTGGATGTAAACCGTCAATTGGTTTTTTAGATATTTATTATAAAAATTTCCCCAGGTCGGGGGGGCTTTTTTTATATATTCATCCATATTTGTTTTAAGGCTGGTTAGCAGGTGGGAGCCTTTTTCACTGTCTGGCCAGAAGTCCCGGCTGTTCTCCTGTAAGATTCTGCTCAGCAGCATGAGATGGGACAGCAGGGTATTGGCGTCTTTTAAGGCATTTTGATAATTAAAATCCATTTTTAATACCATTTGGGGGAGAATCATGTGTTCTGGAATCTGCTGCAGGGATTTCATTAAAGCTGTATCTTCGGTCAAGTTCAACAAATCAAGGATAAAAATTTTGAACAATTGCAGGTTGTCCTTTAATTGCTTTATGGCCAGAAGGAAGTCCGCATTACTCCTATCCTCATAACGGGTAGCATCAATGAGCTTGCTATTGATCTCATGACGGGATTTTAAAAGCAAGTTGCGGATGGTTTTGACCTGGTTGTACAGTTTGACATATCTCTGCATACTGGTCATAATATCTCTTTCCAGCCGGTCCTCCTTATGACGCAGATTCAATAAAGCGGCAATCTCGCTATCCATCAGGTTGATAAAACGCGGGAAATAATGGTCTTTGAAACTGCGATAGTAAAAAGAATTGACGGCATGGATATACTCATCCAGGCGATCAAAACCCGAGGTCATTACCTGGGTTTGCGTGATTGCCTCAATTTGTCCATGCAATTCTAAAAGCATCGTATCAAGTAATTGCCCGTATTCATCAGATTCGATTTCCCTGGCCATTATAACACCCCCAAAAAATGACCGGCAGTAATGTGACGCATGCGGTCCATATCTTTGTTCTTAAGCCATTCCAGATACAATTCCACCCGGTTATCCCCATTGTTATTTAAAGCTGTCCGGGCAGATAGTATCCGTTCGCCTTCTTCCCGGGATTCGTCCTTTATAAAAGGGCCGTGATTCTGCAAAAAAGAGGGGTCAATAAACAGTCGGCTGGGTACCCAATAAAAGAGTTCCATTGATTTTTCCCATAAAAAATCTGCCAGCAGACGGGGATCGGCCAGGCCCTTGTCCATCAGCAGACCAATCATCTGCATGGTGATAAAGGCCTCATGGGGAAGTGATATCAGTTTTTGCTCGACCATTGTCTTTAACTCCGCGATCCGGGCGGCAGACAAACCCTCATCCAGATCAGCCTTACTCAGCAGTAAATACTCACTATTGCGGTCGACTCTGATCATTTCTGCTTCAAAAGCAATTTGATAAAGGGGAAAAATGGTGGCAGAATCCCTGCTGATCTTCAGGAGATCATAAACAGCAAAGTATTTTAAAGTGGCGGGATCGGGGTCTAAAAACGGAAAATAATCATGGTAGATCTGGCTGTAAACTGAACCGGCGGAATCTGGCCGATAGATCAAAGAATAAATGGCAGCAGCTTTGCGCAGCAATTTTGCCAGAACTTTGTTTTCGGCCATTCTGGTGGTATTAAGTTCTGCTGACGGGAGATTTACAGCTTCGATGATCAGGGCCAGACTGTCAGCAATCATGCCGGCACGAAAAAAGGTTGCAGCGATTTCCAGTTTAAGGTCCAGGCGATATTCCTTACTTTCCAGATCAATTTGCATTAATTCCAGGCCGGCGGTAAGCAGTTTGATCTTATCGCCATGGAGGGAAGGCATGGAAGTATTAGTTATTTGTTCCTCCAGGCCATAAAAGAAAAGGTTTCTTTGTTCCTGTAAAAAACGCAGTCGCTGTTGGATGAGCTCCCTGAATTTAGGGTTGGCACTGCGAGAGGCCAGGTAGGAACAATCTGCAGCATCAAGAAAAGCTGTGATAGCCTGAAAGCGTCCCTGAAATTTTTCCGCGAAAAGGTGTACCAGATGCTGGAGGTTTTTTTTATCGGGTTTGTTTTTGCTGAAATGGGCCGGCAGATAGGCCAGGAATTCATCCCATCTATCATCATTGGCCGTAAGCCAGTTTAAGACCAGGGACAAATGCAAATGCCTGACCAGCACAGCCCAAAAAACATCCCGGTGGCCGGTATAATATAATGCCCGCCACAGCAATTCCAGTTCTTCCTTAGAATCAATCGACAAAAAAGAATCCCGGGCGCCGGCATTTCTTAATTGGCGGCGTTGTTGCAGTTCTTTTTCCCAGCTATAAAAAAAATCATCGTTTAAAATTCTACTATCGGCATTTTCCCTCATTCTTCGTCCCATCCTATTTGGCATAGAAAACCTTATTGAGAAAGCTGCAGGCATAATGAGCTTTATTCTCATCCGCTTCGGTCAGATATATGTAGTAGTATATTGATTTCTCTTTATTGGTGAAAATCCCTCCTAACTGATCGGGCCGCAAGTATTCAATGCGGTCATTGACAGCTTTACTGCGGGTAAGATAACGGTAAGTCTGCAAACGGCTTATGAAAGGATAACGTGAGAGCCGGTCGAAATGTGCCTTTATGCCGCTTTCTTTATAGGGGTTGGCTTCCTCATATTTTATCACAATGTCTTTTTCCCGGCTTATGGGCAGTTCCCGGGGCTGGCCTTCCTGGACCAGAGTTTTTAACCATTTTGTGAAACGGCCGTCAGCAGAATATTTCAATGCATTAAGAAAGGGCTGTAAAGCAAGGGGGAACAAAAGGATACTATCTTCCCACTGGTCGATAAGACTGGGATCAGTGCATAAATAATTGATGAAATCATCTAATTCAGCCGGGCCTTGATAAGGCAAGCGGGCAGCATACCGCTGCTGCAGCAACTGCCAGGATTCCGGTGAATCAATGCTGAGTTTCTGCCAGTATTCCATCAGCCTTTGATATTCGTCAGCGGTCAAAGGCTGTTCGCCATCCAGTTTTCTTAATATGCTTCGCATCTTTTGTTCAATTCTCCAGTATTTTTCATTTACGGAAACAAACTGAATTCATAACCTGCTGCCTGCAGATCTTTTATAATGCGATCCAAAGCTTCCGTATTGCTCTGTGATACAGCATGCAGCAGGATAACAGCACCTGGGTGAACATTGTCCATTACATGCTGATAGGAAAAATCCGCCCCCGGCTGTTCATTGGGGTCCCAATCATGGAAAGCCAGACTCCAGAATACAGTATGGTAGCCCAAATTGGCGGTGGCAGCAAGACTGGACTCACTATAAAGGCCCATGGGCGGTCTCATATACTTGTCCATCGGCAGCCCCGTCAAGGCGGTAAATTTATTTTCCAGACCCGTTATTTCAGCTGTAATAGTATTAAGATCGGCTATGCCCAGGTCCGGATGATTAACCGTATGATTCCCCACCAGATGCCCTTCCTGTTTCATGCGGATGACCAATTCCGGCTGACTGTTGATATAATGACCGGTAATAAAAAAAATAGCTTTTACATCATTGGCCTGGAGTATATCCAGGATCTGCCCGGTGTAGCCCAATTCATAGCCTTCATCAAAGGTGAGGTATATTTGGCTGCCGGAAATTTCCCGATAATAAAAGGCGTTATTATCCTCCAGGAGCCGGCAGGTACTTTCTGCTACAAAAGGGACCTGGTGCAGGTTGTTGCGCTGAAAATACCAGGAATAAGAAGAAGAGGGCGGTTCCGGCTGGGGTAAGCCCGGCGTAATCGTTCCGGCTGGTGGTTCCATTTCGTTGACGGCGGGCAGTTCCGTTTCACTGATGACGGGCAGTTCGGTTTCGATGGGATCCGGGGCTTCGGATTTATCTACTGTTGGCAGTCCAGGGCCGGTTACCGTAACCGAAACGGATTCTTCCCTAGAACAACCGCCCAGGGAAGGGAGCAAAACCAATAATAATACGATAGAAAACAATGACCGGCTTAAGATCTTTTTCATGCTGCATCTCCTTCAGGTATAAAAGATATCTGGTGAATGACTGTTATACCGGGGGTAATTCTATATCAAAAATCAATTCATCTTCCAGATGGCTGAACTTTATTATGACATTATCCTCCATGAGCAAAATTATATGGGTTTCGGTCAATGATAAAATCCTTTCGACCCTGTTCCCTACCATATAGTCAGCCAGCATCTGGTAATCATCCCTCAGCCAGAGCGATACTTTGTTACTCTTCAATGATACCACCTCTATAATAATATATTTGCTTGGATAAATTAAGTGACTAATTGTCTGACAGAGGTGCAAAGAGATGGTCACAGGATTATCATCAGATATTAACTGGTCAGCTGGAGGGGGTCATGCCCAGGGAAAACACCTTAAATGCGCGGGTAAAATTGGTTATAGCGAAAATCGGCGGGCTGGTTTCATGTCCGGGACAAGAAGAAAGATTACAATAAATTAGCAACAATAAAAAGCCGGATGCATTCAGCCGGCTGGCGAGTAAATACTAATCATCTCACCTGGGTAGTTTTACCCATCATACTCAGATCATAATCCCCCAGCCCGGCCACCTCGTTTTTAAAAGCAGTCGAATTAATGGTTTCGATGACCTGTTTGATGACCGGTCGGGCTAAATCTTCATAACGGATCAGCAGTTCATAGGGCTCCTTTTGCAAAGGGATAAAATCAATCCCCCGCACCTGCAGGGCGGCTTTTTGTATCCCCAGACCAACATCGGCGGCGCCCCTGGCTACAGCGCTGGCCACGGCCAGATGGGAGGTGGCGAATTCTTCATATCCATTTATTGAGTGCCTTTCTATTTCCAATTGACGCAGTTTTTCATCCAGCAAAACCCGGGTGCCGCAGCCTGGTTCCCGATTGATGAATCTTATATTCCTGTCCGCCAGGTCAGCCCAGTCAGTTAAATTATGGGGGTTGCCTGCCGCCACATAAAAACCCTGCTGCCGATAAGCCAGATGGATTATAACTACGGGAACACCGGGCAGTAAATATCTGGCATAGGAAAGGTTATAGGTCTCGTTGTCCCCATCCAGCAAATGAGCAGAAGCTATATCAGCACTGCCCTGATAAAGTGACAGTAAACCGGCAAAACTGCCCACATGTTTCCTTAAAACTCGTATGGGGCTGGAAAAAATCTCAATCTGCCGGCCTAAAATGTCCAGAATGGTATCCTGTCCACAGATGATCAGTTCGTTCTGGTCCCGGCGCTGTTCAACATCGGGCCTGAATGCAATTGTGGGGCTGGAAACGCTGGGGGATATATGAGCCGGTGGCGGATCTTGCTGGCGATAGCGATCCAGATCAACGGGATTGATCCGCAGCTTGCGGCCGACGCGAAAAGCAGGGAGATCTCCCCGTTTGACCATTTCATAAACAGTATGCCTTTTTATTTTCAGGATTTCCGCTACTTCTTCCGGGGTCAGGGAATTGTCATGGGACATTTAAAACACCCTTTCATTCTTGACAAAATCTCTATCTATATTCTATCATTTGGAAAACAGATGTCCAGTTCAGTTATGTTGAGTTATGTTGGCGCAAACCGCAAAGGTGTTGGTTTATGTGCTGTTTAGTAAGATCAATCCGGTAGGTGGAGATTTCCCGCACCAGTTAAGGAGGGAGAATTTAAACAGGGAAAAATCAATAAGGGGAGAGTGGGAATAGTGAAAAAAAACCGATTGTTATTAATAGCTGCCTTGATAGGAATGTTAATTTGCACGGGTGGATGCGGGGCCCAAAATGGTGAAACATCTTCTGACAAAAATACCGAACAGCCTGTTATCGAATTGAATGTTTCGGCTGCCGCCAGTCTGACCGATGCCGCCAAAGAATTGAGCCAGTTGTATAATCAGGAACATCCTGAAGTGAAAATCGTTTATAATTTTGCTTCTTCCGGCACATTACAAAAACAAATCGAAGAAGGTGCCCCGGCGGATATTTTCATTTCTGCCGGCAAAAAACAAATGGATGTTTTGCAGGAAGCCGGGCTGCTCGTCGATAATACCCGCCGGGACCTGCTGGGAAATGAGCTGGTGCTGATCGTCAACAAAGAAAATGAAATTAATGGGTTTGAAGATTTAAATTCTGACATAATAGAAAAAATAAGCATTGGCACACCGGAGACCGTCCCCGCAGGGAAATATGCCCAGGAAGCACTTGTTTCCATGGGATTGTGGGAAACGATCCAGCCCAAGCTGGTAATGGCTAAAGACGTACGTCAGGTGCTGACCTATGTCGACAGCCGCAATGTTGATGTCGGGTTGGTTTATCGTTCGGATGTAACCGGGGTGGAAAATGTAAAGATCGCAGCTGCTGCACCAACTGACTCCCACAGTCCGATTGTTTATCCTCTGGCCATAGTCGCTGCCAGCCAACAACAGGAAGCGGGAATGGATTTCATAGCTTTCCTGACCAGTGATATTGCTGCGGAAGTATTTACCCAATACGGATTTCTAACATTGCAGGAGTAGCTTAGTTTATGAATATACCCTGGGAATTGATTGATTTGTTTCCCATCTGGCTTTCGGTAAAAGTTGCCTTTTTAAGTGCGGGCGTGGTGGCGCTCCTGGCTTTGCCCCTGGCTCGTATTATGGAAAAATATAAGTTTCGCGGCCAGGATATCCTGGAAGCAATGGTTATGCTGCCGCTGGTGCTGCCTCCTTCTGTGGTTGGATATGCTTTGTTGATGTTAATAGGCAGGAATGGACTTTTAGGAGATTTTTTGCACCGTATCGGCCTGTCCCTGGTTTTTACCTGGTGGGCAGTGGTCATTGCTGCCAGTGTAGTGGCTTTTCCTTTGATGTATCAAAGTGCCCGGGGGGCTTTTGCCAGTGTCAATCCCGATTATGAAAAAGCGGCCCGCACATTGGGGGCAGGGGAACTGACAGTTTTCTTCCGGGTAACGCTGCCCCTGGCCTGGCCGGGACTTCTTTCCGGGCTGGTATTGAGTTTTGCCCGAGCCATGGGGGAGTTTGGGGCTACATTAATGGTAGCCGGCAATATTCCCGGCCGCACGCAGACTATTCCCCTGGCAATTTACTTTGCAGTGGAATCGGGAGACAAACTGACAGCCAACACCTTAGTTGCAATCATCAGTATTTTTTGTTTTCTTCTGATTCTGTGGGTCAATCGCTGGAAAAACAAATATAAACAGTATTGAACATAAAAAAATATTGCAGGGGTAAGAATATATGCTTAGTATCGATTTACATAAACAACTCTGGCATTTTAACTTGCAGGTCAGCTTTACGGTGGACCCTGGGCAGGTCATGGTTTTATGGGGACCGTCGGGGGCGGGGAAGACAACGGTTCTGGAGTGTATATCAGGTTTGCGTTTTCCAGATCAGGGGCAAATCAAATTACAGCAACGTCTACTGTTTTCCAGCAGTAAAAATATAAATTTGCCGGCCCGCAAGCGGGGCATCGGATATCTTTTCCAAAACTATGCCCTTTTTCCCCATATGACCGTGGGGGAAAATATTGGTTTTGGCCCCCGGTACCATAAAAATCATGATTCCGGGTCACAACACTGGTGCACTGAAATGATGCAGGCTTTTGGCATCAAGCATTTGATAGACCGATATCCATTTCAATTGTCAGGAGGAGAAAAACAGCGGGCAGCATTAGCCAGAGCCATGGCGGCCAAACCCGAACTGCTTTTGCTGGATGAGCCTTTTAGTTCTCTTGACCAGCCGACAAAACTTGATTTGCGTGCCCTGTTGAAGGAGGTCAAAAAAGATTGGGCAATACCTATTATCCTTGTCACTCATGATATTGAAGATGCTCAGGCATTAGGGGATCATTTCATCAATATTCAGGAGGGAAAATGCAGCCAGTGCACCAACATCCGGCCGGATGATGTGACCAGCTGGCGTGGATAAATTCATGTCGTGAATATATGTTTTAAAGCAATATAATAAAAACCGACACCGTTTTGATAAGGTGTCGGTTTTTATATTAGTTATAGCTTTAAAGAATAATCAATTAATATAAAGCAGGGAAAAAGCATTTTATGTAGAAAGAGTTAGGCAGTGAAAACCCTAGATATAATTGAATAGCTCCGAGTCATTTTCATCTAAAGCGCTAAGCCATGATGATATGACCGTTAAGGTATACCGGGAAACGGGTATGCCCCCCGTGTTTGGAAAGGAGCAAAAATACAGATGACAATGTTAACATTGCCCTTTAGTATTTGCAATTAAAAAGCTTCCTATTCATCATAGGAAGCTTTTTATTTTTAATAAATAGAGAAAGGGGACGTGGATTAATTGGGAGTGAAACTAACGATCAACGGGAAGGAGGTTGAAGCCCCGAAAGGGAGCACTATTTTACAGGCTGCGGAGAATGCTGGTATCGAAATTCCAAGATTATGTTATGACCCCCACCTGAAAAACCTGGGGGCATGCCGTTTGTGCATAGTGGAAGTCAAGGGCAATCGCTTGCTGCCGGCTTCCTGCATCACACCAGCAACTGATGGAATGGTTGTAGAAACCGAAAGTGATGCAGTGGTACAGGCGCGCAAAACTATTCTTGAGCTTTTGGTAGCCGACCATCCGCTGGATTGTATGACCTGTGATAAGATGGGGGCATGCAAACTGGCTGATTACTGTTATCAATACGGGGTGAAAGATAGTCCTTATATGGGAGAAGTACATGACTATCCACTTGATGACAGTAATCCATTCATTATCCGCGACATGAACAAATGCATCCTTTGTGGTGCATGTGTCAGGGCCTGTGAAGACATGACCGGGCAGGATAATCTGTCCTACCTTTATCGGGGTTTTGACCGCAAAGCAACAACGGCCGGAGATGTGCCGTACATTGAATCAGACTGTGTTTTTTGCGGGCAATGTGTTGCCGTATGTCCCACCGGTGCTTTATTGGAAAAATCAATGTCCGGTAAAGCCAGACGCTGGGAAATTGAAAAAGTTCGTACCACCTGTCCGTTTTGCGGAACGGGATGTAATTTTGACCTGGCAGTGAAAGATGAAAAAGTCATCGGTGTCCTATCAACACCGGAAGCACCGGTTAATGGGCATATGCTTTGCATCAAGGGGAGATTTGGCTGGGATTTCATTTATAATGAAAAAAGATTGACCCATCCGTTGATCAAGAAAAACGGAGAATTTATTGAAGCCAGCTGGGATGAGGCCTATGACCTTATTGCGGAAAAATTCAATGGGATACGCGACCAATATGGTCCGGATTCCTTTGCGGCCTTAAGTTCCGCACGCTGTACCAATGAAGAAAACTATCTGGTGCAAAAACTGACCCGTGGGCATATGGGAACCAACAATGTTGACCATTGTGCCCGTACCTGACATGCTCCCACTGTGGCCGGTCTGGCCACAACATTTGGCAGCGGAGCCATGACCAATCCAATTTATGAAATCACCAATGAGGCAGAATTAATGCTGCTCATAGGTACCAATGCTACAGAAGCTCATCCGGTCATTGGCTATAAAATGAGGCAAGCTGCCCGTAATGGAGCTAAAATGGTTGTTTGTGACCCGCGGCGGATCGATTTGGTTGATGAAGCCGATTATTGGCTGCAGATCAAACCGGGTACCGATATCCCTCTCATAAATGGTATGATGCATATAATCATCAAAGAGGGTCTGGAAGATAAGAAATTTGTTGAAGAACGGACGGAAAATTACGAGGAACTGAAGGCGGTGGTAGAAAACTATCCGCCGGAGAAAGCAGCAGAAATGGCTGGTATATCAGTGGAAGATTTATATGCTGTTGCCCGGCTTTATGCCACAACAGACAAAGCCATGATCTTTTATACACTGGGGATCACCGAGCATATCTGCGGGACTCGTAATGTCATGAGCATTGCCAATCTGGCTATGTTGACGGGACATATTGGGCGGCCAGGAACCGGGGTTTGCCCGATGCGCGGCCAGAATAATGTTCAGGGTGCATGTGACATGGGGGCTTTACCCAATGTATATCCAGGATATCAGGCCGTCACTAACCCTGATTTACGGGAGAAATTTGAAAAGGCCTGGGGCAAAGAACTCCCCAATAAGGTAGGATTGAAGATACCGGAGATGTTTGAAGCCGCCTATGAAGGTCAGGTAAAAGCCATGTATATTCTGGGGGAAAATCCGGTATTAACTGATCCGGACAGCAATCACATCCGTAAAGCCCTGGAAAATCTCGACTTTCTGGTGGTGCAGGAATTGTTCCTGACTGAAACTGCGGAGTATGCAGATGTTATTTTGCCTGCTGCCAGTTTCGCTGAATGTGATGGAACTTTTACCAATACGGAAAGACGGGTGCAAAGGGTTCGCAAGGCTATCGAACCTATTCCCGGACAAGCCAACTGGGAAACCATCTGCCAGATGGCAACACGCATGGGTTATCCCATGAATTATGCCCATCCCACAGAAATATGGGACGAAATGTCTTCCCTGACCCCATCAATGGCAGGAGTTAATTATCAACGTTTGGAAAACGAGAGTTTACAGTGGCCCTGTCCGACAACTGAACATCCAGGAACTCCTTTCCTGCATAGTGGCAAGTTCACACGGGGACTGGGCTTATTCCAGCCTTCCGAGCATATACCACCCGGAGAAATGCCGGATAAGGATTATCCCTTCCTGCTTTCCACCGGACGTATATTATATCATTATAATGTTACTACGCCCTATTCTCCTGGTATAGCCAGTGTATGGGATAAGGAACTGGCCGAGTTCCATCCGCTGGATGCCGAAAAGATGGGGCTGAATGAAGACAGTCAAGTTAAAATCACTTCCCGTCGGGGTGAAGTGGTATCAGCGATCAAAATTACTGATAGAGTCCAGCCGGGAATGGTCTGGATGTCATTCCACTATGCTGCTACACCAACCAATGCCTTGACCAGTGAACATCTGGATCCCATTACCGGTACTGGAGAATATAAGGTTGCAGCAGTAAGAGTAGAAAAACTGTAGGAGGCTTATGATGAAAAAGGTCACGGTAGAAGAAGCCGTCGGCTTGCCCCTTGGTCATGATATAACCGCCATTGTAACCGGCAATAAAAAGTATCGGGCCTTCAAACGGGGGCATATCATTACGGTCAGAGATGTTGAGAAACTCCGTAACCTTGGTAAAGAGCATATTTTTATCTGGGAAGATAAAGAAAAATTTATCCATGAGGATGAAGGAGCACTGCGTCTGGCCAAAGCTGCCTCCGGAAACGGTATAGTTATCAGTGAGCCCAATCAGGGCCGGGTAAACATGATAGCCGAACATGACGGTTTGCTGAAAGTCCAGGTGAGTCAGCTGCAATGGCTCAACAACCTGGAAGACATCATTTTTGCAACATTGCATAATAATCTGACGGTAAAGCAGGGTCAGGTAGTGGCAGGCACCAGGATAGTACCCCTGGCTATAGACTGCAACCTCTTGCAGGAAGCTGAAAGCCTGGCGGGCAAACCCATGCCCCTCCTGACAGTAAAACCCTATAAACCTTTATGGGTAGGGGTGGTGACAACAGGAAATGAAGTTAACAGCGGCCGGATAAAAGACGGATTTGCTCAGATACTGCGCCGCAAGGTCAATGATTTTGGCGGGCGGTGGATGGGGCAGTCAATTGCTCCCGATGAACCGGATCTGATCTCCCAGGAGATACAAAACTTTATTGCCGAAGGAGCTGACCTGGTTCTGGTGACTGGAGGCATGTCAGTGGATGCAGATGACACGACGCCAAATGCCATCAGTAACAGCGGGGCCCAGATAGTTTTTCACGGTGCGCCTATTTTGCCGGGATCCCATTTCATGTTGGCCTATATCGGACATGCAGCCATATGTGGTGTGCCAGGCGGCGCCCTGTTTAACCGAGTAACAACTCTGGACCTGATTTTACCCCGGGTTTTTGCTGGGGAACGTGTTTCCCGGGCCGATATTGTAGCTCTGGGTCACGGAGGATTATGTCTGGAATGTAAGGTATGTCATTTTCCCATATGTCCTTTTGGGAAGTCGGCACCATTCTAAGGAGGTAAAAAGTGTTCAGCAATATCATCCTGGAACAGGCCAGGCGGCTCCTGGCAGATAAATGTGGGGCTTTGGATGGCGAAAAGATTCCATTGGATCAAGCTGCCAATAGAATTTTGCATCAGTCCATCTATGCGCCCCATGATTTGCCAGCTCAGACTCAGTCAGCAGTTGATGGCTATGCTCTGGGAACCGGTGGCTGCAATATCGGCAGCAGTTATGAACTGACAGCTCGGTTGGAACTGGATAGCTTTCCGCGTTTCAGTCTGTTAGATGGTCAGGCGGCATCAGTAAAGACTGGAGGAATCCTGCCGAAAGGTACTGCAGCCGTAGTGCCGGGGGAAAAAACCCGGGAGGAAAAACAGCAGATCATTGTCCTGGAGACGATCAAGCCGGGAACCAATATCAAAAAAGCCGGAGAAGATTACCCTCAGGGTGGATTATTGCTGTCAGCCGGAAAACGGATCGATTATGCCGCTGCCGCTCTGCTGTCAGTATATGGTCTGCAGGAGGTTGAAACAGTAAGAAAACCACAGGTTGCCGTTATATGCCTGGCGGACAATATAATTGATAAGAACCAGGAACCGCAGAATGGGCAGATGAGGGATGGCAACGGACCGATGCTGAATGCTTTGATCAACCGGGATGGCGGCGTGATGAACAGACTGGTTTATGGCGGCAGCACTCCAGGGGATAAGCTGGCGGCGCAACTCGAAAAATGGCTGGGACAAACAGATATAGTCATTTTTACCGGGGGAACTTTCGAGAATGGCGAGAGTAACTTTGCCGGTATTGTTGATGCTCTGGATGCCCGGATGCTTTTTCAAGGTGTTGATTTGCAGCCAGGCAGCCATGTCGGAGCAGCATATAAGGATAATTGTATATTATTATCTTTATCGGGAAACCCGGCTGCATGTGCCGTAAACTATCATTTATTAGCCAGAATGGTCCTGCAAAGGATGCAGGGATTGGAAGGCCGGTGGCAAAGGATAAAGGCTTGTTGTACCAATGGTTTCGCGAAAAAAAGCAATTCGCGGCGGATGGTCCGCGGACAGGCCTGGTGGACGGAAAGCGGTTGGGAAGTGGAAGTCCTTCCCGGGCAAAAACCCAGCATGATGCGTTCATTGGTGAATTGCAATGCTTTTCTCGATCTCCCGGCAGGGACTCCGCCTGTTGAAGCCGGGCAGGAGGTAACGATTATATTACTAACCCCTGAGGAAATTATCCAGCAGGGGCAACCATAAAATTTAGCGCCATACAGCGCACTGGAGGTGACAGATATTTATGTCGGACTATAAGACGATAATCGGTTCTTGTAAGGATAAACCCGGAGGAATCATTGAAGCCTATCATGCACTGCAAAGGGAATACAATTATATACCTGAAGATGCCATTGGAGTGGCGGCACAAACCTTTGGTCTTTCCCCTGCCCAGGCCTACGGGGTGGCCACGTTTTATTCATATTTTAAGGTGGGACCCCGGGGCCGCTATATAATCAGGATATGTGAAAGTGCACCCTGTCATGTAGCCGGGGCGGCCGAGGTAGTAGCAGCACTGGAATCTGAATTGGGTATCAAAATGGGTGAGACAACTGCGGATGGAAAGTTTACTCTGGAATTTGCCGAATGTGTGGGACAATGTCAAAGCACACCGGTAATAACCATTAACAGCACCCCCCACCTGGGTGTATCAGCTCAAGGGATTCCCGGGATACTGCAGGGGTGTAAATAAGATAGAAAGGAGGAACGGTTGTGGCAGAAGAAATGCGTATCGTTTTACGTAATGTTGGGAAAATAGATCCACTAAACATTGACGAATATATAAATGCCGGCGGCTATAAATCCCTGGAGAAAGCACGCGGCATGGATCGGGGAGAATTAATCGAAGAAGTTAAAAAAGCCAACCTGCGCGGCAGAGGCGGGGCCGGTTTCAATTGCGGCATGAAGTGGAGCTTCTCCTACCAGCTGGAAACTGATCAGAAATACGTGGTCTGTAATGCCGATGAAGGGGAACCGGGGACATACAAGGACCGTATTATTATGGAAAATGACCCGCAAAGTCTTTTTGAAGGCATGGCAATTTGCGGGTATGCCATCGGCTCCAATAAGGGTTATATTTATTGCCGGGGCGAGTACCCCTATGTAGTGGAACACCTTAACCAGGCTATTGCCCAGGCCAAAGCAAAGGGAGTATTGGGTGATTTTGATATTGAAGTCAGAATGGGAGCCGGGGCCTATGTATGCGGGGAAGAAAGTGCTTTGATCGAATCCATCGAAGGTCATCGCGGCGAGCCGCGGTTTAAGCCTCCTTTTCCTGGTGTGGCAGGATTATGGGGCAGACCAACTATTGTTAACAATGTTGAAACCTTTGCCAATATACCGGTTATTGTAGAAAAAGGTGCAGAATGGTATAAAAACATTGGTGCCGCTTCATATCCGGGGACAAAAATCCTTACCCTTTCGGGGGATGTGGTCAATCGCACCTATTTTGAAGTGCCGACGAATGTAACCATTCGCGAGGTCATTTTCGGATTGGGTGGAGGCGTTGCTGAGGGCAAAAAATTCAAAGCTGTCCAAATCGGGGGCACTTCAGGAGGATTTATCCCCGAGGAATTGCTGGATACCCAGATCGATTTTGATTCCATGGGTAAAATCGGCGCAACATTAGGGACTGGCGCAGTTTTTGTTATGGATGAAACCCGGGATATTGTCGATGTCATAGAAAAAATAACCAAGTTTTTTGAACACGAATCCTGTGGAAAATGCACCCCCTGCCGGGAGGGGACCAAACGTATGCATGAAATGGTAGAACGTTTCAAAGCCGGTACGGGAACAATTGAGGAAATGGAGCTCATGGACACCCTGGGAACCGTAATGTCTACCGCGTGTTTATGCGGCCTGGGACAGGCAGCACCGGCACCGGTATTGACAACCCTGGAACATTTCCGCTCCGATTATACCGGCAAACTTGCCTGAACAGGGTTTAAAGGAAGGCAGTCTTTTCCCTGTGCAGGTCTAAAGACCGGAATCTTCAGTAATAATAAAGGTTAAGATGCGATAAGCCCCGCGGCCATCAGATGTGAAATCGGACAACCCCCTCAGGGACCGAATATGATGGAGCGGGGCTTCTAGCTTAATAATGTAAACTTTAATAAATCACAGGAGGGAAAAGACGCCCTCCTTTTTTAAGAAAAGGTTTTTTACTTGTATTCCATCCTGGGGTAAAATTAATAAAATCCTTGAAGCAAATAATAAATATATAAGGAAATCAAAAACAGTGAAAAAATTTGTCCGCCGCCATTTTAATATAATTATATTTCCCCTCCTGGCAGTTTGGCTGGTCTTTGCAGTTTACTGGGATAATCAGGAGGTTTTTGCCAACCCGGATGCCAGTATGTATACATATCTGGATAATATGCGCTATGGCAGAATAGGATATGGTTTAGAATCAGATTCTGTCGGCAACGATATTTCTTTTAAGGATATTGAAGTGGGCGACATCATTCTGGGCGGTTACCCGGGGTGCGCGTATGGCAGGTTTTCCCACGCTGCCATTTATGTTGGAAAGGGCAATGTTATTGAAGGGTATTTAGATTCCGGTATCACATTGAATTCGGTGGAACATTTTCGGGATTATTCGGAAGCCGCTATTTTAAGAGTAAAGACATCTGAGGAAGCAAAACTGGCTGCTGCCGATTATGCCCGGCGAAACGAAAACAGCATGTTTTTCCCTCTGGCCTTTAAACCGGGTGATAGGATATGGAATTGTACCAAAATCATCTGGCAGGCTTATATGATCCAGGGGATCGATCTGGATTCTGTGGGGGATATTTGGGTGGCACCGGACAGTTTTTATGCCAGTCCCTGGATAAATATAATAGAAGAAAGGGGAAATAATAATGGCGGGTAATATCTTCCGCCTTTATTGCATACATCTTTTTGCTTTGATCGCCGTAGCAGTATCCACTTATTACCCGGGTCTGGATATAGCCATGGCTATCCTGTATATTATCATAATAGGCAAGGAAGCAGCTGAAAATGGTTTGACCCGGGGTAAAAGTATAATAACGGCATTGAGTTTGCATTTACCCGGCTTCGTGCTGGTTATGATCACCCTGGCCGGTATCAGTCAGGGTGATTTAAGCAGTTATGCCATGTTCATTCTGCAATACTGGTATATTCCTTTGATCCCTTTAATTTCCCTGACATCACATGTATCTTTGTCGGGAATGCCTTTATATAATGGTGTTTTATTGCTTTTGCCAGTATTGATGAGTCTGTATTATTATATAGTATGGGAACTGGCTAAAAATAAATCCGCCAGACCGGCCGAAGAATAGAAATAAGTACAACTGGCAATATTGGCGGCAGCAAAGCTGGCAATTCATAAAGGATGACCAATGATGCCATGTGGTACTGGAGACTCTGGTCCCCGGGCATCAATAATGTATATAACAACTTGCTGACTATAAGCAGAATGAATCAGCGATACTGTTGTTCCGTTAAGGACTTCGGCAGATAATTAAGATTTATCCTTCTGGTGAAGGGACTTAATTATGTTTTCCGAAAGTATCGCTGATTCTAAAGATATTATATACTGATACCAGGATTCTATACTGGTAACATATGACATTTAAAATTCGAAATCAGGAGGCTTGAAATGGATATTGCCAGGATTATAAACCAGGAGATCGAAATTAATTCGGTAAAGTTTAAAAATCGGATCATTATGCCGGCGATGGGGACCGGACTGGCGAATATTTCCGGGGAGGTCACCGGGCAGATGATTGCTTATTACAGGGAAAGGGCCCTGGGAGGAGCCGGAGGGATCATAGTGGAGATCGCCTGTGTCGACAGCCCGGCAGGAAAAGCCAGCCCTACTCAATTATGCATTGACCAGCCCTATTATATAGCGGGTTTAAAAGAATTGAGTGAAGCTATCCAGTCCCATGATTGCCGGGCCTTTATTCAGCTGCACCATGCGGGAAGACAGACAACGCCATTTGTAACCGGAGGTATTCAACCGGTGGCACCCTCCCCGATCCCCTGCCGTTTTGTAAAAATAGAACCCCGGGAACTGGAGTTAAAGGAGATCCATGCCCTGCGGGATAAATTCATAACCGCAGCTATACTGGCGGAAAAGGCTGGTTTTGATGGTGTTGAGATCCATGCTGCCCATGGATATTTACTGAGTCAATTTTTATCCCCTTACAGCAACCACCGGACTGACGAATACGGGGGATCTGTAGAGAACCGGGTCAGACTGGTGACTGAAATAATCAGCAGTATTAAAAAATATCTTCCCCGTCTGTTGATCCTGGTACGTTTTAATATGAATGATTTTACGGCAGAAGGGATCGACGAAACCATGGGTTTGGAAATCGCCCGGCATCTTGAAAGGGCCGGGGCAGATATATTAAATGTCTCCTGCGGCATGTATGAGTCAGGGCATACCACAATAGAACCAAGTTTTTTCGGGGAAGCCTGGCGGAGCAATTTGGCGGAACAGGTGAAAAAAACTGTAGAACTGCCGGTAATTGGCGGGGGAGTAATCCGGCATCCGGAGACCGCTGCCGGGATTCTGGCTGCCCAACAGGCGGATTTCGTCTGGGTGGGGCGCGGTATGCTGGCGGATCCTGCCTGGGTGGAGAAGGCTGTCAGCGGAAAGACCGACCAGATAAGACATTGCATATCATGTAACCATTGTTTCGACAGTATCAGCCAGGGATGGCATATTCGCTGTGCCGTCAATCCCAGAGCGGGACGTGAAAATATACTCACCATTGACCGTCGTCTGGAGGGGATCAAAGCAATGATTATCGGGGGCGGACCGGCAGGTATCCAGGCTGCTTTATCCCTGGATGCGGCTGGAGCCCTGGTCACGCTGCTGGAAAAAGAAAGCCGCCTGGGGGGACAATTGAACCTGGCGGACAAGCCGCCCTTTAAAGAAAAAATAAGCTGGATGCTGGAATCCCTCATCAAACAGCTGGAAAAATCTGCGGTAAAGGTCCAGCTTAATACTGCCTGGAAAAACGAGATGCTGGCAGAAGAGCAGCCCGATGTTTTGATAATGGCCACTGGTTCACGGCCGATTCTTCCGACAATAGGGGGTTTGAAACCGGATCAGGTAATTATACCGGCGGATATTCTTTCTGGCCAGATAACATTAAAACAGCAAAAAGTGCTGGTAATAGGCGGCGGTATCACCGGGTGTGAAACGGCAGAATTTCTTGCGCCGGATAATGAGGTGACAATCGTTGAACAAACCAGAACACTGGCCGCGGGTCTGGAAACCATGAATCGCCTGGGCTTGCTGGCTCGAATTAAAGGACAGGGTATCAAAACCAAAAGGGGATTTGTGGTAAAAAGTATTGCTGGAAAAACGGCGCAAATAGTAAAATTGTCAGATGGAAGCGAAGAAAATCTAAATGTGGATGCCATTGTACTGGCCAGTGGCAGTCAGAGCGATGTTTTACCACTTGAGGGCTTGGAAGCGGCCAGGGTATATGTCATCGGCGATGCCCGGGAGCCCCGCGGAATTATGGAGGCTGTATACGAAGGGGAATTGGTCGCTGAGGATCTTTGGGCCCGGATCCAGCGCAATATGAGCTCGGAGGTATCATTCCGTGATTGAAGTTAATATACCGGGACGGGACAAAAAATTGGAGATTACAACACTGCTATTGGATTTAAACGGCACAATAAGTTTCGACGGACATTTGATCCCGGGGGTAGCGGAAAGAATCGCCCCGCTTAAAGAGCTGGTTGATATTTATATCTTAACAGCTGACACCTTTGGCTCTGGCACTCAGATTGCCGCAGAACTTGGTATCCAGTTTTTAAAAGTCAGCCCGGAGGATGGCAATCAGGATAAGAAGGCCTTTGTGCATCATTTTAATCCGCAAAATGTAGCGGCAGTGGGGAATGGATTCAATGATCGCAGTATGCTGGCGGAAGCAGGTTTATCCATAGTTGTGATTGGCCCCGAGGGCTGTTCCCTGAAGGCTTTGACTGCAGCAGATATTGCTGTGACAGACATCAATCAGGCCCTGGATTTATTGCTTAATCCCCTGCGTATCAGAGCAACATTGCGGGCATGATTTATACTGTTCCGGCGGCATCGCCTCAGGTCCTTTTATATATACAACATTTCCAGAATGTTAAACACCACAAAACGCGATGATTGTATTATAATAATATAGATTGCAGATGTGAAAAGATGTGAAAATTCGACAGATTATCTGCCTCGCTGCTGACTTCCTGCCATGGATCGGCCAGGTTGAAGCAGGGATATATTATAGAAAGGGGTCAACCATGAAAAATGATGCAGTAAAACTTAAGGCTGCTAATCAGGAAGAAAAGGAGTTCCTGGCCAGGCTGGAACAGGAAGCGGGCACACAGGTAAGCCTTTGTTATCAATGCGGTAAATGTTCGGCGGGATGTCCGGCGGCCTTTGCTATGGATTATCCGCCGCGGGAGATCATCAGACTATTACAGCTTAATATGCTGGATGAGGCAATAAATTCCAACAGCATCTGGGTATGTGCCACCTGCGAAACCTGTTCGGAAAGATGCCCCCGGGGAGTCGATATTGCATCACTTATGGACACCCTGAGGAGGGAAGCACTGCGGCAGGGCAAAAAGGGCGACAACAAGGTAGCAGCATTTAATGCCGCCTTTTTAAGCTCAGTGAAATATCTGGGCAGGACTTATGAAGCCGGCATCCTCTTGCAGCATAATGCAGTAACAATGCAGCCCTTCAAAGATGCCAATTTAGGTCTTCCCATGATGAAAAGAGGCAAAATAAGCATCCTGCCGGCCCGGATCAAAGGCCGGGATCAGATGAAAAAGATATTTGAACGGGTACAGGAACAAAGGGAGGAGAACTAAAATGAAAATAGCATATTATCCCGGTTGTTCACTGGAAGGCAGTGCCATAGAATACGGAGTTTCAACTGCCAGGACCGCAGAGAAACTAGGTTTTGAGCTGGTAGAAATAGATGATTGGAGCTGCTGCGGCGCCACTTCCGGCCATAACACCGACAAGCTCCTTTCAGTAGCTTTGCCCGCCAGGAATCTGGCCATAGCAGAACAGACCGGACTTGATATACTGGCACCCTGTGCAGCCTGCTATAACCGCTTCAGAAACGCCGAAAATGCCGTTAGAAGCGATAGTGAAATGAAAACCCGGGTAGAGCAGGTCATAGGTATGGAATACCAGGCCGTAAACGAAACCTATTCCATTTTGAATTATTTAACCGACCAGGTAGGCCTGGATAAAATAGCAGCCAAAGTGACCAAACCCCTTAAAGGGATGAAAGCCGCCTGTTATTACGGATGCCTGTTGGTAAGGCCCCAGGGCCATACCGGATTCGATGACACCGAATACCCCCAGAGCATGGACAAAATAGTAAAAGCCCTGGGAGCCCAGGTCGTGGAGTGGTCGCACAAAACTGAATGCTGCGGAGCCGCCCTGGGTACCTCCAAACCCGAAGTAGGGCAAAGAATGATCGCCGCAGTGTTAAGGAATGCCAAAGAAGCCGGAGCCGAATGCATCGTCACCGCCTGCCCCTTGTGCATGATGAATCTGGATATGCGGCAGGCCGGCGCCGAAAAAGCGACCCAGGAAAAGTTTGACCTGCCGGTTTACTATGTTACTGAACTATTAGCCATTGCCTGTGGAGACAGTCCGGAACAGGTCCAGGTCAACAAACATTTTGTTGAAGCATTGGATTATCTCAAGGAAGTAGATAAAAGGTCGGAAGAAATAGCCCGGCTGGAAAAACAACAGGCAGAAGCCAAAGCCGCGGGTAAAGCAGAACCCAGCGAAGAAGATGAAGAAAAAATCCAGAAGAAGATCCAGGCCTTTATAAAATCCCTGGAAAAGAGCCCGGAGAAAATAGCCGTCAGACTCATAGAAGATGAAGAAAGAGCAGCCATCCTGGCAGAAGTAGTCAGCGGGGATGAGAAAAAGATGCACAAGCTGGCCGAGCTATTAGCCACCGACAATGACAAAGCAGTAAAAGCCGCCGAAGCTTATGTGACCGGCGAACTTAAAAAGCGGGAAAAAAGCAAGGAATAAATATTTATATAAAATACAGCAATAAAAGCAGTAAAAGCAATAGAAGCACTAATTAATGGTTAAATACCTGGAGAGGAGAAAAAAATGAGAAGAAGAGTAGGCGTCTTCGTATGTGAATGCGGCACCAACATATCTTCTGTAGTAGACACAGAAAAAGTGGCCGCAGCCGCCCAAAACATGCCCGGAGTAATATTTTCCACCAATTATAAATATATGTGCTCCGACCCTGGTCAGGATTTGATCAAAAACGCCATAAAAGAGCATGGCTTACAGCAAGTGGTTGTAGCCTCCTGTTCGCCCCGCATGCATGAGAACACCTTCCGTCGGGCAGTGGAAGCCGGAGGTCTTAATCCTTATATGTTTGAAATGGCCAATATCAGAGAGCAGAACTCCTGGGTCCACAAAGACCGGGAAGAAGCCACGGGAAAGGCCGAAGACCTGGTACGAATGGCAGTAAGTAAAGTACTGCGCCATGAACCACTCAAGGCGTCCACCATCCCCATAACCAAAAGAGCCCTGGTCATAGGGGGCGGCATTGCCGGAATGCAGGCAGCACTGGATATTGCCGAAGCCGGTCATAAAGTCCTGCTGGTGGAAAAAGAAGCCAGCATCGGCGGGAAGATGAGCCAGATAGACAAGACCTTCCCCACCATGGACTGCGCCGCCTGAATTGTCTCCCCCAAGATGGTTGCTGTGGCACAGCACCCTAACATTCAGTTGATGACAATGGCAGAAGTGACCAATGTAGATGGATATATAGGCAATTTCAAAGTAAGTATCAAAAAGCGGGCCAAATATGTTGATTGGGATCTTTGCACCGGTTGTAATACCTGTGTGGAAAAATGCCCCACGAAAAAAGTGCCGAATAGCTTTGAATTTGGCATGGGACCAACAACAGCCATCCGCTTCATGTATCCCCAGGCAGTACCGGGCAAACCCTATATAGATGCCGAACATTGCACCAAACTCACCAATAACAAATGCGGCATCTGTGAAAAAGTATGCCCGGTAGAAGCCATACGTTTCAATGATCAGGACGAAATAGTGACAGAAGATATCGGCGCCATAGTTATGGCCACCGGATTTGATCTGTTTGAATGGGAAAAAGCCTATGGAGAATATGGTTATGGCATGTACCCTGATGTTATCGATAGTCTTCAATTTGAAAGGATGTCCAGTTCCGGGGGCCCGACCGGCGGACAGATAAAAAGACCCTCCGACGGCAAGATCCCTGAAAGTGTAGCTTTCATCAAATGCGTCGGTTCCCGTGATGATACCAAAGGCGTAAGTTATTGTTCCCGGGCCTGCTGCATGTTTACCGCCAAACATGCCTTCCAGATGAAAGATAAATACCCGGATTCCGAAGCCTATGTATTTTACATGGATGTCCGGACCGCCGGGAAAGGATATGAAGAATTCTACATGCGCTCCCAGCAGGCAGGAGCCAAATATATCAGAGGACGGGTCAGCAAGATCTATCCCCAAGGAGATAAACTGGTCTTAAAAACAGAAGACACCCTTTTAAGCCAGCCCCTGGAAGCCGAAGTCGATATGGTAGTTCTGGCTACGGCAATGGTACCAGCGGAAGGAGCCCGGGAACTGGCTAAGATAGTAGGTTTTTCAACGGATAAAGACGGTTTTTACCAGGAAGCCCATCCCAAATTACAGCCGGTAGAAACCTTTTCCGCCGGAGTTTATCTGGCCGGCACCTGCCAGGGGCCCAAGGATATCCCGGATACTGTAGCCCAGGCCAGTGCAGCAGCGGTCAAGGTACTGGGCCTCTTTGCCAAAAATGAACTGGCCACCGAGCCCATGATAGCAGAAATAGATTACAATAAATGTTCCGGCTGTGAATTCTGCGTACCCATATGCCCCTATAAGGCCATTTCCATCAAACAACTGGCAGAACGCTGCCATGGGGAGCAGATAAGCCGCCGCATAGCTGATATCAATCCCAGTCTGTGTCAGGGATGCGGAGCTTGTTTGCCCGCCTGCCGGACAACTGCTATAAACCTGAAAGGATATACTGATGAACAACTGGCAGCGGAGGTGGATGCATTATGTCTATAGATGAAACCCAGAAGTACGAACCTAAAATAATAGTATTTGCCTGCAACTGGTGCACATACGCAGCAGCAGACCTGGCGGGATTAAATCATTTGGAATACCCGGCCAGTGTTAGGATAATAAGAACCCCCTGTTCAGGGAGGATGGACCCCAATCTGGTTTTAAGAGCCTTTAACCGGGGAGCAGATGGTGTCCTTCTATCGGGATGACACCCTGGCGAATGCCACTATGGTAGTGGCAATTACTACAACCGGCGGCGTCATACCATTATGAAAGGCCTCCTTGAATTCATGGGAATTGAACCCGAACGCTACCAGACCGCCTGGATATCCGGTTCGGAAGGCAACAAATTCCAGGAAGTAATGCATAAACTGGTAGACGATGTGACCACACTGGGCCCCAACAGAAAGTTGAGGTATGTGAAATGATGGAAATAACGAAACAGATAAAAGATATCGCCCGTCAGCTCTTCGAAGAAAAAAAGATAGATTTGTTTTTAGCCTGGGAAAAAAGTGATTTTGATTTTCAAAGCATGCCCTTTTTTGCCCGGGGAGTTGAAGACGTGGATAAAATCATTTTCGATGAGTTTTCCATCCACAATCTTTCCAATGCCCTGTTAAGGTTCCGCGACGGCAAAGAACGAATCGGGATAGTGGTCAAAGGCTGTGATTCTAGAGGTATTGTAAGGCTTTTGGAAGACCATCAGTTTACCCGCGACCGTTTACACATCGTAGGGGTTTGCTGCCCCGGAATGAAGGACCCCTTAAAGGCCTTCCGCAATGAATCAGGTTTTGAGAAAAACATCGATACGGATTTGTCGGCCGATAAATGTAAAGACTGCATCCAGCCCAATCCGGTCATTTATGATGTACTGCTGGGGGAAGAGCAGCCGGTTCCATTACAGGGGGAACGCTTCTTAAAAGTCAAAGAAATGGAAGCCCTGACCCCGGATGAGAAATACAAGTTCTGGGAGGACACCTTATCGACCTGTATCAGATGCTATGCCTGCCGTCAGGCTTGTGTGGCCTGCAACTGCCGCACCTGTATCTTTGATGAATCCCGCCCCCAGTGGGTGGGCAGGGAATCGGAAGTCAGTGACAACATGATGTATCATATCATCAGAGCTTTTCACATGACCGGCCGCTGTATCGAATGCGGCGAGTGTGAAAGAGTTTGTCCGGTGAATATTCCGCTGATGCTTTTAAATCAAAAGCTGATCAAAGATGTGGACAATTACTTTGGCCCCTTTGATGCAGGGTTAAAATATGAGGAAGGCGCCAAACCGCCGTTGAGTAAATACCGGGAAAATGATCCCGATGACTTTCTGTAGAAAAGGGGTATTTAGGGATGAAAGTAATAAAAAGGAACAATATGGAAAAAGTAATTGCCGCCTTGAACCAGGATTATGATGTATATGTTCCGATGCAGAGGGCGGCCCAGACCGGATTTTTCTCTTACCGAACCTATAATGAGGATTTCGATGATATCATGCTGGATATATTAAATGTCTACCTGCCGCCTAAAGATATCGTCTTCCCCCAGACAGAAAAGATGTACAGCTTCAAGGAAGAGGGGCAGCAGGTACTGATTGACAAAGTATTTGAAGAAAGCGAACCGAAAATCATTTTTGGTCTGCGCTCCTGTGATCTGAAAGCCATCGATTATTTAGATGAACTCTTTTTTACCAAAAGCTATGAAGACGATTATTATCGGGCCCGAAGAGACAACACCATAATGGTAGTAAATGCCTGTTACAATCCGGGATCAAGCTGTTTCTGCGATTCCATGGGCGTAAGCCCCAATGCCCCGGAGAATGCTGATGTTTTGATCCATGATGTTGGTGAGGGTGATTTTGCCTGGGAAGCTAAGAGTGAAAAAGGGGAGAAAATAACCGGGTTAATAAGTGATCTGTTGATAGATCAGGAAGTGACCCTGCCCACCCTGAAGAAATTCAGAAGAGAAGTAGAATATGAAGGAGTGGCAGAAAAGCTTAAAGATATGTTTGATCATCCCATGTGGGAGGATCTGTCCTATCCCTGTCATAACTGCGGCATATGTACCTACATGTGTCCCACCTGTTATTGTTTTGATATCCAGGTGAAAACCAGCGGTGATGAAGGCTATCGTTTCCGCTGCTGGGATTCCTGCATGTACCGGGAATATTCACAAATGGCGGGGGGGCATAATCCGCGGGAACTGGCTACGGAGAGGTTTCGCAACCGCTTTTTACACAAGCTCCAGTTCTTCCCGGAAAGATATGGTGAACCATTATGCACCGGTTGTGGACGCTGTATAGTTGTATGCCCGGCTGGTGTAAGCATAGTTAAAATAATTGACAGGATCAAGGAGGCGGAGATTTAAAGATGACTGATTGCAATTGTGAAAATCCGCTGGTCCCAATGACGGTGGAAGTAATCGACATAGTAGATGAAACACCGGATGTTAAAACCTTTTATGTCAGAAGTGAAAATGGTGTTCCCTTTAATGTGATGCCCGGACAGCTGGCCATGGTTTCCCATATCCCGGTGGGGGAAGGTATGTTTTCCGTTTCCTGGCAGGAAGAAGATGAACACCTGCAGTTTGCCATCAAAAGGGTAGGCTTATTGACTGATTATCTGCACACCATCGACATCGGTCAGACCCTGGGAGTCAGGGGCCCCTATGGCAATGGTTTTCCCGTGGAAGAATGCAAGGGCAAAGATATGCTTTTTATCGGCGGCGGTATAGGTTTGGCACCTTTGCGCTCTTTTATCAAATATTGTTTCAAACATCGGGAGGATTATGGCAGGATCACTATCATTTGCGGCAGCAGAAGCTATGACGACCTGTGCTTCAAAGATGAATTGTTTGAAAAATGGCCGGCTATGAAGGATACCGAAGTGTATGTAACCATAGATAATGAAGAAGAAAACTGGTCAGGCCATGTAGGCTTCGTGCCTTCTTATCTGCAGGAATTAAACCCCGATCCCCAGGGATTGGTAGCCGTTACCTGCGGCCCGCCGATAATGATCAAATTTGTCCTTGAGGCTCTGGAAAAGATGGGGTTTTCCGATGAACAGGTCATTACTACTCTGGAAGCCCGGATGAAATGCGGTATAGGCAAATGCGGCCGCTGCAATATCGGCAGTGAATACATCTGCCTGGATGGCCCGGTTTTTGATCTGGCCCAATTAAAAAAACTGCCCCCTGAATGGTAGGAAAGATATAGAAAAAGTATAATCCTTGCCCGATTAAATCCGGCAGGGATTTTTTTTATGGCCAGGGCCGGAGAATGATTTGACAAAGGCATTAAAATCTATAAAATATATATAACCGCCGTGGTTGCACAAACATGTGCACATATAAGGAGGAGGAATTATTCCATGTCGGAAACACGCAAGGATTTATTTAATCCAACTTTATTCAAAGTGCTTAACACTTTCAAAATTGATAAAGAATATATGGAAGGACAGGGCAATTATTTAGTAGATGCCGAAGGCATCAGATACCTGGATTTTATCTCACAATATGGAGCTCTGCCCTTCGGTTATAACCCTGATTTTATATGGGAGGCTCTGGACCAGCAGCGCAGAAAAAATGTCCCCTCACTGGTACAGCCCTCAGTGCCGGTGGAGGCAGTGAAACTGGCCGGCAAACTGGCAGATTGTTCTCCCGGCGATTTATGTTATGCCACTTTTGCCCAGAGCGGTACCGAGGCAGTGGAAGCGGCTATCAAATTGGCCCGCTCTGCAACGGGCAGGAAAATAATAATTTCAACTGAACGGAGTTTTCATGGAAAAACTCTGGGAGCTTTATCCGCAACCGGGCGGGAAGTCTATCAGACACCTTTTGATGCTCCGGCGCCACATTTTGAATACATTCCCTACAATGATGCCGCAGCTTTAAACGATATTCTTGCTGTCCGGGCGCAGCAAATTGCCGCTTTTATTGTTGAACCCGTGCAAGGTGAAGGCGGAATTATACCGGCTGACAAGGGCTATCTCCAGCAGGTGCAGGAGATTTGCCGCCAGTATGGGGTCTTGTTAATCGTTGATGAAATACAAACGGGGTTAGGACGTACCGGGCATTTGTTTGCCTGTGACGAAGAGGGGATAAAACCTGATATTATGGTCCTGGCCAAAGCTCTGGGCGGCGGTATGCTTCCTATTGGGGTCTGCTTGAGCACCCCGGAAGTCTATAATGATGAATTCGGCTCTCTGCACAGTTCGACTTTTGCCAACAACAGTCTGGCCTGTGCAGTCGGCAGTGCGGTTATTGACGAATTGCTCAAGGATGACCGCAGGGTAATAGAAGAAGTTAAAGCCAAAGGTGAATATCTTTTGGAAAAGGCCCGGGAGCTGGCGGCAAATTATCCGGAAGTGATTAAAGAATCCCGGGGCAAAGGCCTGATGGTGGGAATGGAATTTTGCGATCTGGATGATTGCGGTTCCTATGATATGATTTATCTGGCTGACAGGAAAGGTTTTACTGGTCTTTTAGCTGGTTATCTCCTAAATTGCCACCGGATTCGCATTGCACCTTTTTTAAACAATCCCATGACATTGAGATTACAGCCGTCCTTTACCATAACTTATGAAGAAATCGACATGGTCATGGAAAAAATTGCCTTGATCTGCCGCATCATGAAAATGAAGGATTATGCCCAATTATATCGTTATTTAATTGGCGATGACCGGATAAACCACAAAATAAACGATTATCGCCCCCAAAGCCTGGCAGTCAAAGCATCTGAGCTGAAACCAGGGGAAACCGCCGGGGAAAAATTTGCCTTCATCATACATTATCCCGGTCCCGAGGATATAATTGCCAACAATCCCTCCTTTGAAGTGTTGAGCCGCAAAGAACTTTACAAAATGCTGGAATGGGAGAGTAAAAATAACGAACCCGGTCTGGTCTGTCACATGCCGGCCATCAGATCTGGGGCGGGGAAAATTGCCGAAGGATGGCTGATAGGAGTTCCTTATGGGGCCCGTCAAATGATGGAACTGCCCCGGGAACAGGTAGTTAAAATCATAACAGACGCAGTGGATATGGGCCGGGATCTGGGGGCCAAAATAGTGGGGCTGGGTGCACTGACATCGGTTGTGACCCGGGGAGGCAGATCGGTGCAGGGAAGGGATGTAGCCATCACCAGCGGCAACAGCTTTACCGTTTTAATGGCCATGGAGGCCCTTTATCTGGGAGCGGAGAAAATGAAAAAGGATTTGCAAGAGGCACGGGGTGCAGTGGTCGGTGCCACTGGATCGATTGGCAGGACTTGCGCTTTGATGTTATCAGAAGAAGTCACGCATATAACTTTATTGGGCAATGCTGATCATCCAGTCAGCAGCAAAAACCGTTTGCAATCATTGACCAGGGAAATCATCGCCCTGGCGGTCACCAGAAGGAAAGCCGGCGAATGCACAGGATTGAGCCAGTGGCTGGATGATACTGTCCGGCGTTTATCCCCGGATGGATCAGAACAGGGCAAGGCTTATCGGCAGGAGCTTGAGCGGGGGGAAAACCTGGATCTGAATAAACTGGAAGAAATCTGCTCTTATCTGCAAATCGAAACCCCTTTAAAATTGAGCATCGATATTGACCGGGACCTGAAGGGCTGTGATTTGATTGTGGCGGCCAGCAATTCACCGGAATATCTTATTTATCCCCAGCATTTAAAGCCCGGCTCCATTGTATGTGATGTCGCCCGGCCGGCAGATATCTCCCCGGAGGTTTATGCTGCCCGCAGCGATGTACTGATCCTGGAAGGCGGCCTGGTACAATTTTCTGACCAGATAAGATTTGGCCCCAATCTGGGATATCGCGACGGAGTCAATATGGCCTGTCTGGCAGAAACAGTGTTATTGGCTCTGGAAGGAGATTATCAGGATTACAGTATTGGGATGAAATTACCCCTGGAAACGGTGGAATATTTCAGGTCTTTAAGCAAAAAACACAGTTTTTCTTTAGCGGGTCTTATGATGGGCGGTCGTGAGATTAGCGGGGAAGATATCGAGGGTATCTATCACCGCTCACTGGATATCAAGCATGCCCGGGATGCATAATAGATTCAGAGAAAAACTGACAGAAGACCATCTTAAGGCAGCGGGGCATCTGCCGGCTGACCGAGGTATGCCAGCTGGTGACCCCGCTGATTATTTCCGCAAAATCCATTTATGCAGAAGACAGTGATAAAAGTTTGCTGTCATGCAGGCAGGATTTAATACCAGGGCAGAGAATTTAAAAACATGAGGACAGAAGCAAAGCGAGGGATTTAAAATGGACATTCAAGAGATTACCATCAAGGCTAATGGCAAATGGTATTTTGGCGAAGCAGAAATGTTCCGGCGGCCTATTCTTAATATATTAGCCAGCAATATCAATCGGGATGAAGAAGGAAATTTTTATATCAAAATGGGTGAGGATATCAATCCGATCATAGTGGAAGATGCTCCTTTTCTGGCTACTGGCATAATGGAAAACGAAGACCGGACATTTACTCTGGTGTTTCATGATTTACAGGAGATGCCCCTGAACAGGCGTATGAAAGTGACCTTAAAAGAAGATATTCCCTATATAGATTATAAATGGACGGCTGATACCCGTTTGAGCCGGGGGCTTTATTGGAAACTGAGTGACTGGTTTGAATTGGCAGGAAACGAGATATATATCGACCCTCCCGGGGGGCAAAAAGTTGACTGAAGGCAAAAAAGAATGGAGGCTGATGACGTCCTAAAAGCCTCCAAATAATTGGTAATACACTTATTTATGTGTATCCCCCCCCTCCCTTTATATAATGCAATTATAATGCCAATCTTAATGACAACAACTCAAAAGCCGGATATAGCCCGGCGAAAGCCCCAGAATCAAAAAGCATCATTGCAATGAAGTGTCTATAATAAAAGACACAAAAATTATCAAAATAGAGACAATGATTCAAAATTGAAACTAAAGTCTGCTTATATGGGCGGGCCGGAAACGATTTTCGTCATAGGTCAAAGCTTCATCAATTCCTGCCAGCATCTTTTCCCGGTCATCGGGGATAATCCCGCTTACATCCCAATAATTTGAAACATGATCACTCAAAACCATGGAATTATCACATTCCAGGTTCTCCACCAGCAGCCTGATTTCCCCCAATGTCTGATGGGGGGTCAACAATTTGAAATCACCCCGCAGGTAATCCTCATATAAAGGTGTGTTCGGCACCGGTACGAAAGTTCTTATCCTGATAAAATCCGGGCTGAAAGCACTTAAAGCCCGGGCACTGTTTATGGCATGTTCCCTGGTTCTTTCGAATCCCCCGATGCCGGCCAGATAATATTCGCTGGTCTGGATTCCGGCTGCTTTTAATTTTAAGCCGGCAGAAATAATATCTTCGGCGGTAGTCCCTTTATTGATCCGCCTCAGTGTTTCATCGTCACCGCTCTCCATGCCGGTATGGACTCTGGTCAGGCCTGCTTCCCGAAGACGGATGAGATCAGCTTCACTTTTTTTATTTATATAGCGGGCTGAACCATAAACAGTAATACGTTTTAGATGGGGAAACAATTCTCCGGCAAAGTTGAATATCTCCAGCAATTGCTCAGTCTTCATGATTATGGTATTGCCGTCGGGAAAGAAAATAGAAGTGATGAAATCACCATAATAATTACGGGCAGCGGCTAAATCCTCTTTTATTTCCTCAACCGGACGGAGGCGAAATTTTGTATCTTTGTACATCGGGCAAAAAGTACATTTGTTATGGGGGCAGCCAATGGTAGCCTGAATCAAAAGACTGTTCGCTTCACTGGGCGGTCGGTAAACGGTTCCTTCGTAACGCATATCATTTCCTCCTGAATTACTTGATTACTTATACGCCTTTATAGATATTATATTATAAATCGGCATAAAACCAGCCTGAATAGGTGCAAAGGGTTCTGGCCGGGGGGAAAAACACCGGAAATTTAAAGATTTCGAGTTGTTTTATATGGCAAAAAACTATATATTTAAAATGATGCAGCCAGTGATCAGGGATTATGCATACTTCAATTACTGTCACTCGGTGCATTAGCGAGGCTGCATTAATTGTGCTGCCGGCAACATATCGCAGTCCCCGCAAGGGGTGGTCTTGGAATTGCCGCGGATTCTTCGTTAATGGAGGTCGTTTTAAATACGGCACGAAAATTATAAAAAAGTATATTATGCAAAATTCTCGATTATATAATGGGGAATGAGGGGTGGGGAATATGTCTGTACGGGTATTGATCGTCGACGATGATGAGAGGGAAAGAATCGTAGTAAGATATGTGCTTGAACAGATAAATGATGTCGAAATAGTCGGGGAGGCTGTCCATGGTCTGGAAGCTTTGCTTCTATGCCAGGAAAAAAAGGTGGACCTGGTTTTTCTGGATATTTCCATGCCGGAAATGGGCGGGATTGAAACCGCTTATAAATTACATGCCTTGAAAGAACCGCCGCTCTTTGTTTTCGTAACGGTTAAAAAAGATATGGCCGTAGAGGCCTTTGATCTGGGGGCTATCGATTATATTGTCAAACCGGTGGGGCAGGCCCGGGTGGAAAAGACCATTGCCAGGGCCAAATGGAAAATTGCACATCGGGATGTTATCGACCAGATGGTGCGCCAGAAGATGAGGGCCCAGATCGATTTTATGCTGGAAAAATATAAGAATTATGAGTCTTTCTCCAATAAACTGCCGGTCAGGGAAAAAGGTAAGATCACACTATTAAATCAGGATGAGATTGTTTATTTCGAAAGCCAGGGGAAAAAAGTGTACATCAGCACAATAGATGAGGGTTATTTAAGTAATTATACTTTAAGTGAGTTGGAATTACGGTTGGATAACAATGTTTTTTTCCGCGCCCATCAGGCCTTTATCGTTAATCTGAACTATATCAGGGAAATTGTAAATTTCGGTGAAGGCTCGTATCTGCTTCGTTTGATCAATTCTGACAAAAATATTATCCTGAGCCGTTCCAAATCGAGATTGCTGCGCCAAAAACTAGGCATACAATAGAAATATACCCGTTTACTGTCTGAACAAGAACAATATATGTTATTATAGAAGGCAGAATGTGATGTTGGGAAAATGACATCCTAGGACCATCTTGGGTGGCAGATGCCTGTAATATTGCATTCCAGGCAGCAAAAAAAGGGGCAGTATATCAGGAATAATGCAGGCTAGGGAAATTTGTTATTTAAATAACAAGCTGGTGCAAACTATCCTTTTAATACAACCAATCAATGCAAATATAGAGAAAAATATCACAAAATAGTATATAGTTAATGTAGATAAATAGAACGGTTTTTAAATTAGCGTAAAGGAGGAAAAATTTTTATTGCTTACAGTTGGCGCGGACGAATAGACTGACTGTATAAAGAGAAAATAAGCCAAGTATATAAAAGGGGAGGGGTGCATATGATACCTTTTTACAAACTTGAACGATACGAAGGAAACGAGGCTTTATTCGAGCTGGTAATGATGTCGATAGTTGCGAGTATGGTTGGTGAACCGCTGCATATACATGCTGAAGGGTTGCGGGGAACGGGTAAGACGACAATAATGCGGGCCGCCAAGGGGATTTTGCCCAATATCATCCGGATCAAGGGGTGCGTATATAATTGCGATCCTGCCGCACCGCATTGTCCGCATCACCGGAATATGAGCAAGGATGAAATAGCCAGTTTGGGAACAGAAGAAATACCAATGCCATTCCTGGAAATATCACACTCAGCCAAGGTCGGAACAGTGGCGGGCAGTGTCGATTTAGCCAGGCTTACAGATGCCAGCCGCCCGGAGGCTCAGCTATTGCCTGGTTTGATTCCCCAGGCCCACCGCGGCATAATTTTCATCGATGAAATCAATCGTCTGGCGGATACTTCTCCAGAAATTACCGATATTCTTCTTGATGTCATGGGGAATAAGCCCGGGCATATCCAGATCGAGGAAGCGGGGCTGCCGGTGGTCGATATTACTGTGAGTGTATCGGTATGGGCTGCTTCCAATCCCGACGAGGATCCCGGCCCGGTGGAGGAAATAAGGAGACAATTATCGGACCGTTTTGATATGGTTTGTTATATGGGACGGCCTAATTCAGTTGACATACTGGCCCAGATGCTGAAAGAGAATTCTCATCAATGGAAAGCCCGGGCCCAAAAGATGGATGCCTCTGTTGATGAAGATAAAAACGAAGCATATCGCAAAGATATAATCAAATGGGCCGGCCTTTATGAAAAGACTGATATGCCCGATTTTCTGCGCAATTATATTGCCCGTATATATATCAAACATAATCTGGAAAGTATCAGAGCAATAGAGGCTATGCAATCAGGTGCTATTTTGCATAGTATTCTTAAAGGACGGGATAAGGTGGCCATTAATGATGTTACCCACATGATACCACTGGTTCTGAAACACCGGGTTGATAGTGACACAATGGTACGCATGATCAATGATGTAGATTCAAAAGGCGTGAAAGACGGGATATTAAGTTTCAAAAATAAAAGGAAAAAGGATAATGAGGGAGATCCGGATTATTTTCCTCATAGTGCCACACCACTCAAGGACATCCGCAGAAGCGATCTAGTCAATACTGAAAAAAGTTTGACCCCCAATGAAGGATGATGTTTAGGGGGGCAGGATAAATGTCAAATCAAACTAATATAGATAAAGCTGATGCAGTAGGCAACTATCTCAGCCTCTACTTTGGCCAGAATCAGGGAGTTCGCTTGGGCGAAAGCACGGTGGTCAGCAGGAAAGCTCATGCCCGAATGCCGGAAAAAAGGCTAAAAGGGCAGATCAAGATTTTGCTCAATCGGGACGCGGGGAAAACTTTTCTGGATTTTGTTGATGAAGATCAGGTAGTGCATATCGATGTATATCACAAAGAAGGCGAGATAGATCCAGTTGCAGTGGCCCGGGTCATATTCCAGGCTATAGATGAAAATTTCCTGGAAAAGGACCCCATGCTGAAATATAATGATGATGAACGTTTCCGCATGGTAATGGAATATGCCAATAAAATTTATGTTACCACCAGTATGGGACGTGGAGTTTTATATGATCTCTGCCAGAATATCGTCAAACCCTATATTGAGGGAGAGGAAGGCCGGGATCATGTTCATATTCTGGCCCGTTTTAACCGGGAAGAGTATTATATGGTATATATAATCGCCGAGGCCGTCGAAGAACTGGTCATTGCTTCCGATGTTAAACTGGCCAAAGTCCGCAACATAAATCATGGCAACCAGAAACAAAAACAAGAAGATTTTTCCGGATACATCAAAATCCCCTGGAAGAAGATCAGGGGCCAGAATGCCATGGCCTTGCCGGATAAAGAAAACGTAAATCAATTGATTATTAAAATGGCGGAGAAATTCGGCGGCGTTGAAGAAATCCAGGAGTTTATGGAAAGCTATTCAACCAATATATTCAAACGCAAAGGCATCGACCAGCAAAAGAAAAAATGGGGCGATGTGGAAGAATTTGTCCAGCAGCTGGAAGAACTGGAGATTATCCAGAATACTCCTTTTGGGAAAGTACTGACCAGAAATGGAGCCCGGCTCAAGGATTTTGTTGTCAATCATAAATGTGAGCTGGAAACAGAAATAAGGAAGAACATTCGTAAAATACCGGCTAAAGGCAGCAGCCGTTTTAAAAAACTGGGAGAAGTGAATCAGAATTCTTCCCATATAGAATTTACCAACCGCAATAAAACCATAAATAATCCCTATAAAAATTGGTCGGGGGATCTGGCGGTGCCGGAAACCATTGTCCAGGCCAAAAAGAACAGTATGATGCGGGGGGATAAGCGTCTCACCATCCAGAAAGAAGATCTGCATTTTTACAGCAAAAAACAATATATCCCTATTGATGTTTGTCTGTTAATAGATGCCTCCGGCAGTATGGCCGGCGACAAAAGACAGGCAGCCTGCTATCTGGCTGAACATTTGCTCCTGACGGGCAAGGAAAAAGTTGCCGTTGTTACCTTTCAGGAAAGGAGCAGCCGGGTGGTGGTACCTTTTACACGCAATCAAAGGGTACTCAGCAAGGGACTGGCCAGTATAAGTCCGGCAGGCCTTACACCACTGGCAGACGGGATCATGACGGCAGTCAACCTTATTAAGGAAAACCGGGTCAGGAATCCCTTACTGGTATTGATAACGGATGGAATACCCAATTCAGCTCTATGGACACTGGACCCCAAGGCAGATGCCCTGGAGGCCGCCGCCCATATACCGGATAACAAAATTCGGCTGATTTGCATCGGAGTGGAATCCAACAGTCAATACCTGGAGAAACTGGCCAATCGCGCCCATGGATCATTATACCTGGTTGATGACCTGAACAGGGATAATCTGATTAATATCGTCCGTTATGAAAAGAAAAACATGACCGAGTCTCATGCTAAATATAAAATCTAAATATGTGAAAATTAGCGAATAAAGATTGGTACTCGTATCAATTTTTGTTAACTCCTCCTTTTGGGGGTGCCTGTTGAGGTGCCCCCTCTTTTTTTCTGTCAGGTTATATTTTCCTTCATTGATTCGTATCTTTTTAATAGCGAAAGGGAGGGAAGAATTATGCGAATAAATTTAAGAGGAATCACCGTCATATTGATAGCTGTTTTGTGTCTGGTTAATACAGGCTGTACTGAAAACCCTAAAAATGAAATGGTGAAAAGCTGGCAGGAGCTGGTCAGATTATTGCCGGAGAATCAAAAGACCGCTGCACCGGAAGAAGAATTGCCAGCCGCTGAAACAATAACCCTGGGTGAAAGCATCGATGTAAAACTATATTTTGTGTCGGCAGATGGTGCGGGTCTGGAAGCAGAAATGCGGACAATACCCAAAACAGAGGGTCTGGCCCGACAAACCCTCCAGGAATTGATCAAGGGACCGAAAAACAAAAATTTAAGCAGCCCCCTGCCGGCGGGGGTCGAACTTCTGGATATAAATATAAAGCCGGAGGGTTTGTGTATCATAGATCTTAATTCGCTGGCCAAAAAAGTGGATGATGAAAAGCAGGAACAAATGATGGTTTACGCTCTGGTCAATACTGTCGGCCAGTTTCCTGCGGTGCAGGAAGTGACATTCATGATCAACGGGGAAAAAATTCATCAATTAGGAGGATATATGGATCTGTCCGCACCAATAGAACCGGATTACAGTTTATAAAGGCGGATTTAAATCAATTTGCAGTTGACTGAAGGAGCAGTTATAGTTTTATTACTGAGGCTGTCTCCTTTTGTTTGTCCGCATAACCATCATAGTTTTGCTGGAATATAAAGATCAAAAGTGATACATTTATGTATGAATTGCAATGCATAAATCATCGAATGAGGTGTTTCTTTGTTAAAAACCGATCCAATTGGCATATTTGATTCGGGTGTGGGCGGCTTGACCGTTGTTAAGTCTTTAGTGGATAAAATGCCGGAGGAAAACCTGGTCTATTTTGGTGATACTGCCCATATCCCCTATGGAGAAAAGACCCGGGAGCAGCTATTGACCTATGCGGAAGAGATCATGGAATTCATGCTGGCCAGGGGATGCAAAGCTGTAGTGGTAGCTTGCGGCACCCATTCCTCCGTCACCCTTCCTGCTATTATAAATAATTACCGGCTGCCCCTGCTGGGGGTAGTGGAAGTGGCGGCCCGACAGGCAGCAGCTGCCACCCGCAATGGAAGAATCGGAGTGGCGGCAACCCAGGCAACAGTGAATAGCCAGGCTTTTACCAGAAGTATCAACAATCTGGAAGAAGAAATTGAAGTCCTGGAGATAGCCTGCCCCCGGCTGGTACCTTTAGTGGAAGCAGGCCAGCTGACAGGAAAAGAATTGGAAAGGGCAATAAAGGAGTATTTCGATCCCCTTTTGGCCTGGCAGGCTGATACAGTTATCCTGGGCTGTACCCACTATCCCTTTGCAGCCCCGGCTATAAAAAGGTACACCGGTGACAGGATGAACCTTATCGACACAGCGGATGCTACTATAAATGAATTAAAAAAGATTCTGGCCGGCCGTGATCTGGTCAACGACAGCGGTCAAACTCCCCGCCGCCGATTTTATGTAAGCGGGGAAGACACTTCTTTTTATAAAGTGGGCAGAATATTGATGGGCGATATCATTGATAAAGTAGAAAAAATAGATATCAGCAAGAAGATGGAGCAATAGATGGAACGGATCGCTTTTACAACTTCAATCCCGGTAGAGATATTACTGGCGGCCCAAAAAATACCGGTGGATCTAAACAATGTTTTCATTACTGATCCCCGGGCGGCTGTAATGGTGGAAAAGGCAGAAGAGGCCGGCTATCCCCGCAATACCTGTGGATGGATCAAAGGCTTATACACAGCAGCACTGGAAAGCCGGCCGGAAGCAGTTATTGCAGTTATGCAGGGGGATTGCAGCAATACCCTGGCATTGATGGAAACTTTGCAGTTAAAAGGTGTGCCGACGATTCCCTTTGCTTTTCCTTTCGAACGTGATGCAGAAATGCTGCAGCTGCAGATTAAAAAATTACAGGATTATTTCGCTGCCGGGGGGGCAGCAATCCATGAGGTTAAAAAACAACTGGATGAAATCCGGAAATTATGCCAGCAAATAGATGAAATGACCTGGAAGGATAATCTCGTCTCCGGGGGAGAAAATCATTATTATCTGGTTTCCTCCAGTGATTTCAACAGTGATCCCCTGCAGTTTAAACAGGACATGGAAAATTTTATTGCCGATGCCGGTCAGCGGGAACCTTTTCGGCAGGAAATACGCCTGGCTTATATCGGAGTGCCGCCCATATTTACTGATTTATATACCATGATCGAATCCATGGGGGCGCGGGTGGTTTTCAATGAAGTACAAAGACAATTTTCCATGCCCTATAAAACGGCAGATATCAACCAGCAATATCTTATGTACACTTATCCCTATGGTGCTTTTGCCCGCCTGCAGGATATTCTGGAACAGATCAGCCTGCGCCGGGTCGATGGGGTAATACATTATACCCAGACATTTTGTTTTCGCCAGATAGAAGATATGATTTTCCGGGAAAAGATCAAGCTGCCTTTTTTAACGCTGGAAGGCGAGGGACCTGGTAAATTGGATGGACGCAGCCGCATGAGACTGGAAGCATTTATCAACATGCTTAAATAAAGGTGAGGTAACAATGATAGGAATAGACCTGGGCTCCCGGCATATAAAGATTGTACAGATGCTGGACGGAAAGATCATAAAAACTGCCATTTACGATACCATAAAATTCTACCGCCGCTGGGGGATGTCCGCTGACCAGAAGCTGCCAATCGATTGGGAGGAACTGGGTTTTGCCGCTGATGGCATTACTGCAACCGGATATGGGAAAATAGCAGTGGACATTGAAGGGGCAGTACATATACCGGAGATCCAGGCCCATGCCGCTGGTGCGGTATTCCAGACGGGACGGCATGATTTTACCCTGCTGGACATCGGCGGTCAGGATACGAAGATCATTATGGTACGAGGAGGCAAAGTAGCTGATTTTTTGACCAATGATCGCTGTGCAGCCAGCTCAGGTCGTTATATGGAAAACATGGCCCATGTACTGGGGATATCCTTGCAGGAACTGAGCAGTCATTATCAGGACCCGGTGAGCCTCAGCTCCACCTGTGCCATTTTTGGTGAGACCGAGATCATCTCTAAAATCGTCGAAGGACATTCAATGAGCCAGCTGGCGGCAGGAGTGAATCATACCCTTTACCGGCGCTTTGCCACCCAGCTGAAACAACTGGGCAGTGACAAACTGCTGGTCAGCGGCGGCGGAGCATTTAATTCGGCCTTGATCAATATCATTGCCGGAGAAACCGGCTATGATACGCAGCGGCTAGAAAATTATCAGTTCAATGGCGCCATAGGCTGCTGTGTTTATGGGGGTTAGAAAATGGAACTTACAACCGTGGGCAGTTGGTCACCATATCCCCGCACCGGGGAAGCCTGTTCCGGCTATATACTGGAGGAAGGGGCCGCCCGAATACTGCTGGATTGCGGGCATGGGGTGTTTTCCCATCTGGGCAGATATATGGACCCTTTACAATTGGACGCAGTTTTCATCAGTCATTTCCACCCGGACCATTGTGCGGATCTGCAGGCCCTGAGGCATTTTATGCGGGGAGCCTTTATAAAAGGTCAGCGAACCCGGCCCTTAAAGGTTTTTCTGCCTGATGATAACCAGGGAGATCTGGCTTACTGGCAGCAGATTAAGGAATTAGATATCATAATCGTCCAGGACAAATGGTCATACCATTTATCAGATATAAAACTATCTTTTCACCTTATGTCCCACAGTATACTAACCTATGGGATCAAAGCTGAAACGGAACAAAGCAGTTTTTTTTATACAGCGGACACCAGTCTGGATGAGAGCCTGGTCGAGGCCTCACAGGGTGTTGACCTGCTGCTGGCGGAAACCACCTTTCGCAGCTTTGAACAGGATCTGGCAGCAGCAACCGGCCATATGACAACAGCTGATGCAGCTTATTGGGCCCAAAAGGCTGACGCGGGGAAACTGCTGGCCGGTCATTTCTGGCCCGGCTTTGACCAGCAGGAACTGCGTGCTGATCTGGCCGCTTTGTATGAGGGGCAGTTTGAAATGGCTGCCGCCGGCCTCAAGCTGCAAATATAAAATATTCTGGAAAAACAATGGTCGTATTGACTGGCAGCGCCATTTGCCGGCTTTTAATAAAATATCAATTCTTATGTATGGAGGTACACTATGAATAGACCAAATAACAGAAACTACGATCAGCTCAGACCGGTTGCCATAATTCCGGGGTATTTAAAACACCCCGATGGTTCAGTATTGATCGAAGCGGGCGATACCAGGGTGTTATGTTCCGCCATGGTGGAAGAAAAAGTCCCCTCCTTTCTTAAAGGGTCTGGAACTGGCTGGGTGACGGCCGAGTATTCTTTACTGCCTTCATCAACGGAAACCCGTACCCAAAGAGAAGCCTCCCGGGGAAGAATCAGCGGGCGCACTTCGGAGATCCAGAGGCTGATCGGCCGCTCATTAAGGGCAGTAGTTGATCTGGAGAAACTGGGGGAAAGGACCATCTGGATCGATTGTGATGTGATCCAGGCTGACGGCGGAACCAGAACAGCTTCGGTGACGGGAGCTTTCGTCGCTTTATATCTGGCCTTGAATAAATTGTACCAACAGGGGGTTTTAGAAAAGATCCCGGTCATCGATTTTGTCGGGGCGATAAGTGTCGGACTGGTAGATGGTTCATTGCTGCTGGATCTGGAATACAGCGAAGATTACCGCGCTGATGTTGACATGAATGTGGTAATGACCGGCAGCGGAAATTTTATCGAAATCCAGGGTACGGCAGAAGGAATTTCTTTTAATAAAAAAGAACTTGATGAAATGTTAAATCTGGCGGGCCGGGGAATTGAAGAATTGATAGCCCTGCAAAAACAAATACTGGGAGTAAAACCAGGTGAATAAAATACTACTGGCAACCCGCAATCAAGGGAAAAAAAGAGAAATGGAGCAGCTCTTACAGGATCTGCCCCTGGAGATCATAACACTGGCTGATATAGAGGACCTGCCGGAAATCATTGAAGACGGCACTACCTTTGCAGAAAACGCCAGTAAAAAAGCGGGGCAGACTGCAGCTGCCAGCGGCTATGTCTGCCTGGCCGATGATTCCGGATTGGTGGTCGATGCTCTGGGTGGCAGACCGGGGATCTATTCGGCTCGCTTTGCCGGGGAAGAGGCTGATGATGGTAAAAATAATGAAAAATTATTGTCCCTGCTGGAAAATGTCGAGGAAGAAAAACGCCAGGCCCGTTTCGTCTGCGCCATTGCTGTCAGTGACCCGCAAGGCATTATCCGGGTAGTGACCGGGGTCTGTGAAGGCATGATCGCTATGGAAGGCAAGGGAACAGGGGGATTCGGCTATGATCCCCTTTTTATTCCGCTGGGCAGCAGCAGGAGTTTTGCCCAGCTGTCACCGGAAGAAAAAAATGCTATCAGTCACCGGGCCCAGGCCTTGAAGAAAGCACGGAAATTATTGGAGGAATTATTCCCATGATTTTTAGGGGGGACTTCTATGCGAATTTTGGCGGCGGGGGATACCCACGGACAGATCAGTCCCCTTATAAATGAAATAAAGCTGCCGGAGTTTGACTATATGTTTTTTACCGGAGATTTTATTGCTGATGCCGGCAGGATAGCCAGAAGAAAAGCCTTAAAATATAAGGGGGTACGTGGTAACTGTGATCCAAAAACCGGTCATGAAGAACAAATTATTGAAATGGATGGTAAAAGGTTTTACCTGATCCATGGGCATCAACTAGCGGTAAAAAAGGATTATGATCTTTTATGGCAGCGGGGCGTTGAATTAAGAGCCGATATGGTCATTTTCGGGCATACTCATAAAGCATACTGCGAAAAAATTGACGGAATATGGCTGCTGAATCCCGGCAGTCCCTCTTATCCCCGTTCCAGTTCTGCAGCTTATGCGGTAATCACCATTAGTGCAGGACGAATACATCCGCAGATTGTAGAATTTTAGAAACTAACCTGTTTATATGGAGGAGGAACGACGAAAGTGAGTTTAAAAAGGACCAAACTCTATGATATGCATGTGGAATATGGCGGCAAAATGGTGGATTTTGGCGGTTGGGAACTCCCCGTGCAATATGCGGGAATAATCAAGGAACACAATATGGTCAGGCAGAAAGCTGGTCTTTTCGATGTTTCCCATATGGGGGAGATAGAAATCAAAGGTGATCAGGCGGAGGATTTTATCCAGTACCTGATGACCAATGATGTTAAAACCATTAAGGATAATCAGGTGCAGTATTCTTTGATGTGTTATCCCCATGGGGGAGTTGTGGATGATTTGGTAATATACCGGTTTTCCCGGGAACATTATCTGCTGGTGGTCAATGCTGCCAATACGGATAAGGATTTTGACTGGATCCAACTAAATTACCAGGAGGGTTTTTCCGGTTTAATCATCGAGAATGTATCTGAGCAATACAGCCAGCTGGCACTGCAGGGGCCGGCAGCGGAGGATATATTACAAAAGATTTGCAGTATTGATTTAAAGGATATAAAATATTTCTGGTTTAATCCCCGGGTAAAACTGGCGGGCATCGATTGCCTGGTCTCCCGCACAGGTTACACAGGGGAAGATGGTTTCGAGGTTTATACCAGTGGGGATGCGTCTGTAATATGGGAGGAAATCTTAAAGGCCGGCGGGGAAGATGTGGCCCCGATTGGCCTGGGGGCCCGTGATACTTTAAGATTTGAGGCCAAACTGCCCCTGTACGGGCAGGAAATCAATGAAGATATCAGCCCCCTGGAAGCCGGTTTGGGCTATTTTGTCAAACTGGATAAAGCAAATTTTATCGGCCGGGAAGCGCTGAAAGCCCAGCAGCAGACTGGTGGCGGCAGGGTTACGGTCCAATTTGAAATGGTGGGCAAAGGGATCCCCCGCTCGCATTATCAGGTAGAAAAAGACGGTGTTAATATTGGCTGGGTAACAACCGGGGCCTTTGCCCCTGCTTTGAACAAAAACCTGGGACTGGCCCTCATTAAATCTGAATTCAATGTAAACGAAGGTGCAATGGATATTATCATCCGGGATAAGAAAATACCCGCCAGGATAAGACCGGGAATATTCTACAAAAGAAGTAAATAAGCAGAAAAAGGAGGAAGAGAAATGAACGCAGCAGCGGAATTATTTTACACCGAAAGTCATGAATGGATCAGGATCGAGGGAGAAAAAGCCTATTGGGGAATCACTGATTATGCTCAGGAACACCTGGGAGATATAGTGTTTGTTGAACTGCCGGAAGCCGATATTGATATTGAGGCTGGTGACCGGCTGGCAGTTATAGAATCGGTCAAAGCGGTTTCAGATGTTTACACGCCATTGAGCGGGACCATTATCCTGGTTAATGAAGATTTGGAAACCTCCCCGGAATTGCTCAACGAAGACCCCTATGAAAACTATATTGCGGTAATAGCATTCAGCGATATTAGCGAAAAAGAAAAATTAATGTCGGTATCACAATATGAAGCCTTCTGCCAGGAAGAAGACAAAAAATAAGGAGGATTCTTTAATGAAATTTACCCCCAATCCTCCGGCGGTGGCAGCAGAAATGCTGGCCAGCATCGGCTTGAATGATCTGGACCAATTGTTTCTGGACATTCATGATGAACTCAAACAAAAAAACACTCCCGAGTTTTTAGGCCGCGGCTTAAGTGAAATGGAAATAAAAAACCATATGCAGCAAATAGCTGCCCGGAATATCAATGTGGATGAGTTTCCATCCTTTCTGGGCGCCGGGGCCTATGATCACTATATCCCGGCAGTACTCGAACAGCTTATGTGGCGCTCGGAGTTTTATACGGCCTATACTCCCTACCAGGCGGAGATAAGTCAGGGTATTCTCCAGGCTATTTTTGAATACCAGACTCTTATATGTAATTTGACTGGCATGGATGTGTCCAATGCCTCCATGTATGACGGCGGCAGTGCACTGGCTGAAGCCTGCAGTCTGGCCTGTCTGCACACCAGAAGACGGCAGGTTTTGCTGCCGGATACCATTCATCCGGAATATATAGAGATATTAAAGACCTATGCTCTTTCAGGAATAATGGAAATAAAGACAGTGCCCGGCAGTGAAGGTGCATATGATCCGGCGGCATTCAAAGCGATGATCAGCAGCGAGACTGCGGCGGTTGTGATCCAGCAGCCCAATTTTTTCGGTAACCTGGAAGAAATCCGGCAGCTGGAGGAAGCCATCCATGATAATAAAGGAGTCCTCATCATGGCCGTTGACCCGATTTCATTGGGGATTTTAAAATCTCCGGGAGAGATGGGGGCCGATATTGTTGTTGGTGAAGGGCAGTCCCTGGGAAGCAGCCTGAGTTTTGGCGGTCCCTATCTGGGTTTTCTGGCTGCCACCAGTAAATTTTTGCGTAAAATACCCGGGCGTATAGTCGGACAAACGGTGGATACCAGAGGAAACCGGGCTTTTGTTTTAACATTGCAAGCCCGGGAGCAGCATATCAGAAGGGAAAAAGCCAGTTCCAACATTTGCTCCAATCAGGCTCTTAATGCCCTGGCAGCAGTTATTTACCTGACAGCGGTTGGTCCCCGGGGGCTCAGGGAGATAGCTCTGCGCTGCCACCAGCTGGCCAGTTTCGCCCAGGCAGAACTGGAACGGCAGGGAGTGAAACTTCTTTATGACCAGCCTTATTTCAAGGAGTTTGCCGTAAAACTGGATGATCCGGCGGGAATGAACCGGCGGCTGCTGGAAAAAGGGATGATTGGCGGGTATGAACTGCCCGGTGCCATGCTGCTGGCTTTTACCGAAAAAAGAAACCAAGCCGAAATAGAACAGCTGGCTGAAATTCTGGGAGGACAAAAAAATGACTGAATTAATTTTTGAAAAAGATGTTGTCGGCGCCAATTCCTTTCAACTCCCGCCTTTTGACGGAGCCGGGGATGACAGCACAGAAAATATACCGGGACATCTTCTGCGGGCCAGCCTGCCAGATATCCCCTCAGTAAGTGAAATCGAACTGATCAGGCATTTCACGGCATTATCCTATCAGGCTTATGGGGTTGACAATGGGTTTTACCCGCTGGGTTCCTGCACCATGAAATATAATCCCAAGATCAATGAATGGGCCGCCCGGCTGCCGGGTCTGACTCAAATTCATCCCTATCAGGACCCGAAAACCGTACAGGGAGCTTTACAGCTGCTTTATGATATGGCTAATATGCTAAGCGAAATCACCGGCATGGATCATTTCACCCTGCAGCCTGCAGCGGGGGCCCATGGCGAAATGACAGGTGTGATGATGATCAAAGCCTATCATAATAAAAGAGGGGATAATAAACGGACCAGAATGATGGTGCCGGATTCCGCCCATGGAACCAACCCGGCTACTGCCAATATGGTGGGTTATGAAGTGATGGAGATCAAATCCAATGACCGGGGCCTGGTGGATCTTAATGATTTAAAAGCTAAAATGTCTGATGAAGTGGCTGGATTGATGCTGACCAATCCCAATACACTGGGATTGTTTGAAGAAGATATCCGGGAAATCGCTGCCATTGTTCATGAAGGCGGAGGTTTGCTATATTATGATGGGGCCAATCTTAATGCCATCATGGGCATCTGCCGTCCGGGTGATATGGGTTTTGATGTGGTCCATCTTAATTTGCACAAAACTTTTTCCGCCCCCCACGGCGGCGGCGGACCGGGCTCAGGACCGGTAGGTGTCAAAGATTTTTTAGCAGAATATTTGCCCCGCCCGGTGATCATCAAGGAAGGTGACCATTATGATTTTGATTATGACCGCCCGGGATCCATCGGCCGGGTAAAGAATTTCTATGGTAATTTTGGAGTCATAGTGAAAGCCTATACTTATATAATGGCACTGGGACATGAAGGAATAAGGGATGCCTGTCAGCAGGCGGTGCTCAATGCCAATTATCTGCGTCATCACCTGCAGGATGATTACCATATTCCCTTTAATCGTTTATGCAAGCATGAGTTTGTTATGAGTGCACGCCAGCAAATGGAAACCAGCCATGTATCTACCCTGGATATTGCCAAGAGACTGATGGATCATGGCTACCACCCCCCCACCGTTTATTTTCCCCTCATCGTTAAAGAAGCGATGATGATCGAACCTGCCGAAACTGAAAGCCGGGAACGATTGGACGGTTTTATCGCGGCCCTGGAACTAATTGCCCGGGAAGCTCAGGAGGATCCCCAAAAACTGAGGGATGCCCCCCATACGACAGTGATCGGACGAGTCGATGAAGTAAAAGCAGCCCGCAGTCCGGTGGTAAAATGGGAGGGATAATAGTGAAAGATCTGGTGGTTATAGGCGGGGGTCCGGGGGGTTATGCAGCAGCTATCCGGGCTTGCCAGCTGGGGATGAAGGTGGCTTTGATCGAAAGGGATGCACTGGGTGGCACCTGTTTGAACCGTGGTTGTATCCCCACTAAAGCCTACCATTATAATGCCCGAATCCTATATGATCTGCACAAAGCTGCGGGTCTGGGCATTGAAGTTGAAAATGCCCGTCTGGATATGCAGCGGACCAAAGACAGAAAGGATAATATCGTCAGGGGCCTGGTGGATTCCATCCAAAAATTGCTGGAACAAAACCAGGCCGAGGTCATAAAGGGGACCGCCAGGATAATTGACCCGCAAATAGTTGAGGTGGAAGAACAAAGGATAAAAACCAGGAACATTTTGATTGCGTCCGGATCAAGACCGGCGGATTTATCCATAGAAGGAGCTGATCTGCCGGGGGTAATGAACAGTGATGAGATTCTGGAACTGACGGCAGTCCCGCCCCGACTGGCTATAATAGGCGGGGGTGTAATCGGCCTGGAATTTGCATCGATATTCAACCAGTTTGGCAGTGCAGTGACAGTCATCGAAAAAGAAGCACGCCTGCTTAATGCAATGGATGAGGAGATCTCCCGGCGGATGCTGGTTTATCTGAAAAAAACCGGTATCAGTATTTTTACCGGGACCCAGGTTCAGCAAATCACGGCAGTTGATGCGGGGCTGAATTTGGTTGTCCGGGGGAAAAAAGAAGCCTCTGTAATCGAGGCCGATGTGGTACTGCTGGCAGCAGGCCGTGAGCCGGTTACCGATAATCTGGGATTAGCAGATATGGGGATTGAATTGGACCCCGGGGGTTTTATAAAAACCGACGGGAATTTTAAGACCAATAGGGCAGGAATTTATGCCATCGGTGATGTGATCGGCAGCATGATGCTGGCCCATGTAGCTTCGGAAGAAGGAATTGCCGCTGTTGAGCATATGGCAGGAAAAGACAGAACCGTTGCCTATGCCAGTGTCCCCCAATGCATATTTACTCTGCCGGAAGCAGCCTCAGTGGGCATGAGTGAGGAAGAAGCCCGGAGGCAGGGACTCGAATATAAAGCGGGAAAATACCTCATGGCTGCCAACAGCAAAGCGATGACCATGGGAGAAACTGATGGAATGGTAAAAATACTTGCCGATCAGGAGGAAAGGATCATTGGTGTTCATATCATTGGGCCCCATGCCAGTGATTTGATCCTGGAAGGGACCATCATGGTAAAAAACCAGATGCAGATAAAAGACCTTCTGGGCACCATCCATCCCCACCCCACTCTGGGGGAAGCGTTGATGGAAGCTCTCCATGACATCAGGGGCGAAGCCATCCATCTGCTGCCTAAAAGGGGAAATAGAATCATTAAATAATGGGGAATGGAATAATGCTGGAAATCATAAATCTTAACACCGACCCCTTTTACAATCTGGCCCTGGAAGAATATTGCCTGGATCATTTCCTCCAGCAGGACATTTTGATACTCTGGCAAAATACACCGGCAGTAATTATTGGCAGAAATCAAAACACCCGGGAGGAAATAAACAGCTCCTATGTAAAAGAAAAAGATATCAAGGTTGCCCGCAGGTTGTCAGGGGGAGGAGCAGTCTATCACGACAGGGGCAATTTGAATTTCACCTTCATCATCAATGAAGGTCCCGGTGCCAAAGGATTTGAGTTCACTCGTTTCACCCGCCCGGTGATCACGGCCCTGGCTCAGCTGGGGGTGCAGGCCGAAGATAATGGCAGGAATGATATCACCATCGCCGGTAAGAAGTTTTCCGGCAATGCCCAGTACCGCAGAAAAAACCGGCTGCTTCACCATGGTACACTTCTTTTTGCTTCGGATCTTAAACAAATGGTTCAGGCCCTGAATGCCCCACCCGAAAAAATACTATCCAAAGGGGTCAAATCGATCCGCAGCCGGGTGACCAATATTGCCGAACACCTCCCAGCACCGATTGATATCATGACTTTTAAGCAGATCCTTACCGCCACAATATTTTCCGGTCGGCAGCAGGAGCAGTATAGTTTAAGCGAGACTGAAGTCCAGGCAGTTAAACAATTGCAGCAGGAAAAGTATGAGACCTGGGAATTTGTTTACGGATCTTCGCCGCCCTTTAATATTGAAAAAAAGGCCCGCTTTGATTGGGGCAGTATAAAAATACAATTAAATATAAAAAACGGCCGGATAAAAACTGCTGCGATATACGGAGATTTCTTTGCCGATCAGGATGTGGAAGAACTAGCCCGAAAAATGGAGGGGCTTAAATATGAGGAAAGCTCGCTTAAAACATTTCTGGACAAGATGGATATTGCTGATTATTTACCCGCTGCGACCAAAGGGGATTTTCTCCGCCTGCTTATCGATTAGACCTGGCCGGGCTCCGGTTTGATTTGTTTCCTGTGATTGACCGGCAATGATTTTTCGGCGGTTCATCCCAGGCAATGGGCGCGAAAACAAAGGCCGGGGCGGGGGGCTTCTTCAGGGTATACTTCCTTGTATCAGCAACTTTTAATGTGGGCAGTTTTTATTATTTCCTACCGGAGTCAGCGGGGCAAAAAACCATAATCCCCAAATTTCTGAAAGGATTTATGATGGGATTATAGACAACATATGAGTTAATATTCTTGATAAAAACCTCAATATGATGTATATTTATCGGGGACTTTCCATATTTGTTCCTAATAATTGAAAAAGGGTGTTGTTAATGGGTAAGTTACCGGATTACATTGGGGTTTCAGCCTTTGGGATAAAAATGGGGGTCATCGTACCCGGCTGTGATGTTGTAAGCATGGTATACGATGCCTTGTATAAATGTAACCAGGATGGCTTGCTTGACAATGGTGACACGGTATGCGTCACGGAATCTATAGTAGCCCGGGCGCAAAACAATTATATTACCGCCCAGGATATATCCAGAGAAGTAACGGAAAAGCTTAAAATAAATCCCCACAGCAGCGTCGGGATTGTTTTCCCCATCCTTAGCCGCAATCGTTTTGCCATGGTTTTAAAAGGCATAGCCGGCAGTGTTCCGGAAGGTAAAATAGTTATCCAATTATCCCACCCGGCCGATGAAGTGGGCAACCAGGTCATGCATTATGATTTTGCGGAATCGATAGGTAAATGTTCCTCAGATGTTATTACACTGGATGACATTGGTCCCGATAGATTCAAGCATCCCATCACCAAGGTGGATTATGTGCAGTTATACAGTGAGATCGTCACCGAACAGGGCAGTGAAGTGGAGATCCTTTTCAGCAATGATCCGACCAAAATAACGGAGTATGATTTAGACGGCATAATCGTGGCTAATATTCATCAGCGGGAAAGGACCTGCCGCAAACTGATGGAAGCGGGACAGAACTGCATTACATTACAGCATATTTGCAATAGTGGTGAGGCCTGGTCGGAATGGGGTGTTCTGGGCAGCAATATGTCCTCGGGGGATAAACTGAAGCTGGCCCCCAGAAATGCCGATCAGGTGGCAGAAGAACTCCAGATTAGAGTTAAAGAGACCCTGGATGTCGACATAGAGGTTATTATTTACGGTGATGGTGCCTATCGGGATCCATCCACCGGCATTTATGAACTGGCGGACCCCCAGCCGGCTCTGGGCATGACCAGGGGATTGGCGGGAAAATACCGGCAGGGATTAAAATATAAATATATGGTTGATGTGATGTATGACAACGGTGTGGAAATAGCTGAAATTGAAAGTTCCATCGAAGCCAAAAAGGATGAGAGTTTCGCCGTTGATTGCCTGGAAACCGAAGGAACCACCCCGCGCAAAGCTGAGGATTTGATGGCCAGTCTGGCTGATCTGGTAAGCGGCTCGGCGGATGCCGGCACACCATTGGTTTTAGTCAAAGGCTTTTTGGCCTAGGTATTTAGCGACACAATAATTAAAAGGGGAGAGCTGACCGCTCTCCTTTATTTTTGGGCATAAAAATAAGGGGTCAATTGACCCCTTATTTTATATCGTTATTATTTCACTCTCTGCCAGATAGCAGCTGCACCATGACCGTGTCCGATACACATGGATTCCATGATGTATTCTACATCGGGATAGGCTTCGAACAACAGGGTGATGTCAGCAGCAATTCTTGCACCGGTACATGCCAGGGGATGGCCGATGGAAATTCCGGAACCCCAGACATTGGATCTGTCAGCAGGCAGGTTTAATTCTCTGCGTACATATACGGATTGGGAAGCGAAAGCTTCGTTGATTTCCCACAGTCCGATTTGATCCTGAGTCATTCCAGCTCTCTTCAGTACTTTAGGAATTGCCAGTGCCGGTCCAATTCCCATGATGTCAGGTTCCAGGCCGATTACAGCCCAGCTGACCAGTTTCATTTTGGGTTTTAAACCAAGAGCTTTGGCACCTTCAGCGGTAGCAACGATGACACCGGCAGCGGCGTCATTGATCTGACTGGAGTTACCGGCAGTTACAGTTGCCAGTTCGTCCTGCATGAAAACAGGAGCCATGGCACCAAGGGTTTCCATGGTGGTTTCACGGCGCAGGCCCTGGTCTACAGCCACAACTACTTCGACCATTTCTTCGCCTTTTTCGGCGGCAGCTTTGGCCAGATGATCGGTTGCAGTGTAAAGTGATGCCATATTATGCGGGTTGGGATTGTTTTTGGCAACGCTCTTGGCCGGAACCTTCACAGTGATGGGGATGATGTTTTTGCCGGCAGCATTGATGTCCTGGGCAGCAGCACATTTCATGTGTGATTCCATGGCAAATTCGTCCTGTTCTTCCCGGGAAATATTAAAGCGGCGTGCTACGATCTCAGCGGTATAGCCCATGTTAATGGCCATCATGTTCATGAAATTGCCCAGATCAGGATGAACATCAGCGCCAGCACCCATGGGGATATGGCTCATGTGCTGCACACCGCCGGCAATCTGAACATCTCCGCCCATGCCAGTCATCATGGTGTTCATGGCAAAAACGATGGAGTTCAAGCCGGAGGCGCAGAAGCGGTCAACGGTACATCCGGGAACATCATAGGAACCATCGGATAAAATCCAGGACAGACGCCCCATATTAAGTCCCTGTTCCATGAAAGCATTGGCAGTTGCTGCCCAGACAACGTCATCAATAATTTCTGCCTGTTTGGCCTTGTCTTCCAGGCCCGCTCTTTTTCTCAGCTCTCTGAAAACAATTGCTGTTAATTCATCAGCACGAACATTGGTAAACCAGGATTGTTTCCCTGCGCGAGCAACAGCTGTCCTCGCGGCTTCTACTACGTATACTTCCTTCATACTATGGATTCCCCCTTAATTTTTTATCGTCCTGCACTGAGGCTTTAAAAAAAGCCTGACCACTCAATGAATCTATTCTATATAATTGGCAATATTCCTCCTTCCATTCATCAAATTTATAAAGATTAATTATTCAATTAAATTAGCCGTGCTATTAGCAGAAATAATAACCGCTCATAACTGCCGGTAAAGAGTATTTAATATTGTAAAAGCAAATATGTTATAATCAATTAAATCAATACTGACCGGGGAGGTTTAACAGTTGGAAGCATTGAAAAAACAGGTGAAAAGTGAAACAATCAGGACCCTGATCTGGATGCTGATCGCTTTTGGTGCAGCCATCGGCGTATACTATTTAGTCTGGTAGGAAAACTATATAAATAAAAATACTATTTGACAAACCTGAAATAGCCATTATAATTTAATTAATAGTACCCAAGGGGGGTATTCGAATGGAGTTCACTCAGACTCAGGATGAATCACGCCAGGCCATATTACGACGCCTGCGAAGGATTGAAGGGCAGGTAAGAGGTTTACAAAGGATGCTGGAAGAGCAAAAGGACTGCCAGGATGTTTTGATCCAGGTAGCGGCAGTGAAGTCTGCTATTGCTCAGGTAGGCTTGCTAGTATTTGAAAACCATGCCCAGCAATGCATTGCCAAAGCAGTCGAGGAAAATTCTGACAATACTATCCATGAAATCGTGGAAATGATGGGGAAATTAATTAAATAACAAGGAGGAGAAATCCATGGCAGTTAAAAATTTGACCGGGGATAATTTTGAACAGGAAGTTATACAGGAAGCATTGCCTGTATTGGTAGATTTTTGGGCCCCCTGGTGTGGTCCCTGTAAAATGGTGGGACCTATTGTGGAGACCCTGGCAGCAGAAAATGAAGGCAAACTGGTCGTAGCCAAAGTAAATGTCGATGAAAATAAGAGCCTGGCTGTCCAATATGGCATCAGGGGTATTCCCACACTGGTTTTTTTCAAGGATGGCGCCGAAGTAAAAAGAGTTGTTGGAGCCCAGAACAAGAGTCAGCTGCAAACCGCTATCAACCAGATTTTATAAAGTTTAAAAAAATTATCGGACCATCTTCGTTTAACGGGGATGGTTTTTTCTTTGCATCATCGGGGGTTCAGATTTTGTAAAAAGGCCTGAATGATTTTCTCGTAGCCTTCATCCCCCGCAGTATAGAATTCTGCATCGACCAAATGGTCAGGCAGATACTGCTGGGGAACATATCCGCCAAAAGCAGGGGGGTATTTATAACCGCTGCCCTTGCCCAGCCTTTTTACTCCGGAGTGGGAACTGTCAGCCAGATGGGGGGGCACAGTCAAATCACTGCTATTTCTAACAGCAGCGACAGCCCGGTCGATGGCGGTTTTACTGCTGTTGCTTTTAGGGGCCGTGGCCAGATAAATGGTGGCTTCGGCCAGGGGGATACGGCCTTCAGGCAAACCAACGAATTGCAGGGAAGAAGCGGCGGCATTGGCTACCAACAGGGCATGGGGATCAGCCAGTCCAATGTCTTCAGCGGCATGGATGATGAGACGGCGGGCGATAAACTTGGGATCTTCGCCCCCCTCCAGCATCACAGCCAACCAGAATAAAGACGCCTGGGGGTCTGAGCCCCGGATACTTTTGATAAAAGCTGAAATCGTATCATAGTGGTAATCACCGCTGCGGTCATATTTGACCAGGGGGCGGCCCAGGACTTTTTCTAACAGATCAGCTGACAGCAGCAAAGGCTCTTCATCCACCTGGAATGAATTCACCGCCGTGTCGATAATATTTAAAGCCATGCGGGCATCGCCTTTTACGGCGCTGATGATCATCTTCATCCCCTCAGCAGTGATGTCTACATCCAGCAGGCCCAAACCCTTTTTCTCATCCTTAAGGGCCCGCTTTACCACTTCCGTAATATTTTCATCACTGAGGCTTTTTAAAATATAAATCTTGATGCGGGACAAAAGGGCATTATTTAATTCGTACAAAGGGTTTTCCGTGGTAGCGCCGGCAAGAATAAGGGTACCCTCTTCCACAAAAGGCAGCAGGACATCTTGCTGGGATTTGTTGAAACGATGGATCTCATCAACGAAAAGGATGGTTTTTTGCCGGTAGAACTTGAGGCGCTGGGCCGCATCCTGGGCAATTTTTCGTATGTCGCCGACCCCGGCGGTGACTGCTGCCAGGGGTTCGAAATGGGATTTGGTCATAACAGCAATGATGCGGGCAATAGTGGTTTTACCCGTCCCGGGAGGACCATAAAGAACAAAGGAATGCAGATTGTCCAATTCCAGAGCTTTTCCCAGTGCAGTGTCAGGCCCGATGATATGTTCCTGACCAATAATATCTTCCAATTTGGCCGGGCGCATGCGATAAGCCAGGGGGGCATAAAAATCTTCAGCCTCGGGGCTGATGTCAAACAGATCCAAAACACAAACCTCCTTGCAGACAGGATTATATCCGGCCATAATTTGTCCTCACTTGCACTTGCCGGGTATAGGTGCTATATATATAAAATCAGATTTAAGGAGATGTGGCAATGAAAGTTGCTGTTTTATTAAGCGGCGGAGTTGATAGTACAGTTGCTGCCCTGCTTCTTAAGGAGCAAGGTCATGAAGTGTCTGGTCTTACCATGATCAACTGCGATGAAACGGTAGCTTCCAGGGCCCGGGAGGCCGCAGAAAGTATCGGCATCGAACATCATGTGATAGATCTGCGCCGCCAGTTCGAAGATAGAATCATAAAGTATTTTTGCCAGGCCTACGAAAAAGGGGAAACTCCTAATCCCTGTGTTGAGTGTAATCGCAGTATAAAATTTGGGACATTGCTAGCCGCCGCCCGGGATCTGGGGGCAGAGAAAATAGCCACCGGTCATTATGCCCGGGTGGAATACGACAGCAGGCGCCACCGATATTTGCTGCGCCAGGGGGCGGACCGGCAAAAAGATCAAAGTTATTTTTTATATATATTAAAACAGGACCAATTAGCCCGCACCATTTTCCCCCTGGGTGATTGGACCAAAAGCAGGGTGAGGAAAAAGGCTGAAGAATTCGGTTTAAAAGTTGCCGGAGAACGGGAGAGCCAGGAAATATGCTTCACCACAGACCATTTGCAGCTGCTGGCTCAGCGGGTTAACTTTATCCCGGGCCAGGTAGTTGACCAGCAGGGGAATATTATCGGAGCCCATAAAGGCCTGCCCTTTTATACAATTGGACAAAGGAAAGGTCTGGGAATAAGCGGGGGGCGGCCGATTTATGTAATAGGAATGGACGAAGCCCGTAATCAATTGATTGTTGATGAAGAAAGACATTTATTCAAACAGGGTCTCTGGGCCGGACAAAATAATTTTATAATGGAGGATGACTGGCCGGAGCAGATGCGGGTTGAAGCCAGGATACGCTATCGGGCCAGACCGTCCCCGGCGATGATTTACCGACAGGGAGAAATGATCCGGGTGGAGTTTGATCAGCCGCAGCGGGCTATCACAGCCGGCCAGTCGGTGGTGTATTATCAGGATGATTATGTAGTAGGCGGGGGTATTATTATCAGGGCCATATGATCATTATTACCCTTTGACAGCAATAAATAATATTAAAAATGGGAATACAAAAGTGACGGGTTTAGTTTATCCCTCGGCTTTTGTATTTTTTTATGCCGGTTCAGGAAAAATAATTAATAAGGGAGGTAAATAAAATTGAAGCTGCGGAACATGAAAAACCTTCCTGTTTTCAGCCCGGGTCAGGCTGAAGTGGTGGGACAGGTCGAAAAAGCTGTTATCGGCGATGATTTTACCCTGGCCTACCTGGTGATCACTACGGAAAAAGGCGCTGCCCTCATCACCGCTGATGATGTGACAATCGGACAGGAAGCTGTTATCATCAGCAGCCCGGATAAGATTAAATCTTATCTTTATGGGGAAGAATTATCTGTATACGAAAAGAAACTGACGGATATCATTTTTGATGACCAGGGCCGGGAATTGGGTTATGTAAGTGATTTTATCCTGTGTCGGGAAAACAAGAAAGTTTGGGGCATAGAACTTTGCTCAGGGACCATCACGGACCTTCTGGAGGGCAGACAGGAAATACCCCTGGAACAGGTGCATTTTAAAAGCGATTTGACCGGCATGGCCGGGCAGGAAGGGAGCGAAATCCATGACCATTAAATGTCCGGTCTGCAAAGGATTGCAAATCGGCAGAGTCGGCACTGACCAGTATTATTGCTGGAACTGTTTTTTAGAGTTTAATTTTAACCGGGGAAATACCAATATTTTTTCTGTTGCGGAAGATGGGACACTGGTTTCTGTGGAAGATGCTTCGGCGGGACAAATTTTATAAAGACAGGGGGTGTAGCTAATGAACAACTACTGGGGTGCTATGCTGACCGGCGCCTTGATCGGGGCTGGTTTAACATACTATTTTATAAATAATGAGGAGAAGATAAGCTGTGCTGTCAGCCGGATCAAGGCCACCCATCAGGCGGCCAGGGATTGCTTTGGGGATATAGAAGAAGAACTGGAAGAACTGGACGATCTGGAAGATCTGGTTTAAGGCAGGAGGACCGGGTGAAAAGGATGGGGCCGAGAATAAGCAGATATATTTTGTTTTTGGTGGTCTTAACAGCCACCATTTATTTTTTATACCTGGTCCGGGAAGTTTTATTCAGTTTTGCTGCTGCCGCCCTCCTGGCTTTTTTATTGTTCCGGCCCATGGTATATATCGAAACAAAGGGCGTGAAAAGAACTATTGCCATAATCATGCTTTATTTTTTGCTGCTGGGGGCGGCGGCCGCATTTTTAGCCTTTGCAATTCCCGGGATGGTGGCTGAATTGGGCCAGGTGACCAGCCTTATCCCTGAATTTGCCGAAGATGCCAGAGAAATAACCGCTCAAGTCGATGAACTTGATGTGCCCGGGGAAATTAAAAGAATCTTTGACGAAAATGTAAAAAAGCTTAATAACTATGTCTATGAAAGTATGAGGAATTTCGTCGCCAGTCTGTACTCACTGCTGGGTAAGGCACTGGCGATAATATTTTCACCTATTCTGGCATTTTATATTTTAAATGACTGGGAAAAAATCAGGGAGGGTTTTCTGGCGCTTTTGTCCCCCCGGGCCCGGCGGGAAGCAACAGTTGTTTTCGGCCAAATAGACAATGTATTGACAGAATTCATCAAAGGGCATTTGCTGGTGGCATTGGTGGTGGGGACAGGGGTGGGGGTCGCAGCCTGGGTCATAGGTGTCGAGCTGCCGCTGCTGCTGGGGGTCATTGCCGCAGTGACCAATCTCATTCCCTATTTCGGGGCTTTTTTAAGCGGGATACCGGCAGTTGCCCTGGCTTTATCACAGTCAACGGCTGCTGCGGTCTACATGTTGATTGCTATTATAGTTATTCAGCAGATAGAAGGAAACCTCATCACCCCCAAAATCATGGGCGATAAACTGGGCCTGCATCCTTTGCTGATCGTTTTCAGCATTTTAGCCGGCGGCCAGCTGCTGGGATTCTGGGGGCTGTTGCTGGCCGTGCCGGCAGCGGCAGTTTTAAAGGTGATCACCGGCTGGTTTTATCAAAAGATAGTGGAATAAAACCTGACCGGATGCCGGGGGTAAAAAAAGGGTATTGTTGACATATGGGCGTTTATCAATGAAAATGAATAAATAAATCTATGCAAGGAAAGAGGAAATCGTCTATGTGGACCAGCAACAGGATCAGAAGGACTTTTATTGATTATTTTCGTGAGCGAGGGCATACTGAAGTACCCAGTTCTTCACTGGTACCTATAAATGACCCCACCTTACTTTTTACCAATGCCGGGATGAATCAGTTCAAAGATGTATTTTTGGGTCTGGATACCCGCAGTTATAATCGGGCGGTAACTGCTCAGAAATGTGTCCGGGCAGGGGGAAAACACAATGATCTGGATACTGTCGGCAGGACCCCCCGCCATCATACTTTTTTTGAGATGCTGGGCAATTTCTCCCTGAGGGATTATTTTAAAGAACAGGCCATAATATATGCCTGGGAACTGTTGACCCAGGTCATCGGTCTGTCCCGGGAAAATTTGTGGATAACGATTTACCAGGATGATGATGAAGCTTTTGGATTGTGGCAGCAGGTTACCGGTCTTACTCCGGAGCGGATCATCCGTCTGGGCGAGGAGGATAATTTCTGGAGCATGGGTGATACCGGGCCCTGCGGCCCTTGCAGTGAGATCATGTACGACCGGGGCAGTGAATATTCCTGCGGGGAAGAATGCGGGATAGGTGTTTGTGACTGTGACCGCTGGCTGGAGATCTGGAACCTGGTTTTCATGCAGTATAACCGCGACGAAAATGGAGTGATGACACCATTGCCCCGGCCCAGCATCGATACGGGGATGGGCCTGGAGAGGCTGGCCTCCATTCTGCAGAATAAAAACAGTAATTATGATACCGATTTATTTGTGCCCATCATCGCCCAGATCGAAAAGCTTACCGGCAAAGAGTATGATCCTGCTGAAGCGGGTTTCCCTTTTCGGGTCATTGCCGACCATAGCCGCTCCTGCTTATTTTTGATTGCTGATGGGGTTCTGCCCAGCAATGATGGACGGGGTTATGTGCTGCGCCGCATTCTGCGCCGGGCCGTCCGCTTTGGCAAAATGCTGGGGATCGAAGAACCTTTTCTGTATAAAAATGTGGATGTTATCGTCGAAACAATGAAGGATGCCTATCCGGAAATCGAAGAGAAACAAGAATTTATTAAAAAAGTTATCCGTCTGGAAGAAGAAAGATTCTTCGTTACTTTGAGTGAAGGAATAAAGAAACTGGAAGAAATAATCGGCGTAAATCGCGGCCAGGGTTTAAGTCAGATCAAGGGTGAAGATGCTTTTATGCTGTATGATACTTATGGCTTCCCCCTGGATCTGACGGAAGACATGGCGGAAGAAAACGGTTTAGAGGTGGATACAGCGGGATTTGACCTGATGATGGCGGAACAGCGCCAGCGGGCCCGCCAGGCTAATAAAACCAGCAATGCTTTTGCCAGCGAACGGATTATCCACGATATTCTGGCCTTGATTCCCGCCAGTGATTTTGTCGGTTATGAAAACTATGCCGCTGAAGGCCGGATCCTGGCTATGATCAAGGAGAGTGATCTGGTTAAAAATGCCGCCGATGAGGAGATTATGATCATCACCGACCGTACTCCTTTTTATGCCGAGTCCGGTGGTCAGACAGCCGATTCAGGGACCATAAAAGGACAAAAAGGACAGCTGATGGTGCAGGATGTGCAAAAAATCGGCACCTGGATAATCCATTACGGATATTTAAATGGCAGCATGGAGGCAGGGGAAGAGGTTCATCTGGAAAATGACCGGCAAAAAAGGCTGGATACGGCCAGAAATCATACGGCAACTCATTTGCTGCACAAAGCCCTCCGGGAAGTTTTAGGTGAACATGCCCAGCAAAAGGGTTCACTGGTGGAGGCTAACCGGCTGCGTTTTGATTTTACCCAGCTCACTCCCCTTACTGAACAGGAAGTGCTGGAAATTGAAAATCGGGTTAACCGCTCGATCTGGAATCTGTATGATTTAACCACTACTTTAACTGATGTTAAGCAGGCCCGGGAAATGGGAGCCGTGGCCTTATTCGGGGAAAAATACGGGGAAGAAGTGCGGGTGGTTTCCATCGGTGATTACAGTATGGAATTATGCGGGGGGACCCATGTTGATAACACCGGACAAATAGGTTTATTTAAAATCCTTAGTGAAGCAAGTATCGGCTCGGGTTTAAGAAGGATCGAAGCAGTGACGGGATCATATGCTTTTGAGCATTTGCGGCAGGCCGAAAACGATTTGAAGAGAGCCGCTTTACAGCTTAAGACTACCCCGGCGGAAGTCAATGAAAAAATTGAAGCCGTCACAAAAACCATCAAAGAAAAAGAAAAAGAAATTGAACAGCTGCGGGGAAAAATGGCCCAGGCAGGCAATGAGGACATTATCAGTCAGGCAGTTGATGTTCAGGGCGTCCGGCTTCTATTTACCCGGGTGGATCAGGAAGATGCCAATCTGCTGCGGCAGAACGCCGAAATGTTAAAGGATAAACTGGGCAGTGCAGTGGTTATGCTGGGGGCAGTGATAGATAACAAGGCCGTTATGGTATGCTTTGTCAGCAAGGATCTGCTGGATAAAGGCTTACACGCCGGAAAATTGGTCAGCCTGGCAGCTAAAATAGCTGGCGGCGGCGGCGGCGGGCGACCTGACATGGCACAGGCCGGGGGCAGGGATGCCTCCAAACTGGCGGAAGCACTGGAAGCCGCGCGGCAATTGGCAGAAAAAACCCTGGGTTAAATAAAGGATTTGCCGGTCAATATGTAGAAATAGTCATGTCTAAGGAGGTGTCGGCATGCCTCAAAGAAAATCTGGCGAGACAGTCAATTTTGAATTGGAACGGGAAGGCGACCATAAAGTAAGGGTTATTTTACAGACGGTATGTGAAGCATTGGAGGACAAAGGTTATAATCCCATCAATCAGCTGGTTGGTTATATGATATCGGGTGAACCGGCATATATCACCAGTCATAATGATGCGCGCAAACTGATCACCAAGGTGGAAAGAGACGAAATCATGGAAGTACTTCTAAAAAATTATCTGAAATTATAGTTGTGACCTTTCGGCCCTGTGCCAGCTGCACAGGGCTTTCTATATTTACCTAAGAGCGGGAGCATATTACATGAGGATCATGGGACTGGATGTGGGAACTAAAAGAATAGGCATTGCATTAAGTGATCCCCTGGGCTGGACAGCTCAGGGGCATTCTGTTCTGCAGCGCAAAAATGATAAGGCGGATTTCGACGAGCTGCTGGAAATCTGCCGTCTTTATGAGGTGGAGAAAATAGTCATTGGTTATCCCCTCAACATGAACGGCACCATCGGCCCCAAAGCCCTGGAAATCAAACAATTTGCCGAAACGATGGGGGAAAAAAGTCAACTGCCGGTGCAATTATGGGATGAAAGACTGACGACCCGCAGTGCAGAAAGGACCTTATTGGAAGCGGATGTTTCCAGAAAGAAAAGAAAAAAGGTCATTGATAAAGTGGCGGCAGTAAATATTTTACAGGCTTATCTGAATGCTGCCAATTAGTATTTTTTCTTCAGGTTTGACAAAGTATAGTAAGGAATATTAGAATAGCCTTAGTTTTTAGAAAGAGGTGACCTTTATGAGCGAAGAAGAATTATTCGATGAAGAATTTCCCATACTTATACTTATTGATGAAGAAGGGGAAGAACACGAGTTTGAACTGCTGGCTGAACTGGAAATTGAAGATGAAAAATATCGGGTATTAGTACCTTTTGATGATGAAGAAGCTGATGAAGATGAAGAAGAATTCGAAGTAGTTATCCTGAAGGTGGTCCTTGATGAGGAGGGCAACGAATTTCTCAGCGATATAGAAGATGATGAGGAATGGGAAAGGGTTGCCGATGCCTGGCAGGAACTGGCTGAAGGCGAAGATTTATAAAACAGCATTCCAGTAAATTTGACAGCTTGCACAAGCTGTTTTTTTTTGTTAATGGCAGGTATATTCTTTAATGTATTAGTAATTGAAAATTTATTATATAATAGACCAAGGCAAAAGGATGGAATTTGGGGGCTGAAATATTGGAAATCAAGAAGCATTTTATCGTTTCTGGGATGATTTTAGTCATGATTATAGCTTTAATCGGCTGGGGCTACAAAGTATTCTTTGCTTTTGACAGTTTTCTGCCCGGTGTAAGGATTGCTTCAGTAGCTGTGAAGGGACTGGATGCCCGGGAGGCAACGGCCAAAACCGAAGAATGGTTTGCCGCTGCTGGAAATGTCCCCGTTACTTTTACAAGTGAGGATTATTCCTATGAGATTGGGCTTAAGGAGCTATGTGTAAAACCTGATATTGCTCAACTGGTTGGGGAGGTTTGGGAACAGGAAAGGCAGCGGGGCCTTAAAAGCAAGGTTTTGTCGGTAAGTGGCGGTCAGATCATCGATTATCCGATAAAATTATCTTATGAACCCGAGATCACTCAGAACATTGTAGAGGAAATGGGCGAGGCTCTTAATCGGGATTTTGTGAATGCCAGCCTGGAAGTCGACAGTAAGGATGGTTTGAAAATACTGCCCGGTGTCCCGGGGCAAAAGGTCGATGTTGATGCAACTTTTGCCGGGATGCCTTCCCAATGGGAGGATTTCAACGCTTTAACCGTCCCCATCGTGTTGAAAAAAACAGAACCGGTGGTTGACGAAGAACAGCTGAAAGTAATGGGGGAACTGGGTGCCTTTACCACCTGGTATAATACGGGCGAGGTGGACCGTTCCCATAATCTGACCCTGGCGGCCCGGGCGATTAATTCCACCGCCATCCCTCCCGGTGAGGAATTCTCTTTTAACCGCACAGTTGGTGAAAGAAGTTATGCCAGGGGTTATCGGGATGCCTTGATCATCAATAATGGCTTATTTGAACCGGGATTGGGCGGGGGGATCTGTCAGGTTTCATCGACGATTTATAATGCAGCTTTACTGGCGGGGATGGAAATAACCGAGCGGCATAACCATGCACTGGCAGTTGCTTATGTCCCCTTGAGCCGGGATGCTACAGTTACCTATGGGATCCAGGATTTCAAATTTAAGAATAATACCAGATACCCGATCTATATCAGATCAGCTGCCGGAAGCGGGGGTCTGACGGTTAATATCTATGGGCACCTGGACTTCAAACAGAATATCAGTATTAACCATGTAGTTGACCAGGTCATAGGCTTTGAGGAATTTACCCAAATGAAAAATGATCTGGACCCGGGCACGGTAATAATTGAACAAAAAGGGCAAACCGGCTATCGATCAAGGGCCTTTAGAAATTTTTCTGATAAAAAGGGGCAAATTATCAAGACGGAACAATTATCCACAGACTATTATAAGCCAGTCAATAAAATTATATTTGCCGGCCCGGCGTTGCCCGGAACTGAAGAAGATTTCCCCGCAGGAGAAAGGCCGATAGATGTAGAAAGACCGATTGATGTAGAAATGCCTGATGCTGGTCCGGAAGGATATACAACGGATGAGAATATTGCCGATGGTGAAGAAGCCGCAATCTTTATTGATTAATCTGGAGGGGACCGGTACAAAAGGCCAAAGGTGAGAATATGCTGCAGACAAAATTGATACATAAAAAAGTACGCTTCCCCTGGCTGGTGGTGTTCCTGGTTTTGGCTTTACTGCTGTTTAGCGGCTGGCGATATATGATATCCCAGTATCAGCCCGTTGATAAAATGGATAAGACCTATCAGGCGGTTACTATTCCATCCCAAGCCGGCGCCCGGCAAATTGCCGGGATATTGCGGGATCATGACCTGATTCGCAATGAAAGGCTGTTTTTAAATTATTTAAGCAGCAATAAGCTGGATAATCAATTGAAGGCCGGGAATTATAAATTCAGCCGCAGCCAGACAATGGAAGAGATTGCAGATGCCATTGTCAGCGGACGGGTAGATTATCTTACGGTGACCATTCCCGAAGGATATACTGTAAAGGAAATAGGTTTACTGCTGCAAAGGCAGGGGATGCTTACAGAAGAGCAATGGCAAGAGGCCATTGGTCAGCCTTATCCATATGATTTTTTAAAAGGCATCCCGGCTGGAGAAGCCAATTGGCTGGAAGGCTTTTTGTTTCCCGATACCTATAATATAAGTGAAGGGGCCAGCGGCCAGCAGATCGTGGATATGATGCTCCAGCGTTTTGACCGGGCCTGGGGGGAAGAATTTTCTTCTCTGGCGGAAGAAAGAAATCTGAGTGTTCTAGAGATAGTTACCATTGCATCACTGATCGAAAGGGAAGCGGCCCGGCCTCAGGAAAGGGAAACCATATCCGGCGTAATAGCCAATCGTATGAAAATTGGTATGCCCCTGCAGATCGATGCCACTATACTGTATGCCCTGGATGAACATAGAGAATTAATATATAATGCCGATTTGAAAATCGACTCACCATATAATACTTATACACATACCGGCTTGCCCCCCGGACCCATTGCTTCCCCGGGGGAGGAATCATTATATGCCGCCTTGCATCCCGAGGAGCACCCCTATTTTTATTATGTTTCCCGCGGGGATGGCAGCCACGAGTTCAACAGAACCTTTGCCGAGCACCTGCAAGCCATCAGCAAATATAATAACCAGGAGAAATAAGATGTCAGGACCTGATCTGCTGCTGCCGGCGGGCAACAGTGAAAAACTAAAGACGGCCTTTTTGTTTGGTGCAGATTCCGTATATATTGGCGGGAAGGATTTCAGCCTGCGGGCCTACGCGGGAAATTTCACCCGGGAGGAAATAGAGGAAGGTCTTAAATTGGCCCGGGCTTTAAACAAAAAAGTGATAATAGCTGTTAATGTCATCGCCCATAATGAGGATTTGGCGAGAATGCCGGCTTATTTGGAGGAGCTGGCCGCCCTGGATGTGGATGGCATCATCGTATCAGACCTGGGTGTTTTGCGTCTGGTTAAAAGACATGCTGCCCGGATCCCGGTGATAATCAGCACCCAGGCCAATGTCACCAATTACGAAACAGCAGCTTTTTATCAGGAACTGGGGGCCAAAAGGATCGTATTGGCCCGGGAAATGGATCTGGATGAAATCGCTGCCATCAAAGAGAAGACCGGCATAGAAATAGAAGTATTCGTACATGGTGCCATGTGTGTCAGTTATTCGGGAAGATGCCTTCTTTCCCATTATATGACCGGCAGAAATGCCAACCAGGGTGCTTGCGCCCATCCCTGTCGTTATAGTTATGCCCTGGTGGAGGAAAAAAGACCCGGCGAATACTATCCCCTCCAGGAGGACTCCCAGGGCAGTTATATTTTAAACTCCCGGGATTTATGCCTGCTTCCATATATACCGCAATTGATAGATGCAGGTGTTGATGCGTTCAAAATCGAAGGCCGGATGAAAAGTCCCTTATATATTGCCACGGCGGCCAGTGTATATCGCGCCGCCATCGATTATTATCTTGCTGCCCGCCGGGAATATGATCCCGAGCAGCTGCAAACCTGGATGGAAGAATTACAGGGCAGTGCTACCCGACCCTTTACCGATGGTTTTATCACCGGGCAGAGTGGGGTCCTGCAGGATGTCAACAATGAAAAAATGCCGGGACGCCATGTATTTTGCGGGATTGTGAAAGATTACCGACCGGATATCAAGATGGCAATTGTGGAACAAAGGGGCAATTTTGGTCCCGGTGATTCCCTGGAGTTTTTGCTGCCGGAGGGCCAAAGAATCGCGGCAGATATAAAGCACATCTACGATGAGGAACTGAGTGAAATCGACCGGGCCCGCCATCCCCAGCAAGAGGTATTTATTCCTTTTCAGCAAGAGATCCCCGCCGGCAGCATTTTAAGAAAGAAGGCCAGGATCAATGCATCATGATATCATGGGGCAGACAGCCCCGGAAGACATTGATATGCTGACCAAGATCATAGAGGCTTATGAGCATCTGGGCATCGTCTCCACCCTGGACAGACACCGGGGGATTGTTATAATCCGCGGGACTGAAGATACCGCCGCGGAACTGGAAATCATACTGGCCAACCTTCCCTTCCCCTTCACCATGATAACCGGATAGAATATAAAACCCCTGATTGACAAAGGCTAAATAAAAAATTAAAGGGGTTTTTTTACTGATAAAAACAAGAATAACACAGGTGATGTTCAGTTTTTTGGTTATGTTTGCCTTACTGGCTGCTGCCCTGGGTTATAATCAGCTCATCCGCGGACCGGAATTGTCCAGACAAGCCGTGGCTATGCGTTCTAAAAAAATTGCGCTTAAAGAGTATCCCCGCGGGGAGATTTTAGATCGCAATTTGATCCCCATTACCAGTTCCCGGTTATCCCAGGCGGTTTATTTTTTGTTCACCCGGGAGACCATGCAGCCGCAAAATATGCAAAAGGCCGCTGCCGAGCTTTCTAATGCCCTGGGAGATTTAAGCCGCCAGCAAATACTGGCTAAACTCCAGGAAGGACAAAAAAACGCCAGTCCTTTTGTTAGAGTAGCCATGGATTTGACTTTTGGGCAAGCCGCCCGTATAAATCTTTGCACAGCCAGGGGACTGGTGATGGCTCCTATCAGTAAACGCTACGGCAATGACGGGTTTTGTGCCCATCTGATCGGCTATATTAGTGACCAGGACAGCTTCCGAGGTCATGCCGGACTGGAAAAGATATATAATGATATATTGCAAAAGCCCGGTCCGGAAAAGGAATTGGTTACGGTACTGGATGCCAGAGGTACAGCCATCCACGGACTGATGTTTAAAATCAGACAGGAGCAAACCAGGGACCAGGGGCAGCTGATTTTGACCATTGATCGGCGCATACAGCAAATTGTAGAAAATGCAGTCAATGACAGTATGGCCCAAGGTGCAGTTATAGTCATGGACATTAAAACCCGCGAAATACTGGCTATGGCAAGCCGCCCGACTTTCAATCAGAATGACATTGCACCAGCCCTGCGGGATGAGGAAAACAGTCCCCTGATCAATCGCGCGCTAAATGCCTGCCACCCTGGTTCCCTTTTTAAGATCCTGCTGGCCGCTGCTGCCCTGGCAGAAAACAAAGTTACTCCGGAAGAGCAGTTTCTTTGTCAGGGCCATATTGAAATCAACCCGCAGGTCACCATCAATTGCTGGAAAGAAGAAGGGCATGGCCAGATTTCTTTTACCGGGGCTCTGGCCAATTCATGCAATCCCGCCTTTATTGCCGCCGGTTTAAAACTGGGCAGGAGTGATCTGCTAAAATATGCCCGGGAGTTGGAGATAACTGATACAACAATAATCGGTTATCCGGATAATCAGTTAAATAGTTTTATAAAAATCGATTCCGGTCAGGCAGCATTAGCCAATGCCAGTATCGGCCAGCAGGGAGTTATGCTAACCCCGCTGCAGCTAACTTCTTTGCTAGCCACAATAGCAGATGATGGCTGGTATAAAAGCCCGGTCCTGGTTAAATATACGGTGGATAGCCGGGGGTCAAGGAAGGATTTGCCTCAGGATGAAAGGCGCCGGGTTTTAAAAACTGCGGCAGCCAGGGAAGTACAAACAATGATGGTGGAATGTGTGAGTCAAGGCACGGGCAAAAGTGCAGCATTGAGCGAAATAATGGTGGCGGGGAAAACCGCCACCAGTCAAACCGGCATGATAAAAGGGGGGCAGGAAATCTTGAATACCTGGTTTGGCGGCTATCTGCCGATTGATAGACCCCGCTGGGCAATAGTTGTTCTGGTTGAAGACGGCCGTTCCGGTGCTGCAGAGGCAGCCCCCATATTTAAAACCATTGCCCGAAATCTCCTGCCGCTTTATTCTTTAGCGGAATAAAAGTTAAGGGGACGGTCTGACAGGACATGCAAAACCATTAAATCTTATTTAAATCATCGATGGTCTGGGCGACTATTTTTAAACCTTCCAGCAGGCCCGGCTGTAAATCACCTAAATTATTGCAAAACTGCTGATTCAATGCCGTGCCCGCAGCCAAGACCTCCAGAGCTCTTGCCCGGCCGGCATCAGTCAGAAACAAACGAATCACCCTGCGGTCCTGGGGGAAAAGACTTCTTTCCACCAGACCCTCTTTTTCCAGCTTATCCACCATGGTGGTCAGGGAAGAATTTTCGATATGTGCCAGTGCCCCTATTTCAGAGAGAGTTGCTCCATCGTTTTCCAGCAGGGAAAAAAGCACAAAGGACTGGGCCATGCTTACACCATATTTATCCATTTCCTGGCCAATGTGTTTTTCGACCTTTTTCATAGTCGCCTTTAATGAGTAACAAACAAATGTAGTGAAATCTTGCATTGATAAAACCTCTTTAAAAAAATAATAACTCTATTTATCTTCTATGAGAATAAAATCAATGTCAATAGCGTAATTTCTTAAACCGGGGCTGGCTGACTAAATATCTATGGGTTGATTAGCAATAAATTTATTATAAAAACAAGTTATTGTGAAAAAAATAGCATGTGATATTATAATAAATAGAGCCGGAGATAACCAAAGTAAATCAAATAGGGAGTGAAAAAATATGACCGATATAATTAAACTGCAATATGACCAGAAATTAATTACTGCTGACGAGGCGGCCGCCATGGTTAAATCAGGCGACAAAATATTTTACGGGGAATTTACCATGTTTCCCCAGGCATTGGATGAGGCCCTGAGCAAGAGAGTGAAAGAACTCCAGGATCTGCAAGTCGGTGCAGTCTGCTTTACTTCTCCGCCGCAGGTGGTTCTGCAGGATATGGAACGGGAGCATCTTGATATGGTGGACATGCATTTTGGCCTGGTTTCCCGTAAATTACATGATCTTAATCTGTGCAGCTATATTCCCAACACCTATCACCAGGGACCACGGATCGTAAGAAAATACTATGATATTGAGATGGGCTTTTTCTGCGCTGGGCCAGTGGATGCCCGGGGCTATTTCAATCTGGGCCCCTCCAACTCTATTACTCCGGCATTGATGGAAAAAACCAAAATAAAAATCGTTGAAGTCAATAATACTGTCCCCACCTGCCTGGGCGGCAATCAGGAATCGATACATATTTCCCAGATCGATTATATTGTCGAAGGACCCAATACCCCCCTCAGACAGCTGCCGGCCATCGTACCAACGGAAACTGATGAAGCTATCGCCAGGATCCTCATAGATGAAATTGAGGATGGGGCCTGTCTGCAGCTGGGCATAGGAGGACTACCCAATGCGGTGGGGAATTTGATTGCTGCCAGCGATTTAAAGGATCTGGGTTTTCATAGTGAGATGATGATGGATTCCTGTATAGAACTATATGAAAAGGGACTGATCACCGGAGCCAGAAAGACCATAGACAAAAACAAAATGGTCTACACCTTTGCCCTGGGCAGTCAGGAACTCTATGATTTTCTGGACAACAATCCGGTCTGTGCTATTTACCCGGTTAATTACACCAATGATCCAAGAATCATTGCTTTAAATGATAAAGTTATAGCCATAAATAATGCCCTGGAAATAGATTTGTTTACCCAGGTAGCTTCAGAAAGCATAGGGCCAAGACATGTTTCTGGTACCGGAGGACAGCTGGATTTTATCATGGGCGCTTTTAACTCCCACGGCGGCAAAGGGATCATCTGTCTGAGCTCAACCTTCACCGATAAAGAAGGTAATCTGCGCTCCCGAATCGTACCCACGATGGATCCGGGGACCATCGTGACACTGCCCCGATCCCTGGTGCAGTATGTTGCCACTGAATATGGCATTGCCCAGTTCAAAGGCTTATCGACCTATCAGCGGGCCGAAGCACTGATAAACCTGGCCCATCCACAATTCAGGGATGATCTGATCAAAGCAGCCGACGAAATGAAAATATGGCGGCGCAGCAACAAAATCAATTAAGGAATTTATCTCCCAAAAAAACAGCGCCACCTTCAGGTGGCGCTGTTTTATCGAATTAATCCCGCAAATTTTTAATCATCAAAAGCTTCGCTTACTTTCCACACTTCCCATACCTTGCCGACCAAATTGGGACCAGGTTTGAGGGTTGGTTTGCCCGGCTTCCAGCCGGAAGGAGTTGCTTCAGTGCCATCGGATGCACGTACCAGCTGGAAAGCCTGAATCTGGCGGAAGGATTCCATTACATTCCTGCCTACCGGAGGTGACAGGACTTCGAATCCCTGCACAACGCCGTCAGGATCGATGATGAATCTGCCCCGGGTTTCAACTCCGCTGTCCTCATCATATATACCATACATTTTGCCTATGCTGCCATCTGAGTCAGATAACATGGCAAAAGGAATATCCTTGCCAATCATTTTGGATAATTCATGTTCGTTCCACATCTTGTGTACATAAACACTGTCAACACTGCAGGCTAAAACTTCTACGCCCAGTTTTTGCAGTTCGGAATGTTTTTCAGCAACTGCTGAAATTTCAGTAGCTCAGACGAAGGTGAAATCACCGGGATAGAAACACAATAAAACCCATTTTCCTTTATACTCATCTAAACTGACGTTGAAAAACTTACCTTCCAAAAAAGCAGGAGCGGTAAAATTGGGAGCTTCAGAACCTACTTTGATCATTGATTGATTCGCCTCCTTTATATTTGATTCGGGAGAAGCGGCTTCCACAGCCTGCTGAACTTTCTTTATGGGCGGCCTTTTACAACCAGGTTTGAATTCTTCTGGCATCAAATAACCTCCTTTCCATATTTATTACTATAACATTTGGTTGGGATAATGACAATTACTTATAGCAGAGGAAGGCCCTGCTAATCGGAATGGCAGACCAGAAACCGCCGGACAGTGCCGGCACCATCTTTTCAGTTGCTTCTTTTATGATGATAAAATGGGCAATAATTAAAATTACCGCCGCTAGCCTCTTTATATAAAGTTACATTACAACCAGTCATGATCTAGTCTGCAATCTACAATATAGTCAAAATACACTGTTTGATCCTTAATCTGATACAGAAGCGAATACCAATTTTTCAACGAACATCTGGTGATACTTATTTAGAGGCATAAATTCTGTGTGGAGAAATGGGAATCGCCCGGGCATGGTGGAAAGGGAACGAGGGCGAAATACCAAGCGGTACCCCCATCAGCTCCTACACCTATACTTGCTATCCAGTAGACCGTGGCATAAAATACCTGTCAAAAGTAGTCACTATTTGACTTTTACCTTCATAAAGTATTAAGCGCCCAATTTTTAAGGAGGTGGTCAATGTGGCTGTTTTAGGATGGATATTAGCATTTACAGCCATTTTCAAGGGGACTTTGTTTCTTTTTGCCTATCTTAATCATCAGGTATTTCCGCACCCTTTGGGAGAAGCTGACGAAAAGAAATATTTGGATCTGCTCAGGAATGGTAGTGAAGAAGCCCGCAACAAATTAATCGAACATAATTTAAGATTGGTTGCCCATGTGGTGCGCAAATATGAAACCAGCGGTGAGGATATGGAAGATTTGATCTCCATCGGCACAATTGGATTGATCAAAGCTATCAAGACTTTTAACGAGGAGAGGGGGGTCAGACTGGCTACTTATGCGGCTAGATGTGTAGAAAACGAGGTCCTGATGCATTTACGCAATATCAAAAAACTGAAAAAAGAAGTATCTTTGTATGATCCCATCGGTTATGACAAGGAGGGCAATGAAATATCACTCATCGATGTTTTGACTACTGATAATGAAATAGTGGAATTCGTCGAGACCAGGCTGCAGGAAGAGAAAATAAGGGGCAAAATCGATATATTATCGAAAAGGGAGCGCCAGGTCATCGAGCTGCGCTATGGTTTATTTGATGGATTAAAGGAAACCCAGCGGGAGATTGCTAAAAAATTAGGTATTTCCCGTTCATATGTTTCCCGTATTGAAAAACGTGCCTTAAAAAAGTTAATTAAGGAAATATGCTCGGAAGGATAACTTTATTATTGTATGTCCATGGCAGTAATCGGAAAGAAAGCTAAAATAAAACAAAAGCTTGTGAAGAGGACCAATCTTCGTTAAAATATTAGTAATAATTTATGATTATAGGAGGGGAAGAGATGAGTGTAAGAATCATTGCAGATACCGGCAGTGATTTACCGGCAGATTTGTTAGAGCAATATGATATAGAAATGATACCTTTAAAAGTAACATTTGATGATAATGAAACCTATCTGGACCGGATCGAGATCAGCCCGGCTCAATTTGTAGAAAAAATGCTGAATTCCAAAACCTTGCCGAAAACCTCTGCTCCTGATCCTCAAACCATTATCTCCAGTTATGAAAAGGGGTTGAAGGAAGCGGGTGAAGTTATTTTTATCTGCATTTCTTCTGCTCTTAGCAGTACTTTCCAGACGGGTCAGATGGCCCGGGACATGCTTGACTCGAACAATGTAAAAGTTTTTGATACTCTTACTGCCTCTTTAGGGACCGGTATTGCTGCTGTTAAGGCCGCTCGTATGGCTGCCCGGGGGCTAAAAGCGGATGATATTATTAAACAGCTCACAGAACATAGAGCCGCCAGGGAAGTTTTATTTACTTTGGATACTCTGGAAAATGTTGTTAAAGGCGGGCGTTTGAGCAAAATTCAGGGGATGGCGGGCTCACTGCTCAATATAAAGCCTTTATTAAGAGGCAATGATGCGGGAGTTCCTGAGGTAATCGAGAAAACAAGAGGTAGAAAAAAGGCTGTTTTAAGAATGGTGGATATGCTGGAGGAAATACTGGGGGAAACAGTGGGAGAAAAATTAATCGGCATAACACATGTTAGCTGTCCTGAAGAGGCGGAAAAATTGGCTGCCATGATAAAAAGCAGATTTAATCCCCGGGAAGAAATAATCATCGCTGAGATGGGTGCGACAGTGGGAACATACGCTGGTGTTGGCGGATTAATGGTCAACCTTTAACCGAATATGAATATTGATCCGTCTTCTCTGTCCGATAAGCTGCAGTGCGGGAAAAAAAGCATGGTTATTTAGAAAAACGGAAACCTTCTTAATAGAAGGTTTTTTTATGGCATGGGTCGGGAATGATTTGAAAGTAATAAAACCATGTAATCATTGCGTTGCGGGAAACTCTGGTTCGACACAGAAGCTGGCTGCTATATTATAAAATATTGGATAACTTGAAAGGAAAAAGCTCGCAGGACTTGAATCTTATAATTTATAAGCAATTGAACGAGTTTTTAGAAGAAGTTAGGGGGATCCATTAATGCATGAAATTCGTAAAGATGTCGTCAGGGACAATTGGGTGATAACGGCTACGGAATTTGTTTTAAAACCTCGTGATGTCCCGGTTAAAAAACTGTCCGCCGGCGAAGGCGGGCCTGAGCCCGGTTATAACCCCCACTGTCCTTTCTGTGAAGGTAATGAAGCAGTGACAACAGATGAGATCACGGCCTTCAGGGAGGCGGGGTCCCCGCCCAATAAACCGGGCTGGACGGTCAGGACTATTTTGAATAAATTTTCGGCTCTGGATATGAGCGGTGAATTGGATATGCAAAAGGACGGGATTTTTGAGCATGGCAATGGCTTTGGGCAGCATGAAGTAATAATCGAGACACCACTTCATGGTCAGGATTTTCACCGCTTGCCCCTTAACAGGATAGAAGCTGTTTTTAAAATGATGCGGCGGCGTTATAATGATCTGGTCAGGGATGAGCGAATAAAGTATATTCAAATCTATAAAAATCGGGGGCTGTTTGCTGGTGCATCACTGGAACACAGCCACAGTCAGATAGTGGCTCTGCCAATGGTGCCGGCAAATAAAAATGTCCTGTCCCAGTATTATCAGGAACATGATCATTGTCTTATATGTGAGATGGTCAAAGCAGAGAGGGTAAAACAGGAAAGGGTCGTTTATGAGGGGGATAAATTTATCATAATCTGTCCCTATGCCTCTCGTTTTCCTTATGAAAGCTGGATTATTCCCCGGCGGCATACCAGTCATTTTGGGGATATCAATGATGACGAGATCAAAGAAATCGCTTTACTTACCAAAATGATTATCACTGCTGTAATTGATGGTTTAAAAGATCCGGCTTATAATATGGTAATCAATACAGCACCGGTCAATGTTCCACATCAGGAGGGTTACCACTGGCATCTGGAAATCAATCCCCGCTTGCTGGTTAATGCCGGGGTGGAAATAGCGACAGGATATTTCATTAATCCGGCGGCACCGGAATCTGCTGCTGCCTTATTAAAACACCTTTTCGCAGGGCAAGCTGAAACAGGGGCCGAATAGTATTTTTTCAACGGGGGTGTTTATGTTTAAGATATTGTACCCGGATCTTTTCGTGGTTTCACTGGCGGATATTCCTCTGCTGCAGCTGGAGGCAGCAGGGAAAAAAGCTTTTATTCTGGATCTGGATAATACTGTGACTGAATGGAACAGTAACAGGATCACTGCTGAAGTTGACGAATGGTTCACGCAAATTAAGGCCCGGGGGTTTAAGGCTTGTATTATATCAAATAATGGAGCTAAAAGGGTGCAACAGGTTGCTGATATTTTGGGGATACCCTTTATTTCCCGCGCTGTCAAACCACGGCGGGGATCCTTCCTGCGTGCTGTTTCCCTGCTGGGAGTCAAGCCCGAGGAAGCCGTTGTTATAGGTGACCAGATTTTTACTGATATTATGGGGGGCAACCGGGCCGGCTTGTTTACCATTCTGGTGGAACCGATTGCCCGTCGTGAATTTCTGGGCACCAAATTATCGCGTATTATGGAGTATTTTGTGTTAAAACAGATTAAAAAACATCTGGATAGATGAGGAAGTTTTTCCGGGAGGGCCTATGTGTTTAATTTTATTTGCCCTGGACTCCCATCCGCGCTATAAACTGGTGGTGGTGTCCAATCGGGATGAATTCTATAAAAGACCTACTGCTGCGGCCGGATTCTGGCCGGAGAAACCGGGTATTCTGGCGGGAAAAGATATCCGGGATGGGGGGACCTGGCTGGGTATCACCCGACAGGGGCGTTTTGCCGCTTTGACCAATTATCGCGATCCAAAAAACACGAAACCCTCCGCGCCTTCCCGGGGACATCTGGTCCTGGATTATTTGGAAAACCAGGTTCCAGCGGCGGCTTATCTGAATAATCTGCCCGCTGGCGGTAAAGCCTATAACGGGTTTAATCTTCTGGTGGGAAATATCGATGAATTTTATTATTATTCCAATCGGGAGGAAAAAATCCGTACTATTAATACGGGGGTCCATGCACTGAGCAACAGTCTTTTGGACACACCCTGGCCCAAAGCCGCCCGGGGAACCAGGGAACTGGCTAATATTCTTGCCCGGGAGGAGATCATAACGGAAGATTTATTTGTTTTGATGAAAAATCAGGATGTCCCTGCTGACCATGATCTGCCCGATACGGGGGTGGGTTTGGAGATGGAAAGATGGCTGGCTCCTGCTTTTATAATCAGTGCTGAATATGGCACCCGCACTACTTCACTTCTATTAGTCGACCGGGACAATAAAGTGCAATTTTGGGAACGCAGCTATGAGCCCCAAAAAATGGCAATTGCAGATGAAGTTTACTATGAATACGTTATATCCAGCCTTTCACCAGCTTGAAAATTCAGTGTTGGAGTGACATAATCTATCTAAGCGGATGTGAAGCATTCGCTATTTTTTACCAGGAGTCAATATTATGACCTGCGATCTGGAAACACGCCTGCTGGGTATTATAGGGAATCCCTTAGCCCAGAGCCTGTCACCGCTTATGCATAATGCGGTGTTCAAAAGGCTGGGGTTAAATTGCTTGTACCTGCCTTTTGAGGTATCAGACGGCAGTTTGGGAAGAGTATTGGATGCGGTAAAAGTATTGGGATTTGTCGGCATCAATGTTACCATTCCGTATAAAACTAAGGTCATTGACTATCTCGATGAATTATCAGCGGAGGCCAAAGTCTGCCAGGCGGTGAACTGCATAAAGAATGAACAGGGACGTTTGATTGGTTACAATACAGATGGACAGGGTTATATGCAGGCTCTGGCAGAGGCCGGGGCAGTGCCGGGGAGGCAGTCTGTTTTAATCGGCGCCGGTGGTGCGGCCCGTTCAGTAGCTTATAGTCTGGCTGCTAATGGATGTCAGACCATGGACATCCTTGATATTGATCTGCACCGGGCGGAAGAACTGGCGGAATTTATCAGTAATGCCGCTGATTGCAGGACTCGTCCGGGAACAATGACCCCGGGGCATTTCGCGGCTGCAGCTGCCGAGGCAGATTTGATTATTAATTGTTCGCCGATTGGTATGATGCCCCATGCTGATAAATCACCTGTTGATTCATTTTCAGCAGTAAAACCCCATGTGGTTATTTGTGACCTGATTTATAATCCGCCGGAAACAATTTTTATACAGCTGGGCAGGAAAAGAGGATTGAAAACAATTGATGGTACGGCAATGTTTGTTCATCAAGGGGCCTTGACTTTGGAAATAATACTGGGAATCACCCCCCCTTTGGCTTTCATGAAGGAAGTGGTCTCCAATCAACTGGCAGGGAAAGGGTTTAACACTAATTGAATTGATTATGGTTATGGCATTGGCAGCCATACTGCTCTGTCTGGCTGTTCCGGTTCTGGACAGGACCGAACAGGCCTGGCTGCTGAAGGCGGATGCTGACCGGATGGCATCTGTTCTGAGGGGGGCCAGGCAGGAGGCTATTTATTCGAGCCAAACACAAAGGGTGTTCTTTTTCCCGGACAGCAATTGTTATAGCAGTGCCGGGTCCACGCAATACCTTAATAAGGGTATCCGTTATATTGGCAGGACAACTTTTAATACAGTAATTGGTACAGCACCGGTTTGCACTTTTTACGCTACGGGAGCTCCGGGTTCCGGCGGAACCATTACCTTATCCAATAAGTACAATAAGAGAATATATATTATTTTAAATCCCGCTGCAGCTCGTATCAGGGTGGATGATAAGCCGCCGGCCAGCTGGGAACAAGGAGTTTGAAAATGGAAATTACAATGTTTTTGGAATTGCTGTTTATATTCTGCGCCCGGGTAATTGATGTGAGCCTGGGTACAATACGTATGATTTTAGTTATCCGCGGGGACCGGGTTCCGGCAGCATTGATCGGTTTTGTAGAAATCATGGTCTACACTGTCGCATTAGGTCTGGTCGTCGGTTCCTTGAATAATCCAGTAAAACTGGTGGTCTTTTGCTTCGGATTTGCTTTGGGTATTTTACTGGGCAGTATTATCGAAGAAAAACTGGCCCTGGGCTACCGGGGGATTCAGGTGACCATAGATGCCGAGGAATACGGTATAGCAGAAGAACTCAGGGAAGAAGGCTTTCCGGTTACAACCTGGCAGGCTAATGGTAAAACCGGTCCCAAACTCATGCTTAATATTATTGTCAAACGTGATACGGCCAAAGCTGTCGTGGATCATATTTATAACCGCTGTCCCCATGCTTTTGTGGTAATGATGGAACCGAAAAAATTCAGCGGCGGCTATATAAAAAAGAAATAGGAGAAGAATAGTGTTGAAGTTTATTTCGGCAGGTGAATCACATGGCAAGGGTCTCATTGGGATTATTGAAGGGCTGCCGGCCGGTCTGGAGATCAGTGCCGGGGAGATTGATGCAGAGCTAAAAAGAAGACAGGGTGGTTATGGCCGCGGTGGGCGCATGGCCATAGAAACCGATGAAGTAGAAATCATATCCGGGATACGAAACGGTATGACCCTGGGCAGTCCCATCAGTTTTTTCATTGCCAACCGGGATCATGAAAACTGGCAGGGAATCATGGACAGTGGTGTTTTAGAAAAGCCCGGAGAAAAAAAGGTGACCCGCCCCCGGCCCGGGCATGCAGATTTGGCTGGTGCTATCAAATATCGCCATGAAGACATGCGTAATGTACTGGAACGGGCCTCGGCCAGGGAAACTGCTGTTCGTGTGGCAGCAGGTGCTATTTTTAAGAAATTATTAAGGGAGTTTGGCATATATATATATAGTGAAGTTGTGGGTGTAGGCGGAGTTACATGTTCCGCTTTCCGGCCTGACAGGGAAACCCTGGCATATTTTATGGAACTGACAGGCAAATCACAACTCGGCAGTGCTGATCTAAATAAAGAAGAGGAAATGATCAAAGTGATAGATAGGGCCCGCCGGCAGGGAGAATCCCTGGGGGGGATATTTGAAACAGGTGCAATCGGAGTTTCCCCTGGTTTGGGCAGTCATATAAGTTTTGACCGGCGCTTGGATGCACGGCTGGCGGGTCTTTTGATGAGTATACCCGCCATTAAGGCGGTGGAGATTGGTGAAGGAACGGCCAATGCGGAAAAGACCGGAACAATGGTTCATGATGAATTGTATTATGATCCCCCCGGGGGGCTTTACCGTAAAACCAATCACGCCGGCGGAATAGAAGGCGGGATCAGTAATGGTGAGACGATACTGGTCCGGGCTTATATGAAACCGATTCCTACCCAATACAAACCGCTGCAAAGTGTTAATATTGCTTCATGGCAGGAAGAGAGTGCAACAGTTGAACGCTCTGATATATGCGCAGTACCGGCAGCAGCGGTAGTCGGTGAAGCAATGCTGGCTTTTGGCCTTGCTGAAGCTTTGATGGAACAGTCAGGCGGGGACAGCATGGCACAAATGCGGCAGAATTATGAGAGCTATCGGAAATATTTACAAAAGGTGTGGCAATGGGGAATATAATACTAACTGGATTTATGGGGGCTGGCAAAAGTACCGTCGGCATGAGACTGGCGGAGCGCTTGAAAATGGAGTTTGTCGACCTGGACCGGGAGATAGAAAAAGTGACCGGAATGTCCGTGAACCAGATTTTTAAACGCTATGGGGAAATCAGATTTCGTTCTGAAGAAAATCTGATGGTCGAAAAACTGGCTAAAAGGAATGGTCTGGTAATAGCTACCGGCGGCGGAACAGTCCTGCGGGAAGAAAATATGCAGATCTTGCGGAATAATGGCATTATTATTTTGCTGGAGGCCAGTCCGGAAGATATATTTGCCCGGGTGAGCCGCAAACGTGGAACCCGCCCCCTGTTAAGAAAGAATCTGACAATCGAAAACATCGAAGCAATGCTGGCGGACCGGGATCCTTTTTATCAGCAGGCCGACCATCGGATCAATACCAGTGGCAAAGATCTGGACACTATTGTGAAAGAAATAATGAACCAATGCAGAAAATAAGGCCGCCAGGACATTTCATCAGGAAGGGATTTATCAATGTCAATTTTAACGGTTGATTTGCCTCAACGCAGTTATGATATAAATATCGGACCCGGCCTTCTGGGACAGACTGGCAAAGTGGCGGCAAAATTTGCCGGGGGGCGCCAGATTATATTAGTCAGCAACCCCACCGTTTATGGTTTATATGGGGAACAATGCCGGGAATCACTGGTTAACAGCGGATTTGAAGTCATTTTATCCTTGATGCCTGATGGGGAAGAATATAAAATTATAGCGGAAGTCTTGAAGATAGTTGATGAAGCTGTTAAGGGAAGGATTGAAAGAACGGATTTGTTAATAGCACTGGGGGGCGGGGTGGTTGGCGATGCCGCCGGTTTTGCCGCGGCTATTTATCAGCGGGGCATTGATTTCATACAGATACCCACCACCCTTTTGGCCCAGGTAGACAGCAGTGTGGGCGGGAAAGTAGGTGTAAACCATTTCCAGGGCAAAAACCTGCTGGGGGCTTTTCATCAGCCGCGGTCGGTCATAATCGATACTGATGTATTAAAAACCCTGGAACGGAGGGATTATTTAAGCGGCCTGGCGGAGGTTATAAAGTATGGACTCATTTATGATGATGAGTTTTTTGCTTTCCTGGAAGCCCGGGTCTTTGCTATCATTGACCAGGATGAGGAGACCCTGCAAAAAATTATTTACCGTTCCTGCCAGATAAAAAGTGAAATAGTAGCTGCTGACGAAAGGGAAGCCGGACTAAGGGCGGTTTTGAATTTAGGCCATACCTTTGGACATGCAGTGGAAAAACTGGGTGACTATAAAACCTATCGCCACGGAGAAGCAGTAGCGATTGGGATTAACGCTGCCGTTCATTTGGCGGCTGACAGCGGCTTGATGACTGCGGGCGAGGTGGATCGGGTGCGGGATTTAATGGGTCGGCTCTCCCTGCCAACGCGTTTTCCTGATTTTGATCCGGAAGATATCATTGCCATTATGCACCAGGATAAAAAGTCCAAAAACGGCAAAATATATCTGGTTTTGCCGCGGGGCATAGGTGATTATGTTATTACGGATAATATAACTGAGGAGCAGGTTGCAAAAGCTATTAAAGAAGCACAAAAATAATAAAAATTTAATTTAATTCAATACTGTATCACAACAGAAGATATCATGATATATTTTAATCCAATGGTACATTTGGCAGCAACAGGTTTTATCTTATAATCGCACTAAAAATACTAGAAATTGGAGGAGTTAAGATGTCAGATATCATTAAATGGCAGTATCAGCAGAAACTGATAACCGCAGACCAGGCCGCCCAATTAGTTAAATCAGGGGATATGGTGCAGTATAGTGAGTTCGCTATGTTTCCCAATATTCTAGATGAAGCCCTGGCCAAACGGATCGACGAACTTGAAAACGTAAATATCAGAAGCATTAGTTTTACGCAGGTGCCGAAACCGGTTGCTGCCGACCCGGAACGCCGGCATTTTTTCATGGAAGATTATCATTTCAGTGCCGTTTCCAGACATTTACACGATCAGGACCTTTGTAACTATATCCCCTTTACTTACCATCAGGGGCCCCGGGCAATTAGAAAATATGTCGATATAGATGTTTCTTTCATTATGGTTGGTGCCATGGATGCCCGCGGATTTTTTAATCTGGGTACATCTAATTCAGTGACACCTGCGGCTCTGGATAAAAGTAAAATAATCGTTTTAGAAGTAAACGAATCTGTTCCTTTGTGTTTGGGAGGCAATCAGGAATCCATCCATTTATCTTCAGTGGACTTTATAGTGGAAGGTGACAACCGTCCTCTCATACAGCTGCCAAAAGTGCCGACCACCGCAACGGATGAAAAAATTGCTGCCATCATAATGGAGGAGATAGAAGATGGATCCTGCCTGCAGTTGGGCATCGGCGGACTGCCCAATGCGGTGGGGGAGTTGATTGCAAAAAGTGATCTTAAAGATCTGGGTGTCCACACAGAAATGCTGGTAGATTCATATGTTGATTTATATAACCAGGGAATGATCTCCGGAGCCAGGAAAACCATTGATAAGAATAAAATGGTCTATACATTTGCCATGGGTACCAACAAGGTATATGATTTCCTGGACAACAATCCTTTTTGTGCTTCCTATCCGGCTAATTACACCAACGACCCCCGGATCATAGGGTTGAATGATAAAGTGGTGGCCATTAATAATTGTCTGGAAGTTGATCTGTTTACGCAGGTTTGTTCAGAATCCGCCGGCACCAGGCAAATTTCGGGTACCGGGGGACAATTGGATTTTATTTTTGGAGCCTTCAATTCCCATGGGGGCAAAGGATTAATTTGCATGAATTCGACTTATACCGATAAGAAGGGGCAGATGCATTCACGGATAAAACCAACTTTATCACCGGGAGCAATCGTAACCGTGCCTCGTTCAATGAACCAATATATCGTGACAGAATACGGCATTGCTCAATTTAAAGGCAAGTCGACCTGGCAGAGGGCGGAAGCGTTAATTGGTATAGCTCATCCGGATTTCAGGGATGATTTGATCAAAGCAGCCCAGGAAATGAAAATCTGGCGGGCGACTAATAAAATAGACTAGAGTTTTTAAAGATTTGTTTCAATATTGAACCCGACCCAAAGTATGGTAGAATTTATTAATATGAATCATGCCAGGGAAGAGGGGGATAAGATGTCAATTATTGAAGCAATGAAGCTGGCCATTGAGGAAGAAGCCAGGGCGGCCAGAAGATACAGGGAATTAGCCGAAATGGCCGAGGATAATGAAACCAGATTGCTGTTTGAACAGCTGGCACTGGAGGAAGATGCCCACTATAAGAAATTAAGTGAAAGGTTGAAGGCCTTGAAGTTAATGGGGGATTGACCAGTATCCAGAGCCCGCAGGCAGCAGTTCATCCCAGCAGGAAACTGCTGAGGAGTATAATGACGAATATTAGTGCCAGTGGAATTACAGAGATGAGCAGGTCCTTTTTGGCCTGCTTATCTTCTTTATTTTGCAGATACTCACCGAGCAGATGGGTACAGTAGACAACATTTCCGGAAAACAAGAGCACAAATATCAATTGTATCCATCCGGGAACAGCATGATAGGCATCAACAGCCATGGCTTTCCACAGGGAGTGACTGTAGTAAGCTATAACAATGAATTCAATGGCAGCCGCTGACATCTGGAAGATAAGGCTTTGCTTCTGCAAGGTAGCATTTATCTCCAGCAAATCCCGGATTTTTTCCTGGGTATTTATATTCTGGCGGCTGTTCATGATCTGGACCTTGCTTTCCACTACATCAATAGCGGCCTGATGGTTTTGCAGGGAAATATCCAGTGCGGCAGAATTATTCTGTAAATGATCCAGACGCAAATTGAAAGGTGCCAGTATCTTATCAATCAATCCCGGGCCGGGGAGCAGGGCCTTTTCTTCTTCCAACTGGCGGGCGATAGCGGTAATCTGCGGTTTTATCCGGCGTATACCTTCAATTATCACATTTTTATTGCCGGCGGTGATCCCATATGATTTAGCCAGTTCATTTAATTGGGATTCCAGATCTTCTACCTGTTTCAGCTGGCTTTGCCGGGAGACCAGATCAGTATGCAAAATCACACTCAACCTTTTATCCAGAGCTTGTGTCTGCTTTTCGATGGCCATATGGCGTTCCCGATATAGATTGTCGATTAGATTTAATTGCAAAAGGCTGGCTTCGATTATGGGAAGGCCGCCGGCAAGAAATTTCTCGCTGATTTCATCCATCTCTGTCATCATACAAAGATACTGGGCATGCCCCCGGGGCCAGAATAATGTCTGCCGGGTTAAAACTCCGTTGATCATTTTTATTTGCAATGCTGCTTTTTTGTTTTTTAGCAGGCTGGCTTTTAGCTGGTCATAATCCTCATCATATGCGGCCCACACAGTAACTCTGCCCAAGAGATTATCAGTGTTCAGCATCGCTGCTGTTTCCAGCTCCTGTAATAAAGCTTCGTTATCTGCCGGGGGATAATCATTTCCTGACAAACGCACTGCCAGAATATTAATCTTATTATTTTTTAATTGCAAGAAACAGCTGCGGTCCTGCTCATCTGTGCTGTCCTGGCCCTGGATGCCCGAAGAGGATTGGCAGTAAATGCCGCGTTCCTGCAGGCGATTTTGAAAATCGACAATATACTCCGCGTCCTCTTCCAGATAAAAATAATAACGTATCAGATCTAAAGACAATGGCGGCCCCCCCGTTTTAATTGCAATAATGGCTTTATTTTAGCACAAATAGAACATAATGTAAGAAATTATAAAAGTTTCGGGGTGAATATATCGTGCAAATATTTAATCGGCATGCTAATATGTATATAGCATTACCATAATATGGATGATGGTATAACCATTGGAAGAATATTATCCCAATTTTAAATTATGGCCGGATTTTACAAATAATGCTCAACAGGAACCCTAAAAAACATGGTCAGATGAATCGCATCAATTTTTCCCTGCCCTGCTCTATCTCTCAATCATTTTCACGCCTATTTAAAGGGATGGTTAATACTGTAGAAGACTAGTCATATTGCCGTATGGCTGGTTTCGCATTCTTATGTCATAGTACGGCAGCAGCATATTGGCAATTGTCAGTACAAATGGAGAGAAGCAGTGTTAAAGGCAAGTAAATTCTTTAAATTAATCCCTGAAGACAATAAGGGCACTTCCTTGCTGGAAGTTCTGGCTGCCCTGGTTATTGTTGTACTTATTTTGCAGTTATTCCATATCATTTTATTTTCTGCCGATCAAACCCGGTTATCGGGACATATTACTTCCGCCAGCTATTATGCGGTGTCTTTGATAGAGTCTGTAAGGGCTGAAGGGAATGACAGCGGCTGTTATCAGATAGGTGTCGGGGATAGTTTTAACGGAATTTCGGCTCCGGCAGGGATGCAGACCTGTTTATCAATTACCCCGCTGGAGGAAAGTCCGCTTTTATTTTTCATAGAAGTTGAAGTCAGCTGGATGGACAAAGGGGTGCCGCGGCAGTTGGAAATAGCCAGTATTTTTCGAAGGGAACCTATGTGATATGGATGGGGAAAAAGGCATGACAGCCGTAGAAGTTCTTCTTACACTGGCATTATGGGTCATCATCATGGCATTGCTTTTAGCCATCCTTTTTTTCATGGCCCGGGGATATGAAGCCAGTGCCAGGGGGCTGGATGCCCAGTACAGTGCGCGCATGGTGGTTTTTAATATCAACAGGGATATCAGGAAGACTGAGACCATAGAACTTATAGGCAATGAAAAAATTATTTGCCGGGATAAGGATACCAGTGTTTCTTATTATATGGAAAAGGGAATCGTATACCGTCACGGCAAAGCTAAAATACCAATTGCGGAAAAAGTACTAAATTTGCGCTTTGATTGTCGGGATCAGTTAATTTATTATTCTGTTGCCACGGGTGATACCGATCACCAATATAATCTGGAAATCGTCTGCTGTCCCAGAAGATTGTTAGATTGATGGGTATTGGGTGGTTTAAATGCAGTTAAATGACCAAAAAGGTAGTATTCTAGTTTATTCTCTGCTGCTGCTGGTCTTTATGATCGCAATCTGTCTGGCCATGCAGAACTCTGCTATTTTGGAATATAAAATGAGTCTGTATGAACATCGGTCCAACCAGGCAAGGGAACTGGCTGAAGCAGCTGCCTGGATGACTCTGGAAGAAATAAACGAGATTTTACTGGCTGATTTTATTTATGAAAAAGAATTGCCCCGGCAAATCTCCCTGGCAGACGATTATATGGTTTTGGCCGGAGAAATGAATACTAATATCAGCAAAATTCAACTTGAACAGCAAACCCTTGATTATTGCATTTATAGCTATTCCAGCCAGGGTAGTTATAAAGGGGCGCAGAAAAACCTTTTTGTTGAAGTGCAAATATGTTTCGATGAATATTATGTCATAATCCCTGACCAGCCGATGATCTTCGTTTTTCGTGAATTTACCGATCGGGGCAGGTTTGTTTCTTTTGAAGAAATCAAGGAAACATGACACCGTGCTAATATGGTGTTTTACCGGGCAGGCTGGCTAGAAAGCCCGAAGTAATTGATATTTTCCTGTCGATTCATGCACCTGCCGGCACCTGCCGGCAAACCAAAGGAAAGTTTTCCAATCAGCAAATACAAATCCGGGTAAAGAATCTGCCGGCAGATAAATCAGACCGGGGATTTGTTTTTTTGCCGATAATTTTTAAATGTTTGCAGGTATTAGACTTATTATCGGCAGTCATGATAAAATGAATAAAAATTATAGTTAAAACCAAGGAGGACAGACATGCTGCGCCTGGAAAATCTATCATTTTCTGTTCACAACAATGGTGAAAGCAAATTGATCATATCCGATATCAATCTGGAGTTTAAACGAGGAAAATTGTACGGCATCACTGGTCCCAACGGCGGGGGCAAGACGACTCTGGCCAAGGTTATCATGGGGATCCTGCCGCATAGTTCCGGACATATCTATCTGGATGACAAAGATATCAGTCTGACCAATATAACGGAACGGGCCAATCTTGGTCTGGCTTATGCCTTTCAGCATCCCCCTCGTTTTAAGGGATTGACAATTGAAGACCTGGTTAAGATTGCCCAGCCTAAATTGAGTAATCTTTCGGTCAGGAAAAAAATGCGTGATGTGGGTTTATGCCCCGAAGATTACCTGGAGCGGGATATGGGATCCGCTCTCAGCGGCGGGGAAATGAAGCGGATTGAAATTCTGCAGGTTTTAGCCCGTAATGCGAAATTGGCTATTTTTGATGAACCCGAAGCGGGTGTTGATTTATGGACGATTCAAAGGCTGGTGGATATTATTGTGAGCAAGTATCATAATAATCCTGAAGCGGCAGCAGTTTTGATCACTCACAACCGCAATATACTGCCCATGTGTGACGAGATCCTGGTCATTGAAGAAGGCAGGATAAAGCACCAGGGACAGAGGGATTTGGTCTGGCCGCTGATCAGGGATGACATAATATGTCAGGTACAAGATACATGTGGAGGGGAAGAAATTATATGAAGCTGGAAGAACTGGACCAAAATTTACTCCATACCGTTAGCGATTTTAAAGATATCCCCACCGGGGCAGTTAATATTAGAAAAGACGGTAAGCCCATATATAGACATTCATCGCCTAATATAGAAATAAAGACCGGTGAAGGCGGTGGATTGGTGGTAGAAATCAAGCCGGGGACCAAAAACGAGACCGTCCACGCGCCGGTGATTCTTACCCAAACAGGAATTGATGACAAAGTTTTCAATCAGTTTATTGTGGGGGAAAATGCTGATGTGACCATAATAGCTGGCTGCGGGATCCATAATGACAGTCATGGACGCTCGAGTCATGAAGGCCTCCACGAGATCATTGTCAAGGAGGGCGCCCGCTTGAAATATGTGGAAAAACACTATGGTGAAGGCGGCGGCACCGGGGAAAAGGTCCTCTATCCCACCACCAGGATCGAGGTAATGAAAAATGCGGTGGTGGAAATTGAAACGGTGCAAATCGAGGGTGTTGATGATACTGTAAGGGTGACTGAAGCCCATATCCATGAAAAGGGCAGTCTGAAAGTGATGGAAAGGTTGATGACCAGCGGCCGGCAGAACGCAGTGTCCGATATCAAAATCTTTATTGAGGGTCAGGGAGGCAGCGGCCAGATCTTATCCCGTTCAGTGGGGAAAGACAACTCGACACAGGTGTTTAAAGCTGCATTAGTGGGCAGGAATGAATGCCAGGGTCATGTGGAATGTGATTCCATTATCATGGGCCAGGCGGTTATCAAGGCGGTGCCGGAATTGATAGCCGAGGACTCGGAAGCTGTCCTGACTCATGAAGCTGCCATCGGAAAGATCGCCGGGGAGCAGCTGATCAAGCTGATGTCACTGGGATTGACCGAAGAACAGGCAATCGATACGATTTTGGAAGGCTTTTTAAAATAGCATTGAATGGCGGTATAAGTGATGAATATCAATTTGTTTAAAACCTATGTGCGGGTAGTGGAAACGCAAAATCTATCCCGGACCGCAGAAGAGTTTGGTTTGTCACAGCCGGCAGTAACCAAGCAGATCCAGGCACTGGAAGATATATACGGGATCTTGCTCCTGGAACGTTCCGGACGCAAGCTGAAACCTACCGAGGCAGGGGAAACATTGTATGAACATGCCCGGGAAGTACTCAAGGTCATGGACCGCACCGCAAAAGCCATGGAAGAGATATCGGACAGCCGCAAAGGCAGTTTATGCCTGGGTGCCAGTACTATCCCCGGCCAATATATATTGCCCTATATCATTAAAAATTTTAAAGACCGGATGCCCAATATTGCCATCAGCATGGATATAGCTGATACGGATAAGATTGTTAATCTGGTGGCAGAACGGGAAATTGATGTAGGAATTGTGGGGGGCTGGGTCAATAATCGTAAAATAGAAGGCTATAGCTGGCTGGAGGATGACCTGGTGCTGATAGTGCCTGACAATCATCGCCTGGCCGCGGAGGAAAACAGCGGCAAAGGTGTCAAAGTGACTGATTTGCTCCATGATAGATGGATCTTTCGCGAAAAGGGTTCAGGGACCAGAAAAGCTGCAGAAGAATTGCTCCTCAGCAATGGCATCAGGAATGATGCTTTAAACATTTATCTCGAAGCGGGAAGTACGGAAGCGGTACTGGCAGCAGTGGAAGCAGGGATGGGTATCGCTATAATTTCCAGCTGGGCGGTCAAAAGGCTGGAGGGGCAGCGCAGGATTAAAGACATCATAATCGATGATGCTGCCGCCAAAAGGTATTTTTATGTGATATACCCCAAACAGAAATCCCGGCGGAAATCAGTAGAGGCCTTTCTCGATTATCTGAAACAATTAGATGGGATCCCTGGCCCCTAAGCAAAATCGCATATTTAAAGGATATTGCTGATGACCGGGATCACTTAAATGGAACGGATACTGATAATAACGGCCCCGCCTGACGTACTCAAGGACGTTCCAATGGCGGGGCTTCTTAGCTGCATTGATTGGTGAAGGTATTATCTGGTTTTATCTTTAGTTCTGCAGCCTCTTTCAGCTCCCGGTAAATAGCCCGGACCGCATATATTACGGCTATGGGAAAGTAAATAAAAGAAGCTTTTATTTTTCTTGATTTTATAAACCGAATGGATATAATAAATCTATTGTCTGCAAATAAATACGCTGGGGGTATCGATATGTTGCCATTACCGAAAAAATTTTTTGTTACTGCTGCCTCAGCAGAAGGAAGAACAGAATTGACTGCTTTTGATGGAGCTTTGCTGAAAGCCCGGGTGGGAAACACCAATTTGCTCAGGGTCAGCAGCATACTTCCGCCAGGCTGTGAATTTTGTCCCGAATTGGTCATACCTGAGGGAGCATTGCTGCCCATTGCTTATGGTGCCATTACCAGCACCGAGCCGGGACAATTGATTGCCGCCGCCGTAGGGGTGGGGATAAAAAAGAATAGTTTTGGTGTGATAATGGAGTATTCCGGCCATTGCAGCAAATCCGAGGCTGAAGCTGAGGTCAGGCAAATGGTTGAAGAGGCTTTCCTGATCAGGGGCCTGGAATTGGATGAAGTCAAAATTGCCAGTACTGAACATGTAGTGGAAAAGATCGGCTGTGCTTTTGCTGCTGTTCCGCTGTGGTACTAATATCCTGTTCCTGGATGCAATCCATATAAGGAGGAAATCAAATTGGATTTATGGGTAACTGAATATCAAACCCCCTCACTGGGCTTTGCCTGTAAAGTTAAAGAGACTCTGGCAGTTGAACAGACCCCCTTTCAGTATTTATCCATCGTGGATACGGAACAGTTTGGCCGGATGCTGCTTTTAGACGGCATGGTTATGACAACTGAAAAGGATGAATTTGTTTACCATGAAATGATCACCCAAATTGCGCTTAATTCCCATCCTCGCCCGGAACAGGTTTTAATCATCGGTGGCGGCGACGGCGGTGCCTTAAGAGAGGTGGTCAACCACCCCCTGGTGGAAAAAGGGACCCTGGTGGAAATAGATGCCCGGGTCGTGGAGAATTCCAAAATATATTTTCCGGAATTGTCCTGTTCTTTTCAATCTCCCCGGGCAGAAGTGATCATTGATGATGGGATCTCTTATGTAAAACAGCAAAAGGACAAATTTGATATTATCATAATTGACTCTACTGAACCGGTGGGACCTGCTGTACAGCTTTTTCAGCCCGAGTTTTACCAGGCCGTTTATGAGGCCCTTAAGGAAGATGGGATGCTGGTGGCCCAGAGCGAGTCACCTTTTTTCAATCAGGATATAATCAAAATGGTCAACGAAGGGGTCAAAATGGTTTTCCCCCTGACAAAACTCTATCTGGCTGCTGTACCCACATATCCCAGCGGACTGTGGAGCTTCACAGTGGGATCCAAAAAACATGACCCGGAGCTGGTGGTCAATAAACCCCAGAAACCATTAAAATATTATACCAGTGAAATACATCAGGCGGCTTTTAAACTGCCGGCTTTTGTGGGAGAGATCATTGGATAGGGATGGAAGAAATGGATATTATGGAAAAATATTTTGAAAAAAAAGCCCTGTTCATGGACAGCAGTCCGGATATTACTGCATGCAGTAAAGTGTTATTCGGCATACCCATGGATAGTACCGTCAGTTTTCGTCCTGGCACCAGAATGGCTCCCTACAGGATCAGGGAAGTTTCCGAAGGGATAGAGGAATTCAGTGTTTACCAGAGAAAGAGCCTGGCTGAACTGGGGTTTTATGATGCCGGCGATTTGATCATCCCTTTCGGGAATGTGGGGGAAACTCTTAAAAGGGCCGAAGCAGCAGCCGCCGATTTATTACAGCAGGGGAAAAAATTATTTGTCATGGGCGGGGAGCATCTGATTTCATGGCCCCTGATCAAGGCCTGCCATAAATTTTTTCCTGATCTGGCCGTTATACAGATGGATGCCCATGCTGATCTACGGGCAGATTATCTGGGGGAAAAAATGTCCCATGCCACAGTCATGCGGCAGGTGGCCGAGCAACTGGGGGAAAAACGGGTTTTTCAACTGGGTATCCGCTCAGCCACCCGGGAAGAACTGGAATACGCTGAACAAAAGACCCATCTTTATTTGGACCAGTTTCTTTCCGTTATTGCAGCAGTCAAAGCAAAACTGGGCGATCGCCCGGTTTATATATCAGTTGATATTGATGTGCTGGATCCTGCTTTTGCGCCGGGAACCGGCACACCGGAAGCAGGGGGGATAACCTCCCGGGAACTTCTGCAAGGATTACTGGAACTGCGAGATTTGAATGTGGTGGGATTCGATCTGGTGGAAATATCTCCTCCCTATGATCCTAATGATAATACTGCCATCCTGGGAGCCAAAATAATCAGAGAAGCATTGCTGGCTTACTGATCTTTGCCCCAGGATTAGTTTTATAAAGGTTGTTAAATCGCGAAGAAACAGTTTGCTTAATTTATAATGCCGGGGCAGCCCTGCAGAAAGACAGTTAATAAATGAAAAGAAGGTTGTGGGCAGGGATCCCGATGATGCTGTTTTTGCTTCTGGCTGGCTGCAGCAGGGGGAAACAATAAAACGGTAAAATTTAAATCACGGCAGGCAGCAGCCTTGTTATGCAGCATTTTGACTGAGGGCGGGCAATAATAATACAAATTAATTTTTTAGACCGGGTATTCCCGGTCTTTTTTGTTGGTGTCAGGGATCAATAGGCGGTGAGACCCTGGGGATAAATATAAATATCATTGCTGTCGGCCTTATTCTTAAAGGTAAATAGCTGCTTTAAAAATTCCCGGATGTTTTCGTGATCATCTTCACTGGCATCTTCAGGCAGGGAAAGGCGGAAAAGCGCCACGGGGACTTCCATCCAGTTTAAAAGTCTTAATTCCTGCAAACCTTCGTCTAAAAAAGCCAGTTCTGATAAAGGCAGAGAAAAAGGGGCCCTTGATTTGCTTTTAATATGGGTTTCCAGCAAGTCGATGAAGGCTTTAAGCTGCTCCTCTTTTTCCGGGCTGATGACATATTGAAATAAAACATCGTATAAGTTTTGGGCCAGAATAATCGAGGTCACATTGGGAAGCAGCAAATGGGTCTCGCTTGTTAAAAACTCCAGTGTAAATGGTTTGATCTGCATTTTGTTTCACTCCGTTTGTTAATATAGATAATCAAATTCTATCTGTTTCTGCCGGGACAGACAACTATTAATCAGTTACTCGCTTTTTTAAACAAATCATAATTATAAATACCGATACCGGACATTATAATCAAACTGCCCAGTACAAAGGACAAAGTGATCCCTTCCTGTAAAAACAGGAAGGCCCATAATATGGCCAGGGGCGGTTTGGCAAAGAAAATCAATGAGCCGGCGCCTGCGGGCAGAAATTTTAATCCGTAAAGAAACAAAACATAGGCGGCAATGGTGAGCATTATAGTAATATAAAGCATCTGGGGCAGAAGGGAAATGTCAAAACGCAGCAAAGGGATTTTCATTGCCAATAAAACCGGCATCAAAAACACGGCACCGATTATAAACGAGAAGCAGTTGACTACCATGCCCCCCAGTTTATCGGCGGTGGATTTAGCCAGAACAATATATAAACCATAACCGGCTGCTGACAGGAGGGCGGCTAAAATCCCGGTCAGATTGGTTGACTGGAAAAATATCTCCGTATAAAAAATGGACAGGATGCCGGCAACACCGAGGAAAAGCCCCGCCAGTTTCAATGGTGACAGGTGCTGGCGGTAAATGAGACGATCGAATAAATTGGCAAATATGGGGTTGGTGCAAAACAATACTGCCACCAGGCTGGCATTGATATACATCAGACTTAAATGCAGCAGGGAAATACTGAAGGTGACATTGATTATGCCCAGCAGGGATATTTTGAAAAGATCCCCGGGGGATATGACCTGCTTTTTTCTGGACATCGAAGCCAGGACCAGGGGTAACATTATCAACCCTGCGGCTAAAAAACGGACAAAATTGATCTGCAGGGGATGGATGCTGTAAGTTATGGTTTTGCTGATTAATTCCAGGGTGCTGAACAACAGAACCGTAAGGGCCAATGCCAGATACCCCAGCCGGGGGTTGTCAGATAACATGTAGAGTTTTACTCCTTTATTTACCATTTGTTTTTTGATATTAGAATTATTCTAAAGCATTGTCGAGCATTACCAACAATTCGGTCAGCTTATTCCTGGTGAGTATGCCTGACGCTGTTTAACAGCCCTATGTTAAAGGATAGCACTTTTGAACTATAAACCAAAGAAAGCATATAATTATAAGGTAATAAAATATAATCCATGATACACATTCTCATAAGCTTAATCCTGGATTACCCGTCCGGGAACGGGGGAACCACTTTTGGGGTGAATCCGGTATGAACCGGTAGGGCGCCCTGGCCCAAATCCGACAGCTAACCTCGTAAGCAATTCACTAGGGGAGAATGGGGATCATAGCTTTCTTCATAATCTTAATTCTTGGTTTAAAGCAAAAATGCATCCTCAATTTTCTTTATATGTAAAACTCTTGTGTATCAGCCCAGATGCTAAGCATTTTATGGGCTTTTATTGTCATGGGTTCAGATGCAGTTTCCAGTGTATTACCGATCTTCGAAGGGGGATGGAAATGACAAAAATAACAATCAATAATCTTACTAAAATTTATGGGAACAACCCCGAAAAAGCCCTTGAGCTGATGGATAAAGGTTTTAGCAACAGTGATATCCGCCAGGAAACCAAACAGGTGGTCGGGGTCAGGGAAACCAGTTTTACCGTTGATGAAGGGGAAAGTTTTGTCATCATGGGTCTTTCCGGCAGCGGCAAGTCGACCTTGCTAAGATGCATAAATATGCTTATCGCTCCTTCCCGGGGTGAGATACTCATCGACGGTGAGGATGTTACGCGGGTTTCCGGTGATAGATTGATGCAATTGCGCCGGAAAAAAATGAGCATGATATTTCAAAAATTTGCTTTACTGCCTAACCGGAGGATATTGGACAATGTTGCCTATGGTCTGGAAATCCAGAATCTGACCCGGAACCAGCGCTACGAAAAAGCCCGGGAGGCCATTGCCATGGTCGGTTTGCAGGAATGGGAAGATGCTTATCCCCATAGCCTGAGCGGCGGTATGCAGCAAAGAGTAGGTATTGCCAGAGCTCTGGCCACTGACCCGGATATCCTGCTGATGGATGAACCTTTCAGTGCCCTTGATCCATTGATCAGGCAGGATATGCAGGATGATCTGCTGGCATTGCAGCAGAAGCTCCGCAAAACCATTATTTTTATAACCCATGACCTGGATGAAGCTCTTAAAATAGGGGATAACATTGCCCTGATGAAGGATGGGGAGATTGTGCAAAGCGGCAGTCCGGAAGATATATTATTATCACCTTCTTCTGATTACGTGGCCCGTTTTGTGGAAAACATCAATTGGACCCGGGCTCTTACTGCTTCAGCGGTAATGGTCAAACCCCGGGTAGTAATGTACCCCAAAGATGGCCCTATGATGGCCCTGCGAAACATGGAAAGGCATGGCATTTCCAGCTTATTTGTCACTGACCGCTCGGGGGGCTTAATTGGTTATATAACCGCCGAGGATGCTTACAACGCGGTTGAAAACGGTATCAAACAGCTTGATGGCATTATTCAGAAGGATATGCCTGTTTCTTCCCCGGATACGGTTTTGTCTGATTTGCTGGAAATTATGGCCAATACCAAAGTGCCGATGGCCATAGTGAATGAGAGCAATGAATTAAAAGGTGTTCTGGTAAGAGGTTCGGTTATTGCCGGCCTGGCCGGGTCCAGAAGGGAAGCAGGTGAATAGGATGGTGGAGAACATTATTTTTAGTATTACCGCTTATTTTACTGATAAAATTCCCCGAATCCCTCTGGGCAGATGGACTGACCAGGCCATTGAATTCCTGCAGATCCATTGCCGTGATTCTACCAAGGCCATCTCGGATTTTCTGGAAATAATGATCAAAGGCCTCCAGGAAGGTTTGATCAGCATTCCAATTTTGCTGATGATTTTAGCGGTGGCTGCCGTTGCCTGGAAGTCAGCCGGCAGGAAAGTTGCTATATTCAGCCTGGTGGGGCTTTTGTTCATCTGGAATATTGGCCTGTGGAATGTTACCATGCAGACACTGGCCATGGTTTTAGCCGCTGTTTTTATGTGTGTTTTATTGGGAGTGCCCCTGGGGATATTGATGGCCAAAAACTTGACTGCTTATCGAATCATCGCACCAGTCCTTGATTTCATGCAAACATTGCCGGCCTTCGTTTATCTGCTGCCCGCCATTCCATTTTTCGGTCTGGGAGTAGTGCCGGCGGTAATAACAACTTTGATTTTTGCCATGCCGCCTGTTATCAGGCTGACCTATCTTGGGCTCATACAGGTCCCGGAAGAATTGATGGAACTGGGGAAATCCTTTGGCTCTACTTTTTTCCAGATGCTGTTTAAAATAGAGCTTCCCCTTGCCAGGTCAACTATCATGGCGGGGATCAACCAGTGCATCATGCTGTCACTTTCCATGGTGGTCATTGCTGCCATGATTGGTGCTAAAGGCCTGGGCGGGGTGGTCTGGACAGCTATTCAAACCCTTAATATGGGGATGGGCTTTGAAGCTGGAGTAGCTATCGTTATTTTAGCTATCATTCTGGACAGGATCACCAGCAGTCTGGGTAATTCACAAGGAAAGGAAGGGTAGGGAACACAAAAAAAGGAGAAAACGAAAGGATGGGGAAAAATGAAAAAATTCTTTAACCGTAAGTTTGTTACAGCTATTGCTGTTATTACTATTCTGGCCTTCGGCATCGCCGGCTGCGGGGATAGTTCTGGTGTGACCTCTGATTCGAAGCTGCAGGCAGATAAAGAAGTTCGTCTGCTCTATGTACAATGGGCCTGTGCCTCTGCAACGACACATATTGCCGCCGATATCATGGAAAATTATATGGGTTACAAGGTGGAAACCATGGACGTAGCAGCTGCTGCCATGTATCAGGGCCTGGCCAGCAAGGAAGCAGACGCGATTTTCTGTTCCTGGCTGCCTTTGACCCATGGTGATTACATGAAACAATTGGGTGACCAGTTAGAAGATCTGGGGCCGAATATGGAAGGGGCTAAAATCGGTCTGGTGGTGCCGGAATATGTCACCATCGATTCCATAGAAGAAATGAATTCTGTTAAAGATAATTTCAAGGGTCAAATCATCGGCATTGATCCCGGAGCCGGTATCATGCAAGCCTCTGAAAATGCTTTGACAGATTATGATCTGGATTACGAATTGGTGGAAGGCAGTGAAGGGACTATGATCATGTCACTGAAAGAAGCCATTGCAGATGAAAAATGGATCGCCGTAACGGGATGGACTCCCCATTGGAAGTTTGCCCGCTGGGATTTGAAATATTTAGATGACCCCCAAAGGGTCTATGGTGAGGCAGAAACCATCAACACAATAGTCAGATTGGGATTAAAAGAAGATTTGCCCGACGCTTATGAGTTTTTCGATAATTTTGCCTGGACACCGGATGATCTCAGTTCGGCAATGGTTCTGGCAGAAGAACTGGGCGACCCGGTCAAAGCTGCCCGGCAATGGGTGGAACAGAACCAGGATCTGGTCCAAAGCTGGCTGCCGGCAGAATATAAATAAGAAAATCAGGATATAAATCAAAAAACAGGGGGCACGTGCCCCCTGTTTTTAATATTTAAAGGGTCGGTTTAAATAGTTGATCTCCATAGCTTCTCTTACTTCGTACATGGTATCCTGGGCAACTGCCCGGGCTTTACTGGTACCGTCAAAGAGTATCTCCTTGACCAAGGCCATATTGCCGGCGAATTTATTTCTTCTTTCCCGCATGGGCTCCAGTAGATCGTTGAGCCGGGTGAACAGTTTATTTTTGCAATCCACACAGCCTATGGAACCCTGGCGGCAATGGACTTCTATTTCAGGAACCTGGTCCTGGTTGAAGACCTTGTGGTATTCAAAAATAGTACATACTTCCGGATGTCCGGGATCGTCCTTCCTGATACGGGCCGGGTCGGTGACGGCACTCCTTATCTTGGTTTTCAGAGTTTCGGGGCTGTCGGCCAGGAAAATGGCATTATTCAAACTCTTACTCATTTTGGCTTTACCGTCCAGACCGACCAGACGAGGAACATCCCCTACCAGTGTGTCGGGCTCGATCAAAACTGGTTTATACAGGTCATTGAAACGACGCACTATTCTTCGGGCCAGTTCCATATGGGGAACCTGATCCTCACCTACTGGTACCAGGTGGGCTTTGAAAATAGCTATATCAGCAGTCTGGCTTACCGGATATCCCAGGAAGCCATAGGTCATGTCCTTGAAACCGTGCTGGGCGGCTTCGCTTTTAATGGTGGGATTATGCCGTAAAACATTGACAGAGGTGAACAGGGAAAAATACATGGTAAGTTCACATAGTTCCGGGATCATACTTTGTATGAATATGGTGGATATTTCCGGATCAATCCCGGCGGCCAGATAATCAAGTGTTATGGTATAAATATTCTCGGTTAAATTCTCTTCTTTTTCCCAATGGGTGGTTAATGCCTGCACATCAGCAATAATAATGAAACTGTCATATTCCTTCTGCAGTTTGACCCGGTTGGCCAGACTGCCCACATAGTGGCCCAGATGTAGATTGCCGGTTGGTCGGTCCCCGGTCAGGATCCTTTTTTTATCAGACATATCGTCTCCTCCTGTGACATGGCTTTATCTAATTAAATTATCATTATAGACCTTGAAGTTCAAGACTATTGAATCG